>Ga0207687_10000006_pt1 | contig 641680 bp, 568 predicted proteins | sample KBSM54metaG_FD_184399 | JGI IMG/M metagenome (GOLD analysis project Ga0207687, IMG submission 184399) | Miscanthus rhizosphere microbial communities from Kellogg Biological Station, Michigan, USA - KBS M5-4 metaG (SPAdes) (version 2) | ecosystem: Host-associated > Plants > Roots > Rhizosphere... | reverse complement strand
CCCGCACCATCTCCACCAACTGCTTCCGAAACTCCTTGCTGTACTCTGCGTGATATCGATTCTTTGTCTTTCTCATCGTGGTCACCTCTTCAATTCTCAAGGTGTCCACAAAATCGGGTCAACTCCATTGCCGGGTTGCCCGGTTGCCGGGTTGCCCGGTTGCCGGGTTGCCCGGTTGCCAGGTTGCCAACTGAAAACGACATGCTGCTTCTCACCGTTCGACGAACGGGACCTTCAAATCGAACAGACAACCGCGAGACGCACGGGCAACCCGGCAACCTGGCAACCTGGCAACCCGCCAACCGCAACCGCGAGACCCCGCAACCGCCCCGTGACCTCTGGCATGATTCGTTCGTACTCAGCAGGACATGACGCGACTCCTTCCTGATCCGGAGCTGGAGCAGCTCGTACGCGAGCTGAATGAGGCGGAGACTGCGGCGGAGGCGGATCGATCGCCGTGGCCGGCGGCGCAGGTGCCGAGCGGGAATCCGCTGGAGGCCTTGCTGGTCGACGTCGCGCGGCGCGGGGCGAGCGATCTGCTGCTCATCAGCGGATCGCAGCCGGTGTATCGCGTCGGCGGGCGATTGGTGCGCAGCGACGGCGCCACGCTTTCGGGGGACGACGTCGCCGCGATCGTCGAGACGTTTCTGACGCCGCGAGTCCGGAAGAGGTTGTCCGAGGATGGCGCGGTCGATTTTTCGTTGCGGCTGGCGTCGCCGGAGACGGAGGATCGGCGCGCGTGGCGCTTTCGGGTCAACATCCACCGGCAGCGCGGAACGCTCGCCGTCGCCATTCGCGCGCTGCCGACCGCGGTCCCCACCATCGCCGAGCTGAAGCTCCCGCCGATTCTCGGCGAGCTGGTGAAGCCCTCGCGCGGTCTCGTCCTCGTCTGCGGTCCGACCGGCGCGGGGAAGACCACCACGCTCGCGGCGATGATCGGAACGATCAATCGCGCCGAGCCGCGGCACATCATCACCATCGAAGATCCGATCGAGTACGAGCACCGCAACGCGCAGTCGGTGATCGAGCAGATCGAAGTCGGCCGCGACGCGCCATCGTTCGCGTCGGCATTGCGCGCCGCGCTGCGGCAGGATCCCGACGTCATCTTCGTCGGCGAGATGCGCGATCTGGAAACGGTGGCCACGGCGCTGACGGCGGCGGAGACGGGACACCTCATCCTCTCCACGCTGCACACGAGCGACGTCGCGCAGGCGATTCACCGCATCGTCGACGTTTTTCCGCCCGGTCAGCAGACGCAGATCCGCCAGCAGCTTTCGCTCAGCCTGAACGCGATCGTCGTGCAGCAGCTCATCCCCGCCTCGACGGGCGATACCCGCGCGGTGGCAGTGGAGGTGCTGCTGGCGAATGCCGCCGTGCGCAACCACATCCGGCGCGACAAGATGGAGAACCTGATCAGCGAGATCACGCTCGGCAAACGCCAGGGGATGATCTCGCTCGAAGACTCGCTGGCGAAACTGGTGCGGCAGGGCGTGATCACGGCGGAGGAAGCGAAGATCCGTTCTGCGCGGCCGGACGAGCTGGAGAGCCAGCTACGGGTTTGATCTGCGTACATCTGCGTCATCTGCGGATAAGCTTTTGATCCGCAGATGAACGCAGACGGCCGCAGATGGACTGACCTGACGATCGTCGCCGCCATTTCGATCGCGACGAACTTCATCTACTTCGCGCTGGCCAACAACGATTACTTTTTCCCTGACTCGCTCACCTATCTCGCCCCGGCGCGGAACCTCCTCCACGGCCTCGGCTTCACCACCGCGAACGGCATCGAGACGCTGCGCACCCCGGGCTATCCGCTGCTGCTGGCCGCATTCGGACTGCGCATCGTTCCGATGATCATCTTTCAGCACCTGCTGAACGTTGCGCTGGCCGTCGCGATCTACCTCTTCGTGATGCGCCGCCTCGGCAGCCGCTTCGCCGCCATCGGCGCCGCGATCCTCTTCGCCATCGATACGCCGACGCTGCATTACGCGAACAAAATTCTGACCGAGACGCTTTTCACCGCGCTCCTCTTCGCCGTCTTCGTGCTCGTTGTTTACGCGCGAAAACTACCGCTGGCCGGATTGCTCACTGGCGCGCTCGTGCTCATCCGGCCTGTGGCGATCGCGTACTTTGTCGTCGTCGCGATCTGTCTTGCCCTGCAACGCGTTCGATTGCGGACGATCGCGATCTACGCCGCGCTTGCGCTCGTCCTTCCGGTCGGATGGGGACTGCGCAATCTGCATCACACCGGCGTCTTCACCATCTCCTCGATCGGCGGAATCAACCTCCTCACCTACCGCGCCGCCGGTGCGCTGGCGATCGAGGATGACGGCGACTTCGACGCCGATCTCGCCGATGAGATGCAAGGATTGAAGGACACCGCTGACGACGAGATTCAGACCAGGCTGCACATCCCGGACGCGCAGGAGTTGCCCGTCGCCGTCCGCAGCAACTACTACTCGCAGATCGGCTGGCGCGTGCTCCGCCAACATCCGCGCGCGGCGGCCATGCTCACGTTGCGCGGGTTGCTGGTGAACCTGTTCGACAGCCGGTGGGAAGGGCTGGAGATCGTAAGCAGCATTCCGACGGACATCGTGCATCGCGGGCTCGATGCGTTCACCGCTGCCATCTTCGTCTTCGCCGTAATCGGCTCGATGGCCTCGTGGAAGCGCGACCGCGCTCTGGCGGCGATGGTCATCGCGACGGTCGTTTACTTTCTGCTGATCTCTGCGGGGGGCGAGGCGGAGTCGCGGTTTCGGGTGCCGGTGATTCCGCAGTACATGGTTGCGGCAGCGTGCGGGTTGAGTCTGGGAAAGCGGTAACCGCAGAGACGCAGAGGGCGCAGAGAACTCACAGAGAAATCTCTGCGTCCTCTGCGCCTCTGCGGTGAAGAGACTTTACTTCTGGAACGCGTAGCTCAACTTGAAGAACAGCTGCCGGTTCGAGAGCAGGAAGCTGTGGCGATAGGTCTTGTTCAAGGGATTTATCGGATCGACCTGAACCTCTTCGTTCACGTCGCGGATGTCGCCGTAGCCGACGTAGAGCACGCTCTGCCAGTTCAGTTTGTAGGCGAAGAGGAACTGCGACGATAGGTTGCCGTCGCGCAGCGGGAGATCGGTGCCGTAGATCAGCGGATTCGAGCTCGTGCGCTGATTCTGCACCACCGCGCGCACGAACATCCTCGGCGAGAACATGTACTGCGCGCGCAGCCGCTCGATCTGCGCCGTGAAGAGACGCCCTTCCACGCCTGCCGTCGCGTCATGCTCGCTGAGCCACTGCAGGACCGTAGTCGTCGACATCTGAAAGCGGCTCGTCGGACGAATCGACGTCGAGAAGTTCACGCGCGCGCCATGCCCGACGCGGTTGTTGAAGAAATCGATGTCCTGCCCTACCCAACCGTCGAACGACACCTGCGGCACGAGCCGGCTCACCGCGAACTGCACGGTGTAGACGAGCTGATTGCGGCTCAGGACCACATCCCGATCGAGGATCGGATCGTGATTGCGGAAACTCTCGTTCGCGAAGCGCAGCCGCGTGAAGGAGCGGAACTTGCCGTCGGCGCCGAAGCCGGCCGAGCGAAGGCGATAGAGCATGTCGCCGTCCTGTTCCGAGTCGTACTCCGCCATCCCGAACGTGCGGATGCGGTTGAAGAACCCTTTCGGACGGAACGTCCAGCCGGTCTCGCCGTAGTTCGAGCGGTAACCGACCTGCGGCACGAATCCCTGATCGGCGCGGAAGTCATCGCCGTAATCCTTGAACTCGGTGTAGAGATCGAACTTCGGCGTGGTGTGCTGCCACCACAGGTCGCTGCCGAACGACGACAGGTTGCGGCCGTCCCATTCGGTGGCCAGGTCGGGACGATCGGGCGTGCGGCTCTGACTGACCAACAGCTGACCGGTGAATGTGTCCTTGTCCGTCGGCTTCCACTGGAAGTCCGGCCCGAGGACGCGATTGTGGCCACCGCCTTCGTATTCGCGGTCGGTGAAAAGGAAACTGGCGAACGACGTACCGGTGAAATCGTGACGCCAGCGGCCGATCGCATCCGTCGCGCCGAAATCGGGGAAGGCGAAACTCGAGCCGGTGGAGGACGGAATGATCACCGACCCGCCGCCGCGGTCCTGCGCGATGAGCATCGTGTAGCTGTCGCCGCTGATGTTGCCCGATCCGCGGATGCCCCAGCGCGGCGAAGTGATCGTGCGCGTGTAGACCGCCTGGATCGGCGTGGAGAAGAGCTCGACGCGCTCGAGAAAGAACGGCCGCTTCTCGGGGAAAAAGATGGCGAAGCGCTGGTTGGTCGAGATCTGCGCCGTGTCCGATTCGATCTGCGAGAAATCAGGATTGAGCGTGGCGTCGAGCGCGGTGTGCTCGTTCGGCGTGTACTTCACGTCGATGCCGCCGTCGCCACTGGCCGGACGATTGGTCAGGCGGTTGCTGCCGGTGCGCAGCGACCCGTTCTCGCTGGCCGTCACGTACGGCGCGGCGACGATGTGGCCGCCGGTCGGCAGCCCTTCGAATCCACCCACCTTGTTGTAGTTGCAGACGAAGCAGTTCGATCCGCGCGGCAGCTTGTGGTCGAAGAGCTGGTAACGCCGCTCGCGCGGCATGTTGCGGTACAGGATGATGCCCCACACCTGCGGCGTTTTCTGCTGATACCGCAGCGATGAAAACGGGATGCGCAGCTCCAGGATCCAGCCATCCGCCGTCTTCTTCACCGCTGAATCCCAGAAGAGATCGGGCGATGAATCCTCGTTGCCGGTGGCATCGTCGAGCGACGCGTCGTACTGCGTCCCCGCGGCGTTGACGAAGAACTCCATCGCCGTCTTGCCGTCGTTGCGCGTATCGAGGATGACTCCGGCGAAGTCGTCGCTGTTGCCGCTGATGCCGTCATGATCGCCGAGTTGGGCCCGCACGTCCGACGGCTTGTCGAACGACTGGATGGCCGCGTAGAAGAAATGCTCGTCGTACGCGATGTAGCCGACCGTCTTCACCTTCGGCTCGACGTTGTCGCCGGGATTCGTCTCGTACCAAGTCTCCGACTTCAGCGCGTTCTGCCAGCCGGCGTCGGACAGATCGCCGTCGATGGTGATCGGTCCCGCGGCGCGGCGGATGGTCATATTCACCGGCGGCGGATCCGCGGCGAGCGCGGAAGCGGCGATGAACAAGACGAGAACGGCAAAGAGTCGTCGCACGACCGCATAGGACGCGGCGGAGGGAGGAAGGTTAGCCTTCGTTCGCATATTGCGACGTGATTACGAAGGCATTCGTAACAAGTTTCACGCTTCGCGCGCGTTGCCGGAGTTTTCCGTTTTGTGCAACGCGCGCGAAGCCGCGCCGTTATTCAGGCGTCATCGCCGCGATGGCGTTCGCCTTCATGTTCTTCACCTTCGTCGGCAGCATCTTGTGCACCGCGCTCTGGATCTTCTTCACCGGGCGCAGCACCGGGCTGTCCCACATCGTCTCCAGCATCTCCTTGCGCGACTGCATCAAATCGCCGAGGGCGCGAAGCTGTTCGTCGTCGAGGAGCTTGCGCGCTTCGGCGAACATCTCCCTCTCCTCTTCCTGGATGTGATGCTCGACGAGGTCCTTCAGAACTTTCGCCTTCGCCTCGAACTCGTGCGACTTCGGATTGGCCGCTTTCAGCGCCGGCAGCACCATGTCGACGACGTGATGCTCTTCCGTGGCCTCGTAAAACAGGTCCTCGGCTTCCGTCTTTTCCGAGACCTTCTTGAACGTCGGATAGAAGAGCTCTTCCTCGATCTGCGAGTGAACTTTCAGCTCGCGCTCGATGTCACTGACGAGGCGCTCGCGTTCCTTGATGGCGCGTGAACCAGTCTCGTTCAGCTGCCGCAGCAGCCGCTTCACTTTCACATGATCAGCCTTCAGCATCGTGATCGGATTGGGCATGGTTCGGTCTCCTTTGATGACGTTTCAACGGAGAGAAACCATTGCGGGAGACGTGCCTGCGCGCTGTCGTGATTTAGAAGCTTTTCACCGCAGAGGCGCAGAGGACGCAGAGAACTCTGTGCTCTCTGTGTCTCTGTGGTTAAGTCGTCATCAATATCGCCAGCGCCTTTTCCGCATCCACCGGCGGCGAGAAATAGAAGCCTTGCGCGTAGTCGATGCCGAGCTCACGCATGCGTTCGACCTGATCGGCGCTTTCCAGCCCTTCCACCGTCACGTCCATGCCGAGGATGCGGGCGAGGTTGCTGATGGTGCGAACGATTTCGTCGTTGCGGTGATCGCCGTTCGTCGAGATGAACGAGCGGTCGATCTTCAGCGTGTCGAACGGGAACTGGCGCAACGAACTGAGCGATGAATAGCCAGTGCCGAAATCGTCGAGACTGATGCCCACGCCGGTCGCGCGCAGGCGTTCCAGCAGTTCGGCGGCAGCCTCGGCGTTGTCGATGACCACGCTCTCCGTCACTTCGAGATGCAGCCGTTCCGCGCCGACGCCGCTTTCCGCCAACGCCTCGGCGATCTGATCGAGGAGGTTCGGCTGCAGGAACTGCTTCGCCGAAAGGTTCACGTGCATGTGCAGCGATTCCGGCCACGTCGCGAGTTGGCGAAGCGACTCGCGCAGAACCCACTGGCCAATGGGAAGGATGAGTCCCGTCTCCTCGGCGATGGGAACGATCTCGTCGGCCGCCACCAGTTCCTCGCCGCGCTGCCAGCGGAGCAACGCTTCGAATCCCGTCACCTTCGCCGAGCCGAGCGAGACGATCGGCTGGTAGTGGACGCGCAGCTCGCCGCGTTCGATCGAGCGGCGCAGATCGGTCTCAAACTTCAGCAGCTTCACCGCGCGGTCGTGCATCGTCTTGTCGAAGACTTCGTGAATCCCGCGGCCGCGCGACTTGGCGCGGTACATGGCGATGTCGGCGTCGCGCAGCACGTCGTGCGGCCGCTCGTATCCGGTGGCGCTGAGGGCGATGCCGATGCTGGCGGTGGTGAAGATTTCGTGCTCTCCGATGCGAAACGGAAGGCGCAGCTCTTCCTGAATGCGCTCCGCGGTACGCGCGGCATCGGCGAGGTGATCGATCTCCAGCAGGATCGTGAACTCATCGCCGCCGAGCCGCGCGACGGTATCCGTGCCGCGCAGCGCACTGCGCAGCCGTTCGGCGACGTTGATCAGCAACTGATCGCCGAAGGTATGGCCAAGGCTGTCGTTCACAACCTTGAAGCGATCGAGATCGAGAAAGAGGACGGCGAATTGATGACCGGCGTGCCGGCGCGACCGCTCCGTCGATCGGCCGAGGCGGTCCATGAAGAGCGCGCGGTTCGGAAGGCCGGTCAGCGCGTCGTGAAAGGCATCGTGCGTGAGCCGGTCGATGGCCAGCTTCCGCTCGGTGATGTCGGTCTGCGACCCGGCGATGCGCGTAGCGTCGCCGGCGCCGTCACGTACCGCCACGCCGCGCGCGAGCATCCAGCGATACTCGCCGTTCTTGCCGCGCATGCGGTGCTCGTGCTCGATGCTGGGCGTGGCGCCGTGGCGATGCGCGTCGATGTCGGCGCGAAGCATGGCCACATCGTCGGGATGCACGCGCGAAAACCACTCCTCGGGTGAGTCGCCGATCTCGTCCTGCGAAAATCCGAGCATCTCTTTCCAGCGGTCGGAGTAGTAGACGGTGCCCGCGCCGAGGTCCCAGACCCAGAGCCCGTCGTTCGCGCCGCGCGCGGAAAGTGCGTAACGCTCCTCGCTCTCGCGCAGCGCTTCGAGCGTGCGGTTCTGCTCGAGCGAATAACGGATCGAGCGCTCCAGAATCTGCGCGTCGATCTGCCCTTTGACGAGATAGTCGGCCGCGCCGGCTTTCATCGCCGCGATGTCGACTTCGCCGTCGCCCTGACCGGTGAGCAGGATGATGGGCCGCATGCAGCCGGCGACGCGCGCCTCGCGCAGGACTTCCAGTCCGTCGTGCTCGCCGAGGCGATAGTCGACGAGATAGACATCATGTTGACTATCGCAGATCGCGCCGAGCGCCTCGGTGAAGGACGAAACCCAGTCCAGCGAGAAACGGGTACGGCGGCTGTCGGCGAGAAGATCGCGCGTCAGGACGTAATCGTCTTCGTCGTCTTCGATCAGCAGAACCCGGATTTCCCGGTTGTCGATCAACGGTGGGGCGCTCCCTGCGGAAGTTCGACGATCTCGATCCAGTAGCGCCCGATCTCTTTCATGACGTCGACCAGCGCGTTGAAGTGCACCGGCTTGGTGATGAACGAATTCGCGCCGAGGTCGTACGTGCGATAGATGTCCTCCTCGGCTTTCGACGTGGTGAGCACGATCACCGGGATGCGGCGAAGATTCGGATCGGCCTTGATCTCCCGCAACGCTTCGCGCCCATCCTTCCTCGGCATGTTCAGATCGAGCAGGATCAGGCCCGGCGACGGCGCGGAATCGGGATCTGCGTAGCGGCCGCGTTGGTAGAGATAGTCGAGCAACTCCTCGCCATCTTCGACGAAGCGCAGATCGTTGACGACGCGGCTCTCTTCGAGCGCGTCCGAGGTAAGCATGCGATCTTCTTCGTCGTCGTCGGCGAGCAGGATGACGATCGGTTTTGCGTGTGCGGCCATGATGTCCTTTAGGTGCTTAGGATTCGTTAAATGTTGAATGCTCAATGTTGAATGTTGAATGGCCTGCGGGTCTCTCGTTTCATTCAACATTTAACATTCAACACTCAACATTCAACATTTGCTTTTTCGGGTGCTAATCGACGACGCCGCTGTGTCGTACGGGAAGGGTAACCACGAACCGTGCCCCTTCGCCCGGCGTACTGCGCGCCCGGATGTCGCCGCCGTGACGTTGCGCTATTTTGCGGCAGATCGCCAGTCCGATGCCGGTTCCTTCGTACGCGGCCCGTCCGTGCAGCCGCTCGAACATCGTAAAAATCCGCTCGGCGTACTTTTCATCGAAGCCGATTCCGTTGTCCGATACGACGATCTGCGCGTTTCCGTTGATCGCGTTTCCGAAGACTTCCACGCGCGGCGGCGTATCGGGTTTGTGGAACTTCAAGCCGTTGCCGACGAGATTCTGGAAGAGCTGCCGCATCTGCAACGCATCCGCGTCAATCGCCGGCAGGTCGCCGATGACGACTTCGCCGCCGGCCTGGTGAATGCGCACTTCGAGATCGTGAACGACTTCGCGCGCGATCGCGGCGAGGTCCACCGGCGCGAACGGCTGCGCCTTCGTTGTGATGCGGGAGAACACGAGCAGATCGTTGATCAGCGCCTGCATCCGGCCGGCGGCGCTCTGCATGCGGTTGAGGTAATCGATCCCTTCACCGGTCAGCGCTTCGGCATAACGCGCTTTCAACCGATCGCCGAACGCCTGGATTTTCCGCAACGGCTCCTGCAGATCGTGCGAGGCGACGTACGCAAAATCCTCAAGCTCGCGATTGCTCTGCTGCAGCTTGACGGTGAACGCGCGCAACTCTTCCTCGGCGCGCTTGCGCTCGCGGATGTCGCGCACGATGACGACCGCGCCGCCTTCCAGGTCGCGCTCGTGCAGCGATGAAACGGAGATGCTGACGTCGATCCGCGCTCCGTCCTTCCGCCGGAAGACGCGCTCTTCGTCGCGGATCGGCGCGCGCCGCAGCATGTCGCGCAAGGTCCGCGAGATGCTGGCCTCGGGGTCGACGTATTCGAGCGAATCGATGGTCTTGCCGAGGATTTCGGATTCGGAGAAATCGAAGAGCTTGTGCACCGCGTCGTTGATGACGCGAATCCTTGCCTCGGCATCGAGCACGAAGAGCGCGTCCGCCATCGTGTCGAGGATCTCGCTTGCCGCCCGCGCCGCGGTGATGCTCTGGAAGCGATGGCTCTTGATCGATCGCCACGCGAAGAGGACGAACGCGAAGACGGGAACGTAGCCGATCGGCCGGTGATCGACGCCAACCATCGGCATGAAGTCGACGACGGAGAGATAGACGATGGCGAAGCTGGCCATCAGATTGAGGATGCGCCGCCGCCGACGCTCGTCATGCGTCTGCTTGTATTCGACGATGTACTCGAACATCTGCAGCGCGAGAACGACGAAAAAGTAGATGAAGAAAAGCGCGCCGCCCGCTCCCGTGCGCGGATAACTCCCCCACGAGAACTGGCGCGTGCCGGCGATGACGAAGTCAGTGGCGAGGATGAGAAATGCGAAAAGCGTGGCCGCGAACCACGCGATCAAAACGACGGAGCGATGGCGCACGTAGGTGCGGATCGAAGTCGCGGTGAAGTCATAAACCGCAGCCGGGAGAAACGCGACCGAGGAAATCGCCAGCCGTCCGAACATCGCAGCGAGCGTCGGCGACGTGGTCGAGAACATCGCCGCAAATCCGAGGAACCATCCCGCGACGAGCAGGATCATCAGGCAGAACAGCCGCGCCACACGCGACGCGCGCTGCCGCCGCAGGATCACGCCCGCGAGCACCACGAGCAGCACGCACATCACCGCCCACGGAAGCGCCGCCAGCCGGAAGTGGAAAGGCACGGCGCATTGTAAGGGAGCCTCGTAGCGCCGACGGCTCGTCGGCTGGACCGCCGCCGGCTCGGCGGCGTTTCGGTACGCGCCAGCGGGCCGCTGGCGGTCCAGCCGGCGAGCCGCCGGCGCTACGATTTGCCAGCTACGCCCCGCGCGAAATCGCCAGCATCGTCACATCGTCGCCGTTCGGGACGTCGCCGATGTACTCGTGGACGTGCGTGTCGATCATCTCCAGCAGCGCGCGCGCTTCGGTGCCGTGCATCGTGCGCAGCAGGTCGCACACGGGATCGAGCCCGAGTTGCTCTTCTTCGATGTTCTCCGCCTCGGTCACGCCATCCGTGAAGAGGACGAGCGAATCGCCGGCGCCGAGGGTCAGCGACTGGTTGCGGTACTGCGCCGCAGGAAGGATTCCGACCACGATGTCGGTCGACTGCAGCGCTTCGACACCGCTCTTCGTAATCACCAGCGGCGAGACGTGGCCGGCATTCGCGAACGAAACGACGCCGCTGTTCGGATCGAGAACGCCCGCCACCATCGTCACGAACTTCGATGGCGACGTCTTGGGCGCGAGGATGGCGTTGATGTCGCGCAGGAGATCGGCGGGCGTTGGATCGGTCCGCGTGAAAATCGCGAACGCCGTGGCCACGCTCGACATCACAAGCGCCGCGGTGATCCCTTTGCCGCTGACGTCGGCGATGACAAAGTAGATCCGGCCGTCAGGGCGGACGACGACGTCGTAGTAATCGCCGCTGACGGTCTTGCACGGCCGGTTCGCGCCGGCGAAACGGTAGCCTTCGATCTCCGGCAGCGCATCGGGCAACAGCCGCTGCTGGATCTTGTACGCGGTGCGCAGCTCTTCATCGATCTTCGCTTTGGCGAACGCCTCCTCGCGCAGGCGCGTCCGCTCGAGCGTGACGGCGGCGAAGCGGGCGATCTGCGCGAGCAGGCGCACGTCATCCTCGGCCACGACGCCGCGCGCCGAGGTGTAGTCGATGTAGAGAACGCCAAGGACTGCATCGGCGACGAGGAGCGGCGCGCAGACCGCGGAACGGATGCGTTGCGCAATGATCGACTCGGCGCGCGCGAACTTGTCGTTCTGCTCCGTATCGAAGTACGACACGACCTTGCGTCCTTCGACGACGTCGCGCAAGAGAGTCCGGCTGATGGCGAGATCGTTCGACTCGCCCGCGTCCAGCCGGCGCAATTTCACATTCGCGAACGAGATGCGGTCGTCGCCGAGAAGTGCGATCGCGGCGCGGGTCGGGCGGAGCAGGAAAACGACGCGGTCGAGGATGAAATCGAACAGCTCCGACATCGGCCGGTCGGCCAGAAACTCCAGCGCCAGCGTGGAAAGGATCTGCGTCTTCTCGCTGCTGCGCTCCTTCTCGTCGTCGTCGACGGAGATGGCGAGATTCGTGGCGTGCGAATCGGTATCGATGGCGATGAACTGCGAGGTCGTCTCGTCGGAATGGAAAACGACTTCGCTGTCGCCGAGCGCGATGCGGTCGCCGGGATGGAGCAGCGCCGTCTCCGCCAGCTTGACCCCGTTGAGCATCGTCCCGTTGACGCTGCCGCAGTCGCGCACGTACCAGGTGCCACGCTCGTTAATGATCTCGGCATGGCGGCGCGAGAGAAAACGGTCCTTGATCGGAATCGTGCAGTCCGAGGCGCGGCCGAGCGTGATGTTCTCCGCCGGCAGCGTGACCTGTTGCGGCGAAAGTCCCGGCTGATAAACGGTGAACCGCACCCGCGACTTCAACTCGTGCAAGAAGGCCTCCGGTGGTGGATGAGGATGTGGATTATATGTTTGTCATCCTGAGCGAAGCGAAGGATCTCAAGCGCTACATCTATGAATCTTGAGATCCTTCGCTTCGCTCAGGATGACAAGACGAATGCGCCGAACCCTCACCTACTGGCTCCCGCCCATCCTCTGGGCCGCCGTCATTCTCTCCGCATCGACAGATGCGTTTTCTTCTCCGAATACTGGCAGCGTCCTGGAACGGATTGCTTCGTGGCTCCTCGGACATCCGCTCGCGCCGACGACACTCGATACGCTGAACCTCATCGTTCGCAAGTGTGCGCACCTCACCGAGTACGGCATCCTCAGCGCGCTGGCGTTTCGTGCAATTCGCGGCGAGCGGACATCGTGGCAGCTGCGATGGTCGGTCACCGCCGTCCTCATTGCTGCAGGCGTCGCGTCGGCCGACGAGATCCATCAGACGTTCACCATGATGCGTACCGGGACGTGGCACGACGTCGTCCTCGATACAGCGGGCGCGACCTTGGCGCAGCTCCTCATTCGCGCGGCCCAGGTGCTACTCTTTCGGCCATCATGAAACGCGCCGCCATCGCCACCATCGCGATCCTCACGGCCGCCACCGCGGTCGCCGCTCCCGCCCAGCAATCGAAGCAGATCCTCTCGCCCGTCTACACCATCAACAGGATCTATCACTCGATGGAAGGGCCTTCCAGCGTGGAGCGGATCTACCTCGGCGATCCGAACGGGCCGGCGGAGCTGCTGTGGGTCACCGGCATTCGCACGGAGATGGTGGACGCCGACGGCACGACGCCGCAGCTCCCGGAGCTGATGTGCCACGTGAATGTCGACCTCGATCCGCCCAAACACCAGGCGCTCTTCGGCTTTCATCGCGCCACGGCGTCGCGGCTGATGACGCTTTCGCAGGGAATGCTGTCCGCGAAACTGCCGGCCGGTTTCGGCTTCCCGCTCGCGTCGAACGAGCCGCTGCTGCTGTTCACGCAGGTGCTCAATCTCAACATCCAGCATCCGAACAACATCAAAGTGCGGCATCGCGTGACGATCGATTTCATCCGCGCGAGCGAGGCCACCACTCCCATCAAGCCGCTGTTCAACGTCGGTGCCTCCGGGATGGTGCAGCTCGACGACAATCCGATCGCGCTCGCCCACTCGATGATGTCTACGCCGGATACGTCGAGCGTGACTACGCAGGCGGGCCACGAAGGCGCGACGATGAATCCGAACATGAGCTGCCTCGTCGGCGCGCGCGCGCCGCAGGCAACGAGCAGTTCGGCCGATTACGTCGATCCGCAGGGCCACAAGATGACCGGCCACTGGATCGTGCCGCCCGGCAAACAGATAAACCACAGCGACATCACCTGGTTCATGAACCTGCGCGCCGACACGCGCCTCCGTTACGCCGCCGTGCATCTCCATCCCTTCGCACGGTCGCTGGAGATGCGCGACATGACCACCGGCCAGACGGTCTTCCTGGCCAAGGCTGAGAATCCGGCGGCCGGCATCGGCCTCACGCACGTCGACGAGTTCTCCAGCGCCGAAGGCACGCCGATCGACCACACGCACAAGTACTCGCTGATCAGCACCTACGACAATCCGACGAACGCGAATGCCGATTCGATGGCCTCGATCTTTCTCGGACTCGACGACCCGGAGTTCGTGACGCCCGCATCCGACCAGCTCGCGCGCGCCTCGGCCGCGCTCTTCGACAGCAGGACGCTGGTGCTGCACACGAACATCGGCAACATCACCGCCACGCTCGACCGCGAGCACGCCTCGGAGACGGTGATCCAGGTTGCGCGTTACGCGTTCGGCGGCGTGTTCAACGCAACGCGACTCATCGGCCAGAAAAACGGCGTGACGATTTCGCTGCCGCCGAAGAAGGCCGGACCGCTGATGCAGCCGTTCCGCGCCGAGAGCGGCGTGGCGCGCCGGCCGGGAACGGTGACGTACTGCCTCGCCGGCGGCAAATACTCGGAGCCAACGATCGTCATCGACATGACCGACTCCATCCCGCACGACAACCTCTGCATCGGCTTCGCGCGCATCACGAAAGGCATCGAACTCGTCAGCGCGTTTCAGCCGGGAACGAGCGCGTCGCTGTCCACTGCAGAAACCGCCGGCGCCGCGGCGGATATGAAGAAGGTGGCGGCGAAGTAATCGCGGTCATGCGGCGGACGCTCCTCGCGGCGATTGCTTTTCTCATCTGCCGGCCGTCGTTCGCATGCAGTTGCATTACCGGCCCGGATCCGGCCGATGCATACGTGAGGCAGGCGGACGTCGTCTTTGTCGGGCGCATTACCGCTGTCGACGCCGTACCGCGGCCGGCGTTTCCACGCAGTCCCTCTCCGCCGCCCGAGTGGGGACCCGGCTACGGAACGCACGTTTCTTTCGACATCACGAGCGCAATCAAAGGCACGCGCGATCGAGCGATCTCACTCTGGACCGGCTATGGCGGCGGTGATTGCGGCGTGGAGTTTCACGCCGGTCTCACCTACATCGTGCTGGCCCGGTACGACGCACACGGCCTGCTGGTCGCCTCACTTTGCGGAGGCAGCACGTGGCTCGGGTACCGATGGGCGCGCGAGCGCTTCGCGTGGCTGCTCGAAGACGTGAGGTGGTCCGATCCGGAGCCGTACGATGTGATCTCCGGCATCGCGCCGCCGATCCTCATCGGCGCGCGCGTCCCCGAGCTGGCGCAGATCGATAACTTCCCCGTACTGCTGGAAATCGATCGCGAAGGCCGCGTCACGCACTTTTCATTCGAGAAGGACGTCGAACGCTGCACCGCGTGTTGCGCGGAGAAGCGGACCGCGCTTCTGCGCAATGTCCCGCTCTGGCGCTTTCAACCGGCAACCCTCGATGGCAATCCGGTTGCGGTTCGCATCCGGCATTTGAACCGGTTGACGGTGCAAACGACGAGCGAACAATTCAAGAACGAGCAGTCCCGCCTGGAGTTCGAGCGAAGGCGATTCGAACAGAAGAAGCCGTGATCACGTGGCGCGAGGCGGATTCGCCTCCCACTCTTCATCGAGCACCTGCGGCCATTTCCAGCGCGCCTCGGCGATCTCTTCGTCGATGGCGTCGCGCTCCGGCGCGCCGTCGAGCTGCGGCACTGACCAGTTGCTCATCCACATCGGCGAGACGTATGGCAGGACGGCGATCGAATCGATGCGATACGGCAGTCCGCGCGCAGCGAACCGTTCGTTGAGGTGATCGATGACGTCGCGCGCGGTGGGGACGTCACTCATCGATGCCGTGCTCTTTCATCTTCGCGGCGAGCGTGCGGATGGAAATGCCGAGCGATTCCGCCGCTTCGGCGCGCGTGCCGCGGCTCAACGCATCGGTGATCTTCAGCCGCTCGACGACTCGCGTCGTCCGCTCCGCCGCCTCGGCCAGCGTGCCGGAGAGATCGAGCGCGTCGCGAAGATCGTCCGTCGAGCTATCGCCGAGGTGGAGATCGCGCCGTTCGATAGTGGCGTCGTCACAGAGGATGGCCGCGCGTTCGATGCAGTTTTCCAGCTCGCGGATGTTGCCCGGCCAGTCGTATGCCCGCAACGAGTCGCGCGCGTCCACGGCAATGCGCAGCGACGGCTTCTTCAACTCCCGTGCGAACTTCTGCAGAAAAAAGTCGCTCAGCGCGTCAATGTCCTCGCGCCGCGCCCGCAGCGGCGGAACGGTGACGGGGAAGACGTTGATGCGAAAAAAGAGGTCTTCGCGAAAACGTCCCTCTTTCACCTCGTCGGCAAGTCCGCGGTTCGTCGCGCAGATGATGCGCACGTCGACGTCGAGCGTCGACGTGCCGCCGATGCGGTCGAAGCGCCGCTCCTGAATCACGCGCAGGATCTTCGACTGCACGCCGAGCCCGAGGTCGCCGATCTCGTCGAGGAAGATCGTGCCGCTGTCAGCCAGCTCGAACTTGCCGAGCTGCCTTCCGGTCGCGCCGGTGAAGGAACCCTTCTCGTGTCCGAACAGCTCATTCTCGATCAGCGTCTCCGGAATCGCCGCGCAGTTGATGGCGACGAATGGTCGGTCGCGCCGCGGCGAAAGCTGGTGAATCGCGCGCGCGAAAAGCTCCTTGCCGGTGCCCGACTCACCCTGCAACAACACAGTGGAATCGGTCGGCGCCACGCGCTGAATCGCGTTCGACACTTCCACGATGCGCGGCGATTCGCCGATGATGGCCGGCAGCCGGTAGCGCTCGCGGAACTCGTCCTTCAGCAGGATGTTTTCGTAACGCAGCTCGCGATATTCGCGGCATCGCCGCAACAACAGAAGCAGATGATCGACGTCGATCGGCTTCTGCACGAAGTCGTACGCGCCGAGCTTCATCGCCTCAACCGCATTCTCGATCGTGCCGAATGCCGTCATCACGATGACGGGACAATCGGGATCGCTCTCCTTGACCTGACGCAGCACCGCGATTCCATCCGCGCCCGGCATGCGCAGATCGGTGAGCACGGCAAAATACCGATGCCCCGACGCCAGCCGCACCGCCGCCTCCCGCCCGTCGCGCGCCACGTCCGCCTCCAGTCCCTCCGCCTCCACCGTCTCGCGCAACATATGCGCAAGCGACTCCTTGTCCTCAACGATGAGCAAGCGCTTCATGGTCTATCTGACGTCGAGAAAATCGGGAGAGGCGATCAGGTTTCGCCTCCGAAATGGCTCAGGGCCATTTGCACGCGCATGGGCGAGAGTCCGCGGCATGTCTTCGAGTCCCGGATCGAGAAACAAAGGCTCATCGGCAGGGCCTACCGAAAGCGTCCATGACGGCGGAGAAGAGCCAGCTCTCCTTGCAAGCAACTCCGCGACCCCGGCGGCAACGGTCATCTCGCGCTCATCGAGTCCCGCGGGGCAGTCGATCCGATCCCAGCGCACATCTGCGCGTCGTGCATCTGCCACCCACTGGCGTGCTGCGAGCAGATCTCGGGAAAGGATCGAGCGAACGAGCTCACGCAGATCCATGCAATGCCTCCCACAAATCCTGGAACGCGTACCAGGCTTTGTCGATCTGATGGGCAGCGACGAACGGCTTCACGAGTTGCCAAACATCGTCGGCCGAGCCGGACATTCTGGAGAGCAGCAGCCGCGCATCGTCGCGATCAAGTGCGTCGCGCCACGCTGCTAACTTCATCGCCAGAAGCTGCGGCAACGAGGTAGCGCGTACGAACAGCGACGGAGACTCGTACAGAAGTGCATCAAAGGCAGCTCGGATGTCGGCAGACGAAAGCGGCACGTCACCACCTTATCCGTCGAGCGCAATCCTCACAACCCGAACCACGCCCGTACCCGCGACACGATCGTCTTCTCTTCCTCCTCGGGCTCGTCGCTGCGGAGGGCGTCGAGGTGGCCTTTGCGCTGGATCACTTTGGTGGTGATGGCGCCGACGAGGTCGGGGTGATCGGAGAGGATCGGCTGGAGGGAGGCTTTGCCGATCTCCAGGGCGGTGACGTCGGTGAGGGCGACGACGTCGGCAGTACGCCGTTCGCCGGTGAGGAGGGCCATCTCGCCGAAGACGGTACCGGGACCGAGTTGCGCGACTTCGTGCAGGCTTTCATCCGAGTCGTCGGGTAGGCGCACCGAGGCAGTGCCGGAGTGGACGACGAACATCGAATCGCCGGCGGCGCCATGGCGAAGGATCGTCTCCCCCTTCGAATAGAAATGGACGCGCGTTCCCTCGGCAATCGTCTGGCGGGCATCCTCGGAAAGCGGCGAGAGGATGTCCACCTCGCGAAGCCGCGCCAGCACTTCGTCGCGCGGAACGTCATGCCGTGCCTCAGGCGGCGTGTAGGTCTGGAACGCGCGTACCGGGGTGGCGAACGCGATCTTGTTACGGTGCAGTGCGTACCAGACCGCCTTGCGGATGTCCGCGTCCATGCGGTCGCGCTGCGCGTAGTCGCGGGTGTGGTACTTGATGTCGTAGATGACCGACGAATCAGCGAATGCCGCCACGCGCGCGAAGCACGGCAAGTCGCGGGCGACGCCATCGACGTGCGCCGCGGCCTGACTGACGATGTCGATCACCGTGGCCGGCGCGACGTTGTAGTCGATTCCCAGCTGCAGCACGCGGGCATTCAGGTGCGCGTGCGGAAACACTTCGAGCCGTTCGCGTGCGATGACCGAATTGGGGAGAACGATCGACTGATTGTTGAAGCCGCGCATCCGCGTCGCGCGCCAGGTCACGCTCTCCACGACGCCGATGTAATCGCCGGAGTGGAGGACGTCGCCGACGTCGAACGCGCCTTCCATGTGCAGGGCGATGCCGCTGAAGAGATTGCCGAGCGTGTCCTGAAGGGCGAGACCGATCACCGCGGCGACGACGGCGCCGCCGGTGAGCGCGGTTTTGATGTCGTAATCGAAAAGGATTTTCAGGGCAGACGCGCCGAGAAGGAGATAGATGACGATGGCGACGATCTGACGGAGCAGTTGCGGCGCGACGACGTTGCGCCGGCGCGACATGACCACGTCGAAGACGAACGCGTCGACGACGCGGACGATGAAGATGATCAGCGCCATCCATCCGAGGAAGTACAGTGTGTGCGTGACGATCGGGCGGATGTCGTCGGAACCGCTGATGTTCAGCGGCTTGCGCTGAAGGTATCCGAACGCGAAATACGCCCCGAAGAACGCCGCGCTCAGGATGAGCGGCACGAAGTACGACAGTACCTTGCGACGCGCCGCCACCTACTCCGCCTGCCTGTCCCGCCGCGCGCCGGCGATGCGCATCACGTCTTTCACGCCGATGAGAAGGTGCGCCACGCCGAAGCCGGAGACGAAGCCGCGCACGAAGGGATTGCCGGACAGCAGCAGCAGCGCGGGCGTGGCGTGCAGGATCGGGTTCATGCTCCAAACCCGCGTCCACGGCACGACGATGAAAAAGAGTCCCGCTTCGAGACAGTAGAGGGCAAAGAAGAGCGGGACGGACATTCGCGCGGATTGTAGCGTGCGCGGTGGAGGGTTGCCGGGGGCGGGTCCGTGTAGCACAGCGCGGCGTAGCAGCAACCAAAGAATCTTTCCGGTCGAGAGTCCCTCTCCCCGAGCTTCTTCCGGGGAGAGGGAGACACGCAGCGAAGCGGAGCGCGGGTGAGGGGCGGCGCCTGAAACCGCGCAAAAAACCGTCAAAGAAAATCTTCGCGGCGCGCGTGCTGGTGAGTTTGCCGGTTGCCGCGGATTCACCCCGGCAACCGGCAACGTCTTCTTTTCTAATTCTTCTTCGTCTGGCTGCCGCTGTCGTGGTGCGACTCATGCGAGCCGCTGTCGTGATGCGAGCCGCTGTCATGCGATTGCGGAGGCGGCGACGAGCGTTCGACATGCGGCGGCGGCGATGAGCTCCGGCCGGAATCGTGCGAACCCGACTCGCGGCGCGGCTCCGAGGAACGCGGCATGACCTCGGTCGACGGGCCGCGGTAGATGCGCGCGCCGGCGCTGCCATCGATGATGCGGCGCGGAACGTCGCTGCTGCCCGAGCCAGATGCGGGCGTCTGCGACCCGCCGTTGCGTCCGACCGCGCGGCCGCGCCAGTTATCGCCGCTCGGCTGCGAAGCCGCTTCGCCGGATGGCGCATCGCCGCCGCGGCGAACATCGCCGCCTCGATTGCGATCGACCGGCATCGTGTCGCGGCGGGTCGTCGTGTCGTTCGACGTCGTACCGCCGACGGCACGTCCGCGACGCCATTCGTTCGTAGTGCCCGATGGAGTGGTCGTGACCGCCGGCGTATCGCCGCGGCGCAATCCACCGGCAGGATCGTCGATGTGTGTCGTCCGTCCGTCGCGTCCGATGATCGGCGACTCCGTGCGAGGGATGGTGCCGTCGGCTCCGCGATTCACGCGGCCTTCCAGCGTTCCGCCCGTGCCCGGCGTCGGAATGCCGGACGGCGCACCGCCGCGAACGGGGATGGTCCCGGCCACGCTGCCACCGCCCTCGACCGGGCGAACGCGCACGACGCGCTCGCGCACGGCATTGGAAAGCTCCGGGTCGCGACGGAAGAACGGTGTCATATCCGTCGCGGACCCGGAACCTTCTCTGCCGGTACCACTACCGATACCACGGCGGAAGACGTTGCCCACCGCCGCGTTCGGATCTTTGATTTCGTTTCGGGAAAAGCGTGCAGGCGCGCTGCTGACGAGGCCAGTATTGCCATCGCGGCGCAAACGCTCGCGGACCGCGTCGGCGGCCAGCGATGCCTGATCGACGCGATGATTCATCAGTTGATTCGGCGTGACGAACGTCCAGGGACGGAGATCGACTTCGCCGGGACGGACGCGGCCCGACCATCCCCACCCCACTTCGAATCCGGCGCGCGCATACGGGCGATACGCCCAGTCGTAGTAGGGGCGGTAGCAGTCGTACCATCCCATCGGCGCCCAGCCGATGTAGCTCGGACCGTACATCCAGTAAACCCACGCCGGCGCGTACGCGGCGCCCGGCAGCCACACCCAACCGTACGCGGCTTCATATGCCCAGCGGCCGTAGTGATACGGCACCCAACCCCACGGATCGTACGAGACCCACACCAGGACGCCGCCCGGGCTGTGGCGCCAATAGCCGTTGTAGTACGGACGCCAGCCGGCCGCGACGTGGGGACGCCAGCACCACCCGCCGAAATTCGCAGCGAAGAACCACGATCCATTCACCCCAAGATCAGACTCGGAGTACGCGAGCGATCGATCGAGATACCGTCCGCTGGCTGTGCTGTAACGAGTTGCACGCTGGATGAACCAGCGCTCGAATTCGTCCGCAGTGTTGTGCGCGCTGACGAGATCGTAGATCCCGCCGTCGTCGACACGCGCCTCTTCCCCTTCGCGAACGCGCGTCGTGCGCGCCGGCGTACGAACTTCCATCGTGCCGTCGAACACCGACACGCGGTCGTTGGTTTTGGTATCTGTTTCCACCGCGTAGATGGCGATCTCGCTGGCGGCATAGCTGGCATTGGCGGTATCGAGGCGAAGGAGCTGCCGCGTTTCGTCATCGCGCTGGATGGCGACATGGCCGTACTTGAGCTCGACGATGGTCTGCTCGGAGTCGCCATCGTACGAATCGAGGATCGATTTGAATTCGACCGAGGTGGAACGATCGAGAGCGATGACATTGCCATCCGCCATGCGGATCTCGGTGCGCCCGCGGTGTCCGGTAGTCACCTCATCCCCGGGAAAGATCGGCATGTTGACGCGCGCCTCAACATCCCGCCCATCCTCGGATTGCCGGATGGTGGTCCCGCCGTCGTCGTAGGTGATGTAGGAGTGGCTCCGGTCGCGCGCATACAAAGGCAGCGCGACGATCGCGAGCGCGGAAAGAAGAAGGAGTGTGGACTTGCGCATGATTTCCTCTCGGTCTGCCCGCCGGAGTGCGGGCCACGTGCCACGCCACGGCAGAGTATTCCGCGCGTGTTTTCAGGAGTTTAGCTGGTATCGCCCCTCGCGGCTTACCGGCTCCTCTCCTCGCGGGAGGACAGGGCGTCACGGGAGTAGGTCAGTGATTCTCGGCGCTGAACTCTCCGCAACTTCGATCATGTTGCCGGCGACGTTCCCGGCGAGCTTTCCGCGGAGAGCCGCCGCCACATCCTCGGTCATCAGATTCGTCTGAACGCAGTGATCGATTCCGTCGAGGATCCGAAGGATGTGGATGTGGAAACGACCGGATCGGTCCGCGTCGTCTTCATCGGCGTAAATCTGCGTAATCTGCGGATGAACGGTTATCCGCAGATGGACGCAGATTTACGCGGATTAAGACCCATCAATCGCAGCGAGAAACTGGTGCGCCACCACATCCGCTGCGAATTGCTTCACGCGTTTGCGGCCGGCGTTTCCGAGTCTCGCGCGGAGGTTCACATCGCCGAGGAGTCGCTCGATCGATTCGGTCAGCGCGCGTTCATCGCCGGGATCGATGAGCAAGCCATCAGCGACTACCTCGGGCACCGCGGCCACTCTCGTGGCGACGATCGGAAGACACGACGCCATCGCTTCGAGGAAGACGATGCCGAAGCCTTCCTGCTCCGTCGGGAGGGCGAAGATCGTGGCGTTGCGGTATTCGGCGACGAGGTCCGCGAACGGAAGGTGGCCGAGGAACGCGACACGGCTGGCGATGCCGAGGGTGTGGGCAAGATGTTCGAGATGGTCGCGCTCGGGGCCGGTGCCGACGATTCGGAGGACGGCATCGGCGGACACTTGCGCGAAAGCGCGGAGGAGGGTGTCGACTCCCTTTCGCGGATAGAGATGAGCGACGGTGAGAATTCGCGGCGGGCCTTCCTCGCGCGGCGATTCGGATAACGCTCGCTGCCAGGCGTCGAGATCGATCAGCTCAGGGACGACGGCGATCTTCGTGCGATCGACGCCGTAGAACTTCGCGATGCGGCCGGCGGAGTAGTTGCTGGTGGTGATCACGCGGTCGGCGCGGCGGACGTGGCGGCGTTCGAGGCGCGCCTGGATTGCCAGCGCGATGCGGCTGATTCCGTGCTCGTGTCTTGCCTCATCGGCGAGCACCCCTTTGATCGCAGCGATATGACGAGGACCCCTCGGCGCGAAGACGCCGTCGAGATCGAATCCGATAACGGCGTCGGCGCGCAGCGATCGCAGCTCCTTGCGGATTCGGATATTGAAGCCGAGGCGCGAAACGTTCGGCGGGCGAGCGATGATCGTCACATCGTGGCCGAGGGCGACGATCGCGTCGCGCAGGACGGAGATGCCGACCCAGGTGCCGCTTCCCTCGGACACGGTGGAGGATGTTCCGGTCACGAAAATCAATCGCGCCATGAGGTTTGCATCGATCGATCCCGATGCAGGATATCGAGGAGGTCAGGCGTTACTACGACGCGATCCTTCCGTATTACGACGAATCGCTAAAAGATCGCGGCGATCTTCCATTCTGGGAGTCCATCGCCACGCGCTGGGGATCGAAACGGATTCTGGAGTTGGGCTGCGGAACGGGACGGGTCACCTCGGTGCTCGTCAAACATGCAGCCGTGACGGCGGTGGATCTGCTCATCGAGATGCTTCGCCGTGCCTCCAAAAAGGCGCGGCTCGTCGTCGCCGACCTGCGGCAATTCGCATTCAGGGAACCATTCGATCTGATCGTGCTCGCCGATGATCCGATGGCGCATCTGATCTCGATTGATGATCGCGCCAGAGTCATGCAGCGGATTGCCGATCATCTGACTCCGGATGGGCGCGTGGTGATCGAGGGGCTGTATCGCTCCGCCGGCTCCGCCAGTGCCAACGAGACTTGGAGTGCTGCCGGCGAGCCCTCGGTCTGGAATGCGCGCTATCGGTTTGCGAATGGCGTTGAGGTCGCGACCGTGATGCGATCGTGGTCGTTGTCGGAGGTCGTGGGGCTCAGCGTTGAACAGCTTTGGGGGGATTTCGATGAACGTCCGTTTTCTAGCGACTCGGAGAGGATGATCATTGTGGCGAAACGTTAAGGGGAGACGGTTCACGCGGAGACGCAGAGACGCGGAGGTCAGCTTCGTTTCAGGCGATAGCCGATCGTTGGGGCGGTGAGGATGTGTTCCGGGGACTTCGGGTTGTCTTCCAGCTTGCGGCGCAGTTCGGCGATGTGCGTGTCGATCGTTCTCGTGATGACGGAGTCGGCGTAGCCCCAGACGGCGCGCATCAGGTCGAGGCGGGGGACGACGGCGTTTTCCCTGGCCAGAAGTGCGGCAAGGAGGTCGAACTCCTTGCGGGAGAGCGAGACGGCCTGGCCGCGCTTGGTGACGGTGCGGCTGGCGTAGTCGATCACCACGTCGCCGAACGTTCCAATCCTCCGCTGCTCGGACGGACCTGCGCGGCGCAGCGCGGCTTCGACGCGGGCCAGCAGTTCGAGGAGGGCGAACGGCTTGGTGACGTAATCGTCGGCGCCCATCTTCAGGCCGCGCACCTTGTCGGATTCGTCGCCCTTCGCGGTGAGAATGACGATCGGAAAATGCAGGCCGTTATCTCGGACGGTGCGCAGCACGCGGAAGCCGTCCAGCTTCGGCAGCATGAGGTCGAGAATCATCAGATCGGGCGGCGATTGCAGCGCGGCGTCGAGTCCCTTCTGACCGTCGCCGGCCACGCGGATTCCGTAGCCTTCGATCTCCAGGTTGTTGCGCAGCCCGTACGCCAGCTCGGCGTTGTCTTCGACGATCAGGATCTGTTTCACGCGCGCGCCTCCGATCGCGACTGTTCGCGGTCGATCGGCGCTTCGACGACGAATCTTGCGCCGCCGCCGGCTGCGTCTTCGACCCAGCATCGGCCGCCGTGGCTGGCGATGATCTCGCGCACGATAGCCAGGCCGATGCCGCTCCCCGATTTGGCGGTGCCACGATCGCGATCGAGGCGATGGAAGCGCTGCCAGACCGATTCGCGCTCGTCCGCCGGAACGCCCGGCCCTTCGTCTTCGACCTCCAGCCGCATCAGACCGCCGCTCGCGATCAGGCGAACATGCACGGTCTGGCCGGGCGGTCCGTACTTCACGGCGTTGTCGAGCATGTTGGTCAGCACCTGCTTCCACGCTTCGCCGTCGACGTGCGCGTGAAGGCGCGGTGGCGTGTCGGCGGTGATGACTACGTCGCGGCGCATGGCCAGCGGCGCGAAGGCATCGACGGTTTCGGCAACGAGCGCTTCCATGTCCCAATCGCTGGCCGACTGCGTGCGGACGCCCGGTCCGCGGGAGAGAAAGAGCACGTTGTCGACGAGGTTCGTCAGACGCTGCGCTTCCTCGCTGATGATGCGCAGCGACCGCTGACGCTCGTACGCCGAGCGCACGCGGTCGAGCAGCAGCGTCTCACTGAACATGCGGATCTGCGTGAGCGGCGTGCGCAGCTCGTGCGAGACGCCGGAGACGAAGTCGGAGCGGATATGAGCGAGTTGCCGTTCGCGGCGCAGCACCAGAAACGCCGCGACGAGCACCATCGAGATCGTGGCCAGCATCACCACGAGCAGTGGCAGGCGCGAACGCGGCAGTCCGCCGGGGATGAGCGCGGGGATGGCGCGCGGCACGATCGAGCACTGCACGTCGAGACCGCCGACGGCATCTCCGTATGTCGACGGCGGTGCCAGCATCGTGACACCGAGCGGTTCATCGAACGCGCCGTGGGTGCGAAAAATATCGTGGCCGCCGCGCGAGAACCGGATGAAGACGTCGGCGTTGGTCAGGTTGCCGCTGCCGAGGACGCCGGGAAATGCGGTGCGGCGCGAAAACGCGCGGGTGGCCAGCGTGCCGACCGCGGAGTCCGGAATCGTGACCGCGAAGATCCTGCCACCGGCCAGCTCCGAGATTCCGTAGACGAGCAGATGGTCGCCGTCGCTGAGCCGCACGCGAAGCGTCTGCTGATCGCCTGCCGCCCATCGCCGGCGCACGATGGCCGGAAACTCATGCACGACCCAACTCTGGAGCGGTTCGGGGAGTGGCGGAGAAACCGTGCCGCTGTTCGTATCGATCATGAACATGCGGTCGATCACGAAGGTCACGTCGGAGATCCGGTCGTCCGCGAGAAGCTCCTCGATCGACGGCACCGTACCGAAATCCGCCAGATGCTTGGCGATCACCGCACGCAACGGCCGCGAGGCGAACATCTCGAATTCGAAGACGGTGCGGTGGAGAAGGTCATCCGCCACGACGGAGGCATCGTCCCGGATGGCCCGCCGCACCGCGGCGCGATGAGCGCGCTCGGCGCTGACCGCCTCGAAGGTGAGCGCGGCCGTCAGCACGATCGCGGTCACTAACAGACCGAGCACCGCCAGCGTGCCGGCGTTAGAACGATTGAAATGGATCACGTGCGTTGACTTTACCAGCGGCGCGAACGCGCGCAGAGCGCCTGACAAAATCCTTACGTCTTGCCGCGGAGCGGCATCAGAGGGTAGCCAGGGGTGCGAGCGGCTTCATCGCGAGCACCCCTGGAATCAGAGTCGAGAATGAAATGAGCCGCGTCAGCGGCACTGGATCGAGTGTCACATTTTCCAGTGCCGCTGACGCGGCACGAATTCTGAGACGCTCGTTTTCCAGGGGTGCGCGCTTCGCCGCACCCCTGGCTATCCTCTTGATGCCGCTAACGCGGCATATTCGACTACGTCCCGTACTGAAGACGCTGCGCGAGGATTTCGGGGAGACCCGCTTTGAGGATCGAGGCCTGCGTCTTTTCCACGTCGTACGCAACGCGGAAGAACTGCACCGTCAGCCGCTTCGAATCAAAGATGATGAATGACGAGTCTGGATTGCGATCGCGCGGCTGACCGACGGAGCCGGGGTTGATCAGGTAGCGGTGCTGGTTGTCGAGTCGAACCGTGACATCGCCGCGGACAGCGACGCCGTGGACGCGATGATGGCGGTCGATCGAGAAAATCACCGGCAGGTGCGTGTGGCCGTAGAGGATGAATGGCGCGGTGGTGGCTTCGAAAATCTCGCGCGCGTGGCCTTCGTGGAATACGTACTCGTCTTCGTTGTGTGGCGCGCCGTGGCAGATCAGCACCCCTTCCCTTTCGAGCGGGCCGAGGGGAAGCTTCTCCAGGAAATGTCGATTGCGGGCGGAGAGGTGGTCGCGCGTCCAGAGCGCGGCGGCTTTCGCGGCGTTGTTGAAGCCCTCGGCTTGATCGAGGCCGGCGGCGACGCGATCATGATTGCCGCGGATGTAGAGCTTCGGCGTCTTCATCGTGCGCATCGTGTCGAGGACCTGATTCGGCTGCGCGCCGTAGCCGACGAAATCGCCGAGGCAGATGACCTGCTCGAACTTCTTGCGGCGCACGCGGTTCATCACCACGCGCAGCGCCTCGGCGTTCGAATGCAGATCGCTGACGACGAGCGCTCTCACGTGCGGGCGCCTCGCCACGGCGCGCGGCCGGCGGGATCGAGAAAGCCTTTCGGCAATTCGAGCAGCAGACGCTCGACGATCTCGTTCGTCGTCTCGTCTTCGCGCACTTCGATGGTGATGTCGGACATTCGGTAGTAGCGGATGCGGCTGTTGTACAACTCGTGGGCGGCAACGTCGTCGCGAAAGAGCGGCCGCTCGGCTGCTTTGTCCCCGATGCGGCTCCGCAAAAGCGAATACGGTGCCGAAAGATATACGGACAAGCCCTCGGTCTGGATGAACTGAATGTTCTCGTCGAAGGTGAACGTCCCGCCGCCGGTAGCGACGACGGCGCTTTCGAGATGGCGCGTCGAGCGGAGGACGTCGCGCTCACGTTTGCGAAAGTACGGCTCGCCGTGGGCCGCGAAGAGGTCCTTGATCGACACCTTCTCCGCCGACTCGATCAGCTCATCGAGATCGAAGAACGGAGCGCCGACGCGCGCCGACAGTTCGCGCCCGACGGTAGTCTTGCCGGCGCCCATGAAGCCGACGAGGTAGATTTTCATTCGCTGTCATCCAGAGCCGGCGAAGCGCGGCGAAGGATCTCAAGCTGCGCAGGATTCGCTGAAACCCTGTGGCTCCGGCCAAGTCTGCGCATCTTGAGTTCCTTCGCCGCGCTTCGCCGGCTCAGGATGACATACCTCCCCACTCGAACTCCTCCATGAAGCGCGTGGAGAAGTCGCCGCGGATGAAGCGCTCGTTGTTGACGATGGCGCGGTCGAGGGGGATGGAGGTCTTCACGCCTTCGATGACGAATTGTTCGAGCGCGCGCCGGGCGCGGGCCAAAACCTCGGCTCGATCCTTCCCGCGAAGAATCAGCTTGGCGATCAGCGAATCGTAGTGCGGCGGGATGACGTAATCGCGATACGCGGCGGTATCGACGCGCACGCCCGGTCCGCCCGGGATGTGGAACTCCTTGATCTTTCCCGGGTTCGGCGCGAAGGTCACCGGATCCTCGGCGTTGATGCGGAACTCCATGGCGTGACCGCGCAGGCGGAAGTCGCCGGTCGGCACGGACAGCGGCAGTCCCGAGGCGACGCGGATCTGTTCTTTCACCAGGTCCATACCCGTCACTTCCTCGGTGACCGGGTGCTCGACCTGGATGCGCGTGTTCATCTCCATGAAGTAGAACTCGCCGTCCTGAAAGAGAAACTCGATCGTGCCGGCGTTCACGTAATTCACCGACTGGCAGAGTTTGATCGCGGCGTCGCCCATGGCCTGACGAATCTCCTGCGTCAGCGCGGGCGACGGCGACTCTTCGATCAGTTTCTGGTGCCGGCGCTGGATCGAGCAATCGCGCTCGCCGAGGTGGACGATGCGGCCGTGGGTGTCGCCGAAAACCTGGATCTCGATGTGGCGCGGATGCTCGAGGTACTTCTCCAGGTAGACGTCGGCGGATCCGAAGGCGCGCTCGGCTTCGTTGCGCGCGGTATCGAACGCGCTCTGAAGGCCCGCTTCATCGCCGCAGATGCGCATGCCGCGTCCGCCGCCGCCGGCGGAGGCTTTGAGAATGACCGGATAGCCGATCGTCTCGGCGATCTCGCGCGCTTCCTCGAACGTGCGCACCGGACCGTCGCTGCCCGGCAGAATCGGAACGCCTGCCTTCTTCGCGGTGTCGCGTGCGACGGCTTTGTTTCCCATCAGGCGGATCGACTCCGGCGTCGGTCCGATGAACGTCAGCCGGCACTCGCCGGCGATCTCGGCGAAGTGGGCGTTCTCGGCGAGGAAGCCGTAGCCGGGATGAATGGCATCGGCGCCGGTGATTTCCGCGGCGGCGATGATCGAGGAGACGTTGAGGTAGCTCTGGCGCGACGCGGCGGGACCGATGCAGACATCATCATCGGCGTAGCGGACATGCAGCGCGTCGCGGTCGGCCTCGGAATGGACGGCCACGGTCTTGAGACCCATCTCCTTGCACGCAAGGATGACGCGCAGCGCGATCTCGCCGCGGTTGGCGATCAGGACTTTCGAGATTGTCGGCATAGATCGCGATTACGACAGCTTCACGGCGAACAGCTTCTCGCCGTATTCGATCGGCTGCCCGTTCTGCGGATAGATGCGCGTGACGACGCCGGCGACGTCCGACTCGATCTCGTTCATCAGCTTCATCGCCTCGATGATGCAGAGCACCTGCCCTTTCGAGATGTGGTCGCCGACGTTGACGAAGGGATCGGACTCGGGATTGGCGGAGCGATAGAACGTTCCGACGATCGGTGAGGTGATGATGTGCAGCCCCGCCTCGGCAGCATCTTCCTCGGCTTTCACCGTCGCCGCTTTTTCAGCGGCAGTCGGCGGCGCGGGAGGAGGAGGCGCGGCCGCAACCTGCGGCGCGTTCTGCGGTGCGGCATAGGAGTGAATGACCTGCGGCTGCGGCGCGGACTTGCCGTCGATGCGCACCTTCAGACCGGCCTGTTCGATCTCCACGCCGCCGATTCCGCGGTCTGCAACTTTGTCGATGAGTTCGAGAATCTCTTTGAAGTTCAAATTCGGCTACCTCAGACCAGCTCGTCGCGAAGCGCGTATTTGGCCTTGGCCAATTCGTGCCGCGCGCGGCCGTAATTGCCATCCGGCCGCATCACGAGCAGCAGAAAGTACTCCGGCGTGACCGCCGAGAGCAAGGTGATGTACTTTTCGGTGAAGAGAGAGAACTGCAGAACGTCGCCTGTATTGAGGTCGGTATTGGAGAGGCGGACGGACTTGATGAAGCCTCCGAACTCGGCGCCGATGATGTCCAGCGGCACCGAATCGCTGCTGATCGATTCGATGGCGATACCGTCGAGCGCGATGAGACTTACGGCGAGCGTACCGTCGACGCGGTCGCGAATCGATTCGAGTGCATCGCGGAAGATGCTGTTACGCATGTTCCGACTCCCGCCTGGCGACCTTCGCTAACCACTGCTCGAGGACGACGACTTTGGCGTGACTGTGGAGTTTTGCGGGATCGCCGGGATGGCGTTCATCGTCGTCGGTTGCTGGGTTGCTGGGTGGCTGGATTGCTGAGTCGGTTGCCGGGTTGCCCGGTTGCCAGGTTGCCGCTGATTCGGCGACGAGATCGGACGATGGCGTTGTTTCGGCAACCTCGTTATCGAGCGCATTTAATTTCTGACGCAGCTCGTCATTCGACGGATCGCGTTCGAGGAGGTGCTCGTAGATCTTGCGGGCGTCGTCGGTCAGTCCCTGGCGGACGTAGAGGTCGGCCATCGTCGTCGTGGCGGTGAGGTCATCGTCAGCGGGGGGCTCGGTGTCCGCTGGTGCGAAGACGTCGGCTGCGAGCTCGCTTTCGCGCGGCTCTTCGCTCCACACCGTAGGCACCTCGGCGACGAGCGGCGCTTCTTCGATGTGCATCCCTTCCGGCTGCTCGATGGCGAGGGCGTCGGCGGTGTAGCCGGACGGTTCTTCGAACGGACTTTCGGCATGCTGCGCGGACATCGGAATCTCGTCGTCCGTGTCGAACGGTGTTTCGACGGTGCGGTGGATCGGCGACGTTTCGTCGAACAGCGACTCGGCGGGCGCGAACGGGACATCGGCCGTCGCGGAGAACGCGGGCTGAGGTGCGGGTTCAGGCTGCGGTTCGGGTTCCGGCTCGGGTTCAGCGAACGGCGATTCCGGTTCCGCGGCTACCGGCTCAGGCTCAGGCTCGGGCTCCGGAGCGGGACGCAGTTCGCGATCGAGTAGCTCGATTCTCGTCTCGAGCTCTTCGTCGCCCGGCATCAGCGCGTGAACGAGTTTGTACTTCTTGATCGCTTCGACTTTTTCGCCGAGGTCGAGATAGGAATCGCCGAGGAGGCGTGCGGCGACTACGTTGCCTGGATCGACCTGCAGCGCCTTCGTGAGCGCATCGACCGCCTCGGCATTCTTCTGCTGCTCGCGCAAAACACGGCCGAGACTGACCCAGGCCGAAAGGTAGGTCGGATGGACGCCGAGTCCCGTGCGGAGAACCTGCTCCGCTTCCGCGAGCTTGCCGTTTTTGCGCAGCTCTTCCGCGAGAGGAAAAAAGAGCCTGCTCTTCGGATCGGTCTTGATCCGAAACTGCAGCTCTTCGATTTTGGCGGTTATGCCGGGTTGAGCCATGTGCTGGAAGTCCGAATTCTGCTCAACAACAGGGGGCGGCGCAACCTCGGCCGCAGAAACGAACCGCCCCCGATGAAGGGGGCGGTTCGGCGAATTCTATGTGGTTCTTGTCTTTACTGCGACGTGCCACTGAGTTGCAGAGTCCTGGAACCAGCGTTCGCCGTCGTGATGTTGACCGTGCACTGCGCGCTGGAAGGCAACGTCGTGCCGTGGTACGTGGCGATGACCGGCGCCGTATCGCACGTGTTGAGCGTCTGGCTGCCGAGCGTTGTTACGTCGATCTGTCCCGGACCGCTTCCGCAGCCGGCGCCTGACGTCGTAACGGACGTGAGGTTGAGCGGCCCGCCGCCCGTGTTGACGATGGTCACGGTTTGCGGCGGCGGATTCGTTACGCTCGGCGGAACGACCGGAGGACCGGCGCTGCCGGGCGTGATCGTCGCCGTGAACGGAGTGAACGCGCCGGGAATGAGCGTCAGCGTCGGCGTGGCCGGCGGAACGACGGTTAATCCCTTCTGCAGCGTATCCGTGCACGTCGTGGTGAGACTGGTGTAGGTCACGTCGAACGCCGTCGGCTGCTGTGCGTTCGCGCCCGTGACACCGTTGCAGGCCTGCGTCGTCAACGGCAGCGTTGCAGGCACCTGAATGGTGAAGGTGGTCGTACCGTTCGAATTCTGCGTCTGGCCGGTGATATTCGCACTGAGGCCACCGACGGTGATCCGCGGAATCCCGGAAGCATTCGCAACTGTGATGGTCGCATTGCCATTAGGGGTAACCGCGGCCGCCGTGACGGAGACGATGGCCGGCTTGAAGACGCGGTAAATCCACGGCGTCGGCGCGGTGGCCGTGTCGCCGTTATCGACGTTCGTGACGACGACCGAACCGGTGGAATCGGCGCATGAGCTCAGCGCGATCCCGTTCGAGATCACTTCAATTTCGGTCGGGAAAGCGCTGATCACCGAGGCGGCGATTCCGTCGAGATAAACGGTGACAGGATCATTGAAGCCGGTGCCGTCGATCCGAACGTGCGTACCGCCGGTGAAGGGACCCTGATCGGGGGTGATGGCCGTGATCTGCGCCTTGTTCACGTACCGGAACGCGCCCGTTGCGACCACGGACTTGCCCGAGTTCTGGTTGAGAACCTTGATGTCGACGGGGCCGGTCTTGGGGCCGGAACCGTCAGGGTTGGTGTCGCGCGCGGCGGGCGACAGCACATCGAAGCTATGGAACGTTACGCCGCTAACGATCTGCGCCTGGGCGGAACCGAAGAAGACCTGGAGCGGAGCTTCGAACGCATCACCAGTGATGGTGACGCGCGTACCGCCGTCGATCGGGCCTGAGGTCGGGCTGACGGCGCGGACCACCGGCGTCAGGACAGGAGCGGTGTAGGTGAATGCCGCCGCTTTCGTGACGCGCTGCTCGGTCGGCGTTCCCGCCTCCACGATCACGGTGACGCCGACGACGAGTTGCTGGGCCACGCCGAGGTCGAATGCGGGAGTGGTGACGGTGATGGAAGTCGGCGTAACGTTCGAGGGGAACGCCTCTTTGGCCGGCTGACCGTTGCCCGGATCGAAGAGCACGCGCACCGGCGAACGGAAGTTCGTGCCGGTGATGACGACGGTCTGATTGCCGGTGGGCAGACCCTGCGCCGGCGTGACGGCCGAGATCGTCGGCGCATTCGACGGCGGAACCGGCGGAACGACCGGGTCCTGGAAGTTGAGTGTGACGCTCTTCGTCACGTTGTTGACGGTGACGTTGACGACGACCGGACCCGCTACCGATGACGTGACGGTCGCCTTCGCGATGCCGTTTGTCGTCGTTCGGATCAGCGTGGTCGGCGCATCGGCCGTATCGGTGAACGATGCGTTGGTCGCCGTTGTGGAAAACTCCACCGCCGTGCCGTTCGGCACCGCTACGTTGTTCTGCGTGACGGTGGCCGTAATCGTCGACGTCGAGCCGGTAAATGGCGCCGCCGTGCTGACGGAGAGGGCGATGTTCGCACCCACCGGCGGCTGTGTTCCGCCGCTGCCGCTGCCCGTACCGTTCGTGCCGGTGATGGGAGGAGGCGCGGTCGGCGATTCGCCTTTGCAACCCGCGAAAAGCGCCAGTAGCGCGATGAGCGCTAAAAAGATGAATCGCTGTGTCGTCTGCTTCATGTCTACCCCCGTCAACTCCTCATCACACCCACATGCATCCGGCGCAGCGGCCGGCGCGGAAGGCTAGAAACAGCCGCCGCAGTTAAAGCAGAAGTTCACCGGAAATCTGGCCGAGCCCTGCACCCGCTCGCCCGCCAGCGTCTCGCCGTAAACGGTCAGGATGATGTCCATCTTCACGAAGCTCAGTCCCGTCTCCGGATCGCGGCCGCCGTTCTGTGGCAGCAGCGCGGCGAACGGTGCCTGGTTAAAGGCATTCGTCTCGAAAGCGACGAAGTCGTTGAGGTTCGAGAAGACCGCGAGCGTGCTCAATACCTGCGACGTGGAGCGGACGAAGCCCGGCGGAACGAGTTTGCCGCCGTCCGTGCGCTGATAGCTGATCTGGTAGCGATCGAGCTTGACGTCGTTGAATTCATTGTTGACCGGGTGCTTTGCATCGGTCTGGTTCTGCAGGAGCTGAATGGCGATCTCCACCGTGCCGAGCGATTGCGCGCAGCCGGCGGCTCCGAATTGCAGGTCCACCTGATTGAGGAACTGCGTGCCGTTCACCACCAGCATCACCGGCGCGCTCTCGCGCGCGATGGAATTGCACGACAGGATGGCCACGCTCGGCAGCGCAATCGCGGCAATCATTGCAAGTCTCTTCATCCTCATACACCCCTCCAACTGTCCCGATGTCTGGCTGCGAAAAACCGATGCATATTTTATTACGTCCCTACGACCTCACGATGCGAGGCGTGATGAAGATCAGCAGTTCGTCATGTTCGGAGTTGTAGTCCCGCGTACGGAACAGCGCTCCGAGAATCGGAATCTGATGGACGAACGGCAGCCGTGACTGCGCGTTGTTTTCTTTGACTTGGTAGATGCCGGCGATGACCGACGTTCCGCCGTCGCGCACCATCAGCTTCGTCTGCGCGCGGCGCGTCGACAACGGCGTACCGGAGCCGCCTTCGACGTTGAGGCCTGTCGCCGGCTCGTTCTTCTGCACCTGGATATCCATGATCACCGTCCCCGCTTCGGTGATCTGCGGGGTGACGGAAAGCCGAAGCGTTGCGTCGACGTAGGAGACGGTCGTGGTGAAGTTCACCCGCGTCTGGTACGGGATCTGGAAACCGCTCGTGATTTCCGCCGGCGTGTTGTCCTGCGTCATCACGCGCGGTGCGGAGATGACGCGCACGATGCCTTCGGTCTCCGCGGCGAGGAGCGCGAGATCCAGAGTGAAGGTGCCCAGCACGTTCTGCAGCGAGAACGAGACGACGGGATTGCCTGCGCCGAAATTGAACGGACCGCCGACGGTGTCGATGCGATTCGGGAACACCAGGCCGGTGCCGGTGCCGAGGGACGGATCCATCGATCCGTGGAAGCCCCAGTTGAAGCCGTACTGCTGAATGAAGAGCTTCGTCGTTTCCACGATGCGCGCTTCGATGACCACCTGCCGCGTCGGCACGTCGACCGACTCGATCAGGTTTCGCATCGTCTGCAGATAGGTCGGGATCTCGCTGATGATGAGCTGGTTCGTGCGCTGGTCGACGATGATGCGCGCCCGCGGCGAAGCCATTTCCCGCAGAAGGGTGGCGACGTCCAGCGCGCGTGCGTACGACAGCTTGAAGCCGACTGTGTTCAGCGGAACATTCAGCCGCTCCTGTTCGGAAAGATTGCGGTTTGCGGTCGCTTCCTCGGAAAGCCGCGCGGCCGTTCCCACGCGCATGACGTTGCCTTCAAGCACGTAGGCGAGTGAGTTCTGGCGCAGGATGATCTCGAGCGCCTGATCCCACGGCACGTCGACGAAATCGACGGTCACGGAGCCGCTGACGGTCGGATCGATGGCGATGTTCAGTCCTGTCAGCTGCGCGAAGGTGCGCAGGACGTCTTTGATGTCGGCGTCCTTGAGGTTCAGCGACAACGGCTCGCCGGTGTATGCCTTCTCGCCGCTGCTGAGCGTCTTGCCGCCCTGGGCTGCCGAGAGCATCGTGCCGCCGACGCCGGAAGGCTGCGGCTGCTGCCCTTGCGGAGACGGCTGCGGCTGATCGGTAAAGACGTTCTCGCCCGTCACCATCGGCTCGATGGCCGGAGGCGCGGTGTCAGTGGCAGGAGCCGTAGTCGTGGTCTTCGTCGTTTTGGTGCCGCGGCGCGTCTTCGAAGACGGAGCGCTCTGCGGCTGCGGGGAGTTGATCACCGAGGTCGTCTTGCGCGATTCCGGCATCTTCCAGGTCGCGTTGTCGGCAACCTGCGGCGCGCCGGTCGGGGCAATCGTCGGAACCTGCGCCGGGATATCGACGGCGGCAGTTTTCGCCGGAGCCGTGATCTTTTCGGGCGGCGCAACGATCGGAGTCGTCGCCACGCGCGGCTGCTCTTCGTGCTTCGGCGCCGGCGCGGGCGGCGGCGTTGCGGCCATCGCCGGTGAATCGCCGAAGGTGATCTGCAGCGCGTCACCGACTTTCGTCACGTGATACGCGGTCTTCTCTTCGACATCGAGAACGACGCGAGTGACGGCTTCGGGCGAGCTCTTGAACTGCGAGACCCGAATCTTCTTCACGATCGGATCGGAGACGTTGATGACGTTCTTCGCCAGCTTGTCATTGACGCCGGTGAGGTCGATGACCACACGCGACGGCTTTTCCAGTTTGAAGGCGTTATAGGCGGCGTCGCCGTCCGTGGCCAGGCGTACGGCGATGGCCGAGCCGGCGCCGCTGGTCTCAATCTTCTTCAGAGTCTTCGCTTTGTTCGCCGGCGGAAGCGCCTCGGTGACGACTGGCGCTTCGGCAACCGGCTCGCTCTTCACCGGCTCCGGCTGCTCAACCTGCGCAGTAATCGGCGCGGGTGCGGATTCAGCGACTTTCGGTGCGGGCGCCGGTGCAGGCTCCTCGATCTTCGGCGCCGGGATCGCTTCGACCATGGCCGGAGCAGCAGCCGGCAGCTTGATGACGACGCTGGTTCCCTCGGCAGACGCTTCGATCGTCGCGGCCTGCTTGAGATGCACGGAAACGCGCGTGAGGTGCTCTCCCACTTCCGTGACGTCGTCGACCGTGATCGCGGAAACCGAGGCAGGCAACGCGGAAGGAATCACGAGAGCCGACGCCTTCGACGCGCCGGTCAGATCGATCACGAAGAGATCGGGCATCGGGCTGTACGAGGTGTAAACCGGGCTTGCCGTAGTGCGCAGGATCAGGCGCGGCGACGGAGTGCTCTCGATGTCGACCGCGGTGAGCGACATACCGGCGACGGGAGTGGACGACGAGCCAGCCGGCGAGGCTGCAGCCTTTGGCGCTCCGCCCCGCTTCCAGAACGATGCGTGCGCGCTGGTGACGCCCGCCACCAGCGTGCCTGTGATCAGCAGGATCAGCCTGGCCCTTGTCTTACGTCTTACGTTCACCATCTCACAGCCCTCCACACACATGGCCTGACACCCAGCACGTGAACTACTTCCTCGCAGTCTCCGGGGAAAGTTCTTTCGTCACTTCACGGAATCGCTCGATCCGGGTGGGGTCGTTGACCTCCTGCCGGAAAACGATCGAAGTAGGAGTAATGCGAATGACTTCACCGTCGAGAACCTTGTCCCCGACCTTGACCAGGTACCCTTTGTTGTCCGGCCCGTTGACCATCGCCACGAGACCCTGCTGCCGCGTCTTGACCACGCCCTGCAGTTTGATCTCGTCGATGAGGAATCCGGGCGGTCCGGGCGGACGCTGGCCCGGCTGCAGCTTCGGCGCGGGACCGATCAGCGACTGGAACGGATCGCGGCGCCCCTGCGGATCGTAGTGATACGCATCGGGAGCGCTCGGCTCCTCGAGGATTTCCTGCAGGCTCTGTTGAATGGTCTGCTCCGGATTCTGCGCCGTGGCCGTATCGGTAGCCGGAGCAGCGGATGCAGGCTTGCTCGCGGGCGGCGACTGCGCGAACAGCGTGGCCATCGCCGCGACGACAATCAGAAGAGACAGCGCGAATCGGCTCAGTTTCATGGCTTGGCCCCCGCGCCCGTTCCGGTCCCCTTCTTCGTCGGCTCCGGCTCTTTCGGCTCGACGTAGACGAACGTCTTCGCCACGAACTCGGCGGTGATGGTCCGGTCGGCCTGCAGCGGCAACGCGGCGATCGAGATCTGCTCGACGTTGATGATGCGCGTGAAGTTGCTCAGATGATTAAACAGCGTGGCCAGGTTGTGATACCGGCCGTCGACACCGACGGAGATCGGCCATTCGGCGTACGGATCACTGCCCTGCACGGCGGAGAGCTTCGGGAAGGTCAGCTTGCGCAGGACGAAGTTGCCGGCATCGACGAGCGCCTTGATCTTCTTGATGATCTCTTCGGTATTGCGCGTCGACGGCAGGATGCTGCGTAGCTTCTTCAGCTCGACTTTCAGGCGGTTCACTTCCTCGCGGAACTGCGGAAGTTTCCGCTGCGCCGATCTGCCCTGTTCGATCTTCGTATCGAGATCCTTGAGCTCCGTATCGGCGGCTTTGATCTGGTTGTCGATGTCACCGACGAAGGCGTAGTTCACGCCATAGATGATGGCAATGGCCAGCACCAGCCCGACGAGCAGGCCGAAGTACCAAGGTTTTCCTTCGAGCGAAAGCCCCGCCATCACCCCTCCTACCGCTTCGCCGCCGTCGATGTCGTCGACGTCGTTCCTGACGTACCGGTCGCGGTTCCTGTAGCCGCCGTACCCGTCGCCCCTGCCTCTCCCTTCGGCGCATAGCTGAAGTGGAAAGTCATCGTGTATCCATAGACCAGCGGCACCTGAGAAACCTGCGTGACGTTGCCGAGGTCCGGTTCCTCGAACATCGGATCGTTCTTGATCGCCTCGACGAAGTTCGCGATCGCGTTCGGATTCAATCCCCGGCCGTCGATCGTGACTACGCCGCCGCTGATGTTCATCTTGTCGAGCCAGACCAGGTCGGGCAGATCCTGGCTGATGCGATCCATCAGCCGCACGGGCCCGCGCTGATTCTGCTTGAGCTGATTGATCAGATCGATCCGCTTCTGCAGGTTGTCTTTCTGCTTCTGGTAGTCCTCGACCTCTTTGATAATCTTGTCGAGACGCTGCGCTTCGCCCTGCTTCTGGGCTACCGTCTCCTGACGATCGGTCAGTTTCCGGCTTTCCACGAACCACCAGCCGCCGGCGATCGCGGCGCCGAGAATCACGCCACCGATGACAAGGATGTTGTTGATGTTCGCCGGTCCCGCCGTGGCGGCAGGCATACCGGTGACGGCGCCGGTGCCCCGGACCGCCCTCCCCTCCCGCACTAAGTTAATTTTGATCAAGCATCCCCCAGCTTCCGGATGGCCAGGCCGACGGCGATGGCCATGCTCGGCCCGATTTCGGCCAGCTCCTCGGGGTTGAATTGCTTCTCGTCCACCGTGACTTTCTGGAAGGGATCCATGACCGCGACCGGGATGCCGAACTTGTCACGGAGGATGGCGTCCAGGTTGAGGACGCCGGAGCCGCCGCCGGCGAGAACGATCTCGTCGACGCGATCGGCGCCCGAGGTGGCGGTGAAGAAGTCGAGGGTCTTGCGAAGCTCGCCGGCGAAGTCTTCGCTGACGGAGTTGAGGATCGGGATGACCTGCTGGATGCTGTAATCGCCGGCCGGCCGGCCCTTCTTCAGCTCCTCCGCCTGTTCGAACGAGAGGCTCAGCTCGCGCTGGATGGCGTCGGTGTATTGATTGCCGCCGAAGGTGATGTCACGCCAGAAGAGCGAGGTCGCACCGGACAGGACATTGACGTTCGTCACCGACGCGCCGACGTTCACCAGCGCCAGCACTTTCGTGTCGTCGATCGAGTAGTTCATCTCGTACGCGTTCTGGAGAGCGAACGCATCGACGTCGACGAGGACCGGCACTTTCCCCGTCTGGCTGATCACCGAGGTGTAGTCGTTGATCTTTTCCTTCTTCACGGCGACCAGGATCACGTCGATGTTGTCGCCGGATCCGGGCGTGTTCAGCGGGACGTAATCGAGGTTCACGTCGTTGATGTCGAAGGGGATGTACTGCTCGGCCTCCCACTGGATCGACTCGGCCAGCTCCTCGGGCGACATCGCCGGCAGGGTGATCTTTTTGATGATCACGGAGTGGCCGGAGAGGGAGGTGGCGTAATTGGAATTCTTGACGTTTTTGCCGGTGTTGAGCCGCGAGATCGTCTCCACGACCAGCGACGAGTCCATGATCGACCCGTCAACGATCGCTTCCGGAGAAAGGTGCTCGATTCCGAGCTTCACCAGCTCGAACGTGCCGCCCTTCTTCTCCTTCAGCTCAACGAGTTTTACGGCTGAGGAGCCGATATCGAGACCAACGACATTTTTGCTCTTTGAGAAGAACACCACTCACCCCGTCCATCTCACACGCTTACTTCTCAGGCTGGCTCCAGATGTGGAAAGTCGGTTGAAATTACAACCTTTAAAGGTGAGTGTCAACTCTACAGCATTTAGATTTATCAGCGGATTACGTGAACTTGAGGTTGTTTTGACGGTTGCGGTTGCGCCGAACCGGTCCCGCCGGTACAATCCCGCCCCCCTGTCGTTATTTGAGGTTAGAGGAGTCTATTGATGGCAAAGATGTGCGAAGTCTGCGGCAAAGCGCCCGTGTTCGGTAACCGGGTCAGCCACGCCCACAACGTGTCGAGCCGCCGCTGGCTGCCGAATCTGCAGCGCGTGCGCGTGATGGTCGGCTCAGCGGTGAAGCGGATGAACGTCTGCACCCGCTGCATCCGCACCGGCAAGATCGCCAAAGCCGCGCGGTAAGACGCGCGGCCCCCTTCCTTCCTTTTCGCTTCCCCTCAACGAGCCTGATCAGACGCCGGTCGCCGCGACCGTGGCGATGTTGATGGCCGTGTCGCACATCATGAAGATCATGTGGTTGCCGGGGCCGCCGAAGCAGAAGTTGGCCACGCCGGGTGCCACGATCTCGCCGAGGATCCTGCCTTTGGTGTCGAAGACCTGAACGCCGGTGCCCGATGAGCTGTAGACGCGGCCTTCGCTGTCGACTTTCAAACCGTCGGGGATGACCGGCGTGACGACGGCGAAGAGCCGCTCGTTGACGAGATGGCTGCCGCCCGCGACGTCGAAGGCCAGGATGTGGTGCGGCAGATCGACGTAGTACGTGTTCGGACCTTCGATGGCGCCGGAATCGTTGATGTACAGGATCGATTCGTCCGGCGAAAAACAGAGGCCGTTCGGCTTCTTGAACGAGTCTGCCACGACGGTCGTGGAGTCGTCGGACGGGTCGTATCGGTAGACGAAATTGCTGACGAGCGGCTTCGGACGAAACCCCTGCAGGTATCCGTACGCGGGATCGGTGAACCAGATCGTTCCGTCGCTCTTCTCGACGATGTCGTTCGGCGAGTTGAACGGAAGCCTGAACCAGTGATCGACGACCGTCTCGGCCTTCTTCGTCTTCAGGTCCAGGCGCGAGATGCGCGCCTTCGTCTCCAGCGAGCCCTGTTCGCAGATGAGCAGACGCCCGTCATGACCGAGCGTCATCCCGTTCGCCATGTTCGCCTCGGCGACGAACGTGCTGACCGTGCCCGAAGCAACATCGAGCCGTTTGATGGCCACATTCCTGTCGCCGAACGACGGGATGTTCGTCGTCACCGGCACGGTGGTGAAGTAGAGGGCGTTCTCCTTCCGCACGTACACCGGACCTTCGTGCGCGTTGACCTCCGGAATGGTTTCGTATCCCGGATCGCGGCCGATGACGTCGAGAAAGGCATCCGAGTAGACGATGAAGTGCGGATCGGTTTTGGGATGGCGGCGCATGAAGTAGGAGAGTGTGCGGCCACGCCAATCCCTACCCTTCCATTCGCGTGAGCCGCGGCACTTTCGCGGTGATGCCGTCGCCTGACGAGCGTCCGTTCAGGTGGCGCCAGATCCACGGCAGAAGATGGCGGCGCGTCCACGCTGCTTCGGCGCGCAGTTGATCGCTCCACGTCGGCGGCGGCGCGTCCGGCAGCGGTTCGGCCCACGACTTGTCGGCCGTCAGGCCAAGGTGCCAGGCGAGTGCGTCGGCGATCCGCGCGTGGCCCGCGGAATTGGCGTGGAGACGATCGTCCGACCAGAGACGTGGATCGGACGCGACCGGATACGCCGCGAAATCGCAGACGATCGCGCCGGTTTTCGATCCCGCATCGCGAATGATCTGGTTCATCTGCAGCAGCCGCCCGCGCACCATGCGCGCGATCGGCATGATGTCGCCGAGGTCGGGAAGGGTGAAGGTGATGACGGTCGCGCCGGCGGCCGTGAGCGTGCCCTGCATCGCTTCGACGTCGTCGCGGAGCGCGATCGGATCGAAGCGCCGGCGCAGGAGATCGTTCGTTCCCGAGACGACCGCGACGAGATCCGGCTGCATGGCCACCGCCGCATCGAGCTGCTCGCGCCGGATCTGCGGCGTCGTCCGTCCGCGAATGGCGAGATTGGCGTAGAGAACACTCCCCTGCTCCGCCGCCAGCCTCGCCGCGAGGCGATCCGCCCAGCCGCGATAGCCGCCCCGGCCGTCGGGATCGTCGAGGCCTTCGACAGTACTGTCGCCGATGGCGACGTAGCGGTGAAATGAAGACATCCGCGGGGATGCTAACGCGTGTCGGATGCTGAGGGCGGCAAACTGATTCCGACAAGACGGTACAGCCCCTAGCTGTCATCCTGAGCCGGCGAAGCGCGGTCGAAGGACCCCCTTCCTGCTAACCCGGTTGGGCGGCTATTTCACACGGCAAGCACCTGGGGGGTCCTTCGACCGTCCTTCGCCTCTTCGCCTTCGGCTCAGGGCTTCGGCGGCTCAGGATGACAGGTGTTACCGCGATTTCGTCGACCACCGGCCGACCACATCGCGCTGCTTTGCGAGACGTTCGCGAAGTCGGATGCGGAAGGACGCAAAGGCAAACTGATTCAGACAAGAAGGCACAGCCCCTAGCTGTCATCCTGAGCCGGCGAAGCGCGGTCGAAGGACCCCCTTCCTGCTAACCCGGTTGGGCGGCTATTCACACGGCAAGCACTTGGGGCGGCCGTCGACCGTCCTTCGGCGGCTCAGGATGACAGGTGTTGCCGCGATTTCGTCGGCGAACCGGCCGACCACATCGCGCTGCTTTGCGAGTCGTTCGCGAAGTTGGATGCGGAGGGAGGCAAACTGATTCCGACAAGAAGGTACAGCCCCTAGCTGTCATCCTGAGCCGGCGAAGCGCGGTCGAAGGACCCCGTTCCTGCTACCCGGTTGGGCGGCTATTCACAATGCAAGCACCTGGGGGGTCCTTCGACCGTCCTTCGCCTCTTCGCCTTCGGCTCAGGGCTTCGGCGGCTCAGGATGACAGTGCTGCCGCGATTTCGCCGACCACCGCTGCGCGCTGGGTGCGCAGGTGCGCACCGCCCGTGTCGCAATGCTGCGCGCTGGGTGCGCACGTACACGCCACCCGTGTCGCAATGCTGCGCGCTGGGTGCGCACGTGCACACCACCTGTGTCGCAATGCTGCGCGCTGGGCGAGCACGTGCACACCGCCTGTGTCGCAATGCTGCGCGCCGGGTGCGCACGTGCACACCACCCGTGTCGCAATGCTGCGCGCCGGGTGAGCACGTGCACACCACCTGTGTCTCAATGCTGCGCACCTGGTGCGTACATGCGATAATTCGTGCTTTCCGGTGAAAACGTTCCTCCGTCGCTACAACCATCGGGTTGCTGCCGCGTCGCGGTGGCGTCTCATGGAAACGCTCCTGCGCGATTCTCTCGTCGACCTCGGGCACGAAGTGATCGAACGCGAGTGGGGATCGGAAAACACCGACGCGGGATTCACGATCCTGCCGCATGCCACGCGGCGCGAACGTCCGGACGCCAATCTCTTTTTCAAGGAGATGCACCTTCCGGGACTCTTCACCATCGACGTCGATGGCTGGGGCGTGGAGCATTCGGCGCTCCGTCACACGTTCGATTTCGAAAGCGTCGATGCTGATTCCGCCGTGCCGCGCGTCGCCGCACTTCGCCAGCGGATGGTTTCAGCGAACCTCTCGCGCGTTTCGCAACCCGTCGCCGGCGACGTCACGGCTCCCGGATACATCCTGCTGCCGCTCCAGGTGCCGAACGATTCGGTGGTGACGGAGCATTCGCGCGTGTCCGTGGCCACACTGCTGCACGCGGTGAGCGACTGGGCGGCGGCGCGGCGGCAGCGCGTGGCGGTGAAAATCCATCCGCATAGTTTCGATCACCCCGATCTCGTCGACGCGGTGGCGCGGCGGGCGCGCGAAAGCCGCTACGTCTTCGAAGTCCGCGGCAACATTCACTCGCTGATCGCGGCGTCCCGAGGCATCTTCGTCATCAACTCCAGCACCGGCTTCGAGGCGCTGATGCATGGGAAGCCGGTGGCTACGTTCGGCGATTGCGACTACGGTGCGGTGACGTTCGCCGCGACGCCGGCGACGATCGACGACGCCGCGGCATGGTGCGACGCGTACGGATCTCACGATCAATCGCGTGCGGCGCAGTTCGTCGATTGGTACCGCTCGCGGCACGCCTATCCGACCGGCGACGACGACGTCGCTGCCACGAAGCAACGGTTGCGCAACTATCTCGACGCGGTGGTGCCGCGATGACGCTCACTTCGCATCAAGTCGCCGACTACGCGCGCGACGGCATTCTCCATCCCCTTCCCGCGCTCGAAGACGATGAGATCGCGCGCTTTCGACGCGGCGCCGAGGAGTTGGCGGAGTGGTTCGAAGGGGAGAAGCCGGCCATGTCCGGCCAGGCGCACCTGTTCCATCGCTGGGCCTATGACCTGGCCATGCACCCCCGCATCCTCGACCAGGTCGCGGCAATCCTCGGCCAGAACATCCTGATCCACTCGACGTCGCTCTTCTTCAAGCGCGCGCGGACGCAGGATTTCGTCTCGTGGCATCAGGACGGTTTTTACTGGAACCTCGACGCGCCGCGCCTCGTTTCCGCCTGGATCGCGCTCACCGACAGCGCGATCGACAACGGCTGTCTGCGCGTCGTTCCGGCGTCGCACCTTCAACGTCTCGATCATCGATCGGCGCCGATGCGTCCGCACGATCTCCTCGCCAGCGGTCTGGAGATCGCCGCCGGCGTCGATGAGGGCAACGCGCGCGACGTCGTCCTCGCTGCCGGCGAGATGTCGCTGCATCACGTTCTGATCGTCCATGGATCGAACGCCAACCGTTCGAGCCGTCCGCGCATCGGCTTCGCCATTCGCTATCTCGCCGCGGGCGTGCGCCAGGAGCCCGACCATCACGAAGTCGTGCTCGCGCGCGGACGCAACGCCGGCGAGCACTATCGTGCGATCGAAGGTCCGCCTGCGGTCGACGGTGATCCGTTCACGCGTCACGCCGCATTCAACCGCGAGCATGTCGCGCGCCGCCTTCGCGCACTGCAATCGGATCACGCGTCGCCGCGTCCGAACACAACCATCGCGAATCCAATCGCGAAGAGCGTGTAGACGGCCGCGAGCACGATCACCGGCCACTCGTGATGGCCGCGAAGAAAGAAGCGATCGAGCGTGAGCGCACCGACCGCGAAGTGGATGACGTTCCCCATCGCGATCGGACGGAGGTAAATGCCGCCGATGCGGCTTCCTTTCGCCATCCAGTTCATCATCGCGAATCCGAGGAGGAGCGCGGCGCAGAGCTGGACGAGCGGCGGCAGAAGCGGCGAGGCCGGAACGGCCGCCGCTTTCAGGATCTCGTCCGGCGCGAAAAGAGACGCGACGGCGAGGATGCCCAGAAAGACGGCACTCGCCGCCATGAGTACGCGCGTTTTCATGCGGTGGCGTGGCGCACGTTGAACTTCCGCTCGACGTGGATGACGCCTTCGATGTCGGCGATCGCACGGATGACGCGCTCGAGATGTTTGAGGTCGGCGATCTCCAGCGTCAGTTCGGCGGTCGCTTTTCCGTCGGCGGTGCGGCTGTCCATCTGGCGGATGTTGGTCTTCATGTTCGCCACGGTCGAGACCACGCGCGCCAGGATTCCCTGCCGGTCCTCCATCACGATCTCCAGCTCGACCTGGAACTGAGCCTGGCGCTGGTCGGCCCATTCGACGGCGATCTGGCGGTCGGCGTTGAACATCAGATTGCGCACGTTCGGACAGTTCGCACTGTGCACCGCCACCCCTTTGCCGCGCGTGATGTAGCCGATGATCGGCTCGCCGGGCAGCGGCTTACAGCAGCCGGCCAGGTACGTCATCAGATCGTCGAAGCCGCGCACTTTGATGGCGGGCGAGGTGCCGGTGAACGGAAAAATCTTCCGCACCGCGCGGCTGATGACGCCTTCATCGACCGGCGGCTGGTCTTCTTTCGCGAAACGCTCCACGATCGAGCGCGCCGAAACTTTGCCGTAGCCGACGTCCGCGTACAGATCGTCGAGCCGCGGCAGCGCGTACTCGGCCAGCACGGCGTCGAGCGCGTTCTCCGCGACGAGCTTCCGCCACTGCACTTTGTAACGCTTCGATTCCTTCTCGATCAGCTTCCGTCCCAGCTCGATCGAACGATGCTTCTGCTCCGTGTTCAGCCAGTGGCGGATCTTGTGGCGGGCGCGCGAGGTCACCACCATGTTCAGCCACTCGCGCGACGGCGTCTGCGTCGGATTGGTGAGCACCTCGATGATGTCGCCGTTCTTCAGCATCGTGCGCAGCGGCACGAGCTTGCCGTTCACCCGCGCGCCGGAGCAGTGGTCGCCGACGTCGGTGTGGATGCGGTACGCAAAATCGAGCGGCGTCGCTCCGCGCGGAAAGGCGAAAACGTCGCCCTTCGGCGTGAACGTGTAGACCTCGTCGGGATAGAGATCGATCTTCAGCGAGTGCATGAAGTCGCGCGGATCGGTGATCTCGTGCTGCCACTCCACGAGCTGCCGGAGCCAGAGGAAATTCGTATCGTCCGGCTGCGCACCGACGCGCCCTTCCTTGTACTTCCAGTGCGCGGCGATGCCCTGTTCGGCGATCAGATCCATCTCCCGCGTCCGGATCTGCACCTCGAACGGCTGCCCCTTTTCCGCCACCACCGTCGTGTGCAGCGACTGGTAGAAGTTCGGCTTGGGCATGGCGATGTAGTCCTTGATCCGGCCGGGGACCGGACGCCACATCTGATGGATGATGCCGAGCGTGGCGTAGGTATCTTTGAGGTTCGCCGTGACGATGCGGAAGGCGAGGTAGTCGTAGACCTGGCCGACGTCGATCTCCTGCCGGCGCAGCTTGGTCCAGATGGAGTACATCGACTTCACGCGCCCGAAGACGTCGCCGTTGATGTCGTTCTCGCGCAGCTTGGCGGTCAGCGTTCCCTTGATGCGCTCGACGATGTCGCCGGAGATCGACAGCTTCTCGTTCACCGCGCGCTGCAGTTCATCGAACTCGCGAGGGTGCATGTGCCGGAACGACAGGTCTTCGAGCTCGCTCTTGATGCGTCCCATGCCGAGCCGGTTCGCGATCGGCGCATAGATCTCCATCGTCTCTTTCGCAATGGCCAGCCTCCGTTCCTCGGCGAGGAACTCGAGCGTTCGCATGTTGTGCAGACGGTCGGCGAGCTTGACCAGCACGACGCGCAGATCGCTGACCATCGCCAGCAGCATCTTGCGGAAGGTCTCCGCCTGCTGCTCTTCCTTCGAGACGTATGCGTAGCGCGAAATCTTCGTGACGCCATCGACCAGTTCGGCCACGTCGTCGCCGAAGATTTCCTGCAGCGTCTCCTTCGTGGTCAGCGTGTCTTCGAGGACGTCGTGCAGCAGGCCGACCGCGATGGACGTCTCATCGAGCCGCATCTCCGCGAGGATGTACGCGACGTTGAGCGGATGGACGAGATACGGCTCACCCGAGCTGCGCACCTGCCCGCGATGCTCGCGCGCGGAAAAAACAAAGGCACGATCGAGCAGTTCCTCATCGAAGTCCGGCTTGTAGCTTTCGACCTTATCCAGGATGTCTTCGAAGCGGATCATGCGGATGGGGATCGTAGCAGTTCGCGGTCTCGCGGTCTCGCGGTTGCGCGGTCTCGCGGTGTCGGGTTGCCCGGTTGCCAGGTTGCCAGGTTGCCGCTCCGCTCAGCGTCCGTTCCGATCAAACAATCCCGAACTGCGTTGGAACGAGAGATGTGCGGCAACCTGGCAACCAGGCAACCCGGCAACTACCGACCGCGCGACTGCGCAACCGCGAGACCGCGCAACCCCAATTCCGGGCACCCGTCTTGCTCCGTCCGCTCCCGGATGCCGGTTGCAGTGGCGTGGGGCCATGAACCTTCCGGTGATTAACGAAACGTGAAGCGGTGATCAACACCGCTCACACAACATGGAGGTACTTGTCGTGTCCAAGCGTTCGTCTCAATTTGTTGCGTTTTTCCTTGTCCTCGCGTTTGCGGCCATTCCCGCGTTCGCCGGCCCGGTCCCGTCGAAGACCGCGGCCGATCAGAGCATCGACCAGCGCGCCGCCGATCTGGCGCTGGTACGCGATGTCGCCGCGAACGATCAGGTGGCCAAGGTGCTGACGGACCGCGGCTTCACCAAGGAGCAGGTCGACCAGCGTCTGGCCCAGCTCTCGCCGCAGGACCTCCATCAGCTCGCCCAGAACATCGACCAGGTGCAGGCCGCCGGCCTTACGCGCCAGGAATGGATCTGGATCGGCATCGGCGCGCTGGCCGCGTTGATCCTCGTCATCGCACTGGGATAAGCGTTCAAGACCGCCGTACCAACCGGGCGAGCCGCTGTTTCAGGGCTCGCCCGCGTTTTTCGTCAGGAGAAGCGAATGTTAAATGTTGAATGTTCAATGTTGAATGTTGAATGTGGCTCCGCAGCAACCCGCCGCCGCGCGACGCGGTCCTTCATTCAACATTCAACATTCAACATTCAACATTCAACATTGCTGCTTCTCGTACTCCTCACGGGCTGCATCACCGTCACTCCGAAGACCCAACACGCGAGTCCCACAGCCACCGTCATCCCAAACGTCCGCGCGCAAAAGTGGGGCATCGAGTCCTGCGGCGCCGGCTCTCTCTCGACCGTCCTCCAGCACTACGGCAACACCACGACCATGCAGTCGTGGGATGCGACTCTCCCGAAAACGCACGGCGGCGTCCTGACCATCGACATGCTCCTCGCCGCACGCAAAGCCGGCTTCGACGCGCAGCTCGTCACCGGCACTCCGGCCATCATCGAGCAGGAGTTGCAACAGGGACGGCCGGTCATCCTGATGCTGCAGGTCGTCGATTCACCCGGCAAGCACTACGACTTCTTCCACTACATCGTCGCCGACGGAATCGATCCCGCGAACGGTTTGATCCGCACGCAGTTTGGCGACGGCCAGGGCCGCTGGACCACATTCGACCGTCTCGAAAAAGCATGGTCCGGCGGCGGTCATGCGGCGATCCTGATTCATCCCGGCACCGCCTCCGACGCGCTCCGCGCCGCCGTGGCGCTCGAAGATGCCGGCAAGTACGCGGACGCCGCAACCGCCTATCGCGCCATCCTCTCCCAGCACCCCGAGTCCCTCCTCGCCTGGACGAACCTCGGCAACACGGAAACGCAACTCGGCAACCGCGCCGCCGCGGAAGAAGCCTTCCGCAAAGCGCTGGCGATCGATGCAACCTCGCGCGATGCGCTCAACAACCTGGCCTGGCTCCTCTACGAATCGAAACGCTACGACGAAGCCGAAACGCTGGCGAGAAAAGCCGTCGCCCAACACGGCCCCGATTCGTACATGGTTCTCGACACCTTGGCCCGCGTGCTCGCGGCCAAAGGTTCCTGCAACGAAGCTCTGACGACATTCCGCGCGGCGATCGACGCGGTTCCGACCACGCACGCCGCCGCCCGCAGCGACCTCGAAAAAGCAATGACCGAGGCGCAGACGAGCTGCAAGTCGTAGTTCCTGACCAACGAAATCGGAGGCGCTTGAAGGGCGTAGTGCGGGCGTCCTCGCCTGCAGCCGCCGGGCGTCTCGCCCGGCGGTGCGTCGTGCATCGTTGTCACTACGGCGATTGAATCCAGAAACCCCCGCCGGGCGAGGACGCCCGTCGGATGCAGGCGAGACGCCCGCACTACGATAGGGTTCTCGCTGCATGTTCTCCCGCCGCGCGCAATGGGATGCCGCCGTCAACCGCCTTACATTGGCGCGCCAGGCGTATCGCGGCACGTTGCTCGATCTGACCAATGCCAATCCGACGAAGGCCGAAATCGCTTATCCGCTCGATGAGCTCATGGAGATCATGTCTCGCGCCGCGCGAGCGGCCTACGATCCGCAGCCGCTCGGAATCGCGACAGCCCGCGAAGCCGTCGCGCGCGAGCTGAGCTGCGATGCAGCGGATGTCGTCATCACCGCTTCGACCAGCGAGGCCTACTCGTTCCTCTTCAAGCTCCTCTGCGATCCGGGCGACGCGGTGCTGACGGCGAAGCCGTCGTACCCGCTGCTCGAACATCTCGCCGCTCTGGAGTTGATCGAGCTGCAGTACTTCCCGCTCGAGTTTCACAAACGTTGGGAGATCGATCCGACGCGAATCGCCGAGGCGTTGACGGATCGCACGCACGCAATCCTCGTGGTGAATCCGAACAATCCCACCGGCTCTTACGTCACCGCGGACGAGCAGGATGCCATCGCGAAAAGCGGCCTCCCCATCATTTCCGACGAGGTCTTCCATCCATTCCCACTCGACAACGCCGCACCATCATTCGTCCGCGACGACATCCTCACCTTCACCCTCGGCGGACTCTCCAAATCCGCCGGCCTGCCGCATTACAAACTGGGATGGATTCGCGTCAGCGGTCCCGGCAAGGCAGAGGCAATCGATGCGTTGGAACTGATCGCCGACAACTTCCTCTCCGTCGCTACACCGGTTCAGGTCGCGCTGCCCGAGCTGCTGGCCATCGCACCGCGCATCCGCGAAGCGATCCGTAGCCGCACGTCATCGAACCTGGCTAGCCTGCAAGCAGCGCTGAAAAAATATCCCGCCGCAACCGTACTGCCTGTCGAAGGCGGCTGGTCCGCCGTCATCCGGGTTCCGCGCATCGATTCCGACGAAGCGCTCGCACTGCGGCTGATCGAAGAGCACGGCGTCGTCGTCCATCCCGGCTACTTCTTCGACTTCGAGACCGACGGCTATCTCGTCGTTTCGCTGCTCACTGAAAGCAGCGTCTTCGAAGAAGGAATCGCGCGGCTGATAAGCTCACTGCCTCGATGAAAGAGCACTGGCTTCTCGATCCGGCGATCACCTTTCTCAACCACGGCTCGTTCGGCGCCGCCCCGAAAGTGGTGCTGGCGAAGCAGAACGAATTGCGCGAGCAGTTGGAACGCGAGCCGGTGCGCTTCATGGTCCGCGAGCTCGAGCCGCTGCTCGATGGCGCACGAGCGACGCTGGCGGAGTTCGTCGGAGCGGATCCGTCATCGATCGCCTTCGTTCCGAACGCGACAGCCGGCGTCAACGCCGTCCTCCGCTCGCTCGATCTCGACAAGCACGATGAGCTCCTCGTCACCTCGCACGAGTACAACGCCTCGCGCAACGCGCTCGAATATGTGGCCGGTTTGGCGGGCGCGAAAGTCGTCCCCGTCGACGTCCCCTTCCCGCTTCACTCCTCGGACGAAATCGTCGAACGCGTCCTGGCCGCGGTCACCGATCGCACGCGGTTACTGCTCATCGATCACGTCACCAGCCAGACCGGCTTGATTTTTCCCATCGCGCGGCTGATCGATGAACTGAACAGGCGCATGATCGACACGCTCGTCGACGGCGCGCACGCGCCCGGCATGTTGCCACTGCATCTCGAATCGCTCGGCGCTGCCTACTACACCGGCAATCTGCACAAGTGGGTCTGCGCATCCAAAGGCGCCGCGTTTCTCTACGTCCGCGCCAATCGCCGCCTCGGCATTCGGCCCGTCGTGATCAGCCACGGCGCGAATGCGACGCGCACCGATCGCAGCCGCTTCCATCTCGAATTCGACTGGCCGGGCACCTTCGATCCGAGCGCGTGCCTCAGCGTTCCGACCGCGTTGCAATTCATGGCGAGCCTCGTCGACGGCGGCTGGCCCGAGGTCATGCGCCGCAATCACGAGCTTGCGCTGCGGGCGCGCGATCTTCTCTGCCACCGACTCGGCATCGAAGCTCCGGCGCCGGACGAGATGCTCGGCTCGATGGCCGCGGTGCCGCTGCCCGACGGCAAGCCGTACGTGCCGACGCTGTACGGCGATCCGCTGCAGGACGCGCTCTTTTACGAGCACAACATCGAGGTCCCGCTCCATGCGTGGCCGCATCAGCCGAAACGCGTCCTCCGCGTTTCGGCGCAGCTGTACAACACGATTGACGACTACGAGAAACTCGCGGACGCGCTCGACGAACTGCTTCCGCGTTACTGAGTCGCGAAGAGCGGCTTGCGCGCGATCGGCAGCATGGCCAGCTTCAGGTTGAGCCCGATCACTTTGAACTGATCGGCTACGGCAGGCGAGATCGGCACTTTCGTGAACATGATCGCGGCGAAAAGATCGCCCGAGGCGAGCATGCCGCCGAATCCCAACACCGAGGCGATCGCGTAGCGTTCGACGAACTCCTTCTGCGCCACGATGTACGGGCTGCCCAGCGCGCGCGGCACGTGAAACACGCTGTACGCGCGATCGCTGGCGTCGAGCAGGAGCGACGGATTCGGACGAAGCACAGCGGATACCGCCACGCCGAACTGTTTGAAGAGCTGCGCGATCATCGGCGCCTTCTCCACCATCTCTTCGCTCGTCAGTGGAATTGCTTTGTGGCCACTCGACGTATGCCGCGACCGCCATTCCGGCAGGTCGCCCTCAGTCGCCAGCAACACGAGGCATCGGGCATCCGGGACACGCTCGACCTCGGGGACGATGTTCCGCGCGAATCCGCGCAACTCTTCATCGAGGTCGCGGTAGGGATGGGTCTTGAACAGACGAACGAGCGCGCAGGCCGGGTTTCCTTCATCATCAATGAGCTCGCGATGGAAAAACTCAACGATGCGCTGCGCGCCCTCTTCGACCGTCTTCGGCTCAACGATGAAGAGCGACCGCAGCCGAGCGCGGCAATCCATCATTTCGTTGAAACCGAATCGCGCAAGGTTGTACATGGGCGGCAGATTCTAGGTCCGCCGACGCCCACGCACAAATCAGCACGCTGCTTCGATGATCACGACCGCCGGCATCCGGCGATGGTGCGCGCGGTGATGCAGGAAGCGGCCGATGAGTCCGACGCCGAGTCCTGCTCCAGCGGCGATGCCGGCCCACTTCGTCGGATTGCTGCGCAGGTTGCCTGACGCTTTCATCGACATCGCGTTGAGGCGCGGTTTCACTTCAGCCAGTTTCGTTGCACTGCTCGACTTGATGCGGCCCGGCAGTGACGTCAGCTTTTCTTTCCAGGTGCGGTCTTCAGAAGTGCCTTGGATTTCCATAGTTTCCTCCGGTGGACAGCACGTATTTCTATTGCCAGCGAGGTGCCATGGGAAAGCCTATGGAAGAGCTGCGGACGTAGCGCCGGCGGCCCGCCGGCTGGACCCCCGGCGGCTCGCCGGGGAATCAAAACAAAACAGCCGGCCAGCGGCCGGCGCTACGATTTTGAAGCGGCTTACGCCGCTTTCTTCGCCGCCGCGGCCGGCTCGTTGAAGAGCTGAAGCGCCTTCTGAAGGATCAGGTCGTCTTTCGGTTTCGCCTCGGCACGCGGTGCGCCGTGCGGCGCGAGCGTCGTCGCGTCGGTGTCGCGAAGCGCGAGCGCAGTCAGATCGACGATCACGTCGGGACGGATGCCCCCGGCTTTGATCGGCTTCAGGTCAGGCGTCGTGTAATGCGCGACCGTCATGTACACACCGCCGCCGCTCGGAAGCGTCACGAAGCGCTGCACGATCGACTTGCCGTACGTCGTCACGCCGACGACTTTGCCGCGCTGATTGCCGTGGATGGCGGCGGCGAAAATCTCTGCGCCGGATGCGGTCGAGCCGTCGGTGAGCACTTCGACCTCGCCGTCGTACGCGGTGTTCCGGTCGGCCTGCCACTGTTTCGCGGCGACCTTCTTCCCTTCGACCGACGTGATCATGCCGCTGGTCAGCAGCTCATCGGCCGCGGTGATCGCTTCTTCGACGTCACCGCCGGCGTTGCCGCGCAGGTCGACGATCAGCTTGCGGTTGCCCGTCTTGCGGATATTCTCCAGCGTCGAGGCGAGCTGCGCCGCCGTTCCCTTTTCAAAGTACGGGATTTTCACGTACGCCACACCGCTGTAATTCTCCGTGCTGATCGCAAGCGGATGAAACGCGGCCTGCTGCAACGTGAACTCATCGCGCTTGGTCTGGCCGCCGCGGAGAACCTGCAGGTGAACCGGCTTCGTCGCGCGAAGGAGATTGCGCACCTGCCACACGGCCATCTTCTGCGTCGGCTGGTTGTCGATCTTCTCGATGAAGTCGCCGCGCTCGATCCCTGACTTCGCGGCCGGTGAGCCCGGCACTGCGGCGATCACGTACGCGTAGCCGAAGCGCTTGGTGACGATGAGACCGACGCCGTTGTCTTCGACGTCGCTGAAATTCTTGTACGCCGCCATCTGCGCGGGCGGCACGTAGTAGCTGAATTCGTCGATCGCGTCGGTCACGCCGGAGAACGCGCCATCCATCAGCTGATCGGGCGGCACCTGCTCGACGTAGTTGTTCCGCACGAGGTCGAACACCTCGCTGAAGATGCTGAGGTAGCGGTAGACGTTGTTCTTCTGCGTGGCCTGTCCGAAGAGGGCGCCGCCGAGGAGCGAGAGGAGAAGCGCAACCGAAACGGAGAGGAAAACGATTTTCTTTTTGCTCATGTCGTCGTGCTCGTTACCGCAGCCATTTCTGCGGATCTTCAGGCTTGTTGTCCTGCCGGATTTCGAAGTAGAGGTAGCCGGAATGCGCATCCTCCGACTCGCCCACACCTGCAAGCACCTGTCCAGCGCCGATGTGGTCGCCGACTGCGACCGCCGGAGATTTTAGGTTGCCGTAGAGTGAGAAAACGCGATTGCCGTGATCGAGAATCACTAAATTTCCGTACCCCTTGAACCACTGCGAAAAAAGAACTGTTCCCGCGAATACCGACCGCACCTCGGCGCCCGGCGCGGCCGCGATTTTGAGGCCGTTGTTGAACGTTACGGTCGAAAACTTTGCGTTACGCTGCTTTCCGAAGCGCTCGATGATCTTTCCCTGGACCGGCCACGCCAGCGCTCCCTGCACGCTGCGGATGTCCGTCGCCGCCGCGCCCGCTCCATTCTGACGCGACAGCACATCGAGAAGATGCTCCAGCCGCTTCGCCTTCTCCTCGAGCTCCGCCAGCTTCTCCTCGGAACGATTCCCTTCGTTCTGCAACGAGACGAGCACGCGTTCCTTCTCCGCCCGCGCCGACGCCACCGCACGCTGACGCTGCTCGACGATCGTCCGCACCGCGGCTAACTTCTGCTCGCGGTCGGCCAGTTCGATCGATCGCGTCCGCAACTGTTCCCGCGTGGATTGGAACCGGGAGACCGCGCGCGCGTCGCGTGATACGAGAAAGCTGAGCATCGACATCGCCTGAACCGGGTCGCGTCGCTCGTCGATCGACAGAAGCATGCGCACGTAACTGAGTCCGCCGAGCCGGTAGAGCGCCGCCAGCCGCTTGCGCAGGAACTCTTTCTCTTTCGCGATCCTCGGCGCGATCGAGGCGACCTGCGATTCGATCTCGCGACGCTGCACCTCGAGCTGCGATTGCATGTCGACGGCGAGCTGCAGTTCGTTCGTGCGGATGTTCAGCTCCAGGTCCGCTTCTTCCAGATCGTGCTCGGCGCTGCGCGTCTGCGTCCGAACGTCATCGAGCCGCTTGCGAAGCCGCGCGATCTCGGCGCGGATGCGGGTCAGGTCAGCGTTGCGCGCGGTCTGCGAATGCGCCGCGGTCAGGCTGATGATGAAAATCAGCGCGACGGCGACAGCGTTACGTAATCGGCGAGAACTCGCCCAATGCATGCCTGGCCGCCTGCTGCTGCGCCTCTTTCTTCGATGACCCTTCACCGCGCGTGGCGAGGCTACCGACCTTCACCTCGACGATGAAGCGCTTGTCGTGGTCCGGCCCCACTTCGCCCACCACGCTGTACTCCGGCAGCGGCAGCCCGCTCCCCTGCGCACGCTCCTGCAGCGCGGTCTTGTAATCCTGAAACAGGAGGTCCTGCTCGTCGATCGCCTCGAGATTCGGCGTGAACGATCGCTCGATCAGACTGCGCGCGGCGTCGATCCCGCCATCGAGAAACACGGCGGCCAGCATCGCTTCGAAGAGATTGGCGAGCAGCGAGTCCTTCTTCCGACCGCCGGACTTCTCCTCGCCGACGCCGAGGAAGAGAACGTCGCCCATCCCGAAACTGCGCGCCTTCTCGGCGAGACTCGTCGAGCTGACCAGGAACGCTTTCATCTTCGACAGCGCGCCTTCGTCAAGCTCGGGAAAACGGCGGAAGAGCAGGTCGCCGATGACGAAGCCGAGGACCGAGTCGCCGAGGAATTCGAACGTCTCGTTGTCGCGCAACGAATCGTTCTTCGCCTCATGCGAGTACGACTTATGCGTGAGCGCGCGCTTGAGAAGTTCCCGGCTCTGAAAAACGTAGCCGATGCGCGATTCGAACTCGGAGAGGTCAGCGTGCAATCGGCGGGTAGTTTAAAGCATGGTTGCGCGGTCTCGCGGTTACGCGGTTTCGCGGTGCGGGTTGCCGGGTTGCCGGGTTGCCGGGTTGCCGGGTTGCCGGGTTGCCGGGTTGCCGGGTTGCCGGAGATGTTACGCGTTTGAACAGTCGGATCTTTATCGAGTGCGGACGGAGCGGAGCGGCAACTTGGCAACCGGGCAACCCGGCAACCCGCACCGCGAAACCCCGCAACCGCGCAACCGCGCAACCGCTATTGCAGCGCCTGCAACGCCTGCCTTGCCGTCACGATATCCGCGGCGTAGCGATCCTTCGGCGCGGTCGCTACGAATCGCGACAGCGCGGACTTGGCTTCGTTCACATGTCCGGCGCGGCCTTCGACGAGGCCGGCGTTGAAGAGCGCGTCGTATTGGCGCGGGTCGATCGCCACGGCGCGGTTCCACGAATCGACCGCGTGCGCGAAGTCGCCCTGCCGCGCGTAGACGACGCCGAGCGTATTGAGCGCGAGCGGAAGCCGCGGATTGAGAGCGAGCGCGCGATTGAGATACGACTGCGCGGACGCTACATCGTCCCGGCGCAACGCGGCGATGCCGAGGTTCTGCAGCGCGGGAGCGTTGTTCGGATCGATCTGCAGCGCGCGATTGAATTGCGCCGCCGCCTCGTCCACTTTCCCTTCGTCCGCCAGCGCGATGCCGTACGCGTTCAGCGCATCGGGATTACTGCCCGACGCCAGCGGCGCCAGAATCTGCACCGCCTCGGCGGTCTTTCCGCTTTCTGTCAGCAGCAGGCCGAGCTGCACGCGCATGCCGTCGTTCTGCGCACCGCCTTGCCGCACCGCCTGGCGAAGATTCTCGATCGCCGCCGGCACGTTCTCGCTCTGCTGCAGCACGAATGCTAGCAACTCGCGGCCGGCCGACATCTCCGGACGCGCGGCTACGACTTCCTTCGCTAACGCCAGCGCGCGCGGGATGTTGTGCTGCTCGTACGCGTCGATCACGTCGTGCATCTTGTTGTCGAGCGCGACGAGATTCTTCGGATCGTCAGCCGCGGTGTACGCGCCCTTCGCCGACGCCGTCCCGCTCACATACCCGAGGCTTCGCAGCCTCGCCGCCTCCTCGGCGGAAACATTGCGCGTCGCAACGGCGTCGCCGTGCATGCTGGTCAGAAGCTGCCGCGCTTCCTCCGCCTCGCGCCGGCGCTCGGTGCGCAGGTTCGTCAGCTCTTTCGGATCGCGCGGCAAGTCGTAAAGCTCCGCGATCGGCAGCTCGATGTACTTCTCGCCGCGATGAATGACGCCGGTCAGCGGCGCCCACCCGCGATTCAGCGACGCGGACAACGCTTCAAAGTACGCATCGCGCGGCTCGATCTTGCCGAGCAACGACGCACCGGGGAGAACCGCCGGCTTTGCGATCGCAACGGCGTCGAGCACCGTCGGAACGATGTCGACATGGCGAACGTACGCCGGCTCGACGCGATGCTTCAGTCCGGGCGCGCGGACGATGAGCGGAATCTTCAGCGTCGGTTCATACGCAAAAAGGCCGTGCGTCAGCTCGCCGTGCTCACCGAGTCCTTCGCCGTGATCGGCGGTGACGATGACGATGGCATTGTGATCAGCGTCGATGACCGGCGCGAGCAGAGCATCGAGCGCGTGATCGACGTACGCCACTTCGCCGAGGTACGGCTCGGACGCGTATTGGGATGCGAACGGCTCAGGCGGACGGTACGGCGCGTGCGCATCGTAAAGATGCACCCAGAGAAAACGCGGCTTCCCTTCGTTCGCGCGCCACCAGCGCACGGCGGCGTCGAGTACCGCGCCGGCGGGCCGCTCCTGATTCGTGAAATCGAGCGACGCCGCTCCTTTGCCGTAATTGTCGTCGTACGTGTCAAACCCGGCATTCAGCCCATACCGCGCATCGAGCGGATACGCGCCGATGAACGCGCCGGTGGCGTAGCCGTCGCGGCGCAGCATCGTCGCCAGCGTCTCGTTCTTCGCATCGAGCTTGAACCCGGCGTTGTCATGCACGCCATGCTGATACGGATACAAACCCGTCAATATGTTGACGTGCGACGGCAGCGTGACGACGTTGTGCGCATGCGCGTTCGTGAAAACGACGCCATCCGCCGCGAGCCGATCGAGAAACGGCGTCTTCACGCGCGTGTTGCCTGAGTAGCCGACCGCATCCGCGCGCAAGGTGTCGATCGTGACGAGGATGACGTCCGGCTTGCCGTGAATGGCGTTCGACGGCGACTCGCGATGACAGGCGAGGATCGCCAGCGCAACGGTGAGCAGTAGAGGACGACGCATTGATGCGACGAAGGATACATGCCCGCTATCCCCAGAGTAGCTAATGCGGCACACCGATCTACCATCGAGAGTCCTTCTCCCCCGCGTTTTTTAGCGGGGGAGAAGGTGCCGAAGGCGGATGAGGGGGCGGAGCTTGCGCGGCTTGAGATTTCAGGCACCGCCCCTCACCCGCACTTCGTGTCTCCCTCTCCCCGCAAAAAGCGCGGGGAGAGGGCTCTCGATAGGAGCGAAAGCGAACGCGCACTACATAGTCCTTCGGAATTCGTCCTCGCCGCGCGGCCGTTCACGCCGCCGTGATGCGAATCGGTCGCGCGCTCATGATGCTGGCAGCGGTCTGCGCGTTGGCCGCCGCAGACCTTCCGCTCCTCCGCGTCGTTTTCCCTCCCGTTCCTCCCCTGCCGGCCGCTGGCTGGCCGCGCCCGGAAGTCGCGGAGCCGTTCGCGCGTGCGCTGATGGATGAAGTGCCGCCCGCCGCATTCGACGCCGCGGTCCACTCGAATCCCGATCTTCTCCCCGCCGTTTTTCGCAACCTCGGCAGCGCGCTTGTGTCGCGCGATGCAGCGCTTCAGGCAGCGGTGAAGGCCTACGCTACCGCGCTGGTACGCGCGCATGCCGCACGCATCCCGCATCACTATTCCGCGGACGATCTGCAGACGCTGGTCATCTATCAGGTGCTCGATCCATTGCGGTATGTGGAAGATGAGGAGTATCGCCGAGTCGTCGATACGATCCTTCCGAGTTCGCTGACTCCTTCGCTTCCCGAGCTGCTTCGACGCGCGGCGATCGATGAGCTGAATCGCGTGGCGCCGATCAGCTTCGAAACGTCCGAGGCGATCGAGGTCGGGGCAGGACTCCTACCGCGGCCGAGCGGCAGCCGATTCGTTGCGAAAGGCGTTCGGATCGAGAGTGCAGGCAATGAGCCGATCGAAGCGTCCATCTACTCGATCAACTCACGCTTTGTGAAGCCCGACGACGCGCGGCGTTTTCTGGCTGGTGTTCGCGCATCTGCGCCGCAGCGGCGCATCGTCGTCATCGGCGATGAAGCCATGCGCGCGGAGCTCGACGCGATGCATGTCGATTTCATCGACAACTTCAATCGCCCGCTGACGCCGTGGCCGCGCGATCCGTTTTCCATCGCCCGAAGTTCCGATGGCGCGCTCGTCTTCATCAACCGCCCCAACCAGCAACCCAACCGCGAAGAGGACGCGAGCATGGTTCGCGTGCTGCTGAACGGTCTGCCGAAATCGCTCGACGATCGTTGGAAGCCGCGCTGGACCACCGGCGCGACGTCGTTTCACAACGGCCAGATCCTGCTCACGCAGAAAGCGGTCTGGATCTCGATTCACTCCGTCGAATTTCGCGCGCTTGAAATCCTCGGCATCGATCACGTGCCTGTCGAGACGTTCGGCTCACCCGGCGGAATCGCTCGCTACATTGATGCCGCGCAACATGCAGCGAACGAACTGTCGGAGCTGTACGGCCGGCCGGTTCGCTTCGTTCACGAATTGCCGCACACGCCGCAGCAGATCGCGACGCTTTCCGGCGGCGCCGGCTTTGATCTCGATTCGATCGTGACGCTGCTGCCGCATGCTGACGGTTCGATCGACGCGCTCGTCGGCGACGTCGCCCTCGGCAAAAAACTCACGGCGAACGCGCCCGCAAGCGAATGGCAGCAACTGGAGCGGACGTATTCGCTGACCGCGAACAGCCGCGAGCGTGTCACCAACGTTCACGACGATGGCCTGCAAACGTTTCTTGATCAGACCGCGAAGGATCTCGCCGCGCGCGGCATCAACGTTCGACGCCTTCCGTTGCTGATCGTTCCGACGTCGCTGCTTCCCGATGATGATCAGCGGCCGGAAACGGCGTACTTCCTCGTCGGCTGGAACAACGTCGTTCTGGAGCGCAACCGCGCGGAGGGATTCGCATCGGGCCTCGCCGGCGGCGACCATACGGCGCGATCAGCGTTCAAATCCGCCGGCTACGATCTGACTCTGTTCCCGCCCCTGCCCCGCAGCGTCGTCCTCAACGGCGGATATCGATGTGCGTCGAACGAAGTGCGATTCACGCGGAGGCTCGGAGAAATTCATCCGCGGTAAAGCGCCTGCAACTGCTTGTCCGCCGGATACCGGCTCAGCCCGCGCGACGCCCAGAACTTCGCGCCCTTCGTGTCGCCGATCGTCTTCAGCGTCTCGGAAATCGCGACGTACGACGGCGGCGTCGGCGACGCTTTCTCCAGCGCGAAGATCAGCTGCGTGGCGGCATCGGTGCGGCCTTCGACGGCGTAGAGCAGGATGAGGTTCTTGTAGGGCTGCGGATCGGTCGGAAAGCGTTTGATCTCCGCCACGAACGCGTTCTCCGCTTCATCGGAGCGGCCGAGGCGTGCGAGTGCGTCACCGCGGAAGAAGTTGAGGCGCGCCAGGACGGGACGATTCTTCGATTGCAGAAACGCCGCGGCCTGATCGAAGTAGCGGAGCGCCTCGTCCGGCTTGCCTTCCTCCATCGTGATCTGGCCGAGGAGCATCAAGTGGCCTGGACGATCGCGATCATTGTCGAAGGCGGCGTTCGCTTCCTCGCGCGCCCTGGCGAAATCCTTTCGGCGCAACGCGACGCGAGCAAGTACTTCGTGCGCATCGTGCGGCGTCTGCTTCAGGACCAGCTTCGCGTGCGCCTCGGCTTCGTCGAGACGGCCAAGTTCCAGCGACAGATTCGCCACCGTCACCGCCAGCGATGCGGTATTCGGCGAAACGCGCAGGCCCTGCTTCGCGGCTTCGATCGCCTCTTCGCGGCGGCCGAGCTTCGCCAGCGCGCGCGAATGCAGCGCCCAGATGTCGAGCATGTTCGGGTTCTCGCGCAGCAGCGCGCCCGTAACGGCGAGCGTCTCGTCGAATTTATCCGCGCGGAAAAGGCGGAAGGCCTCGCTGATCGCGTTCGCCTTGCCGATGTTCTTCTTCGGATCGGGAAGCACGGCGTCGGGCGCGGTGCTGACCGTGGAACCGACGTATCCGAGGGCGATGAGCTGCTGCTTCTGTTCGTCGTCGACGGCGGAAGGCGTGGCGACGCCTTTGATGTACGGTTTGATCTCTTCGCGCAGCGCCACGTATGTCCGGCGGTCGTCGAGCAGCGTGTTCTTCGTTTCGGCGGGATCGGCGCTCAGGTTGTAGAGCTCCGGATCCGTCCCGTGAATGTAGTGCTTCGGGCCGGAGATGAGCGAGTGCAGATCGTTCCAGCCGAAATGCAGCCGCGGGTAGTACGTCTCGGAGTAGATGGGACGATCGGCCGTCCCCGGATCGAGCAGCGATCGTCCCGGCAGATTCGCCGTTGCACCGAAGGCGGATGCGATCGTCGGGAAAACATCGATGAGCTGCACCGGCGCGGCGACGCTCGTTCCCTTGCGCGCGCTTTTCGGCAGTTTCAACAGCAGCGGCACCTGAAGCGTGTCGCGATACAGCAGGACACCGTGTTCGTCTTCGCCGTGATCGCCGAGACCTTCGCCGTGATCCGACATCAGCAGGATCGTGGCGCGGTCGTAGATACCTTCCGCGCGCAGGTAGTCGAGGAACTTGCCGACAACGTCGTCCGCGGTCGCCACCTCACCGTCGTACGCGGACGGATAGCGCGATCGGAACGGCTCGGCCGGCTCGTATGGCGTGTGCGGCTCGTAGATGTGAAAGAAGAAAAAGAACGGTTGCGAGTCGTGATCGTGCTCACCGATCCACGTCTGCGCCAGCGCGCGCGTCGCCTCACCGCTGCGTTGCGCGCGGCCGATGCTGAGGAACGTCGGATCGATGTCGATGTTGTCTTCCCAGAAATCGAAGCCGCGCTTGATCCCTGTCTCGCCGCGCAGCACGACCGCCGAAACGGCGCCGCCGGTGGCGTAGCCCTTCGACTTCAGCAGCTCCGCGAGCGTTTTCGCCTTCGGATTGAGGTCGTATCCGAGGTTGTCGCGGATGCCGTGATCGGCCGGGAGGAGTCCAGTGAAAACGCTGGCGTGTGAGACGAGCGTCAGCGGGCAGTGCGAATACGCGTGCTCGTAAAGGATGGCATCGCTGCGAAAGCGATCGATCGCCGGCGTCTGCACCTTCGTGTAGCCGTACGCCGGCAGGTGGTCCGAACGCAGTGTATCGATCGAGATGATGATGATCGGCGCGTGAGGATCGACCGTTTCCGCGCGATGACAAGCGGCGAAGAGAAAGAAAAGGGTGAAGAGTGAAGAGTGAAGAGCGAAAACGAGCTTCAGTCTTCTTTCACTCTTCACTCTTCACCCTTCACTCGTTTTCCCAGTCTACTTGATCGACTTCAAATACTCCTGCGCTTCCTTCGCTTGATCCGAGTCCGGCGCGAGCTCGATCACTTTCAACAGGTCCGCTTTCGCTTCCTTCGCCTTCCCCGCCTGGATCGTGGCCAGACCGCGGTAGTAGTAGCCGTCGGCGTCTTTCGGATTCGCGTCGATGACTTTCGTGAAGTAGTCGCGGGCGGCGGCGGGCTGCTTCTTGTTCATCAGCACGATGCCGATGTTCGTCAGCGCGGTGGCATCGACGGCGTCGGCCGGCAGCTTGTCGACGATCGCCTTTCCTTTATCCAATTGCCCGTCCTCGAGCAGCATGTTTGCGTAGAGCAGCGCGTTGCGTGCGTTGGCGGGATCGGCGTTGTAGACGTCGTTCATCGTCGCCACGGCCTTTTTCAGATCGCCCGCGCCGTAGTAGGCGCGCGCCAGGGCGAAGCGGATGGGCATGAACGTCGGCATTGCGGCCGACGCTTTCTCGTACGACGCCACGGCATCCTTGTAATTCTTCGCGTTGAGGGCCGCGTTCGCGGCATCAACGGCGTCGGCGATTTCTTTCGAAACGACCTGTCCGCCGATCTTCACCTCTTCCACCGGCGCTGCCTCGGCGGCGGCTGCCGGAGCGACGACGGCCGGCTCCATCTCGATCTTCATCGGCGGGACGCGCTGCCCTTCGCGGACCTGCACGCCGCCGATCTGGCGCACGACGTAGCCCGGCGCTTCGACGTCGACGTTCCACGCGCCGGAGTTCATGCCGAGGACCGCCCATTTGCCGTTGGCGTCGGCCATCACGTCGGGACCGCCCTGGCCGCCGCGCTGGATGCGCAGCATCACCTTCGCGTTCGGAACCGGCTTGCCCGTGTTCTTGTCGACGATGTACCCGGCGAGGCGATTGTTGCCGCGCCAGTCTTCCGAGGCGGCGAGCATCGAGGCAATGGAAATGAGCGCGACGGCGAGGCAGAAGATCTTCTTCAAGTCAGTCCCCCCTGGACGGTGTCTGTGTGTGATTCGTGAACGCCAAAAAAAACGCCGCCGAGGGAAATTCCCTCGGCGGCGGCAGAGCGGATCGATGAGAAATCAGAAGGTGAACTTGGCGCCCAGACGCCAGATGCGGGGCGACTGAACCTCGGTGATGTTGTTGCCCGAGCCGAACGGCGTGCCGGTGGTGAAGAGGCGCGTGTTGCGCTGCAGCACCGTACGCTGGTTCGGGACGTTGAACAGATCGGCCGACAGCGTGAGGCCGACGCGGTTCATGAAGCGGAAATCCTTCGCCGCGCGGAGATCGAACTCGTAGACGTTATCAAAACGCGTCGTTCCGATCGGCTGCAGGACAACTTCCTGCCGGTTCGGGGCAAAGTTGACGACGTACGTCGCGCCGCCGTTGATGCCGCGGACCTGATCGACATACGGAGCCGGATATCCCTGACGTGCGGTGAGGCTCGCGCCGACATTGAAGTCCCACGGGAGCTGGTAGAGACCGGTCAGATTGAAGTTCCACTTCGAGTTGATGAAGACGTTGCCGAACGCGCCGGAACCGGCTGACCGAGGAGCGACCTGGCCGCCCGGGCAGTTGCCGACGTACGGCATCGGATTCGGGAACGCCTCGGCACTGCAATCCTCGGTGTAACTGTTCCAACTGGCATTGCCGCGCAACATCCAGTTGTGCGACATCCGTTTCGTCGCCGTCAGCTCAACGCCTTCGAATCGCTGCGTGTAGCCCGGCAGATTCGTGATGACGCCGAAGGTCGGCGCCGGAACGCCAGGCTTGATGACGTAGACCGCCTGCGTCGGAAGATTGATCGTCTTGCCGGTATGCGGATCCGTGAACGGTCCGCCCGCGGTCGGATGCGCGGTGGAGACGACCCAGTCGGCGCGCGTGTAGAAATCGTTGCCGCCCTGCGTCTTCTCGTAACGCGTTCCGATCAGATCGGAGTAGTGGCGATAGGTGAAGTTCATCCCGACGGAGAAATCGGACATCAGCTCATGATCGAAGCCGAAGATGACCTCGTCCGTCTTCGGAGCCTTGGCGCCGTAGTCGACGCGCGTCTTGCTGATCGCAGCGTTCGGCTGGGATGGATCGATGTAGTTCGAGCCGTAGAACTGCAGCAGCTCGTTGCGCTGGATGATGTTGTCGTGGTTCGCGTCGACGCCGTAGAAGTAGAAATAGCTGGTCAGACCAGTGGGGCTGGCGTTGGAAACGGTCGCGCCCATCTGGCTGACGTAGCGGTTGTACGCGGCGCGCAGCAGCGTCTTCTTATCGGCGCCGAGCGCGTAGGTGAGGCCGAGGCGCGGCGTGACGTTGTTCCAGCTCAGCTTCCGCGTGTCGCCATTGAAGTCCAGCTGCGCAAGGCTGGCGGTGAAGTTGCCGGCGGCAGTGCACGGCAGGCCGGAACCGGGCGAACAAGGCAGCGTGATGGGCGTGCCGATGATGGCGTTCGCCGGCGCCGTGGAGGCGAGGTTCAACGATTCCTGCTTGTCCATGCGCAGGCCGGCCTGCAGCGTCAGATTGCCCATCAGGATCGTGTCGCCCGCGTACAGATCGCGGTACTTCTCGCCGTACGCTTTGGCCGACTGGCGCGTGACGCCGGCGATCTGGCAGTTCGCCGGTAGACCGGCTGCCGTGCAGTCGGACGGAGCGACGGAGTTGAGCTCCCAGAATCCCGCGGCCGGACCGGGCCAGCTCGTCGCCGACACGACCGGCGTATCGCGATATCCGAATCCGAACTTCAGCTCGTGGTTCATCGATCCGAGATCGAAGAATTTCGAGCCGTCGAGGCGGTACTGCTTTTGCGGACGATCCGTCGTGTAGGTCAGATAGTTTCCAGCCCAGGCGCCCGTGGCAGCATCGAACACCGCCGGCGGCGCGCTCGCGCCGACTCCGCCGTTCGCCAGCAGTCCGAAACCGCCGCTGACTTTCGACCACATGCCGGTGAGATAGAGACTCGATCCGAAGATCTGCGTGTCCTCGATCTTGTAGACCTTCGTCGGTCCGACCTGATGCCACGCCGTTTCGAAGGGATGCGTCGGCGAGAGGCCGCGCGCGTTGCGCACCTTGTCGCCGAATGTGTAGAAGCCGACGGCGCTATTGCTCGGCAGGAGCTGCGCGTTCAGCTTGGCGTTCTTGTCGCGCAGGATGATGTTGTCCGGGATGACGAACTGGCCGATGTTCTGCGTGCCGGTGTTCGAGATCTTCTGCTCCGAGCTGGCCACCCAGGCCCAAAGATGATCGCGCCAGATCGGACCTCCGACTTCCGCACCGAATTCGCGGTTGAAGTCGACCTTGTTCGTGGCGGCGAGGTAGCTGGTCGCTTCGCTCGGGATGTGCGCGCCTGCCTGCAGACTGCCCGGCGCGTAAAAGTAACGGCCCGAGCCGCGCAGATCGTTCGAGCCGCGCTTGGTGACCATGTTCATCTGCACGCCCGGCGTCATGATGCGCGGATCGGAACCGCCCGTCGTGACCTGCATCTCTTCGAACGAATCGAAGTCGAAATACAGAGGCGTGCTGCCGGTCGCGCCCATGTCGGTGATGTTGACGCCGTCGACGTTCCAGGTGTTGTCCGTCGTCTGCGCGCCTTTGGCGACGTAGACCGACTGCTGGCCGGACTGGCTGCCGCCGACGTTGATGCGGTCGACCTGCACCGCCGGTGTGGTCTGCATGACTGCCCACGGATCGCGGCCGCTGGGCACTCTTTCCAGCTCGACCTTGCTCACGCTCGTCGAATCGCCCGCTTTCCGCACATCGAGCAGCGGCGCCTCGGCGGTGACCGTGATCGAGTCGGTCACGGACGGATTCAGCGTCATCGTGACGTCGGCATTCCGTCCGACGTTCACGGTGATGCCGGCTCGCGTCGACGTACCGTAGTTCGCCAGCTCGGCCTTCAGCGTGTAGGTTCCGGGGGAAAGATTGATGAAGCGGAAGTCGCCGGAGGCGTCGCTGATCGTCGTCTGCGGAGCGCCGACGCCGGTCAGGACCACGGTCACGCCCGGCAAGACCGTTCCGTCTTTCGCCTGGACTTTGCCGTAGATGTTGCCGGTCTGGAATTGAGCGAACGCGCTGACGGCAAACAGCGCGATGCAGACGGCGGTGATGACCGTCAGTAACCTGGGAGTGGGGCACCTTTTCATAGTGGCTCCTTTCTCACGATGTGACCTGTCGCTCCGCTTCTGTGCAGAAGACCGGCCTTCACGTCCAATAACGGCAAGGCTTTGGGGTTCAGTGATTTAGGGCCGTAAGCAAAATGTGCGCCCGGAGGAATTGGATTCAATACGTTGATTGCGGCGACGTATTTATTGAATCGTGAGGTTGCCGGGTTGCCAAGTTGCCGGGTTGCCAAGTTGCCCGGTTGCCAAGTTGCCCGGTTGCCGGAGTGGTCGCTCGTCGGCCTCTTCGCTTGTTCGCTGTCGGTCGTTGTTGTCGGTTGCCGGTGGCGTCGGCGCGCTCTCTCTCGGCAACCCGGCAACCTGGCAACCCGGCAACCTCCTCGGAAACCCAGCAACCCAACAAAAAGGCCCGCCGGAGCGAACTCCGGCGGGCCGACTTTGAAGACTGAATACGAGAATTAGAAGTTGAACTTGGCGCCGAGTCTCCAGATGCGCGGCGACTGCAGTTCGGTGATGCGGTTGCCGCCGGAGCGTGACGTCACGCCGCTCGGGTTGGCCGTCGTCGGCGCCGCATTGTTCAGGATCTGCGTCTCGGCCTGGAGCAGGGTGCGCTTGTTCGGAGCGTTGAAGAGGTCTCCGGAGAGCGTCATGCCTACGCGGTTCATGATGCGGAAATCCTTGGCGATGCGGAGATCGAGCTCATAGACGTTGTCGAAGCGGTCCTTGCCCATCGGCTCGAGCATGACGTTCAGCGTGCCGCCGGCGAGGCCGGTCACGTTCGAACGGAACGGCTGCGGATAACCCTGGCGCGCGCTCAGGCTGGCGCCGAGGTCGATGTCCCACGGAGCGACGTAGAGAGCGGTCAGGTTCAGATTCCACTTCGAGTTGATGAAATCATTGCCGAACGCGCCCGAGCCGGCCGACTGCGGAGCGACGACGCCGCCCGTGCATGCCGTCGGACCGCCGCTGGCGGCCGAACCGGCGGTGATGGCCGGAAGAACCTTCGTCGGATTGGCGAAGGAGCCGTCGCCGCAGCTCTCGGTGTAGTTGTTGTAGCTGAAGTTGGCGCGCGTCATCCACTTGTGCGAAAGCCGCTTGGTGGCCGTCACTTCGATGCCGTTGTACTTCTGCGAATAGTTCGGACGCGTGGTGAGCACGCGATACAGCGGGTTGGCGATGCCGGTCTTGAGCTGATAGACCGGAACCGTGGCCGTGGTGATGGTGGTGATTTGCTGACCGGGGCAGGTCTCGACGCCGTTCGTGACGACCGTGGCCACCGAGCACTGAATGAACGTGCCGCCGGCGGTGCGGGTGCTCAGGACGTAGTCGTCGGTGGTGTAGTAGTCGCCCTTACCCTGGGTCTTCTCCCACCGCGTGGTGTAGAGATCGTTGTACTTGCGGTAGGTGTAGTTGACGCCGACGGAGAAGTCGGTCATCAGCTCGCGCTCGGCGCCGATGATGAATTCGTCCGTGGTCGGGACCTTCATGCCGTAGTCGACGCGGCGGGTGATGGCCAGCGCGCTGGGATTGGCTGGATTGACGCCGGCGAAGTTGCGGATCTTCAGCAGCTCGTTGCGGTCGACGGCGTGATTGCCGTTTGTATCATTGCCGTAGAAGTAGAACGCCGAATACGCGGCCGGGTTGGCGCCGGAAACGGCGGAGCCGAGCTGGCTGGCGTAGCGGTTGTAGCCGGCGCGGAGCAGCGTGCGCTTGTCGGCGCCGAGGCTGTAGGTCAGGCCGATGCGCGGGCTGACCGAGTTCCACTTCAGCGTTCCCGGATCACCGCCGAACGTAACTGCCGGCAGCGATGCCGCGATGGTGCCGCCGGGGCAGGAGGCCGCAGAAATCTGCGGACCGCAGGGGAGAGAAAGAGGCGTATCGAGGATCGGGTTGGCGCCGATCGTCACGCCGGTGTTCTTCGAGCTCTGGCGATCCCAGCGCACGCCACCCTGCAGCGTGAGGTTGCCCATCAGGATCGTGTCGCCGACATAGAAGTCGTTGTACTTCTCGGCATAGCCGAGAGCGACGTCGCGGGTGACGTTGGCCACGCCGCAGGTCGACGGCAGTCCCTGCGCGGTGCAGGTTGCCGGTGTGATGGTGTCGAAGCGCCAGGACGAGTGCGCCGTTCCCGGCCACACGGTCGTCGAGATGACCGGCGTGTTGCGATATCCGAATCCGAACTTCAGCTCGTGGTTCATCGAGCCCATGTCGAAGAACTTCGAGCCGTCGAGCCGCTCCTGCTTCTGCGGACGGATGGTTTCGTACGTGTAGTAGTTGTCGTGCCACACGCCGTTGTTGTCGCGCCACGCCGCCGGAGCGCCTTCGCCGGCGCCGCCGTTGGCGAAGAGACCGAAGCCGCCGGTGATCTTCGACCACATACCGGTCAGGTAGAGGCTCGATCCGACGATCTGCGTGTCTTCAAATTTGTAGACGGTGGTCGGGCCGGTCTGGCGCCACGCGGTGATGAACGGACGCGTCGGGGAGAGGTTGCGCGCGTTGCGCACCTTGTCGCCCCAGGTGTAGAAGCCGACCGCGCTGTTGCTGGCGATGATCTGCGCGTTCAGTTTGGCGTTCTTGTCGCGGAGGACGATGTTGTCGAACGCGCCGATCGACGTAACCGGCAGTCCGGTCTTCGGATCGATGCTGATCGTGTTGGAGGCCTGCACGGAGATCTTGTTGTCCGCGCGCGCGGCCCAGAACCAGAGGTGGTCTTTCCACACCGGTCCGCCGACCTCGGCGCCGTAGTCGCGAACGAAGTTCACTTTGTTCGTGGCGTCAAGGTAGTAAGAGGCATCTTTCGGAACGGAGGCGTCAGCCTGCAGGCTGCCCGGCGTGTACATGTAGCGGCCGGATCCGCGGATGTCGTTCGTGCCGCGCTTGGTCACCATGTTGAGCTGCACGCCCGGCGTGGAGCTGCGCGGGTCGGAGCCGCCCGTGGTCACCTGCATCTCTTCGAACGAGTCGAAGTCGAAGTAGAGCGGCGACGAACCGGTCGCGCCCATGTCGGTGATGTTGACGCCGTCCATGTTCCACGTGTTGTCGCGGATCAGGGCGCCCTTGGCGAGATAGTTCGACTGCTGGCCGGACTGGCTGCCGCCGACGTTGATGCGGTCGACCTGCACTGCCGGAACGGACTGCAGCACCGTCCACGGGTCGCGCGAGGTGGGGATCTTTTCCATCTCCACCTTCGACACGTTCGTGCCGGTGCCGGCTTTGCGGACGTCGAGGAGCGGCGACTCCGCGGTGACGGTGATCGATTCCGCCATCGATGCGTTGAGCGTCATCGTGATGTCGGCGTTCTGGCCGACGCTCACGGTGAGTCCCGCGCGTGTGGCCGTTCCGAATCCCGCGAGCTCCGCCTTGACCGTGTAGCTGCCGGGCGAGAGGTTCACGAAGTGGAACGATCCCTGAGCATCGGTGACGGCGGTCTGGGGGGCGCCGACGCCGGTGAGGGTGACGGTCACGCCCGGGAGGACGCTTCCATCTTTTGCCTGGGTTTTGCCGTAGATGTTGCCGGTCTGGAGCTGCGCAAAGGCGCTGAAAGCCATCAGCGAAATGCACAGGGCGGCGACGATCGCCAGGATCCTGGAATTGGGGCACCGTTTCATAGCGGCTCCTTTCTCAAATTGGACCTGTTTGGGGACGTTACCTATTGTGCAGATCGGCGGCCCACATGCCGTGATCCGACAAACCTGTTTCCGTTCAAAGAGTTACACCGTACGAACCGGTTCGCCGCCGCGGCTTCGGATTCAATCCGCCGTCGAACGCCGACCGTTTTTCGAATTTTGGGCTGGAACGATTGGCGGACAGTCTAGCAAACTTTCGGGAAACAGAAATGACAAACGCCGCGAATTTCTTCGCGGCGTTTGAGGCCTGCCTTCCGGCTGCCTACGAGGTTAGCTGTCGGATTCGGACTGGAAGCCCTACCAGCTTCTGGCTGGATTCACCCCGGACGGTGGCAAGCCGTCGCTCAATTGGTTCCCCCGTTCCTCGGCGCCGAGGATTAGGCCGGCAAGCCGCCACGCGTAGGCGGCACCGGGGAGTGTACGAGTTCCGGGAAGGATGTCAATCGAGCGGGAGCGTGCGTAACGCCGACGGCTCGTCGGCTGGACCGCCGGCGGCTCGCCGGCGCGAGAAGGAAAAACGAAGCAAAGCGAAGACTCAAGCTGCTGTGCGAATCCTTTCTTCAGCGGCGCCGCCTCCCTGCTTTCGCGAAGTCACCGGCTTTGACGATCCACTTGCGGAGCGCGGCGTTCACTTCGTCCAGCGTCAGGACGGCCACCTTCTGTTCGAAGGGGCGTCCCCACTGCATCGTGCGATGGGTGTACAACTCGCTGCTGATGTGTCTTGACTTCGCGAAAGGTAAAAGAACATCATTACGTCCTTCCGCTACACGCTGAGACTCGATGCCGGGCGCCAGCTATGGCGGCTTTGCCATTTCAAACTGGAGGGTTGTCATGAGCCGTTACCGTCTCCTCGGAGTGGTTTTGTTCGCGACCTTTTTCTGCACAATTTCGACATTCGCCGAAAAACACAAAGACTCGAAATCGTCGGATAACAATCAATCGTCGTCGCATGCCCAGAAATCATCAGGCACCCAGCACAATCAGGGACAATCGAGCAATCAACACGGCGCATCCGGTAACGAACATCATGGGACGCCGCAGTCGCATTCGGGTTGGGGGTCCTCAGGCTCCGGCACGTCCTCTTCATCAAACGAACATTCGAATGGCAGTCCGCATCAGTCGCATCCGGCCTGGGGGGCCTCAGGCTCCGGCGCCTCCTCGAACGAACATTCGAATAACGGCTCACATTCGGGATGGTCAACGACGGACAGCCAATCGTCCCACTACGGGAAGCATGAACCCGCGCACACGACCCAGCAAAACACCGGAAAGTATGAGTCTCACGCTCACGATAAGACGCCGAACTGGTCCTCCACGAATCATGGCGGCCATGACACCTCTCAAGGCGGATTTACGTCCCATGATCACCACGACCGTTCGAACACGAATCATGGGTACGTGAATGTCGACCATGCGCATCTGCACGAGAGAATGCAGATGCACCCGGGGGCTGCGGAACGCCAGCACGCATGGGAGCACTCGAGAATCGAGCGCGAGCGCTTTACGCGACGCTCAAGCGCGATCCACTTCGTTCCCGCTCATCGCGTCGTGCTATCCAACATTCGCATCGTTCCGACCACCTATCACTACCGCCGCACTGTGTTTTATGACACGTATGACTGGCAGCCGCCGGTGTACGTCTATGGCTTTTATCCACGCTACGGACTCTGGGATGCGACATTCCTCGCCTTTGCGCTCGATCACATCGCTGAGGAACAGTACGCGCTCATGTTCTACCACCATCAGAACGAGCAGGAGCTCCAGCAATGGATGAATGACGCCGACCGTCTGGCCGCAGACAATGAAGACCTGCGCGCGAAGCTCGACTCGATGAAGGAACAGATGGCCATGCTCAAAGAAGCCGGCATCACCAATGATCCGTCATACGTCCCGCCCGATGCGCAGGACGTCGCGCTGTCGCCGGAGGTCATCACGCAACTGACCGACGCCAAGTCGTCATCCAATCAATGACGTGAACAGGAGCTGATGCCGTGAAAACGACAGCGCGAGCCTTTCTCCTCGTCACGGTAACGTTCGCGTTTGCCTTCGCTGCTTCTGCTCAGGATCCGGGTCAGGGAGCCGTCGTGGTGCGCGACACCGATCGCGACGGCCCCGCGCCCATTTACGCGCACGAGCAGGGCGACGCGATCGAGGCCGACGCGGCGCGCGGCGACTTCGTAGCCGGCTATACGAACCTCGGTCTCATCGCGCACTCCTACGCGTTCCAGAGCAGTAACGGCCGCGTGCACGTCGTCTACTTCGCGAACAAGAAACGCTCCGGCTTCATCAAGATGGCGTGGATGGATCCCGCCGATCTACGGCCGTTCGATTACGACTGCAGTTGCGGACTGGAGGCATTTCACGGTCTGAAGACGGAGTTCTGCTCGCCGTTCGCGCCGACCGGAATCCTACGATTCAAGTGGAACGCCTGCTTCGAACAAGCGCGCGAGACCCAACTCGCCGATCTGCAATCCGCCGCCGCGCCGCGCGCAGCCGCATCGCAGCCGTCCACGCCGTCCGGCGGCGAGACTGCCGACTCGGGCGCCGACAAACCGCTGTCCGCCGACGCCATCGCCGCGCTTACAGGCGGACCAGCTGAAGAAAAATCGGCGTCCAGACACAAGAGCAACGGCAGTCGCCCTTCAAAACAAAAGGACCTCACCAACGCCGACGTCGTTTCCCTCGTGAAGGCGGGCCTTGGCGACAAGGTGATCATCGACAAGATCCACGGATCGTCGGGCGAGAAGTTCGATACGTCCGCCGATGCGCTGATCCACCTCAAGAAGGCCGGGGTGAGCAGCGCAGTCATCGATGCCATCGTGAAGCGGGAGGCCGCGAACTGATACGCGCGCAGGCCCGGACCTCATGACCGCCCTTCCAGCCGAAGTCGAAGCGAATTACGAAGTCCTCGAGACGATGGGCGGCGGCATGGGCACCGTCTACAAGGTCCGTCATCGCCACTTCGGCGAAACACGGATCATCAAGGTCATGCAGGCATCGCTGGCCGGCAACCAGGAACTGAAAGACCGTTTCACCGCCGAAGCGAAGCGCGGAAAACAACTCAAGCACCGCAACATCGCCGAAGTCCTCGATTTCCAGATCGGCAGCAATGGCAATCCGTATCTGGTCATGGAGTACATCGACGGCATCAACCTGCGTGACGAATTCGCGCGCCGAGGGAGCCCGCTCGATCCGGCGGCCGTGGTCAACATCGGCGTGCAGACGCTCGCCGCTCTTGGATATCTGCATAGCAAAAACCTGATCCATCGCGACATCTCGCCCGACAATCTGATGATCGTCCACGACCCCGATGGCGCGCTGCTGATCAAGCTGATCGACCTCGGCATCGCGAAATCGCTCGAGGACACGTCGATCCTCACGCAAACCGGCAATTTCATGGGCAAGATCAGCTACGCCTCGCCGGAGCAGTTCGGCGGCACGGTCGACGCGCGCAGCGATTTCTATTCGCTCGGCGTCGTGCTCTACGAATTGCTGACTGCGCAGAAACCGATCACCGGCGCGACCACGGCCGCTTGCATCATGGCGCACTGCCAGACGCCACCCCGCCCCTTCTCCGAAACAGATCCGAAAGGCCACGTACCCGAAGCGCTGCGCTCCGTCGTCCTCAAAGCGCTGGCAAAGAAGCCGGAAGACCGTTACCAGACGGCCGGCGAATTCTCCGCCGCGCTTCAGCGTGCGTTGCCCGGAAGCTACGCCGTCCCGGTACCGGCCACCATTCCGTTCACCGCGGAACCGGTGCTCGCCACGTTGATCGACCAACATCCGCTTCCAACGCCCGCACCTTCCGTGGAGATCGTGGCGCCCCAGCGCAACCGCGGTATGCAAACGACCGTGGCGTTGATCTGCATCGCGGCGGTGCTCGTCGTCATCGGACTCGCAGCCGCAGTTCTGTTCGCAAGGTTGACAAGCCGGCCCGCGCCGGCGGTAACCGCGCCGCGGACGACGACCGCAACACAGGCCACGCTGGGGCAGGCGGCCGGCGCATCGATCGCCATTGAAGCGCCGAAGCCGCTTCCCGCTACGCCGCAGCCGATACAGATCGTGCCTCGTGACACGACTCCCCTCCTCGCCGATTCGTCCACGGATACAACTGCGGCATCCGTGAGGCATCCCGCCGTCGTGGCGCGCGACATGCCGCCGGCGCCGCAATCACGCCCGAGCACTCCCCACGCTGCGCCGCCGGAACCGCAACCGCAGCCGCACATCGAAACGCCACACCTTCAGCCGGTCACGCCGCAGCAGCCACGCATCGATCTCGCCGAAGGTGATCGCCGGCGAAAGGAGGCGCTGGCGCTCAGCAACGCCCATCAGTGGGCGAGCGCCGCGACCGCCTGGCGCCAGTTCATCCATGACTACTCGGGCCTCAACGTCACCGCCGATCACGCCGCGTACTACAACCTCGGCGTGGCATACGAGGCGCTGGAGCGGTGGCCCGACGCCGCCGACGCATTCGAACGCGCCACGCTCGCCGACGCCAATATCAACGATACGAACAACCTTCTCCGCCTCGGCCGCGCCTACGGAAAAATCGGGCGCTGGAGCGATGCCGTGGCGACGTACAGGCGGGTGCTCCGGAATGAGCCCTCGAACCAGGTCGCCAGACGAAGCCTTATGTTCGCGCTCGAACAGGCGCCCGTACACGCCGAGACGCCCCAAACGCCATGAGCCACACCGCATTCGCTGACAGCCTGATCATCGTTGGCGTCGTTGTGGCGATCGTCACAGCGTTCGCGTCGCTGCCGCACCCGGCTGTCGGACGGCCGTTGCGCATCATCGGTACGATCATCCTGTTCGGCGCGGCTGCCTGGGTAATTGTCGCAGTCGTCGCTTCGCACGAGGACAAGCCTCCCGTAACCGAGACGAGCGCCAGTTCCACTGCGCCTGATCCAAAACCGGCGCCGCCGACGATTACCTATCCGCCCGCACCCGAGCCAACGGAGCCGGTTTCGACGACGCACGACGTCCCAGCGACTGAAACAGAGAGAGTCTCGCAACAGCCTGTCTCGAAACCAGAACCGGAAGTCCGGCCGCAGCCTTCGGAAATCGTCCCGAAGCAAGAGATCGAGCCGCACCACGAGCCAGCGAAGCCGCCTCAGGACAAATGGGCTCTTAAACGGGAGGCCCTTTCGTTCATGGAACGTGCCGACTATCCCGACGCAATCAATGCATGGACTACATGGATCAGGACCTATTCAGGCCCTGATGAAAGAGCCGATCACACCGCGTACTTTGAGCTCGGTCTCGCGTACGAGATGCAACAAGACTGGAGCGGCGCCATTCACGCGCTCGAACGGGCGAACATCATCACCAGCGGCAATGACGCCGAGACCCTTGTGCACCTCGGCCGCTGCTACGAAAGACGCCAGCGCTGGTCCGACGCGTTGAAGGCCTACGAGGAAGTACTCCGAATTGAGCCTCAGAACGCATTGGCCAGCCACGGCCGCTCCGTCGCCCGAAGAAACCTGTCACGCTAGAGAAGCAGTAAGGACATTTTCGGCGTCCCCTCAGCTTCGAAGGACGAAGGCCTAACCCCTTGACTTCAACCTGTCCGCCGGGACTTCGAAGAGAAATTCAACAAGGTCGTGGATGTCGGCAGATCGCTCGCCGCCGACCGCCGCAGCACGTCCAAAACCTCCAGTGAAACCAGGCCAGGGCGATTAAGGGCGACGTCAAACGCTCTTCGAAGAAGAAGTAGCCTCCACCCGTGCTCCCGTCCATCGAACACTCCGACTCACTGCGCCGCATTACGCGGAAGTAAGGGCTCGAAGGCGCGCACTACCTCGGTGTTCTCCACCGGCACGGGCGGCGGAACGGAGATCGCATTCAGGTCGGGGAACGTGTAGCTCACCACTTGCAGCTTTGGCCGATTCACGTAGCTCCACAGCTCGCCCTGGAACTGCTCGGGCGTCGTCCCGAACGCCGTCTGGAAGGCGGCGTCGACCGGCTTCTTCGCGTCGAGCAGGGCCAGATACGTTCCGAGCTGTCCGGCCCGCTGCGGCGCACCAACCAGGAGGTAGTGCACGAAAAGCCATGACGTCGCATAGAACGGCCCGGCGTGGACGCCGTTGTACTCCGGCGAACGCGTATCGATGGCAAAGACGCGGCGCAGCGGCATCAGCCCTGTCTCCAGCATCGTGTCGACGAACGCCTTCGGAATGCTCCCCACCACCACCGCTTTTCCCTTCACGGTGAACGTCGAATAGAACTCGGCGACGCCCTCCTGATACCAGAGCGGCAGACCAGCCGCGGTGTTCTCGATCAGGGAGTGCGTGATCTCGTGATAGACGACGCGGTCCCCGCGGGCGCCGGCGTCGATCTCCATGGCCACGAAGAACCGGCCGTCCGAATGGGTAAAAAAGCCGACCAGTTCCGGCCCGCGCGCGCCGAAAACCGCTTTGCGCACGGGCGCGAACGCCGGCTCACCGTCGAAGACAAAGATCGTCGTCGGCACGGCCGACTCCGTGCGCAGCCCCATGATGTGGCCCAGCGCCCCGCGCATCCGCTCGATGTTGCTCACGATCGCCTTCGTCGTGAAATCACGCGCATTGCTGTAGACGATCACATTCCGCATCTCGCACTTCGTCCATTTGCCGCCGAGGTCGAGAGCGTGAGCCGGGAGGGCGAGAAGGGCGACGAGGATGGCAAGACTCGGCAGGCTGCTCATGGGGGCAGGGATACGCGCCGAGCGCATCACGAACCCGCGGCCCATAGAGTCCCGCCTGGCGATCTGCTTCGCGAGGACCAGATGACGAACGCTGCCGATGCCCGCTGTCATGTGGCTGGTGGAGCCGTTCGTTCTGGGACTGGGAGTGTGACTGACCACCTTAACCGCATCACTGACGGCTCGATGTAGTCTTTACTATTAGCAAGAAAAACAAGCGCCTGCAATTTCAGCACTTTAGCGTCTACGCCCTCATTTTACGAGTCTTCGCTGATAGAATGCGACTCAACCTGCCAAAGCATGGCGGTTTTGAGTGCGTGCGCCGTAAACGCGCCTGGGTCAAGCGGCCTACTCGAAGCCGAGCATGAGCGAAGGGGCCTGATCGTGTTCCAGCACGCCAGGTGTCGTACTCGGGGCCGGAGCCTGTAACTCCGGTCAGGTTTTACCCTTTACCGAGCCCTCGCCTCTTTGGGGGTCCTTTTTTATTTTTGAATCTCGATGGTGTTTCTTCGTTGCTCAGTCCAGAACCGCAGAACCCGTTCTGCGTTATCCAGTTGAGCCGCAGCAAACAAACTTCCTTGATTTCCTTCCTCAATATCGCATGCATCTGATCGTTAATGAGGAGCTAAAAACCAATTACTAATGAGAGTTGTAAGCCAAACTTCAGTAGTAGTCAACATGCACTGTTGACACATGTTGCTGCTAGCGACACACTAACTTGATGATTCTACAACCATTTATCTGAATTTACAGGCTCCCGTAAATAGTATCGTACTCACACCATGATTACACCACGGACCGTTTGCCGGACCCTCTAAACTTATCGCCATCCAAACCTTCACCCGCGGCGAGCGGTCGATAGGATGAAGGCAGAGCCTTTACTAACCTTTAACTTCCGGTGCCCACATCCGCTCCTTCCGTTCTCCATTGATAGGTCAAAGCTAAACCTCGAAGCCGATCTCCGATGCCGGGAGCGCCGTCATCCGCTGTGAAACGACCAGTACCAGCTCTACCGCCACCGTCATCCCCCGTGTCGTAACGTTTCAACGTCGTCGACGTGGCGCGCCTGAAGTTGAGGCTCACGAGCCTGACGTTGAGGCTCGCGAGCCTCAAGTTGAGCCTTGCGAGCCTGAAGTTGAGCCTCGCGGCCTGAACGTTGAGCCTCATGAGCGTAAAATTGAGCCTCGCGAGCCTGAACGTTGAGCCTCATGAGTGTGAGGTTGAGCCTCGCGAGCCTGAAATTGAGGCTCACGAGCCTGAAGTTGAGACTCACGAGCCTGAAGCCGTCCCAAGACCGCCGGTCTCGCACCGCACGTCGAGGACATGCGCCGCGCGCTGGCCAGTCCGCGGCGCAAGGCCAAAGCGAAGCAGCCCCCGGTTCCGGCAAACCCCGGTCCCATGCCCGCTCCGGCGACACCACCGATGCAGTGATGTGATCCGATTCGTGCAGTAATCCCCGCGCGGGCGCGTCCGAAGGCGCGCCCGCGCATTTTTGTGTATGTCGGTGCGTGCCGCGTTCGGCGAAGCTACCTCGGCCTGCGGAGTGGTTTGCGGCGCTTGCGCACCACCGGCACACCTTCGCTGCGGACAGCACTGGTCGGAGTTCTGACGGCACCTTCCTGTAAGCGTGGCTCGCGAACCGCCGCGATTGAGCTGTCGATCGTGATCGTCGCGTGCGGCAGAGCGTTCGCGCGCACCTTGTGATTGCGCCAGTCCAGTTCCCAGACGTCCGCGAGAACTGGCGGATCACTCCACGATTCCTGCGGACGCGCGACTGTGTAGTACTTCCCCTGCACGCTGTCAGCAGTCACTTCGATGCGCAGAAAACCGTGACGCGAATCGACGTACGATTCGAGCGTAGGCGCGCCGGTCATTCCTCCAAGTTGAACCGGAGGAACGATCTTCTGACCGTTCACCTTCACCACATGATGGAGGTTGTGATAGCCGCCCGCGCCGGCGACGATATACGGCACGTCTCGACCATCCTGCACGCGCGTGAAGCGCTGATAGTTGTGCACGTGGCCGGCGAAGATGACGTCGGGAATCCTTCCGGATTGGTTCTCCGCCGCCGCCAGAGCATCCTCCATCGCCTTGCTGCTCGCATGATGATCGTCGGCCGAAAGAATCGGGTGGTGCATCGTGACAAATACGGGCTTGTTCTGGTCCGCCGCCTCGAGCTCGCCGACGAGCCAGTTCAGCTGATCCGGATGCACAGCACCGCCCTCCGGCACGTTCGTATACAAGCCGATGATGGTGGCCCACGGCGTCAGTAGCGTCCAAAATACGTTTGGCTGCGTCATGGCGGTACGCGTACTCTCGCCCGCATCTGGCGTAACGACGCCGGGTTCCTTCTGACAGAAATTTCGCACGAATGCCTGGAGGGATGATTCGGGCGCGACTGCGTCACCGTCGTGGTTTCCCGGTACAGCAAAAATCGGCGCAAGATAATGCTCGTAGGGCTGATAGAACTGGCCGAAATACTCAGATGCCTGACCGTTGAAGTAAACGCAGTCGCCGAGCAGATAGAAAAATGCCGGATCTGCCTCTGGATGGGCTGGGTCGCTTCGAAAATCCCGCTCCATTCCGTTTGCGACAAGCTGCTGCGGAACGGGATCTTTGATGCCGCCGATGTCGCCGTCGATGTGAAAGACCAACGTCTTCGCCTGTTCGATGGCCGCGATTTGATCCGCAGGCAGGATGTCCGCGAGATCCAGTCGATATGGTTTCTTACCCGTTGGCCTCGGCAGAGGTTGGAACTTGCGCGAAGAGAAACTGCTGTTATTCACCGCGACCGACAGCGCTTCCGCTGACAAACGGCGGCGACCGAATTGGTGGCGTCCATTGGTTTCCGGCATGTCTGCCTCCTTATTGAGAGACGGACGCTCGCCCTGGATTCCGACCGGATGTTGAAGTTTTAGGTGGTGCCCAGGGACGGAATTGAACCGCCGACACGAGGATTTTCAGTCCTCTGCTCTACCAACTGAGCTACCTGGGCCCGAGGGGGCGGGAGAAGCGGGCGCGGAAAATACCATGCGCGGGCGGGGGTGTAAATGCCTCACCCACGCGGTTCATTCCGAGCGGAGAACTCCTCCCGTCGGAGTCCGAGTCGCGTGCTGGCATCCGCCGCGTGCCGAGTCGAAGGGTCAGTCCTTCGCCGAGTCCTCATCCGATGATGATCGGACGGTCAGCATGCTCGCAGTTTCCAAAAGCGGATTGTCATTATCCGTTCACTCATTCTCAGAGTCCGTTGACGGATTCTGATTTCCCGTTCACTCATTCCGGTTTCCCGTCCACGGTTTCTGATTTCCCGTTCACTCATTCTCGTTTCCCATTCACTCATTCTGCTTTCCCATTCATGGGTTCCGAGAATGTGTTCGGGCGAGGGAGCAACGGGACGAAGGGAACGAAATGCGGGAGCCTGACCTCGGCTCCCGCATCCGCGGGACAGCTACCTCACTTCATGCACTTGTCGCAGATCTGCTTGACGGCGGTGGCGTCGCTGGCTTTGCCGCGGGAGTCCTGGACTCGGAGCGTGGCGCCGTACTGGCCTCCGGATTGGTATTGGTGATCGATGGTCGGGCTCGTGGTTGCTACCGGGGCGGAGCCGTCGCCGAAATCGAAGACGTATTTGACGATGGTGTCGCGGAGCTGCGGGTCGGTTGACGTGGCGTCGGGATCGTAGGAACGCGAGGCGTCGAAGTGGACGTTGAGGTTCTTGCGCGGGCCGATGGACGAGGCGTTGAGGACCGGCATCGGCGCGCGGTTGGGACCGCACTGCGCGACGGAGACGGTCTGCACGGAGCCGGCGCCGATGCCGCTGTCGGGCATGAGGTCGAGCGGCTGCGAGAGAACGCCGCCGGGCTGCGCGGAGGTAATGGAGAGCAGTGAGGTGATGCTCTGGCCGGCGGCAGTCACGCCGATGTCGCTGGCGCGGACGACGATGGTGAGGACGCCGGTGGCCGGCGCGTAGCCGCTGCCCGCCAGCGCGGGAGTCGGCGTTCCGTCGACGAAGTCGCCGCGGTAGTTGCCGTTGCTGTCGGCCTTCACCTTGTACGACTCGAAGCGCGGCGTGCCGGTGGAGTCGGTGATCATCCGCACGGCGTAGGCGACGTTCGCGCTGTTCCGGAACGACGTGAACCAGAGGGAGCTCGGCGGGAGCGTACCGTTCGTCGACGCGGTCTTGAGCTGGAACGTCATCGACAGCTGGCCGCCGGCGAGATACGGCTCGCCGACTGTGAGCAGCGTCAGGTCGGCCGCGGCGGGAACGGGCGCGCCCGGCGACTGGCCTAGGACCGTGACGACCGAAACGGTGTCGCCGGTGCCGTCCTTCGCAACCGTGAGACCGGGCGCGACGCAGATGTTTTCGGTCGGGAGCAGCGGCGCGACGACGTTGCTCGGTGAGCCGGTGCCGTTCAGGTTTGCCGCCGAGACGCGGTACGAATACGTGGAGCTTGCGGCGATGGCGGTGGTGTCGTCGTACTTCGTGGCGGTTGCGGTCAACTTCGCCAGGACGCGGAACGAGCCGCTGTTTTCGGAGCGCTCGACCGTGTAGCTGGTGATCGGCGACGCGCCGGCGGCGGGGACGGTCCAGTTCAGAGCGACGCTGAGCGGACTGCGCGAACCGGTCAGCGCCGGGCTGGCCGGGAAGGCGCTCGGCGGCGGCGGATCGAAGGCTGCGAGCATGCGCTTGCCGGTGACCTGGCGCGCGATGTAGCCGCGGCTGCTGAACGTGCCGGGGCCGCCGCTGACGCACGCGTCGACGCAGCCATCGGCGTAGCCGACCACGATGCGGCCCTGACCGTCGATGTCGGCATCCATGAAGTCGAGCAGGTTGCGGTCGTCGGGCGTATTGCTGCAGAACGTGCCGCGGTCGCAGATGGAGCCCTTCTGCGTCGGGTCGTTCGGCGTGATGTTGTTCAGTTCCCACGTCGCGCCGCCGTCGAACGTCGTGGCGGCGTAGAGGTACCACTCGGCGGTCGCCGGGAACGACGCCATGTCGCCCGAATCACCCTCGGTCGTCGTGCCGTGGAAGATGAAGGCGGCGCGGCCGGGATCGCCGGCGACGACGGTGGGGAAGACGATGTTGGTCAGGCCGGCGGGCGCGCCGACGTCGGTAGCCGGCTCCTGCCAGAGGATGGTCGGGTTGGCGGGATCGGACTTGTCGAGCGTTCCCTTGATGATCATCGGACGGTCGTCTCCGGTCTCGCCGTAGCCGTACCAGATGGTCTTGCCGTCGTTGGCGATGGCAATGGACGAATCCCAGCGGCCGCTGGAGGTGGCGGGCACGGTGATGTAGTGCCACGTCTCGCCGGCGTCGATCGACAGCGAAACGCCTTCGTGGCCTTCGCACGAATTGTTCATCGGGACGTAGACCGTGCCGTCGGCGCCGACCTTCACGTGGCCGTGATTGCCGCAGCCGTCGGTGGCCGGAAAGATCGGACGGCTGGGATTGAACGTCTGGCCGCCGTCGTCGCTGCGGGAGCAGAACGCGTTCACGTCTTCATGCGAGCAGTAGTACATCGCGTGCGGGTAGTCGGCGCCGACGCGCGCGGTGATCGGCTTGGTGTTGTTCGGATAGGGGCCGACGGCGATCGATTGGTTATCGACGCCGTGCACCTGGCCCGGTCCCGTCAGCGACCGCGTCCAGGTGTTGGCGTTGCCGGAGGCTTCGCTGTAGGCGATGTAGCTGGAGGCCGCCATGAGCTGCGCGATCCAGACGCGGTGGTCGACGCTGCCGTCCGGCATGCGGTGCTGATCCATGGTCATGAACGGATCGACGGTGGTCGGCGCGCCGCCCGTGCCGAGGTTGCGCCAGGTGGCGGCGGCGGGGCTGGTGGAGTCATCGAAGGATGCTTCGAGGACGTCGAAGTTGAAGAGCATGTAGGCCTTGTTCGTGCCGAGGTCGACGCCGATGGTCGGCTCGTGCGCCTGATCGGTGCGCGTCGAAACGGACGGCGGCGGCGTGTAGTTGGCGAAAGTCGTATCGCCGAGTTTCACGGTGGTGCTCTGCGTCGGCGTCGGGCCGGTGACGAGCGATGCCGTGACCGTGGCGGAAACGGCGGCGGGGATCGACGGCACGACGAACACGCGATACGTGCTCGTGCCGGACGTCACCGGGAACTCCGTCGATTCGGGCGACGGCGGATTGTTGCGCGACTTCCGGAACGGAGCGCCGGATGCGGTGTCGTATGGCGGCGTGTAGATGTGCATGTCGAGATCGCTGGCTTGCGGATCCCAGCCGAGCGTCACGCGGATCCGATCGGTCGGATGCAGTTGTGCGTAATCCGCCGGCAGCGACACGTTCAGCTGCACCACGTAGCAGGGATTCGCCAGCGTGTCGCAGATGAAGCTGTCCGAGTTGCCCATGCCGGCCAGCTCGAGGACCAGGGCGGCGGTGTAGGTCTCGTTCGGGACGAAGAACGGTCCGCCGCTGGCGCTGGCGGTGCGGGCGGTGTCGGTCAGGGTGAGGGTGGCAGCGGGGTTTTGGGCGGACGCTGCCGCGGCGATGAGGAAAACTGCGACGCATGCGAGGAGCCGACGGTCGAACATCAAAAGCCTCCAAATCCGGTTACGTTGATTGCGATTGACGGTAGTAACGCTACCGGCGCGGTGCAAACGTCAGACCAGCGTTGGTTGGATGTCATCCTGAGGCTGCCGGAGCCGGGAGCTGCGAAGCAGCGGAATCGGCGGAGGGCGCCGAAGGATCTCAAGCTTCCCCAAGCTGCGTTGAATCCCAGCTGGTTTCAGCCGGATCTGGGAAGCTTGAGATCCTTCACCGTCCTCCGGCGCTCCGCCTTCGGCTACGACGCCTCCGGCGGTTCAGGATGACAGACGCCGTTACGAGATGCGCGATTGGACGACGACGGCGAGGTCGCGCAGCGGTTGGGCGGCGGGGCCGAGGTTGGAAATCGAGGAGAGGGAGGTCTCGACCAGTTCGTCGCTGAGTTTCTTCGCGCCGTCGACGCCGGCGAGTTTTACGAAGGTCAGGCGGTCGGTGTCTTTGCCGATGTCTTTGCCGAGTTGTTCGGGGTTGCTGGTGACGTCGAGGACGTCGTCGGTGATCTGGAAGGCGAGGCCGAGGTTTTTGGCGAAGATCTCGATGCGGCCGAGGGCGGCGGGAGAGGTGTTGGCGAGCATCGCGCCGACGGCGGCGGCGGCTACGAAGAGCGCGCCGGTTTTGCGCGAGTGGATGAACTCCAGCGTATCGAAGTCGAGGCGCGATCCTTCGCTGTGCAGGTCGACGCTTTGACCGCCGATGGTGCCGTCCCAGCCGACCGCATCGACCACGCGTTTCATCACCTGCAGCATCGGCCATTGCCGCGGATTCAGTGCGGCGTAGTTCTTTGCGAGCAAACCGTACGCGTGATTCAACAGGGCGACGGACGACAGGATGGCCAGGTCTTCGCCGAACTCGCGATGCAGCGCTGGCTGGCCGCGGCGGAGGAGCGCGTCGTCCATCGACGGCAGGTCATCCAGTATTAATGATGACGCGTGGATCATCTCCATCGCCGCGGCGGCGTCGATCAGCTTCTCTGGTTTGCAGCCCGCCGCCTCCCCTGCCGCCAGCAGCAGAACGCCGCGGACGCGCTTGCCGGGCGAGGTCAGTGCGCGCTTGAGGGGATCGGCCAGCGGCTTCGGGGCGCCGGCGCGGATGGCGATGTTTTTCAGGGATTCGTCGATCAGCGCGCGCCGCGCCGCGAAGTAGTCGTTCACTCGCGCGCATGGTAGCATCGGCGGTCTTCAGCATCGGAACTCTATGAACCTACGACACTTCGGGCGCGCCCAGCAGATGTGGGTCCTGGTGGCTGGCTGTTTCGTGATGTTCGGGCTGTTCCTGCTCCTGGTGCCAGGGATGACGTTCGCCATCTGGTGGCCGTCGATCATCGCTGCTCTGGTCGCCAGCGGCATTACCATCGCCGCGTTCCAGTGGTGGCTCGGCGCAGTCCTCGGCAGGCGCGACTCGTCGATCCAGCTGCTCAATCGCATCACCGGCGGCGATCTCTCGCTTCCCGCGCGGGAAATTCAGATGGCGACACAGTCTGCGCGGATGTCGGCGGCCTTGCGCGCGCTGGTGTCGAACCTCGAGCGGACGATCCGCCGTTTCGCGCAGCTGGCGACGGACGTGGCCACGGCCAGCAATCAGATCAGCGGACGTTCGCGCGTCCTTGCCCGCGGCGCGGCCGAGCAGCTCGTCTCTACCGAATCGACCTCGGCATCGGTAGGCCAGATCGATCAGTCGATCAACAGCGTGCGCACGTCGATGGAAGAGCTCTCCGCCAATGCGGAGGAGACGTCGACCTCGGTGCTGGAGATGTCGGCATCGATCGAAGAAGTGAGCCGCATCGCCGACACGCTCGCCGAGTTCGTGGAGCAGACGGCGTCGGCATTCGAGGAAATGAGCGCGTCGATCAACGAGGTGGCGACGAACACGGAGAGCTTCTCGTCGTTCGCCACGCAGACCGCCAGTTCGATGGTGGAGATGAACGCGACCACCGAGGAGATCGGGAAGTCGGCGCGGCAATCGGCGGAGCTGGCGAAGTACGTCAAGGATGCCGCCAACGAAGGGCGCGTCGCCGTCAGCGGCACGGTCGAAGGGATGCGCAAGATTCAGGTGGCGGTCGACGAGGCGAAAGTCGCGCTCAGCGAGCTGGCCAATCGGTCGCAGGAGATCGGCGAGATCGTCCGCGTGATCGACGAGATCGCCGGGCAGACAAACCTGCTCGCGCTGAATGCCGCGATCATTGCCGCGCAGGCGGGCGAGCGCGGCAAAGGATTCGCGGTCGTCGCCGACGAGATCCGCGATCTCTCCGAGCGCACCTCGGTATCGACCGACGAGATCCGTACGCTGATCCAGAACGTGCAGCGCGCCGTCGACCGCGCCGCCGAGCAAATGACCATTAGCAGCGACCGCGTGTTCGACGGCGTCGGCCTCACCGCGCGCGCCGAGCAGACGCTCGACAAGATCCTCGATATCACCGCGCGCTCGACGAACTCGATCGCCGAGATCGCGCGCGCCACGGAAGAGCAGTCGCGCGGCAGCAAGGCGGCCACGGCGGCCATCGAAGAAGTGACGAAGATGGTGCAGCAGACTGCCAGCGCGACGCAGCAGCAGTCGCAGACGGCGCGCAAAGTCGGCGAACAGACGTCGATGGTGCGCGACTACACCAAGCATCTCAAGCGCGCCATGTCGGAGCAGGAGACCGGCAGCCGCGCCATCAGCCGGGCCATGGAAAACATCATGGGGCTGGTGCAGAACGTTCTCGAATCGACCTCGGTGCTGGCCACGGAAAGCTCGGCGATCGTCAAGGCGATGAGCGTGATCCAGCAGGCCACGCGCGAGTCAAACGTGTCGATCGGGGACCTGAATCAGATGGCGAATTCGCTGTCGCACGAGTCGACGCTGCTGAATTCGGAGCTCGACCGCTTCACACTGCCGACGCCGACCGAGGGCGGCAAGCTGACGACGGCGACGGTTTTGTGGCAGCAGTTGACGCTCGATCCCATTTACGTCGGCGCGGCAGCGCTCGGCTACATGTCGAAGACGGTTCACGCCCACCTCGTGATGTACGGCGAAGGAGCGGAACTGATCCCCGGCCTGGCTGAGCGCTGGGAAGTGCTGGAGCAGGGACACGTCTATCGTTTCCATCTGCGGCACGGCGTGCGCTTCCACAACGGCCGCGCGTTCGAAGCGAAGGACGTACACGACGCGCTGGTGCGCCTGCTCCTTCCCGAACTGAATTCGCAGTCGAGCTGGATCATGCGCGAAGTGCGCGGCGCGGAAGAGGTAATCGCCGGCCGCACGCGCACGCTTTCCGGCATCCAGGTGCGCGACCAGCATACGGTCGACATCATCCTCGACGAGCCGCTGGCGTTCTTCCTGTCGCTGCTGACGATGCATGAAGCGGCGATCATTCCGGCCGAGGAAGCGCGCGATCCGGAGAAGTTCCGCCTCCAGCCGGTTGGCGCCGGTCCGTTCCGCCTGACCGAAGCGATCGAGGGCGATCGCGTGCGCATGCAGCGCAACCGCGACTACTGGGTTCCCGGCATTCCGCATCTCGACGAACTGGAGTTCCGCCTCGACCTGCGCAGCTTCGGCGACGTGGCGCAGGCGTTCCTGCGCGGCGAGATCGACGTCGCGCACGGCGTCCCGCTGAAGATCGTCAACGAGCTCCGTAACGATCCGCGCATCGCGCCGTACATGCTGACGACGATCCAGTTGCACACCTCGTACTTCGGCTACGACTCCACCGCCGCGCCGTTCAATCGCGTCGAAGTGCGCCAGGCGATCAATCACGCCATCAACCGCGACCGGATCAACGAACGCGTCTTCGCGGGCCTCGGCGTCGTGGCGAAGTCGCTCCTTCCGCCGGGCCTCCTCGGCTACGACCCGAACATTCGCGGCATTGAACACGACCCCGATCGCGCCCGCTCACTGATGCGGCAAGCGGGCGTCAACGGACTGCGCGTCGAGTACCGCACGTGGGACACCGATGAGTTCAACAACTCCGGCCAGCTTCCGCTGATCATCGAAGACCTCGCCGCGATCGGCATTGACGTCGACGTGACGAGGCATTCCGCGGTCGAAGCGCGCAAGCCGCTGTTCAAGCCGGGACACGGGATGGTCTACTGCGCCAACTGGTACGCGGACTTCCCCGACTCCGACAATTTCTTCTACGTCTTCTTCCACAGCGATGCGCGTTCCGCGCGCGGCCTCTACTTCAACAGCGCGGCCATCGATGCGCAGATCGTGGAAGCGCGCCGCACGAACGATTCCGAGCGCCGCGCGGAGATCTACCGCAACCTGAACCAGATGGTCATCCGCGAGGCACCTCTGGCGACGCTGTTTCACGAACGTTTCTTCGTTCTGCAGAAGCCGGAGGTGCGAGGATTGCGGACGTCACTGGTGCCGCCGCCAGTGCGGTATCACGGGACGTGGATCGAGGAGTAGACCGCCTTGTCATCCTGAGCCGCCGAAGGACGGTCGAAGGACCCCCTCAGTGCTTGCCCTGTGAATAGCCGCCCGCCGGGGATTCAATCGGGGGGTCCTTCGACCGTCCTTCGGCGGCTCAGGATGACAGGGGGGGCGCTAATCCACTAATCCCCTCTCTGCGAACTCCGCCACCGTGCGGGGGCGCCTGCCCGACACGTATACGCCGGCCACGATCATCGCGCCGGCGAGCAGCGCGATCGGCCGGATCTGCTCCTGCAGAAAAATCGCGGCGAGGATGACGGCGAAGACTGGCTGCAGGTACGTGTAGCCGGCGACCACGGAGCTCTCCGCGTACTTCAGCGCCCAGGCGTTCATCAGGTATGCGGCGATCGTCGGACCGGCGATGACGAAGGCGAGCGACAGCCATGCGTTCGATGGAATCGTGCGCCATTGCTCGTGCATCATCGGCCACGCCGCGATCGGCAGCATCACCACCGCGGCGATGGCGAACATGCGCGCGATCACGCGGCGCGCGGAGAGCCGGGCCATGGCCGGCTTCGAGAAGACGAGATAGAGCGCGTACGACAGCGAGTTGCCGACGATCATCAGGTCGCCGAGCAGCGCCTTCGCAGTCCCGGTCAGACCCTCCCCGCCTACCATGACCACCGCGCCGGCAGCGGCGAGCACGATGCCGCCGATCTTGGCCGCGGTCGCGCGCTCGCGCCCGAGAACGATGGCGGCGGCGAGGGCGAAGATCGGGATCGTGGTGATGAGAATCGCGGCGGCATGCGCGGTGGTGAGAGCGAGACCGGCAAGGAAGAGCGACTGATTGATGACCACGCCGAGAATGGAGAAGCCGGCCAGCCGCCAGCCATCGCCACGTTCCAGCGGCGCGGCGTTGCGCTCGTGCAGGACCAGATTGAGGATGATGGCCGCGCCGACCACGCGCAAGTACGCGAACGTAAGCGGGTTGAAGACATGCATCCCGATCTTCGAAATGATGTAGTTGATGGCGAAGAGCACCGACACCGAGGCCATCGCGGCGTGCAGAACAAACGGGCTGGGGTGCTTTCGCAAGGGGCGGGCATCATAATCGCGTAAACGCGCGAGGCGGACAGCCGTCCAAAGGGGCGTGGGCAGCGTGGCGACATTCCGAGTGAACCCGATCAGCGAATCCGCACCGTCCGACCAGGAGCTCATCGCTCGTACGCTGGGCGGCGACGGCAACGCCTTCGGCATCCTGGTCGACCGGTTCCAGCGGAAGATCTACCGCGTCGCCTACGCCATCACCCGCGATGACACCGAGGCCGACACGATCACGCAGGACACATTCATTCAGGCGTACACGCATCTGGCGCGTTTTCAGGGCCGTTCGGAGCTGGAGACGTGGCTGACGCGCATCGCCATCAACCGCTCGCGCGACTGGCTGCGCCGCCGCAAGTTCGTCAGCCTGTTTTCGCACGACGACGACAGCGACGACCGGATGTACGTCGTCGAGCCGGTCGATGAGCATCCCGACGCGGAACGGCAACTGATGGCGCATCAGCTCCGCGCGGCAATCGTTCGCGCCGAGCGCACGTTGTCATCGCAGCAGAAAATCATCTTCCGTCTGCGACACTATGAGAATCATTCACTCGAGGAGATTGCAGAGCTCCTCGGGTTGCGCTCCGGAACGGTCCGGGCGCATCTGTTCCGCGCCATCCACAAAGTTCGCAAGGAGCTTGCGGAATGGGTGACGGTGAGAGAGGAAAGTCCCGATGAAGCACTTTAGCGAAGCCGATTTACTGGAGACGTACTACACACAGCCGGGCGAGTCGATGCCGGTGATGATGCATCTCGCCGATTGCCGCGAGTGCGCCGCGCGCTACGAGCGCCTGGAACGCAAGCTGCGCGAAACGGCCGCCTGCCACACCGAGAAGCCGGCGACGTTCTGGACCCGCCAGCGGATGCAGATCATGCGTCGCGTCGACGCACACAACGCGCATGCGGCCACCGCCTCGCGCACGCTCCGCGTTGCGGCCGCCGCGATCCTTTCCTTCTTCCTCGGCGGCGCCGTGGTCTACGAAACGGTGAAGCCTGCGCAGCAGCATCCGGTGACTGTCGTCAAAACCGTTCCGGTCGCAGTTGCCCCGGCACCGGCGGCGAACGACATCCACGACGCCTGGCAGTCGGATGAGCTGAAGGATTTTCACAATGTAGTTGAGTGGGAGTCGTGGGTCCCGGAGAACAAGACGAAGGGGAACTCCCTGTGAAGCGGATTTCCATCGCCGTCGCATTCGTCTTCATCGCCGCGACTTCGGCGTTCGCGCAGAACATGCCGCCCGGCAAGTGGTGGCGGCGTCCGGAGATCGTGCAGAGCCTGAATCTGTCCGAGGAGCAGCAGAACAAGCTGGAGAACATCTTCCGCACGGCGTCCGGGGATCTGATCGATCTCCGCGGCGAAGTGGAGAAACAGAACATCAGTCTTCGCGGCGATCTCGATCAGTCGCAGCTCGACCGCGCTGCCATCCGCCGCGACGCGCAGAAGTTGTCCGACGCGCGCGGCCGCCTCTTCGAACGCGAGCTGACGATGCTGGTCGACATGCGGGCCGTGCTGAACGACGCGCAATGGGACCGAATGCGCAATCAGCTCGAGCGTTTCGGCGCGCAGCAGCAGCAGCTCCGTCCTCGCGCAAACGGCCGCAAGAATCAGCGGTAGCTGTCTCTGCGCCCTCTGCGCCTCTGCGGTTAGTTCATCCCGCCAACAACCGAAATCGTGAAGGATCGTACCGAAGCGCCATCAGCTTCCCCTTGTGAATGGCGACGTCGCCCGGCAACGCGACGCGCAAAAGAAACGCGCCGCTCAGCACGCCGCGCAAATGCCACGCGCCGCCGTAGAAACTCGCTTCTTCCACGCTGAAGATGAGGTCCGACTCTTCGCCCGCTCCGGCAACGGAAAAGTCGTCCGGCCGGATGAGCGCGATTCCGCTTCCCTGAAACGGAGCAGGATCGACTTCCCACGATCCAATCACCGACTCGATCACGTTACCTCGAATGGAGATCGGAACAACGCTGACATCCCCCGTCGCCGCCGCCGCCGCTTCGCTTCGCGGATTTCCGTAGACCTCGGACGGAATCCCTTCCTGCACGATGCGGCCGTGATCGAGGACGACGATGCGATCGATCGCACCTAACTCCACGATCGACGACGGCGCGGTGATTACGGTGGTCCCCATCACGCGAAGCGTCCGGTAAAACGTGTCGGCGAGGTTCTCGGATGGATTCACACCTTCGAGAATCCGATCCGCGACGAGGATGGCTGGCTTGAGAATCTCGATCCGCGCGAGGTTCGCTCGCGTCTTCTCCGTCGACGACAACGAGTCGAGACGGCGATCGAGCGGCAGGTTCCACTTCGAAACCGCCAGTTCGATCTCCTGCTGCCGATCCTCACGATCGATCGTCCTCTGCCGCGCAGCAGCGACGAGCAGATGGCGAACGGACCAGCGTCCGGGTGCGTCGATCGCGGACGTCGTGTAGAGCAGCGGACGCCGCGCGCGCTTGAGATCGCTCACGACGCGCGATCCGATGCGAACCTCGGTGAATTGAGGCCTGAGATCGCCGGCGATGATCCTCAGCAACGTCGACGCGCCGCATCCTGCAGGGCCAACGATCGCGGTGTGCGTCGATTTGGCGAACGTCACCGAGATGGTGGCGCTTTGAATGGATACGTCGAGCATCGAATGGGATTGTTTCACGCGGAGCCGCAGAGACGCGGAGGAGGCAACCCGCGCAACCGCCCTACGGTCCCGCACGGTACGCCACTTGCACAGCACCGTTCCGATCTCGGACCCTCTACGATTTACGGAGCACTGGTGAGCATTCGAGCGGCGCGTAAACCGTTTCAACTCCGCAAGCTGCTGGTCATCGAGGATGACGCGGCTACGCTTGCGTTGTATCAAAATCTCCTGCTGCCTTTCGGTTTCCAGGTACTCACCGCCTGCGACGGCCAGGATGCCATCCCCATCGTCGAACAGAATCCCGACATCCTCCTCGTCATCCTCGATCTCGCCATGCCACGCATGGACGGCCGCGAGTGGCTGCGCTGGTTCCGCGGCCATCGGCAGGAATCGCCGGTCATCGTCATCTCCGGCTACAAGCTCGATGCCGCCGATGAGTACCTCAAGCCCGCGGTCGTTCTGGAGAAGCCGTTTCACCCTGCCGAGCTGCTCGATCTGGTCGGCCTTTTCTGCGGACTCGGGACGCCGATGGCCGCGAAAACAATCTAAGCTGCACGCATGGCGCGCGTCGGCATCATCGGCACCGGTTGGGGAGCGCGCGTACAGGTTCCGGCGTTTCGCGAAGCCGGTCTCGACGTCGTCGCCATCGCCGGACGCGACTTCGAACGGACGGTGCGCGCAGCCGGCGAAGACCTCGAACCATTCACCGACTGGCGCGATCTCATCGCCTCGGACGTCGATCTCGTCAGCATCGTGACGCCTCCGTCGAAACATTTGAAGATGGCGCGCGCGGCGCTGCAAGCCGGCAAGCACGTGCTGTGCGAGAAGCCGACCGCGCTCAATGTCGCCGAGGCGGAGCAACTGGCCGCCGCGGCGCGCGAACGCCCGAATCAGCTTTCACTCATCGATCACGAGCTACGCTTCCTCCCGTCATTCCGCGCAGCCCGCGAACGGATCGGCGAGCTTGGCGGGATTCGGTACGCCGAGGTGCGGTATGCGAGTCCGGGAAGAGGCGATCGGAAGAGGGCGTGGAACTGGTGGAGCAGTGCGGAGCAGGGCGGCGGTATTTGGGGCGCCGTCGGCTCGCACTTCGTCGACACGCTCCGCTTCCTCGGCATGCAGATCGAAGCCGTTCAGGCGACGCTGACGACGATCATCGATGAGCGTCCGTTCGAGAACGAATCGCGCCGTGTGACGTCCGACGATTTCGCCGACGTCAACCTTCGCCTCGCTGGCGGCGCCATCGCCGCGATGACCTTCAGCGCCGTCTCCTCAGGACCGGACGAAGCGACCACGCTCACCGTCCACGGCGAAGAAGGCGCGTTGCGCCTAGTCGGCGAAGAGCTGCTGACCGCAATGCGCGGCGAACCGTTCACCGCCGCGACGACCGCCAGCCGCTCCGACCGCCGCGGCAACTCCGCCGGCGGCGCCTTCGGCACCGGAACGTACCTGCTCGGACGAGCGCTGAAAAGCGCCCTGGACGACGGCGACCGGAGCGCACTCGCGGATGCCGCAACATTCGAGGACGGCCTGATGCAGCAACGCGTCCTCGACGCGGCGCGGGCGTCAAGCGCAAGCGAAGGCCGCTGGATCGCACTGTCATCCTGAGCCGGCGAAGCACGGTCGAAGGACCCCGCTCCTGTTAACCCGGAATGGGCGGCGGTCGCGAGCGAGGCAAGCACGAAGGGGGTCCTTCGACCGTCCTGCGGCGGCTCAGGATGACAGGTACGCGCGAAGCGCAATCAATCGACAACCGACAACGCATGCTGCGCGCGCGAACGCGCGCAGCATGCAAACATCACTTGACGACGGGCACACCCGCGGCGAGTTTATTGAACGCCGGCAAATCCGTATCCCAGATCGCTTTCAGCTTCGCCAGCTCCGCATTGATCTTCGCGACCAGCTCATCGCGCACCTGAATCTGCTGGGCAGTCGGTGCGTACGGTCCGCTCGCGGCGGAGTCGCCGACTCCGGCCAGCTTGTCGTTCAGGCGGATCGGATAGTTCAGCGGATCCTGCGAGCTCTTGTTCTTCGTCTGATAGAGCGCTTCTTCGACTGCGGTCATCTTCTTGTCGAGATCGTTCGCCGCAGCGACGACCGCTTTGTTGTCCGCCACGCGCTTCTTCACATCGGTGAGCTGCTTGCGCACCTCGCGAATCCGCGCCACCGCGTCATTCACCTCGGAGAGTTTGTCGTGGACGCTGGTCACGAAATCGAACTGCGCCTTCAGATCGGCAGCCGAGGACGTGCTGCGCGGGTCCTGCTTCACTTCGAATGAGGTCGTCACGGGAGGCTGATCACCCACCGTGAGCTTCGCCTGATACGTGCCCGGCACCACGCGCGGTCCGAGCGTGCCGCCGCTCCACATGATCAGGCCGGGGAAACGCTTCGCTTCCGCCGTGCGCAGGTTCCAGAAGAAACGATTGTGACCGTTGACGACCTCGGTGAGCTTGTTCGAATCGCGCCCGCGGCGGCCGCCTTCATCGCCGCCGCCCTCTTCCTCAGCCTCGCCGCCTTCGGACTTGATCGCCTCCTTCGGCTGATCCGTCTCCGCAATCGCCTGCACCGTCGACGACCCGCCGGCTTCGCGCGGTTTCGTTGCCTCCGCCTGCACGGTCCCGGTGTACTCGCGGATCACCTTTCCGTCGCCGCCGATGATGGCCATGGAGACCTTGGTGCCCGGCTTCTGATCGTGGATGTAGTAATCAATAATGGCGCCGTTCGGCGGATTCGTTCCCTGCAGACCGCCGCCGGGCCGTCCCCCGCCGCCCGCCGTGCGCCACGTGAGCGATGGCGTGAAGATGTACACTGCTTTCGTGGCGACGTCGGGCGTGAGTTGGCGGAGCGGCTCGAGGTCGTCGAGCATCCAGAACGCGCGGCCGTGCGTCGCCGCGATCAGCGCGTCGTCGTGAACGAGCAGATCGTGAATCGGGACGATCGGCAGCTTGTACTGGAGCGATTGCCAATGCCCGCCGTCGTCGAACGAAACGTAGACGCCGCGCTCCGTGCCGGCGTAGAGGAGCCCGCGCTTCTTCGGATCGGCGCGGATCACGCGCGTGAACTCCGTCGCGGGGATGCCGTCGACGATCTTCGTCCACGTTTTGCCGTAGTCGCTCGTCTTGTACAGGTACGGACGAAAATCGTCCCACTTGAAGTTCGTCGCCGCAACGTACGCCGCGCCTTTGTCGGTGGGGCTGGCGTCGATCTCGTTGATCATGATCCATTCGGGCATGATCGTTTTCGGCGGCGTGACGTTGTCCCAATGCGCGCCGCCGTCGCGGGAGACGTGAACCAGTCCGTCGTCGGAGCCAACCCACAGCACGCCCGCTTCGACCGGCGACTCGGCGCCGTAGAAGATCGTGTCGTAGTACTCGACGCTCGTGTTGTCCTTCGTGATCGGCCCGCCGCTCGGCCCTTCCTTTGACTTGTCATTGCGTGTGAGATCGGGGCTGATCGTCTTCCAGCTCTGCCCGCCGTTCGTCGACTCCATCAGGTATTGCGACGCCGCGTAAACCTTGTTCGGATCGTTGGGCGAAAAGAAGATCGGGAAGTTCCACTGGAAGCGGTGCTTGATGTCGGCCGCGGCCCACCCCATCGGATTGTCGGGCCACGGATTCACATCGCGCTGCTCGCCCGTCTTGTGGTTGTAGATGGTCAGCAGGCCGCCGTACGAGCCGCCGTAGACGATGTCGGGATTCTTCGGATCGGCCACGATGTAGCCGCTCTCGCCGCCCGCCGTTTCCTCCCAATCGCGCGGCCCGATTCCGCTGCCGCCGCTGCGATGGCGGATGCGCACGGCCGTGTTGTCCTGCTGCGGCCCGAGGAGGCGGTACGGAAAGTCGGTATCGACGGAGACGCGGTAGAACTGCGCCGTCGGCTGGTTGTCCTGCTTCGTCCAGTTCACGCCGCCATCGGTGGTGACGTTCACGCCGCCGTCGTTGGCCTCGATCATCCGCTGCGGATCGTTCGGCGCGATCCAGAGATCGTGATTGTCGCCGTGCGGCGTATTGATCGCGCTCCACGTCCTGCCGCCGTCCTTCGTCTTGTGGAAACGGACGTTGACGACATACGCGGTGTCCTCATCTTTCGGATCGGCGTAGATCCGCGAGTAGTACCAGGCGCGCTGGCGAAGGTCGGCCGAATCGCTCGTCTTCGCCCACGTATCGCCGCCGTCGCGTGAGCGGAACACGCCGCCTTCTTTCGCCTCGACGATGGCGTAGACGTTCTGCGGATTCGACGGCGAGACGCTGACGCCGATGATGCCCAGTGTCCCCTTCGGCATCCCCTTGTTGCGCGACAACTCTTTCCACGTGTCGCCGCCGTCGGTCGACTTCCACAGCGCCGACCCTTCCCCGCCGCTGTCGAAAAAGTAGGCCCCGCGCCGGAAGCGCCACGTCGACGCATAGAGGATGCGCGGGTTGGACGGGTCCATGTTCAGATCGACCGCGCCGGAGTCGCGATTCGCGAAGAGGATGCGCTCCCAGTTCTTGCCGCCGTCGCGCGAGCGATAGACGCCGCGCATGTCGTTCGGCCCGAACGCATGCCCGAGCGCTGCGACATAAATCAGATCGGGATTCGAAGGATGAACGCGAATGCGCGCGATCTGCTGCGAGTCATCGAGCCCGATGTGCGTCCACGTCTTGCCCGCATCGGTCGACTTCCACATCCCCGCGCCCGGCGAGACATTGCCGCGGATGGTCTCCTCGCCCGTTCCCGCATACACGACGCTAGGATCGGACGGAGCAACCGCAACCGCGCCGATCGTCCCGCCGAAGAACCCATCCGAAACCGGCTTCCACGACTGGCCCGCGTCTGTGGTCTTCCAGACCCCGCCACCCGTCGATCCGAAGTAGTAGACGTTCGGCTGATCGGCGATCCCGACGACGGCATCCGCCCGCCCACCGCGATACGGCCCCACCTCGCGCCACTGCATCCCTTTCAGAATCGACGCATCCGGGAGCGCCGGCGCGCTTGGCTTGGCAGGCGTTGCCCCATAGGCAACCGGGACCAGGAAACCGGCGACACACAGCAGCCGCAGAAAACGATTCATGCGCTCTCCCTCCGAGGGGCGCATGTTTACCACAAACGACCGGAACGGCCGGGCTAAGGTCTCGACGGCCGCCGTCGCGGAGGGTACGGATCGTCATTGACGATGACGATCATCGCGGACGGTGTGTCGATCGTGGCATTCACGGGATCGGACAGCACGATCGAAAACGTCTCGTCACTCTCCGGCTTGACGTCACCGAAGATGTGCAACTCGATCGCGCGCGTCACCTCCCCCGGCGCAAACTCGATCACGCCGCTGCTCTTTTCGTAGTCCTCCCCCTCCGTGGCGCTGCCGTTCAGCGTTGAGAACGAGACCCGAACCGTCTGCGAAACCGGCGCGGAAAGAGTGGCCACGAGCGAGACGGAGGTCGTCCCATTGTTCCCTTCGACAACATGCGCTCCCTGGATGGATACAGCCGGCGCGATCACGTGCAGGACGATGGTCTCGCTGCTCGCTTCGGAATCAGCGTCGCCGCTGTAACTGACGACGAGGGTGTGATTGCCCGCCGCGAATGGATTGAGGATGAAGTTGACGCCGCCGCCCGCGAGGAGATGCGACGCGAGGAGCGTCCCACCCTCGCTGATCGAGACCACACCCGACGGGACGAGAGCGGAGGGGGGAGCGAAATACACATAGACGGTGACCGGGGACGACTGGCCGACAAGCATCGGCGTGACGAACTGCGCGTCGACCGCGGTCTGGGCTTTGATGACGTTCTGCTGAATGGCGGAGGCGGTGCTCCCGGCAAAGTTCGCATCGCCGGCGTAGGTTGCGGTAATCGACGACAGACCGGCGTGGAGTGCCGATGTTTCCAGCGTTGCCGTGCCGGCCACGAGTTGTCCCATGCCGATCGCGACGCCATCGGCGAAGAAGTTCACCATCCCCGCCGGCGCGCCCGCGGCGGGGGCGACCGGAGATACTGCAGCGGTAAAGCGGACCGTTGCGCCGAAAAGAGTGTCTTGCCGGTCGGAGACGACCGTAACCGCGGTTTGTCCACGCACGACGACGTGCGATACGAAGTTCGAGGTGGTGTCGGCAAAGACACCGGTGCCATGGATAGCAGCGACAATGTTATTCGTCCCCGTTGGCAGCGCGGTTGAAGCGATGCTCGCCACTCCGTTTACCAGCGGCGCTGTGCCGAGGCTTACGCCGTTCGCGGTGAAGAAGACCGTGCCGGTCGGAGTGCCGGCCGACGACGTCACCACCGCGGTCAGCGTCACCGGCTGACCGAACACGCTCTGGTTGGTTCCCTGCGACAGAGCTGCTGACGTGGCCTGCACGACCCGCAGGACGACGTCGTTGCCGTCGCCGCCGGCATAGCTGATCTGAAACGAAAATCCGTTCAGGACGATCACGGCGCCCTCGGGCAGTCCGACAAAGGTTCCGTTGATGGCGTCGGTGCCATCGTTGTCGATGATCACGTAGTTCTGGCCGAGTGCCGGTGTTCCCACAAGCTGCGCTTGGAGCCCTCCTCGGAGTGTGACCGTGCCGTTCACCTGCAACTGATCCGAGCTCGCCGCCGGATTCAGGTCGATATTCAGCGGAATCGCGAGGTTGACCGACTTGGTGTGTAGTACGCCCGCTGACGCATCGGCGATGGAGAGGAATCCGCCCAAAGTCAGCGGCATCGTCAGATCGCCCACGGTTCCAACCGCGTTCACATTTCCGGTCTCGACCGTCGCGTTCGGAAGACTGCCGCTGAAACTCAACGCTTTTCGAATGGACCCGCTGAAACTCCCGCCCCCTGCGATCTGCAGATATCCGGCAAAGGTTCCGGCGTCGGTAATCGATCCGCTCCCGCTCAGCGTCCCGTGGATGTACGTCGTCCCACTGGCCGCGGTAAGCGTCTGCCCATTGATATTTAAGTCGTCCACGAATCGGACGTACGACGCGCGCCCGGTGAGATCGGAGATCCGAAGCGGTCCCCCCAGCCTTACATTCAGGTTCAGCGTCACACCCTGAAAGTACGTGAGGCCACCGACATCCAGATCGCCCGCCAGCGTCAAGGTGTTGCCTCCGATGATGTACGAGTCGAAAAACCTCATCGCCACACTCGTCCCGGCGGGCAGATCGTTCGTCATGGCTCGATTCGCGGCGCCATCTGGAAAGACCAGGACCTGACCGGACGAAGGAACGCCTTGCGGCGACCAGTTACGGCCGTCCGACCACGCTCCGCTCACCGCGCCGGTCCACACTTTGTCCGACAACGCGGCGGTGAGCACGACGTCGTTTCCGTCGCCGCCGGCATAGCTGATCTTGAATGCGTATCCGTACCCGATGACGGTTGCTCCCTCGGGGAGTCCAGTGAACGTTCCAGTCACCGGGTCGGTTCCATCGTTATCGATGATCACGTAACTCTGCCCCGGGATCACTTGTCCCCCGGGGACACGCACTGTGAGCGCTCCGTCGACTGCAACCGTTCCGATTGCCTTCAACTGATCTGAATTCGGCGAATAGATGTCGATGGTCAGGCCATTGAGCAGAACCGACTTTGTGTGCAGCACCCCCGCCGACGTATCGGCGATCGTGAGAGACGCACTCAAGTCACCCAGCGTTCCGACTGCGTCAAGCGACGATGTCGTCACAGTCGCATTCGGAAGACTGCCGCTGAACAAGTGCAGCGGCGTTCCGATGGACCCGTTGAAACTTCCTCCGGCTGCGATCTGCAGAGATGCGGAGCCAGTGCCGCCCTTGGCGATCGAACCGGTTCCGCTCACCGTCCCGTGGAGGAACGTAGTACCACCGGCCAGGGTCAGCGTCTGCGCGTTCATGTTTACATCGCCAGTGAACCGGACGTATGAGGGGCCCGCGAGCTGCGCGATCTGAATCGGCCCCCCCAGACTTGCATTCAGGTTAAGCGTCACACCCTGACCGTAGGGATATGGATTCGAGGTGCTACTGACACCCAGATCACCCGTCAGCGTCAGCGCGTTACCTGCGAGGATGTAATCGTCGTAGAAGGTCATCGCCCCCACACTCATCCCCGCCGGCAGATCATTGGTCATCGTTCGATTCGAGGGGCCATGCGGAAAGACCAAAACCTGGCCGGCCGTGGGAGCACTCTGAGGCGTCCAGTTACGGCCGTCGGACCACGACCCGCTGACCGAGCCAGTCCACTCTTTGTTCGGGGTGACAGCCGTGAGGACGACATCGTTTCCGTCGCCCCCGACGTAGCTGATCTGGAGCGAATATCCATCCACGACCGCGAACGCTCCCTCGGGAAGTCCCGTGAACGTTCCGATCACTGGGTCGTTTCCATCGTTGTCGATGATCGTGTAGCTCTGACCCGAGAATGGCAGGCCGCTCTGATTACGAACAGTGAGCGGGCCCTGGAGAGTAACCGTGCCATTCACCTTCAACTGGTCTGAATCCGGCGGATACAGGTCGATGCTCAGGCTCTTCAGCACGACGGACTTGGTGTGCAGCACGCCCGCGGACGTGCCGGCGATGACGAGGGATGCATTCACGTCGCCCAGGGTTCCGACTGCATCGAGCGAAGTCGTCACCACGGTCGCATTCGGAAGACTGCCGTTGAAAAGGTACAGTGCTTGAATCGTCCCGCTGAAACTTCCTCCGGCTGCGATCTGCAGACCTCCAGACCCGTTAATCGATCCGGTTCCGCTCAGCGTTCCGTGGATGTACGTCGTGCCGCTGGCCAACGTAAGCGCTTGCCCATTCACATTCAGGTCGCCCGTAAATCGGACATAGCCCGAGGAGTTCGAGATCTTTACCGGACCTCCCAGCTTCACATCCGGGTTCAACGTCAGTCCAAGCCCGTTCGCGCTGACGCTGACATCACCGCTCAATGTCAGCGGATTGCCTCCGAGGATGTACTGGTCGAAGACGCTCATCCCTCCGATCGTCGTTCCAGCGGGCAAATCGTTGTTCATGGCGCGATTGGGCACTTGCGCGGGAAAGACCAGCGCATCAACTGGCGCCGGGGTCCCGGAAGGCGACCAGTTCGCCGGATCCGACCAATTAGCGCTGACCGTGCCGGCCCAGGTACGCGTGATCGCGAAGAGAGGCGAGGCCGCAAAAAGAGAGAACACGAGCGGGACGATGACGCGCCGATTGATCATGTGAGGAGACCTCGGCCAACCAAGGCCGGTGAGTATTCAATTATTGGAAAGTAAGGACCGGAGGCGCAGTGTACTTGATAACTAATAAAAACGCCGCCTTTCGGCGGCGTTTTCAATCAGCAGAAAGTTAAGTGACTACGAGTTCCCGCCCTCGTCGCCGCCGCCGGACTTCGGGGCGTCGGAGGCTTCACGGGCGCCGCTGTCGCTGTTGAAGCGGGGGCCGCGATCGCCGCTGTCGTGGCGGGGGCCGGAGTGGCGCGGGCGGTCGTGATCGCGGCGGGGGCCGCGATCGGATCCGCCTCGTCCGCCGCCGCCGTCACGGCGAGGGCCGCGATCGCGATCGCCGCCGAAACCGCCGCGTCCTCCGCGGTCGCCGCCCGGGCCGCCTTCGCGGCGCGGGCCGCGCGCTGCGGCGGCGGCGAGCTCCTCTTCCGTCGGAGGCGGAAGGAGCGGCTTGCGGGAGAGGCGGATCTTGCCGCTGTCGGGCTCGATGCCGACGACCTGCACTTCGACTTCATCGCCGATCTGCATGACGTCCGTCACCTGGCCGACGCGGCCGTGCGCCATTTCCGAAATGTGCAGCAGGCCATCCTGTCCCGGCATGATCTCGACGAACGCTCCGTACGGCTCGATGCGCTTGACCGTGCCTTTGTAGTTCTTGCCGATCTCCGCGGAAGCGGTGAGACCTTTGATGATGTCGATGGCGCGGTTGGCCGAGGTCACGTCGCTGGAGGCGATGGTCACCTTCCCGTCGTCCTCGACGTCGATCTTCGTGCCGGTCTCTTCGACGATCCAGCGGATCGTCTTGCCGCCGGAGCCGATCACGTCGCGGATGCGGTCCTTCGGAATTTGAATCGTGTAGAGGCGCGGCGCGTATTCGGAAAGCTCGGCGCTCGGCGCGGAGATCGCGGCATCCATCTTGTCGAGGATGTGCATGCGGCCTTCCTTCGCCTGCGCCAGGGCGCGGGACATGATCTCGCGCGGCAGTCCGGCCACCTTGATGTCCATCTGCAGCGCGGTGATGCCCTTGCGCGTGCCGGCGACTTTGAAGTCCATGTCGCCTTCGTGGTCTTCCATGCCGGCGATGTCGGAGAGGATAGCCACGTCTCCGGCGTGTTCGCCGGTGACCAGTCCCATCGCCACGCCCGCGACGGCGGAGCGCATCGGAACGCCGGCTTGCATCATGGCCAGCGAGCCGCCGCACACCGAGGCCATCGACGACGAGCCGTTCGACTCGAGGATGTCGCTGACGATGCGGATCGTGTACGCGAACTCTTCCTGCGGCGGCAGCATCGGCGCGAGCGCGCGGCGGGCAAGGTTGCCGTGGCCGATCTCGCGGCGCGCCGGGCCGCGCATGAACTTCACTTCACCGACCGAGAACGGCGGGAAGTTGTAATGGAGCATGAAGCGCTGGAAGGTCTCGCCTTCGAAGTCTTCGATCTTCTGCGCTTCCTGCGGCGTGCCGAGGGTCACGGTGACGAGCGCCTGCGTCTCGCCGCGGGTGAAGATGGCGGAGCCGTGCGTACGCGGGAGGACGTTCGTATCGATCGTGATCGGACGGATCTCGGTGAACGAGCGGCCGTCCACGCGGCGCTTTTCCTTCAGCATCATGTTGCGGAAGATCTGCACTTCCATCTCGCCCCAGGCGGCGCTGGTGGCGGCCATGCGCTCGGTGTCTTCCGGCGCAACGGCGCCGAGGATCTGGGTCTTGAGGGCCTTGAGCGCGTGCGAGCGCTCGTGCTTGCCCTTGGTCACCATCGCCGTCTTGAGCTGCTCGCCGTACTGGTTCATCAGCTCGTGCAGCAGGCTCTCTTCGAACTTCGCGGTGAAAGTGACTTCGAGCTTCGGCTTGCCGGCTTCGGCGCGCAGTTCGAGCTGCAGCGCGCAAAGGCGGCGGATTTCGTTGTGCGCGGCTTCGAAGGCGTCGAGGACGACGCTCTCGTCGACTTCACGGGCGCCCGCTTCGACCATGACGATGGCGTCAGGCGTTCCGGCCACGACGAGGTCGAGATCGGAGAGGTCGCGCTGCGCGTTGGTCGGATTGACGACGATCTGGCCGTCGATGTAGCCGATGCGCACCGCGGAGATGGGATTCGGGAAGGGGATCTCGGAGATCACCAGCGCCGTGGAGGCGGCGTTGATAGCGAGGATGTCGGGATCGTTTTCACCGTCGGCCGAAAGCACGAGGGCGATGATCTGCGTCTCCTGCCGGTAGCCCTTGGTGAAGGAGGGGCGAAGAGGGCGATCGATGAGACGCGAGGTGAGGATTTCCTTTTCGGTCGGACGTCCTTCGCGCTTGAAGAAGCCGCCCGGGATGCGGCCGCCGGCGTAGGTGTACTCCTTGTAGTCGACCGTGAGCGGCATGAAGTCGCCGAGGACGACGCCGTCTTTGTAGCAGGCCGTGGCGAGGACGACGGTGTCGCCGTAACGGATGACGCAGGCGCCATTGGCCTGGCGCGCAACCGCACCGGTCTCGAGCGAAAGCGTGCGCCCGCCGATCTGTAATTCTTTCTTGTACATTTGATTCCTTTGGTGCCCGAGGCCACTCATCACCTCGATGCGTTTGATTTGTCCGCTGGTGGCCGGATGATGGGATCCGGCCGGAGGGAGTAGCCCGTGCTTCGCACGTGCCAGAAAAACCTCGGGCGCACTTGCGTGCGCCCGTTTGCTGCGGGCGCTGTCCGCGCCCCGATCTGGTTACTTGCGGATACCGAGTTTGTCGATGATGGTGCGGTAACGCTCGAGGTCCTGCCGCTTGAGGTAGTCAAGCAGGCGGCGCCGGCGCCCGACCAGCTTCAGCAGACCGCGGCGGCTGTGATGATCCTTCGCGTGGGTCTTGAAGTGCTCGGTGAGGTAGGTAATTCGGTTCGAGAGGAGCGCAATCTGCACCTCTGGCGACCCGGTATCAACGTCATGGACGCGATACGAGGAAATGAGCTCTGTTTTCTGCTGCTTGGTGGTCGGCAAAATCATGTCTCCTTAAGACTTAAACCCTTCTGATCCAATCGTCCGCTCGAAAATCGCGACACGATAACAGCGGGGGAAGGCAAAATCAACCCGCCCCATAGCCAGAGAAGGGGCCAGCTACGACGGTCCGGTGGAGAACCTTGCATGGTCCCGTAGAATTGCATCCATGCCCGCCACCCGCGAACTGGCCATCCCGATCCCGCACGAGGAGATCGCCGCGTTCTGCCGCAAGTGGGGCATCAAGCGGTTGTCGTTCTTCGGCTCGATCGTGCGCGACGACTTTGATCCGGAGCGGAGCGATGTCGATGTGCTGGTGGAGTTTCGCGATCGCACCCCTGGGATGCGCTTCTTTTGGGACGTGCCGAAGGAGCTCTCTGATATTTTCGGTGGCCGTCCGGTCGACCTGACCACGTTTGATGCGCTGAGCCGCTGGTTGCGCAAGGCCGTGTTGGCTGAGACGGTAGACGAATATGTCGACAGATCCTGATCCGGCGTACCTCGGCGACATGCTGCGGTACGCGCGTGAAGCCTACGACCTCATCGCCAACATCAGCCGCGAGGAGTACGACCATGACACGACGAGGCAATACGCACTTCGGTACTTGCTCATGATCGTCGGTGAAGCGGCATCCAAGGTTTCCAAACCGATGAAAGCTCGCTCTCCGCAAATCCCCTGGCCGAGAATTACGGGGATGCGGCATGAGCTCGTTCATGGATACACCCAGGTCAGCAGCAGCATCGTCTGGGACACCGCCCGTGACGATCTGATGCCGCTCATCGCCGAGCTGGAGCGGATCGCGCCATAATCCGCGGCGCATGAAACGTACGTTGTTCGCCGTCGCTCTCCTCGTCGCCACCACCCTCACCGCCGCCGTCCAGTCACCCTCACAGTTCCTCGGCTTCGACGTCGGTGCGGACCGCAAGCTCGCCGATTACAAACAGATCGTCTCGTACTTTCGCGCGCTGGCGGCCGCATCGCCGCGGGTGCGTGTCGAGACGCTCGGCAAGACCACGCTCGGCGAAGACTTCATCATGGCGATCGTCAGTTCCGAGGGGAACATAAGGAATCTGGAGAAGATCAGGGGGACGGCAAGGAAACTTGCCGATCCGCGCGGATTGAACGACCAACAGGTTGCGCAGCTCGCGCGCGACGGCAAGGCCATCGTCCTCGTCACCTGCAACATCCACGCGTCCGAGATCGCGTCGAGTCAGATGGCGATGGAGTGGGCGCATGCGCTGGCCACGGCAAACGATGCCGAGACGAAACGCCGGCTCGACAACGTCGTCCTGCTCCTCGTCCCCTCGCTCAATCCCGATGGCGAAAACATGATCACCGACTACTACCGCAAATACGTCGGCACGCGCTACGAAGGCGGGCGGCTGCCGTGGCTTTACCACCACTACGTCGGCCACGACAACAACCGCGACTGGTTCATGCTCACGCAGGTCGAGACGAAGGCGCTCAGCCGCGCCGTCTATCACGAGTGGTATCCGCAGGTTTGGGTGGACGAGCATCAGATGGGCACCGACGGCCCGCGCATGTTCATCCCGCCGTTCGCCGATCCGGTCGATCCAGACGTGCATCCGCTCATCTGGCGCGAGGCCAACCTCGTCGGAACGAACATGGCCTTTCGCCTCGAACAGCAGGAGAAGGCGGGCCTCATCTACGGCTACTCGTTCGATGCCTACTGGCTCGGTGGCACGCGCAACACCGGCTGGTGGAAGAACATCACCGGGCTGCTGCTCGAAACCGCCTCGGCGCGCATTGCATCCCCGATCTTGATCGATCCGACTGAGTTGCACGGCGGTCAGAAAGGGCTGATCGAATACAAAGCGACCGTCAACCATCCGCATCCCTGGACCGGCGGCACCTGGCGGATGCGCGACATCATGGACTACGAACGCATCGCCTCGGATGCACTGCTGGAGACTGCCGCCGATCGCCGCGAGGATCTGCTGCGCGACGTCGCCGTCCGCGCGAAGGCAGCGGTGGCGTTCGGCGGAACGAAGGCGTATCGCATCCCGCACGATCAGCACGATTGGCCGAGCGCGCAGTTTCTGACGGCGCTGCTGCTCGAGCACGGCGTCGAAATCCAGCAGGCGGACAACGGCGACTACTGGATTCCGATGGCGCAGCCGTACTCGAAGTTTCTCGTCGAGATGCTCGAGCCGCAGCGGTATCCCGAGGTCAGGCTGCAGGCGGGGAAAGACATTTTGAGGCCGTATGACGTCGCCACGTGGACGCTGCCATTGGCCATGGGCGTGACCGTGGAAAAGACGACGATGGCTGCGAGTTACAAGCCGGTCGCGCAGATCACGCCCGCGAAGAAAGCGGTGCTAACGGCGCACGCCGGTCAGGCCAAACCGCGCATCGCCATCTACAACCCGTGGGGCGGCGCGCTCGATGAAGGATGGACGCGCTGGCTGCTCGATCAGTACGGCTTCGCGCCGAAATCGCTCCATCCGCAGGAAGTCAAAGCGGGCCTGCAGAACTTCGACGTCTTCATCCTCCCCGACGTCGACAAAGACGAAATCGCCAGCGGCCGTCGCGCGGGCGGCGAAGGAACGATGAAGTACGTCGACGAGTTGCCGCCAGAGTATCGCGGAGCGCTGGAGAAGGAAGGCGCGCAGGCGCTGAAGAGCTTCGTCGAAAACGGCGGAACGCTGCTCGCCTTCAACGCCGGCTGCGACTACGTCATCGACAACTTCAACATCCCCGTCCGCAACGCGTTGGCCAAGTCGACCGACTTCTCCGTCCCCGGCTCGCTGGTCCGCGTGAAGGTCCGCAACGATCATCCCGTCACCGTGGGCATGCCCGACGAGACGGCGATTTTCATCGACAAGCCGATCGCCTTCGAAACGACGTCGCCCGGCAACGAGATGCAGCGCTGGGTGCTCGCCACCTATCCCGACGACGCGCGCGACATCCTCCTCTCCGGTTGGATCTCGGGCGAAGAAAAGCTGACACGCAAAGCGGCCGCCGTTGCCATGACCTACGGCAAGGGCCGCATCGTCCTGCTGGGATTCCGCCCCCAGAACCGCGGCCAGACGCACGCCACGTTTCCGCTGATTTTCAACGCGCTGTATTGGGGAAAAGAGTAGTCCCTGGGAGCGCGGGCGTCTCGCCCGCAGTTCTCGGCAAAATCCTGCTCGACAGCGGGCGGGACGCCCGCGCTCCCAGGGCTTAACGCCGGCCAAACAGACTCACAACTACCGCTCGGTCGACAAAGAACGCGATCTGCTGGTGAGTCTCCCATCCTCCCGTTCCGCTGCGCGTGGCTTGCGGACTCCAGACGAGATGAAGATTGGCCCCGCTGGCCTGAAGATGCCAGAACGCCTCGAAGGCGGGGTTCACGATATTGAGACCGGTCGCGCCCCGATTCGAGACAGCGCCGATGGTTAGCATCGCCCGAAGCAGCAACGGCCCGGCCACAACGGCCGGAATCCGGCTCATATACGCGATCTCCGACTGCGAACGATTCGCCGTCGTCCCCGTCTGCGTCGTCTTCGCATAGACGACCTCGCCCCAGACGTCATGCCGCCCGACGCGAAAGTAGGTGTCGGCGTTGAGTCCGAGCGACCGTTCGTGTCCGGAGCGGCGCTCGACCACTTCTTGCGTCGCAAACGACCGGACGACCGTATCGATCGGCTGCGTACTCCCCGTCACCCGCACGCGCAGCATGACGCGCGGCTCCGTCGGACGACCCGGCACGCTGTAGTAGAAGCCGAATTGCAACGTATCTTTCGATCTCTGCGGCGGCGCCGAAGGCGTGGAGTCCGGTGATGGCGGCGTTCGAAAGTCAATCGGCGGCTGGCAGCCACACCGTTGCAGTTCCACCTTGTCGTCGTTATTGAAGATCTTGCTGCGCTTGTAATCGAGCTGAATCTGCTTCCAATAGAGGCTGGTCGAGAGGAGAAGAAACCCGCCGCCGTTGCGAAGCGGCCGATAATCGTCGGTAAGGTTCGTTCCTCCGCCAAGTGTCAACCGTGAAATGAATAGAGCGGCGCCATGCTGACGCGGATCGAGCGCATCGTCCGGCTCAAAGATCGGACGCGGCTGCGCAAACGCCGATGCCGCGATGACCGACATGACCAATGCGATAACGACGGTAGACAAGCGCATTATCTTCCCACAACCATCCTGACACTTTTCAAGCCGCGTTGTTCGAGCTCGGCCAGAATTCCGTCGGCCGACAGGCCGGGAGACATCGAGCACAGCGCTCGGGAACACTGACTTCGGAACGCCTCGCGCATGTCCGACACGCTCAACGTACTCACGCCATGACTTAGATGTTTCGTAACAGACCGATCATTAATAACGAGTCCGGGCGCTCTTGCGTCAGCTTTCTCCAGGCCCAGCTGTAAACGGACTATCTCTGCTGGCGGGAGCGCTCTTGTTGATGTTCCGTTTGCGCTTTCGTCGATGGGTAATGCTTCGCGCGAGAACCAGACACTGGAAATAGGAACGGATCGCAGCCCTGCAAACGAATAGATCTCGGTACATCCTGGTGAGTGCTTGCCGTCGGCGTTTTCCGATACCTCACGAGTGTAACTAAACAGAGTTTCTTCACGCGCACTAGCCGTACTGATCTCCACAAGGTGGCCGCCGGTACGGCAGCACTCGAACGACAACTTGCCTGACTTCTTCGGCCTGTCGGCCTTGGAATATGCACACACAGTGCGTGCACTGCCGAGGCGAAGACTGAACCACGTAAGCTCCGTGTCAAACGAACCATGTGCCGCCGTCCAATGGCATTTACCGTCGGCGGTCGGCGGATCGGCAACGAATGCGGCATTCTCATCGCCGTTCATTACCACCCAGACTTTCTCGACCTGAAGGCAGGCTACTCCGCCAAGAGTAATGTCCAACGATTCCGCGGTCATGGACATCCGTTTCGAGTGACTCACGGGCGGGGCCTGCGCCTTCGCAGCCGTAGCCAAGACGATAAGACCCAGGGCCAATACTGTTCGGTTTATCAGCATGATGTCCTCGCAGGCGTGTTATCCGGCAGATAGTGGTCGATGAATTCCTCTAAGGCTTTAGCCGGCACTACCCGAACTATCTTGTGACGCTGCGTATCGTTATCGTTCGACTCCTGTACCGCGACCGTGAATGTTGCCTGACCGGAATCGACGCCAGACAAGATCTCCTCCTTCGTGAATCGATCCGACTGCCCGTCGAGCGTTCGCTGGCGGCACCGCGCCCGCAAACGGTCAGCCGTCAGACGAACGATCACAGACTCATCGTCCCGAACGATGGACCACGCGCGGTCGACGTTTTCACTCACCAAACGCAAATGCGTGTCTTCGATCGGTAGATTGGAGAAGCTGACGTAAAACTCACGGAGATACGCCGACTTCAGTTTAGGTGCTTTGGTCGTCACGTTCAGCTTGATTACGTCTCCGCTCGCTTCTGCGAAACGGAAAGACGTATGGGAAGATCCCGCGCAACCGTAAACATAGGCCCAAACCGCGAGTGCAGTCGCAGCGATATTCTTCGACATGCTGAGTGCCTTATCGAGAACCGAGTAATATCGTTTTACCCGATCGCGCAATGATTCCTTCGTGGGCGGAGCGGTTTCCGTGTCGTGCGGTTGTGGTGCGCGAGCGACTGGGTGGCGCTTCCTCAAAATATCCGTCCCTTCTGCGTGATCAACGCACCGGCGATTCCCAGGACTGCGATGAGTGCCAGTAGTGCCCACCGTGAAATCGCCGGAATCGCCGTCACGTAATAAACAATGGCGCTGCAGCCCGATGCATCGGTGATGCGGATGACGACATCTACATCATCGCTGACCGTTGGGACTCCGGAGATCACGCCCGTGGAGGAATTCAAGCCGAGCCCGTTCGGGAGAAGGCCGCCAATGATGGTGAATGTGTAAGGCGCCCTACCGCCGCTCGGGATGATCGTTTGTAAGTACGGAACGGCAGTCACGGTCGGAGGGAGTGTGGCCGGCCCGGCCGTAATCGGCGGACATGGCGGCTGATTGACCCCGTTGACGCAGAGGGTGTACTGCGTCGTTCCGGCGCAGCCGTTCGCGTCCGTCGCGGTAACGATGATTGGAAAACAGCCGGTCTGGGTTGGAGTGCCGCAAAGCATTCCGTCGTTCGTAAATGTCACACCGGTCGGAAGTGCTCCGTTGGATGAAAATGTGGCGGCGCCCAGAATGCCGGTTGCAGTGAAGGTTTCACAGAAGGGCGTTCCGACATTTCCGCTGTTCGTGATCGGGGCGGTTACATTGATCGTCTGACATTGGATGCAGACCACGTATTGCTGGCTGGTGCTGGTACAGCAATCGTCGTCTCCGACGATTACGGTGATCGGAAAGGAGCCTGCCTGGTTTGTAGTCCCGGCGAGAAGGCCTTGCGCGGATAGCTTCAATCCGCTGGGCAGTGTGCCACTGCGCGTAAGTCGCGGTGCCGATTGCGCCACTCTGTCCAAACTGCCTGGAGAACATCACGCCCGCGGTTCCGCACGTGTTGCTCGGAAGGAGCACCGTGATTGTTTGGCAGTCGATCGTCAATACATAAATGACGGGGCTTACGACCGAACAGCTGTCCGCGCCTGTGACGGCCACAGTGATCGGAAACACTCCGCCCTGTTTCGGCACACCGTGAAGCAAGCCATCACTTTCGAGCGTCAACCCGTTCGGCAGATTGCTGGCCGTAAAGAGGTACGGGATGACCGCACCCGTCTGGGTAAACATCGCGTCGAACTGCTCGCCGACGACGCCGTGGTTCTTCGTCGGAAGCGCGATGTTGATCGGTGCGCAGCCGACGTCGATGACATACGTCGCGCTCGTCCCGGTACAGTGCGTTGCATCGGTCACACGCACGGTGATCGGGTACGACCCGATCTTCGCGGGTGTGCCGGACAACGTTCCATTCGCTGCCAATTGCACGCCGTCGGGCAGCGTCCCACTTGCAAGGGTGAAGGTTATGGGCGCGACGCCTCCCGTTTGGGTGAAGGTTTCACTGAACGTTGCGTTTGCAGTCGCCGAGCGATTCGTCGGATTCATGACCTCGATCGGCTTGCAGCAGAGCGAGATGCTATTGCCGGTGAGGGTTGCCGCGCCGTCGAGTACGAGAGCGCGTCCGGAGAGAGTCGCGCCGGTGTTGAAGGTGATTCCTTTTGACAGCAGGGCATTGCCGACCAACGCAGTTCCCTTGCCGAGGACCGCCTGTCCGTTTACCTGCCAGAAGACGTTGCCCTCCCAGCCGCCGTTAATTACTCGCACTGCCGACGCAGGCGCCGTCGTCAAGCCGCCGCTGAGTTGAAAGATCCAGATGGCATTCGGATCGTTGTGCGCATCGAGCGTCAGCGTTCCGTTCAACGTGAACGGTGACGCCGAACAATAAACATGCGCTGCGAGGCCATCGCCCTCCAGCGTCTGATCACAAGGGCGCGCGCGGAGATTGTCATAGGCCGCGGCCGCGTCACGCAGGGGGCCTGCAATTTCGTGGACGGATGTGCCGAGGAGCACGAGGCCGGGGGGAAAACCATGGATGGTGTTGCCGCCGAGGTTGCGTCACGATGGTCGCCCCGGAGCTCGTCACCGCCGGCGCCAGAACCGCGAAGCTCGCAGAGGTTCCGAGTGACGGCGGCGGACGTTGCGCGAGCATCAGCCGGGTGGCGAAAAGGAGTCCGATCGTGATCAGACGTTTGGACGACATCCGATGCCTCTACTGAGGGAGTGGCTGAATTACTGAAATCCCTACTGCTCAGTAGTGATCGGAAGGTGCAGATTGTTTCAACGCTCCCGAAACCCGCGCGGTGTCCCTTCGTACCTAGCGCCATGCGCACCCTCACCACGCTCGCCCTCCTCACCATCACTCTCTGCATGGCCACCACCGCCTCGGCCGATATCTTCGGCGACTGTTCCTTCACCGAAAAACGCAACGTCGCGGCGCCGGCGGCGGGCGTGAGCCGCATCGTCATCGTCGGGCGCGCCGGATTCCTTCACATCAACGGCCGACGTGGCGCGGGCGAGGTCCGCGCGACTGGAACGGCGTGCGCGTCGAGCCGCGAGATGCTCAGCGACACGAAACTCACGCTCTCGCGCGGCGGCTCGGAGCTGCGCATCGAAGCGGAGACGCCGGACAACAGCGGCATCTTCAGCAGCGCCAAACTCGACTTCGACGTCACCGTTCCCGACAACGTCGCGCTGTCCGTCGAAGACGGCTCCGGTGACCTGACCATCGACACCGTCGCCAGCGTCGACCTCACCGACGGCAGCGGCGACATTTCCATCCGCAACGTCATCGGCGATCTTTCGGTGCACGACGGCTCGGGTGACATGAAGATTGACAACGTCTCCGGCAACATTCGCATCAGCGACGGCTCGGGCGACGTCGACGTGAACGGCGCCGGCAGCGTCGACATCGCGAACGACGGCAGCGGCGGCGTCGACATCCGCAACGTCAAGCGCGACGTCCACATCGGCAACAAAGGCTCCGGCAGCGTGGAAGTCTCCGACGTCGGCGGCAACTTCCAGGTCGGCAACAAAGGCGGCGGATCGATCGACTGGAAGCGCGTGGCGGGACATGTCGATGTGCCCGAGCGCTTCCGGAGGTAACTTCTGTGAAGACGTTGTCGGTTGTCGGTTGTCAGCCGTTCGCCGTCGACAACGGATAACCGACAACCGACAACGTGTTTCGCCTTTCCACCGCATGTTATTCTCGCCAGCCCTGCGGGGTTAGCTCAGTGGTAGAGCGTCTGCTTTACACGCAGAGGGTCGCTGGTTCGAACCCGGCACCCCGCACCAACGCCTCCTTGGCATCTATCGTGGAGTGATCCTTTGCGCCCGGACACCCTCGGCCTTTCGCATGCGATCTCTCTTCAAGCGCCGTAAGCGCGTTCTTCTCCTCGATGACGACCCCTCGATGCAGCGGCTTGTGGCCCGCATCCTCGGCAGTGAAGGATTCCGCGTCGACGTCTTTCTCACCGGCAGCCAGGCCATCGCCGCGCTGAAACGGGAGCAGTACGATGTCCTCCTTCTCGATCTGATGATGCCGCACGAAGGAGGAATGACCGTGATCCGCTATCTCCGCGAAAATGATCCGCCGATGCTGAAGCGCTCGATCCTGCTGACCGCGTCGCCCGATTCGCTCATCGATGCGCTCTCCGGCGAGGTCGAGACCGCCGTTCAAAAGCCGTTCGAGCCGCGGCAACTCATTGATGCAGTCCGGCAGATGAGCGTCTCGTGACTCCGGCGTTCACCCTTCTCGGCGGCCACTACGCGATCGTCAAGCTCGCCGCGGACGATGCAGTCCCCGCGTGGGCGCATGGCGCGTTTTCGTCCATCACCCGCACCAGAGACGAGCTTTCCATCGTCTGCGACGAAGGCGGCGTTCCGGACGTCGTCGCCGACCGCGGCTGGCGCTGTCTCAAACTCGCCGGTCCCATGCCGCTCGATCAAACCGGCGTCGCCGCCGCCTTCACGCGCGTGCTCGCCGATGCCGGCGTCGCGCTCTTCGTCATCTCCACGTACGACACCGATTACGTGCTCGTGCGCGACGCGGCGCTCGATCACGCATCCGCCGCGCTGCGCGCCGCGGGCTACACCGTCCGTTAGCTGTCGTCGTCGGGCACGAACTCGAGGCAGGCGTGAATCATCCCCGCCACCTCGTCGATCTTCAGCGGCCGGCGGATGATGATCTGCACCAGCTCCGTATCGATCGCATCTTTCGGCGAGCGGACGTTGGCCGTCATCAGCACGATCGGCCGCTTGCTCGCGCGCATCGAGCGAATGCAATCAAGCACGCCCTCGGCGCCCGCCATCTCCAGGTGCAGCAGCATCAGCGCGTAGCGGCGCTGGCCGAGTTGTACGAGCGCATCCCGGGCGGACACGGCGGCGTCGCAGAAGACGTCGCGGTCGAGCAGGGCCCTGGAAAGTGAGGCGCGGACTACTTCATCGCCGTCCACGAGCAGGACGCGCGCGTTATGGGTCATCGATCGTCGTTACCCCTTGCCGACGACGGGGAGCGTTACAAATAACCTGCCACGGACCATTGCGCGGCGGCGCATCCGCTACAATCCCGGCCAGATGGAACAGTCGCTCGCTGCGCCCGCGCCGAGTACGACGCGCGAGCGATTCGTGCTCCACCAGGCCGCGTCCGCGCCGTCCAGCAGCTTCGCCGAGGACGTCCGGCGCGGACTTACCGCAACGCCGAAGTTCCTACTCCCCCACTACTTTTACGACGCGCTCGGCTCGGCGCTTTTCTCGGCGATCTGCGAGCTGCCGGAGTACTACGTCACGCGCGCCGAGGATGAGATTCTCAGGTCGAAGGGAGCGGAGATTGCCGCAGCGTTCGGGCCGAACGTCCGCATGGCCGAGCTGGGCAGCGGCAGCGCGCGAAAGACGCGGCACCTGATCGACGCGATCCTCCAGCGGCAACCGTCGCTCGACTTTTTCCCCATCGACGTCGATGCCGGAATGCTCGACTCCAGCAGCCGCGATCTGCTTCGCGAGTATCCGCGGCTGTCGATCACCGCGATCTGCGGCGATTTCCGTCAGCCGTCGTTGCTTCTGCAGCCGTATCTTCCGCCGTCCGACGAGCGCACGATCGTCCTCTTCCTCGGCTCGAGCATCGGCAATCTCGATCCAGCCGCAGCCGGTGCGATGCTCGCCGATCTCCGCACCGCGCTCGCTCCCGGCGACGCCCTCTTCCTCGGCGCTGACCTGCGCAAATCGCCCTCAATCCTCGAACCGGCTTACGACGATCCTCTCGGCGTCACCGCCGCGTTCAATCTCAACCTGCTCGCCCGCATCAACCGCGAGCTCGGCGGCACGTTCGACCTCAAGTCATTCGCCCATCGCGCGTTCTACAACGCCTCCGAGGGCCGCATCGAGATGCACCTTGTGAGCAGAATCGCGCAACGCGTGGCCATCGACGGATACGAAGTCGCATTCGAAGAGGGCGAGTCGATCCACACCGAGAACTCGCACAAGTACGACGTTGTGAGCCTCGCCGCGCTCGCCGCGGCAGGCGGGTTCCGAATCGAACGGCGCTGGTCCGACAGCAACGGCTACTTCGCAGATCTGTTGATGGTGGCGGAGTAGCTGTCATCCTGAGCCGCCGAAGGACGGTCGAAGGACCCCCGAACTGCTAACCCGGTTGGGCGGGGGCATTTTCAACGGCAAGTACTTGGGGGGTCCTTCGACCGTCCTTCGGCGGCTCAGGATGACAGGGGCGGCAGAATGCAACTCGCCAACCTGCTGTTCTCACTCGCGCCTCACGTGGTTTCTGAGTATCATCCGCCTCCTGTGCCGAGGTAGCTCAGTTGGTTAGAGCACCAGATTGTGGATCTGGGGGTCGCCGGTTCGATCCCGGCCCTCGGTACCAAAGCCCTTCGCGGCTTCCCTCCTGAATGACCGATACCGTCGAACCAAGAGTCTCCCGCGGCCTCCGCGATTTGCTGCCCGACCAGATGCTGGCGCGGCAGTCGATGATCGATACGATCCGCCGCGTCTACGAGTTGTACGGATTCGTTCCGCTCAGCACGCCGGCCATCGAGTTTCTCGATGTGCTCTCCGGCAGCGCGGGGCAGGAAGCGCAGCAATCGATCTTCCGCGTCACCAATCCCGAGAATGAAGCGCTCGGACTGCGCTTCGATCTCACCGTCCCGCTGGCGCGTGTCATCGCCCAGTACAAAGAGCTGCCGCGCCCCTTCCGCCGTTATCAGGTCTCGCCGGTCTGGCGCGCGGATAAGCCGGACAAGGGCCGCTTCCGCGAATTCACGCAATTCGATCTCGATTCCGTCGGCACCGAGTCGGAAGTTGCCGACACCGAAATCATCGCCGGGATGTGCGACACGTTGTCGGAGCTGAAGGTCGGACGCTACCTCGTCCGCTTCTCCAGCCGCGCCGTGCTCAATCTCTTGCTCGATTTCGCCGGCATCAGCGCGGAGCAGGGTGTCGACGTCTTTCGAGTCCTCGACAAGCTCGACAAAGTCGGTCTCGACAAAGTCTCGCGCGAGCTGATGAACGGATACAAAGACGAATCGGGCGACACGATTCGCGGCGTAGGGCTGAGCGCCGATCAAGTTGATCGCATCAAACGCTTTCTCGACATCAAAGCCGATTCGCGCCGCGAAGTCGTCGCCGGTTTGCGCCAGTTGTTCGCCAGCCTCGATCACGCGCCCGCGCAGATCGAGGTCATCGAACGGATCTCGAATCATCTCTACAACCTCGGCTACCACGACGAGCGCGTTTCGCTCGACCTCTCCATCGCCCGCGGCCTCGCCTACTACACCGGTCCCGTCTTCGAAGCGATTCTCCTCGACGCGCCGCAGTTCGGCTCCGTCTTCGGCGGCGGCCGTTACGACGGCCTCGTGATGCGCTTCCTCGGCGAGCCGATTCCTGCCGTCGGCGCATCAATCGGCGTCGATCGCCTCCTCGCCGCGCTCGCGCACCTCGGCCGCGTCGATACGCGCAAAGCAACCGCGCGCGTTCTGGTCACGAACATGGATCGCGCGCTGACCGATGACTACCTGCAGATGACGTGGGAACTCCGCCGCGCGAACATCCCGACCGAGTTCTACATCGGCACCGCCAAACGCCTCGGCAAGCAGCTCGAATACGCCGATCAGTACGACATCCCGCTCGCCATCCTCTGCGGGTCGAACGAAAAAACGCAAGGCATCGTGACGGTGAAGAACATGGCCGTAGGCCGCGCGAAGGCGTCGATGCTCGACGACCGCAGCAAGTGGCTCGCGGAGCGGCCAGGCCAAACGACGATTCCGCGGGAAAAGCTCGTTGAAGGGATACGCGATTTGCTGGCGGAGCTGTCATCCTGAGCCGCCGATGCCCCGGAGGGGCTGAGGACGGTCGAAGGACCCCCAACCTCCCGGCTCGTAGTGAGGGGGTCCTTCGACCGCGCTCTGCCCCTCCGGGGCGCCGCCGGCTCAGGATGACAGACGCATCATGACCGACCCCATCCTTCTCGATGGCTACTCGCTCACGATCGAGCAACTCGTTCGCATCGCGCGCGAAGGAGCACGCGTCGAGATCGATCCGTCGTCGGATGAACGCGTCGCCGCGAGCGAGCAGCTCATCGCGCAGTTCGTTGCGAACTATCGGAAAGCGTGGGAAGCGGGCGAACCCGCCGCGACCGAGTACGGCGTCACGACCGGCTTTGGTGAATTCAAAGACAAGCCGATTGCTCCGGCCGATCTCGAACAGCTCCAGCGCAATCTTCTCCTCTCGCACTCCGTCGGCGTCGGGGAGAACTGCGATCCCGGCGATCTGGCGAATTACTTCCCCGCCGACGTCGTCCGCGCCGTTCTGGCCACGCGTCTCAACTCGTTCCTGCAAGGGCACTCCGGCGTGCGCCGCAAGCTCGTCGACATCGTGCAGGCGATGCTGAACCGCGGCGTCATTCCGCTCGTTCCGCTGCGCGGCTCCGTCGGCGCCAGCGGCGATCTCTGCCCGCTCTCGCACACGTTCGCCACGCTCCTCGGCGCGGGCCGTTTCTACATCGCCGGCACGACCGAGCTGCGCGACGCGTCCGAGCTGCCCGCGGTTCTCACTGGGAGCGCGGGCGTCTCGCCCGCCGTACTCGGCAGCAGCGGCGCGATGACTGCGGGCGGGACGCCCGCGCTCCCAGGGTTTACCGCGGATGAAATGAAACCGACGTTCAAGGAAGGGCTCGCCCTCGTCAACGGCGTGAACTTCTCCGCGTCGATGCTCGCCTTTGGCGTCGCCGACGCCGAGCGGCTCGCCGATCTCGCCGATGCCGCGGCCGCGATGACGCTCGAGGCGATGTGCGGCTGCACGCGTGCGCTCGATCCGAAAGTCCACGACGCGCGCGGCCACGCCGGCCAGATTGCCAGCGCCGCGCGGATGCGCGCGCTGATCGACGGCAGCAAACTGGTCGAGCGCGCCGGCGCCGTGCAGGATCCGTATTCGCTCCGATGCGCGCCGCAGGTGCATGGCGCGTCGCGCGCGGCCATCCGTTACGCGCGAGACGTGGCCGAACGCGAAATCAACGCCGCCACCGACAATCCGCTTTTCTTCGACGGCGAACCGTTCGACATCCAGTTTCGTGACAACTGGCCCGACGGTTATCGCGGCGATCAGCGCCTTGCCTACTCCGCCGGCAACTTCCACGGCCAGCCGATCGCGCTCGCCGCGGACTTTCTCAGTATCGCGCTCGCGGAGTTGGCGAACATCTCCGAGCGCCGCACGCAGATGCTGCTCGACAGCGATCACAATCGCGGCCTGCCATCAAATCTCACCACGCGGCCCGGCGTGAATTCGGGGCTGATGATCGCGCAGTACACTGCCGCGTCGCTCGTCTCCGAAAACAAAGTGCTCGCCCACCCCGCCTCGGTCGATTCAATCCCCACCGGCGCAAATGCCGAGGATCACGTATCGATGTCGACGCATGCCGCGCGAAAGATGCGCACCATCCTCGGCAACGTGCAGAGCGTCCTCGCCATCGAGCTGATCGTCGCCGCGCAGGCTATCGAGTGGCGCGTAGCGATGATGCGCGGCGTCTCCGAGGCGCATACGATCGCGGACGCGGAAACGCAGGCAGTCGCATTCGAGCAAGCCGTCTCCGGACGCACCAGCGACATCGCCCAACTCCTCGGACGCGGCACCGCGGAGCTTTACCTTCGCATCCGCGCGCTCGTCGATCCGCTCTTCGCCGACCGGCCGATGAGCGAGGCAGTGCGGCGGATTCGGATGGCCATCTGCTAACCTTCGTTCATGCGTCTTGCCGTCAACATCGATCACATCGCCACCATCCGTGAGGCTCGCAAGAGCGATGAGCCGGACCCGATCGCGGCCGCGGTGATCTGCGAGCTGGCGGGGGCGCAGGGCATCACGGTGCATCTGCGCGGCGACCGGCGGCACATGCAGGACCGCGACGTCGAGATCCTGAAGCGCACCGTGTCGACGCATCTGAATGTGGAGATGGCAGCGTCGCCGGAGATGGTGCGCGTCGCGCAGACGGTGAAGCCGCATCAGGTCACGCTGGTACCGGAGCGGCGCGACGAATTGACCACCGAGGGAGGACTGGATGTGGTCCTTCATTCGAGCAACATCGACAAGACGATCCGGCAGTTGATCAACGCAGGCATCGACGTTTCGATCTTCGTCGATCCCGATCTCGAGCAGTTGCGGCAGTGCCAGAAACTGCGCGCTCCGAAGGTGGAGATCAACACCGGCAAGTACGCCGAGGCGTGGAAGCGGGGCGGCGGATGGGCGAACGAGCTGGAGAAGGTTGCTACGGCGGCGAAGGCGGCGCGGAAGATGGGATTGATCGTGCTGGCCGGACACGGACTGGACTACCGCAACATCGACGGCATTGCGGTTATCAACGACATCGAGGAGCTGAACATCGGGCACTCGATCGTGGCTCGGGCGGCGTTGGTGGGATTGGATCGGGCGGTTCGGGAGATGATCTCGTTGATGGCGGCGCCGAGGAGATAGAAGCAAATGTTGAATGTTCAATGTTGAATGTTGAGTGTTGAATGGGCTCCGCTCGGCCGCCTTTCATTCAACATTCAACATTCAACATTGAACATTCAACATTTCAGCTTTCCGAGATCTCGGCCAATCGTCGCCGAATCCGATTGATCCGTCCCCGCTCCACCTTCCCCGAAAACCGTTCCGCCTCGTACAACTCAATCAGCGGCGCGAGCTCCGTCGCCGCTGCCGGATGCATCGTCCGCAACTCCTGGAGCGCCTCGGCCATCGTCATCGATGAACCGACTTCGATGCCGAGGCGGTTGAGATGTTCGGCGAGGAGATCGAAGAGGGAGCGGCGGCGGCGCGCGATGAGGACGACGGCGAAGCCGGCCACGATGAGGATGGTCAGAAACGAGGCGTACGTGCGCAGCGCGGAGCTGTGGACAGCCACGCTGATTTCCGACGTTGCGTTGCGCATCCGTTCGAGAAGGGCGACGGCAAGCGCCAGCTGATCGACGAGGCCGAAGGTCAGGATGTGCCGGTCCCAGAAGTAGTTCACCCAATCGGTCAGCGCCAGCGCGTAGACGCGGAGCAACCCCTCCTGCGCGTTGCCAGGGCGGAGCGACGCCGGCGTCGGATCGAACGTCTGCCACGTTTTCCCGTCCCACACCTCCACCCACGCGTGCGCGTCTTCGCGGCGGACGATGAAATAGCCGGTGAGCGGATTGAGCGTGCCTCCGTAGAAGCCGCCGACGATGCGCGCGGGGATGTCGAGCGCCGTCATCAGCGCCACCATGCCGGCGGCGAAGTATTCGCAATGGCCGCGGTGCTCGCGCAGGAGAAACTGATCGACGGTCATGGTGCGGCCGATCTTCGACGGGTCGGGAAGGTAGCGGAAGCGGGTGGAGAGATACGTCTCGACCGCGGCGGCGCGGCGCATCGGATCGGTCTCCGATCCGGCGATCTGCAGCGCCAGCGCGCGCACGGCGGGCGTCACCGGGTAGTTCGCAACCGTTACGTGCTGCGGACGGCGCGGCGCGGTCTCGCGGGCGAGCGCGATGTCGTACGAGATCGTGTCGCGATGCGCGCTCCAGACCGTGAAAATGTCGCGCGTCGGACCTTCCGCGATCTGTCCCGCGCCGCTCACCTCGTACGTTCCGACCGGCAGAAAGAGCCGGCTGCCGACGAGAAACCTTTGCTGCACGCTCGCTCTCCGCGTAAACCCCTCGGGGCGCGCCACGCGCGTGGTGCCGTCGCTGCCGTCGAGCTGGATGAAGTCGCGGCGGCCCTGAATCCAGGTGTTGTTGGCGAAGCGCTCGTAAATCGTCCCCTTCAGCCGCAGCGGCGTGAAAAACGGAATCGTCTCCTGTCCCATCCAGATGCGGCTGACCACCGTCGCGTCGCTGCTGATCGAGCGCGTCTCATTCAGATTGATCGAGTCGCTGAGTCCCGTGCTGGCGTTCGACAGCGGACCGGTCATGCCGGGCAGCAGCGGATTGCGCACGCGCGGCATGATCGGAAAAAGAAAAACGCCGATGAGCAGCGCGCCGCCGACATAGAACATCGCCGCGCGCGCGGATCGCGGCTCGTTCGCGGGCATGCCGGTCATCGCCGCCGTTTCTTCGTGACTGAGATGCATCAACTGCCGCAGCAGCAGGAAACCGAAGACGACGATGAACGGCAGGATGGCGATGTGCGTCGACGTGGCCACGCTGGCGGTGAAGATGAGCGATGCGGTGAGCAGCCGTTGCGCGGTGTTGCGCGTGCGCACTGATTCGATCGGCTGGTACGCGGCGATGAAAAGGATGAGATGCGTCGACGCCGCGATGGCGCTGCGCGAGATCATCGCCGCGTCGATGACGTAGAACGGGATGTAGGCGATGGCCAGTCCGCGCATGATCATGGCCGGGACGATTTCCGGACCTTTGCCCATCGCGACGCGGATGGCGATGACGACCATGAACGCATGGAAGAGAAGCAGCGTGGCCGGCGAGATCGTCTGCGTCGCGTACAGCGGGATCGCGGCGAAAATCGTGAGGAAGAGGAGCTCGAGGTGGTGACGGCGGGAGTCGGTTGTAGGGAGTGGGGTGTCGGAGATTGCGGCAGTTGTCATGCTCCCACCCCCAACACCCCACTCCCCGCACCCGGAGTCACCGTGAAAATCACGCTGTCGCGATCGACGGCCTGCGCGATCGGTTCATGCGCCGCTTCGAGCAACGCGAGTGCGCGAAACATCGACGCGGCGCCGTCGCGGCCGGAGTGCAGCGTCACGTGGGGAACCGAGAAGGCCACTTCAAGGTCGCTCTGCAGCGCGTCGTCGAGGAACGTTGCGGCTTCGCTGATCATCTCCTCGAACGTCTCCTCGCTCACATGTGACGGGAGGAACGGATCGACGACGATGTGCACGGAATGGCCGGCTTCCATCTCGTTCTGCTTGATGATCCAGCGGCCGATCGACGCCGATTTTTTCCAGTGCACGCGGCGCAATGAATCGCCGCGGACGTAATCGCGGAACGAGTGGATCTCGTTGCCGCCGCCGATGCGATTCGACGACTGCAGATCGCCCTGAGCGGGTCGGAAGCGATCGCGAGGCACGCCGTCGCCGAGGAGGCGGGGGAAAACGATGACGTCGCCGGAGAGGTGCGGGCGGCGCTTCTTCAGGAAAAATCCGAACGGATAGCGCGTGTAGAGATCGACGCGCGTGAGTTGCACCAGACCGCGGCGGCGGAAGCGGAACATCACGTGCGCCACGATTTCGCTGCGCCGCGCGATCAGCGGGATGCAGAGCGGCGCATCGAGGTCCTCCGAGGTCACGATGACGTCGCGCACGTTCCAGATGCGGGAGCGGTTGAGGATGCGAAGGCGTCCGTGTGCCGGCCGCATCGCCCACGCTTCATCGACGCCGTCGAATTCGACGACGAGCTTCTTCAATCCATCCTTCGACGCGATCCCCGACAACAGCAGGCAGCCGAGCATGAAGGAGAGGCCGATATACAGCGAGTTGTTGCCGGTGTTCATCGCCGCGAAGCCGATGACGACGGTGAAGATGACGAAGGCCGTGCCGATCCGCGTAAGTCGAACGACGCCGTTGAATTGCCAGCTGGTTTTCGTCACGGGCATATCAATGTTGGACAAGTAGCGCGGATTCCTGGTTGCCGGGTTGGCCAGTTGCCAGGTTGCCGCTCAGTTCTCGTTCTCATCGGCAACCGGGCAACTTGGCAACCCGGCAACCGTATACCCAGCAACCTTCTTGCATGAACCGCCGCCTTGTCATCATCTCCGCTGTCGCCATCGCCTGCACGCGCGCTTCCGGCCAGATGCCGTCGACCGTTAACGCTGCCAACGATCCGATACTGCAGCATCACCAGATTCGCATCGATCAGTTGCCGAAGCCGTTCGCCACACCGTCATCGGGGAATCCTCCATCCGTCAGCGCGCCGCCCGCCAATGCGACGTTGCATGCGCCGCCCGGGTTCCATGTCTCGCTCTTCGCCGACAAGCTCGGCGATCCGCGGGCGATGCTTCTCGCGCCGAACGGCGACGTGATCCTCTCCGAGCCGGGCGAGGGAAAGATCACCATCCTGCGCGATGCCAATCAGGACGGCGTCGCCGAGCAGCGGTTCACCTTCGCCAGCGGGCTTGATGATCCGTACGGACTCGCGTTTCACGGCGAATGGCTCTACGTCGGCAATGAGAGCGCGGTGGTAAGACTTCCCTATCGGCCGCGGCAGACGACGACGAATGCGAAGCCGGAACAGATCGCGTCGCTGCCGCCGGGCGGCCATTCCACGCGCGGCATCCTTTTCGACAAGACCGGAACGAAGATGTACGTCTCGATCGGATCGCGCTCGAACGTCAGCTCCGGCGAGCCGCCCGAGCGCGCGGCGATCGTCGAGTTCAATGCCGACGGCAGCGGCAAACGAATCTTCGCGGGCGGTCTGCGCAATCCGGTGGGCATGGCGTGGGAGCCGGTGACTGGCGCTCTCTGGACCGTGGTCAACGAGCGCGACGGCCTCGGCGACGAGCTCGTCCCCGACTACGCCACCGTCGTCCAACCCAACGCGTTCTACGGCTGGCCCTACGCCTACCTCGGTGCGAACGAAGATCCGCGCCGCGCCGGCGAGCGCCCCGATCTCGTGAAGAAAACGATCCCGCCCTCCGTGCCGATTCAGGCGCACTCGGCGCCGCTCGGCATCGCGTTCTATCAGGGGACGATGTTTCCCGCCGAGTACCGCGGCCGCGCCTTCGTTGCCCTTCACGGATCGTGGAACCGCGCCAAACGCACCGGCTACAAAGTCATCAGCATCCCGTTCAAGAACGGCCATCCCACCGGCGGCTACGACGATTTCGTCGCCGGATGGATGCCGTCGGAAACGGGTCGATCGGTCTGGGGCCGCCCCGTCGGCCTGCTCGTCCTCGGCGACGGTTCGCTCCTGATCTCCGACGACGGCGGCGGAAAAATCTGGCGCGTGACGTACAAGTAGCGGTTGCGCGGTCTCGCGGCGCTGGGTTGCCGAGTTGCCCGGTTGCCGAGTTGCCGAGTTGCCAAATGCCTTCCGACCCCGCGCATGGCAACCGGGCAACCTGGCAACCTGGCAACAAAAAACACCGCGAGACCCCGCAACCGCGAGACCCCGAAACCGCGATTCACGGCGCCTCTCTTGCACTAGCTCTTCGTGGAACAACTGCGAATTACGAAAGGAAAAGCAGATGCCACGAAAAGGGAAATCGGTCGTCCGGAAAGCCGGAGGCGCCATCGCCCGAACGGCACGCAATCTAACCGCGAGACTCGATCCGCGCAAGCGGAGCGCAAAAAAGGCTGAGGCAGCCAAAAAGAAAATCGCCGCCAAGCCGAAGACGGCAACCGCTCGCGCCAGGCAACCACGAACCGACGTTCCGCTCGATCTGATCGCGGATACGTACTCGCCGAAGCAGACCAGCCTCAAGACCTCATTCCGCAGCGACGGCGCGGACCGGCAGCGCGATCAAGAGATGCCGATCGGCGCCGCCAACCGCTGGCAGGACGAAGACCACTTCACGAACAAGTCGGGCGATGCCCGCATCGGCACTCGCGGACGGACGTACGAGCCGGGCGAGCAGCGCACGTCATCCGAAACCAACAACAGGAGGTAGCACACATGGATACACCGATGGGCAACACAGGATTTGGATCCGCGAACACCGGCTTCGACAACGGCCCGACGCCGACGTCGACCGGAGGCACGGGCACGATGGCGTCGACGTCGAGCGGTTACTGCCCGACCTGCGGCCAGTCGCGCAACGCGACGGCCAACAGCGGTCTGGAGCAGTTTCTCGGCCGCCTCGGCATCAGCGACGACATGGTGAAGAACCTGAAGACGTCGATGCAGAACGTCGATGTCGAGGAGTACCTCAACACCGCCCGCGACTATCTGAAGGGCGGCACCGACAAGGCGACCACGTTCGCGAAAGAGAATCCCGGCAAAGTCGCAGCCGGCGTCGCGGTCCTCGCCGTCGGCGCGGGCCTGCTGATCAGCGCATTGAATCGCGATTGAACCTTTCGTGGGGCTGCCGCACGGCAGCCCCATAATGCGTGCCGATGCCGCTGGTTCCGGATCTCACTGTTGATACACACACCTGCATCGTCGGCGGCATCCCCATCCACTACGTCGAGGCGGGACACGGTCCGCTGATCGTTCTGCTACACGGCTTCCCCGAGTTCTGGTACTCGTGGCGGAATCAGATCCCAGCGCTCGCCGCGGCCGGCTTTCACGTCATCGCCGTCGATCTGCGCGGCTACAACGACTCGGCGAAACCGCTGGGCGTCGCTGCCTATCGCCTTCCCGAACTGGCCAAAGACATCGCCGGCGTGATCACGCAGACCGGCGAAGCGCCGTGCATCCTGGCCGGACACGATTGGGGCGGCGCGGTGGCCTGGCTGACGGCGATGTTGTATCCCGAGCTGGTCAGCCGCCTGATCATCCTCAACTCACCGCATCCGGTCGCGTACCTGCGCGAGATGCGCCGATCGGCGCGGCAGAAATGGCGAGCGAAGTACCAGCTCCCCTTTCACGTTCCCGGGCTGGCCGAATTCGCGATGCGCCGCTTCCGCTACGCGCTCCTCCGCCGCTCGCTGGCGCGGCTTGGCAGCTTCACCCCCGAGGAGATCGAACGGTACGTCGAAGCATGGTCGAAACCGGGGGCGCTCACCGCGATGTCGAATTACTACCGCGCCATGCGTATGCGCAAAGGGATGCGCGGCCTGATCCGTCGCATCGACATCCCCACGCTGATGATCTGGGGCGACCGCGACCCCTTCTTCACGCCCGAGACGCTGCTCGATTTCCGCGAGTATGTCCCGGACATTCGCATCGAACATATCCCCGACGCCGGACACTTCGTCCAGACGGATTCGCCCTGGAAGGTGAATGAACTGATGATGAACTTTGCGCGCGATTCGCTGTCATCGTGAGCCGGCGAAGCGCCGGAGGCGCGTAGCACGGTCGAACGACCTCCTCAATACCTTGCCGAGAGGTTGGGGGTCCTTCGACCGTCCTCAACCCCTCCGGGGTTCCGGCGGCTCAGGATGACAGGTCGCGCGCGGCTTTCCACTCCGCCCACTGTTCATCGAGCGATCCGGTGAAGTCGCGCTTCGGGGTCCAGCCGAGTTTCTGGCGGGTGGCTTTGCTGGAGACGCGCTGGTCGATGGCGAGGGCGTCGGCGAAGGGGCCGTATTTTTCGCGGGCGGTTTCGATGGGGACTGTTTCGATCACGCATCCCGACGCGACGGCCAACGCGCAGCCGAGGAGCGTTTCGTTCGTGTCGTCGACGGCGTGGAAGATGCCGGTGGCGCGCTGTTCGGTGATGCGGACGTAGCAGTCGGCGAGATCGTGCAGGTTCACCATCGCCCACTGGTTGTTGCCGTCGCCGACGAGGTAGACCGGCTTCTTCTGCTCGGCCGATTCGAACCATCCGCTGCAGAGGCTCTGCTTGCCGCCATAAACGCAACCGGGGCGAATCACGGCGCTGCGTCCGGTGGCCAGCGCGATCTGCTCCTGCTCCGGACGCCAGGCGACGATCGGGAGCGGATCGGGAGGCGTCGATTCGTCGGCCACGTCGAAGCCGGTGTTGCCGCAGACCCAGACGCCCGAGGTGTAGACGAGGAAGCCTTGCTGCGCGGTGAAGACGTCGAGGGCGGTGCGATTGAGGGTTGCTGCGTCAGCGGAATTGGATTGCGCGATGTGGAGGAACGCGTCGTAGCTGCCGAGGGAATCAGCGAGTGAGGGAAGCGAAGCCAGATCGCCTGCGACGATGACGACGCCGAGGTCGCGCAATGCCTTTGAATCCGTTTCCGGACGAACGAGCGCCGCAACGTCATGACCGCGGCCACGAAGAGCCGCGGTGACCTCACTGCCGATGTAGCCGGTGGCGCCGGTGATGAAGACGCGCACTACTTCTTTTTCTCCATCGCCCGTTTGAATGCAAGGGCCATGGCGCTTTCGCCGGATTCGTTGTCGCCGCGCTCTTCGGCGAACTTCACATACTCATCGCGCTCGGCGGCGGCTTTGGCGGCTTCGTGCGAAAGCGAGATGCGCTTGCGCTGCGGATCGATGCTCATGATGCGCACGGCCAGCTTCTCTCCCGCCTCATGCGCGCGCGACGGATCGGCGCCCGGGGCGACGGAGATTTCGGAATTCGGAATGAGACCGGTCAGGCCCGGCTCGATCTGGACGAAGATGCCGGGCGCGCCGCCGTGGTCGACGGTGCCTTCGACGACTTTGCCGGCCGGATAACGCTGCGCGGCGCCGTCCCACGGATCGCGCGTGGCAACTTCGCGAAGGGAGAGCGAGAGGCGCTTCTTCGACGGATCGACTTCGCGCACCCAGCCCGTGACAGTGGTGCCGATGGCGATGTCGGGATCGCCCTGCTTCACACCGAACGGAAGCTGCGAGTAGTGAACGAGTCCGTCGATACCCGGCTCGACTTCGACGAAGAGGCCGAAGTCGGTGGTGCGGACGATGCGGCCGCTGAACTGCGTGCCGGCCGGATAACGCTCGCCGACGTCGCTCCAGGGATCGGGCTCCTGATCCTTCATCGAGAGCGAGATGCGCTTGCCGTCGTTCTCGATTTTGATGACCTTGACGCGGACTTCCTGTCCGACGGTGACGACTTCCTTCGGATCGGTGACGCGGCGGCGGCTCATCTCCGAAACGTGCAGCAGGCCGTCGATGCCGCCGAGGTCGACGAAGGCGCCGAACGGGGTGATGGTCTTGATCGTGCCGGTCAGTTCCGCGCCGGGAACGATGTTGCGGCGCGTCTCCTCGGCCTTCGAGGCGTTGGCTTCCTTGAGCAGCGCGGCGCGGGAGACGACGATGCGCCGTCCGTCATCGGAGAGCTCGGTGATGCGGAACTCGTACGACTGGCCGATGAACTGATCGGGATTGTCGATCTTGCCGAGGGAAATCTGGGAGAGCGGGCAGAAGGCGCGGAGGCCGCCGACGTTGACGTCGAAGCCGCCTTTGTTGCGCGCGGCCACTTTCCCTTCCACCGGCAGCCGGTTCTCGTACATCTGCCGGAGCAGATCGAGCGAAGCCTTTCCTTTGGCGAGCTTGCGCGAGATGCGGATGTCGGGGGAAGTCTTGACGACCGTCCCTTCGACCGTATCGCCGACGTCGAGGCCGTCGAGCTCATTGGCCGCCATGACCGCTTCCGAGGGGCCGCCGTAGGAGACGAAGGCATCGTCGCCGGAGATGGAAACGATCTGTCCTTTGAGCAACTCGCCCTGCTCGGGGGTCTTGAAATTCAGGCTTGCTTCAAACGCCTCGGCGAACGTTGCTTCGGCGGTTTCTCTACTCTGGGTCATGGATGGTAAAGCCTTTCAGTGGGATGGATCTCTGGACGGCGAGATCGGCTGGGCAGCGTATCTTACTCGAAAGTCGAAACGCTGGCGACTGAGCAACGCGGTCACCGTTTTGTCTCTTCCGCGCATGCATTTTTCGCCGTCCAAATCACGCGCAAATTTTTTTTCGCGACCACTTGCCGACCGCAAAACACGGACCTACATTGAGGCTCCCTGACACGCCGGATGCTTCATCGCAGATGTCAACGGCAGGTCGGGTGGTTCCGGAACGCGATGGGTACCGGAGCTGCCACGCGGATGCGTCTTTGCAGCTGTCAACGCGTGGCGAACGGTTGCGACGGGCAAAGGACGTCGGGACCAAGTCGGTTCGAATGCCCCCTGGTGGCTGTTAACGGATCGAGAACGGGCTCGCGAGACTAGGGATCGCGGGCCTTTACTTTTTCTCCCCTCTGCTACGATTCCGCGCACTCATGACCACGCGCGTTTACCTCGTCCGCCACGGAGCCACCGAGCTGACGGACGAAGACCGTTTCGCCGGCGCGATCGACGTTCGCCTGTCCGACGCCGGCCGCGAGCAGGCGCGGCTGCTGGGCGTGCGGCTGGAGGTCGATCCGCTCAGCGTCGCGTTCGCCAGCCCGATGATTCGCACGATGGACACGGCCAACCTCATCGCTGCGCTGCACGGCCTCACCGTGACACCGATCGACGGCCTGCGCGAAATCGCGCACGGCCGCTGGGAACGAAAGACGCGTGCCGAGGTCGAGCAGGAGTTTCCGGAGGAGTACGCGCGATACGAGACCGACCCCTATTCGTTCGCGCCGACCGATGGCGAGAGCGGCTTGCAGGTGACGGCGCGAGCGCTCCCGGCGCTCCTGAAGATCGTCGAGGAGCATCCCGACCAGCGCATTCTCATCGTCTCGCACAAGGCCACCATCCGCCTTCTCCTCAGCTCGCTCCTCGGATTCGATCCCCGCAAGTACCGCGACCGTCTCGATCAGAGTCCCTGCGCGCTCAACATCCTCGATTTCAAGGACGTGACTCATCCGCGCCTGACGCTCTTCAACGACACGTCGCACTACTGCGTCGATGTGCCAGAGGTGCCGAAGAATCGGTTGTCGAAGGTGTGGAGCGAGAAGAAGTAGCGGTCTCGCGGTAGCGGTTGCCCAGTTGCCAGGTTGCCAAGTTGCCCGGTTGCCCACTGCGGTCCGCACAACTTCAACCCATTCAGATGGCATAGCTGATCTTCGCGGGCAACCTGGCAACCTGGCAACTGGGCAACCGCTACCGCGAGACAACGCAACCGCGTCCGCTACCGCACTGTGAACTGCGCGCGGCCCAGCAGCGGATCGTTGCCGTAGTAGGTCTTCAGGTTCTGGCCTCTGTCGTTGACGGTGATCGACTGAATACGCCAGACGCCGCGGGCGGAGTTGGGGTGCAGGCGGATCGTGCCGACGAAGATGTTCCCCTCGCGCTGGGTAAAGGAGAAGAACGTTCCGTTCGAGCTGGTGCCGGGACCGACCAGCTGTCCGCTGACGCCGCCGACTCCGCAGCTGTCGTCGGAAACCTGCGCGGTAACTTCGATGACCGGCTCATCGCGGCCCATGAAAATCTCCGTGCGATTGAGCTGCAAACCCTGCAGAACGGGCGGGGTGTTGTCGCAGGAATCGCCGGCGATGTTGAGGCGGATGGCGGCCACGGCCGGATTCTCGCTGCGGATGGTGGCGAAGTTGCTGGCGTTGTCCTGCATCTGCACCTGTTCGAGCGTCCAGTCGCCGCAATCGAGACAGGTGGGCGGCATGACGTCGCACTGATAGACGTCGTTCGCCCCCTTCTGGCAGCCGACGCCGATGCGCGCAACTTTCGACGGGCTGAGAAAAACCGCGGCGACGAGGTGGATGCCCGACTTCTCGTCCGAGGCGTCGACGTAAAGGGTGTTGTGCTCGCCGGCGCGCATCGCACGGCGGTCGAGCCAGACGTTGCGGAGCGTCGGCGCGGTCGAATCGGATGCCGCCGAGATCACCTTCAGCATCGCCGTTGGAGGAAGCGTTCCCTGCGCGGCGCTGAGCGTGACCGAGTTCGTGGCCATGTCGCTCATCGTCAGGAAGCTCACCTTCCACATCCCCTCCTCCGCTTTTTCGGGGATGTGAATGCGGCTGGTGTAGCGCATCGTCTCGCCTTCGCGCTGCTGCGCGAATCCCTGCACCGCCTTGCCGTTCGGGCTGGTGAGCGTGCCCGAGATGCCGCGGATGCCGGAGAGGTCGTCGGTGGCGTTGATGACGAGCGTGGTATCGCCGCCGTCCTGCACCTGCGGCGGATCGAAGGCGATGGAGATGAGCTGCGGCGGAACGGTATCGGAGTTCGGATCCTTCGGATCGGCGGGAGTCTTCGGCTTGTCGTTGCCCGATCCGGATTGACCGTTTCCTCCGGAGCTCGGTCCCGCGCTGTTTCCCTGCGGGCGCATTCCGTTTTGAGCAAGCTGCCGTTGTGGCGCCGCGGCTGCTTTTGGCTGCGGAGCAGGGGGTTTAGGCTGCGGAATCAGTTGTTGTGCGGCGGCGGGCGCAGCAGATGGCGCGATCGCGGAGATGCCGGCGGCGAGCAATTCGCGAAAGCGTTGCGCGCGCGTCATGGCGGCCTGGGTCGACGTTTTCGCGGGCGCGGGCGATGACGTCATCGCCGTCGTCCTGTCGTCGGGCAGCGGCTCGAACGTCGCTCGCGCTCCCGCTGGACGTGACGTCGCGGACGCGGTCGCCGCGGCTGTCGTCGGTGACGACGATTCCGTGGCCGTCTTCACCGTGTACGAACGGACGCGCACCATCACCGCCGTCGCGAAAGCGACAGTGAGTAGCGTCAGGAAGACGGAGAGGAACGAGATCTGGACTCGCCGGCGCACGCGGGAACCTTCAGTTGACAACGCCCGGAACAGCGAGAGTGAACGGCGCGATTTCCGCCCGGAACGTTTCGCCGTTCCGAAGCTTCATGATGTAGCCGCCCTGCATCGAGCCCATCGAGGTGCGCAACGGGCAGAAACTTGTGTACTCGAACGTCTGCCCCGGCTTCAGCGACGGCGTCTCGCCGACCACGCCGGCGCCTTCGACGCGCTCGACGTTGCCGTCGGAATCGGTGATCACCCATTCCCTGCTGATCAGCTGCGCCTCCTCGCTGCCCACGTTCGTGATTACGACGTGGTACGCGAAGAAGAAGTAACTCTCCTGCGGGTCGCTCCGCTCTTCGACATACATGCTCTCGACTTCGATGCGGATGCCGCGGGTGGTGGTGTCGCTCATGTGGGTTTCGGATTGATCGGTTCCGCGTTTGCTGGTTGCCAGGTTGCCCGGTTGCCCGTGACTTTATCATCCGTCTCGCTGAAGACTGCAGCCGGCAACCTGGCAACTCGGCAACCTGGCAACCATGCTCACACTACTCTTTCTCGCCGCCGCCATCGCGACGCCCGCCCCGCCTCCCCCCGAGCTCTCCACGATCGTCATTCCCATCCACACGTCGCTCGCGCCGCTCTTGCCGCAGCTCGAGGCGCAGGTACCGAAGAATCTGGCCAGGTTGGACGCGTACGAGCTAGACCCGCAGAAAGAGTTCGGGATGAAGTATCGCGTCGTCCGCGATCCGATCGCGCTCAACGTCATCGGCAGCGGCATTCACGCCATGACTACCGTTCATTACGCGCTGGAAGGATGCCGTCGCACGCAGAAGCCGTTCACGGACGAGATCGTGATGTGGCCGTGCATCTCCTGCGGCTTCGGCGAGCCGATGCGCGATGCGTGGATCTCGCTGACCTCGCGCCTCGACTGGGATGCGAACTGGCGGCTTCGTTCCACCACCCGCGCGCAGCCGGTCGATTTTTCATCCAACCGCTGCAAGGTGACGTTCGCGCGGATCGACGTCACCGACTGGAAGATCGCGCCGATCGTCAACGACCAACTGCGCCAAGCGGTGAAGACGATCGATGCGAATACGCCGAAGCTGACCAACATCCGCCCCGCCGCGCAGCAAGTCTGGTCCGCGCTGCAGGCGCCGGTGGCGATCGGTCCGCGCACCTGGCTGGTGATGGAGCCGGCCGACGTGGCGCTCGGTCCGATTTCCGGCTCCGGCCTCGTGCTCACCAGCATGCTCACGCTGCGGGCGCGCACGCGCGTCGTGGTCGGCGAGCAACCGGTCGTCATTCCGAAGCCGCTGCCGGCGCTTCGCGTTTCGCAGGCGGCGAACAATGGCATCCGCATCCCGTTCGACGTCGAGATTCCGTACGCCGAGGCCAATCGGCTGATGATGGAGAATTTCGCGAACCGCACCTACGAGGGCGTCGCCGTCACGTCCATCCGCCTCGGCGCCGGAACAGCGCCCGACGGCCGCGTCTCGATCGAATTGAACGTGAACTATCGCGCCTCGCTGCTGAAGCGCTACAACGGTCTGGTCTATCTCGAAGGGACGCCGTTTTACGATCCGGCCACGCGCACCGTCACACTGCAGAACCTCGATTACTCGCTTGATCCGCGGCGGAGGAATCCGTTCGTACGCATCGCCGATCGCGTCGCGCACGAGAAACTCCGCTCGTCGCTGGCGAACAGCGCGCACTGGTCGGTCGCGCCGCAGATCGATTCGATCCGCGCCGAGATCATGCGCGCGATGACGCGTCCCCTCGCGCCGGGCGTGATGATGCGCGGCCGCGTCGACGCCATCGAGCCGGGAACGGTGGTGCTCGATCCGAACGGCATCGTGCTGCACGTCCTTGCGACCGGCAGCGCCGAGGTCGAGATCAGCGCGCTGCGGTAGGTGTCATCCTGAGCCGGCAACGCGCGGCGAAGGATCTCAAGTTGCGTGGCACCGGCTGGAACCTGCGGTTCCAACACAGGCGGCGTAACTTGAGATCCTTCGGCCGCGCTTCGCCGGCCTCAGGATGACAAGGGCGGCCTTTGGCCGCCGCTTGTCACTCAGGAATGACGATGCTGGACCACGGCATCTTGCGGACTGCGATCACTTTTTCGTCGACCGCTTCCTGCGTTGCCGTAGCGCCGAGGACGCGCTGGATGTACTGCACCTCGGGGGAGACCAGCGGACGCTGCATCAAACGCATCGCCGCCTTTTTGATATTGGTCTCCGAGACAGTTACTTTCGGGGCGCGTTTCGGTTTCAACACTTTCGTCATACAAGCTCCTTGTTGGGGGGTTAGACCGCTGCGGCAGCCTTGGGTGCGTCTTTCTTCGATTTCGCTTCGTTCACGACCACGGCCTGGCCGCTCATGTCTTTGCCGTTCAGGGCGTTGATCGTGGCGTGTGCTTCTTCATCGCTGGCAAACTCGACGAAGGCAAAGCCTTTCGATGCGCCGGTGACGCGGTCCTTGACCACTTCCGCCGACGTTGCGGCGCCGTACGGCTTCACGATCTCGCCGAGCTTCGCATCATCGATGTCCTTGGGCAGATTTCCGAAATAAACCTTCATTTGGTGGGTACTCCTGTTTTCCGGCGGCACACTTCGAGCGGCGCGGAAAGATGGTTTGCTAAGAGGGTTGAGGTTCAGAGGCGCTGACTCAGCTCAGGCGGTCCGAAGGTTGAGGAAGGTTCCTCAAAGATGCTTACCATACAACCCTTGCGCCCTTAAGTCTATTCGCCGCGAATCTCGGCGAAGAACGCATCGCTCGAAACAGGACGCCCGAGGAAGCGCTCGACCAGGTCGCGAGCAGGCTCTTCGCTGCCGCGCGAAAGGATCAATTCGCGGAAACGGCGACCCGTCTCTTCGTTCATCACATCGGGTCCGAATGCGGAGATCAGATCGAGCGCGATCACCTTCGCCCACATGTAGCCGTAGTAGCCGGCCGCATAGCCGCTGGCGATGTGCTCGAACGTACCGGGGAAGGCGGTGTCGTCGACGTAACCCATCGGCGTCGAGCCTTCCATCTCCTTCCACAGATCGAGCGAACGGCGCGGCTGCTCGCCGGAGAGCGCCATATCGAAGCTTGCGTAGAGAAGCTGGCGGCCGTAGTCGACGCCTGATCCGAACTTCTTCGCCGCGCGGATGCGCTGCACCATCGATTCGTCGATGAGCGGACAGCTCGCGCAATGGTTGCGCATCAGCATCAGGCTTTCCATCCGGCTGGCCCATTCCTCGTACATCTGCGACGGCGCCTCGACGAAATCGCGCTCCACGCTCGTGCCGGAATGCTGGTTGTACTCGGTCTGCGAGAGGACGCCGTGCATGACGTGCCCGAACTCGTGCAGCAGCGTTTCCAGCTCGTTGTGCGTCAGGCCGACGCGATCGAAGTTCGTGACCAGCACGCTGATCGGCTTACGCGCCGCCTTGCGCGACACACCGCGCACCGGCCAGGCGGCGGCGTGCTTGTACTTGTCGGCGCGCGGATAAAGATCGAGGTAGATGCCGCCGATGCGCTCGCCCGTTTCGGCATCGTCGACGTCGTAATACATCACGTCCTCGTGCCACGTCGGAACGGTATCGGCGCTGAAGCGGATGCCGTACAAGCGCTCGGTGATGTCCAGCATCCAATGCAGCGTCGGAAGCGTGGGGAAGTACGCTCGCAGCGCTTCCTGATCGACGGCGTAGCGTTTCTCGCGAAGCCGCTCGCGGTAATAGACGACGTCCCAGCGCGCGATCGACGACTGTTCGACCGGAAGTCCGGTCAACTCCGCCTTCACTTCCGCGAGTTGCCGCAGATCGCTCAGTTCCGCCTCGGTGACGCCGTTTTTCACCTCGTCGAGGAAGCGAGCCACCGTCTCCGGGTTCTCCACCATCCGCCGCTTCGTGACGTAATGCGCGTAACTCGGCACGCCGTACAGATCGGCGATCTCTTTTCGCAGCGCGACGATCTCGTCCATGATCTCGAGATTGCGCGCTGTCCCGCGATTCATGTTGGCGACGTAGTAGCGCTTGCGCGCCTCGGCATCGACCGCGTTCGACATGAACGGCACGTAGTCGGGATAGTCGAATCCGACCACGATGTTCCCCTGCCCGTCGCGCGGCACGCGGTCCATGTACGACTGCGGCAATCCTCCGCACTCCTCGGGCGTGAAGGTCAGGACGGTCTTGTTCTCGCGGATGTTCTTGCTGAACTCCTGCGCCAGCTCGGTGAGACGCTCGGAGATGACTTTGAAACGATCGCGTTTCTCCGGCGGCAGCGCGACGCCGCTGTCTTCGAACGCTTCGAGCAGATCCTTCTGCAGCTGCTTCTGCGCGTTCGTCACCGGCTCGACGCGGCGAACGCGTTCGTAAAGCTGTTCGTTCTGAAAGAGCTCGGTCATGAAGACCGACTCTTCGATGAGCGCGCGGTCGCCGGCATCGCGCACCTCGGCATCCGGATGGACGCTGTTAAGCAGCGAGATCGGGCCGTACGCGTCCTCCAGCATCATGGCGATGCGGTCCCAGGCGTCGAGCACAGCCTCGGGGGTAATTCGCTCCGTCGGCAGCGTCTCGATCTCAGCGAGCCGCAACCGCGCCTCGGCCAACGCATGCTCCGCCGCCGTCACCAGCGCGGCAGCGTCGTAGATCGGAACGGTCGGTCGCGTGTCGAGAGTCGTCGCTTCAGTCATCGAAAGGAGCGGCATTCTAGCCGAGCCGAAACCACTCCTACGCAAATCGCGTACAAGGGTTCATGCGAATCATTGTGGCCGTCCTCGTTGGGCTGATTGCCCTTCCTCTGCTCGCCCAACCGTCGCTGATCGAACAGGGCCGCGCCGCCATGGCCCGCAATGACGCCGACGCCGCGGCCACGATTCTGGAGAAGGCGGTCGCACAGAGTCCGAAGAGCGCGGAAGCGCACTATCTGCTCGGCAGCGCGTATGGATCGCAGGCGCAGAAAGGCAGCATCTTGGGCCAGGCGTCGCTGGCGTCGAAGACGAAGGACGAATTCGAGCGGGCTGTGGAGCTCGATCCGAACTACAACGAGGCGCGCTTCGCGCTAGTCCAGTACTACGTGATGGCGCCCGGCTTCATGGGCGGCAGCTACGACAAGGCCTTCGCGCAGACCGCCGAGATCAAGAAGCGTGATCCGCTCATGGCGCATCGCTCCGCGGCGTTCATCTATGCGCATCAGAAGAAGACCGGCGAGGCGAAGAAGGAGTACTTCGCCGAGGTACAGGAGTTTCCGAAGTCAGCCCGCGCTCACTACGACCTCGGCCTCTTCCACGTCAGCGAGAAAAACTACAAAGCCGCCTTCGACGAATACCAGAACGCGCTCAAACTCGACGCCTCGTTCATGCAGGCGTACTTCCGCATCGGTCAACTCTCAGTCCAGAGCAGCGCGGACTACGCCCGCGGCGAAGAAGCGCTGCGCAAGTACCTCGGCTACACGCCGAAATCCGATGAGCCGCCGCACGCTCGTGCACATTACTGGCTCGGCCAGATTTTCGAGAAACAGGGAAAGAAAGCCGAGGCGAAAGCGAGTTTCGCGGCCTCGCTGAAGCTCAATCCGAATCAGAAGGATGTCGCCGAGGCGCTGAAACGCGTCAGCGCGTAATCCCGCGCTCGACAAGGATCGGATACGGATCGATCGCGTCGCCCTTCGACCACGCCTTGTCCGGCGGCAGAATGGTGATGGCGAAATGCAGATGCGGCGTGTTCGCCGGCGCGTTTCCCGTCGTACCGACGTAGCCGATGACGTCGCCCTGCCGCACGTGCATCCCTTCCACGACATTGTCCGCGTACGAATCGAGATGCGCGTAGTAGTAGCTGCGCTCTCGGGCCTCATCGAATTCGTAGATCGTGATCCCGCCGGCGCGGCTGTCGAAGAGCTTGCGGATCGTGCCGTCGACCGCCGCGAGCACCGGCGTCCCACGCGGCGCGAGGATGTCGATGGCATGATGCGGATGGCCGCTGTGGATGTTGTCGAAGTCATCGCGCAACGCCGCCTTCGCGACGCCAGCGACCGGAATGACAATCGCCTCGCTGCTCGCCTGCGCCGGAATCACAGTCACGGTCGCAACCGGCTTCTCCGCACGCACTTGCGTGAGAAACAGAGAGACGGCGATGCCGGCGAGAAGCAGCCTGATGGCGTTGCGCATGTAACGTTCCATAAAAGCGAACGGAGCCGCGATAATCCCCAGAATGCCGGAGCTGCCGGACGTTACCGTATACGTCGAAGCGATCGCGAAACGGATCATCGATCAGCCTCTGCTCAAACTTCGCCTCGGCAATCCGTTCGTGCTGCGGACGGTCGATCCGCCGCCGTCGGACTTGGCCGGAAAACGCGTCCTCACCATTCGCCGCCTCGGCAAACGGATTGTGATCGGCCTCGATCAGGATCTTTTCATCGTCATCCATCTGATGATCGCCGGACGCTTCAAATGGCTCTCCGCGGGCGCGAAGATTCCCGGCAAACTCGGCCTCGCCGCCTTCGATTTCCCCAACGGAACACTACTGCTCACCGAGGCCGGATCGAAGAGGAGAGCATCGATTCACATCGTGCGCGGTGAGGAAGCGGTCCAGGCGCACGATCCCGGCGGTATCGAGCCGCTCGACATCACGCTCGACGATTTCCGCGCCGCCCTCACCCGCGAACGCCACACGCTCAAGCGGACGCTGACCGATCCGCACGTCTTCAGCGGAATCGGCAACGCGTATTCGGACGAGATCCTCCATCGCGCGCGCCTATCCCCAGTGCAGATGACGACGAACCTCTCCGATGACGAGATCGCGCGCCTGTACGTCGCCATGCGCCGCACGCTCGAAGAATGGACCGACCGCCTTCGCGCCGAGTCAGTGGAGAAGTTCCCCGAAAAAGTGACGGCGTTTCGTCCCGACTTTGCCGTCCACGGCCGCTACGGCAAACCGTGCCCCGACTGCGGAACCCCGATCCAGCACATCGTCTACTCGGAAAACGAAACGAACTACTGCGCCCGCTGCCAGACCGGCGGCAAACTCCTCGCGGACCGGGCACTGTCTCGCCTACTGCACAGCGATTGGCCGAAGTCGATCGACGAGTTGTGATCGTTGACTTACGTGCAGAACATGACATTTATTTCCTTCTAACTTGAAGGCAAGAAGTCACCGCCCTCACGCGAGGCCCGGTGTGCCTTTTGACAAGAAGGAGGCCGCATGCGTCGAGCTTCGTTGTTCCTTTCCCTGGTTCTGCTGCTTGTTTCTTCCATCGCGTTCGCTGATGACGACATACCGCTCGTGAATTGGCCGGTGCCGGGCTCGTCGTCAGCAGCCACACACAAGTTCACGCCAAAGGCGGCAGTTGATATCGGTGGTCCGCTTGTCTTCGTGCCGGTGGCGCCTTGCCGTGTGGTCGATACGCGAAACGCCACAGGTGCGTTCGGCGGACCGATCTTCAATGCCGGCGAAACGCGGTCGTACACGATCCCGTCGAGTTCCTGCAGCGGGATCCTCACCGGGATCTCCGCTGTTTCGCTCAACATCACCGTGACGTCGACGCCGGCTGGCGGCTTTCTCACCGCGTGGCCTTACGGCGCTTCCCAGCCGGGTGTGGCGAACCTGACTTGGTTCGGATCGGGTCAGACGCTGACGAGCGCCTCGATCGTTCCCACCGCCAGCGGTGGATCGATCTCTGTTTACGTCGGCATGCCAAGCGGCACACAGACGCACGTCATCATCGACATCAACGGCTACTTCATCGGTGACGGCAATGCGTTGACGACCGGCGAACACCTGTCGATCGCGGGATCGCGAGACGGTGGCGCGATTATCCGTGGGATCAATAATTCGACCTCGGCGAGCGCGTTCACATCCGGCGTCCGCGGCGTGGTATCGGCCGCGGTCGACGAGATCTCAGGCGTGAGCGGCATTTCAGAGGGCAGCGGAGCGAACTTCGGCATGAGAGGCACCAACAACACTGCCTCCACCAACTCTGCGGGCGTATTGGGCGTGTCATTCGCAAGACCTCTCACCAACAATCTTTCATTCTTTGCGGCGGGTGTCCGTGGTGAAAACGGCAACGGCGGCATCGGAGTCCTTGGATTGACGAGGGACGACGGAGCGATCAACGCGGGATCGGTAGAGGGCGTTCTCCTGGACGCGAGCGGCAACGTGATCACTGACGGCCTGCTCGGCGTCCGAGGATCGAGCACGATGCTGTATGGAGTGCTCGCGCACGGAAATATGGCCGCGACAGGAGCCAAGCCGTTCGTCGAACCGCATCCGACGGATGCCTCGAAAGTCATCCGCTACGTCGCGCTGGAAGGACCGGAGGCTGGGACGTACTTCCGCGGGCGCGGCAGGTTCCATGACGGTCAGGCGATCATCGACGTGCCGGACAGCTTCCGCATGGTCACCGACACGGACGGTCTCACCGTTCAGATCACGCCGATCGGCGCCGAGCTCACGACTGCGAACGTCGTTTCGGCCAACCTCGATCAGATCGCGGTGCGCAGCAATCACGACGTCGAGTTCTACTATCTCGTTCAGGGCGTCCGAAAAGCCTACAAGGACTGGCAGCCGATCGCCGAGGGGAGCGAGTTCGTTCCGCATTCTCCGGATGATCGAATCCCTGCATATTTATCGGAAGACGCGAAGCACCGGCTCGTTCAAAACGGTACCTACAACGCCGATGGAACGGTGAACATGGCCACCGCGATCCGCGAAGGATGGACGAAGGCGTGGGCATTGGCCGCACGTCAGAGCGCGCAGGGACGAAGCGATCTGGCGATGGAAGAACTGAAACCATAGCGAATAGCCACCTGGACCCGGGGCGGCAGTAGCCGCCCCGCTTTCGTTTTCTCTCGTCGAAAAAATCGAGGTTCGTCCGAGAATCTCCGTCTTCTGTCCGTCTAAATAAACAGCGGCGCCCACCTCCCATTCAGAGAGTTCCCTCGCCCGGTGCGCGCATCGCTGCGTCCCTGTTGGGCACTTTTTTGGACAAGGAGAGGAGATCCCTATGCGTCGAGCTTCGCTGTTTCTTTCACTGATCGTATTTCTTGCTTCTTCCGCAGCATTCGCCGATGACGTTGTGCCGCTTGTGAACTGGCCGGTGCCGAGTACGGGATCGGGCGGGACACATAAGTATCAGCCGAAGGCGCTCGCCGATCTGAGCAACCCCGTGGTCTTCGTGCCCATCACACCGTGCCGTGTGGTCGATACGCGCAACGCGAACGGTCCCTTCGGGGGACCGATTTTCAGCGGCGGACAAACACGGTCGTACGCGGTGCCATCGAGCTCCTGCACGGGCATTCCGAGCGGCATCTCGGCGCTGTCGCTCAACTTCAGCGTGACGCAGACGCTGCAGGCGGGCGGCGGCTTCCTGACGGCGTGGCAGACCGGCGGACTGCAGCCGACGGTGGCCAGCATCACCTGGTTCGGACCGAATCAGACGCTGTCGAGCGCTTCGATCGTTCCCACCGGCACCGGCGGATCGATCTCCGTTTTCGCCGGCTCGCAGACCCACGTCATCATCGACGTCAACGGCTACTTCATCGGCAACGGAAACCTGATGAACAGCGGCGAGCAGTTGTCTCTAGTCGGGAACGAGGACGGTTCCGCTGTCATCCGCGGGCAGAATGGGTCGACGTTTTCGTCCCTGCTCACCTCGGGTGTCCGTGGCGTCGTCACGGGCGCGGCCGACAATGTTTCAGGCGTGAATGGCGAGTCATTCAGCGCCGGCGCAAATTTCGGAGTGACCGGATTCAACGATTCCGCTTCGCCCAACTCAGCAGGTGTGTTGGCCGTATCGGGTTCACGAACCGTCATCAACACCGGCGACGGGTTGTATTTCTATGACTCCGCGGTGCGGGCCGAGAACGGACACGGGGGCAACGCGGTCCTGGGACTGTCGACCAACAACGGCACCATTAACGCCGCGTCAGTGGTGGGCGATCTCTTCGACACCAGCGGCAATTTCCAGGCGAGCGGGGCTCTCGGATTCCTCGGCTCCGGCTCGGTCATCTATGGCGTCTTCGCGAGCGGCGACATGGGAGCGACGGGCACCAAGCCGTTTGTCGAGCCGCATCCCACCGACGCGTCGAAAGTCATCCGTTACGTGGCGCTCGAGGGACCGGAAGCGGGCACGTATTTTCGCGGCCGCGGCAGGTTCCAGAATGGCCAGGCGATCATCGACGTCCCGGAAAGCTTCCGTATCGTCACGGACGAAGAGGGCCTTACGGTGCAGATCACGCCGATCGGCGCCGGCTTCACCATGACGACGGTCGTTTCGGCGGACCTGGACCAGATCGTCTTCCGCGGCAACCACGACGTCGAGTTCTATTACATCGTTCATGGCGTTCGGAAGGCGTACAAAGATTGGCAAGTCATCGCGGACGGCACGGAGTTCGTCCCGCGCTCGCCTACCGACACGATTCCTGACTATCTCTCGGCGGAAGCCAAACGCCGTCTGATTCAGAACGGCACCTACAACGCCGACGGAACCGTGAATATGGCCACCGCCGCCCGCGAAGGATGGACAAAAGCGTGGGCTGCTCATCTGAATCCACAACTTCCGGCGAAAGCCGCGTCAGACACGCCGAAGCAGCGCAACTAACCAGGCACGAGGCGGAGCGGCCTGGCCGCTCCGCCCTCGCATTTGTAGCTCGCTAACTGGCTACGGGCAACGCTGAGGCGCCGCCCCTCTAACCTTCCCCTCCCGCCGGCGTCTATCTCCGCAGACCGATGGACGCCGTTGCCTCAGCCGTAGACTTGCCAAGGCCTGTGAACCTCACGATCGCACCGGAACCGATGCCGCGCTTGAGCGAAGACGATCTTCGCCTGGCGCGGGCGTGCGCGGATGGCGATTCGGATGTATTCGCTTCGATCTACGCAACGCACGGCGAGCGGATGAAGTCGATCGCGTATCACCAGCTCGGCAACGTCTCGGATGCCGAGGATGCGGTGCAGGAGACGTTTCTGAAGGTGCATCGCGCGGCGGCGAGCTATAACGGCGAGGCGGCGTTCACCACGTGGCTGTACCGCATCCTGATCAACACCTGCTACGACATGCTGCGGAAGCGCAGCCGCAGGATTCGCGAGACGCCGATCGACGAGATCGTCGTGCACGGCCGTCCTTCGAACGCCGTCGATGACGTCAAGCGGATGGCGCTGCGGAAGTTGCTCGAGCAGCTTCCGGAACAGCGCCGCACCGTCTTCGCCCTATTCGAGATCGAAGGCCTCAGCCACGCCGAGATCGCCGGCATTCTCGACATTACCGAAGGCAACTCGAAGTGGATTCTTTTCTCGACGAAAAAACAACTCCAGGAGCAGTGGAAGAAGGCAGCGAAATCATGACCATCACCTGCGATCAACTCGACGATCTCCTTCTCGAAGGCGACCGCTTCTCACTCGAAGCCGCCGCGCGGCATGCGCAGTCATGCGACGCCTGCATGCAGAAGCTGGCCGACTGGAACGAGATCTCCGCCACGGCGCGCGAGCTTCACGCGACGTGGGACAACGACCTGCTATGGCCTCGCATCGAGAAAGCGATTCGCAACGAACGGCGCAGCACGCGGACGCGCGTGTGGCAGATCGCTGCCGCATTCTTTCTCCTCGCCATCCTCGGCGGAACCGTCTGGATTGCGCAGCGCCGCATGAACGCTGCCGATTTCGACGGAACCATCCTGCGAGCGTCGGCCGTCGATGAAGTCGAGCGCGCCGAACAGGCGCACATGAACGCCATCAATCACCTGGAAACCCTCGCCTCCGCGAAGCTCGACCAGCCTTCGACGCCGCTCATGGTCAGCTACAAGGAAAAACTGATGATGCTCGACGACGCCATCGCCGAGTGCCAGAACGCCATTCAGAAGAATCGACAGAACGCATACCTCCGCACGCAGCTGCTGACGATGTACTCGGAAAAGCAGCGGACGCTGCAGGACGTGTTGCGGGAGGAAAACAATCATGCTTCGAATCAATAAGCTACTCATCGCCCTGCTGCTCCTTGCGGCACCGGCTCTTTACGCCGACCGTGTCGAGCGCACGATCAGCAGAACGCAAACGTATCGGGGCGGACCCATCTCCATCGACCATTCGATGGGCTCGGTCGCGGTGCATGCCGGCACCAGCACCGAAGTGCACGTCCGCGCGCTGATCCGGGCTTCGGACTCCGAAATCGGCAACGCGATCAACGTCACCGTGTCGCCGTCCTCGGCGAACGGCATCACCATCCGCACCGAATATCCGGAGATGCATTTTCACGGACACGTCTCGCTCTCCTACTCCGTAGATCTCGACGTGACGATGCCGGCGAACGCGCCGCTGATGGTGCACAACCGCTTCGGCAGCGTCGACGTCAGCGGGATTCATGCTGCGGGTGAGATCGTGAATGCGCAGGGAAGCGTGACGCTGCGCGATAGCCGCGGCACGCAGCGCGTTGAGAACTCGTTCGGCTCGATCACGGTGGAAAACAGCGCCGGCGATACGACCGTGCAGAACGCCAACGGCAGCGTTAGCGTCACGAACGTCGACGGCACGCTCGGCATCACCAACCGCTTCGGTTCCGTGACGGCGCATGACACGCACAACGTCACCATCCGCAATGGCAACGGCTCCGTCGATCTGCGCGACGTGACCGGCAGCGCATCGATCGTCGACTCGTTCGCCAGCGTGACGGTCGCGAACGTCTCCGGCGATCTGGAACTGAACAATCAGAACGGACGCGTCGACGTTCGCGACATCAAAGGCCGCGCGTCCGTGAAGAATTCGTTCGCGTCCACGGACTTCCTGAACATCGGCCGCGACCTGACCGTGACGTCGGCCAACGGCCGCGTGGAAGGTTCGCACGTCGGCAGCGGCGCCACGATCACGGGCAGCTTCGACACGATCTCCGTCCGCGACATCAACGGTCCGACGCGCATCCATAACGCGAACGGCAACGTAACCGCGGTCGACATCCGCGGCAATCTGAACATCGATACGAAGTTCGGCCTGGCGCGCGCGGAGCTGATCAAGGGAACGCTGGACGTCGACAACGCCAACGGCGGCGTCACGGCCACCGACGTCTCCGGCGGCGCTCGCGTCCACACGAGCTTCGGGCCGGTGCTGCTGAAGACGATCGCCGGACGCGTGACGGTGGAGAACGCGAACGGTTCGATCTCCGTCTCCGATCTCCGCGGTGCGTGCGCCGACATCAACCTGAAGACGAGCTTCGCCTCGATCAGGCTCGATGTTCCGCCGAACGGCGGCTACCACGTCGACGCCCGCACCAGCTTCGGCTCGATCACAACGTCGATCCCGATCACGATGACGTCGAAGTCGGACAACACGCTGAGCGGGACGATCGGCAACGGCGCCTGCCACATGAGACTGGAGACGGCGAACGGCGGGATCAGTATCGAGTGAGTTTCTAAAACTTTATCCTGAGCCGCCGAAGGACGGCGAAGGATCTGGAAAACCGCAAGCACGATCCAGATCCTTCGTCGCTGCGCTCCTCAGGATGAAACTACAGCAACCAAAAAAAAGCGCCGCTTCGCAGCGGCGCTTTTCACATCAATCGATGTTTGAAAATCAGTCCAGCTTGATCGACTTCTTCGTCTTCGCCTTGCGCGACTGATCCTTTGCTTTGTACTCGTCGAGGCAGGCGTCCTTGTCGACCATGGCGCATCCGAGGTAGTCGGAGATTTCCATGATCACGGCGCGGATCGCTTTGCCGGTCGGGGTCTTCTCGTAATTCGAGAGATTGCCGCCGAAGCCGCCGCGGTAGACGCTCACGCCGACGCCGCCGCCGGTGGAGCGGGCTTCGACGGTGCGGGTGAATTCGACTTCACCGGTGGTCGTATCGATGACGCGCAGGTCGACGGCGATGTATGCCTCTTCCTGCTTTCCGCCGACGCCGATTCCGTGGAAGCTGATGCCGCCGCCGGTCTCGCGGGTCTTCGAATCGAAGGCGCTGACGGTGGCGACGACGACGTACTGCGCGCCGGTGAGCTGTCCCATCTTCGCGCCGGTCGACTTCTTGACGCGGCCGTTGGCGGCCAGATCCTGCTCATCGAGGACGGCGCCGAGCTTGTGGCGCTCGACGAGTTTGAACTTCTCGGTGCTTGCCAGCTCGTTGCTGAGCATTCCGGCCAGATCGTTGCCGACGTCCGAAGACCACCAGCCTGCCGACGTGTCGTTGCGGAATTCGGCTACGGCCAGAACCGGCTTGGCGGCGAAGGCCGAAGAGACGAACAGTGTGAGTGAAGCAATCGCGAACAGAGCTTTGCGCATGTTTTCTCCTGTTGGGGGTTAAAGGTGAAGCGCGAACTTTACCGCAATTCGGCGGCCGTTGCGTGACGCGGCTCACCGTTTCGGCGAAAGGCGAAGTAGGCGAGCGCCACCATCGTCAGCAGCGAAAGGCAGACGCCGGCGCGGAACGACCACGGCGCATACCAGACGCGGACATCGTGATTGCCGGGCGGGAGCAGGAAGCCGATGAACGCACCGTTGATGCGGAGCGGATTGACGTTCCTGCCGTCCGCGCGCACATGCCATCCGGGCCACGACGGAATGCTGCTGGCAACCAGCGTGTAGCGGGGCGCGTTCACCCGCATCGAGTAGGACGAGGATGCCGCGGAAGTGATGACGACAGAAGCATCGGGACCGCCGTGCGAGCCGACGAGATCCGCGCGCATCGCCTCGTCTTTGATCGGCAGGTTTTCCAGCACGGCCAGATGCGCCCAGTCGGTGTTCGCGGCGAGGCGCGGAACGAAGCGTTTCATGTCCCACTCGACGGCGACGTTGCGCGGGGCATAGAAGCGCGGGAGGACATCGTGGTTCTCGAAGATCCGGCCGTCCTTGCCGTCGTACATCATCGTGAACCGCGGCCGGTCGAGCTCGCGCCCCGGCCCGGTGACGTAATAACGGACGTTGAGATAATCGAGCAGCGTCGTCGTCGTGCTCGGCCACATGGCGAAGTAATCGCCCGTCTTGTAGCCGGCGACGAGCGCCAGCATCCCGACGTAGCGCGCCGACTCCATCGGATCGTGCGCGCGGATGTCTTCGAGCCCGTACATCGTGGAGAGGTTGGGGAAGAAATCGGCGTTGTAGCCGACGATGCGAAACGGCGCGTTCACCGGCGCGGCCGCTTTGAGTTTCATCAGCGTGCGCACGAGCGGCGTCGGCGGATAAAGCTTTGAATCGGGCAACACCGCGTTCCAGCCGCCGAAGACGAGTGTGTGCTCCGCGATGATGACGAGCATCAGGCCGAAGATCGTGCCACGCCAGCGCAGTTGTGCGGCGAAGGCGGCGACCGCCAGCACGGCCACCGCCGGCAAGAGCGCGAGGATCGCCGTGTCGCGATGCGACGGCGTCGGAAACGGGAACCTCGTCATCGCCAGCAGCAAAAGGGTGGCTCCGAGGATGCCGATGAGCACGGGACGGCGCACGTTCCGCTCGATCAGGTCAACCGCCGCCGCGGCGGAGATCGCGGTGAGCAACGCGAACAGGCAGCGGATTCGCGCGGGCGGTGCGAGCCGGAAGACGAGGTTGAAGAGCTGGATGACGCCGGGCCAGCTGTACATGACGCCGATCGAGATCAGCAGCGCGACGAGGACAAATGCCTCGCGTGAGCGCCACGCGCGCGTCGTCACCACATGCACGAAAAGCGCGATCGCCCCGGCGATGGCGAACGTTCCGGCGAACCCGGTGATCGTCTCCGGAATGGCTGGTCCCCACGGCTGCTCATACGGCACGAACCCGAAAAAGTGCGGCTGCAGCGTGGCAATCGTCGATGCCCAATCGGCCAGGATTCCGATCGGATGCGGCGCTCCCGTCAGCGCTGCGAACCTCTGCGATTTCTTCACGGCCTCGGCGAACGGAATCAGAAACGGCGCGGCCAGGAGAGCGCCGGCGATGACGCTGCCGCCGCTGGCGCGAATGAATCGCCAGCGATCAGATCTTCGCTCAACAAACGCGATCCAGCCGGTGAAAAGCACCGCCAGAAATCCAGCATGCGCGGCGGTTTCGGGATGGCCGCCGGTGAGAATGACGCCCCAGATGACCGCAGCAAAAGCGAACCGTCCGCCGGTGACGCGCTCCGCGAGAAGATCGATCGCGTACAGCACCGCGGGCAGCATCGCCGCGACCGTCGCATGTGCGAAGTGCAGCCAGACCAGGATGAATCCGGAGAAACCGAACGCAATCGCGCCGATGCCGCTGGCCGCAATCGAGTAACCGCGCCGACGGCAGAAGAGATAGGTGAAGGTGAGCGCGAGCAGGACCTTCCACGCCGCTTCGGCAGTCAGCGCATGCCCGAGCGAGAGCGGCAGTGCGAGAAGACGCAGAATCGAGAGCGCCTGACTCTGTCCGTTCGCGAGCAACGGATAGCCCGACGCCGCGGTCGGCTCCCACAGCGGCACGTCGAACGAACGCCAATGCTCGCGCACCGCATGTGCCCACGGCACGAGCTGCAGCGCGACGTCGTTGATGAACGGATTCACCGGATGCGGGTGCTTGATCACGTTCACCCACGGCGGCAGTGACTCGTAATAGTCGACCGGCGCGTTGAACGTGTTCGTCGTCAGCGGCTCGCGGAAGAACAGCAGAACGAGCGCGTAGAAAAAGATGGCGATGCGCCGCGGCAGCTCGGCACCGGCACGGCGTCCGAGGGCCACGCCGGCAGCGTAAATGCCGCCGACGTAAAGCCAGGTGAGGTTCGGCATCGAACGCCGATGATATATGCGCGAAAAAGAAAGGCCGCCGGGGTGCGGCGGCCTTTCCCATCAATCGATGTTGCTGCGAATCAGTAGCGTCCGTCCTGCACGTCCTCGAGGCGGAGACCCTGGAAGACGCCGTTGCGAGTCCAGTCGCCTGCGATCTCGACGTAATCGCCGGGACGCAGCGTTTCCAGACGGCGGTCGCGGATGATGGTCGTCACGAAACTGCCGGAGACGTCGTCGCGAAGCACCAGCGTGTCGCGGCGATAGTCGACCGTTTCGACGACGCCACGGAGCAGGCCGGAGCTGTACGCGCCGCCGTAGTAGCCGTCGTTGTAGTAGTCATACGCCTCGAGATAGCCGAGCGGATCGTAGTAGCCGCCGATGCGGATGGAGAGGCCCACGCGCAGGCGCGGGAAGAGGCTGATGCGCGCTTCCGGAATCCAGATCGGGAAACGGCCGCCGTCGACCCAGATGCGATAGCCGCCGCGCTCGTGCACGTAGCGGTTGATGCGGCCCTGGACGAAATCGCTGCGCCGTCCGCGGTTGTCGAACGAGGGGCGATTGCTGTGGTAGGTCTGCGAGCGGTCGTAGCTGTGGTTGTTGTTGCGATACGTCTGCGAGCGATCGTAGCTGCGGTTGTTGTTGCGATACGACTCGGCCTGCGAGCGCTCGAACGTGCTGTTGTTCCGCGTCTCGTTGCGGTTCCACGTCCCGTTGTTGTTGCGCGACTCGTTGCGATTCCACGTGCCGCTGTTGCGGCTGGCGTCGCGGCGTTCGTACGTCTGCGGCGCGGTTGTGGTGGTATTGCGCTGTTCATGCGTTTGCGTCTGACCGCCTGAACGATCGCTGCGCTCGTGCCGGCTGCTGCGGTCGCCGCGGTTGTGATCGCTATCCGTCGCATCAAAGTGACGGGTTTCCGCGAAAGCGGACGTTCCCATGAGCGCCGCGATCGCCATCGCGCCCACCACTTTTGCTGCTAAGTTCTTTCTGTTGTTCATGTTGTCTCCTTAGGACCGTTGACTGCTGCGTCGCCTTTATCGCAACCGTCCTGCCAGGTTCATAATCGCCGGATGGCCGACGCACTCGAACCGCTTCCGCTGCCCGATTGGAAACCGACCTGTGACACGCTGCATATGTGGACCCAGATCGTCGGCAAGGTCCGCCTCGCCCTCGCTCCTCGGATCAACCACTGGTGGGAGACGACACTGTACGTCACACCGCGCGGCCTGACGACGTCGGCGATCCCCTATCGCGACCGCGCTTTCGACTGCGAGTTCGACTTCATCAATCACCAGCTCGTGATCCGCACCAGCGACAGCCGCACCGCGCGCGTGCTTCTCGTCCCGCGCTCGGTGGCCGATTTCTATTTCGAGACGATGTCGCGCCTTCACGAATGCGGCATCGACGTGAAGATCTGGACGACGCCGGCCGAGGTCGAAAATCCGATCCCGTTCGAAAAGGATCGTGAGCATGCGTCGTACGACCGCGACGCCGTGGAGCGCTTCCACCGCATCCTCATCTTCACCGACCGCGTCCTGCACCGCTTCCGCGCCTCATTCCTCGGCAAATGCAGTCCCGTCCACTTTTTCTGGGGCAGTTTCGACATGGCCGTGACGCGCTTTTCCGGGCGCCGCGCGCCGGCAAACCCAACTGCGGACGTAATCACGCGCGAAGCCTATTCGCATGAAGTCAGCAGTTGCGGATGGTGGCCGGGCAGCGGCGCAATCGGCGAGCCGGCGTTTTACGCCTACGCCGCCCCGGCGCCGGCCGGTTACAAGGAGGCGAAAATCGAACCACCGGAAGCTGCCTACAACGAAGCGCTATCCATCTTCGCCCTCCCCCACGATGCGGTGCGCAAATCCGCCGATCCGGAGGACGCCGTCCTCCGCTTCTGCCAGTCCACCTACACCGCCGCCGCCGACCTCGGCGGATGGGATCGCGCCGCGCTGGAGAGGGCGGAGGTATGATCGCGCCATGAAGCTGCGCATTGTTCTGGAGCCGAGCGATGAAGGCGGCTACACCGCTTATGTGCCGACACTGCCCGGCTGCATCAGTGAGGGCGATTCACGCGACGAAGCGCTGTCGAATATTCGCGAGGCGATCGAGCTGTATCTCGAGCCTGTCGATGACGACTTGGCCGGAATCGAAGGACTCGAGACTGCCGAGCTTGTCGTTTGAACAAAGTTCCATCGCTCAACTACAACTTTGTCATTGCCGCACTTCAGCGCGGCGGATGGGTTGTTGTTCGTCAACGCGGTAGCCACATCCGAATGCACAAGCAGACGGTCGAAGGCGTTCGAAAGATTACGTTCCTGCGCACAAGCCGATCAAGAGATCGACACTCGCGAAACTACTCGCAGATGCCGAGCTCCCGCTCGACGAGTTTCTCGAGTTGCTCTAGCTCGGCTTAGAGAGGCCGCGCGAATACGAGCCCGCGACGCTGAGCCCGACGATCAACGGAACGGCGAAGGCGGCGAGATGCCGTAGCCAGACGGAGAAGTTGCCGGCAGCGGCGCGGTTGTACGGCCAGATCATCGTGGCCGCAAAGTACACGGCGCTCGCGATCACGATCGCGATTCCTGCGGCGCGATTCACCGGATACCAGACCGCGTCAGCCGACAATGTCTTGCGTGTCCGAAATCCGTAGAGCCGGTTGCGCGGGATCGCACCGATGACGAGCGGCAACGCCACGATCAGCAGAAGAAGCGCCGGAATTGCGAACGGCTGACTGAACATCGATTTCTCAGATCAATGCGCCGCAACCGGTGCATCGAGCCGCCGATATCGAACCGTCTCCGGCAAGCAGCTCTTGTGCTCGATGTGATGGAGGTACTCGTCGCGGAACTTTTTGACCGAGGAGATGACGGGGCCGATGGCGGCGTCGCCGAGGGCGCAGAGGGATTTGCCGCCGATGTTGTCGGACATCGAGAGCAGCAGGTCGGCGTCCTGTTTGCGGCCTTCGCCGCGTTCGATGCGGTCGAGGACGGATTCGAGCCAGTTCGTTCCTTCGCGGCAGGGCGTGCACTGGCCGCACGACTCGTGGGCGAAGAACTTCGAGAGGCGCCAGACAGCGTCGACGATGCAGACGGAATCGTCGAGGACGATGATGCCGGCAGAGCCGAGCATCGATCCGGCTTTCATGACGGCGTCGAAATTGAGCGGAAGATCGATTTCATCGGGAAGAAGCATCGGCGCCGACGCGCCGCCGGGGATCACGGCCTTGAGTTTGCGGTCGCCAAGAATGCCGCCGCAATGGTCGTAAATGAGCTCTTTGAGGTTGATGCCCATCGGGAACTCATAGACGCCCGGCTTTTTTACGGAGCCGGAGACGCAATAGAGTTTCGGACCGGTATTTTTCGGGCTGCCGAATGATTTGAACCAATCCGCGCCCTTATTGATGATCAGTGGCACACAGGCGAGCGTTTCAACATTGTTGACGACGGTCGGTCCGCCGAAAACGCCGATGACGGCAGGAAATGGCGGTTTGACGCGCGGCTGTCCGCGATGTCCTTCGACCGATTCGATCAATCCCGTTTCTTCACCGCAGATGTACGCGCCGGCGCCGCGGGCGACGGTGATGTCGAAGTCGAAGCCGCTGCCGAGAATGTTCTTGCCGAGGTAGCCCTTTGCGCGCGCTTCGTCGAGGGCTTTGTCTAAGACCGTCGCTCCGTAATAAAACTCGCCGCGGATGTAGATGTACGACATCGGATTGGAGCCGATGGCGTAGCCGGCGATGATCATCCCTTCAATGAGAAGGTGCGGGTCTTTCTCCATGATCACGCGGTCTTTGAAGGTGCCGGGTTCCGATTCGTCGGCATTACAGAGCAGCCAGGTCGGCTTCGGCGCGTTCTTAGGGACGAAACTCCATTTCATCCCGGTGGGAAACCCCGCCCCTCCCCTGCCGCGCATTTCGGAGTCTTTGACGATCTGCGTCACTTCTTCCGGCTTCATCTTCAGCGCGGCTTCAATGGCTTTATAGCCGCCGCCGTCGATGTAGACGTCGATCGACGTCGAATTTGGCTTGTCGATGTTCGCGGTGAGGACTTTGATCGGATCCATTGCTATTTCAGCTCCGCGAGCAGCGCATCCATCTTCGATACGTCCATGTTCTCGTGATAATCGTTATTGACCTGCACGACGGGCGCCGTGCCGCAGGAGCCGAGGCATTCGACTTCGACGACGGTGTAGCGGCCGTCTTTCGTTGTCGCGCCGGGATTCACGTCCAGCTTTTCGCAGAGGTGGTCGTAAATGTCGTACGCGCGGCGCACCATGCAGCTCAGGTTCGTACAAACCTGCAGGTGGTATTTGCCCACCGGCTTCTGGTTGTACATGTTGTAGAAGGAGACGACGCCGAAGACGGTGGCCGGCGACAGATCGAGCAGCGTTCCGACGTAAACGACGGTCTCCGGCGAAATCCACCCCCACACTTCCTGCGCGAGGTGCAGCGTCGGCAGTAGACACGCTTCCTTCGTCGGATACCTCGTCAGGATGTAATCGAACTTCTTCTTCGCCTCGGGTGGGAACTCGACCGCCTTCTTCGGATCGGGAAAACGGTCGGGGGCGTACGGATTGTCGGGATGCAGATCAGCCATAGCTAAAAGTCGAATGCCTTCTTCTTCCAGACGTAGATGTAGCCGACGGCGAGGAGAACGATGAAGACGAGCATCTCGCCGAAGAGGAACATGCCCTGCGTTCCGGCCGCGGCGTCGCGGTAGATGACGGCCCACGGGTAGAGAAACGCCGCCTCGATGTCGAAGAGGATGAAGAGCATGGCGATCTGGTAGAAGCGGACGTTCACGCGCTTGCGGTTCTCGTCGAGCGACGGAACGCCGCTCTCGTACGGCTCCTGCTTGGAAGCCGTGCGCGCATGCCGCCCGACAAACCAGGCCAGCGCGAGCATGACGATCCCGACGACGATCGCGATCAGGATCATGAGCAGAACGGGAAGGAGGGTGTGCGTCATCAAAGGCGGTGAATGCTAGCCGCAAACCACATTCCGGAGCAATCGCTAACGGACCGCGGCGGCGTGCTCCCGAAGATAGCCCCATTCATGAAAGAGGGCGGATAGCGCGGCATCATCGCGAAAGGCGAGGAAGTAGAGATACTCCGGCGCGACATCCGCACCATTGGGCCAGCCCAGCGTCCCGGTTTCCGTATCGACGCTGCCTCGGGCCATGAAGTCTGGATCGCGCAACGGTTCGAACACCGGACCGGTGAGCGTGCCTTGCAGATCCACGACCCCTTTGCGCCCGTCGCTGAATGTCAACGAGAACTGGCCGTCGACGAGGTGCGTGGCTTCTGTGACATGGATGATCATCGTGCCTCAATTTACTCTAATGGCGAGATCGAAGGGGGTGCTTCTCCGCGCCGGCATCGTTCCCACGCCGACCGTAACTCATCGCGATGTAGCCGGTGCCACTCCAGGACGTGAGCAAGTGATCGCGGGGGAAACTTCCCTTCCACAACGCCTGAATCGATCTCGACCGTGATCGCGTACTCACCATATCGAGCATGAAAATGCGCCGGCAGGTGATCGTTCCAGAACATCGAGATCACGATTCCGAGAAATCTGCTGATCGTGGGCACGACTGGCACGACGTTACCGCAATCAGGCGGCAGTATCCGTCAGGTACTCCATCGCGGTCTCGCGGGAGTCGAAGATCTTGAAGACGGTGTCGAGCTTGGTGATCTTCAGGAGGGCGAGGATGCGGTGCGATGGTTTGACCAGGGCCATCTTGCGCTGGCGGTCTTCGAACTTCTGCAGATAGCCGATCAGTTCGCCGAGGCCGGTGGAGTCCATGTAATTGATCGCTTCGAAGTTGATCATCACGGGGCCGGTCTCATCGTTGAGGACCTTCTCGAGATAGCTCGAGAATTCGCGGGCGCTCTCCCCCAGCTTGATCACTCCCTGGATGTCGAGCACGGTCACGTCGTCGACGCGGTTCTTGATGATGTTCAAAATCGCTTGCTCCTGAGGCGCGTAGTGTACGGGATTGGCTCCCGCCTGTCAGCCCTGCCGCCGTTCCGGCTTTTTGCCGATGCGGTTGGTGATCCACGAAATGATGGCCAGCACGATCGCACCGATGACCGCCGCGACGAAGTTATCGATGCGGAAACCGGGCGCGAGCCACGCCGTCAGCTCGAGCATGATGGCGTTGAGAACGATGAGAAAGAGTCCGAGCGTGACGATGGTCAGCGGCAGCGTGAGAAGGAAGAGGATCGGCCGCACGATGGCGTTGAGCAATCCGAGGATCAGAGCGGCGATGGCGAGCGAGACGATGGAGCGATAGTGAAAGCCGGGCACGACCTCGACGACGACGAAGAGCGCGAGCGTGTTGAGGATCCAGCGGATTAAGAGGTACATGGCGCGATTATGCGCGCTGGGAGCGCGGGCGTCCCGCCCGCTGTCGGGCAGGATTTTCCCAAGTACTGCGGGCGGGACGCCCGCGCTCCCAGGACATCACGAGATATTCACCACGATCTTCCGCTTCGCCAGCTCCGTCATGAACAGCTCCGGCGGGATGCAGCGCTCCTGGGGCAGCGCGCCTTTTTGCGTCGTCTGGCCGCGGGCCATCATCAGCGCCACGATCGAGGCGGGGAAGGCGGTGGTGCGCATCATCGCGGAGAGGCCGGTGGTCTCGTCGTAGCGGTCGACGATGTCGTAGCGGAGTCTGCGTCCGTCGCCGGCGAATTCGACGCGGACGAGGACCGCGTCCGGCTCGTCGGCGGGGAGATTGCGGACGAGGAGGTCGCCGAGAACGCGTCGCGGCGCGACCTGCACGCCATCGACGGTGATCGTCTCGCTGCTGCAGAGGCCGAGGTCGATCATCGTCTTGAACTTCGCGCAGTGGCCTGGGTAGCGGATCGTTTTGTAATCGAGCTCGCGAACGCGTCCGAGAAACGTTTCGGGCAGCGTCGAGGTGCCGCCCGAGGTCTGGAACGCTTCCATCTTTCCGAACGGCTCCGGGAACTCCAGATCCTCGACTTCGGTCATCGAATCGACGAACGCGATCCTGCCGTCGCGAAGCACGCGGGCGCGTTCGATGTATTCGTTGATCAGCCCTTCGACGGAGAAGACGAGCTGGTAATCGAGCGGCGGTTTCGGATCGAGAGGCAGGCCGCCGACGCGGATGTGGATTTCGTCGAGCTTCTCGAATTTCGCTGCTCCGTGTGCGACGAGCACGGCCACCATCCCCGGCGCAAGGCCGCAGTCCGGGATGATGTTGATTCCCCGCTTCTTCGCCTCGGCATCGAGCGCGAGCTCGGCGTCGACGACGTCGTTGTTTCCGCCGAGGTCGCAGAAGTTCGTACCGGCTTCGATCGCGGCGCGAGCCAAGCGTTCGTTGAGCCAGTAGTTGACGCAGGAGATGGCGGAGTCGTGGCCGCGCATCAGTTCGACGACATCTTGGTGCCGGCTGACGTCGATCGCCTGCGGCGTGACGTTGCCTTCGACGGACGAGGCAACGTGGTGCGCGCGTTCGGCGGCGACGTCAGCGACGGTGGTTTCTTCGACGTCCGGCTGATTGACGAGATCGTGGACGGCGCCGTAGCCCATGCGGCCGGCGCCCAGAACAAGGATTCGCATGCGGCCGCATGGTAATTTATCCGCTTCCATCTGCGTGATCTGCGGATAAAACCTGATCCGCAGATGACGCAGATGGACACAGATGAACCGGAAGAAGAAGTTTCGGTTGTTGCTGACGATGCAGTAGAGGCGGCGCCCGTCGAAGAACCGGCGGTCGAGGTCGAAGAAGTCATCGACGAACACGCCGGCCAACGCCTCGTCGTCATCAAGCATCACGCGCTCGTCCGCCTTTCTCACTGGCTGAACGTGCCGATTCTTTTCGGGATGATCGTCAGCGGGCTATCGATCTACTGGGCGTCGCCCGTTTTTCTGCACAAGCCGGATCCGGTCACGCACAGCCGCGACTACCTGGCTGATATCGGCATCGCCATCGCGCGGCACGTGCCGGGCGCGAAGGTCGATCCGTTCTGGTTCTACAACCACTTCGGACTCGGCGTCTTCAACCTGGCCGGCGGGCTGCGATGGCACTGGCTGTTCGTCTACCTCTTCATCGCCAACGGTATCCTTTATCTTCTCGGCCTCATCCTCGGACGCGGTTATCGCGCGCTGCTGCCGCGGCGGAGCATGCTCGGCGAATCGCTGGCGATGGTTCGCTACTACGTTGGCGTGATCCCGATGAAGGTGTTGCGCAGGCCGTGGCCGCATCCCGAGATCGCGGCGAAGTACAACGCGCTGCAGCGCGGCGCGTACGCGTCGATGCCGATCGCCGGCGCGCTGGCCATCGCCAGCGGCTGGGCGATGCACAAGCCGGTGCAGCTCTGGTGGCTGGAGCGGCTGTTCGGCTCGTATGACGGCGCGCGCATCGTGCACTTCATCGTGATGATCTACTTCGTGCTCTTCCTCATCCCGCACGTCATCCTCGTGCTGGTGGACGGCTGGGACACGATGCGCTCGATGGTGGTGGGCTGGTCGACGCGAATCGGAGGCGCCGAATGAGCGACGAATTGCCGCAGGTGTACGCCGACGAAAAGAAACTGCGCAGGCAATCGCGGCGCGATTTCCTGTTGTTCGGCGCAGGAACGCTCGCCGCGTTGACAGGACTGTGGTGGATCGCGCCGGTCTCGTCGAAGAAACGGCTGGCCGGCGAGCATGCGTCGGACGCTCTCGATACGCTCGCCGCACGCGTTGGCCTTTCACACGAACGCAGCGAACGATTTCAGAATCGCGCGCTGACGTTCGACGACGACATCGCCGAGGCGTTGTATTCGCCGAATCGAACGGTGCGGACGTATTCGAAACGCGACGTGACGCCGCTGCGCAACAACTACGAGGGACGGACGCCGTCGCCGGCGTACCTCGACACGTGGACGCTCACCATCACCGGCCTGGCCGCGGGCACCGACGTCGTCCTTCGTCAGCCCGATCTCGCGCATTTTGCGCAGCACGAACAGGTCACACGGCTCTGCTGCGTGGAAGGATGGAGCGCGATCGCCAGCTGGAGCGGGATTCGATTCGCCGATCTGCTGCGCGCGTATCCGCCGGCGAATGATGCGAAATGGGCGGCGATCGAATCGTCGGTGAATCTCGACGGCGCGGGAAATCCCGATCCGTACTACGTTTCGATCGATCTCCCTACCGCCCGCCACCCGCAAACTCTCCTGGCCACGCACCTCAACGGCCAACTCCTGGGCACCGACCACGGCGCGCCGTTGCGCCTCGTCGTTCCGATGAAGCTCGGCCTGAAGAACATCAAAGCGATCACGAAGATCGCGTACGTTGCCGATCAGCCGCGCGATTTCTGGGGCGAGCGGGGATATTCAAAGTACGACGGGTTGTAGCTTCGGCGCTCGCGCCGCGTTGTCGGTTGTCGGTTCGTTGCGCTTCGCGCGTTGTCGCTGGGAGCGCGGGCGTCTCGCCCGCCGTACTTGGCAAAATCCTGCTCGACTGCGGGCGGGACGCCCGCGTTCCCAGGACAACGCGGCGAAGTCGCAATCAACGCCGCAGATACGACCTGATCGACGTCAGAAACGTCTTCACATCGATCGGCTTCGAGATGTATCCATCGCATCCTGCCTCGAGAAAACGATCCTTGTCGCCGCGCATGGCGTGAGCAGTCAACGCGAGGATCGGGATCGATCCCGTCCGAGGATCCGACTTCATCTCGCGGATCACGCTGAGGCCGTCGATGCCGGGCAGGTGGATGTCCATCAGGATCAGGTCCACCGGGTCGCCGCCGCGCGCGGTGGCCAGCGCCTCTTCGCCGCTGGCGGCTTTCACGATCTGGTAGCCGCCCTCTTCGAGCAGGTACTCGACGAGCTGCATGTTCATGTCGTTGTCCTCGACGACGAGGACGCGCGCGGGGCGATCGGTCATGGCGTTACGACGGCTTTTTCGCGGCAGGAGGAGGAGTCGGCTTCGCCGCCTCGGGGAAGAACTTCGGATCGAACTCGACCTTGGCCGTCTTCCGCATCTGCTCGACCTTGTCCAGCGTGGCCTGCTGCTGCACGCGGCGAGTGATGCCCTGCCGCACCTGTTCGAGCGGCTGCGACGTGTGCTCGCCGGCTTTGAAGATGTGGATGCCGTAGCGCGACGGAACTGGATCGCTGACCTGCCCGGGCTGCAGGCGGAAGACGTGCGACTCGATCTCCGGCGGCAGCATGCCGGGGCTGAACGGCCCGAGGGCGCCGCCGCGATCGGCGCTGCTGGCGTCGTCGGAGTACTGCTTGGCCAGGTTCGCGAAATTGGCTCCGCCCTTCGCCTGCTGCGCGACCGACTGCGCCTTCTTCAGCGCTTCCTGCTGGCTCAGCGCCTTGCCGTTGCGGGGAGGAACGGCGCCGCCTTCGTAGGCGATGAGGATGTGGCTCAGCTCCATCGCCTCGAAGCTCTTCTTGTTCTCGTCGTAGAACTTCTGCACGGCCGCATTCGTCGGCGCCGGCGTCAGCTTTTGTGCGGTGGCGGCGGCGAGGATGTTGGTTTGATCCGCGGCCAGTTGCCCGGCAACCTTCGGATCCTTCTCCACGCCCATCTTGCGGCCTTCCTGCTCGAGGATCTTGAGCCGCACCATCTGCTCCGCGAAGGCCTGCTTGCCGGCTTCCGAGGTGAACTGCTGCTGCATTTCCTGCGGAAGCTGCGAGAAGGCGGCGGAAAATTCGCTTTCCGTGATCGCCTCGCCGTTGACGTGCATGATCACGTGCTCCGGACCGGCCTCCGCTTTCGTTCCTTCCATGACGGACGTGCTCGTCTTGGCCGGCGAGAACGGCCGCCATTCCGGCTTCCAGATTGCGAGTCCAAAACAGATCGCCGCGACGAGGGCGATGCCGGCGATTGCGATGACGATGTCTTTTCTCAAGGTCACTCCAAGACTCCGCGCTGCGCGCGTGTTGTCGGTTTTCGGTTGATTGCGCTGGCGCGCGTTCGCGGAAGTCTACAACGCTGCGTGGGTCCAAACTCACCGATAACGCGCGAAGCGAAACCAACCGACAACCGACAACGCGCGCCGCGGCGCGCAGTTACCGACAACCGACAACACGCGCGCAGTGCGGAGTGATTGACGCGAAACATCCCCGTGAGTATTCTCCGCGCTTGTGAAAACTTTCACGGATTCTCAGCCGTGAGTTTCGCCAGCAGCCGATTCAATACGCATAGTCCACGGCGCTGATTCTGCATTCCGCTTCGGAGCCCCGAGAACACGTATGGCAAAAGTCACCATCGACGGCGTCGAAGTCGAAGTGCAGGAAGGGATCAACTGCATCGAGGCGGCAAAAGCCGCCGACATCCACGTTCCCCACTTCTGCTACCACCCCTCCCTCACCGTCGTCGGCCAGTGCCGTATGTGCCTGGTCGAGATCGAAGGGATGCCGAAGCTGCAGGCCGGCTGCTCGACCACGGTCAAGGACGGGATGAAGATCCACGTCTGGAACGAGAAGGTCGACGTCGCGCGCAAGGGGCAGATGGAGTTTCTGCTCATCAACCATCCGCTCGACTGCCCCATCTGCGACAAGGCCGGCGAGTGCCCGCTGCAGGATTACTCGTTCAACTACGGCAGCGTGAACTCGCGCTACGGCGAGTTCAAACGCACGTATCCCGGTATGGACCGCACGCCGATCGGGCCGCATGTCGTGCAGAACATGAATCGCTGCATTCACTGCACGCGCTGCATCCGGTTCACGTCGGAGATCACGGGCACGAGCGAGCTGGCCTTCTTCAAGCGCGGCGCGTCGACCGAGGTGGGCGTGTTTCCGGGGACGCCGCTCGACAACTGGATGTCCGCGTGCGTCACCGACGTCTGCCCCACCGGCGCGCTGACCACACGCGAGTTCCGCTTCGAATCGCGGGTCTGGAACCTCGAGTCCGCCGAATCGGTGTGCAACGGTTGCGACGTCGGCTGCAACATCTTCATCGGCTTCCGGCAGGGACAGGTCTTCCGCTACCGTCCGAGAGTCAATCCCGAGGTCAATGATCACTGGCTGTGCGACTTCGGGCGTTTCTCGTACGAGCGCTACGACACCGATCGCGTCGTCGTTCCGAAGGTGCGCACCGAGGACGACTACCTGGGCATCTCGACGTGGAGCGAAGCGCTGGAAGCGATCGGCAACGCCGTCCGAGGCGCATCGAAAACGGCTGCGATCTTCTCCGCGAACATGACCAACGAAGAAGCGTGGCTGGCGAAGGAACTGTTCGTCGGCAAGATGGGCGCGACGGCCGGCGTGATGGTCGATCCGATCGGTCCGATCAAAATGAAATCGCGCACCGAATGGCTCCTCGGCACGCAGGCCGCGCCGAATTATCGGGGAGTTTCTGCGGCGCTCGGTGAGTCGTCAATCGAAGAGTTGCTCACGAACGGCGCGGACGGCATCGACGTTTTGTTCGTTACCGACGCGATGTTCAGCGAGCGCGCCAAAGATCCTGCCGTAGTCGCGAACCTGCGCAAGGCGAAGTTCCTCGTGGTCATGTCATGGGACGCGAATCACCCGCTGAACGACGTCGCCGACGTCCTGCTGCCTTCGACCATCCACGTCGAGAAGGAAGGGACGTTCACGAATCTGCAGGGACGCGTGCAGCGCATCCACCAGGCCTATCCGCCGAAGGGTCAGGCGGTCACCGATCTCGAGCTGTACCGCCGCATCGGAGCGATGCTTTACACCGACGCGGCTGAGTTCCGCGGCTTCGATCACATCCCCGAGTTCCAGGTCGCCGAAACGGCGGGAGCGCAGGCGTAAGCAGCATGCACGGGATCGATTGGGTTGACGTTGGCCTCTCGGTTTTGAAGATCGCCATCGTCCTCGGCGCGATGCTCAACGTCACGCCGATCATGGTCTGGGTCGAGCGCCGCGGCAGCGCGCTGATTCAGGACCGCCCAGGCCCGAACCGCGTCGGCCCGTTCGGCCTCTTCCAGTCATTCGCTGATGCTTTGAAGTTCATCCTCAAAGAGGACATGCTGCCGGCGAAGGCGAACAAGGTCCTCTATACGATCGCGCCGATGTTCGGCCTGATCCCGGCGCTGACCACGATCGCCGTCGTGCCGTGGGGCCGGCCGTTTCTTCTGCCGGGCGGACGGCTGTTCGAGCCGATCATCGCCAACGTCAATATCGGCATCCTGCTGATCTTCGCGCTGGCGTCGATGGGCGTTTACGGCATCGTCATGGCCGGCTGGGCGTCGGCGAACAAGTATTCGCTCTTCGGCGGCATCCGCGCCTCGGCGCAAATGATCTCGTACGAGCTCTCGCTCACACTCGCCGCCGTCAGCGTGTTGATGGTGGCCGGCTCGCTCTCGCTTCCCGACGTCGTGTGGCGGCAGAGCGGATCGTTCGTGCTCTTCAATGCGATCAAACTCCCGGCCTGGAACATCTTCTCGCCGGCGATGTGGATGGCCTTCGTAGTTTTCTTCGTCTCCGCCTTCGCCGAAACGAACCGGCTGCCGTTCGACTTTGCTGAAGCGGAAGCCGAACTCGTCGCCGGGTATCACACCGAATATTCGTCGATGAAGTTCGCGCTCTTCTTCATGTCCGAGTACATGGCCATGGCCACGATGTCGGCGCTGATCACGACGCTCTTCCTCGGCGGCTGGGACATCCCCTGGTACAACGAACCACCCAACGCCCTCGGCTTCGCGCTCTCGGCGCTCGCGTTCGTGCTGAAAGTCAGCGCGATCCTCTTCGTCTTCGTCTGGGTACGCTGGACGATCCCGAGACTGAAATACGACCTCCTGATGAAACTCGGCTGGAAGGTGTTCCTGCCGATGCCGGTGATCAACATCGTGATCGTTGCGCTGTTCATCGCGAAGAGGTGGATATGAGGGTTGCTAGGTTGCTGAGTTGCTGGGTTGCTCGGTGCTGCGCTCGATCAGCAACTGCCTTACTCAGCAACTCAGCAACCCAGCAACTCAGCAACCAAAACATCCAGCAACCCAAGCACGAAGCAACGCAAGCATCCAGCAACCAATGATCTCCTTCGCCATCTTCTTCTTCTTCGCCGCTATCGCCGTGATCTTCGCGGCGATGGTGGTGCTGCATCGCAATCCGGTGGTCGGGGCGCTGTCGCTGGTGGCGTCGTTTTTTGCGCTGGCGGTGATGTACGTGCTGCTCGAGGCGCCGTTCCTGGCCGCGCTGCAGGTCATCGTCTACGCCGGCGCGATCATGGTGCTCTTCCTCTTCGTGATCATGCTGCTCAACCTGCAGCATCAGGAGGAGCCGCGTACGCGCCCGGTCCAGCAGTTCCTCGGATACACCACCAGCGCGGCGTTCGGACTGGCGCTGATCTACTACCTCGCCAAGTACGGCGTGACCAGACTGCCTGACGGACCGTTCGTGTCGGATGCGCGAACGATCGGGATTCGGATGTTCGAGGCCTACATCTTCCCCTTCGAGATGGTGTCGATCCTGCTGCTGGCGGCAATCGTCGGCGCGCTTCTGCTCAGCGGCCGCACCGGCATCGCGAAGAACGAGGAGACGTCATGATTCCGACGCACTGGTTCCTCATCCTCAGCGCCATCCTTTTCACCATCGGCGTCTGTGGCGTGCTCACGCGGAAGAACGGCATCACCATCTTCATGTGCATCGAGTTGATGGTGAACGCGGTGAACCTCACCTTCGTCGCCTACGCGCGCCAGTTCCATCAGATCCACGGACTCCTCTTCGTCTTTTTCGTGATGGCCATCGCCGCCGCCGAAGCCGCCGTCGGCCTGGCCATCTTCATCTCCCTCTTTCATCACAGGCACACGATCGATGTGGATGAAGCGAATCTGATGAGGTGGTAAGGGAGGGTGTGGGTGTAGGGGGTGGGGAGTGGGAGAACGGCTCCGACGGTCGGCGTTCGGGCCTTATCTCCCACACCCCACTCCCTACCCCCCACACCCGTACACGGCACAGTCGTCGCAAGTATCCAGACTCAGCAAAGGAGTCTGGAAAATGGACAAGACCGAGAAGCTCATTGACTGGGAAGAGAACGAGCGGAAGGACCGGAACCGGGACGGTATCGATGACCGCATCGAGCCGGCCATTCCGGACGTCAGCGTCGGTTCGCAGAAGCTCGCCGATCGGGTTCGCGAGAACCCCGGCATCGATCCGTCGCTGTCCGGAAACGATCTCGACGCCCAATGGGAAATGGCCGAGTCGCAGGGCGACGAGGCAGCGACCGGAAGTCAGCAGACTCCCGGCCAGAACGACACGGAAGAAACAGCGGCGGCGATGGGCATCTCGTACGCCGACGACGAAGAGCTGAAAGTCGGAGAAAAGGAACGAAGCCGCGACGAACACCGCTGGGAACTCGACCCGGCATCTTCCGACGACTATCAGGAACGGATGAAAGATCAGAGCTGATGCGGGGATCTCCCCGCATCGGCAGATGCGAGGAGAGAAACAAAGATGAAGGCAGAAAGCAGAAAGCAGAAGTCGTAGCGGTTCCTATCCCGCTCACCTTTCTGCCTTCTGCTTTCTGCCTTCATCTTTCCCGTACATGCTCAACACACTCTGGCTCATCCCCCTGCTGCCGTTCGCCGGCTTTCTGCTGAACGGCCTGTTCGGCAAGCGCCTCGGCAAAGGCTTTGTTTCCGCCGTGGCGTTGCTCGCATCGCTCGGCGCCGCCGTCGCCGGGACGATCGCCGTCGTCCAGTACCACGCCGCGTATCCGACCGGCGAGCGGCACGTCAATCTCGTCTACAACTGGATCTCCTCGGGATCGGTAAGCGCCGATCTCGCCTTCCAGCTCGATCCGCTCAGCGTGGTGATGCTGATGGTCGTCACCTGGGTCGGCTTCCTCATCCACCTCTACTCGGTCGGCTACATGGCCCACGAGCACGGGTACGGCCGCTACTTCGCCTATCTGAATCTCTTCCTCTCCGAGATGCTCGTCCTCATCCTCGGATCGAGCTATCTGTTGATGTTCGTCGGCTGGGAAGGGGTGGGACTCTGCTCGTACCTCCTCATCGGCTTCTACTACGAGACCGACTACGCGCCCGCCGCCGGCAAGAAGGCGTTCATCGTCAACCGTATCGGCGACTTCGGCTTCCTCATCGCCATGTTCCTGATGTTCGCCTGGTTCGGCAGTGTCGATTTCGCCAAGGTCTCTCAAATTGCGAGCGCAGGCGGCGTCGAGCACTGGCTGCTCACCGCCATCTGTCTCCTCCTCTTCCTCGGCGCATGCGGCAAGAGCGCGCAGATTCCGCTTTACGTCTGGCTGCCCGACGCCATGGCCGGACCGACGCCCGTCTCCGCCCTCATCCACGCCGCCACGATGGTCACCGCCGGCGTCTACATGATCGTCCGCTCGAACGCGCTCTATCGACTGGCGCCGGGCGCGATGATGGTGGTTGCGTTCATCGGCGCACTCACCGCGCTCTTCGCCGCGACGATCGGAATTAGACAGTGGGACATCAAGAAAGTCCTGGCCTACTCCACCGTCTCGCAGCTCGGCTTCATGTTCATCGGCGTCGGCGTCGGCGCCTTCACCGCCGGCGTCTTTCACCTCATCACCCACGCCTTCTTCAAAGCCTGCCTCTTCCTCGGATCCGGTTCGGTGATCCACGCCATGAGTGGCGAGCAGGACATGCGGAAGATGGGCGGCCTGAAGTCGAAGATCCCCATCACCTACTGGACCTTCCTCATCGCCACGATCGCCATCGCCGGCATCCCGCCGCTGGCCGGCTTCTTCTCCAAAGACGAGATCCTCGCCTCGGCGCTGGCCAACCCGTACTTCCCGCAGTGGTTCAACGTCGTGATCTGGATTCTCGGATCACTCGCCGCGTTCTGCACCGCGTACTACATGTTCCGCCTCGTCTACCTGACCTTCTTCGGCGATTTCCGAGGAACGCACGAACAGGAGCATCACCTGCATGAATCGCCGTGGACGATGACGCTGCCGCTGATCGTCCTGGCCACGCTTTCCGCCGTCGGCGGTGCGATCCTCGGCTGGCCGCACCGGCACTTCCTCGCCGCGTGGCTGCATCCGATCTTCCCCGAGATCGGCGGCGCGCCGGAAGTGCAGTACGAGATCTCCCCGAACCTCGAATACGGATTGATGTTCGTCTCCACCGCCATCGCCGCCCTCGGCATCTGGGCCGCCTACGCCCGCTTCTACAAACGCGGACTGGCCGCCGACGAACAGTTCGCCGAGAAGATGCCGGCCGTCGCGCGCGGGATGGAGAACAAGTGGTACGTCGACGAGCTGTACGGAGCGGTCATCGTCCGCCCGCTCGAAGGCTTCTCCCAATTCCTCTGGCGCGGCATCGACGCCATCATCGACGGCCTCATCGCCCTTCTCGGCTACGTCGTCGCCGCCATCGGCGACCTCCTCCGCTTCTTCCAGACCGGCAACGTAAGGAACTACGCGCTGATGTTCTTTTTGGGAGTGATCGTGTTCATCTGGGTGCTGGCATGAGTCAAAAATTTATCCTGAGCCGCGAAGACGGCGAAGGATCTGCCGACTACATGCGCGGCTCCGTGGCCGCCGGATGCTTCGCTCCGCTCAGCATAAAGTGGAGGAGCCAATGATCCTCTCCATCACCCTCTGGCTCCCCATCGCCGCCGCGGTGCTCATTGCCTTCTTCCCCAAAACCGCCGCGAGCGCGATCAAAGGCTTCGGCCTGCTCGCCGCCCTCGCCACCTTCGTCGTTTCGCTCGGCATCCTCAGCGGATTTAAAGAAGGCGTCGCCGGCTTCCAGCTCACTGAATCGCTCGCCTGGATTCCCCAGTGGGGCATCCGTTACGCGCTCGGCGTTGACGGCATCTCGCTCTGGCTCGTCCTCCTGACCACGCTCCTCACGCCGGTGGTTTTCCTCTCGTCCTGGAACACCATCCACAAGCATCCGAAGGAGTACGTCATCGCGTTCCTGATCATGGAAGCGGCGATGATCGGCGTCTTCGTCGCCACCGACCTGCTCCTCTTCTACGTCTTCTTCGAACTGACGCTGCTGCCGATGTACCTCGTCATCGGCGTGTGGGGCGGCGCGAACCGGATCTACGCCGCGATCAAGTTCTTCCTGTTCACCATCGCCGGCTCGCTGTTGATGCTCCTCGGCATCATCTACCTCGCCTTCGCGCACCTGCACGACACCGGCATCATCACCTTCACCATCACCGAGCTTTACGGCACACTGCTCACGCCGCACGCGCAGACGCTGCTGTTTTTTGCTTTTGCTTTGGCATTCGCGATCAAAGTCCCGCTCTTCCCGCTGCACACCTGGCTCCCCGACGCGCACGTCGAAGCGCCCACCGGAGGCTCGATCATCCTCGCAGGCGTGATGCTGAAGATGGGCACGTACGGCTTCCTGCGATTCGTCCTCCCCTTCTTCCCCGACGCCACCGCCAAATACGCAGGCCTGCTCATCGCGCTGGCCGTGATCGGCATCGTCTACGGAGCCCTCGTAGCGTGGGTCCAGCCGGACATGAAGAAGCTGGTCGCTTACTCCTCCGTCTCCCACCTCGGCTTCTGCGTGCTCGGCATCTTCGCGTTGAATCAAACCTCGATCGAAGGCTCGATCCTGCAGATGGTCAACCACGGACTCTCCACCGGCGCGCTGTTCCTTTGCGTCGGCGTGATCTACGAGCGACGCCACACGCGCCTCCTCGCCGATTACGGCGGACTGGCGAAGACGATGCCGGTCTTCGCCACGTTCTTCATCATCGCCATGCTGTCGTCGGTCGGATTGCCCGGCCTGAACGGTTTCATCGGCGAATTCCTCATCCTAGCCGGCTCCTTCCAGACGTCGCCGCGATGGACCATCGTCGCCGCGACCGGCGTCATCCTCGCCGCCATCTACCTGCTCTGGCTGATCCAGCGCGTCTTCTTCGGGCCGATCACCAACGAGGAAAATCGCAACGTCAAAGAGATCGCCTGGAACGAGATCGCCGCGCTGGTCCCGCTGGTCATCCTCATGGTCTGGATCGGCGTCCGCCCCAACACCTTCCTGCGCAAGATGACGCCGAGCGTGCAGCAACTCCTGCAGATCGTCCACAAGACCGACGCCAGCAAAGCGATCATCGCGAGCAACGGAGGTACGCATTGAATCTCACCCCGCTGCTCGAAGCCGGATGGATGAACGCCATCCTCCCCGAGCTGGTCCTCTGCGCCGGCGGCATCCTCCTGATCCTCTTCGACGCCTTCGCCCCGAAACTGCGCGGCGCCGGCGCCGCCCTGGCCGTCATCGTCTTCCTCGCCGCCGGCTGGAGCGAACGGCTGCTGGTGGGAGGCAACTTCTTCGGCGGCACCTACCAGATCAGCGCCATCACCGTCATCTTCGACTACACCTTCCTCCTCGCCGCCATCCTGGCCACCCTCTTCGCTCGCGCCTACCTTGCGCGCGAACGATTCGAGCGCGGCGAGTTCTACGCCCTGCTGATGTGGGGAACGGTCGGCATGATGATGATGGCCAAGGGCCTCGACCTTCTCGTCGTGATTTTGGGACTGGAGCTCCTCTCGATCTGCATCTTCATCCTGGTCGGCTTCCACCGCCGCATCGCCGTCTCGAATGAAGCGAGCCTCAAGTACTTTCTGGTGGGCGCGTTCGCGACGGGATTCGTGCTCTACGGAACCGCGCTCTTCTACGGAGCGACGGGATCGACGAATCTCGCCGCCTTTTCCCGCTACTTCGCCACCGCCGACGCGTCGAACCCGCTCCTCACCATCGCCTTCATCCTCCTGATGTCGGGCCTCGGCTTCAAACTCGCGGTCGCGCCATTCCACGGCTGGGCGCCGGACGTCTACCAGGGCGCGCCGTCGCCGATCGCCGGCTGGCTCTCCACCGCTCCGAAAGCAGCCACGCTCATCGCTCTCGTGCGCATCTTCTCGTCGATGACGCCGGTCATCCAGCAGGCCTCGTGGATGAAGATGGTCGCCGCGCTCTCGGTCCTTTCCATGATCATCGGCAACGCCGTCGCCATCGCCCAGCGCGACCTCAAGCGCATGCTGGCCTACTCCGGCATCGCCCACGTCGGCTACATGCTCATCGCGCTGCTCTCGCTGCGCGATGAATCGGTCGCCGCGATCTCCGTCTACGTCATCACCTACGCGCTGATGAACATCGGCGCCTTCGGCGTGATCTCGATGCTGGCCAAAAACCAGAACGATCCGCAGACGCTCGACGACATCGCCGGCCTCGGCTTCCGCCGTCCGTTCTACGGCCTGGCGCTGACCATCTGCATGTTCTCGCTCTCCGGCCTCCCGCCGACCGCCGGCTTCATCGCCAAGTTCTACATCTTCAAAACCGCCGTCGACACCGGCCACATGACCATCGCCGTCATCGGCATCATCACCAGCATCGTCTCGGTCTACTACTACCTGCGCGTCGTCTACTTCCTCTACATGAAGGACGCCGATGAGATGGCGCACGCCATCGATCCCGACATCTTCGGCACCGGCGCGCTGCTGATCTCGCTGATCGGCATCTTCGCCATCGGACTCTTTCCCACGCCTCTTTTCAACGCGGCCGGAGCCGCTGCCCGGGCGCTCCTGCCGTAGTCCGCGACCTATGTCGAACGACCGGCCGAACACCAACGACCGCGAAACGATCTCGGAGCTCACGACCGGCCGGTTGTCGGTCTACCTCCGCTGCCTGACGTTCCTGGAGTCGGTCGGCCAGAGCACCGTCTCCTCCGCGGAGCTGGCCGAACGCTTCCATCTCAACTCCGCGCAGATCCGCAAGGACCTGGCCTGCTTCGGCGAGTTCGGCACGCGCGGCGTCGGCTACAACGTCACGCGCCTGCGCGATCACCTTGTACGCGAGCTCGGCCTCGACCGTACCCGACGCGTCCTCATCGCCGGCGCCGGCAACCTCGGCATGGCGCTGGCCGATTACGGAGGCTTCAACGACCACGGCTTCGAGATCGCCGCCCTCGTCGACAACGATCCGACGAAGTTCGGACGCCGCTCCCGCAGCGGCATCGAAGTCCTCCCCTGGGATGAGCTCCCGACCATCATTCGCGAACACCAGGTCGAAATCGGCATCGTCGCCGTCACCGCCGAAGCCGCTCAAGCCGTCTACGACGCCTTCGCTGACGCCGGCCTGAACGCGGTCCTGAACTTCGCCCCGACTCAACTCCGATCGCGGCCCGGAGTGAAGGTGAAATCCGTCGACCTCCGCATCAACCTCGAGTCGCTCTCGTTCTATCTGAAGAATGTCGAGGATGGGCAGTAGGTGATTTACCCCCCACTAACGGCAGGCAATATCAGGATCTCCGCACCGTGAGGGATTGGCGCGGACAGGCCGCCGATATCGCGGAAGCTATCCCCGTCGATGAAGATGTTGATGTGGGGGCGGACTTCGCCGAGCTCCGTCACGATGCGGTCGCGGACCTTCGGATAGTCGTGTCCGAGTAGATTGAGTGCCTCGCGGATCGACGCAGCGGATCCGTCGACGCGCAACTCGCTGCGGCCTCCGGCGAGGTCGCGCAGCGGTCCGGGGATCACGAAGAGGAATGACATCAAGAGATGTACGCGGCTTTGACCGACACGATGGCGGGCAATCCGTCCGCCAGTTCCGACCAGCGCTTCCCTTCATCATGGGAGCCGAAGAGTTTTCCGTTGCGCGTGCCGAAGTAGACGCCGACCGGATCGAGTGAATCGACGGCCATCGCATCGCGGAGCACCGTCTCGTACGCGTCGTCCTGCGGCAGCCCTTTCGTCATCGGCTTCCACTTCTTGCCCGCATTTTCCGTTTTGTAGACGCGGAGCTTCCCTTCGGGCGTGCAACGAAAGCCGTCCGACTCCAGCGGCACGATCCAGGCGATGTCGGGATTGGTTGGATGAACGCACATCGCGAATCCGAAATCCGAGGGGACGCCGTTCGCGATGTCGGTCCAGGTCTCGCCGCGATCGTCGGTGCGGTAGAGACCCCAATGGTTCTGCAGGTACATGCGGTCGGGACGCGTCTTCGACTGCGCCACCTTGTGCACGCACTGGCCGAACTCGGGATGCTTGTCGGGGAGAAAGTCGGCGCGGACGCCTTTGTTCGATGGACGCCAGCTCTCGCCTGCGTCTTCCGTCACGTACATCCCCCCGGTCGAAATCGCCACGCGGATGCGGGACGCGTCGGCCGGATCGAGCAGGACCGTGTGCATGCAAAGGCCGCCGCCGCCCGGGTGCCATTGCGGACGCTGCGGATGGTTCCACAATCCTTCGACCAGGTTCCATGAATCGCCGGCATCCGTCGACTTGAACAACGCCGCCGGCTCGACGCCGCAGTAGAGCGTGTCGCCTTCCGAATCGCGGCCGGGAACGATCTGCCAGATGTTCTTCAGCGCCGCTTCCGCGCTCTCCGGGAACTTCACGTTCGCCACCGCCGGATCGGTCCACGTCCGGCCGAAATCGTCGCTCGACCGCAGCAGCGCTCCCCAATGCATGCTCGCCGGACCTGCCCAGAGCCGCTGCCGTCCGAAGCGGCCGTCGTACGCCATGCCGTAGACCGCGCTTCCCGGAAAATACGGGCCGCCCATCTCCCACTTCTTGCGCGACTCGTCCGCGCGAAGGATGAACGCGCCCTTCATCGTGCCGACCATCAGCAGGACGTCGCCTTTTTCGGGTTTCACATGGTGGGTAACGGGCATCGCTTTCTCCTGTCGATGAGGCGTTCGAGGAAGGCGCGATTGTAGCGCCGTCAGATATGCTCGGCCGCATGGATGTCGTGCTCTTCGGCGCAACCGGAATGGTCGGACAAGGCGTTCTTCGCGAATGCCTCCTCGACCCGGACGTGCATCGCGTTCTGTCAATCGGCCGCACTGTCACCGGACTGCAACATCCGAAACTGCGCGAGATTGCACGCGCGAACCTCTTCGATTACGCCGATCTCGAGTCCGATCTCACCGGCTTTGACGCGTGTTTCTTCTGCCTCGGAACGTCAGCGGCGGGCAAGTCGGAAGACGAATACCGCCGCGTCACCTACGACCTCACCCTCGCCGCCGCTACCACGCTGGCCCGGCTCAATCCGCGGATGACCTTCATCTACGTCTCCGGCAGCGGCACCGACAGCAGCGAACAGGGCCGCACGATCTGGGCGCGCGTGAAAGGCGCCACCGAGAACGCAATCCTCCGCCTCCCCTTCAAAGCCGCCTACATGTTCCGTCCCGCCGCCATCCTGCCGATGCACGGCGAGACGTCGAAGACGCGGCTGTATCGAGTGGCCTACGCCATCGCCCGCCCGCTCCTGCCGCTGCTGACACGGCTGTTCCCCGGCTACGTCACCACGACCGAAACGCTCGGCCGCAAGATGATCGACGTGGTCCGCAACGGAGCCCCATCTCCGATTCTCGAAGCGCCCGATTTCAGCGCCCGCAAGCCGCGCTCTTTTTGATGACGGAAGGAACGCTTCAACGGCTCCTGGTGTTGTTCGTACCGCGTAACAAACCGCCACGAAACATTTCGTTGGCTCGTTCGTCTCAGACAAAAGCGGCGGCCACGCCGCATCCCGCTGGCATGCGTAACGCACGCGGGGGAGAATGGCCCGCCTACAACCCATCTAATCGATCAGCATTAAAGGAGCTTCAACAGTCATGAATCCAACAACCAAACGCATTCTGTCGACGATCGCGATCATCATCGCTTCAGTCGCCTTCGGCGTCGTCGTCTCCGCCGACCTCGGCCTGATGCGCCCTTCGCACGCGCAATCGGCCATCCAGACCACCTCGGGCGGCGTGCCGGCCGTCTCGGTCACCATCCCCTCGTTCGCCGACGTCGCCGCGCGCGTCATGCCGGCGGTCGTCTCGATCACCTCCACCGAAGTGATCAAGACCAGCGACCTCCGCAGACAGAGCCCATTCGGCGGCGATCCGTTCGAGTTCTTCTTCCCCAGCCCCGGCCAGGGAAACGGTCAACGCAGCCCGCGCGGCAACCGCACTCCGGACGACGATGACGAGCGCAAGCAGGTCGCCGGCGGCTCCGGCTTCATCATTTCGCCGGACGGCTACATCGTCACCAACAACCACGTCATCGAAGGCGCCACGAAGGTCCAGGTTCACTGGGGCGCCGATGAGAACGGCACCGGCGGACACACCAGCGACGCCAAGATCATCGGCCGCGATCCGGCCACCGACATCGCCCTCCTGAAGATCGACGCCGGCCAGTCGCTTCCGACCGTTCCGCTCGGCGACTCCGACCGCATCCGCAAGGGTGACTGGGCCATCGCCGTCGGCAACCCGTTCCAGTTCGAAAACACGCTCACCGTCGGCGTCATCTCCGCGAAGGGCCGCACGCTCGGCCTCGGCGACACCACCCGTTCGTTCGAGAACTTCATCCAGACCGATGCCGCAATTAACTTCGGCAATTCGGGCGGTCCGCTGATGAACATCAACGGCGAGGTCGTCGGAATCAACACCGCAATCCGAGGGGGCGGCGCGCAGGGCCTCGGCTTCGCTACTCCGATCAACACGGCGAAACGCCTCCTGCCGCAGCTCAAGCAGGGCAAGGTGACCCGCGGCTACCTCGGCATGGGCATCGTCGATCTCACTGAAGATGCGCGCGCCGGATTCAGCCTTCCGCCCGATACGCGCGGCGCGCTCGTGCAGACCGTCGAGCCGGGCCTCCCGGCGTCGAAGGCCGGCGTGCAGCCGGGCGACATCATCGTCGAAGCCGACGGCCGCCCGATCAACAGCAACCGCGCACTCATCGACTACATCTCCTACCTCCCGGTCGGCAGCAAGATCAACCTGACCGTGATCCGCAACGGCAAGCGCCAAACGCTCACCGCGCAGACGATCGAGCGCACGCTCGAGGTGGACAAGGACGACGCCACCAAACCCGAAGAGTCGGCGCCGGCCCGCAACAAGTTGGGCATGTCGGTGCAGGACCTCACTCCGCAGCTGCGCCAGACCTACGGCCTGGCCGACAACGTCACCGGCGTCGTCGTGACCAGCGTCAAAGAAGTCTCGCCGGCCGGCGACGTCCTCAGCGAGGGCGACGTCATCAGCGAGGTAGCGGGCGAAAAGATTACGAGCGTCGGCCAGTTCCGCACCGCGATCGATCGCCTCAAAGCCGGCCAGACGGCGCGCATCTACGTCACGTCACCCGGCCGCAACGGCGCCGCGATCTCCGGCTACCGCTTCATCCACGTTCCCTGAGCCTCACCCGAACGTCCAATCAAAAGCCGGCGAGCAATCGCCGGCTTTTTTGTTGGACAATCGCAGACGTGGAAGACCTCATGCGCCGCGCGCTGGAGCTCGCCGCGCGCGGCCGCTACTCCGTCAGCCCGAATCCGATGGTCGGCTGCCTCATCGTGCGCGACGGAACCGTGATTGCCGAAGGGTGGCATCGCCGCGCCGGCGAACCGCACGCCGAAATCGAAGCGCTGCACGGCGTCGACGCGCGCGGCGCGACGATGATCGTCACGCTCGAACCGTGCGTCCACCACGGCCGCACCCCACCGTGCGTCGACGCGATCATCGCCGCCGGCATCTCGCGCGTCGTCATCGCCATGCGTGACCCGCACGAACTCGCCGCCGGCGGCGTCGAGAAACTGCGCGCTGCCGCCATCGAAGTCGTCACCGGCGTCCTCGAACCCGAGGCCCGTCAACTCAACGAAATCTTCATCCACGCGGTGACCCATCACCGCCCCTTTGTCCTGCTGAAAGCCGGCATGACCCTCGACGGCAAACTAGCCACCGTCACCCGCGAAAGCCGCTGGATCACCTCGGAGCCCGCCCGCCAGAAAAGCCTCGATCTCCGCGAACAGTACGACGCCATCCTCGCCGGCGCCGGCACGATCGTCGACGACAACCCGATGCTCACCCGCCGCCTCGGTCTCGCCACAACCCCGTGGACGCGCATCATCCTCGACCGCCGCCGCCTCGTTCCTGCTGACGCCACCGTCCTCACCGACGGCGGCAACACGATCCATATCACCGAGGACATCGGTCTCGACGCGCTCCTCGCCGACCTCTATTCACGCGGCATCCACTCGTTGATTGTCGAAGGCGGGTCTGCGGTCCTCTCCGATTTCATTCGCCGAGGTTTGTGGCAGAAGATGATCGTTTTCATCGCTCCGATGGTCGTCGGGGGTGCCGAAGCGCCATCGATTTTCAGCGGGGAGGGTGTGGCGAAACTGGCAGAAGCGAATCGCTTTCGATTCGAACGGGTGGAAGCGGTAGGCGGGGATGTGATGATCACTGCATACCCGTGAGTTGAGCGACGAGAGCATGGCGATCAACCTCAGTCACGAACTCGGCCCGGCAACTACTCATCTTCGTGCGGCGAGTTCGTAACAATCTCTTTCACGGCGGCAAGTTTCCCGTCGTACTTCATGATGATCCCGCAAGGAATGGCGTGCTCCTCCAGCACGGCCTCGTCATTCTTCTCTCGGTCGTGTCACTCGATCCAGACGTACTGGAACGCGATTGTCGCTGCGGTAGAATCACGCCATGCATAACGAGTTCACATCCATCATCGAGCAGGATGGCGAATGGTTTGTCGCCTACTCGCCTGAGATTCCGGGCGCGAATGGACAGGGCCGCTCGCCTGAGGATGCTCGCGAAAATCTGGCCGAGGCGATCGCTCTCATCCTCGCAGATCGCCGCGAAGATGGTTTGCGTGGCGTGCCAGAGGGTGCAATCCGCGGCACCGTCGTGGTTCAGTGAAGCAGAGAGAATTACTGCGGCATCTTCGCCGGAATGGCTGTTTCCTGAAGCGCCAGGGCAAGGAGCATGAGCTTGGGTGCAATCCTCAGAACGGCCGGATCTGCCGAGAACTCGGAGTGCCCGAGCCGTAACCATGTTCACCGGCATCATCAACCACAGCGGCATCATCGAAACGCTCGAACAACTGGAGTCGGGAGCGCGGCTGCGGCTGCGTACGACCGATGAGACCCCGTTCGCGCGCGGCGAGAGTCTGGCGGTGAATGGCGTCTGTCTCACCGTGCTACCGCAGGATGACGGCGCGCTCCTCACCGACGTCTCCAACGAAACGCTCGCCCGTACGACTCTCAGTTCGTTGACGAGCGGTGTTCGAGTTAACGTCGAACGGGCGATGTCGCTTGGCGATCGGCTCGGCGGACATCTCGTGCAGGGACATGTCGATTGCGTCGGCGCACTCCTCTCGATCAAACCTGAAGGGGAGTTTGCGGTATATCGGTGGAGCGTGCCGACGGAGTATGCGGAGCTCATCGTGGACAAGGGATCGATCGCGGTGGACGGGGTTTCGCTGACGGTGGTCGAGCCGGACGGCGCCAGCTTCGGCGCCGCGCTCATCCCCGAGACTCTGCGCCGCACGAACCTCGGCGACTCCGCGATCGGCGATCGCGTCAACCTCGAGCTGGACATGATCGCCAAGTACGTGCGCTCGCTCGTGGCGCCGTATCTCGCGCGCTGAGTCGCGCTTACACTGTCGCAGCGTGATCGTTTACAAGAAAACGCCGCATCTGCGCGTCACACGCGCCCAGGTGCCCGAGCCGCCGTACTGGGCCGCGACGACGATCGCGCCGTACAGCCCGCGCCGCGCCGCGCCGATTGCCATCGACTACGTCGACCTGCGCGCTTCGTGCGCCGAACGCTTCGAAGTCTCCGTCTGCGACAACGTGCGCGACGATCTGGAGCGCAGCACGACCCGCCATCCGCTGCATGCGCCGGTGTTGATCGATGCCGCCGAGTTCGCGGAAGTCATCTTCGGCCGCGGCGAAGAAGCGCTGCAGTTCGCCGCCGAGCAGCAGGTCGCGGCGATGCAACTCATCTCCGCGCGCGGCGCGCTGCCGAAGGAAGTTCCCGACGACGCCATGATCGCTATCGCCGCGTGGCCGCTGGAGTTCGATCGGATCGAAGCGCTCTTCGCCGGCGCGAAAGAACGTGCGTTGCGGTGGGGCGTCGTCGTTCCGATCGTCTTTCCGGTGACGACCGATCTCACCGCGCTGAGCCAAGTCGCCGACTTGGTGAAAACCTATCGCCCGTCGTTCTTCACCGGAGTGCCGGTCGAGCTCGACGCCACCGCGCGCAACGCGCTCGCCCGAACGCTCACCGGCGACGGCAGCGAAGAAACCTACGAGATGCTCTTTCACACCGACCTCGGCCCGCTCCGTCTTTCCACCGAACGCCACATCGCCGCGCTGGCTGGCGAGATGGACGTCGCCGATTTCGTCGTTCCGCCGCGCTGGGACCGCCCGACGAATTGGAACGCAGCGATCCTTCTCACGCTGACCGCGAACCGCATCCTGTCGATGAATCGCGACGAGGAGCTGGCCTGGCGTCTGACGCGATCGGCCAAAGTCATCGCCACGCTGGAGAAGCCGATTGAGCGTGTGGCGCAGGCAGCCAGCCTTTCCATCATCGATCCGCTCGACGAGATCAGCGTCGACCTTCTGACGGAGTGGCTCGAAACCGGCAGGTCCAGCTTCGCCGGACACATCGAGAAACAGTGGCGTCTGCGAAGGGACACAGGGTTGTAGGATTTCGCGCGCGTGGCGGCCGAGCCTAGGGCAACCAACGCAGTCGGCCGTGCCGACACGCTTGAATGCTTCCTTGAATCCTACCGGGAGAGCGGCAGGATAGCAGAAAATTCCGAAAGCAAAAGACTTTGTTAAATCCATGACAGATCCTGGGAGCGCGGGCATTCCTCCCGCCCGCAGAAGACGCGCCGCGCCGCTGATCGCGATTCTCCTCGCCGCGCTGGCGATCGTCCTCCTCGGCATCGCCGCCGCTGCCTGGTATGTCGCGCACCGCGTCGAGCAACTCGCCGTCCGCGCCGTCACCCGAAAAGAAGAACAGGTCGACCTCGGCACGCTCGTTACGCGCGTCCGCGAATTGAATCGTCTCGAGACCGCCGGCATGCGCGTAGTGAACGTCAGCACGATCAAGCAGTCCTACGACCTGATTCCGAACGCGCTCGCCGGCGATGAGCTCACGCTCTACTCAGCAGGCGACGTCATCGCCGGCGTCGATCTCTCGCTCCTGAAAACCAACGACGTCCACCGCGAGCCGGACGGCACGATCGTCGTTCGTCTTCCGCCGCCGCAGATACTCGTCTCCCGTCTCGACAACCGCGCCACGCACGTCATCAACCGCAACACCGGCGTCTTCCGCCGCGCCGACATCGGCATGGAAGGCCGCGCCCGCCAATACGCCGAACAAAACATCCGCAACGAAGCCCTCCACCGCGGCATCCTCCCGATGGCGCAACAGAACGCGGAAGCGAGAGTCGCGGGACTGCTGCACACCCTCGGAGCGGCGAACGTCCGGTTCGACGCTAGCGCCGCAACACCCTCTTCGCCACGCTGATCGCCTGCTTCAGCGCCGCGGACTTGCTCATCGTCTCTTCGTATTCGCGGGCGGGATCGGAGTCGTAGACGATGCCGGCGCCGGCCTGGACGGAGGCTTCGCCCTTCGCCAGGACGATGGTGCGGATGGCGATGCAGGAGTCCATGTTGCCGCTGAAGGCGAAGTAGGCGACCGCGCCGCCGTACGGTCCGCGCCGCGTGGTCTCGTGCGCGTCGATCAGTTCCATCGCCCGGATTTTCGGCGCGCCGGTCAGCGTGCCGGCGGGGAAGCAGGAGAGGAAGAGATCGACGGGGGTGCGGTCGTCGCGAAGCGTTCCTTCCACGTTTGTGACGAGGTGCATGACGTGGCTATAGCGCTCGATGTGGGCGAAGTCGGTGACGAAGACCGAGCCGCTGGCGCAGACGCGGCCGAGGTCGTTGCGGCCGAGGTCGACGAGCATCAGGTGCTCGGCCTGTTCTTTCGGATCGGCGATCAGCGTGCGTTCCAGCTCCGCGTCTTCTTCGTGCGTCGCGCCGCGGCGGCGCGTGCCGGCGATCGGGCGCGTTTCCGCGCGCGTGCCGTCCACTCGCACAAGCATCTCCGGCGACGCGCCGACCAGCGTGCACTCCGGCGTGCGCAGCAGGAACATGTACGGCGAAGGATTGATCGACCGGAGGACGCGATAAAGCGTCAGCGCGTCCGACTCTGGGAACTCCGTGCTCCAGCGCTGCGAGAGGACGATCTGGAAAATCTCGCCGGAGACGATCTCCTCTTTCGCCGCGTTCACCACCTTCTCGAAATCCTCCCTCGGGATATTCGGCGTGAAGGCGGCCTCGGCCACATCCTCGGGAAACGCGAGCAGTTCGACGCGCGCGGCGCGCAGACGTTCGATGGCGCGATCGAGCCGCGCGTTTGCTTCTTCGAGCGAGGCGTGCGCATCGGAGGTGAAGAGATTGACGATCACGTACAGCCGCTGCTTGACGTGATCGAAGACGACGACGTTGTCAAAGAAGAGCAGCCGCGCGTCGGGGATGCCGCTCTCGTTCGGATGCGAGTCGGGGATGCGCTCGCTCCAGCCGGCCACGCTGTAGCCGAAGAATCCGACGGCGCCGCCGAAAAACGGAGGGAGCGCATCCTTTCCATAGACGCGCAGCGGTTGCAGCTCGTTATTCAGCAATCCGACCGGATCGCTCGTATTTTCATCGAAGCGCAGGCTGCGGCGCGGTTCGAATCCGACGAACGAATAGCGGCCGACGTTCTCGCCGCGCTCGACGCTCTCGAACAGGAACGCCTCGCCACCGCCGGAAAGCGCGGCGAATGCTGCGACGGGCGTGAGGGCGTCGGCGCTGAGCTCGCGCGCGATCGGAACGATGTCGTAATCCTTGCGAAGGTCATCCAGGTTCATTCACATGCCTCGAGAAAAAGCTCGCTCTGCCGCGCCGCCTGCGCGCGGAGAAGATCGAGCCCGGTGAAGTTTGCGTGCGATTCGCGGCCGTACGCCGCTTCGATGATGGTACCGGCAACCGGCATCGCCACGATCACGTTTTGCGGCAACGTATTGATGACGAGATCGCCGCGCCAGGATGGCAGTTGTTCAAGGGGACGCGCGTTGAGCCGGTCCGCCGTGCGATTGAAGACGGTCGCTTCGATGCCGGCGCGGCGAAGGGCGACGAGCGCCGCACGCGCCGTTCCTCCGGCGCCGGCGACGGCGGCCGTTCGCGCGTTCGTCTTCGCAATCAGCGATTGAAATCCATCGACGTCGGTGTTGTCTGCAACGACGCGGCCGGCGATGCGGACAAGCGTATTCGCCGAACCTGCTTCCCGCGCGTGCTCGCGAATGCCGGCACCGATCGATTCGGCAAACGTCAGCGCGTCTTCCTTGAAGGGCGCGGTGATCGATAGGCCGTGCGGCGCGAATCGCTCACCGGCCGCGAACGGTTTGGCGACGTCAAGAAAATCGTCAGTGTCGAAAATCGAATACGCCGCTGCAACGCCACGCTCGCGAAAGATCGCGTTGTGAATGGCAGGCGAGCCGCTATGCGACGCAGGATTGCCGGCGATCGCGAAGATTTTCTCCGCGCGAAGGTTCTCGCGATTCGGGCCGTAGATCGCCAGCGCCTGCGCCAGCGTCATTTGTCCCGGCGCGGCGGAGCGCGTTTCATCGACGCTGACAAATTGCAGCTGCGATCCGAAGAACGGCGCCAGGATGCGCGAATACAAACCGCGCGCGCCCATCCCGATGACGGTCAAGTCTCGCCTGCCGCCGAGTAGCGCGAGCAGCCTTGCGTTCTCAGCGAAATTGCCGGGCGTCGCGGCAATCTTCAACTGCGTCGTAGGACGCGTTTCGGACAAGAGGCGCTCGACGTCGGGCATGCCTTCGTAGTCGTGATGCGAAACGATGAGCCGATCGCGATCGGGGATCTCCCTCCCCCACTCCACGTCGATGAAATCGATTCCGGCAGCGAACGCCGCATCGATATCCACATGGCCGCCGCCCCGATTCGTGGCGATGACCGGCTTCGCCGTCGCCGCACGGATGCGCGTCCAATCGACCGCACGGCCGCCGAACGCGTCGGCGCGCAACTCGATCGCGTCGTGATCGGCGTTCAGGGCGCGGATCACATCGATCGCCGCTTCCGGCGTTTCCTCGTAAATCGTGACCACCAGTTGCATCGCAAAAAACAGCTTACCCCGCGTGAACAACAAGGCTGCTAAAGTAACGCGTCATGTCCGAATCGATCCTGCCCGCGCCGTCTGCAGTGAAGCCTCGCCGTGGCTGGCTGATCGCAGCGACGATCGGCGTCGCGATGGTCACCATCGCGCTGATGGTCACCGCGCTGGTCACGTTCGACAAGTTCCAATTCGTCGTCGGCACATGGTTTCTGCCGATCATCACCAGCGGCGTCATCGCCGGCGCGCTCCTCCTGCTCGTCGCCGCCTTCATGCTTCCCGAGCGGAAGAGTTGGCGCGGGATCGCGCTGATGATCTGGGCGCTGATCGCGCTCACGTCTCCGGCAATGGGACTTCTGTTTCTCCTGCCGTGGGCGTTGCTGGCGATCACGCTTCCGATCGTGATCGTGATCCTGCGCGCGCTATTTCGGAAAACCGCTTAGTCGTTTCTCGTCGGCTGGAACGCCGTCGCCGGCACCGGCTCGCCGAACAGGAATCCCTGCACCTCTTCGCATCCCTGTTCGCGCAGGAAGGCGAGTTGGTGATCCGTCTCCACGCCTTCGGCGGTCACCCGGAGGCGCAGGCCTCGGGCCATGCCGATGACGGCGGAGACGATGGCGCGGTCGGGGGCGCTCGCTTCGATCTCCTGCACGAACTCCTGATCGATCTTCACGCTGTCGATGGGGAAGCTGCGCAGATAGTTCAATGACGAATGGCCGGTGCCGAAATCGTCGATGGCGATCTGCACGCCCATCTCGCGCAGGCGGTGCAGCGTCGAGATCGTACGCGACGTGTTCTGCATGGCCAGGCTTTCCGTGATCTCCAGCTCCAGATCGCCCGGCGCGAGGCCGGAGAGTTCCAGCGCGGAGGCGATCACCTGCGGCAGGTCGCTGTGCTGGAACTGGCGCGGCGAGAGATTCACCGCCATGCGGAATCCGGCCGGACGATCGCCCTGCCATGCTTTCGCCTGGCGGCAGGCCTCGCGCAACACCCACTCGCCGATCGGCACGATCAGCCGCGTCTCCTCCGCGATCGGGATGAAATCCATCGGACTCACGAGGCCGAAGCCCGGGCGGTTCCAGCGCAGCAGCGCCTCCACGCCCATCACGCGGCCGGAGACGATGTTGATCTGCGGCTGGTAATGAAGCTGCAGCTCGCCGCGCTCGAGCGCGTGACGCAGATCGTTCTCCAGCGACAGCCGCTCCAGCGCGCGGCTGTTCATCGCCGGCGTGAACAGTTGATACGAGTTGCGGCCCGCGTCTTTCGCGCGATACATCGCGTGATCCGCGTTGGCGAGCAGAATCTCCGCGGTGTCGCCGTCGCTCGGAAAGAGCGCGATGCCGATGCTCGTGGTGATGAACAGCTCCGTTCCGTCGATCTGGAGCGGCAGCGCGACGGTGTCCAGCACCTTCTGCGCGATTTTCGCCGCGTCGTCGGGCGTCTTCAGGTCCGCCAGCAGGACGGTGAACTCGTCGCCGCCCATGCGTGCGATCGAGTCCTCTTCGCGCAGCGACGCCTGCAAACGCGCGGCGATCGCTTTCAGCAACTCGTCGCCGGTGGAGTGGCCGAGCGTGTCATTCACCACCTTGAATCGATCGAGATCGAGAAACATCACCGCCAGCGGATTCTTCAGACGCCGCGCGTGCGCCAGTGCGACGGTTAGCCGATCGCGGAAGAGACGGCGGTTCGGAAGGCCGGTGAGCGCGTCGTGATAGGCCTGATACTCGATCTGCTCTTCAACGCGCTTGCGTTCGGTGACGTCGCGCGAGACGCCGACGATCTCGCGAATCTTTCCCGTCAGCGCATCGCGAACGCTGCGGCTGGTGGTCTCAAACCAGACCAGCGAGCCGTCTTTTTTCTCGACGCGGTACGCGAACGTCGTCGGACCTGATTCGTGGATGAGCGACGACAGATAGCGGACTTCCTCGCGGTCGACTTCGAAGATGAAATCGTAGATCGAGCGGCCGACCAGTTCCGACGGGTCATATCCGAGGAGGCGGCGGCAGGCGTCGGAGGCATAGAGGAGGATGCCGTTCGTCGACGTGCGCGAAATCATGTCGGTCGAGTTTTCGGCCATGAGGCGGTACCGCGCCTCGCTCTCGCGCAGCGCCTCCTCGGCCATGCGCCGCTCGGTGACGTCGTTGTGCACGCCGATCGATCCGACCACGTTGCCGGCCGCGTCGACCACCGGCGCGCCGCCGATCTCCAGCCAGACCACCGTGCCGTCCTTGCGTCGAACGCGCACTTCGTACTGGTCGGCGATGTGGCGCATGCGCATCCGCGTCTTCTCGCGCATCAGCGACACATCCTCGGCGTACGCGAGCAGCAGCTCGCCCTTCGCACCGACCAGCTCTTCGCGCGTGTAGCCGAGCATCTCGCAAAAGCGGTCGTTGACGAACTGCAGCACGCCGTCGTTGTCCGCCTGCACCAGTCCTTCGCGCATCCGCTCGACGAGCAGGCGGTAGCGCTCCTCGCTTTCGCGCAGCGCGTTTTCGGCGAGCTTGCGGTCGGTGATGTCGATGACCGTCCCTTCCAGAATTTCGGGATCGCCATCGAGGAGATGAACGCTTTCGATGAGCCAGCACGGACTGCCATCTTTTCGACGCAGCGAAATTTCGTGGCTGGTCATCATCCGTTCGCGCCGGAGATTGACGATGTAGTCGGCGCGTTGTTTTGGATCCTGGTAAAGATCGGGCGCCGAATGCTGCATCAGCTCTTCGCGCGAGGAAAAACCGAGGATCTGGGCCAGGGCCTCGTTGCAATCGAGAATGCGGCCGTCGATGGTGTTGCGGTAGACGCCGGCCAGATTGCGCTCGAACAGCAGCCGATGCCGTTGTTCACTCCCCTGCAATGCGGCCTCGGCGCGATGACGCTGCATGGCATTGACGAAAATCTCGCCGCTGATGCGCAGCAGCGACGCTGCCTCGTCGCTCCATTTGCGCGGTACGGCCGAGGCCACGCCCAACGCGCCGAGAAAGGCGCGGTTGTAAACCATCGGCACGACGACGATGGAGTGATTGCCGGCGCGGCGGAAGGCTTCCCGCTCCGCTTCCGCGTCCGGCGGAAGGTCGTCGATCGAGATCGTGACCTGCTGCAGCTCAATGAGTTTGCTGGCCGTCCATGGAAACGCGGTCAGCGGAATCTGCACACCGGGGCCGCGGATGACGTTCGGATCGGCGTTCCACTCGTACGCCAGCATCGCCGATTGCCGATCGTCGCTGACCATGTAGATGTAGGCGCGGTCGGCGCCGACGAAACGGCCGACGCTTTCCAGCGCGGCGGAAATCTCGCAGTCGACGTCCGCGGCTGCGACGTTGATGAAGTTCGTGGAAATCGCGGAGATCAGCTTCTCGAAGGCGAGGCGATGCTCAAGCAGTTCCTGCGTCTGCATCGCATCGGGGCCTACCTCGCCAGCTTTTAACTCGGACACGGAAGACTGATCATAACTTCTCGATCGGGTAGATCTTCACGTTCACTTCACGCGCGTAGTGCCGCAGCGGATGGCCCTCGGAACGCCGGACGCCGGCGGCCCAGATCAGCGTCTCATCGAGTTCGAGCACATCGGCGCGCTGCACCGGATACGGCTGGTGATGAACTCGGGCGCGGTAAAGCTGATGCTGATCGTCCGCCGCGTAGAGGATGTAGCGCTCGATGAGAAAGTGCTCCAGCGACCCCGGTGCGGCAGACGTGACGATGCCTTCCATCCCCTTATAGCGGATGTGCGCATTCGCCGGCTTCATCCCGCGCGGATCGTCGCGCTGCGAGTTGAAGTCGATCTCCGGCAGCGCCTCCTGCGACGGCTGAAAATTAATCTGCGCATGAAAATACGGCAGCTTGTACGCGGCGCGCGCCGCGGCGACGGCGATCGCGCTCGAGGCATCCAGACTGAAAAACCAGACGCCGGGATCGCGTCCGCCGCGATGAACGTACGTGCGGACGTTGATCTCGTGAAACGAGGAGACCCACGGCATCGGCGGCACGCCGACCGGGCGCACGCCGCTGAGCGTGAACGGGACAAGGCCGACGTACGCGATGCCGTCGAACGTATCGATGGTCAGCTCCGGCGGAACCAGCGCCTGCAACTCCTGCGGCGGAATTTCCCAGTGCAGGAAAAGGAGGTGGTGCCAGTCCTGACGCATCAGCGCCGGCTGGTTCGGCTCGAGCGTCGGAGCGACGCGATCGATGGTCTCAACGGAAGGCACGCGTATCTCCAAGCAAAATCCCGTCCTGTTTTAGAATCGGCGAAATGCGAATCCTACTTGCTGCCGCCGCGATCGCTTTTGCCGCGTGCTCGACCTCCACGCCCGGCACGCCAAATCAGAAAGCGCAGATCCCCGCGCCGGACTTCGAGATCCGGCAGCTGGTCGGGCCGGCGCAGCTCAACTTCGAGGAAGGGCCGATCGAGGTCAAGTACCGCCTCGACATCGGCAACCGCGCCGACATCCCCATCACGCTGAGCCGGGTAGAGATCGTGACGGTGAATCCCGAGGGCGCCGGGTACGCGCTCGACGCCAGCCATCGCGCGTACTACTTCCGCAAAACGATCCCCGCGCACTCGAACAGCTCGATCGATTTCTGGGCGAAGGCCTACGGCTACGGCCGCAGCACGCGCGAGAGCGAGCCGATCACCGTCCGAGGTACGCTGAACTTCGAAACCCCGAACGGACACTACAACGAGGTGTTCGTGAAAGAGATCGGGCAATACGCGGGACAGAATGACTGAGGTTGCCGGGTTGCTAGGTTGCTGGGTTGCTGAGTTGCTGGGTTCGAATTCGCCGCGTTAGGGGCTTCGGACGATAGCCAGGGGTGCGGCGAAGCGCGCACCCCTGGAAAGATGACGCGGTTGAGTTTCGTGCCGCGTCAGCGGCACCGGAAGCGCGGCAGTTCCTGTGCCGCTGACGCGGCACAAAATCACACCCGCTCGTTTTCCAGAGGTGCGCGCTTCGCCGCACCTCTGGCTATCCTCTGATGCCGCTAACGCGGCGAACCTACAGGTATCTTTTGAACCAATCGCGCGCCAGCTCCGCCACCTTCTCCAATGTTCCCGGCTCTTCGAATAGATGCGTGGCGCCGGGAACGATCTCCATCCGGCGCTTGCAGTTCATCTGATCGTAGGCCTCGCGATTCATTCCGATGACGGGTACATCGTCGCCGCCGACGATGAGCAGCGTCGGCGCGTTCACGCGCGGCAGCGCGGGGCCAGCGAGATCGGGACGGCCGCCGCGCGAGACGACGGCGTGAATCAGCTCCGGCCGTTCCGCCGCTGCGACGAGCGCCGCACCGCCGCCGGTGCTCGCGCCGAACAGGCCGATCTTCGTATTCGCATGTTGCGCGCGTAGCCAATCCGCCGTCCCGACCAATCGATCGGCGAGCATGCCGATGTCGAAGCGAAGCTCGGCGGTGATGTTGTCGCGCTGCTCCTCACGCGGCGTCAGGAGATCGATCAGCAACGTGCCGAGGTTTGCATCGCGAAGGACCGAGGCAACGTAGCGATTGCGCGAGCTGAACCTGCTGCTGCCGCTGCCGTGCGCGAATAGCACGATGCCGCTCGCGCCGGCCGGCACGAGCAGATTGCCGTCGAGCGTGATCGGCCCGATCGTAACGTGAACCAGTCCTTCATCCTGCGCAGGCATCAGTCGTCCTGACCGCCAGCAACTCGTGAACCTCTTCGTCGGTCGTCTGCGAAAAGTCTTCGTACCAGAGCCCGACCGCCTGAAACGGTTCCGGCGTTCGCAGACAGACGACGTCATCAACCTCGCCGCGAAAATCCTCGCATGTCTCGCGCGCCGCCACAGGCACCGCGACGACGATCGCGCCGGCATCCATCGCCCGCAACGCACGGACGGCGGCGCGCATCGTCGATCCGGTAGCCAACCCATCGTCGACGACGACGACCGTCTTGCCGCGGACATCGAGCGGCGGTTGCGATCCGCGATAGCTCTGTTCCCGGCGGATCAGTTCCGCCTGTTCGCGCGTGGCAACCGCTTCGATCGCTTGCTGTGAAATCGGGATGTGACGCAGCACGTCGTCATTCAGCACGCGCACGCCCCCGCTGGCGATCGCGCCCATCGCCAGCTCTTCGTGTCCGGGCACGCCGAGCTTGCGCACGATGAAGACGTCGAGCGGCGCGCCGAGCGCTCGCGCGACTTCGGACCCGACCGGAACGCCGCCGCGCGGAAGCGCGAGAACGATCACATTTGAGCGGCCGCGCAGACGCTCGGCGACCGCCGGGCCGAGCAGCCGGCCGGCCTCAAAACGATCGCGAAACGGCTCCTGCCACATGCGTTCGACGCTGCAAGGGATGTTCCCCGGACAGCTGGCAATGTTCCTGTATGCACCAGCAGCGACATGCACGAGATCGATCGAATCATCGCCACCTGCCGCGCGCTGATTGACGACGGCAAACGCGGCGTCATCGTCACCGTCGTTCGAACCGAGGGCTCGACGTATCGCCGCGCCGGCGCGCGAGCTGTCATCGCTGAAGATGCAACGATCACTGGTGCGATCAGCGGCGGCTGCCTCGAACACGATCTTGCGGAGCGGATGACGCAGTGGCTCGCGTCGATGACTCCGCGCCTCATCACATACGACTCCACGCAACCCGACGACATCATCTTCGGCCTCGGACTCGGATGCCGCGGCATCCTCGACCTGCTCATCGAGCCGTTCGACGCGATTCATCCGCCGCGGCTGGTGACGCACTTCCAGTGGAACGGACGCGAACCAGTGGAGTGGACGACGGCGCTTCCGAATGGCGAGGTGATGATCGAGATCCTCCGACCACCGCGCCTCATCGCGATCTTCGGCAATGGAGCCGACGTCGATCCGGTCGCGCAACTTGCACAATCCGTCGGCTGGGATGTGCAAGCCATCAAACCTCGGCATGAGTTCAACGCGAACGACTTCGACGCCGCGGTGGTGATGACGCACAACTTCGCGCGCGATGCCGAGATCCTGGCCCAGCTTCTTCCGTCGGCGATCCCGTACATCGGCCTCCTCGGCCCACGTTCTCGCGGCGATCAACTGCTCGCCGAGATCGGCGCGACGCGCGAGGCACGCCTTCACAATCCGATCGGCCTCGACCTCGGCGGCGAGACTCTGGAACAGATCGCGCTCGCCATAGTGGCCGAGATGCAATCCGTCTTCGAGCGCCGCTCCGCGAAGCCGCTGCGCGATCTCGACGCGCCGATTCACGAGAGCCGGAACACGCCCGCGTGCGCGTAGTCGCCGTCGTCCTCGCCGCAGGTTCGTCGACACGGCTCGGGACGCCGAAACAGGACATCGTCTTCGACGGCGAAACGCTGCTTCAGCGCGCGGAGAGACTTGCGTGCGCCGTGGCGGACGAAGTCATCGTCGTCGATCGCCAGCTCAATCCGGACGCGGACGAAGGGATCGCGTCATCGATCCGCACCGGCGTCCGTCTGGCAGGCGAAAACGCGCGCATCCTCATCATGCTTTGCGATCAGCCGCTCATCACGGTCCAGCATCTTCGCGCGTTGATCGCGAGTGACGCGCCGATCGTTGCGACCGGCTACGCGGGCATCGCCGGTGTGCCGGCGGTCTTCGCGCCGGAGTTTGTTCCCGAACTGCGGGCGCTGCGCGGCGATCGCGGCGCTCGCGTCGTCATCGCTGCGCATCGGGATATTGCGCGGGTCGTTTCGTTTGAAGATGCGGCTGTCGACATCGATCGCCAAGATGATCTTCGAAAGCTTTCACCGCAGAGGCGCAGAGATCGCTGAGGGTCACAGCAACTTGTCGATCGTGATCGGCAGATCGCGCACGCGCTTGCCCGTCGCGTTGTAGACCGCGTTCGCGATCGCCGGCGCTACGCCGATGATGCCGATCTCGCCGATGCCTTTGGCACCGATCGGGTTTACGTGTGGGTCGTCCTCCTCGACCATGATGATGTCGATCGGCGGGATGTCGGCGTTGACCGGCACGAGGTACTCGCCGAGGTTGACGTTGGTGAATGAACCGGCGCGCGGATCGAGGCGCGTCTGTTCCAGCAGCGCGCAGCCGATGCCCTGAACGATGCCGCCATAGAACTGGCTGTGCGCGGTTTTGGCGTTGAGAATCCGTCCGCCGGCGAACGCGCTCACCATGCGCCGCACGCGGACGATGCCGAGGTCGGCGTCGACCGAGACTTCGGCGAATTGGGCGCCGAACGAATGCGTCGCGTACTTCGCCTCCTCCGGATCCGGCTTCGCATCGATCTGCGCTTCGATCGTCGTCAGATAGTGGCGGTGCAGCAGCGCGGCGTACGTGTCGCCTGCAGCGAGCTCCTGTCCGCCGTTCAGCTCCACCAGCTTGCGTTTCAACTCATTCGCGACTTGATAAACGGCCGTCCCGATCGTCGCCGCGGTGAGCGAACCGGCGGAGATCGGCGCCTGCGGCAGCTTCGTATCGCCGTATTCGAAACGGACGCTCTCGAACGGAACGCCGAGTGTTTCAGCGGCCACCTGCTGCGTCACCGTGGCCGTGCCCATCCCCATTTCGTGCGTGCCGCTGGAGACAACGACGTTGCCCGACGCGTCCATCCGCGCGCGCGCCGAGGCTGGAGCGCGATGCGCGGGATACGTGCAACTGGCCATGCCCATGCCGATGAGCAGCCGCCCTTCGCGCGTCGACCGCGGCTCGGGATTGCGCCGCGACCAGCCGAAACGTTCCGCCGCCTGCTGGTAGCACTGCCGCAGCGACTTGCTCGACCACGGCTTGTGCTCGACCGGATCATCCTCGGCATAATTCGCCAGCCGCAGCGCGATCGGATCCATCTTCAGCGCCACCGCCAGCTCGTCCATCGCCGACTCGATCGCGAACATGCCGACGTTCTCGCCCGGCGCGCGCATGTACGTGCCGCTGGAGACGTTCAGCTCGACGACCTTGTTCGCGGCGCGAATGTTCGGGCAGGCGTAGATCGTCCGCGTCGGGCGCGTAAAGCGCTCGTTGTAATCGGAAACGCCGTTCCCCTGGCTCACGCCCTCGTGAATGATCGAGACGAGCTTGCCGTCCGCCGTCGCGCCGAGCGCCACGCGCTGCTCGGTGGCGGGACGATGGCCGTTCGTAAAGAAGAGTTGCTTGCGCGGAAGCCAGAGCTTCACGGGACGCTTGACATGATACGTCGCCAACGCCGCGGCGAAAACATGCGGCCACGTGGATCCCTTGCTGCCGAACGCGCCGCCGACGAACGGCGACATCACTTCGATGTTTTCTTTCGGAATGCCGAACGCGCGCGCCATCGTCGTGCGCACGGCGAAGATGTTCTGCGACGACTCGTGCAGCGTGAGCCGGTTGCCTTCCCACGACGCGACGAGCGAATGCGCTTCCATCGGATTGTGATGCTGATACGGCGTGCGATAGGTCTGATCGATCTTCATCGCAGCCGCGGCGAATGCGGTGTCCGCGTCGCCGACATGAATCGGTGGCGCCTGCTGCGATCCCTTGTCGGTCGCCTCGGCACGATGCGCGAGGAGGTCGGTCTTCGCCGGCGTTTCGTCGTACGTGATCCGAACCAGATTCGCCGCGTGCGTGGCCTGCTCGAGCGTCTCCGCGACGACGACCGCGATCTGCTGGCCGAGGTAGTGAATCGTGGCGTCGGCAAACGGGAGAAGATGCGGCTCGGCGTAGTTGCCGGAGTCGGGAGGCGGACCGCCGGACGATTGACCGCTTCCGTGCGCCGGCGGTCGATTCACCTTCGGAGCGTTGAGATACGAAATGACCGCCAGCACGCCCGGCGATTTTTTCGCTGCCGCATCGTCGATCGATTTGATCCGGCCCGATGCGATCGTGGCCGGGATAACGACGGCGTGAACGAGACCCTTCGCGTTGTTCTCCGCCGCGTAACGCGCCGCGCCGGTCACCTTCACGCGCCCGTCGACGCGCTCGCGGCCTTTGCCGATCATCGGAAGGGTCATGCCGCACCTCCGGCGAGATCGGTCAGCGCGCGGACGAGCGTCCGTCTCGCCAGCTCGATCTTGAAATCGTTGTGACCGTGTCCGCGCGCTTGATTCATCTCTGCATCGGCGGCGTGGCGGAAGACATCGACCGTTGCCTGCTGCCCTGTCAACGCATCCTCGGCGGCTCGCGCCCGCCACGGCTTCGTCCCGACGCCACCGAGCGCCACGCGCGCGGAACGGATCACACCGCCGCTGACGTCGAGTCCGACCGCGGCGGCAGCGAGTGCGAATTCATACGAAGCGCGATCGCGCACTTTCAGATAGGACGACCGTCGCGCATGCGGCTCGTCGGGGATGAACACCGAGATGATCAGCTCATCGTGCTTGAGCGCGTGCTCGATGTGCGGCGTGTTGCCCGGCAGAAGATGAAAATCGACCGCATTCACGTGCCGCTCGCCGTTCGGACCGCGCAACGCGATCACTCCATCCAGCGCGGCGACGGCAACGGCGAAGTCGGAAGGATGCGTGGCGATGCAATTCTCGGACGTTCCGAGGATCGCGTGGAGGCGATTGTCGCCTTGGATGGCCGAGCAGCCGCTGCCCGGATTGCGCTTGTTGCACGGCGTCCAGGTCAGCTCGCGGAAGTACGGGCAGCGCGTCCGTTGCATCAGGTTGCCGCCGATCGATGCCGCATTGCGAAGCTGCGGCGACGCGCTGGCCAGGAGCGCCTGCGAGATCGCCGGCGCATGCTGGCGAACGAGCGCGTTCGCGGCGACGTCGCTCATCCGCGCAAGCGCGCCGATGCGAATTCCGCCTTTCACTGCCTCGATTGTTGACAACGGAAGCGCGTTGATGTCGACGAGGTGCGCGGGATGCTCGACTTCGCACTTCATCAGATCGACCAGGTTCGTTCCGCCTGCGATGAACTTCGCCGATTGCCGGCCGCCGGATGTGAGCGCGTGCGACACATCCGATGCGCGCGAGTATTCAAACGGGTGCATTCGCGCCTCCGTTCTTCGCCGCGTCCTTCACCGCTTCGACGATGCCGCCGTATGCGCCGCAGCGGCAGATGTTGCCGCTCATCCACTCGCGGATCTCATCATCGCTGCCGGTGTGGCCCTCGCGCAGCAGCGCCACCGCCGAGCAGATCTGCCCCGGCGTGCAGTAGCCGCACTGGAAACCGTCATTACCGATGAACGCGGCCTGCACCGGATGCAGCCGTCCGTTCGCGTCGAGCCCTTCGATCGTGGTGATCTTCTGCCCCGCGTGCATCACAGCGAGCGTGAGGCACGAGTTGTAGCGGCGGCCGTCGATCAGCACCGTGCACGCGCCGCACGCGCCTTGATCGCACCCTTTCTTCGTGCCGGTGAGATCGAGATGTTCGCGCAGCGCGTCGAGCAGCGTGGTACGCGGATCGAGCCGCAGCTCGTGACGCGTCCCGTTGACGGTGAGCACGACCGGGATGGCGTTCGGATCGACTTTCGCCGTTTCGGCCGCCTCGGGTGCAGCGCCGAGGATCGGACTCACGACGATCGCGGCAGCGGCAGCCGCCGATCCGATGACGAACGTTCGCCGCGACGGATTGTCGGGATAGTCGTCGTCGTCCGGCGGCGTGTAGCAGGGCGGAAGGGTCATGGCTCCTCCGCGCGAACCGCGTGCAGTCAGCACGCCAATTCAGCCGTCCTCGGCTGCTACGCTTTCTCGCGAGCCCGCGTCCGCGCGGCCTTCTTCGCCGCCGCCGATCGCGACGCCGCGCTGCGCTTCTTCGCGGCCGTGTGCGCCTGGCGAGACAACGCTTTCTTCGACGCCGTCGAACGCGGTTCGCGCTTCAGCGCCTTCTCCGCCGCGCGTGATCGTTTCGCCGACGGCTTGCGCTTCTCTTTCCCTTCCTTCAGCGCCAGCTCCGCGCTGTGCCGTGTCTTCGCGCTGGCCTTCCCTTTCGCCGGCGGTTTCAGGTTCACGCCGGCACGCCGCGCTTTGGAAAGTCCGATAGCGATGGCCTGCTTCGTCGAGCGCGCTCCATGCTTGCCCTCGCGAATGTGATCGATCTCTTCGCGAACGAACTCGCCCGCCTGCGTCGACGGCGCCTTCCCTTCGCGCTTGTCTTCCGCGGCCGGCTCCAACGTCTCCTTCTCCGGCATCTGTCCTCCCCATGAGTCCGTGCGGCAAATTTAGCGCCACTGCCGGCGGAGCCTTGGGCAACCCACGCCGCTGGCCGTGCCGGCCTAATGCCGCTTGAAGAATTGAACGGCCCGCTCGTGCGCCTGTGCGGCGTCGCGCGTCTTGAACGTACCGAGGTTGCGGCGCTTGCCGGTGGCGGGATTCTTCTTCCGCGAGTACAGCCGGTATTCGCCCGATTTCAGTTTCCTGATCATGGCGAACTGCTGTGCAAAGGATGGTCCGCGTCAATGCTCAGGGACGCGGATCGTGTAGGTACTCAGCGGTTCCTGCCGCGCGCCGGTGATGGCGTAGAGCCTGACCTGGTATCGGCCGGGCGCGAAGAATCTGCGCGGGACGACGAGCATCACGGAGTCGTCGGTATTCCGCCGTACGGCATCGCTCGTCCAGATCGGCGTATCCGAATTCAGAGCAACGATGTCCGCGCGAAAACTCTCCGCCGTCGAATCGCCGACGTACGGCACCAGCAGGAAGTATCCGCTCTTCGCAGTGACCTCGGTCGCGACGTCGCCGCCGCCGCGTTGACCGTCCGGCAGGAGCAGTTGCTGCACCTGGAAATGGGGCTTCGCCGCGTCGCTCCGTTCACGCCACAGCATCGCGCCGAATACGATCGCCAACGTTGCCGCGATCGCGCCGAACGTCCGCCAGAACTGCAGGACGCGTCCGCCATCTGGATGGTGACGCCTCTTCTGCAGCTCGGCCCACCGTCCGGCGAATTCATCGTCGGAGAGATAGTCGGCATCGCCCGGCTCCGCCGCTTCCGGAAACTGCGCGGTCAGCGTGCGCACCAGATCGGGATGCGCGATCAGCCGCTCCCGAACCGATGTGGCCTTCTCGGGCGGCAACTCGCCACGCGTATACGCCAGCACTTCATCCGCAGCCGGCGGCTCGATGCGCCGCTGACGATCTTCGGCCATGAGGGCCGCGGCAAATTCTGATTTGGTAGTCATTCCTCATCCTCCGGGAGGGCGTTGTTGTCTCCCAGCCGCGCGCGCAGAATCTTTTTCGCGTCGCGCAATCGCGACTTGACCGCGTCCAGAGTGATCCCCAGAAACCTCGCGATCTCGTCGTACTTGAAATCATTGAGCCAGAGCTGAATGCATTCGCGGCTGCCGGCGGGAAGCTCGGCGATGGCATCGCGAAGGAGCTTGCTGCGGCGCGCATCCTCCTGGCGTTGCGCATAATCGGGCTCCGCGGGCGCGACCGGCTCCGGCACGCAGTTCCGATCGTCGATGTCGACCGTGTCCGCGCCGCGCTTGGCCGTTTTCTGCGAGCGAATCCTGTTGTAGGCGACATTCCGGGCGATCGCTTCGAGGTACGCCCACTCCGCATCGCCGCGATATTCGTCCATCGCTTCCAGGAACCGGAAAAACGCGTCCTGCGTCAGCTCTTCCGCATCCTCCTCGGAAACGCGAAACGAACCGACGTAAAAACGCACCATCCGTTTGTAGTACTTCCGGTAAAGAGACTGGAACCGGTCGTCGTTCGTCATCGCTCGATCTCATCTCCGCGAAACGCGTATCTTATGGGAGCCTTGAAACGGTCCATCGTCATCGCCCTCGCTCTGTGCAGCCTCACAATCGGCTGCCGTCATAAACAAGAAGACACGGAAAGTGCGGCCGTGTGGCTTCGTCCCGCCGATATGACGCCGGCGACGTCCGCGTGGCAGCCGGCCGCGATCCCAGCGGGATGCAGTGACGTGGTCGGACGCGCTGAGGCAACGCAGATGCTCCTTGCGCAGCCGATCTGTACGGATGCGGCGGTCGCCGTTCTGGAAGGCTTCGCCCGCACAGATCCAACCGCGTTGAACGATCTCGCCGCGGGGTATGTGCTGCGTGCGCAACGGGAAGACCGGCCGGCCGATCTCCTGAACGCACTCGACGCCGCACAGCACGCGGTGAACGCACTGCCGCAATCCCGCGTAGCGCGATTCAACCGCGCAATGATCGAAGAAACCCTTGGCCTGACGGACGACGCGCTCGATTCATGGAATCAGTTCCTGAAGCTGAACCCGCCGTCACACACAAGCGAAGCGCATTCACATCGCGACCAGCTTCTTCATCGGATCGATCCAACGACGCAATGGGATCGAAACCGCGCCCAGCTCGGCCCCGCTCTTCGCACGCACGACCGACGAGCGATCGAACGGCTCATCAAGCCGTTCCCATCATCGGCGGAGCGGTACCTGGAAGAGGAACTGCTGAGAAAAGAGCGCATTGACGAGGCGAATACTCTGGCGGCGGAATTGGCGCGGCTGACCCATGATCGCTTTGCGGTCGAGGTCGTCGCGGCTATGCAGCGCTCCCCGGATGCTCTACAGAGCGCACACCTTGCCTTCGCCGACGCTCGGCGCGCCGACCGCGAGTTGAGCGCAACGAGGGCTGCTGCGTATGACAACGCAGCACAGTTGCTTGAACGAGGCGGTAGCCCCCTGAGCCTTTTGGCGCGCCTCGGCTACGCCACCGTTGTTGCTTTTGCGCCGAAACCGGGTGCGCTCGCCAATTCGTCAGCACTTCTGATTCCGATTGAAAGAGAAGCACGCCGGCAACGATTCAATCGATTACTGGCGCGAATTCATGCAACGGATGCCAACTTCCTTCGCACCATGGGCCGCTATGTGGAATCGCTCAGCAAGTCGGACGACGCGCTACTCGAATACCAACGCGACAGCGATCCGGAGGGCGTCGCGGACACGCGCATGCGAAGCATTGGAACACTTCGAACCGCCGGCCAGAACGATCCTGCGTGGCGAACAGCGATGCAAGCACTTCGGGAATCGGATCATCTAGTCGAGACGCGCGCCCGACACACGCTTTTCGGAGAGTTCGCGGCGACGGCTATGGCTCTTGGTCACGCCCCGCTTGCGCTTCTCTACGAGAACACCGCTCTCCGTATTCTTCAACACCAGCTTTTCATCACACCGCCGGAGCAGACGGACTTCATCAAGGCATTGCAGGCGAACCTTTCCATCCTGCGGCGGGCACGAGCGGAAATCGAGCTTCGCCTCGGGGACAGTAATCACGCCGCATCAGACCTCGCCGAAGGTATTCGCCTCCACGTATTGCCGACGGACAAGAACACCCAGGCAGCATTGCTGTCGCGAATGAAAGAGGTACAGGGTCAGGCGTTCCTTCGCATCAATCCAGCGGGCGCCATCGAAGCGTTCACTGCCGCACTGAATCTGGCGAGTCCGGAGTCGCGAACGTATCGCGCTTCACTTCTCGCCCAACGCGCCGACGCACAGCGGAGGGCGGGCCGGCCTGACGCTGCGGAAAAAGACCTCCGCGATGCGCTCAAACAGCTGCACGCCGAGCAGCTCTTCATGCTCGAGCACCGCAAACGCGGCCAGGCCGAGGACATCTGGAGCTCGTACTTTTCACGTTTTGGCGAAGCGTCTCAGACGCTCATTCGCCAACTGGCAGATGCAGAACGAACTGAAGACGCTTTCGATGTCGCGGAAAAGGCGCGGGCGTTCGAGCCGCTGTATCTCGTTTCGGAAATCGCTCCGAAGGAGTTCGACGGCACGACGAAGACGCGGGCGGAAATTCAGCAATCGTTGCCCGCGGGCACACAGCTCATCGAATACTCCGTGCTGCCGGACCAGACCATCGTCTGGCTCATCTCGCGGGAGCGCTTCTCGTTCGTTCGCCTGCCGGAGGGAAAGGCCGCCATCGAGCGCCACGCCTCGGATCTGCAACGCGCTGCAGGCGCGCGCAGTCTCGCCGCGTTTGAAGCCAAACTGTCTGCGCTTTATGACGTGCTCATGGCGAAGCCGATCGAGTCTTTGACCGAGAAGCCGAGACGGCTGGTCATCGTTCCCGATGGTCCGATGCACGGGCTGCCGTTTGCGGCGCTGCGCAACCCGCAATCGCACCGTTATCTAATCCAGGACATGCCGATCGAGATCGCAGGCAGCGCGAATCTTTATCTCGTTTCACTGGCGCGCGATAAGGCATTGCAATCGGCCCAATCGCCTTCGGTGCTGTTGGTCGGCGATCCGGCGTTCGATGGAGATCTCGCCTTTGCGCAGGGATTGCACCCGCTTCCACGCGCACGGAGCGAGTGCGAAAAAATTCGCGGCCTTTATGGGCCGCAAGCGCAGATGCTCCTTGAGCATGACGCCACGATTCCGCGTTTTCTCGAGGCGGCGCGCACGAGCACGATCATTCATGTCGCCGCGCACAGCGTCGTCAATGCGCAGGCGCCGTCGCGTTCTTACATCCTGCTCGCGCCCGCGGCGAAGGACCCGGGGCCATTGGAGGCGCAGGAGCTGCTGACGAGGCTTTCGCTCGATCACACGCGGCTGGTCGTACTGTCCACATGCAGCAGCGCGGGCGGACTTCCCGTCGGTGCGGAAGGAGTCGCGCCGTTCGTGCGGCCGCTCATCGGCGCAGGCGTTCCGGCGGTCATCGGCACACTGTGGAACGTCGACGACGCCACAGCGGAGGAGCTCCTCGTGTCATTTCATCGTCACTATCGAGAAGGCAATGACGCGGCGGTTGCGCTGCAGCTCGCACAAGTCGGTCTTCTTACGAACAACAACAAACCCGGCCTCAGGCCGGCACTGACGTGGGCCCCGTTTCAGGTGATCGGCCACGGCTCCTCACCATTCGCACCCGCGCCGCCACACAAGGAGAAACCACCGTGAACAGCTTTATCCTCAAATTGTTTTTCACAGGCCTCATGGCCTTTGTCCCCAGCCAGGACGGCAAAGAGGTGACCGTCCTCCTCCTCAACGTCGATCACAATTACCAATCCTCCGACAGCACCGCTCTCGCCCATCACAAACCTCTTCTGATTGCGCGCGCCGGCGATTGCAGCGGCAATTGCCCTAAGCGCGACGCCGACATCGCACAATTCGTCTATGCCGACCAATCCGAGGGCGACGCGCTCGATTCGCTCGAGGCCGCGGTCGCCGGCGGCGGCGCGTGGGAGCTGGCCAATTCCGAGCTCTCCATTCACAAAGGAAATCCGAACGACGCCGATCTGCCCGAACTGAACCTCGTCCAGAACGTTCGCAATGGGATCATCCCCACGACTTCCGCCGAGCGCGAAGACTTCGGATGGGTTGCCGACATGACGCAGATCGCGCCGTCCGGCTATGCGTTCAACACCGATCTTCTCGACTCGCCTCCGCCGGGACTCGTTGCCGCGCGCCTGCACCTGCGCAGCGGCAAGGTCTTCACGTACCGCGTCGCGCGAATCGGCAGCAACGTCACGCCGGTGCATTTCCAGCGGCTCGACGGCACCGGCAGCACCTCCTCGTATTCGCAGGCCATCGCTTCCTGGGTTGGCGCTGAGATCGAGATCTCGGGCGACAACGTCGAAATCGTCGAAGAGAAGTTCGATAGCAGCACCGGCCGCTCGATGACACTTTCGCCCGATTCCAACGGCAACGTCGAAGTCGCCGTTCTCAACCTGCCGGCCCTGACCCCGCCGTCGTCGCCGTTCGCCGGCACCCCCGATCCAGGCAAGCACTTCGAGATGTATTACGAAGTCGCGCAGACGCCGCCGGCGCAATCGGCGCGGCTCGTTCCGAAAGCGGGCGCCGCACCGGGCGCGCCTGAATACGCGGAGGTCGATTGGGCGTCGATCCATCCGCAGACCGCGCTCTGGTCCGACCTCCTCAACGCGATCCGGCTGAACATCGGCCGCACCGCGTACGAAGAAGTGCTCTGCCCTCCGTTCCATCCGTGATGCAAACGAACGGTTCGCCGCCCTGAGCGGCGAACCGTTCGCTTTCCAGGAGGACGCAATGAAGATCTACCGCCTGATGGTCGTGGCCCTGCTCGCCGCAATGTGCGAATCGCATCGAGCGCCGAGCCACGAAATGCACATCGTCGCCGCGAACGCATTCACGGAGCGTTACGCGCACTCGCGTTTCGCCCGCTGGAACATCCGCGCCAGCGCGCGTGGCGCCGACTGCGACGTCCTGCTCGTCGAGACCGACATGCTGATGGAAGACTCCATGGTCGACGCAATGCATTACGGCGCCGGCGCCTATGGCGTCGTCGACGGCGGCGTGCAACGCTTCTGTCGCGACCGCACTTTCCGCGCGGTCGCATACAAAGATTCCTCCGGACGCATCTGGGCGTACGGCGGCGTCACCGCGAGCGAGGCTGATCAGTTGAAGCGGTGCGAGTAACGCTGCAGATCGAAAGCGGCATCTGCTTCGTCGACCCCTCCGTCACCAACTGCGTCGCCCTTCTTACCGTGGAGTCTTTATGCAAGCGCAGCCAGGAGAGCACGTGGCTTTCGACATAAGAGTGAAGCGTATCGACAGTGACGAATCCCGCCGCGTCCGTATTCGCACCGCAACGCAATCCATCGATGACGGTCTCTGTGAAAACGCCATTGCGCCGAACGTCGTCATCGTACGCGTAACCGCTAACCGCGGCCGCGGAGATCACCGCCTGTCCATTGACGCCACTGATCGCCCGCATCAATTTCGCCATCGATCGCGGATCGACTTCGCCGCTCCGCTTGTCTTTCGTAAGCCGCTCGCGGCAGGCGTCGATGAAGATCAGCGAGCGCGGAACGCCATTGGCCGACACGATGTCGCGGATTCCAATGTCCGTAAGACTGGTCTGGCGATAGTGAGCGAGGAGCGAGCTGGCGGCCAGCAGGTATTGCGTTCCCTCTTCACTGACGCCGTGCGTGGCAAATGCGGCGATGAAGATTCCGTCGCGCCCGACCGCGCGCGACTGCAATTCGAGCAGATTGAAAACGTCGGACTGTCCCGCGGCACGCATCGACCCGCCCGCGGCGAGCAGCTTGCTGAGTTTTTCCTGTGACTCCGGTTTCTGCGGCTCGCCGGAAAGTGCGAGAACGACTCGTTTCGGATCGACCAGCGCCGGCTGCCGGTTCATCGCCAGTTCGAATGCGAGATCGACCGCGTCGTCGACGGCGTACGGCACCGGCGTCAGCGAAGAATCGTCAATAAATTCGCGCACACCGACAAAGAGCGCCGCGGACTGCATCGGATCGATCGGCCCCGCCTTCACACGATCCGCCCATCGAACCGGACCAGCTATGGCCGCAGCACAAAGCAACGCCACAAAAATGCACAACACTTGTCTCATGATGTGGTCCCTCTCTGATGAGGTAGACACGATTCCGATCGAAACGTGTCATCGATGACGATGAAGCTCCGTCTGATGCTCTTCGCCGCGTTCGCGCTGGCTGTCGCGAGCAGCCTGCACGCCGCGCCACACCGCCGCGCATTCCTCGTTGGCATCAACGACTACACCGCGCCTGCGATCGGTCCGCATTCGTCATCGGCGCCGGCGCCAGGCCGCGATTGGCCGAATCTCGCCGGTTCCGTCAACGACGTAAATGCCATGCGCGAGATGCTCGTGCTCCTGTATGGATTCGATCGAAACGACATCGTCACGCTCACCGATCAGGCGGCAACGCGCGACGCGATCATGCACGGCATCGAGCAACAGCTCGTCAATCCTGCCGCAAAAGACGACGTCCTCTTTTTCTATTACGCCGGGCACGGATCGCAGGTCCGCAATTCGCTTTCCGAGGAGCGCGACAGACTCGACGAATCGATCGTGCCCGCTGATTCGCGCAAAGGCGCCGCCGACATTCGCGACAAGGAGCTGCGCATGCTCTTCAATCGAATCCTCGACCGCGGCGCGCACCTCACGGTCATGCTCGACAACTGCCACAGCAGCTCCGGCGCGCGCGGCCTCGGCACAGGCGCGCGGCCGCGCGGCGTGAAAGCCGACCTTCGCGACGTCGCCGATGGCGTGACGGTTCCGCGCCCCGAGGCGCGCGGCGCGCTCGTACTCGCCGCGACGCAGGACAGCGATCGGGCCTGGGAGACGCGCGATGCCGAAGGGAAGTTTCACGGCGTGTTCTCGTGGGCGTGGATGCGCGCGATGCGCGATTCCGCGAGCGGCGAGCCGGCCATCGAAACGTTCCTTCGCGCGCAGGCACGCATGCGTGCCGAGACGCCGTACCAGGACCCGACGATTGCCGGCACCGTCGACATGCGCCTCGCGCCGTTCCTCGGCGCACGAACCGATCGTCGCAACGAAGGCATCGTCGTCGCGGCGGAGAAAGTTCAGCGCGACGGCACGATCGTCATTCATGGCGGTTGGGCGAACGGCCTCTCCGTCGGCACGGAGCTTCGCGATCGTGCGTCAGGATCCGTCCTCAAAATCAGCGCGTTGCGCGGCATCACCGAATGCGAAGCGCTCTTGCAAACGGGCGCAGCGCCGCAAGCAGGCGCGCTTCTCGAAATGATCGCCTGGGCTCCGCCGCCGGTGCGGCCGCTGCGAATCTGGGCTCCTCGCTCGCCGCGCAGCATGCGTGAAATCGCGACGATGGCGCGATTGCTTGCCGACGAACAGCACAACGTCCGCTGGATCACCGATCCGATCGACGTCACGCCGGCTCACCTGCTGCGCTGGAACGGCAGCGAGTGGGAGCTGCTGAGCGGAGACGTCGTCGAACCGATTGGCCAGAACGGCGCCGCGATCGCCGCCGTGGACCGGCTGTCGCCCGGATCCACGCTCTTCGTCCAGTTCCCCGCCCCTGACGCACTGATCGACGCGATGGACATCAAGGACTCCGAACGCGCTGCGGCACCGGAATCCGCCGATTACGTTCTGGCTGGCCGCTTCACGCGAAGCCATCTTTCCTACGCATGGCTTCGTCCCTCGGTGAAAAAATCTGACCGGCGAAAGACGGGACTGCCGCTGCGAACGGCGTGGATCGCCGAGCGCAAAAACAACAACCGTCTTCGCGAAACCGAGCCGTCGCTGCGCGAAGCGCTGCTCCGTCTTCGCAAAATCCACGCATGGCAACTCCTCGAATCGCCGCCCGCGGACGGTTTCCGCTATCAACTCGCCGCCCGCCGCGCGCGCGACGGAAGGTTGGTGACCGACGGCGAATCGATCATCGGCGATGAGAAATACGAGCTCGTCCTCCGCGTCAACGCGCCACCTCCCGCCCACATCCCGAAGCGTTACATCTACGCCTTCGTAATCGACAGCTCCGGAAAAAGCACGCTGCTCTTTCCGCCGCCGAGCAGCGGCTCCGTCGAAAACCGTTTCGAGCCGAAGCCCACCGACACCGAGATCCCCCTCGGCGAAGACAGCTGGTTCGCCGCCGGCCCGCCGTACGGCGTCGACACCTACTTTCTCCTCGCCACCGCCGACCCGCTGCCCAATCCATCAATTCTCGAATGGGACGGCGTCCGCGCCCCCGAGGCCCTCACGCCGCTCGAACAACTCCTCGTCCACGACAGCCGCGCGATCGGAGTCGCAGTCCCAACGAAGTGGTCGATCGCGAAGACCACGTTCGAATCACTCGCGCCGCACACCACAAAAGCCGCGCAGTAGTGTCTGAAGGGAGTGACCTTCTCTTCCGGGTCTACGTGGGTCTAGGCAACGCAAGTGGTCATTGGGGGAGAAGGTCACTCGTGCCGGACGTAGCGTTTGAGCGAAGTGCGGGCGGCGATTCGTTTGCGAATGAACGGTGTGCGGATACCGAACTTCATGGAGGAGCAGACACCTTCCCCTGCAAAAAGTGTCGTAGATCTCATGTCGACCGAGAAGCACCACATCCATCTCGCGCCGGTCTATCACCTGTTCATGCTGGCGTTGTGCGTGCTGGCGCTGGTCGGGATCGTGGTGCAGAACGCGTTTCGCCACGATCCGCAGATCGAGCTGGTGCTCGACTATGCGGACTTCGCGATCTGCGTGGCATTCGGCGTCGACTTCTTCGTGTCGGTGTGGCGGGCGCCGAAGCGCGGCCGGTACCTCGCGACATGGGGATGGCTCGACGTCATCTCATCGATTCCGACGCTGCACATCGCGCGATGGGGACGGCTGGCCCGCATCGCACGGATCTCGCGGGTCCTTCGCGGACTGCGCGCCACGCGTCTCCTCGGCGAAGCGATCCTGCGGAAGCGGACGCAGTCGACGGTCGCGGCGGCCGCTCTGCTCGCATTGATGCTGGTCATCTTCTCCAGCACCGCCATCCTGCATTTCGAAGTGCATCCCGACTCGAACATCCACACGGCCGAGGATGCGATCTGGTGGTCCGTCGCCACAATCACAACCGTCGGCTACGGCGACCGCTATCCCGTCACCACCGAAGGGCGCGCCGTGGCGACACTGCTGATGCTTGCAGGCGTCGGTCTCTTCGGCACGTTCTCCGCGGCGCTCGCGGCCTGGTTCCTCATCCCCGAGGGGAAGGCGACGAATACGGAGATCGCAGCATTGCGCGAAGAGATCGCGAGCCTGCGAACGGCAGTGGAACAGGCGATGGCCGCCACAAACATCGCGCCGTAGTGTCTGGAAGAGATCAGAAAAAGGAGAAGGTGATGAAACGAATGCTTCTGATGATCTCAGTCGTCTGTCTCGCTGCGCGCTGCGCGTCCGTGGCGCATGGCCGCTATCAGCAGGTACCGGTCAACTCCAGTCCCTCGGGGGCGAACGTCTCCGTCAATTGCGGCAAGGGAACGCAGGACGCCGGACAAACGCCCGTCACGGTGAACCTGAAACGAAACGCCGAGCCATGCACCCTCGCCGTCTCGAAAGATGGTTACGAGGACGCGAAGGTTGCCTTCGCAAAGTCGATCTCCGGCTGGACCTGGGGAAATCTCGCCATCGGCGGCATCATCGGATGGATCATCGACGGCGCAGACGGAGCGATCTACAACCGAGTGCCGGATACGGTTCAGGTGAACCTCACCAAGAAATGAGTCGAGACACATCATCGCCAAGGACCGACTAGTCGGATATACCGTGCCAAGGTATACTGCCCGCGTTGGCGATTCAAAGCTTTGACGACGATACCGTCCGTGCATTTTTCGAGAGCGGCCGTATCGGCGCGCGCATTCGATGGCGTCAGATTGCTTCGATCGTTCTTCGGAAGCTGGATATGCTCGAGTATGCGGCGAACCTCCGAGATCTCAGGTCTCCGCCCGGAAACCGGCTGGAAGCGCTGAAAGGTACGTGGATCGGATTCCATAGCATCCGCATTAACGACCAGTGGCGGATCGTCTTCCGATGGACGGAGCACGGGCCTGAAGATGTTGATGTCGTCGATTACCACTAGAGGACCTGATGAAGAAGAGAATGCCTACGACACCCGGCGAGATCCTGCGCAAGGAGTTTCTCGAGCCGCTCGCAATGACGCAGCAGCGGCTGGCGGACCACATCGGCTGCGATGTGAAGGTGATCAACCGGATCGTCAATGAGCGCACGTCGGTGACTGCGGAGATGGCGCTGAAGCTCGGCGCAACATTCAGGACAACTGCTGAGTTCTGGCTCAACGCCCAGCGGGCTGTTGACCTTCACCGCGCAGGATCGCGTCTCCGAAGCCTTCCGAAATCGCTGCGCAAAGCGAGTTGACGAGAGCAGCGGCAATCGCCGCCGCTCTCGACTCACTCATTCGTACCGCAACGCCTGGATCGGATTCAGCGCGGCCGCTTTCCTGGCCGGGTAGTAGCCGAAGAAAACGCCCACGGCGCCGGAGAAGCCGACGGCGATGATCATGATGATCGGGGAGATGACCGTCTCCCAGCCGGTGAAATGGCCGAGGATTTTGGCGCCGGCGAAGCCGACCAGCAGTCCGACCACGCCACCGAGGACGCCCATGACGATGCTCTCGACGAGGAACTGCGTGAGGACGTCGGAGCCGCGGGCGCCGATGGCCATGCGGATGCCGATCTCGCGCGTCCGCTCCGTCACTGAGACCAGCATGATGTTCATGATGCCGATGCCGCCGACGAGCAGCGAGATCGAGGCGATCGCGGCGAGGAGCAGCGTCATCACCTGCGTCGAGCTCTCCGCGGCCGAGGCAAGATCGGCCTGATTCTTCACGGTGAAGTCATCGTTGCCGTCGCTCACTTTGTGCGATTCCCGGAGCAGTGTGCGGATCTCTTCCTGCGCGGCGGGGATGTCCTGCTCGTTTGTTGTGCTGGCCAGAATCTGCGGGATGAAGGCGCGGCCGGAGAGGGTGGCCGAGGCCGTGGTGTACGGCATCAGCACGACGTCATCGGAATCGCTGCCGCTCGCGGTCTGCCCTTTCGGCGCGAGCACGCCGACGACTTTGTAGACCGAGTTGCGGATCTGGATCTCGGAGCCGACCGGGTCCTGGCCCGGGAAAAGATTCTGCGCGACCGTGTTCCCGAGCAGCACGACCTTGTGGATGGAGCGAACGTCATCGGCGGTAAAGAAATCGCCGGACGTCGTCTGCCAGTCTCGGATGGTCTGGAAGTCGGTATCGACGCCGTTGATCTGCGTGCGCCAGTTTCCGGACGGACCGATGACGGCGGTGCGGCTGACGATGACCGGCGACACGGCGGAGACGGTCTGCGCTTCGGCGCGAATTTTGTCGACGTCCTTCAGACTGAGATTCGGGAACGCCTGCGCGCCCTGGCTGACGCCGGCCTGCTGCGCGGCGCCGGGCGTGATCACGATCATGTTCGTACCGAGGTTGTTGATCTGCGCGCGGATGCGCGTGCGGGCGCCGTAGCCGACGGCCACCATCACCACCACCGCGGCCACGCCGATGATGATGCCGAGCATGGTCAGCGCCGCGCGCATCTTGTTCTTACGGATGCTCTGCGTCGCAACTTTGATGAGCGTTTTGGATTTCATGCGACCTCCCTTTCCTCGAAATGTTCGAGGTCGAACGCGGCGGAGCGGCGCGATTTCACCGGCTCGTCGCGGCGGATGCGGCCATCGCGGACTTCCACGATTCGTTTCGCGTAGACAGCGATGTCCGGCTCGTGCGTCACGAGGACGATGGTGATGCCCTGTTCGTTCAGCTCCTGGAACAGCGCCATGACTTCCATCGACGTCTGCGTGTCGAGATTTCCGGTCGGCTCGTCGGCGAGGATGATGGCCGGCTCGGTGACCAGCGCGCGGGCGATGGCCACGCGCTGCTGCTGACCGCCGGACAGTTCGCTCGGCTGGTGATCGAGACGATCGCCGAGTCCGACGCGCTGCAACGCGGCGGTCGCCAATGCAAGAGTGTCGCGCTTGCGGCCGCTCCGGTCGTACAGCATCGGCAGCTCGACGTTCTCGACGGCGCTGGTGCGTGGGAGAAGATTGAAGCCCTGGAAAACGAAGCCGATCTTCTCGTTGCGCAGCGCGGCGAGGGCGTTGCGATCGAGGCCGTCGACGCGAACGCCGTCGATCAGGTACGAGCCCGAGGTGGGCGTGTCGAGGCATCCGAGAAGATTCATCAGCGTCGACTTGCCCGAGCCCGAGGTGCCCATGATGGCGATGAATTCACCTTTCTCCACGGCCAGGTCGATCCCTTTCAACGCGTGCACTTCGGTGCTGCCGGTGGTGTAGGTCTTCACGAGTTGGGTCGTCTCAATGACGTTCATCAGAAGCCTCCCCTGCCGCCGCCGCGCTGCGCGCCGCCCTGCTGTTGGCCGCCCTGGAACGGGCTGGCCGGTGCGGTGCTCGTCTGCGCGGTCGCCGTCGGATTGATCGTGCCGGCGATGACCTTCATCCCTTCCTTGATCGTGCGGCCGGTGATCTCGGTGGTGCTGCCGTCGTTGATGCCGGTCTTCACGCGCGCCACGGCCAGCTTGCCGTTGGCGTCGAGGAAGTAGAGCGTGCCGAAGTTGCTGCTGCCGGTGCCGCTACGCGATCCAGTCCACGCTTTGCGATCGGGACGCGCGGTGGATGTCGTCGAAGTGGTCGACGTCGCCGTTGCCTGCCGCGCAGCCTTCAGCGCTGCGACCTCGGCATCAGTCGGCTTGTAGCGAAGCGCGGAGTTCGAGACCTTCAGCACGTTGTCGGCCTGTTTCGTCAGGAACTGCACGCGCGCGGTCATGCCGGGAAGCAGCTTGCCGTCGGTATTCGGCACCGAGACCACGACCGTGTAGTTGACGACGTTGTCGGTGGTCGACGACTGCAGGCGCACCTGCTTGACCGTGCCTTTGAACGTCTGGCCGGTCAGCGCCTGCACGGTGAATGACACGGGCTGCCCTTCTTTGATCTGGGCAATGTCGCTCTCGCCGACCTGCGCGAGGATCTGCATCTGCGAGAGGTCGTTGGCGATGAGGAAGAGCTGTGGCGCGGAGAGGCTGGCCGCGACGGTCTGCCCCTGCTGCACGTTCCGCTCGACGACGACGCCGTCGATGGGCGCGTAGATGCTGGTGTACGAAAGGTTCTGCTTCGCGCGATCGAGCGCGACGCGCGCCGACTTCACGCCGGCATTCGCCACCGTGGCGCCGGACTGCGACACCTCGAACGCGCTGCGCGCCACGAGGCCGTCGCTGGTCAGCTCGCGGTTGCGCTGGTAATCGCGCGACGCCTGCAGCGCCTGCGCCTGCGCTTTCTCGAGATTGGCCTGCGCGTCGGTCACCGCCTGCATGGCGAGGGTCGGATCGATGCGCGCCAGGAGCTGCCCCTTCTTTACGTGATCGTTGAAATCGACCAGCAGTTCCGAGACCTGGCCGGACACCTGCGTGCCGACGCTGACCGTCGTGACGGCGTTCAGCGTTCCGGTCGCCGAAACGGTCGATTGCATGTTGCCGCGTTCGATCGTCGCGAAGCGATAGGTGGTCGCCTCTTTCGCGAACGCGATGCGGTGCACGAGGACGCCGATGATCGAGAGGATCAGAACGAGTCCGGCTGCGATGACTGATTTTTTCTGTCTCATGATGCCGGTGTTAACGAGGCGGACATGGGCCATGTTTCGCGTTTTCAATGAGTTGCACGCGGGCGATACGAATCGCACGTCGGCGTCATGAGAGGCGTCTATCCGCAGATTGCGCAGATAGAACACAGATGAAATCGCGTCATTTTTATCTGCTTCATCTGCGGATAAAAAACTCCCCGTCCTTGCGAACGGGGAGTGGGTACCGCGCAGCAGTATTGAGGAGAAGAGGGAACTACTGCTGCTGCTTGTACTGAGACCGATGCGCTTCGCGCTCGGCCTTCAGCGTGTCGAACTGCGCGCGCTGCTCGGCGGTCAGGATCGCCTTGATCTTCACGTCCTGTGCATCGCGGATCTGCTTCATCTGCGCGCGCTGCGACTCCATCGTGGGACGGAGCGCATCGAGCTTCGCCGTGTCATTCGCATCCTTCGCGGCCTTGAACTGCTCGCGCGTCTGCTTCGACGCTTCGAAGAAGGCCTTGTTCGCGTCGCGGGACGCCTTTTCGATGTCCGCGATCTGCGCTTTCTGCGCATCGGTGAGGTTCAGCTTCTGCGCGTACATCTCGCTGAAGCTGCCGCCGCGGTGCCCTTCCCAGCCACCCTTCCCTTCTTTTCCGTCGTGCATCGAGGCGAAGGCCAGCGTTGCGCCGAGCGCCAGAACTGCCACTGCCGAAATCGTCTTTTTCTTCATGAGTTTTCCTTTGGCTTTTTCCGCCGCTTGATCGCTGGCGGACGTGCGATGAGACAATCCGCGCACGCCGTCTCTTTCCCCTCGGACACGAATTGCACTCCGGTGTCACGAAGAGCACGCGAAGCCCGCGGCGCGGGCTCAAACTTGCATCGAGCACAGCCGTGGAAAACTCTGAACGACCGACGTACGCGCGACCCAGCAGCCGCGAACTGCTGCTGATCTTCGCGTTCTGGACGTTCATCGCCACGCTCTCCGCGGTCAATCGCGCGCTCGATCCGAGGGGGTTCGGATTTCAGCTCAGTTCGCCGGTGGGGACGATCGCGCTGGAGTACATCGAGTCGTGGATCTGGGCGCTGATCACGCCGGTCGTGTTCATCCTCACGCAACGCTTCCCGATCGAACGCCGGCACCTCCCGCGACTCGGCATCCTGCTGGTGATCGGAATCGTCATCGCCATCACCGTCGATCTGACGATGGATTTCGCGCGGATTGTGGCGTTGGCGAATGTGCCGTCGCGCCATCCGCGCGTGTTTTCGCCGAGGGACGCGATCCTGCGGTTCCGCTTTCTCAATCAACTGCTCGTCTACCTTGCCGTGCTCGCCGCCGGCTACGCGCGCAATTTCTACCTTCGCGATCTGACCCGTCAGCGCGAGGCGGTGGTGCTCGAAGCGCGCACCGCCGAGCTGCAGGCACAGCTCGCGGACGCGCGGCTCGACGCGCTGCGCATGCAGCTCAATCCGCACTTTCTGTTCAACACTCTGCACGCGATCTCGGCGCTCGTGGAGCGCGATCCGGGCGGCGTGCGGCGGATGATCGCGCGGCTGAGCGAACTGCTGCGCCACACGATCGAGGCGCGCGGTGCGCACGAGGTGCCGCTGCGCGACGAGCTGGAGTTTCTGCGGCGCTACATCGAAATCATGGAGATCCGTTTTCAGGGACGGCTGACGGTTTCGGTGAACGCGGATGACCGCGCGACGGAAGCACTCGTCCCGAATCTCATCCTGCAGCCGATCGTGGAGAACGCGCTGGAGCACGGCGCGAGCCGGGCGTCCGGCCAAGGGGAAGTTGCCATCAACGCAAAGGTGGATCGCGACGATCTCATCGTCACCGTGCAGGACAATGGACCGGGCCTATCGTCGACCGGCGAAGGCGTTGGATTGAGCAACACGAAGGCGCGGCTCGATCAACTCTACGGCGATGCGGCAGCACTCAATCTCGACTCCCCGCCGGCCGGCGGTGTTCTGGCCACGCTGCGGATTCCGTATCACACGGCCGCGGATCTTCGAACGCGAGGCTCGCATGGCTGAGAAAACGATCCGCATCGTGATCGCCGACGACGAAGCGCTCGCACGCGATCGCATCGCTGACCTGCTCGCCCATGAATCCAACCTTCAGATTGTCGGAACGGCGCAGACGGGACTGGAAGCGATCGAAGCGATCCGTTCGCTCAAGCCCGATCTCGTTTTTGTCGACGTGCAGATGCCCGGAAAAACAGGGCTTGAAGTGATCGACGAGATCGGCGCCGAGGAGATGCCAGCCACGATCTTCGTGACGGCGTTCGACAAGTTCGCGCTCAACGCCTTCGACCGCGCCGCCGTCGACTATCTGGTCAAACCGTTCGACGACGAACGCTTCGCACAGGCGTTCCGGCGCGCGCGGAAAATGATCGAGCTCGAAGAAGTGCAGGAGGTGACGCAGCGGCTGCTGTCGCTTCTGCACGAACCGCCAGCATCAGCAGCTCCGGCGCCGCCGAAGCATGATTACCTCGAACGCATTTCCGTCGAAAGCCGCGGCCAGGTGCGCGTGGTGCCGGTCGACAAGATCGACTACATCACCGCCGACGGTCCCTACGCGGAGCTGCACATCGGCGACCGCGTCTTCGCTATCCGCGAGCGGATGCAGACGCTCGACGAACGGCTCGATCCCGAAATCTTTTTCCGCATCCATCGCTCGGCCATCGTCCGACTCGATCGGATCGACACCCTCCTCCGCCACCCCGGCGGCGACTACGGCGTGCGTCTGAAAAACGGAACGGAGCTCAGCCTGAGCCGCGGGCGGCGGGACGAGCTGGAGCAGAAGTTGGGGATCACGCGGTGAAAGGAGCATGCACTGCATCTTGCGAAAGCACAGACAAGAGTGTCTGTGCCACACTGATTTTCGCCTGCAGCAGCATCCGCGAGTACGGCAGGATTCATGTGGCACAGACACTCTTGTCTGTGCCGGTGAGGCTCGGGAGAACTTAGAGAATTACGATGCGTGACCTCTACCTCGGCGACAACCTTCTCATCCCCGCGGCGCTGCTGCGCGCGGTGACGTCGCGCGCCGGCGGGCCGGGCGGGCAGAACGTGAACAAGGTGGAGACGCGCGTCACGATCGAAGTGGACGTCGACGCGCTGCCGCTGCCTGACGACCGCAAAGCGCGCATCCGCGAGCGCCTCGCTGGACGGATCAACAAAGCCGGCGTGCTGCGCGTGACGTCGCAGGCAGAACGCAGCCAGCTCGCCAATCGCGATCGCGCACTGGCGCGGATGGAAGAGCTGCTATCCGACGCCATCGCCGAACAGGAAACGCGCAGGCCGACGCGCGTTTCCCGAGCACAGAAACAGCGGCGGATTGAAGAGAAGAAGCGCCGCGCGAAGACGAAGAAGCTGCGGTCCGCAGATTACGCAGATTGAACACAGATTAAATCTGCATTTATCCGCGTCATCTGCGGATCACTTCGCCTCCCCCTTCACTGCCGCCCATGCCGCCAATGCGGCATCCGCGGCGGGCTTGAGTTTGGCCCAGCTGGCGCGCGCGTCGGCCGACGGTGCGGCATCCGCGCTATCGATCGCACCGGCGAGTTTGCCGAGCGCCTGGCCGATGAAGCGGAGCGACGACTCGGGCGGCGGCGGGGCGGTGAACTCGTCTCCAGCGATCGTGCCCGACACTTCCGTCGCCCTGCTCTTCTGCGCCTCGGTGATGTCCGTCCGTTTGACGAACGCGCCGGCTTCGGTGAGCGCGGCCGCGATTTGCGCGCGTGTCTGTTCGACCTCGCGGGCCAGTGCGAACTGTTCCGCGAAGGCGGTGGCGGGAAGGTTGACGCGCGGATCAGGAACGACGGTCAGAGGCTGCGTGAACTTTTGTCCGTTCACCGCCAGCACGACTTTGTAGTTGCCGGGCGGCGCCCAGATTCCGTCGGCGAACGGACCGCTGCCACCGCCGCCGCGGCGTCCGCCGACGCCGGCGGGCGCTGGATAGTGCAGCGTCCAGATGAAGCGGTGCATGCCCGGCGTCGCGGCGACCGTCGACGGCGACGCGAACCACTCCGGCGCCGTGCCGAGCCGTTTGATGTCCATCGCCGGCGGCACGTCGGCGCTGCTGTAGCGGCGCACGAGCGCGTCGTTCGCGTCGAGGATTTCGATCGTCACCGGCTGCGTGGACGTCGAGCGGATCGCGTAATCGATGTACGCGCCGAACGGCGGATTCGGAGCCATCGGCTCATCCTTCGGCATCGGCGAACCGGTGAATCCCGCAGGCCGTTCGCGGACGGCGACGGCGGGCTTGAAAAGGAAATCGCCGGCGGGAACGTCCTGCCGCAGCGGCGTCACGTTGTCGATGGCCCAGAACGCGCGGCCGTGCGTGGCGATGACGACGTCGTCGCCGTGGATGTCGATGTCGCGCACCGAGGTCGTGGGGAGGTTGAGCTGGAGCGTCTGCCAGTGATCGCCGTCGTCGAGCGATACGTACACGCCGCGTTCCGTGCCCGCGTACAGCATGCCGCGGCGCACGGGATCTTCGCGGACGACGTTCACCGTCTCGTTGATTCCGTTCGATGCGAGCTGCCACGACTTGCCGCCGTCGTGCGTGCGGTAAACGTACGCCTTCGTATCCTCGATGCGATGGCGATCGACCGCTGCGTATGCGGTCTCCGCGTCGAAATGCGAGGCGTCGATGATGCCTACCTTCGACCACGCCGTCAGCGCGGGCGGCGTCACGTTGATCCAATGCGCGCCTTCGTCGTGCGTGCGCCAGATCTGGCCGTCGTCGGTGCCGGCCCAGATGTCGTGATCGGCCATGCGCGACGGCGCGATCGCGTAGATGACTCCCTGCCGCGGCCCGGGCTGGGCTTTATCAGCAGCGGTAACCGGATCGAGATTCGACGGCACGGCGGGATTCTCGCGCGTCAGATCGGGACTGATTACCGTCCAATGCTGCCCGCCATCCTCGGTGCGGAACATCCGCTGATTGGAAAAGTACAGAACGCGCGGGTCGCGCGGCGAAAACACCAGCGGCAGCGTCCAGGTGCGGCGGTCGTTGCCGGGGTACGCGACGGTCGGATCGACCGACTTCGTCTGCTGCGTGCGGGTGTCGAGGCGGTCGACGCGGCCACCATAGATAATGTCGGGGTCCTTCGGATCGGGCGCGAGGTTGTCGCTCTCGCCACCCGCAGTGGTCTCGTGAAACTCCATCAGTGAGATGCCGTCGATCGTGCCCGTGCGGCTCGGGATGCGCGCCGCGCCGGAGTCCTGCTGCGCGCCGTAAACCCAGTAGGGAAAGCGGTTATCGGTGCTGACGTGGTAGAACTGGCCGGTCGGCTGATTGAACCAGCTGCTCCACGTGCGTCCGCCATTGACCGACACGACAGCGCCCTGATCGACGCCGAGGATGCGGCGATCGGGGTGATCGGGATCGATCCAGAGCTGGTGATAGTCATCGCCGCCCGGCGCGCCCTTCACCGGCGCGAAATCCCTGCCGGCGTGTGTCGATCGATAGACGTTGACGTTGATCGAGTAGACGGTGTCGGCATCCTTCGGCTCGACGGCGATGCCGCCGAAGTACCAGCCGCGCGACCAGATGCGGGCATCGTCGCTGGTACGCAGCCAGCTCGCGCCGCCGTCGTCGCTGCGATACATGCCGCCTTCGCCGACCGCGTCGACGATGGCGTAGACGCGTTCAGGATTCGACCGCGCGACGGCGATGCCGATCCGTCCCGGTTTCGCGGGGAAACCGTGGCCGGTGATTTCCGTCCAGTGATCGCCGCCGTCCTCCGATTTGAACAGACCGCTGCCCGGCCCGTTCGACGGCGGATAGACGCTCCACGGCGTGCGCCGCGTCTGCCAGAGCGAGGCGTAGAGAACCCTGGGAGTGAACGGTTCGAAGGCGATATCGATCGCGCCGGTGTCGTTGTCGTTGTTGCGCGAAAGGATGCGCTGCCACGTCGCACCGCCGTCCTTGGAGCGGAAAACTCCGCGCTCCGCATTTGGACCGTAGGGATGCCCGAGGGCGGCGACATAAACGATGTCCGGATTGTCGGGATGAACGACGATGCGTCCGATCTGCTGCGAGTCAGTCAGTCCGATGTGCGACCACGTCTTGCCGCCGTCGGACGACTTGTACATCCCGTTGCCCTGCGCGATGTCGGAGCGCATGTCGGCCTCGCCGCTGCCGACGTAGATCACGCGCGGATTCGACGGCGCCACCGCGATCGCGCCGATTGATCCGATCGGCTGATCGTCGAAAATCGGCAGCCAGGTGCGGCCGGCGTCCTTCGTCTCCCACACGCCGCCGTTCACGCTGCCGAAATAGAAGTGCTCCGCCTCACCGGGAACGCCGGTCACCGCGAGAACGCGCCCCGCGCGGAAGGGTCCGAGGAGACGCCAGTGGAGATCCTGGAAGAGCGTTGGATCGACCGCGGCAAACGCGCTCGTGCAGGTGAGAAGAACAAGGACGCGCAAAATTCGCATGGCCGCGAATGATAGCCGCACTGTCATCCTGAGCCGCCGAAGGACGGTCGAAGGACCCCCTCCTGCTAACCCGGTCGGGCAGCGGCGTTTCAAAGTACGCGTCGCACGAAGAGCCGCCGCCCGCCCGGGTATCAAGCTGGGGGTCCTTCGACCGTCCTCCGCTCTCCGGCTTCGCCTCCGAAGCTTCGGCGGCTCAGGATGACAGAACCGTCACCGTTGGCGCTGGCGACTTCCGTGTATAACGTCGCGCCATGAAATTGCGCGCCGCCTTTGCTGCCGTCCTTTTGCTGATGCCTTTCGCCGCCTTCGCCGACGATCCGCCGCCCGCGAATCCCTTCTTCGAGAAGAGCACTCTCCCCTTCCAGGCGCCGCAGTTCGATCGCATCAAAGACAGCGATTACCAGCCGGCCATCGAGGAAGGGATGAAGCGCGAGCTGGCCGAGATCCAGACCATCGCCAACAATCCCGAGGCGCCGACGTTCGCCAACACCATCGAGGCGATGGAGAAAACGGGCGAGCTGCTGCGCCGCGTGCAGCGCGTGTTCGGCGGGATGACGCAGTCGAATACCAATCCGACGCTGCAGAAGATCCAGCAGGCGGTGGCGCCGAAGCTGGCCGCGCATCGCGACGCCATCAACCTCGATCCGAAACTCTTCGCGCGCATCAAGTCGATCTATGACAGCCGCAACAAATCAGGGCTCGATGCGGAGCAGAAGTTTCTCGTCGAGCGCTATTACAAAAACTTCGTTCGCTCCGGAGCGCAGCTCAACGAGGCCGACAAGACCGCGCTGCGGGCGCTGAATCAGGAACAGTCGAAGCTCACCACGCAATACCGCGATCGCATCCTCGCCGACACGAACGCCTCGGCGATCGTGATCGACGATAAGTCGCTGCTCGACGGTCTGCCGGAATCCGACATCGCCGCCGCCGCCGAGCGCGCGAAGGGGCGCGGCATGGAAGGGAAGTGGCTGCTCACGCTGCAGAACACGACGCAGCAGCCGCCGCAGACCTATCTGAAAAATCGCGACCTGCGCAAGCGGCTGTTCGATGCTTCGATCGCGCGCGGCAACCACGGCGGCGACAACGACACGAAGGCGATCATCACCCGTCTCGCGCAACTCCGCGCCCAGCGCGCCAAACTCCTCGGATACCCGAGTTACGCCGCGTACAACCTCGACGACGAGATGTCAAAGACGCCGGAGAACGCGATCAAGCTGATGACCGACATGGTCCCGGCGGCGACGGCGAAAGCGCGCGCCGAGGCCGCGATGATGCAGAAGCTAATCGACGAGCAGAAGGGCGGCTTCACACTGCAGCCGTACGACTGGCAGTTTTACGCGGAGCAGGTGCGCAAGAACGAATTCGATCTCGATGAGTCGCAGGTGCGGCCGTACTTCGAGATCAACAACGTGCTGCAGAACGGCGTCTTCTACGCGGCCACGAAGTTGTACGGCATCACGTTCAAAGAGCGCCACGACATCCCGGTCTACCAGCCGGACGTGCGCGTTTTCGACGTCTTCGATACCGACGGCAAGCCGCTGGCGCTCTTCTATCTCGATCCGTATTCGCGTTCGAACAAGGCCGGCGGCGCCTGGACCAGCAGCTTCGTCGGCCAGAGCAAACTCCTCGGCACGAAGCCGGTGGTGACGAACAATGAGAACTTCACCAGGCCCGCGGCCGGTCAGCCCGCGCTGCTGACGTTCACCGAAGTCACGACGATGTTTCACGAGTTCGGCCACGCGCTGCACGGCATGTTCTCGAACGTGAAGTACCCGTCGTTCGGCGGCTCCGCGGTGCCGCGCGATTTCGTCGAGTTCCCGTCGCAGTTCAACGAGCACTGGGCGATGGAGCCGGCCGTCTTCGCCAACTACGCGAAGGATTACAAGACCGGCGCTCCGATGCCGAAGGAGCTGGTGGCGAAACTGAAGAAGTCGGGCACGTTCAATCAGGGCTTCGCCACGACGGAGTACCTCGCCGCGGCGTTGCTCGATATGGCGTGGCATGCGATCCCCGCCGACGCGCCGCTGCAGGATGTGAACGCGTTCGAGCCGGAGTCGCTCAAGCAGTACAACGTGGCGCTCGACGAGGTCCCGCCGCGCTACAAGTCGACGTACTTTTCACACATCTGGGGCGGCGGTTACGCGGCCGGCTACTACGCGTACCTGTGGAGCGAAGTGCTCGACGACGACGCGTACTACTGGTTCAAGGAAAACGGCGGCATGACCCGCGCGAACGGCGACCGCTTCCGCAAAATGATCCTCTCGCGCGGCGGAACGGAGGACCCCGCCGCGATGTACCGCGCGTTCCGCGGACGCGATCCGAAGGTGGAACCGCTGTTGGAGGAGAGAGGGCTGACGGGGAAGTAAAGCCCAGCCGCGTTAGCGGCTCCTGACGATAGCCAGGGGTGCGGCGAAGCGCGCACCCCTGGAAAAAGAGTCGAGAATGAAGTTGTGCCGCGTCAGCGGCACTGGATTGAGTGTCACATTTCCAGTGCCGCTGACGCGGCACGAATCGTAGGAACTCTTTTCCCAGGGGTGCGCGCTTCGCCGCACCCCTGGCTATCCTCTGAAGCCGCTGACGCGGCAGCGCACTATGAAGATCATCGCCATCTGCGGCAGCTTGCGCTCGCAATCGTCAAATCTCGCGCTGCTGCGCGCGGCGGCGGCGATCGCGGCCGAGGTGGAGATTTACGAGGGATTGGCGACACTCCCCCACTTCAATCCCGATGATGACGTCGAAGGGGCCACGCCGCCGCCGGCGGTTGATGAACTTCGCGCGATGCTGAACGAGGCGGACGGCATCCTTATCTCCTCGCCCGAGTACGCGCACGGCGTTCCGGGATCGCTGAAGAACGCGCTGGATTGGCTGGTATCGGACGGCGCGCTGGTCGACAAGCCGGTTGCGGTGATCAACGCGTCGCCGGTCGGCGGGGAGTTCGCGCGCGACTCGCTCGTCGAGACGCTGCGGACGATGAACTGGCGGGTGACGGGGACATGGTCATCGCCGAAAAAAGTGCGCGATGAGAATGTGGATGAGGAGGTGGCGGCGGTGATCCGTGCGGCTCTCGAATCGTTCGCGTAGTGCGGGCGTCCCGCCTGCATCCGTTGGGCGTCTCGCCCGACGGGAGGTGGTGAGTCATTGCCGAACTTGCGATTGAATCCCAGAAACCCCCGCCGGGCGAGGACGCCCGCCGGTTGCAGGCGAGACGCCTGCACTACGCTGGCCGGGATGACGCCGCCCCCCTCGCGTGTTGCGCACCGTCATGAAAACGATGCGTACGACCATTTTTGCGGCAGGCATCGTCCTGACCGCTTTCGCAATGCAAGCTAAAACCGCTACGCCCGCACGCCAGAATCCGCTGTTCAAAGCGAGCACGCTGCCGTTTCATGCGCCGCCGTTCGACAAGATCAAGAGCGGCGATTACAAGCCCGCGATCGAGGCGGGGATGAAGGAGCAGCTGGCCGAGATCAAGAAGATCGCCGACCAGAAGGCCGCGCCGACCTTCGCGAACACGATCGAAGCGATGGAGAAGACCGGGACGCTGCTGACGCGCGCATCCAAGATCTTCTTCGCGTTGACGGGGTCGAACACCAATGACACCTTCCAGAAGATTGAGGCCGAGGAGTCGCCGAAGCTGGCGGCGCACACGGATGCGATTTTCATGAATCCGAAGCTCTACGCGCGCGTCAAAACGCTGTACGGCAAGCGCGCATCGCTCGGACTCGACGCCGAGTCGCAGTACCTCATCGAGCGCTACTACAAGTTCTTCGTCCGCGCCGGCGCGCAGCTCAATGACGCCGATCAGAAAACGCTGCGTGCGCTGAACAAGGAAGAGTCGACGCTGACGACGAAGTTCCGCGACCATGTGCTCGCCGATACTGCCGCTGCCGCCATCGTCGTCGACACGAAGGAGGAGCTGGCCGGTCTGCCCGACTCCGACGTCGCTGCTGCTGCCGACGCGGCCAAAGAGAAGAAGATGCCGGGCAAGTACCTCCTCACGCTGCAGAACACGACGCAGCAGCCGGCCCTCACCTATCTGCAGAATCGCGCTCTGCGCGAGCGGCTGTTCAACGCGTCGGTGCAGCGCGGCAATCACGGCGGCCCAAATGACACGAAAGCGATCGTCACCCGCCTCGCCCAGCTTCGCGCGCAGAAGGCCAAACTCCTCGGATACCCGACCTACGCGGCCTTCTCGCTCGACGATCAGATGGCGTCGACGCCGGAGAACGCCATCAAGCTGCTGACCGGACTCGTTCCCGCATCGACCGCGAAAGCGCACTCCGAGGTCGCGAAGATGCAGGCCATCATCGACAAGGAAAACGGCGGATTCAAGCTCGCGCCGTGGGACTGGCAGCTCTACTCGGAGAAGGTGCGCAAGGCTGAATACGATCTCGACGAAGCGCAGGTGCGGCCGTACTTCGAGCTGAACAACGTCCTGCAGAACGGCGTTTTCTACGCAGCCAATCAGCTCTACGGCCTTACGTTCAAGGAGCGCCACGACATCCCGGTTTATCAGCCTGACGTGCGCGTGTTCGAAGTGTTCGATGCCGACGGCAAGTCGCTTGCGCTCTACTACGGCGACTACTTCTCGCGCTCGAACAAGAGCGGCGGCGCCTGGATGGACAGCTTCGTCGACCAGTCGGGGCTGATGGGCACGAAGCCGGTCGTGTTCAACGTCACCAACTTCACAAAGCCCGCTCCCGGCCAGCCGGCGCTGCTGACGTTCGACAACGTCACGACGATCTTCCACGAGTTCGGCCACGCGCTGCACGGCATGATGTCGAACGTGAAGTACCCGACGCTCGCCGGCACCAACGTGCCGCGCGATTTCGTCGAGTTCCCGTCGCAGTTCAACGAGCATTGGGCGCTTGAGCCAGCGGTCTTCGCGAATTATGCGAAGCACTACCAGACGGGCGCGCCGATGCCGCAGGACCTGGTCGACCGCATCAAGAAGTCGCGCACGTTCAATCAGGGATACGCCACGACCGAGTACCTCGCCGCGGCGTTGCTGGACATGGCGTGGCACACGCAGGCGCCGGGCACCGAGCAGCGCGACGTGAACGTGTTCGAGCCCGCGGCGTTGAAGGGATTCAACATCGCCATGGCGGAAGTTCCGCCGCGCTACCACACGACGTACTTCTCGCACATCTGGGGCGGCGGCTACGCGGCCGGCTACTACGCGTACCTCTGGTCGGAGCTGATCGATGACGACGCGTTCTACTGGTTCAAGGAACACGGCGGGATGTCGCGGGCGAACGGCCAGCGCTTCCGCGACATGATCCTTTCGCGCGGCGGCACGATGGACGAGGCGGCGCTGTACCGCGCCTTCCGCGGCCGCGATCCGATCGTCGAGCCGCTGCTGATCGAGCGTGGACTGAAGGAAGAGCCGGGACAGTAGACCCGAAGAGTGACGGTTCGAACTGTCATCCTGAGCCGCCGGAGGCGGAACGCCGGAGGACGGTCGAAGGACCCCGTTCCTGGTAACCAGGGACGGGCGGCGGCTCTTGCACGAGGCGAGCACCTGGGGGGTCCTTCGACCGTCCTCCGGCGGCTCAGGATGACAGTCACCCTTCACTCTTCATTAGAATGCGCGGCCATGCGCAAGACCGTCATCGCATTCGTCGCCATCGTCGCCGTCACTGCCGTTCTTCAGGCTCAGGAACTGCCCGCGGACATGCGGGCCAGCATCGATAAGGCTGCCACCGACATCCTTGCCAAAAACGGCGCTCCAAGCGCCTCGGTGGCAGTGGTCCGCGACGGCAAGATCGTTTACGAGCACGCATATGGGCTGGCGAACGTCGAGACGAAGATGGCGGCGTCGCCGCAGATGCGGTACTCGATCGGCTCGATCAGCAAACAGTTCACCGCCGCCGCGATTCTGATGCTGGCTGAGGAGGGGAAACTCTCGCTCGACGACAAGGTGATCCGCTGGCTGCCCGACCTCACGCGCGCGGGCGACGTCACGATTCGCCAGATCCTTTCGATGACCTCCGGCTACCAGGATTTCTGGCCGCAGGACTACGTGATGCCGATGATGATGAAGCCGGTGACGGCGGAGGCGATTCTCACCGGCTGGGCGAAGATCCCGCTCGACTTCGAGCCCGGCGCGAAGTGGCAGTACAGCAATACGAACTACGTCATCGCCGGCATGATCGCGGAGAAAGTGGCGGGCATGCCGCTGCTCGATTTCCTGCAGAAGCGCGTCTTCGTCCCGCTGCACATGACCACGGTCTCCAACACGGACGCGGCGCCCCTCGGCGCCGGCGATCCGATGCGCTACCTGCGTTACGCCCTCGGGCCGGTGCGTCCCGCGCCGAAAGAAGGCGCCGGCTGGATGTTCGCCGCGGGCGAGCTGGCCATGACCGCGCACGACCTCGCGCTGTGGGACATCTCGATGATCGATCAGACCATCCTGAAGCCGTCGTCGTATCGCGCGATGGAGACCGAGGTGGAGCTGAACAACGGCGTCGGCTCGCGGTATGGGCTTGGCGTCGGCATCGGCATCGCGGACGGCCGCCGCGTGATTTCGCACGGCGGCGAAGTCTCCGGATTCACCGCGCGCAATGAGGTTTATCCCGACGACCGCGTAGCCATCGTCGTGCTGACGAACATGGACGCGACCGGCACGCCCGCGCAGATCGCCGGCAGCATTTCGAAGACGATCTTCGCAACGACCGATCCGGCCACGCCGAAAACGACGGAGCAGATGCGCAAGATCTTCGACGAGTTGCAGAAGGGACGCATCGACCGCTCGCAATTCACGTCGAACGCGAATGCGTATTTCGACGAGCAGGCGATCAAGGATTTCGCATCGAGCCTGGCGCCCCTCGGCGCGCCGCAGGAGTTCGTGCAGTCAGCGCAATCGCTCCGCGGCGGGATGACGCTGCGCCGTTATCGGATCAAGTTCCCGACGAAGACTCTGGCGCTGACGACGTTCATCATGCCGGACGGGAAGATCGAGCAGTATCAGATCGCGGCGGCGGAGTAGGAAGACGATCACCACAGAGACGCAGAGGGCACAGAGTTTTCTCTGCGTCTCTGCGGTGAAAAAGCTCTACGTCGGACGCGCCTCCTCAGCTTCCGCCCAGATCTCGACGCGATGGCGTTCGTTCAGGAACAGCGATCCAACGATGAACGTCATCAGCGCGACTCCGATCACCCAGTAAAGGCCCGCGAAGATGTTGCCGGTTTTCACCACCAGCAGTCCCGCGATCAGCGGCAGCGTGCCGCCGAACCAGCCGTTGCCGAGGTGATATGGGAGTGAGAACGAGGTGTAGCGGATCTTCGCCGGGAAGGATTCGATGAGGAACGCAGCGATCGGGCCGTAGACCATCGTCACGTAGACCACCTGGATGAAGACGAGAGCGATCAGCAGCGCCATGTTCGGATTCTTCGGATCGCCGGCGTGGTCTTTCATCGCGTGATAGATCGGGAGGTAGGTCAGGGCGGCGATGAGATTGCCGGCCATCATGATTTTCAATCGTCCGATGCGGTCGGAGAGCGCGCCGAAGACGACGAAGAATGGCATCGCCAGGAGCAACGCAACGGCCACGATGATGCTCGCCTTCGCGAGGTCGATCTTCAGCACCGTCTGCAGAAATGAAAGGGCGTAGAACTGGCCGGTGTACCAGACGATGCCCTGTCCCGCGGTCGCGCCGAAGAGGACGAGGAGGACGATGCGCAAGTTCGCCCAGTTGCCGAAACTTTCGCGCAGCGGCGCGATCGACGCCTTGCCCTGCGCTTTGATCGAGGCGAAGAGCGGCGACTCTTTCAGCGTCATCCGGATCCACAGCGAGATGATGACGAGGACGATCGAGAGCAGGAACGGCACGCGCCATCCCCACGCTTTGAAATCGGCGTCGCTCATCATCTTCTTCACCGCGAGGATCACGCCGAGGGAGACGAAGAGCCCGAGCGTCGCGGTGATCTGAATAAAGCTCGTGTAGTAGCCACGCTTGTTGTCAGGAACGTGCTCGGCGACATAGACGGCAGCGCCGCCGTATTCGCCGCCGAGGGCAAGACCTTGCAGCAATCGAAGCAGCAGCAGGATCGATGGTGCGAGTAATCCGACCGAGGCGTACGTCGGCAGCAGTCCGATGACGAATGTCGAGAGGCCCATGATCGTCAGCGTCACGAGAAACGCGTACTTGCGGCCGATCAGATCGCCGACGCGGCCGAAGACGATCGCGCCGAACGGGCGGACGATGAAGCCGGTAGCGAAGAGCGCCCACGTCTGGATCAGCGCCCACGCCGGCTGGTCCTTCGGGAACATCAGCTGCGACATGATCACGGCCAGGCTGCCGAAGATGTAGAAGTCGTACCACTCGATCATCGTGCCGAGACCCGAGGCAAAAATGATCCTGCCGATCGGGTAGCCCGATCCTTCTCTGCTACTCATCCGTGCTCTCCTTTTGCAGCGCAGTATACGAAGGAGGGCCGCATGGCCGACGAAACCTGTCTCGATCTCATCTTCCGCAACGCCCGCACGCACAGCGCGTGGCTCGACAAACCGGTCAGCGATGACACGCTGCGGCAGCTTTACGACACGATGAAATGGGGACCGACGAGCGCGAATGCGAGTCCCGCGCGCTTCGTTTTCATCCGCACGAAACAGGCGAAGGAACGGCTGCGTCCGTCGCTCGCGCCGGGGAACGTCGAGAAGACGATGGCGGCGCCGGTGGTGGTGATCGTCGCCTACGACCTGAAGTTCTACGAAAAGTTGCCGCGTCTCTTTCCGCATTCGCCGTCGATGCGCGAGTTGTTCGCATCCAATCCGCAACTCGTCGAAACGACGGCGCGCCGCAATTCATCGCTCCAGGGCGCCTACCTGCTCATCGCCGCGCGCGCCCTCGGCCTCGACTGCGGTCCGATGTCCGGCTTCGACAACGCGAAACTCGACATGGAGTTCTTCGACGCCGGCCGCGAGTGCGAGAGCTGCGATCAGGAGTTCTTCCCCGAGGGCCACGTCAAATCCAACTTCCTCATCAACCTCGGCTACGGCGATCGCTCGCAACTCCACCCGCGCAATCCGCGGCTGACGTTCGAAGAGGCGTGTACGTTGTTGTGATGCCGCCTCACCTCTCCGAGGATCTCCGTGCTCTCTGCGTCTCTGTGGTGAAAAAACTCAGGCGCGCATCGGCGAGACCATCTGATCGCCGGAGCTGATCACCTGCGATTGCTCGATCACCGGCAGCGTGACCGTGAATCTCGCGCCTTTGCCGAGGCCTTCGGATTCGGCGCGGATGTCGCCGTGGTGGAGGTCGATGATGTGGCGCGCGATGGCGAGACCGAGTCCGAGGCCGCTGCGCTTGGCGGATGCGTCGGCCTGGCGCAGGCGCTCGAAAACGTGCGGAAGGAACGACGGCTCGATCCCCTCTCCCTCGTCGTGAACGCTGATCTGCATCTTGTGATCGATACGTTCCAGGCGCAGGTCGACCTGCTTCCCGGGCGGCGTGAACTTGATGGCATTCGAGAGGATGTTGCCGATGACCTGCTGCAGGCGGGTGGCGTCGGCGTCGACGACGTCCTCGGGCGGCCGCACCACGTCCGAGGTCAGGCGCACGCCGCGCTCGGCCGCGTCGGGACGCGCGTTCGTCACGGCGGCTTCGACAATGGCGGAGAGGTGTGTTGGCCGCAGCTCGACCTGGAACTTGCCGAGGATGATGCGCGAAACGTCGAGCATGTCGTCGATCAGGCGCTTCTGCAGTTGCGCGCTGTTCTCGATCATGTGCAGCGCCTCGCGCAGTTCGTCGGGCGAGTAGTCGCCGGAGCGGAGGAACTGCACCCAGCCGAGGATCGAAGTCATCGGCGTGCGCAGCTCGTGCGACAGCGTGGCCAGGAAGTTGTCTTTCGCCCGGTTCTGCGCCTCGGCTTCGCGATACCGCCGCTCGTTTTCCGCGGCCAGCGCCGCGGCGCGTTTTTCGGTGACGTCGCGGAACGTGATTACCGAGCCGACCGTGCGGCCGTTGTCGTCGTGCATCGGCGACGCGCAGAACTCGACCGGGAAACTGGCGCCATCGTCGCGGAAGAACGTGTCCACGAGCTCATCGCGAACGCGGTCGCCATGCAGCGCGACGTTCAGTGAGCAGCGGTTGACGTCGCAGGTGGCCACGCCGGGGAACGACGGATGCAGCAGCGGATGAACCTCGTGTCCGATTACCTCGGAAACGTTGCGGCCGATCATCCTCGCCGCGGCCGGATTCACGAACGTGGCCACGCCATTGAGATTCACACCGAAGACGCCCTCGGCGGCGGCGTTCAGGATCAGTTCATTCTGCCGGCTCAGCCGCGCCAGCTCGTGCGCCTGCCGGCTGATGGCCTGCGTCTTCCGGAACAGCTCGACGAAAACGTTGACCTTGTAGCGGAGGATCTCCGGCTGGTACGGCTTGAAGATGTAGTCGACCGCGCCGAGCTCGTAGCCGCGGAACACGTGCGTCTCGCTGCGGCTGAGGGCCGTCAGGAAAATGATGGGCGTGCCGCGCGACTTGTCGCGCTCGCGGATCAGGCTTGCCGTCTCGAAGCCGTCGAGGTCGGGCATCTGAACGTCGAGCAGGATGACGGCGAATTCGCGGTCGAGCAGCGCCCGAAGCGCGCCGCGGCCCGACTCGGCGCGGACGAGGTTCAGATCCATGTCGCCGAGGATCGACTCGAGCGCCATAAGGTTGCTGGGCTGATCGTCGACGAGAAGGATGTTGACCTTTTCGTTCTCTGTGGGAGTCGTCGTCATGAATGGGTTACGGCGGGCTGGCAGACCTCGCTCAGGAATGGCGCGATGTCTTCCAGACGCAAGATTCGATCCACCTCGACGGCGGCGATGGTGCCGCGCGGCATGGCCGGCGCTTCGGCCGTTTCGGGGTCCTGCGCGATGACGATTCCGCCGCGCGCCTTGATCCGGGCGGCGCCGCGCGCGCCGTCGTCATTCGCGCCGGTGAGGACGACGGCGACGACGTGCTCCCCGTACGCGTCGGCCGCCGATTCGAAGAGAACGTCGATCGACGGACGCGAATGGCGCACCGCTTCATCGACAGAAAGACTGAGCTCTCCGCGCGGGCCGTTCCGCTCGATCAGCAAGTGATAGTCAGCCGGCGCGAGATAGACGTGGCCCGCCTGAATCCACTGCTTATCCTCGGCGTCGACGACTTTCAGGTCGGTCTGCCGCCGGAAGTACGCGGGCAATTGTTCATTCGATTTTTTATGACGATGCTGCGCGACCGCGATCGGGATGCAGAAGTCGCGCGTGAGATTGCTGAGGATGACCTGCAGCGCGTGCATGCCGCCGAGCGAGCAGCCGATGACGATCAGTTCGGGCGCGCGGTTGCGAGGTTTCGCGGTTACACGGTCTCGCGGCTCGATAACGGGCGACCAGTTCCTGCGCCTGTCAAGCATCTTCCGCCTCCGGCGGCGTTGTCGGTTGTCGGTTGGTTGGGCTTCGCGCGTTGTCAAAACGCGAAGCGAAGATCATCGGATCCTCCGGTACAGCCGCTCCTCGGCATCGATTTCGTCGTAATTCGCGGCGACGTTCGTGTAGCGGATCGTTTCCTTCTTTCCCAGGCCGAGGATGCCGAACATCTCCATGCTGTTCAGGAAAAGCTCCTGCACCCGCTCCTGCAAACGGTTGTTGAAGTAGATCAGGACGTTGCGGCAGAAGATGACGTTGAAGTGGTTGAACGACGCGTCCGTGACGAGATTGTGCTGCGCGAAGACGACGTTCTCCCGCAGCGACGGACGGAACATCGCGTAGTCGTAGCGCGCCGTGTAGTAGCCGGAGAACGTACCGCTGCCGCCCGCGGCGATGTAGTTCGCGGTGTTCTCCTGCATCGTGTTCAGCGGAAAGATGCCATCCTTGGCGCGCTGCAGAACGGCCTCGTTGATGTCGGTCGCGTAGATCCGGCAGCGGTCGTACAGTCCCTCCTCCTGCAGCAGGATGGCCATCGAATAGACCTCTTCGCCGGTCGAACAGCCGGCGTGCCAGATACGCACGAAGGGATAGGTGCGCAGCAGCGGCACGACCTTCTGCCGGAACGAGAGGTAGAACGAGGGATCGCGAAACATGGCCGTCGTGTTGATCGACAGATCGAGCAGCAGCCTCTCCATACACGAGGAGTCGTGCAGCACTTTGTCCTGCAGCGCGGAGATTGTGGTCAGCCCCTCGGAGTAGACGCGCTTCCATAGCCTGCGGCGCAGCGACGGCAGCGAATAGTCGCGGAAGTCGAAGCCGTAGTGCTGGTAGATGCCCTCAGTGAGCAGGTGGACCTCGATCCCTTCGAGATCGCTCTTTTCCTGCTCCTCGGCAACGGGAAGTGGTTGTGTGGCCACGTTCCCCCTCACTGAGCAAACGGCATGCTCAACTGTGTGGGTAGGGAAAAGACACCTGAACGCCCCTATACTTCCCGAAGAGATCGGTAGCCTTCCGGACATTTTTCAGCTTCTCGCCGCGGACTCGCGTCAGTCGCAGTCGATGTCCGATCGTTTTCAGACCACAAACAAGAGGAGAGACGCCATGCCCGATTGGTTGATCAACATCGTCAGCGTTACGCCCGCGAACCCGGGTGATCCCACAGCGAAGTTCGATCCTTCCCCGCAGACCTGCCTCCAGGGCGACAACATCACCTGGTCGAACCGGACGGACGATCCGCATACGCCCGTCCCCTCCGATCCGGCCGCTGCGCCGTGGGGAGTCGACCAGATCCCGGCCGGTGAGTCGTCGAATCCGACCTACTCCGTCCTGGCGCCCCAGTCCGGCGGACAGCCCGTCTACGGCATCGTGAAGTACCAGTCGAAGGAGCACCCCGAGGTGATCGGGGAGCTGAACATCGTCGCGGTCCCGCCTACCTTCACCTGATCGATTCAAATACGGAGGAATGTGAATGTCAGAACATGACAAATCCCGGCGCGGTGTCTTCAGCGTTCTCATGCTCGCGGCGATGGCGGTCCTCGCTCCGATCGCCGCGAACGCGCAGCAATTCGTCAAGTGCCCGACCGAGGGGCGGGAGCTGCTGAAAGTTCCTGAAATCACCCGCGACGACGCTACCAACAAGTTGCAGGCGGTCCTGAAAGTCAGCGATCAGGAGCGCGCAGTCTGGTTTCCACGGCTCGGTCCTCCCGACGTCTGCGCCTCGCAGCATCTTCGCTTCTTCGAGGGCTACAGCCTCGTACATCCGAACGAGACGTGGCCCGTTTCGAACGGTCTCGCCGATCCTCTTCCCGGACCGACGTTCCGTGCACGCGTCGGCGACATCATCGAGATCAGCTTTTTCAATCAGATCGACCTGACCAACTTTCCGAACAGCCAGTACTTCGATCGCGAAGGGTGCGACGAAGCCGCGGGCCTCTATCCGAAGAGCGCTGCCGGCGTCGTTCCGACGATCAACGACACGCCGCCGAACTGCTTCCACGGCTCGAGCACGGCCAACGTGCACTTCCACGGCACGCACACGAATCCCGGCAGCACCGGCGACAACGTGCTGCTGCAGATCCGTCCGTCGCCGCGCGACAAGGACAGAAAACTCCTGATCGACGAGAGCACGGTGAAGGACGACTTCACCAACTTCTTCAAACAGTGCGAGGAGAAGCTGGTCAAGGTTCCCGGCCGCTGGCCGTTCATCTGGGAGCAGTTGCCAGAAAACTATCGCACGCTGCAGAAGGACACCCTGACGAAGCTCGACCAGACGCTGAAACCCGATCAGCAACTGTGGCCGCCGAATCAGGCCGCCATCGATCAGATGGTGTGGCCGCAGTACTACGCCGGTGCGTATCCGTACTGCTTCCAGCTGCCGGCCTATCCGGAAGGAAAGACGCCGGCCGTCCCGCCGTCGCCTGAAGCCGCCGATCCGAACATCCTGCAGATGGGCCAGGTGCCGGGCACGATGTGGTACCACATGCACAAGCACGGATCGACGACGCTGAACGTGAACAACACGCTCATCGGCGCGTTCATCATCGAAGGAAAGTACGACGATCAGCTGAAGGATTTCTACAAGGCCGACGCTACGCACAAGAACTGGGGACTGACCCAGAAAGTGATGGTCATCCAGGAAGTCGGCGTGACACCGAATCTCGAGCGCGGCCCGTCGCAGCAGAAGGGTCCGATCGATTCGTTTTCAGTCAATGGCCTCCGCCATCCCACCGTGACGATGCGTCCTGGCGAAACGCAGCTCTGGCGGATCATCAACGGCGGCGCGCGCAGCGGGGTGTACTTCGTCGCGCCAGCAGCCAGCGCAACCGCCGTGCAGTGGGTGCAGATCGCCCAGGACGGCGTTCAGTTCAATCCCGCGAACTATCTTCCGCCCGCCGCCGGAGCCGCCAGCCAGCCGTTCCTGATGTCAGCCGGCAACCGCGTCGATCTGCTCGTTCGCGTTCCGAAGGGTGCATCCGGCAAGTACAACCTGCAGGTCTACAACGTCTCCAGGGCCACCGAGGTGCCGACGGCGGCTGGGGCGGCGCCCAAGGCCATCGCCACGCTGCTCACGGTCAATATCGTCTCCGGCACGAACCCCGATCCGGAGATGCCGTTCATCACGGCCGATAAGTTCCCGACGTTCCCGACCTATCTCGCCGACATCCCCGACAACACGATCCACGTGCGCCGCGAGCTGACGTTCAACAGCACGACGCCTGCGACCGGCGCGGACCACACCATCAACGGCCACAAGTTCGGCGACACGATCGATCAGGCCATGCTCCTCAACACGAACGAGGAGTGGAAGATCATCAACACGACCGCGAACTCGCCCGCTCCTCCGGGCGCGATCATGCACCCGTTCCACATTCACATTAATCCGTTCCAGATCGTGGAAGTCTTCGACCCGTACGACAAGCGCTACGTGTTTAAGGCAAGCGATTACGTGAAGGGAACGAACTGCTACGTCAATCCCGCCGACAAGACGACATGGCATCCGTGCGATGTCACGGCGTTAAAACCGCCATTCGTCTGGTGGGACGTCTTCGGGATCCCAGGCGCACGAGTCGATCCGAATCCCGGCGGCACCGTCGTGATCCCCGGCTATTTCAAAATGCACAGCCGCTTCGCCGACTACCCCGGCCAATACGTCCTGCACTGCCACATCCTCGCGCACGAGGACCGCGGCATGATGCAACTGATCGAGGTTGTCCCGAACACGACGGTCCTCAAGCACCACTAGCATCTGTGTCCATCTGCGTCATCTGCGGATAAAGGTTTTATCCGCAGATGAACGCAGATTTCACAGATCAGAGATACAGCCAGACGCGCAGCAACGACACCAGCTGCTGCGCGTCGATCGGCTTGGTGATGTAGTCGCTCGCGCCCGCCTCCATGCACTTCTCGCGGTCGCCTTTCATCGCTTTTGCGGTCAGCGCGATCATCGGCAGGTTCTTGTACTCGTCCATTGCGCGGATACGGCGCATTGCTTCGTAGCCGTCCATCTCCGGCATCATCACGTCCATGAGGACGACGTCGATGTCGGGATTGCTGCGTAGCTGCTCGATGCCGTCGGCGCCGCTTTCGGCGTACAGCACGTTCATCTTGTGGCGTTCCAGCAGCGACGTCAGCGCGTAGATGTTGCGCATGTCGTCGTCGACGATCAGCGCCTTCTTGCCCGCCAGCACCGGATCGGATTCGTGTAGCTGTTCGAGGATCTGCCGCTTCTGTTCCGGCAGGTTTGCCTCGACGCGGTGGAGGAAGAGCGCCGTTTCGTCGAGCAGCCGCTCCGGCGAGCGCGCATCCTTCACGATGATGGCTTCCGCCATCCGTTTCAGCTCCGTCTCCTCCTTCTTCGTGAGCTCGCGGCCGGTGTAGACCACGATCGGGATGTCGTCGACGCCGAGCTCGTTGCGCATGCGGCTGATGAACTCGAAGCCGTTCATGTCGGGCAGACCGAGGTCGAGGACCATGCAGTCGAAGCGCCGCTCGCGAAGGATCTGCAGCGCCTCCTCGCCGTTGGTGGCCGAGGTGATGTCGACGTCGCCGTCACCGCCGATCAGCTCCGCGATCGCCGAACGCTGCTGCTCGTTGTCTTCGATGATCAGCAGCGACTTGTTCGGACGGTCGACGAAGCCTTTGATCTTCGCGAACGCCTCGTCCAGCGCTTCCTTCGTCACCGGCTTCTGCACTTGCGCGAACGCGCCGAGCTTCAGTCCGCGCGCCGTCTCGTCGTCGCCGGAGATGATGTGCACCGGAATGTGGCGCGTCGACTTGTCGTGCTTCAGGCGATCGAGCACCGTCCACCCTTCCATGTCCGGCAGCGCGATGTCGAGCGTGATGGCGTCGGGACGATAGCGCCGCGCCAGATTCAGGCCGCTCTCGCCGCGCGTCGCAACGACGCCTTTGAATCCCTTGTCGTGCGCCATGTCGAGCAGGATGCTGGCGAACGTCACATCGTCTTCGACGATCAGCACCACGCGATCACCCTCGGCGATCGTCTCGCGGTCGTCGGGCACCTGCTCCTCGATGACGACCTGCGTCTCATCGGCGCTGCTCTCGTCCTCGCGGCGCGTGCGGCGCGTCTCCGTCGGCGGCGGTGTAGCCGTGCGCGCCTGCACGTCGGAATCGTCGGCGCGACGCAACGAAATCGCAGGTGCCGGCGTCTCCAGCGTCGATCCGTTGCGATCCTCATCGCGGCGCCGCGTCGGAGCGACATAGCTCTGCGGCAGGTACAGCGTGAACGACGAGCCCATGCCTTCCGCGCTTTCCACGCGAATCTCACCGCCGAGGAGGCGGGCAATTTCGCGACTGATCGAGAGGCCGAGGCCCGTGCCGCCGAACTTGCGCGTCGTGCTCGCGTCGGCCTGTTGGAACGCTTCGAAAATGATCCGCTGCTTCTCGTCCGGGATGCCGATTCCGGTATCGGAAACGCTGAACGCGATCACCGACGACGCGCGCTCCAGCGTCTCGTGGCCCGGCGTCCACCCTTCGCCGACCGTCGCCGCGCGCAACGTAACGCCGCCCTTCTCCGTGAACTTGAACGCATTGCCGAGCAGATTCTTCAGCACCTGCTGCAAGCGCGTGGCATCGGTGTGAATCGTGCGCGGCAGGCTCGGATCGAGATCGATGTTGAAGTCCAGCCGCTTGTCGTTCGCCACCTGGCGGAACGTCTTGTCCATCGACTCCGCCAGTTCCGTGAACGGCAGATCGCCGAGCGAGATCGTCATCATGCCCGACTCGATCTTCGACAGATCGAGGATGTCGTTGATGAGCGTCAGCAGATCCTGACCCGACGAATGGATCGTCTTCGCGAAGTCCACCTGCTTGCCGGTGAGGTTGTTGTCCGGATTTTCCGCGAGCAGCTTGGCCAGGATCAGCAGCGAATTCAGCGGCGTGCGCAACTCGTGTGACATGTTCGCCAGGAACTCGCTCTTGTACTTCGAGGTCAGCGCAAGTTGCCGCGCCTTCTCTTCGAGCTGCCGCTTCGCATTCTCGACCTCGTGATTCTTCCGCTCCACCTCTTCGTTCTGCGTCTGCAGCAACCGCGCTTTCTCTTCAAGCTCCTCGTTCGTCTGCTGCAGCTCCTCTTGCTGCGTCTTCAGAAGTTCTTCCGAGGCCTGCAGCGACTTCGCCTGCTGTTCGAGCCGCTTGTTGGTCTCCGTCAGCTCTTCCTGCTGCGCCTGCAGCTCCTCGGCGAGCGACTGCGACTGCGCCAGCAACTCCTCGGTCCGCATGTTCGCCTGGATCGTATTGAGCACGACGCCGATCGATTCCGTGAGCTGATCGAGCAGTGAAACGTACGTGTCGCTGAACGCCGTGAACGTGGCCAGCTCCATCACCGCCAGCACCTGGCCTTCGAAGACGATCGGCAGCACCACGATCTGCATCGGCTTCGCTTCGCCGAGGCCGGAGTTGATCGTGATGTAGTCCTCGGGCGCGTTCTGGAGAAGGATGCGCTGCTTCTCGAACGCCGCCTGGCCGACGATCCCCTCGCCGATGTGGAACTGCTTGGCGAGATGCTTCCGCTCCTTGTACGCGTAGGTCGCCGCGAGCCTCAGCACCGGCTCGCCGCCGCCGTTTTGCTCCATCACGTAGAAGACGCCGTGCTTCGCGCCGACCACCGGCGCCAGCTCGGACAGAATCATCTGCGACACATTGGTCAGGTTCTTCTGCCCCTGCATCATGCGGGTGAACTTGGCCAGATTCGTCTTCAGCCAATCCTGCTCGTTGTTGCGCAGCGTGGTTTCGCGCAGCGAACGGATCATCTCGTTGACGTTGTCTTTGAGCGCCGCGACCTCGCCCTGCGCTTCGACCGTGATGGTCCGCGTCAGATCGCCCTTCGTCACGGCGGTTGCGACGTCCGCGATGGCACGCACCTGGGTAGTCAGATTCGCGGCGAGCTGATTGACGTTGTCGGTCAGATCGCGCCACGTTCCCGATGCGCCAGGGACGTTCGCGCGTCCGCCCAGCTTGCCTTCAACGCCGACTTCGCGCGCGACCGTCGTAACCTGATCGGCGAACGTGGCCAGCGTATCGATCATGTTGTTGATCGTGTCGCCGAGCTCCGCGATCTCGCCGCGCGCTTCAACGGTCAGCTTCTGTTTCAACACGCCGTTCGCGACCGCCGTCACGACCTTGGCGATGCCGCGCACCTGGTTGGTCAGGTTCGCGGCCATCATGTTCACGTTGTCGGTCAGGTCCTTCCACGTGCCGGCCACGCCCTTCACCTCGGCCTGCCCGCCGAGCTTCCCTTCCGTGCCGACCTCGCGCGCCACACGCGTGACCTCGGCCGCGAACGAGTTGAGCTGATCGACCATCGTGTTGATCGTGTTCTTCAGCTCGAGGATCTCGCCTTTCACGTCGACCGTGATCTTCTTCGAGAGATCGCCCATGGCCACCGCCGTCGTCACCTGTGCGATATTTCGCACCTGATTGGTCAGGTTCGACGCCATGAAGTTGACGTTGTCGGTGAGGTCCTTCCACGTTCCCGCAACGCCGCGCACCTGCGCCTGGCCGCCGAGCTTCCCTTCCGTGCCGACCTCGCGCGCCACGCGGGTGACCTCGGCCGCGAACGAGTTGAGCTGATCGACCATCGTGTTGATCGTGTTCTTCAACTCGAGGATCTCGCCCTTCACGTCGACCGTGATTTTCTTGGAGAGATCGCCCATGGCGACGGCGGTCGTCACGTCGGCGATGTTGCGCACCTGCGCGGTCAGATTGCCGGCCATCGAGTTGACGGAGTCGGTCAGATCCTTCCACGTGCCGGCGACGCCTTTCACCTGCGCCTGCCCGCCGAGCTTCCCTTCCGTGCCGACCTCGCGCGCCACGCGCGTGACCTCGGCGGCGAACGAGTTGAGCTGATCGACCATCGTATTGATGGTGTTCTTCAGCTCCAGCACCTCGCCGCGAACCGCGACCGTGATCTTCTTCGACAGATCGCCGTTCGCGACCGCCGTCGTCACCTGCGCGATGTTGCGCACCTGGTTCGTGAGGTTCGATGCCATCGAGTTGACGGAGTCGGTCAGATCCTTCCACGTGCCCGAAACGCCGCGCACGTCCGCCTGCCCGCCGAGCTTCCCTTCAGTGCCGACTTCGCGCGCCACGCGCGTAACCTCGGCCGCGAACGAGCGAAGCTGATCGACCATCGTGTTGATCGTGTTCTTCAGCTCGAGAATCTCGCCGCGAACATCGACGGTGATCTTCTTGGTCAGATCGCCGAGGGCGACGGCCGTCGTCACCTCGGCGATGTTGCGGACTTGGGCGGTCAAATTCGACGCCATCGAGTTGACCGAGTCGGTCAAGTCCTTCCACGTTCCGGCGACGCCTTGCACCATCGCCTGCCCGCCGAGCTTCCCTTCCGTTCCGACTTCGCGCGCCACGCGCGTAACCTCGGAGGCAAAGGCGCGAAGCTGATCGACCATCGTGTTGATCGTGTTCTTCAGCTCCAGAATCTCGCCTTTGACTTCGACCGTGATCTTCTTCGACAGATCGCCGTTCGCGACCGCGGTGGTGACGTCGGCGATGTTGCGCACCTGCCCCGTCAGATTCGACGCCATGTAGTTGACGGAGTCGGTGAGGTCCTTCCACGTGCCGGCCACGCCGCGTACTTCCGCCTGCCCGCCGAGCATCCCTTCGGTGCCGACCTCGCGCGCCACGCGCGTGACCTCGGACGCAAACGCCGAAAGCTGATCGACCATCGTGTTGATGGTCTCCTTCAGTTCGAGGATCTCGCCCGCTGCCTCGGCCGTAATCTTCCGCGACAGATCGCCGTTCGCGACCGCGGTGGTCACGTCGGCGATATTGCGAACCTGCGCGGTCAGGTTCGACGCCATCATGTTGACGTTGTCGGTGAGGTCCTTCCACGTGCCGGCCACGCCCTTCACTTCGGCCTGCCCGCCGAGCTTCCCTTCTGTTCCGACCTCGCGCGCCACGCGCGTGACCTCGGACGCGAACGAGTTGAGCTGATCGACCATCGTGTTGATCGTGTTCTTCAGCTCCAGAATCTCGCCGCGGACTTCGACGGTGATCTTCTTCGACAGGTCGCCCATCGCCACCGCGGTCGTGACCTCGGCGATGTTGCGCACCTGCCCGGTCAGGTTCGACGCCATCGAGTTCACCGAGTCCGTCAAATCCTTCCACGTCCCCGCGACGCCCGGCACCTCGGCCTGCCCGCCGAGCCGTCCCTCCGTGCCGACCTCGCGCGCCACGCGCGTGACCTCGGAGGCGAACGACGAAAGCTGGTCGACCATCGTGTTGATGGTCTCCTTGATCTGCAGAATCTCGCCGCGCACTTCCACCGTAATCTTGCGCGTCAGATCGCCGCTGGCGATCGCGCTCGCGACGCCGGAAACGTCGCGCAACTGCACCGTCAGATTGCCGGCCATGGCGTTGACGGAATCGGTCAGATCCTTCCACGTCCCGGCAACGCCGCGGACCTCGGCCTGAACGCCGAGCTTCCCTTCGCTGCCGACCTCGCGCGCCACGCGCGTAACCTCGGAGGCGAACGAGTTGAGCTGATCGACCATCGTATTGATCGTGTTCTTCAGCTCCAGAATCTCGCCGCGGACGTCGACCGTGATCTTCTTCGACAGATCGCCATTCGCAACGGCCGTCGTAACGTCCGCGATGTTGCGCACCTGCGCCGTGAGATTGCCGGCCATGGCGTTGACGGAGTCCGTGAGGTCCTTCCACGTTCCCGCGACGCCCGGAACTTCGGCCTGACCGCCGAGCTGTCCTTCCGTTCCAACTTCCCGCGCCACACGCGTAACCTCGGACGCGAACGAACGGAGCTGATCGACCATCGTATTGATCGTGTTCTTCAGCTCGAGGATTTCGCCCAGCGCTTCCGCAGTGATCTTCTTCGACAGATCGCCGTTCGCGACGGCCGTCGTAACCTCGGCGATGTTGCGCACCTGCGAGGTCAGATTCGCGGCCATGTAATTGACCGAGTCCGTCAAGTCTTTCCACGTACCGGAGACACCCTTGACATCGGCCTGCCCGCCGAGCTTGCCCTCCGTGCCGACCTCGCGCGCCACGCGCGTGACCTCGGACGCGAACGAGCGAAGCTGATCGACCATCGTGTTGATGGTCTCCTTCAGTTCGAGAATCTCGCCGCGCGCATCAACCGTAATCTGCTTGGAGAGGTCGCCATTCGCGACGGCCGTGGTGACCGCGGCGATGTTGCGCACCTGATTGGTCAGGTTCGCGGCCATGTAATTGACCGAGTCCGTCAGATCGCGCCACGTGCCCGAAACGCCCTGCACGTCCGCCTGTCCGCCCAGTTTTCCTTCGCTGCCCACTTCGCGCGCGACTCGTGTGACCTCAGAGGCAAACGAGCGAAGCTGATCGACCATCGTGTTGATCGTGTTCTTCAGCTCCAGGATCTCGCCGCGCACTTCCACCGTGATCTTTTTCGACAGATCGCCGGTGGCAACGGCTGTCGTCACCTCGGCGATGTTGCGCACCTGCGCGGTGAGATTGCCGGCCATCGAGTTGACCGATTCCGTCAGATCCTTCCACGTCCCGGCCACGCCTTTCACGTCCGCCTGGCCGCCCAGCTTTCCTTCCGTTCCGACTTCGCGCGCCACCCGCGTGACCTCGGAGGCGAACGAGGCGAGCTGCGTCACCATCGTGTTCACGGTCTTCGCCGTGCGGAGGAACTCTCCCTTCAGTGGACGTCCGTCGAACTCGATGGCCATCGTCCGCGACAGGTCGCCGCGGGCCACGGCGCCGATCACGCGCGAGATTTCGTTCGTCGGCTGCACCAGATCGCTGACCAGAGAGTTGACCGAATCGGCGATCACCGCCCACTCGCCGCCAGCCGCCGGGACTTGCGCTCTTTGCGTGAGCTTCCCTTCCTTGCCGACCACGTTGGCGATGCGTTCGACCTCGTCCGCCGTCTTCTGATTCAGCTCCAGGATGTCGTTGAGCGTGTCAGCGATCTTTCCGGCGCTTCCCGTGAACTCCACCGGCATGCGCACTTTGAAATCGCCCTTCTTCATCGCCGTGAGCGTGCGCAACAACAGCCGCTCGAAATCCTTCGGCGAAACCTCCGTCGCTTTATCGATACCGATGCCCGTGGTCATGACGCGCTCATCCTCCGAAAACCGGAAATTCAGTTGTGCTGAAGCGTGGTCAGGCTGGAACGCGGCGCGACAGTGGCGCCGCACAGTCTTGTCTGCGCCAGAAATGCAGAATCCAGACCACAGATGAGCCGGTTATTCGGTTGCGCGGCCCCGCGTGAGACCGCGCAACCCACCAGCAGCGACATGCGCGCCTAGGCGGCGGCTTGATGAGCGAGGAGCTCGTCGCGAATCACACGGAATGCTCTGGCATCCGATTCGGCAGTCTCCGGATCGAGAAAGTACGCAACGTCGTTGCGGAAGCTCTCGCCCTCGGGGTTCTCGCCGTTCCACTCCAGCACCGCCCACTGCACGAGCGGATTGAAAATATTGTGGTCCCACGAGAACGCAGCGTGCCGCTGGCTGTACGCCTCGGCCTTCCCCATTCCGGCAGCGCCGGAACCTTCGTCCTGGCGGCTCTTGTACTCAGCGAACGCTTTCGCATCGCGCTCCGCCGACTTTTCATCGACGAAGTACGCGACGTCACGGCGCGGCGGGAGAGCCTGCGGCCCTCCGAACTTCTGACCGACGCTCGCACACTTCACCACCAGCCACTGGATCATCGGACGTCCGATCTTGTGATCCCACTCCAAAGCAACGTACGGCATTCTGGGTCTCCTTTCGATGGCCAGCCAGCACCATCTCCTCACGGACAAAAGAAAGGATGGAAGGGTTTTTTTATTTCTGAAACTGCCGAGCTCGCCCATGTTTTCGGAATATGAGCCAGCCACCCTTATATTTATGGCAGCAATGCTGAATTCAGGGATGATCGAATGAATCCGAATTCCACCTTACCCGACCAGCGGCGCGAGCGTCTTCTCGATGCCATCCCCGCCATTGCCTGGTCGGCTTCCGCGACGACCTTCCGCTTCACCTACGTCAGTCCGGCAGCCGAGAAGATTCTCGGATATCCGGTCGACCGCTGGCTGAACGAGCCGACCTTCTGGACCGATCATCTTCATCCTGACGACCGGTACGTGGCCCGGCTTTGCCACAACGAAGCACTGGCCGCGCGCGACCATGAGCTGGTCTACCGCTTCATCTCCGCTGACGGCCGCAGTGTATGGCTTCGCGACTACGTCAACGTGCATACCGTCGATGGACTGCCGGTCGAGCTGTTCGGCGTCATGGTCGACATCACGCGTGAGCGGCTGGCCGAGGAGGCCGCGTCGGAGAATCGGGAAAACTTCCGGCGGATGGTCGAGCTGTCGCCGGACTGCATCGGCGTCCACGTCGACGAGATGTACATCTATGTCAACAACGCCTTCGTGCAGCTCCTCGGCGCGAAGAACGAAGACGAGATCATCGGACACGACATTTTCTCCTTCATCGATCCCGAATGGCACCCGAAGGCGCGCGAGCGTCTGGAACGCCTCAAAGCCGGCGAGAGTGTTCCGTACATCCGCGAGATCTACCGGCGCACCGACGGATCTCCGCTCGACGTCGAAGTTGCGGCGCTGCCGCTCCGTTACGGAAGCCACAACGCCGTTCAGGTCATCGCGCGCGACATCACCGAGAGCGTCCGCGCCCAGCAGGCGCTCGAAGCATCCGAACAGCGCTACCGCGCGCTGGTCGAAGACGTTACCGACATCCTTTACACCGTCGACCGCGAGGGCCGATTCCTTTCGTTGAGCCGCAGCTTCGAGCGGAGCACCGGCTACCGCATCGAGGAGTGGATCGGCCGCCCGTTCGCCGACCTGTTCATGTCGTATTCGAAGCAGGGCGCGATCGATCAGTTCGAACAGGCGCTCAGCGGAAACGCCGGAATCATTCGCGAATACGACCTCCCGGCGCGCTCCGGCGCGGTCGTCACCGTCGAGGTGTCGTCGCAACCGCGTTATGTCGGCGGCACCGTCGTCGGAACGATCGGGATGGCCCGCGACGTGACGGAGCACCGCACCATCGCGCGCAAGCTCGAAGAAGCGAAGCGAATGAGCAGTCTCGGACAGGTTGCCGCGTCGCTCGCTCACGAATTCAACAACGTGCTCATGGGCATCCAACCGTTCGTGGAAGTGATCGCACGCAACGCCTCGACCACGCCCGCTGTCGATGATGCCCTCGGCCATATCACTCGGGCCATCAGCCGCGGCAAGCGCGCATCGCAGGAAGTCCTTCGCTTTGCCAACCCGAAAGAGCCGCAACTCTTCGCCATCGATGTCTCGACTTGGCTGCCGACGGCCCTCGGACAATTGGTGGCGGCCCTCCCAGCCTCCATCGCGCTCAGCACCTCCATGGATCCTGGCGTCCGCTTCATCCACGGCGACCGCGAGCATCTCGAGCAGGTGATTACCAACCTGGTCTTCAACGCGCGGGAAGCAATCAACGGCAGCGGCACGATTCACGTCGCTGTGTCGCTGACCGATCCGAAGGGCGACGCGGAACGGCAATTCGTACGCATCTCGGTGTTCGACAACGGACCGGGCATCCCGGAGCAATCACTCGATCGAATCTTTGAGCCGCTTTTCACTACGAAGCGGAACGGCACGGGCCTCGGACTGGCGATCGCGCGGCGTCTCATCGAAGGACACGGCGGAACGATTACAGCCGAGAACCGTCCCGAAGGCGGCGCCGCCTTCCACGTGATCGTGCCGGCCGCAAAAGCGCCCCACCTATCGATCCAGCCGCTCGCTCTCGCCACGCCCGGCATCACCCGCATCCTGCTCGTCGAAGACGACCTCTCGGTGGGGACAGGATTGGAAGAGCTTCTCAATTCGGAAGGATACGAGGCAACCTGGGTGCGCACCGCCGGCGATGCCTGCAGCGCCGCGCGCCGCACGCATCCGCACGTGGCGATCATCGACGTGAATCTTCCGGACGGCAACGGCGTCGATCTGATACCGCTGCTGCGCGCCGAGCAAGCCAATCTGCCCATCGTCTTCTCCACCGGTCACGTCGAGCTGAACCTCACCGACGAGAAGAACCGCATCCTCTCGCTGATGAAGCCGTACGAGCTGAGCGATCTCCTGCACGCGATCGGTGCCGTTACGTCGGCGGCGGCGTAGGCGCCCGATCCTCGCTCTTCATCGGCAGCTTGAAGCCGATGTAGGTTCCCGAGCTGATGCCCATCAGCGCCAGCATCGTCGCGCTGAACTCGGGCATGGTGAGATCCCAGAAGACGGCGGTCAGAAAAATCCCGCCGAGGACGAGCGTCCAGACGACGACTTGGAATCGATCGAGGGCGACGACGCCGCGATCATCGCTGATCAGGTCGCGCACGAATCCGGCGCTGGCTCGCGGACCGCGGCTCGATGCCGGCGTCACCGCCACCGCCGCGAGCGCGGTCGCGGCGCTGATGCCGACCAGGCCGAGGAGCGATGGCGAGATCGAGTCGGCCTCGCCGGTGACGAGCCAGATAAAGACGTAGCCCACCACGAGCAGGAAAAACCACCACGCCATCTGGGCGCGCGCGAGGCTGTACGGCTGCCGCACGCCGTCGACCGGCGGCCCGTCGCGCAGCATGTCGCTCCGCCGCGCGTAAACCAGCAATGCGATGGCGACGACGATGAGCAGCGCCAGCCACGTCATCGTCCAGTAGTCGACGTACAGTTTCTTCAGCCGCAGCGACATGTTCGCGCCATCCGCACGCGGCAGCGGCCGCCCTCCACGAATACCGACACTGACGCGCATCATCGCGTCCGGATCGAACAGCGGGTCGTACAGAAACTGCCGCCAGATCTCCTTGTTCTTCGCGTTTCGATCGAGGATGAACGTCAGCGTCCCGCCCTCGATGTCGATCCCCGACGGCTCAACTCCCGAATCGAGCCCCTCGATGTACAACGTAATCGCCTGCTGCTGCGCCTCCGCATCGTGAACCAGCGCATCGAGATGACAAACGGAGACGACGACCCAGTCGCCGAGATAAACCTGTCGCGGATTGGCATTGACGCCCGCCGCGCCGGCGACCGCCGTCGCCGCGCCGCACGGCGCGCTGGACAAGCGCTTGCGCGCCAACCCAAGCTGATCCGCCTCCTGCCGTTCGGTGCAGGACGTGAGCGCAACGAGCAGAAGGAGACCGAGAAGTCGAATCCGCATTGGCGAATTGTAGGTCTTTCATCACAGAGACACAGAGATCACGGAGGTGTCTGTGGTCAATGCCCTTCATGAAAACTTCACAACTCCGCCTACGATGAGCGGATGAGGCGCGTGCTCATCGTCGATGACGATCCCAAAGTCTGCGAAACGCTCGATCGGTATCTGTCGCACGCCGGTTTCGCCACCGCGTCGGCGCTCGACGGAGCGAAGGCGCTGGAGCTGGTGCAGACGTTCGCGCCGGATCTCGTCGTGCTCGACCTCATGCTGCCACGCGTCGGCGGACTGGAAGTGTGCCGGATCCTGCGCGAGACGTCGGCAGTCCCGATCATCATGCTGACCGCGAAAACGACGGAGCACGACAAACTGACCGGCCTCTCGCTCGGCGCCGACGACTACCTCACCAAGCCGTTCAGCCCGCGCGAGCTGGTCGCACGCGTCGAAGCGGTGCTGCGCCGCAGCGGCACAACGGAAAAAACATCGCGCGTGATCGCCGGCTTGTTGACGATCGATCCCGAACGCTGCGAGGTCACCGTCGACGGCGCGCCGGTGACGCTCACCGCGACCGAGCTGCGTCTGTTGACGGCGATGGCGCGCACGCCGGGCCGCGTCTTCCGCCGCGACGAACTTGCCCGCCTCGCCCTCGGCGACGATTTCGACGGACTCGATCGCACCATCGACGCGCACATCAAGAACCTGCGGCGAAAAGTCGGCGCGGACACCATCGCCACCGTCTTCGGTATCGGCTACAAGCTGGTGGCGTGATGCGGATCTTCGCCACCTTGCGCAGCCGCCTTATCGCCATGGTCGCGGCGCTGCTCGCCGTCACCATCGGCAGCGTTGCCGTCATCTCCACGCGCGTTGCGCATTACGAGATCCGCAAGTTCAGCGTCGAAGTTCACGCCGGGCGCAGACTTCCGGGAGCGAATGCGATCAGTGATTACTATCGCAAGCATGGCTCGTGGAGCGGAGTACAACCGTCAGTCGACGCGTTCGCAACCGCGGCCGGATCGGACGTCGCGCTCTTCGACGAGCAGCATCGCCCGGCCGCGACGTCGAAGGCGCTTCGCGGTGCCGCGCTCGATCTCGGATCGGATGGAACGCTCACCATCACCCGCACCATCGCCGGTGGCCGCGCGCGCGAGTTGATCCGCGGGCCGCAGATGATCGTGCGCGACGCGAAGGGCGGCGTGGCGGGATCGATCTTCATCCTGCCGGCGCAGAAAGACGCGCTGCCGCAGCCGACGCGCTCGCTCGACCGCTCCTTCTTCTGGATCTTTCTCGGCGCCACGATCTTCGGCATCGTCATGGCGATCGCCATCGCGCGCTGGATCAGCGTGCCTGTCGAACGATTGACGGCGGCAGCACGACGCATGGAAGGCGGCGATCTGGCGGTGCGCGTCGAGCCGGCCGGCGGCGCGGAACTGGCGGAGCTCGCGCACGGCTTCAACGCCATGGCGGCCGCACTGGATCGCAACGAAGAGCAGCGCAAGAGGATGGTCAGCGATGTCGCGCACGAACTCCGTGCGCCGCTGACGAATATCCGCTGCGAGCTGGAGTCGATGCAGGACGGGCTGACCGCGCCGACGCCGGAGCGGATCGCGTCGCTGCACGAAGAGACGATGCACCTCGCGCATCTCGTCGACGACCTGCAGGACCTCGCGCTCGCCGAGGCGGGCAGGCTGGAGATCAGTGCAGAGCCCGTGGCGGTGGCGGCTCTGGCGAAACGCGCAGCCGCGGGGATGGAGATGCGAGCGCGCGAACGTGGGGTCGAGATCCGCTGCGAAGGCAGCAACGATGTCCTCGTCCTCGCCGACGCCCGCCGCGCGGTGCAGATCCTCACGAACCTGCTCGCGAACGCCGTGGCGCACATGGAAAAACCGGGCGACGTCCGCATCGCGTGGGAAAGAAACGGCGATGAGGCGATCATCCGCGTCATCGACAGCGGCGTCGGCATTCCGGCTGACGAGCTGCCGCGCATCTTCGAACGCTTCTACCGCGTCGACGTCTCCCGATCCCGCTCCACCGGCGGCGCCGGCCTCGGCCTCCCCATCGTCCGCCAGCTCGTCGCCGCCCACGGCGGGCGGGTGTGGGCGGAGAGTGAAGTCGACGCGGGATCGACGTTCTCATTCACGCTGCCGGCCTGGGAACGCGGGCGTCCCGCCCGCATGGCGGCAACTGTCGGCATCCCGTGACCGGCGGGCGAGACGCCCGCGCTCCCAGGAACTTCATCATCGCTTCACAACTGCCGCGTACGTTGAAGGCTGGAGGCAATCATGAAGACATTCATCTGCACATTCGCGTTGCTGATTGCATCAACGCTGGCAGCGCAACAAACGCCGATCGATCAGGTCGCGGCCGCCGTCGACAAAGCAGCGGCGGACGACAAGTTCTCGGGCGTCGTCCTCGTCGCGAAAGATGGGACACCGCTGCTGTCGCGCGCGTGGGGCATGGCCGATCCGGCCAAGGGAATCGCCAACCGCACGGACACGAAATTCAACCTCGGCTCGATCAACAAAATCTTCACGCACGTCGCGATCGGCCAACTCGCCGCGGCCGGCAAGCTGTCGCTCAGCGACACCATCGCTACGCATCTGCCCGATCTGAAGGTGCCATCTGCGGACAAAATTACGATCGACCAACTCCTCCAGCACAAGTCGGGGCTCGGCGACTTCTTCGGCCCGAAGTTCATGACCTCGCACGCGTCGGTGCGGACGCTGTCTGACTATGCGGCGATCTTCGCCGGCCAGCCGCTGCAATTCGAGCCCGGCACGGATGAGAAGTATTCGAACGCCGGCTTCGTCGTACTCGGGCTGATCATCGAGAAAGTCTCCGGCCAGAGCTACTACGACTACATCCGCGATCACATCACCAAGCCGGCCGGCATGACAGACACCGCGTCGTACGCCGTCGATGAGAACGTACCGAACCGCGCCGTCGGACAAACGAAGCGCGGCCCCGAGGGTCCGCTGCCGGAAAGGCAAAGCAACGTTAATACGTTGCCCGGGCGCGGAAGCTCGGCTGGCGGCGGCTACTCGACGGCGGCCGACATGCTGCGCTTTTCGCAGGCGCTGCTCGCCGACAAGCTGCTGCCAAAACGCTGGACCGACTGGCTGTTCAGCGGCAAGCTCGATGGCCCCAGCCAGCGCAACATCGGCGTCGCCGGCGGTGCGCCCGGAATCAACGCGGTCCTCGAGATCGCGCCGCCGTACACGATCGTCGTCATGTCGAACTTCGATCCGCCCGCGGCGATGGAGGTCGGAGCCGAGGCGCGAAAAATTCTCGGGCTGGGCGGAGCGGAGCGCCGGCAGCGGCGCGGTGCCGAAGGACCCGGCGAAGTGTTGATTCGCGGCAAGGTGCAGCTTCCGATGGATCTCACGCGTCACGTGCCGGTCATCGAGGCGAAGGTCAACGGAAAAGGGCCGTTCCGTTTTCAGGTCGACACCGGCTTCGGCGGCATGCTCCAGGTCACTCCGGCGCTCGCGCAACAGCTGGCGCTGCCGGTGATCGGCGAGTCGATCAGCGGCGATCCGAGCGGCAAGAATCAGCGGACCACGCGCCTCCTCAGCGCCGAATCGGTCGACGTGGGCGACGCGCATTTCGGGCAGGTCGAAGCGAGTGAAGGCGGCCCGCACTTCGAAGGAATCGACGGCGTCATCGGCCTTCATCTTTTCAACGGACTTACCGTCACGTTCGATTACCCCAACAAACTCTTCAACGCCGGAGGCGGGGCACTTCCCGCCGCGGACGGCGCGAACGTGCTCACGTACAACGTCGAGCACGGCGTTCCGAACATCGAAGTCGACGTGGCCGGCCACAAGGTGAAGACCGACATCGACAGCGGCAGTCCGGCGCTGCTTTCGCTCCCGCTGTCGATCGCCAAGTCGCTGCCGCTCGCGTCCGAACCGCAGGTGGTCGGACACGGACGGACGCCCAGCAACGAATTCGACGTCTACTCTGCGCCGATGAACGGCGAGGCCCACATTGGTGCGATCACGCTCTCCAACCCGCGCGTCGATTTCGTCGAGATCTTCCCCGTCGGCAACCTCGGCTTCCGCTTCCTGAAGGATTACGCCGTAACGTTCGATCCCGCGAACCATCGGGTGCGGTTTGTGAAGTAACGGGAGTGGGGAGTAGGGTGTGGGGTGTAGGAGATGAAGCGTGCTCCCACTCCCAACCCCCTACTCCCCACACCCTGACATGCGCACCATTCGCAAGCAATACCGCGCCATTCGCGACGACATCGGCGAGCTGCATACGTGGCGGCCGTTGCCGAACGACGAGATTCAGCAGATCGATCCGTTTCTGTTTCTCAATCATCACGGGCCGCAGGTGTATCCGCCGCGGAATCTCGGGCTGCCGTTCGGACCGCATCCACATCGCGGGTTCGAGACGGTGACGTTCATCGTCGAAGGATCGCTGACGCATCGCGACAGCGGCGGGCATGAGAGCGTGATCGAGACCGGCGGCGTGCAGTGGATGACGGCGGGACGCGGGCTGGAGCACGAGGAGGTTTCGCCGGCGGAGTTCCTCGAACGCGGCGGGCCGCTGGAGATTCTGCAGCTCTGGATCAATCTTCCGTCGCGGCTGAAATTCACCGAGCCGCGATACACCGGACTGCAGCGGGATCAGATCGCGTCATTTGAAAATGGCGGCGTCACCGTCAACCTCATCTCCGGCGACTGGAGCGGCCATCGCGGTCCGATCGAATCGCTGACGGACGTGCACATGATGACGGTCGCGTTGAAGGCGGGAAGCCGCATCGTTTTGCCGGCGCCGCGCGGACGGAACGTGTTCTTCTACATCGTCCGAGGAAAGCTGGTTGCTGGGAGCGCGAGCGTCCCGCCCGCTTTCGACGATGCACCGACCGCGCAAGAAACTGCGGGCAGGATGCCCGCGCTCCCAGCCTTCCATCTCGTCGATTGGAACGATGACGGCGACGAGATTGAGATCGAAGCGGTCACCGACTCGCTCGTCCTTTTCGGACACGCGGCGCCGTTCGGCGAGCCGGTGGTCGCGCACGGGCCGTTCGTGATGAACACGCGCGAAGAGATCGTGCAGGCGATCCGCGACTATCAGATGGGGAAGTTCGGCCGCGCCTAGCGGAGTGCGTTGGCGACGACGCCGGTGACCTGCTTGACCTGCTTTAGGAACGCGGACTTCGAGAGCCAGCTCTGATCGGGGTAGTACGCGAAGACCGGGCTGCCGCCGCGGATCGTGTCGATGATCTTCTGCGAGATCTCCGGCCGCACCGCGGGGCAACCCCAGCTGCGGCCGAGGCGGCCGAGGACTTTGACCGCTTCTTCGCTGACGTACGACGCGCCGTGAAGAACGATCGCGCGATCCCACGCCATGTCATTCACGCCTTCTTCCAGTCCGCGCAGCCGCAGCGAATAGCCGTTGCCGCCGTTGTACGTGTCGGCGGTGACGAAAAGGCCGAGGCTGGTGGCGAGGCTGCCGGGGCTATTGGAGAAAAAGTTCGCGATGTTCCCGCCGCTGGACTTCCCGTGCGCCACGAGCTCGCGAAACAGCAGCTTGTGCGCGGCCAGATCGAAGATGAACATCCGCGGCTGCGACGACGGCAGCGAGTAATCGATGACGGTCAGCAGGTTTCGTTTCGGGATCAGCCCGCTATCCTCGGCGCGCGTCGCGGCGGCGAGGGCGAGCTTTAAAACGTCCGGCCGCAGACCGGGAGCCTGCGTGACGAGCGACGTGATTTCGGCGTCGGATGAGTCTGCCGCGCGCATCGGCACAGCAAACGCGAGGGCTACGGCGATCGAGAGGAGCAGTCGCTTCATTCGTTTTCCCGGACTTGGATTTGGACGGGGATGATAACAAATAACCGTGGGGAGTATTGCCTGGGAGCGCGGGCGTCCCGCCCGCAGGTTCACGCGACGGCAAAAGCGGGCGGGACGCCCGCGCTCCCAGGATGGTTCACCTCGTGCAGTGGGCGGGATCGTGCGACGCGCCGCGTTTCTCCTCGTTCTGACCCTTGCCGCGACGGTGCACGCGGACGTCTTTCGCGTTCTCGATGACGACCGCGACGCGGCGCAGGCGCGCGTCGATCTCATCCAGCAGGCGCAGAAAGAGATCGCGGCCGTCTACTTTCTCGCGCACAACGATCGCATCACCATCACCGCGCTCGCGCTCCTGCGGGACGCGAAGCGGCGCGGTGTCGGCAACGTGCGGCTGATCGTCGATGCGAATTTCCAGCACATTCCGCGCGCCGTGCTCGCCCATCTGCGCGACGAAGGCGTCGAGGTGCGCGTTTACCACCCCATCACCGTCCACCATCCGAGCTGGCTGTTTCATCGGATGCACGAGAAGGTGGTCGTCGTCGACGGACAGCGCTACATCGCCGGCGGACGCAATCTCGCCGAGGAGTATTTCGGACTGCACAAGCGCAACTTCGTCGATCGCGACGTCTACGTCGACGGACCTTCGGCGGCGGAGGCGCAGCGGCACTTCGAGGAGTTGTGGGCGAGCAGCGACGTCAGCGATCTTCGCGTGCGTGTCTCCGCGAACGACAAGGTGAAGGCGTCGCGGCTGCTCGATGACGCTGCGGCTGGAAACGCGCTGAAGGATTTCATCGCGCTGAACACCGGCACGAACTGGTCGGAAGGACAGATCGATGCGGAGGCCGTGCGTTTCATTCATGACCCGATCGGCGTAGAAGGCGCGCACGTCGCGCAGCAGTTGGAAGAAGTCATCGACGGCGCGAAACGCGACGTGGTCATCGAGTCGCCGTATCTCGTCCCCTCCGGATCGATGCTCACGCTGCTCGAGAAAAAACTGAAGGAAGGCGTTCGGGTTCGCATCGTCACAAACTCGCTTCGCTCCTGCGATGGCGCGCTGCCGTTCGCCGGCTACATCAAATACCGGCGGCGTATGGTGCGCGACGGCATCGATCTGCGCGAGTACCGCGGTCCCGATACGCTGCACGCGAAGACGCTGGTAATCGACGGAAAGACGGTGCTGGTCGGCTCGTACAACATCGATCCGCGCTCGGCGAATCTGAATACCGAGGTGATGTGCGTGGCCGAAGACGAAACGATTGCGCGCCAGTTGCTGGCGTCGATCGACAAACACATCGACAACGCCTGGACCGTCGGCGCGCGCGAGCATCGTCCGCACGCGCCTCGCAGCTGGCGGTTGCGTGCGTGGGCAGCGAAATTCGTGCTGCCGATCCTCGAAGGCCAGCTGTGAATGCGGTTGCGGGTCTCGGAGTTGCGCGGTCCCGTGGTGAGCGGAAACGCGCGGCGCAGCACCGCGAGACTGCGTAACAGCGAGACCGCGCAACCCCGCCGTGTTCTAATCCTCCGCATGTACGAAAACCGTCGCCAACGCCTCCTTACGCGCGCGGAGTTTGCCTGGCGTGTTATCGGCCACTTCGGCTACTCCGTACTCGCCGCGGTGATCGCGCTGGCGGCGGGGATGATCGGCTATCACGTGCTCGCAGGCCAGAACTGGGTCGATTCCCTGCTCAACGCGTCGATGATCCTCGGCGGTATGGGTCCAGTCGACCCGTTGAAAACGGACGGTGCGAAAATCTTCGCTTCGTTCTACGCACTCTTCTCCGGCCTCGTCTTCATCGGCCTCCTCGGCCTGCTCCTCGCGCCGTTCATCCATCGCGTGATGCACAAGCTGCACATGGATTACGAGGAAGACGCGAATTAGCGCATGGCACTGACTGCGACGATGTACCGCTTCGCCATCCAACTTTCGGATGTCGACCGCGGCGTCTACGAAACGCTTGATCTTCACGTCGCGCGTCAGCCCTCGGAAACCGCCGAGTACATGCTGACGCGCGTGCTCGCCTGGTGTCTTGAGTACACAGACGGGATCGCGCTGACCGAGGGTGTGGCGTCGGGCGATGAGCCGGCGGTGCTGGTGCGCGATCTCACCGGACGAATTACCGCATGGATTGAAGTCGGCGCACCGGATGCCGACCGCCTTCACCGCGGCAGCAAGCTGGCCGGCCGTGTCGCGGTTTACACGCATCGCGATCCGGCCATGGTGATGGGACAGCTTGCGGGAAAGAAGATCCACGGCGCCGCCGAAATCCCGATCTATACCTTCGGCCGCGGGTTCATCGAACGCGTCGCCGAAATCCTGCCGCGCCGCGCGTCGCTTTCGTTGACGATTACCGAACGCCAGCTCTACCTCGACGTCGACGATCAGTCGTTCACGACGACGATCGAAGAACGGAGGGCGGGATGAGTTACTGCGACATCGCGCCCGGGCACCCGTTCCACGGTCCGTACCACGATCGCGAATACGGCTTTCCGATCGCGGACGACGACCAGCTGTTCGAGCGGCTCGTCTTAGAGATCAATCAGGCTGGGCTGTCGTGGCTGACGATCCTGAAGAAGCGCGACAACTTCCGCGCCGCGTTCGCCGATTTCAATATCGACCGTGTGGCGCGCTTCACGTCGAGACAACGCGAGCGCCTGCTCAATGACGCAGGCATCATCCGCAATCGCTTAAAGATCGACGCCGCGATCGAAAACGCGCGCCGCATTCGCGGTCTTCAGAATTCGCACGGTGGATTCCTCGTCTGGCTCGACGCACATCACCCGCGCTCGAAGGACGAATGGGTGCGGCTGTTCAAAAAAACGTTCGTCTTCACCGGCGGCGAGATCACGGGATCGTTCCTCCTCAGCTGCGGGTATCTCGCTGGCGCACACGATGAGACGTGTCCCGTGTACGCAAAGATCGCGAAGCTCGGACCGGCGTGGATGCGGAGTTAGAGGGCTATTATTGCGAGCGCAATGACGAGCGTCGAGATCATGCTCCCCGACAGCCTTTTCGCAGCGCTTCGAAAGGCGCCGCATGAGGTGCCGCGCGAGATGCGGATCGCTGCAGCGATTCATTGGTACCAGCAGAGCGCGATCTCGATGGAGCGGGCCGCGGAAGCTGCCGGGATGAATCGCGCCGAGTTCCTGGCTGAGCTCACGCGCCGGCACGTGGACGTCTTCGCCGTCGACGAGGAGGATCTGGCCCGAGAACTCGACCATGAGTGAGGCGCTGATCGTCAATGCCTCGCCGTTGATCAGCAGTCCCGAGCTGGCGAAGCCAGCGTAAGAACCGTAGACCCCGGCTTCAGCCGGGGTTCATGGCCTTCCTCCGATTTGTGAGCCCGCTTAAGCGGGCGAAAGAAAGCTTTCTGTCGCCCGCCAAGGCGGGCTCGCAAAATTCACCGCATCCGCTGTCCCACGGCTGAAGCCGTGGGCTACGGCTCTTACACCGGCTTCGCCGGTGGAGGATAGGGATTTCCCACCTGCCCGAACTGCGATACCTTCCTACGACATCGTCAACATCGGAGGGTCGTTCATGGGCCGCTCACTTTTCGCAAAGTTGCATCGCAGATTCGGGCGCCGCATTGGCGGCGATGATCTCCGGCAGCGCGCCGAAGGGCATTACGAGCGGCTGCGCGAGGCGATGCCCATCGGTCTGGTCGGCGCACCGCAGCGGATCGCATCGACCGCACCGCGCGTCGCCATCCTCGGCGCGGGATTCGCCGGAACGAGTGCGGCGTGGTTCGCGGCGCGGGCAGGGTTCGCGGTCACGCTGATCGAGCCGGGCGTGGTGGGTGGGCGGGTGTCGTCGACGAAGACGCTCGTGCCGGGACGGATTCTCGAAGCGGGCGCGGAGCTCATCGGCACGAACCATCCGCTCTGGATCGCGCTCGGACGGCACTTCGGTTTCGCCATGAGCCTTCTGACGTCCGAGGAGAATTACGCGGCGGCGGGGCTGGAGATGCCGATGATTCTCGATGGACGGCATCTCTCAACGACAGAACAGAAAGCGCTGCATCACGAAATGGATGAGGTTTTTCAACAGTGGGGCGCGGAATCGAAGATCGTGCACAACCCGTGGATGCCGTGGACGACGGACGGCGCCGCGGCGCTCGATGCGGAATCGCTTGCGACGAAGATTCCGTCGAATGTGAGCGAGCTGGCCCGGAAGGCGATCCTGCTCGAGTTCGAACTGGATAACTGCATCCCCGCCGCGGATCAGAGCTGGCTCGGCGCGCTGTCGCAACTCGCGGCCGGCGGCGGCTACACGTTTTTCGAGGAGACGGAAGTCTTTCGCTGTTCCGCCGGCAATCAAGCGCTTGGACGCCGCCTCACATCGGGACTCGATCTGAATCAGGGCCGCGCCACGAACATTCATACCGGCGACCGCATCTTCATCGACATCGCCGGTGGCGCGAAGGAAGGGCCGTTCGACTACGTCGTCGTGGCCGTGCCGAGCGTGGCGATGGAGAAGATCACCATCGACGGCAAGCCATTTCCGTATCGCGCCATCGCGCACGGGCCGGCGGTGAAGTACCTCTCCGCGATCGAGCATCGCTTCTGGATTTCCGAAGACCTGGCCCCGAGCGGGATGTCCGAGGACCTCGGCATGATGTGGGAGGGAACGGACAACCAGATGGATACCGCCGCCTTCGACGTCAGCGTTTTCGCGGGCGGCCGTCCGGCGCAGCGCGCCATCGACGCAGGCGGCGGCGCGTCGTACTTTGCGCCGCGTCTGACGGCGATGCTGCCGCACTACAAAGCGACGCACGCGGAGTTCGAGGATTGGCCGAAGCGGATGGGGATGGGCTACTCCTGCCCGGCAATCGGCGAGGTGACTACAAAGCAGAAGGCGTACACCGATCTGATCGCCGGACGGATCGCCGTCGCCGGCGAGCACACGTCGCCGGCGTGGTTCGGCTTCATGGAAGGCGCGCTGGAGTCGGGACTCGTGGCCATGGCGCGCATCGCCGCGAATGCGGGCGTGAAGTTCTCGCCAGAGTACGGCAAGTTCAAAGCGGTGTGAGCCGGCACGGCCGGCTGCGTTGGTTGCCCAAGGCTCTGCCACCATTCCACTAAATTTCAGATAACGAGCCGTGAAAATCCGAATCGCAACACCAGCCGATGCCGCGACGCTTGCGGCGATCTCGTTGAAGACATTCGTCGATACGTTCGCGCCGCACAACACCGCCGCGGATATGGATGCGTACACGAGCGCCGCGTTCGGCGAGGATGTGCAGCGTCGCGAAATCGAAAGCGCGGACGTCATAACGCTCCTCGGCGACGAGGACGGCGCGACCGTCGCGTACGCGCAACTTCGCCACACACCCGGCGGGCCGCATGGCGACGTCGAAATCGCGCGCTTCTACGTCGATCAATCGCATCACGGACACGGCATCGCGCAGATGTTGATGGACGCCGTTGAAGAAAACGCCCGCGCGCTTGGTGCCGAACGAATCTGGCTCGGCGTATGGGAGCACAACCTGCGCGCCATCGCCTTCTACCGCAAATGCGGCTTCATCCAATGCGGCGCCCACCCGTTCCTCCTCGGCAGCGATCTGCAGACGGACTGGCTGATGAACAGGATTCTTTAGCGCAACTTCTGCTGCAGCATCCAGTGCACCATGCCCGCATCGCTGTACGCCGCGTCCCAGATGTCGTGAGCACCATCCGGGAACTCCGTGTAGCGGACGTTTCCGCCGGCTTGGCGCAGGGCGGCGACCATCGATCGTGATTCGGTGACCGGCACGACGTCGTCCTTCGCGCCGTGAAACGCCCAGACCGGCGTGCGGCCGATCTGGCTTGCCAGCGTCGCGTATGGATTCTGCGAGCCGACGATGCGCGCCACATCCGGCGGCGGATCGCTGGGAAACGGATCGTCAGGCTGCCGCGCGACTTCGCCGCACACCGGCATGAGCGCGGCCCACCTCCGATTGTGCCGCGCCATGTACCACGCGCCCGCGCCGCCCATCGAAATCCCGGTGAGGTAGACGCGCTGCGGATCGCCGTGAAACTCGCTGATCGCGGCCTGCAGTTCCGCCATCGCCATCGATTCCGTCTCGCCGTACCATTCGTGTCCGAAATCGGCCTGCGGAAACACGACGATCGCTTTGTATCGCTCGCCGTAGCGCTCCAGCGCCGGCGCGAGACCGATGCTCACCTGGCGGAGATTGTCCGATCCCCGCTCGCCGCTGCCGTGCAGATAGAGCACGACCGGCCAGCGATGCAGCTTCGTGTAATGGTGCGGCAGCCAGACGCGGTACTTGTACGCATGATCGTTGAGCTTGATATCGCGCTCCAGAAACTGCGAGCGGCGCGTGCAGCCGGAGAGCGCCAGCACTGCGACAAGAAGGGCGAAGGTGCGCCGCGTGGCCACTTACTCGAACAGATCGTACTCGGCGATCGGAAGCGGCTCCTGCTCGACATCCGAACGCCACATTTCGAAGACGTAGAGATCCCAGTGCAGCAGGAACACCTCGCTGGTCATCTCCCACCGTGCCGTCAGCCCCGGACCTAGCCCGCGCTTGTTCTCCTTGATCAGATGGCCGAGGTCATAAACGATCGTCTGCCGCTGCCGGAAGCCGGCGCGCGAGCAGAAAAAGTTGAGCGCAGCTTCGATCTTGAAGCGCTCCTGGTAGCGGAGCGGGACCGTTTCCCACACCGCGCGGCGCATCACGCGGATGCCGGAGAGGACCGGGCCGACCTTCATCTGCAGATGAAAGAAGTTGCGGATCGGACCGCGGTTGCGGACGCCGATGTTCATGTCGCACTGATTGCGGACGACCGGGCGGACGAGCGACTCGATGTGCTCGTCAGTCAGGTTGAACATGTCGCCGTCGACGAAAAAGAGGACATCGTGTCTCGCGTAGTCGACACCGAGGCGCATCGCATAGCCCTTGCCGCGGTTCTCGCGCAGGGCGATGGTGGTCACGTCGAACGAGCGCGAGATCTCGACCGTGCGGTCGGTCGAGCCGTCGCTGACGACGATGATCTCGTCGATCATCGGACTCTTCGTCAGAACGCTCAGGACCTCAGCGATCGTCTTCTCTTCGTTGTACGCCGCGATGATGGCCGAAATGCCCAAATGGATGTCTCCTAAGGTCGCCTCTGGGTGTGCAACCGGCAGACCATACCACAGGGAAAATGGGGGTCGGGGGTCGGGGGTGGGCGGTCGGAGAAAGCGAAACGTGACGCCCACTCGAGCCCGCGTTCCGACTCCCAACCCCCGACTCCCCACCCCCTTCTCTCGCAGGCCAGCCCTTTGCACAGGCAGCCGTTTGTCATGAAACGGAACCTCATTTTCGCGACGCTGCTGACCGCGATCTGCATCATCCTGTCAGCGATCACGCTGTCGATGTCGGGCTGTCAGTCGCTGGCGGGGCTGAACATCGTCAATCCGCGCTATTCGTTACGCGGCGTCGTGCCGCATGTTGCGATCGCACTGCCGCTGTCCCAATCCGCCATCGATTTCGACTTCACCATCGGCGTCGACAATCCGAACCCTGTCGGCCTGCGCCTCGACTGGCTCGACTTCGATCTCGACGTCAACAACACGCCGGTGCTGACCAGCGTCCGCGCCGAGCAGGGCGTGCACATCCCTGCACATGGCGTGGGCGACGTTCGACTGCGCACGCGCGTCGGCTATGAAAATCTGAAGACGCTTTTCCGCGAGGTCGCGGACATGGTGCAAGGAGAACGTGCGACGTACACGATCCGCGGGAACGCGTACTACCAGACGCCGCTCGGGCAGATGCGCTTTCCGCTGACGCTGTACTCGCGATAGGGATGCCGGGAGCGGCGATAATGCCGCGGTTTGAACCCTCGCCGTCAAACACGGTTCTACGCGGCTTCCGTCGCTGCCCTTCTCTACTTTTCCGAGGGGCTGCCGTTCGGCATCGTCAGCGATCTGATGCCGGTGTATCTGCGCGTTCATCATGTCGAACTGACACAGATCGGATTTCTCAGCACGATCGCTTCGGCGTGGACGCTCAAGGTGTTCTGGTCGCCGCTGATCGACGCGTTCGGAACGTATCGCCGATGGATCGCCGTCGCCGTGCTGGCGATGGCGATCTGCATGGGCACACTCGCTGTGCTGCCCGAGGTCGCCGGCCCGGCGTTCTGGACGATCCTCACCATCTTCGCCATCGCCTCGGCGACGCAGGATCTGGCAGTCGATGCGTTCACCATTCGCGCGACGCCGAAAGAATTCGTCGGACCGGTGAACTCGATCCGCGTGGCCGCGTATCGGACGGCGCTCATCGTCGGCGGCGGCGGACTGGTCGCGGCATCGGGCGCGATCGGATGGCGCGGGAGCTTCGCCGCGAGCGCAGTCATCGCGATCGTTGTGCTGATCATCGCGCTGCGATTGCCGGACGATCGCGGCGACCGCGACAACCGCAAATCAATCACGGACCTCTTTCGCGGCCTCGGCGAATGGCTTCGCCGTCCGCGCGCCGGCGTTCTGCTGGCGATTGTTCTGCTCTACCGGCTCGGCGAGCTGGCCATCTACGCGATGATCAAACCGTACTGGGTCGACCGCGGCTACTCGCCGGCGGAGATCGGCACGATCACCGCCGTCATAGGCGTCATCATCAGCATCCTCGGCGCGATCGCCGGCGGTGCGATCGTGGCGCGCATCGGCCTCTATCGCGCCATGCTCTGGCTCGGCGCCGCGCAGATTCTCTCCAACCTCGGATACGCGATCGTGGCCACGACGCACGCCGGACGCTGGGCCATCTACGCCGCTGCGATCGTGGAGAACATCGGATACGGACTCGGCACCGGCGCGTTCCTGGCGTTCCTCATGGCGATCTGCGACCGCGAGCGTGCCGCGACCGAGTACGCGATGCTGACCGCGGCGTTCGGCCTGACGCGCGTCGTCATCGGAACGCCGAGCGGCTGGCTCGCACAGAACCACGGCTACGCCGCGTACTTCTGGCTGACCGTCCTCCTCGGCATCCCCGGCCTGCTGCTGGTTCCATTCGCAAAGGAGAGGATTACCCTGTCATCCTGAGCCGCCGAAGGACGGCGAAGGATCTCAAGTTGCGCAAGCTGCGTTGAAACCCGGCTTCCAGCAAGGCTTGCGTAACTTGAGATCCTTCGCCGTCCTTCGGCGGCTCAGGATGACAATGAAACACCGCTTCTTCATCAACGCCGACCTCGCCGCGGGCAACACCGTCGCGCTGAGTCACGATGAGCAACACCACGCACGCGTAGTGCGCGTGCGCGACGGCGAAGAGGTCGAAGTGTTCAACGGACGCGGCGCGTCATTCGTCGCGAAGTATTCGACCGAGGGGTTGCAGATCATCCGAGCCGCACCCGATCGTGAAGCGAAAGTCTCGCTGCATCTGGCCATGGCCATCATCAATCTCGACAAATTCGACATCGTCCTGCAGAAGGCAACGGAGCTCGGCGTTCGATCGATCATTCCGCTGGTCACCGAACGCGTCGAGATCCGCGCCGAACGCTATCGCGGCAAAGTGGAGCGCTGGCGGAAGATCGTCTTCGAAGCGGTCAAGCAATCGGGACGATCCGTCATCCCCACGATCGAAGAGCCGCAGGATTTCGAAGAAGTGATCAAGCGCGAAGGGCTGAAGATCCTCTTCGACGCGGATGAAGAACCGGCAACCTGGCAACCCCGCAACCCTGCAACCCTCTTCATCGGCCCCGAGGGCGGATGGACGGAACGCGAACTGCAGCTTGCCCGCGAGCACGGCTGCGCGTTCGAGCGGCTCGGCATCCGGCGGCTTCGCGCCGAGACCGCCGCCATCGTCGCTACCGCGCTTGTCGCTGCGCGATGCGGCGACATTTGATAGATTGACGCGCTCGATTCGCACCGGAGGAGTCTTTTGCCAACCAACAGCCTCACCATCACCGACAACCGTACGGGCCAGTCGTACGACGTTCCCATCAACGAGGAGACCATCCGCGCCACCGATCTGCGCAAGATCAAAGTCAACGACGACGACTTTGGCCTGATGACATACGACCCCGCCTTCATGAACACCGCGGCCTGCCGCAGCGCGATCACCTTCATCGACGGCGACAAGGGCATCCTCGAATACCGCGGCTATCCGATCGAGCAGCTGGCGGAAAAGAGCACGTATCTCGAGACTTCCTGGCTGCTGCTCAACGGCGAGCTGCCGACGAAGGACGAGCTGGCGGCGTGGACGCACACGATCACGTACCACACCTTCATCAACGAGAACCTCAAAGGCGTCCTCGACTCGTTCCGCTACAACGCCCATCCGATGGGCATGCTCATCGCCATGATCAGCGCCCTCGGCACGTTCTATCCCGAGGCCAAGAACATTTTCGATGAGGACGTGAGGAAGCGGCAGATCGAACGGCTCATCGCCAAGATGATCACCATCGCCGGCTTCGGCTACCGCCACATGGTCGGCATGCCGTACGTCTACCCGGACAACGAGCTGTCCTATCCGGCCAACTTCCTCAACATGATGTATCGCACGACGGAGCTGCGTTACGAGCCGCAGCCGGCGCTCGTGCGCGCGCTCGACGTCCTCTTCATCCTGCACGCAGATCACGAACAGAACTGCTCGACCAGCACGATGCGCGTGGTCGGCAGCTCGCACGTCGATCCGTACTCCGCCGTCGCCGCCGCATGTGCCGCCCTTTACGGACCGCTCCACGGCGGCGCGAACGAGCAGGTCATCCGCATGCTGACGGAGATCGGCTCGAAGCAGAACATCCCGGGCTTCATCGAGAAGGTAAAAAAAGGCGAAGGCGTGAAGCTGATGGGCTTCGGCCACCGCGTCTACAAGAATTACGACCCGCGCGCCAAGATCATCAAGAACGTCGCATACGAAGTCTTCAAAGTGACGGGGATGAATCCCCTCCTCGACATCGCCCTCGAACTGGAACGGATCGCGCTCGAAGACGAGTACTTCATCAAACGCAAGTTGTACCCGAACGTCGACTTCTATTCAGGGCTGATCTACCAGGCGATGAAGTTCCCGATGGACATGTTCCCCGTGCTCTTCGCCATCCCGCGTGTCTCCGGCTGGCTGGCGCAATGGTGCGAGATGCTGAACGATCCCGATCAGAAGATCGCCAGGCCGCGCCAGATTTTCACCGGCGCGCAGCGGCGGGATTACAAGGGGATGGAAGCAAGGTAGAGCCGATATCTCGGACCTCGGGATAAGGACAACGGCGAAGCGAAACCAACCGACAACCGACGACGCGCGCAGCGAAGTTACGGGTAGTACCCCCGAATCGTCTTCGCTTTCCCATCGCTCACCTGCACGTCCACCGCGCGCCATTTCGATCCTGGCTTCACGCCTTCCGGCGGGTAGAAGCCGAGGATGTATTGGGAGCGGAGCTCGTTCTGGATGTCTTCGTAGATGCGGCTCAGCTCCGACGCCTGCTCGATGTAATACGCGTTGCCGCCGGTCTCGCTGCAGAAGCGGCTCAGTTTGAAGCGCGTGTCGACTTCGCTCATGCGGATGCCGATGCCGATCGCGTAAACCGGGACCGCGGCGCGGCGGGCGTACTCGATCGCCTGATCAAATGAGAATTTCGACGATGTGTCTTTGCCGTCCGTGACCAGGATCAGCGCGCGCTGACCTTTCACGCCGAGGAAGTTGTAGAGCGAGTAGACGACGGCGTCGTAGAGCGACGTCGACTCCTCGGCGCGCAGCTTGGCCAGGCCCGCGTTCATGTCCGCGAGGCGCGGCGACCAGCGTTGGATGAGCTGCGGCTGCGAGTCGAACGACACGAGGAACGCGCGGTCGCCTTTGCGCATCACGTTCGTGAAGAACTGCGAGGCCGCCTTCTGCGCCTCCGACATCCGCGGCTGCATCGATGCCGAGGTATCGATGGCCAGGCCGATGGAAAGCGGAAGATTGCTCACGTGCTCGAACTTCGCCACCTTCACCGGCTTCCCTTCATCGATCACCTTGAACGCGTTCTCGGCGAGATCGTTGATCGGATGCCCGTTGCGCAGGACCGTGGTGGGCAGCTCGACGAGATGAACGTTCACCTCCTCCATGAACTGCGGCGTGTTGATCATCACCAGGTCTTCGACCGGCGGCTGCGCGTCTTCCTTCAGCGACGCCACGGCGCGAATGTACCCAACGCCTTCCTGCGCCGGAATCTCGATCGTCTGCACATACGGCGGGCCGAACAGCGACGCCATCTTCGTCTCGTTGAGGAAGAGGTCGACGTGATCGAGCTTCTTTCCTTCGGGGACGTTCACGGCCATTTCCACGCGCGTGCGGCCGTGCAGTTTGAACGCGATGCGCGGCGAGACGATGCGGACGCGGAAGGGATCATTGCCGGTGTTGAGGAGCAACTCATCGCCCGTCAGCGGCTCGCCGTTCGCGTTGAGCGCAACCGCGCGCACGCGGCGCACCTGCGGCACGTTGCCGAAGTCGAGATCGAGCGTGTAGGGCGGCTGGCGCTTCGTCATCACCTTCTTGCCGTCGAGATAAAACTCGACCGCTTTGATGTCGTCGCCGAACGCGATCGTCTCGATGTGCTGGATGCCGCTGAGCAGATCGTCGGTCAGCGGCACGATGCGCAGGCGGGTCGTATTCGATTCGATGTCGTCCTTGAGCTGCGTGATCGCCGACGTCGCGCTCTCCTTCGCCTTCTGCTGCTCGGGCGTATCGAAGAGCTCCGGCACGGTGATCGGCTTCTCCACGATGGCCTCGGCGCCGGAGTTGATGTCCTGCACGCGCACGCGGGCCATGTAATCGGCCGGACGGAGGAAGCGATCGATGACGACGGCGATCTTTTCGTCTTTCAGATCGCCGGGATAGTCGAAGCGGTATCGATAATTTTCGAAGAGCTGGCCTTCCTTCAGCACCTCGCCGGTGACGTCGAGGCTGTACAGCTTCGTGTTGTTGACTTCCTTGACCGCGAGCTGCGAGCGCGGCACGAGAATGGTGATCTCCGCGTCGGTGCGGCTGCCCTGCTTGGCCGGATACTGCACGCTGACTTCGTTCGTGAGCTTCGGCGCGTTCGGCGTGGCCAGGACGACGGAGCGAAGGATCTTGTGGACGTCTTCGTCGTTGACCGGCGGCGGCTCGAAGACGCGGATCATCTCGTACTTGTTCAGCTCCGACTGATAGACGGCGCGCAGAAACTCGTCGCCGTTCATGCAGCGCAGCTCGACGTTCGTCACCGAGGTGGTCGGGCTGGCCGGCCCGAAGACGCTCTGCACGGCGCGCGTGCCGGTGACGTCGGTGCCGATCTCGTCCTGCGAGACCAGCTCCTGCATCGCGTCTGGATTCATCGGCGAGTAGAGCTTGAAATCGATTCCGTTGCGCGCCTTGTAAAAAAGGAAGCGGACGTTGTGGCCCATGTTCGGGATGAACGCGTATTTCCAGATCTCGGCCGGCTGCAGCAGGCGGCAGTCAATCTTGATGCGCTCGTCCGGCATGCCGTGAATGAGGAAGATGCGGCCGCGGTCGGACGAGGCGTTCGTGAACTCGTCCTTCACCGTCTCCAGCCGTTCGTAATACTGCTCGCGGAAGGCCTGGTTCGTGGTGCCGTGGGCAACGTCGCGGCGGCGCCAGAATTCGGTGATGTAGATGTCGCGCTGCGGATCGGTCTCCAGGATCAGGAACGTATCCAGCTCCGACGGATTCATGATCGGATCGACGTCGTTGAGGAACTGGCGATATTTTTCGCCGAGGTTTTTGATCTTGTCCTTGCGCTCGCGGCGGGAAAGTTTGCGCACGCCCTGGTCGGGCGGAGCCGGTTTCGCTTTCGCGTCAGGCGCGGGAGTCGGCGCGGTCTGCGCGGGTGCGGGTGCCGGTTGAGGATCAGAAGGCGTCGATTGCGCGGCTGCGGCGGCGGCAACCATCGCGGAAATCAAAACGGCTGCGATCTTATTCATCGGGGAGACCTCGTCGATACGAAGGACAATAGCGGCTCGCATGCGAATTTATCTGGACAACAACGCCACGACGCCGCTGCATCCAGCGGTGCTGGAGGCGTTGGGAGCGTCGCTGCGGGATGTCTTCGGAAACGCATCGAGCATTCATAAAGAAGGCCAGGCCGCGCGCCGGGCGATCGAGGATGCCCGCGAGTCGGTGGCGAGACTGATCGCCGCGGAAGCGCGGGACGTCATCTTTACGAGCGGCGGAACGGAATCAAACAATGCGGCCATCTTCGGCGCGGCGGGCTCCGATGGCCGTCAACACATTGTCACAACCGCGATCGAGCATCCCTCGGTGCTGGAGCCGATCGCTGAGCTGGAACGCCGCGGACATTCATTAACGGTGGTTTCGCCGTCGCGCAGCGGCGTTGTCGATGCCGATGCGGTGATCGCGGCGCTGCGTCCGGAGACACGGCTCGTGTCGATGATGCTGGCGAACAATGAGACCGGCGTGATCCAGCCCGTGACGGACGTGGCCCGCGTCTGCCGCGAGCGATCGATTCACATCCACTGCGATGCGGTGCAGGGCGCGGGCAAGATCGACGTCGACGTGAACGCCCTCGGCGTCGATACGCTCGCGCTCTCCGCGCACAAGATGCATGCCCCGAAGGGCATCGGCGCGCTGTACGTTCGTCGCGGACTCGCTCTCGATCGCCACATCCTCGGCGGCGCGCAGGAACGGCGGCGCCGCGCCGGAACGGAAAACGTGCCGCTGGCGGCGGCGTTCGGAGTCGCTGCAGAGATCGCGCGGGAGCGTCCCGATATCGGCGCGCTTCGCGATGCACTGGAACACGGCCTCGCCGGCTTCGACATCATCATCAACGGCGCCGATGTTCCTCGGATCCCAAACACGAGCAGCGTCACGTTTCGCGGTGCTGATGCCGAGGGGATCGTGATCGGATTGGATCTGAGCGGCGTGGCCGTCTCCACCGGCGCCGCCTGCTCCTCGGGACGCGTCGAGCCGAGCCACGTCCTTCTGGCGATGGGGCTGACTCCCGACCAAGCGCGCAGCACGATCCGCTTCTCGCTCAGCCGGTTTACGACGATGGCGGAGATCGAACAGACGACCGCGTTGCTGCGCGAGATCGTGCCGCGCTGCATGCGAACGGAGAGGTAGCCTGTGTGGCACAGACACTCTTGTCTGTGCTGGTGAAGCTCGCGAGATCTGAAAATTCAAAAGGGTCAGCCCGATCACCTTGCCAAAGCACAGACAAGAGTGTCTGCGCCACATCGAATAACCCTTGCCCGCACGCGGTTTGTTTGGCATTGTTGTGACCGGTCCCGATGCCTAAGAATCACATCCTGGAGGGCGATCTCTCGCGCATTCAATTGCCGGACGTCCTGAGCTTCGTGTCGATGATCCGCGGCACGGGCAAGCTGCTGCTCCAGCAGGATCGGATGGAGCGCTCGATCTACTGGAAAGACGGCGAGATCGTCTTCGCTTCCTCCAACTCCCCCGAGCACTCCCTCGGCATGTTCCTCCTGCGCAACGGCAAGATCACCAAGGAGCAGTACGAGGATTCGAAACGCCGCGTCACCGCTACCACGCGCCACGGCAAGCTGCTCGTGCAGATGGGGGCGATCTCGCCGAAGGATCTCTGGTGGGGGGTGAAGAATCAGGCGTTGGAGATCATCTATTCGCTCTTCAGCTGGAAAGACGGCAGCTTCGTTTTCGGCGATACCGCCGACGAATTGGTGAACGAGCGCATCGTCCTTTCCATCAACACCGCGACGGTGATCATGGAAGGAATCCGCCGCCTCGACGAGACGGCCATGATCCGCGAAAAGATCACCAGCCTGGACATGGTGTTCATGAAGGTGCCCGGCATCGTGGCGGACCTCGAATCACTCGACATGAGCGAGCACGAGATGGCGCTCTACCAGACGCTCGACGGCAAGCGCTCGATCCGCTCCCTCATCGGCGGCTCGGAGATGACGGAGTTCGAGGTGACGCGCATCCTTTTCCAGCTCCTCTCCGCGCGCCTGATCGAAGTGATCGCGGATACGCGGTCGTTCCGTCCGGTCTTCCTCGATGTCGAAGACTCGCCGGAGCTGCTGAAAGTGATCTCGACCTATAACGATATGTTCGGCCGCCTCTACGACGCGCTGCTGAACGCGGTCGGCGAGGATTCGGCGCGCGACATCGTGACAACGGCGATGCAGAACGCGGAAAGCGACGAGCTGTGGAGCGGCGTCTTCTTCGACCAGTTCGGCCGCTTCGACGAGAACATGCTCATCGCCAACATCTCGGAGCTGCCGTTCGAACGCCGCAAAGCCGTTCTCGATGAGGGGCTGAACACGCTGCTGTCCGTGCAGCTCTTCGAGGTGTCGCAACATCTCGACTCGGCCGGCAAGGTGGACGTGTTCCGCTTCATCAGCGATCAGAAGGCGTCGCTGGAGATGACCGCTTCGTCGTGAAGTCCTCGCGATAGACTCCGTCGCAATGTATCCAACGCTCATCAAATTCGGCTCGTTCGAGATCACGACCTTCGGTCTGATGATGTTCGCCGCGTTCATCGTCGGCGGCTGGGTTCTGACGCGGCAGTTCCGCCGCTACGGACTGTCCGACGATGCCGCCTCCTCCATCGTCATGGCCGCCGCGCTCGGCGGAATCGCCGGCGCGAAGATCTACTACGCGATCCTTTTCCGCGACTGGCACCTTCTCTTCGATCGCGCGGGCCTGGTCTGGTACGGCGGCCTGATCGGCGGCTTCCTCGGATGCAGCGCCTATCTCCTGCTCAAGAAAATCGACTACTTCACCGCTGCCGATGCCGCCGCGCCCGCGCTCGCCATCGGCTACGCCCTCGGCCGAATCGGATGCTTTCTCGTCGGCGACGACTACGGCCGCCCGACGAATTCATGGATCGGAATCGCCTTTCCGAAAGGCTCGCCGCCGACGACCGCCGAGTCGCTGCGCCAGTTCGGCGTTCACGTCGATCCGTCGATCCCGCCCGACCAGATCCTGCGCGTCCACCCGACGCAGATTTACGAGTCTCTTTCCTCGTTCGCGATGTTCGCGATCCTGATGTACGCCTCTCGCCGCCCCCATCCGAAAGGACGAATCTTTGGTCTTTTCCTGATTCTTATGGGTATCGAACGCTTCCTGGTCGAAATCGTCCGCGCGAAAGACGACCGGTTCTTTGGACCGTTTACTGTTGCGCAATTGATCAGCGTTCTGATTTTCGTGATCGGCGCTGTGCTCGTCCTCAGAACCCGATCCGCAGATTACGCAGAAGTACGCGGATAAGGCCGTTAGAAGCGTGCTACTCGCGCAACATATGCTTCGAAGTTTGCCTGCATCTCTCCCAGCGAATCGCCGCCGAACTTTTCCCTCATCGCGTCGGCGAGCGTGATCGCCAGCATCGCTTCGCAGACGACGCCGCAGGCGGGGACGGCGGTAACGTCGCTGCGTTCCCACTGCGAGCGATGCGGCTCGTGGGTTTCGATGTCGATGGAGGGAAGCCCGCGGCGGAGGGTCGAGATCGGCTTCATGTAGGCGCGGACGACGACATCTTGTCCGTTCGTCACGCCGCCTTCGAGGCCGCCGGCGCGATTGGATGTGCGGTGATAGCGCTGCTCGTCGTTGAAGTAGATCGGGTCATGCACTTCGGAACCAACCCGTTGCGCGGCGGCGACACCATCGCCGATGGCGACGGCTTTCACGGCGTGAATGGAGAGGATGGCCTGCGCGATGCGGCCGTCCAGCTTTTCGTTCCACTGTACGTACGACCCGAGACCGATCGGAACGTTGTGCGCGGCCACCATGATCGTGCCGCCGAGCGTTTCGCCGGCATCGCGCGCTTTGTCGACTTCGGCCACCATCGCCGTTTCTGAATCTTTGTTCACCGCCCGCAATGGCGAGTTGTCATCGACTGCGGTCAGTTCGTCCCAAGTCGCCGCGTAATCAGGATCGCCCGCCGCGCCGAGGGAGACGACGCCGGAACGGAACTCGATGCCGAAGTTGCGGAGCAGCTCCTTCGCGATTGCGCCGGCGGCGACGCGTGAGGCGGTTTCGCGGGCTGAGGCGCGTTCGAGGATGTCGCGAAGATCGCGGCGGTCGTACTTCATCCCGCCGATCAGATCGACATGACCCGGCCGCGGAGCGTGCACGCGGCGCTTCTCAGCTTCGGCGACATCGACGTCCCACACGCCCATGGCCGCTTCCCAGTTTTTGAAATCGTCGTTCCGGACCACGATCGCGATCGGGGAGCCGAGGGTCTCACCGCCGCGTAGACCGCCGGCGATCTGGATCTCATCGTGCTCGATCTTCATCCGCCCGCCGCGTCCGTAACCGTGCTGCCGCCGCGCCATGTCGCGGTTGATCCGATCGCGATCGAGCCGCACGCCGGCCGGCATCCCGGTGACGATGACCGTCAGTTGCGGTCCATGCGACTCGCCGGCGGAGAGGAAGGTGAAACGCGACATGGTGGGGAAGTCTAGTGCAGTGCGAGGGTAGCGCCGCCGGCTCGGCGGCTGGACCGCCAGCGGCTCGCTGGCGTGTTTTCGGTTCGCGCCGCCGAGCCGGCGGCGGTCCAGCCGGCGGGCCGCCGGCGCTACGAACCGTTACACTCCGCCTTGATGGACAAGTCCTCCCTGCGCGAGCTCTTCCCGGTGACGAAGAACCTCGCGTACTTCAACCACGCCGCGGTCGGGCCGTTGTCGATTCGCGCGTCCGAGGCGATGGAGAGATTCACGCACGATCAGCGCGACTTCGGTGCGCTGCATTGGCGCGAGTGGTACGCCGAGTACGTCCGTCTGCGCGAGTCGGCGGCGAAGTTGATCGGCGCGGAATCGAGTGAAATTGCGATTCTGAAGAACACGTCGGAAGGCTTGTCGTTCGTCGCCGAGGGATTCCGATGGGAGCGGGGAGACAACGTCGTTACGACGGATCTCGAGTTTCCCTCCAACTCCACACCATGGAGAAAACTTGACAGGCGCGGGGTGGAAGTGCGTGTCGTTCGGAGCCACGACGGAGCGTTTACCGTTGATGACGTGGAGCGTTGCATCGACGAACGGACGCGCATCGTCACCGTGTCGTCGGTTGCGTTTCATAACGGCTTTGCGGCCGATCTCGATGCGTTCGGCGAACTGTGTGCGCGGCGCGATGTCCTTTTCTGCGTCGACGCCATTCAGTCGGTCGGCGTCCTTCCCACGGATGTGAAGCGCTCGAAGGTCGCCTTCCTCGCGGCGGACGGCCACAAGTGGATGTGCGGTTCCGAGGGGGCAGCGATTTTTTTCGTGGCCGCCGAGCATCGCGACAAACTGGAAGTGCTGGAGAACGGCTGGACGAATATCGAGCGCAAAGGGAAGTTCATCGACTGTCCAATCGATCTGCTGCCGGACGCGCGGCGGTTCGAGGCGGGATCGCTGAACACGTGCGGCATTTACGGACTGCGCGCGGCAATCGATCTGCTGCTGGAGATCGGGATCGGCGACATCGCGGAAGAGACCACGCGTATCGCCGCGCTGCTCGCGGATCGGCTCGACGACATCGGCTGGCGCGTTGCGTCGCCGCGGCCAATTCGATCGGGGATCGTCGGCGCGCTTCCGCCGTCAAGCGATCCATCGCTCCTCAAGTGGCATCGCCTCCTCGAGGAAAACGGCGTCGTCTGCGCGCCTCGGGAAGGGATGCTGCGGTTCTCACCGCATTTCTACAATGTGGAGAGTGAGATCGATCGCGTGATCGATGTGCTGAGAGGCGCCGCCGGACGCGCTTGACCGCTCGCGAGCGAGACCTCATCATCCCGTCATGCCTGTCATGACGATTCTTCTCAGCGTAATCGCGCTGGTAGTTGGCGCGATTGTGGGGTGGGTGGTTGCGAGCGCGAGAAAAACCGGAGAGATCCAGCGCGCGCTCGCTGAGCGCGATCTCGCGCGCGCGGAACGCGAGCGAAGTGAGGCGGTTGCCGCGGAGGCGCGACGCCTGGCCAATACGGAATCGCAGGCGCGCGTGGCCGCCGAGACTCAGGCCAGCTTCCTCGGCGATGCCCGCAAACAGATGGAAGAAGCGTTCGCCGCAACCGCGCAGAAAACGCTGGCCACGATCAGCTCGTCCTTCCTCGAACTGAACAAAGCGCACCTCGACGGCTCGAAGGGCGAGATCGTCGCGTCGCTGGACACGAAGAAGGCCGAGATCGACACGATGCTCCAGCCGCTGCGCGACATGCTCGATCGCTACGCCGGCGAACTGACCAAGAGCGAGCACTCACGCAACGAGGCGTATGGCGGTCTGCAGCAGCAGATCCGGCAATTGTTGGCGGCGCAGGAGTTGTCGCAGCGCGAAGCGTCGCGTCTGGCGAACGCGCTTGACTCGCCGGCCATTCGAGGCTCGTGGGGTGAGAACTCCCTCCGGCGCTGCATCGAGCTGGCCGGCATGAGCGAGCTGTGCGACTTCGACGCGCAGGAGACGTTTTTCACCGACGAAGGACGGCGTCTCCGTCCGGACGTCGTCGTTCATCTTCCGAACAAGCGCGTCATCGCTGTCGATGCGAAGGTCCCGCTGACCGATTACAGCGTTGCCGCGAACGAGACGGATGAATCGCGCAAACGCCACGCGCTCACGGCGCATGCCCGCACGCTGCGCCGCCACATCGAGTCGCTCAGCCGCAAGGAGTACCAGGCCAGCGTCGGCGAGAGTCTCGACTTCACGGTGATGTTCCTCCCCGGCGAGCATTTCCTTTCCGCGGCGCTCGTCACCGATCCGATGCTTTTCGAGTACGCCGTCGAAAAGAAGATCTATCTCGCCTCGCCGACCGTGCTTCTGCCGCTTCTGCGCGCCGTCGCCGCAGGATGGAAAGCGGAGCGCACGGAAGAGAACGCGAAGAAGATGCACGACGCGGGCGTGGAGCTTTTCAACCGCTTCGTCAAGGTGATGGACCTCATCGCCGATATCGGCGGCGCACTGGCGAAGACAGTCGATCAGTACAACAAAGCGATCCGTTCCATCGATACGCGCCTCTGGCCCAAGGGGCAGGAGATGCAGCGCATGGCCGGCAGCGGCAAGGAGTTGGAGCCGCTCTCGCAGGTCGATACCGTGCCTCTCGAATCGTCGAAGCTGCGTCTGACGATGCAGGGAGAAGAACCGGCGGAAGTGCTGCCATTCCGGGAGTGAATGCGTACGATTTGTCATCCGGAGGCTGGCGCAGCCCGAAGGGCGTAGCGCGCCGAAGGATCTCAAGATGCGCGAGCTGCGATGAAACTTCGTGGTTCCAGCCGGAGATGCCCATCTTGAGATCCTTCGCCGTTCTCCGCCGCTTCGCGGCTACGGCAGTCTCAGGATGACAGGCGGCTGGCCTGACGAGCGATGCCGCACGATAGAATGCGCGCCGCATGGAACGAATCAAAGACTACAAAGTGATCGTCATCGGCTCCGGGCCGGCTGGGTGCACGGCGGCGATCTATCTCTCTCGCGCCAATCTCGCTCCGCTCGTTCTCGAAGGCTTGCAGCCGGGCGGGCAGCTCACCATCACCACTGACGTCGAAAACTATCCCGGCTTTCCCGACGGGATCCTCGGGCCGAAGTTGATGGATCTGATGCGGCAGCAGGCGGAACGCTTCGGCGCCGTCTTCAAGATGGAGCAGGTCGAGAGTGTCCATCTCACCGCGCATCCGTTCACGATCACGACCGACTCACACATTTATGAATGTGAGTCATTGATCGTGGCGGCGGGCGCCTCGGCGATGCAGATCGGACTGCCGAGCGAGAAGGCGCTGCAGGGATTCGGCGTCTCGTACTGCGCCACGTGCGACGGCTTCTTCTTCAAGAACAGAGAGATCGTCGTCGTCGGCGGCGGCGATTCGGCGATGGAGGAAGCGACCTTCCTCACGAAGTTCGCCAGCAAGGTGACGGTCGTCCATCGCCGCGAGGAACTGCGCGCCTCGAAGATCATGCAGGAACGGGCGCGCAGCAATCCGAAGATCCAGTTCATCCTCAACTCGACGGTCGATGAAGTGATCGGCACGAAAGAGGGCGGGATCACGTCGCTCAAACTTCGCAATCTGAAGTCGAACGAAGTGACCGACTTTGCCACGCAGGGTCTTTTCGTCGCCATCGGACATTCACCGAACACGCAGCCGTACGCGGGGCAACTCGAGCTCGATGAGCGCGGTTACATCTGTCTGCGCCATCCGCATTCGACGGCCACCAACATTCAAGGCGTCTTCGCGTGCGGCGATGCCGTCGATCACGTTTATCGCCAGGCGGTCACCGCGGCGGGCACCGGCTGCCAGGCGGCGCTCGATTGCGAGAAGTGGCTGACGCACGAGCGCATCACCGAGCGCTGGGATCTTCCCCGAGGGGAGGAGGAGCGCGTTTGACGCGCACCGCGCGAACGGTCCTCATCCTCGGCGGGGGCGGCATGGTTGGCGTGCAGGTAGCGCGCGAAGTGGCGCGCGAGCTGAGCCCGAAGCGCATCGTCATCGCGGCGGTGAGTGAAGCCGAGGTGAAGTCCGCGCTCGAATTTCTGCGCGATCAGCTTGGCGATGGAATCGAAATCGTTGGCGAATGGGGCAACGTCTTTGTCCCCGAGGAGCTGAAGAGCGTCGATCGCGTTTCGATTGTCGAGAATCGCGAGCACTACGACAAACTTTTCGACGCCGTCTTTCGGCGCGAGGTGAGCTACCAGACTTCGGCGCTGTACCAGCTCGTGGCGAAGCATCAGCCGGAGATCGTGATCGATTCGATCAACACCGCCACGGCGATCAGTTATCAGAATGAATTCGACCTGGCCATCGAGACGAAGCAGCAAATCGACAGCTTCCGCGACCGCACCGGCGACATTCCGCGCGACGAGCTGGAACCGCTGTTCGCGACGGTGCGAAAACTGCTCATCGCGCAGGGCATCCCGCAGATCGCGCGGCACATCCTTCTGCTCGACGAGACGCTGAAGAACACCAACGTGCAGATCTACGTGAAGGTCGGCACGACCGGCACCGGCGGGATGGGATTGAACATTCCGTACACGCACAGCGAGGACAAGCCGTCGCTGACGCTGCTGGCGAAATCAGCGATCGGCTTCGCGCACACCGGACTGCTGTTCCTGATGGCGCGGACGCCCGGCGACGCGAAGGATGAGCAGAGCGCGATCGTGAAGGAAGTGAAACCGGGCGCGATGATCGGCTTCCGGCGCGTGGAGAAACGGCACATCGGCGTTCGCGGCGAGAGCGGCAAGGCGTATCTCGTCGAACCTCGCGAAGAACCACTCGGCGCACAACTCGATTTGCGCGACGGCACGCATTACGAACGCTTCGAAGGACGTGACGTTCCGCTGGAAGTCATCGGCGCCGACACCGGCGAGAACGGCTTTTTCTCCATCGGCGAGTTTCAGGCGATCACGTTTCCGCGGCAGATGGAGTACGTGACGCCGGAAGAGGTGGCGCGCACGGTCGTCCTCGAAATCCTCGGCGCATCGACCGGCCGCGACGTGCTCGCTGCGATCGACGGCGCGATCACCGAGCCAAGTTACCGCGCCGGTGTTCTGCGCGATCACGCCATCCGGCAGATGCAGAGGCTCGAAGCGCAGAAGCGCGGCGAGGTCCCATCGATCGCCGTCGGTCATCTCGGGCCGCCGCGGCTGTCGAAGCTGCTGGCCGAGGGGTATCTGATCGGGCAGGCGGCAGGGACGGCGAAGATTGTCGAGATCGCGGCGATCGACGCCGCCGAGATGCAGCGCCGCGTCGAGGCGTATCTCGCCGCGAATCCGGCGGTGGCTGGCACCATCGTTCGCGTCGGCACGCCGATTCTTCGCGAGCGCGCCGGGCAGCTCACGCTCACCCGCGGACCGCGCATCAGCATTCCGGCCGTCGTGGCCGGGCACACCGTCGTCGATCTGAATCCCGATCGCATCGAGCAGTACGCGGCCTCGGGATGGGTCGATCTGCGCCTCTCGAATTTCGAACGCTGGCGGCGGCGGCTCACGAACGCAAAGCCCGGCGACATCGAACGATTCGGATCCGCCGCCTTCGACGCCACGCGCTACCCCGGCGAGTCATTCGAGCCCGGCGACTTCGTCGGCTGGCTCTTCGTCAACGAAGCCGACGAACACGGCATGTTCGGACGGCGACTCTTTTAGGCGCTTCGCGCCGTTGTCGGTTGTCGGTTGACCGTGTGGCACAGACACTCTTGTCTGTGCTTTCGAGGCGTCGGAGAGTCGCCATGCTCCCTTCTTTGAAGGTCAAGCCGTTCGACTTGCCAAAGCACAGACAGGAGTGTCTGTGCCACATCCAAACGCGCGAAGCCGAAATCAACTGACAACCGACAACGCGCGCGCAGCGCGAAGTTAGAACGCGTTGAGGATGTACGCGAGCGGGTTGACCGGCGTGTTGTTCAGGCGCACCTCGTAGTGGAGGTGCGGGCCGGTGGAGCGGCCGGTGGAACCGACGTAGGCGATGATGTCGCCGCGCTTTACGTGCTGGCCGGGCTTGGCGGCGTAGGCCGAAAGGTGGCCGTAGCGGGTCGAGAAGCCGTAGCCGTGCGAGATGTAGATTACGTTGCCGTAGCCGTTCGCCCATTCCGCCTTGACCACGATGCCGTCGGCGGGAGCGCGGACTGCCTGGCCGACCGCGGATGAGATGTCGATCGCGTTGTGTGTTCCGGGCTCGCCGGTAAACGGATCGGAGCGGCCGCCGAAGCCGTCGGTCAGGATGCCGCGGACCGGAGCGATCGACGGCGTCGAAGCGAGAAGCTGCGACTGGGCGACTAACTTCTGCTCGAGCACCGACAGATCGCTCTCGATGCGCTTCGAGCGAAAGGCCATCTTGTCGACGTCATCGCGATAGGGGTTGTCGCCGAGGTCCTGGGGGCGAAGTCCGCCCACGCCGCCCTGGGCGCTGTCATCGAGGCTGCTGATTCCGGCGTAGATCGCCAGCTTGCGGGTACGGTCTTCAACGGTGTGAAGCTGGCCGCGGAGCGCCTCGACCGACTTGCTGAACTGTTCGTTGGCGGTCTGCAGCTCTTTGTTTTCGTGGCGAAGTTTGCTGAGCTCGTGGGTTTGCGACAGGGAGGTGAAGTACTGGATGGAGAAGAACGTCGACAGGCAGAGAGACGACGTGACGATCGAAACGAGGGAGAAGAGCAGGCGATGGGACACCTTCAACTTCCGGAACTTTGCCCGCGCGTGCGGGACGAAGATGATTGTTGAATAGCGATCCATGCTTACTCCTTGGCACCGTATTGGACTTCGGTGAGGTTGCGTATTCTATGGAAAGGAGGCTCGGAGTCAACGCCAAATCGTCACTTAAGTTATGTGAGCACAAGCACTTCCGGGGCCGTTTTATGGGGATACGCCATATTCCGTCCGCGTACGTTAGGGTTTCTGGCGCATAACGCAAATAAGTTTTTGGGAGCGGGGAGTTGGGGGTGGGGAGTCGGAGATGAGAGATGGGTCAAATCAAATTGACCCGCTCCCGTACCCCACTCCCTACTCCTCACCTCCGCCGCCCCGTGCTATCCTCCCGCCGCCCTTCCAGATCAACGACAAATCCACCGCTTGACAAGGTCCGTATGAACGTCAAAAAACGGCTGCTCGATGGCCCTCGGATGAATCGCGCCATCCGCCGCATGGCCATCGAAATCCTCGAGAAAAATCGCGGTACCCAGGACCTCATCATCGTCGGCATCCGCAGCCGAGGAGTCCCCATCGCCGAGCGGATGGCGAAGGAGATCGAGGAGATGGAGGGACACCCGGTCAGCTCCGGCATCCTCGACATCACTCTCTATCGCGACGACTTGACTACGATTGCCCCGCAGCCGGTGGTGAAGCCGACCAAGCTGCCCGAGCCGATCGACGACAAGATCGTGGTCCTCGTCGACGACGTCCTCTACACCGGCCGCACCGTGCGCGCCGCGCTGGACGCCCTGATTGATTTCGGCCGCCCGAAAGCGGTCATGCTCGCCGTCCTCATCGATCGCGGTCACCGCGAGCTCCCCATCCACGCCGACGTGATCGGCAAGACCGTCCCCACCGACGCCCACGAGGTGATCAAGGTGAAGCTGGTCGAGACGGATGGCGAGGATGAGGTTTTGATCATGGAGAAGTAGGTTGCGGTTGCGCGGTCTCGCGGTTGCGCGGTCGCGCAGTCACACCGCGAGACCGCGCAACCGCGAGACTCCGTAACCGCACATGCGCGCCAACACATCCTCACTCCGCTCCAAAGACCTCCTCGGTATCGAAGCGCTGTTTCCGGACGAAATCGATCTGATTCTGGATACGGCGGAGGGGTTCAAGGAAGTGAGTGAGCGGCCGGTGAAGAAGGTGCCGGCGTTGCGCGGGCAGCTCGTCATCAACCTGTTCATGGAAGCGTCGACGCGGACGCGGGTCTCGTTCGAGATCGCCGAGAAGCGCCTTTCCGCCGACACGCTGAACTTCACGGCCTCGGGGTCGTCAGTCGAGAAGGGCGAGACGCTCATCGACACTGCGGAGAACCTCGTGGCCATGCATCCGGACATGATCGTCATCCGCGCCAAGCACCCCGGCGCGCCGAAGATGCTGGCGGACCGGCTGCCGAACGTTTCGATCATCAACGCCGGCGACGGATCGCACGAACATCCGACGCAGGCTCTCCTCGACGCCTTTACCATTCGCGAGCGCCTCGGCAGACTGGCCGGGGTAAACGTGTCGATCATCGGCGACATCGCCCACTCGCGCGTGGTCCGTTCCAACATTCACCTGCTGACGAAGATGAAGGCGAACGTCACCGTCGCCGCGCCGCCGACGTTGATTCCGGCGGAAATCGAAAAAATGGGAGTTCGCGTCGTGCATGCGCTCGACGAAGCTGTCGAAGGAGCGGACGTCATCATGATGCTGCGCATCCAGCTCGAACGGCAGGGGAAGCTATCGTTCCCGTCGCTGCGCGAGTACTACAACACGTTCGGACTGACGCCGGAGCGGCTGGCGCGCGCAAGCAGCGAGGCGATCATCATGCATCCCGGTCCGATGAACCGCGGCGTGGAGATCGCCAGCGACGTCGCCGATGATCCGAAGCGGTCGGTGATTTTGGAGCAGGTTACGAACGGCGTGGCGGTGCGGATGGCGGTTCTGTACCTGCTCGGTGGAGCGCACAACGTTGAGTGAAGGACGGCAAATGTTGAATGTTGAATGTTCAATGTTGAATGTTGAATGCAACGGCGAGCAGCACCGAGCGGAGCGCCTCTCCATTCAACATTCAACATTGAACATTCAACATTCAACATTGCCGCTACGCGCATGAACCTACTCATCACCAATGCGCGGGTAGTGGATCCGAGCCAGGAGCTCGACGCCAAGCTCGATCTGCTGATCGAAGACGGCGTCATCACACGCGCCGACAAGCGCATCAAAGCGGATGTCGAGACGATCGATGCGAATGGACTGATCGCCGTTCCCGGACTGATCGACCTCCACACCCACCTTCGCGAGCCGGGGCAGGAACACAAGGAAACCATCGCTACCGGCACGCGCGCGGCGGTGGCCGGCGGATACACGGCGGTGTGTGCGATGGCGAACACGCTGCCGCCGAACGATGAGCGCGCGGTGACGGAGATGATCATCGCCGAGTCGCGGCGCAACGGGGCGTGCCGCGTCTATCCGATCGGCGCAGTCAGCAAGGGGTTGAAAGGCGAAGCGCTCGCGGAACTGGCCGACCTTCGCACCGCTGGTTGCGTCGGCGTGAGCGACGACGGCAAGCCGGTGTGGAACGCCCAGCTCATGCGCCGCGCGCTGGAGTACTGCACGATGCTGGGCATTCCGGTCATCGCGCACGAAGAGGACGCGAACCTTTCCGATGGCGGTGTGATGCACGAGGGCTACTTCTCGACGCTCCTCGGCATGGGCGGAATCCCCGCCGCATCCGAGGAGACGCTCGTGGCGAGGGATGTGATCCTGGCGCGCGTGACCGGTGCGCACGTCCACATCGCGCATCTGTCCACCGCGGGCGCGGTCGAATCGGTGCGAAACGCGCGCGCCGCCGGCGTCCACGTCACTTGCGAGGTCACCCCGCACCACATCGCCCTCGGCGACGACAGCGTGCAGTCGTTCTCGACGAATCTGAAAATGAATCCGCCGCTGCGGTCGAAAGAACATCGCGAGGCGCTGATCGCCGGCATCGCGGACGGCACCATCGACGCGATCGCCACCGATCACGCGCCGCACCATTTCGATGAGAAGAACGTGGAGTTCGATCTCGCGCCGTTCGGCATCATCGGACTGGAGACAGCCTTCCCCGTCTGCTACGACCGCCTCGTGCGCGCGGGCGTGATCGATCTCGACCGGCTCATTGACCTGATGTCATGCAGTCCGGCGCGGATCTTCAATCTTCCGGGCGGCACGCTGAAAACCGGCGCTGCCGGCGACGTAACGTTGCTCGATCTCGATGCCGAGGTGACGTTCAAGGCGCCGTATCAATCGAAAGCGTCCAATTCACCATTCACCGGGCAAACGCTGCGCGGCCGGGCCGTCGCGACGATCGTTGGCGGAGCGGTTCGCTACGACATCCGCGCGCCGAAGCGAAAGACGAAGCGATGAGCGAGATGAAACCGAAGCGCGTCGTCATCGTCGACGACTCGCCGGCGTATTGCGATCTCTGGTCGAACTTCATGATGGAGCGCTACGCCGAGACCGCGCACGTGGAGACGTACGCGCACCCGTATGACGCGCTGCCGAAGATCGACGACGGCATCGACCTGCTCATCGTCGATCTGGAGATGCCCGGGATGGACGGGAAAAAGTTCGTCGACTACGCCCGCGCCAAAGGCGTCCCGGCCAAACGCATCGTCGTCACCTCCTCGCACTCCGCCGACGAGTTGCACGAACGTTTCCGCATCGGCGAAACGATCGCGGTGATCAACAAGACGGAAGCGAGACAGCAGGAAGCGTTTCTGATGATCCTGGACTCCGTAATGCGGCGCTGAAGCTTCGCGCTTCGCGCGCCGCATATAATTGCCCCCGTGACGGTTCAATCACCCGCGGCGCCGGCCGAGCAGGCACCCGCATTTACGCTCAACGACCTCTTGGTCTACATGGCCAAGCAGCAGGCGTCGGATCTTCATCTGAAGCCGATGCGGCCGCCGTTGCTGCGCATCCGCGGCAAGCTGGTGCCGGTGAAGAGCGATCCGCTCAAGCCGGCCGATCTGGAGAAGATGCTCCTGCCGCTGCTCAGCCGCGGACAAAAAGAAAAGTTCGAGGCGCTGCAGTCGGTCGACTTCGGCTACGGCGTGCCGGGCGTGGCGCGATTTCGCGCGAATGTCTACATGCAGCGCGGCACCGTCGGCGCCGTCTTTCGCCGCATCCCGATCAACCTGCAATCGATCGAAGCGCTGGAACTGCCGGATGCCATCCGCGATCTGACGGAGATTCCCGACGGACTCGTGCTCGTCACCGGTCCGACCGGCTCGGGCAAGTCGACCACGCTGGCGGCGATGATCTCGCACATCACCGAGACCGAGCCGCTGCACATCGTCACCATCGAAGATCCGATCGAGTTCCTCTTCGTCGACAAGGTCGCCGCCATCTCGCAGCGCGAAGTCGGCACCGATACGCCGAACTTCAAGGAAGCGCTGCGCAATGCCATGCGCCAGGACCCCGACGTGATCATGGTCGGCGAGATGCGCGACACCGAGACTGTCGAGACGGTGCTGACTGCGGCCGAGACCGGACACCTGGTCTTCTCTACGCTGCACACGAACAACGCAGCGCAGACGATCGACCGCATCATCGACACGTTTCCGCCCGATCAGCACAAACAGATCCGCTCGCAGTTCGCGCTCGTGCTGCGCGGCATCATCTCGCTCAAGCTGATCAAGACCACGACCGGTGCGTTGACCGCAGCGGTCGAGATCCTCAAGAACTCGCCGCGCATCGCCAGGCTGATCGAAGAGGGGAACACGAAAGACATCCTCGAGGAGATGGAGAGCTCGGTGGGGCTCTACAAGATGCAGTCGATGAATCAATCGCTCATCGCGCTCCTCGTGCACCAGAAGATCACGTATCAGGACGCGATGGCGCTTTCCAGCGACTCCGACGATCTGTCGCTGAAAGTGCGCAAGCTCTTCCCGCAGATCGAAGAGCGCGTCCGCCAGGGGGGAGAGATGGCTCCGAGCAATTCCGATTACTCGCAGATCACCGAGCTGATGGACATCAAGCGGCTCTATGAAGAGCAGGAAGTGCACTGGCGCCAGCGCGTGGCCGTGAAGGAGGAGGAAGTGGAGAACCTCCAGCACGACATGGAGTATCTGCGCCAGCAGGTCCAGCAGAACTCCGCCTCGCGCTCGCAGCACGACGACGAAGTGGCCCGCCTCAAAGGCGAAAACGAACGCCTCCGCGCCGACGCCCAGGCCAAGATCACCCAGCTCCAGGAACGGATCAAGGAACTGAATCAGAAGCTGATGGCGGTGGGCGGAGGAGTGAAGAAGTAGGTTGCCAGGTTGCCCAGTTGCCAGGTTGCCGAGGACAGGTAACCGGTCAACCTGGCAACCCGGCAACCCGGCAACCAACCAGCAACCATGTCCGCACCCTCACGCCAACTCGCAACCTTCCCCAACCCCAACCCCGAACGCGATTACGAGATCGCCTTCGAGGCGCCGGAGTTCACCTGCCTCTGTCCGATGACGGCGCAGCCGGACTTTGCCACCATCCGCATCCGCTACGTGCCGGATCAGAAATGCGTCGAGCTGAAGTCGCTCAAGCTCTATCTCTGGTCGTATCGCGATGAGGGAACGTTTCACGAAGCGGTCACGAACAAGATCGCGAACGACCTGATCGCCGCGCTCGATCCGCGTTACCTCTACGTCGAAGGTGACTTCTACGTCCGCGGCGGGATCAAGACCGTGGTGAAAGTCGAACATCGGAAGTAGGGAAAATCCGCCTGGCGACACTCCTATCAGTAAGAGGAGTGGTCCGATGCCCAAGCCAGCGATCTTCATTCCGGGGTTCCCCGCCAGCGAACTGCTCGACAAGAACACAGGTGCGAAGCTCTTTCCGCCGGCGATCGGCGATCTGCTCGACCCGGTGAAGAAGCAGGCGCTGCTCAACAAACTCTCGACCGTGCCTGGCGACGTCGTGGCCGGACCGCCAATTGAGGCCACGATCCGCGTGCTCAAGCCGGCCGCAAGCTCGCTCTATGACCTGCTGCGCGCGCACTACGGCTACGATGCGGCAACTCTGCTTCCCATCGGCTGGGACTGGCGCCAGAGCATCGCCTCGGACGACACGGTCGGCCGCATCCGCCGCGCACTCGATACGCTCTCACCGAACAAAGACGGGAGGGTCGTGGCTCTCCTCCACTCGACCGGTGGACTTGTGTTTCGCGCCTTTCTCGAGCGCGAGCCGGCCTACAAAGCGTGCTTCGATCAGGTGCTGACGTTCGGGATTCCGTGGTGCGGGACACTCGAAGCGCTGCACGCGGTGAGCAAGGGAGCCGCGATTTCCCTCGGCTCGATTCCGATCCTCTCCGCCGACGATTCGAAACGGATCCTGCAGAACGCGCAGGCGGCGTACGACCTCTTCCCGCGCTGCCCGGACATGAACCTCTTCATCTCCAATGGAGTTTCGACGACGCCGATCGACGATCAGTCGTGGATTCCGGCCGACGCCGGCCACGATTTCATGCGCACGCTTGCGGCGAACGCGCATCCGAAGTTCCCGCGCAACTTCGACGATCTACCGGTGACCAGCGTCTGCGGCTGGGGAGGCGATACGTGGTCCGTCTGCACGAATGTGCCGGGCGCGGTGACCTTCGCGCCGCCGAACAACGACGCCGGCGACGGCACGGTCAACTTCCCCTCGGCCTCCTGGCTCACCGGCGCGAAGGTGCGGCAGATGCCGCTGCCGGTCGGTGCGTACGCGGATGAAGGTCTCATTCCGCAGTATCACGGTCAGCTCTGGATGCCGAAGATCGTCCGGCAGCTCTTCGATGAAGTGCTGCTCGACAAGCCGCGCAAACCGTTCGTCACCGCCGCGGCGGACAAGGATCAATACGTCGATCCGAACGCTGCAACGGTGCGCATTCGCATCGTCGCCGTCGCGGCCGATGGTTCACCGCTGCCGAACGCGGTGCTGAAGTTCATGAACGGTCCAAACCAGGAAACGAAACCATTCAACGGCCCGCGCATGAACGTCGACATGCCCCGAGGCGCGTTCCAGCAGCAACCCGCGCCCAACATGCGGCGGATGGAGATCAAAATCAGTTGGGATGGCGGCGGGCCGGTGACGCTCCCGCTGCTGATCATGACGGCCTAAAGCTCCGGCTCCGCGCCCGTCAGCGTTCGGAACGCGTCGATGTATTTCTCGCGCGTCTTCATCACCACGTGATCGGGCAGCTCGGGCGGCGTGGAGTTCTTGTCCCACCCCACTTCTTCCAGCCAGTCGCGGACGAATTGTTTGTCGAACGACGGCGGGTTCTTGCCGACGGCGTATCGATCGGCGGGCCAGAAGCGGGAGGAGTCGGGGGTCAGTGCTTCGTCGATCCAGACGATGATGTTTCCTCGCGTTGCATGTTCATCGATGCCGAACTCGAACTTCGTATCCGCGATGATGATGCCGCGTGTTTCCGCGTACTCGGCGGCGCGTTTGTAGATGCGCAGCGTCAGGTCGCGCAACTCGGCGGCAAGGTCATCGCCAACGATCGTGCACATGCGCTCGAACGAGATGTTCTCGTCGTGGCCGGTCTCTTCTTTCGTCGCAGGCGTGAAGATTGGCTCGCGCAGTTTGCTGGCCGTCGTCAGCCCCTTCTCCAGCTCGATGCCGCAGACGCGTCCCGTCTCGTTGTACTCCTTGAGTCCCGAGCCGACGAGGTAGCCGCGCGCAACGCATTCGACCGGAACGACGCGGCACTTGCGCACGATCACGCTTCGACCGCGCAGATCGGGATGCGCCCGCACCTCGGACGGAAAGTTCTCCCACTCCGTTTCGAGCAGATGATTTTCGATGTCGCCGAAGTGGCGGAACCAGAACGTCGACATTTGCGTCAGGATCTTTCCCTTGTCCGGGATTCCGGGCGAGAGGACGACGTCGAACGCGGAGATGCGGTCCGTGGCGACGAAGAGAAACGAGTCGCCGAGATCGTAGACATCGCGGACTTTGCCGCGGCGGGCGAGCGGGAGGGGAAGGCTGGTTTCGAGAAGCGCCGGCATAGTTCCGAAGTCTATCCCGACGTTTGTCATCCTGAGCCTCCGAAGCGGCTCAGGATGACAGGTTCACTCTCCGGTGCGAACCCGACTGTTGACCACCGTCGCATGGCCGAGCCGCACCGCGCTTTCACGAATGCCGCGCGCGAAATTCGAATCGATCCTGCGGCCGAGAGTTGCTGGCTGCGGCAATCCCATCTTGAAGAGCACCTTCGCGTTCGCGAGCAGCGTCGGACCCTGGTACGTCGGATCGCCGGAGAGATCGTCGATCGTCGACGAGTAAGGAAAGACGACTGCCTGATTGGATGGATCGTCGACGAAGAACTCGATCGAGCCGCCGTCCACCTCTGCAGGCAATGACGCCTGGCGATGGCCGAGTCCGGGGATGTCCATCGTCGCGCCGTTCATGATGGTCTTGCCATCCGAGTCGTAGATATTGATGCGCAGCGTCACGTTCGAGCGGCCGAGGTTCACCGCGCCGACGTTCGTGCGCCAGCCGAGGCGCGCGACGTTGCGGATGCCGTGCGAGACGGCGCTGATCCCGTCGCTCTTGAAATCCTGGAGGCCCGCCCAGACGCCCGGAATGGTCTGTCCATACGTGCCGCTCTTCACGTTGTTGTACGTGTTCGTCGTGACGAGAAACGACCGCGACAGCACGTCATCCGGCACCTTCGGATTATCCTCGGGGAACGTGGCGACGAGCAGCGCGCCCGATCCGCTCTTCAGGCCGAACAGATCGTCGAGGATGTTGTCCGACAGCACGGTCCCATTCGCCGGAACGGTAAACGTCCGCTCCATGCCCGCCCCGCCGCCCGTCGGCAGAAACGTAACGCTGATCGTAAGCGGGTAATCGAGCTGAGGATTGAAGACGCTGAATTGCGTCAGCCAGCGCGTGCCGAAGTTCCCGGCGGCATTTGCCGAAGCCGGGATGACATACGTGTCGTTGATCTGCGCGGCGAGAGGAAGGGAAACGGCAACGAGAAGCAGGGCGATGAAAATGTACCTGGAAGTGTTCACGGTGAAACCTTTCCGGGTACCGGCGACGGAAAGAACGGACGGTAACGCGATCTCATTCCGGCCAAGCGCGCGAGGAGGGAAGCTGCCGGCTACTGGACCGATTCCTTCCGCTCCTGCGCGGCGCGTTCTCTCTCCGCCGCCCGTTCGGCGCGTCGCTGATTCGCTTCCTGTTTCAGGCGATCGCCGATCGAACAGCCGGTGAGCGTCGTCGCCAGTCCGCCCTCGGCGGTTTCGCGAAGTCCGCGCGGAAGGGCGCGGCCGATACGCACCATCGCTTCTACGATCTCGTCCATCGGAATGACCGATTCGACTCCGGCGAGCGCGAGTTGCGCGGATGTCAGGCCGTGCACGGCAAAGATGGCGTTGCGTTTGACGCAAGGCACCTCGACCAGTCCGCCGACCGGATCGCAGACCAGTCCGAGCGTGTTCTTTAGCGCGATGGCGGCCGCGTGGATCGACTGCCGCGTCGTGCCGCCCATCATGTAGGCGACGGCAGCAGCACCCATCGCAGCAGCGACGCCGACTTCATTCTGGCATCCGCCCGCCGCGCCGGAGATGTTCGCCGACAGCGCGATGATCGATCCGACTCCTCCCGCCACGACGAGCGCGCGTACCGTCTTCTCCGGATCGATGTTTCGCTCTTCCTCCAGCGCCAGCAGCATTCCGGGAACCACGCCGCCCGCGCCGGCGGTCGGCGCCGCGACGATGACGCCCATGCGCGAGTTCTCCCCCATCACCGACAGTGCGTAAATCTCCGCCTTCACGGTAAGCGGATCGAGAAACGTGCGGCCGGCCAGGAACGCCTCATTCAGCAGCTTGGCCTCGTTGCCGACCAGTTTCCCCATCGACGTCCCGCCGCCCTTCCCGCGCTCGACGCAATCGCGCATGACCGCGCGCCGGCGCCGCAAGGCTTCGAGGATCTGATCCCCAGGAACTGCATGCTCCTGTTCATCACTCGCGAGAAAAACATCCGCAAGGTCGCGGCCGGCAGCGATCTGTTCGAGGTGGGAAAAGCTTTCAATCATGTCGATGAAGAACGCGGATCGGCGCGCGGCATATTCGCGTCAGCGTGTGGCACAGACACTCTTGTCTGTGCTTTGGCAAGGTGCAGCGGCGGACCTTGTAACGGCGTGACTTAGGAGCGCCGGCTGTTTTCACGGCGATCCCGACCCTCACCAGCACAGACAAGAGTGTCTGTGCCACACCTACGGGATCCGATCCAGATACCGCGCCTCATCCACATCCGCGGTCTCCCGGATTCGCTGCAAGCCCGCGCTCGACATCGGCGAATCGACGTCGATCTGCATGAAGGCATCCTTGCCGCGCTGTTTCCGCGAGCACGACAGCGACGCGATGTTGATCCCCTCCTCGGCGATGATCTTCGTCACCTCGGAGATCATCCCCGGCCGGTCGCGGTAGAAGAGCAGCAGCGTCGGCGAATCGCCTTTGAAGCGGGTCTGGAAGCCGTTGATCTTGAAGACTTCGATGACGCCGCCGCCGATCGACGAGCCGCTGATCTCCGCCTCGCGCGATTTGCCGCGAATCTCGATCCTGACCGTGTTCGGATGCACATCGCCGAGGTCTTCCTCGGAGAACGTGACGTCGACCCCCATCTGCTCGGCGATGCGAAGCGCCTCGGGGATCCTCGGATCGTCGACGTTCAGACCGATCGATCCGCCGACGAGCGCGAAGTCGGAGCCGTGTCCGCGATACGTACCGGCGAGCGGCGGGTGCAGGAAAAAGTGGACCGCCACCGGATCTTCATCGAGGATCTCGCGCGCCACGCGGCCGAGGCGCGCCGTGCCGGCGGTATGCGAGCTGGAGGGACCCACCATCACCGGACCCATCACATCGAGAATCGAGACTTTGCGGTCATGGCGGATGGGCATACTTTCGTCCGGTGCAAAGTTTGGCTACACTAAACCGCTCACAATGACGCCAAAGCCTACCATTCTCGTGGTCGATGACGACCTTCCGATTCTCGCGCTGATGCGCAGCCTTTTGCGCGAATTCGGATTCGAGGCGGTCACGGCAGAGAACGGCCGCGAGGCGATCGACGCGGTACTCAGAAGCCGCCCTTCCGTCGCTTTGGTTGATAAGAACATGCCCGGCATGAGCGGCCCCGAAGTCATCCGCGCGCTGCGCAACGAACCGGGATTCGACGGCCTGCCAATCCTCATCCTCAGCGGCGAGCCGGTCACCTCCACCGAGCTCAAAGCCCTCGGCGCGGACGGTGCGGTCCTCAAGCCATTCGACATCCAGGCGCTGATCGCGCAGTTGCGATCGTTCGCGCCGGCCGAACAGACGGCGTAGTCGGAGCGGGATGCATCTCTCCGCTCCGACCGCCGCGGTGAACCTCAAGTCGTGGGAAAGATAGAGATGATCGGGCCCGGGCCGTTCGCGTAACGCACCGTGACGATGGTGTATCCGTCCTTCGTGTACTGAACCGTCAGCTCCGTGATCGCGCCCCAACCCGCGGGGGCCTGAGCGGTTGCAACGGCTCCCCCATTCATCAGACTGGCAAACTGCTGGGGCGTTTTGGCTTTCTGCGCGGCTTCGAGCGTCGACGTGAAGGAGCGTTTTGCGCCGGTGGTCAGCCTCACCCCTTTCGTGGACTTGACTTGACCCTTGAGTGCTTTCGCGGGATCGACCGCTTTGAGTAACGAATAGAGTACAGGTGTGGGGATTGGTGCTGGTGCGAGTGACATTGCTGGCATGACTGCCCTCCTTAAGTTTTGTAATGCCAGACCTACGCTTCACTCGCAAAGATGGATTTACGCGTTTCAATCGCAGGAGGCGTCGGCCAGCGCTTGATACCCTCCCGGTTTGCTAAAGTGCGCCGAGGAGTCAGACCCTATGACCGACATCAACATCGACCAGCTCGTGCACACTGCCGTCTTCGGTGACGGCGATGCGAAAGCGGATGCGCGCAGGACGATTCACCTGGAGGCGCGGCGCCGCGGCGCGGTCTCCTCGTCGATCTATCCGCTGTACATGGCGTTCGGACGCAACGAGATCGAGCGCGCCTTCACCGTTCCCGCCTTCAACATCCGCGCGCTAACGTACGACGCCGCGCGCGCGCTGTTCCGCGTCGCCATGCGCCATGACGTCGGCGCGTTCATCTTCGAAATCGCGCGATCCGAGATCGGCTACACCGAGCAGCGGCCCGGCGAATACGCGGCCTGCGTTCTCGCCGCCGCGATCCGCGAAGGATTCACCGGTCCCGTCTTCATCCAGGGCGATCACTTCCAGGCCAGCGCGAAGAAGTGGGTGACCGAGGACGGACGCGCGGCGGAGATGAAAGCGCTCGAGTCGCTCATCGACGAAGCGCTGGCTGCGGAGTTCTACAACATCGACATCGACACCTCCACGCTCGTCAACCTCGACTTCCCCACGCGCGACGAACAGCAGCGCGCGAACTACGAAGGCACCGCGCACCTGACGAAGTACATCCGCGAGCGCGAGCCGAACGGGATCACCGTTTCCGTCGGCGGCGAGATCGGCGAGGTCGGCAAGTACAACACGCATCCCGAGGAGGTCCGCGCCTACGCCGACGGCCTCAAACGCCTCCTCGGCGGCATCACTGGCATCAGCAAGATTTCGGTGCAGACCGGCACGTCGCACGGCGGCGTCCCGCTGGCGGATGGCTCGATCGCGCAGGCGAAGATCGATTTCGAAGTGCTGCGCAACACGACGCACATCTGCCGCGAGGAGTACGGCATGGCCGGCTCCGTCCAGCACGGCGCGTCGACGCTGCCGGAGTCCGTCTTCAACAAGTTCCCCGAAGCCGAGGCGGTCGAGATCCATCTCGCGACCGGCTTCCAGAACATGATCCTCGATGCCCCGACGCTGCCGCAGGACATCAAAGACGGCATTCGCGACTACTGCTTCGAACACTGCCTCGACGAACGCAAGCCGGAACAGACGGACGAACAATTCGTCTACACGACGCGCAAAAAAGCGCTCGGCCCATTCAAACGCCGCATGTGGGAAATGGACGACGCGCACAAAGGCCCGATCATCGACGAGCTGGAAGCGAAGTTCGCCTTCCTGATGGAAAAACTCGGCGTCCACAACACGAAGGAGATCGTCGGGCGCTACGTCAAAGCGACGTCGACCGATCTGCCCGAGTACGCAGCCGCCTCGGCGGAGCTGACCGCGGCAGCGGTCGTCGACGCGAACGAGGGGGAGTAGAGAAGGTTGCCCTCGGCGGCGTAGCCGCCGTAAGACCCGTAGCCCCCGCTTTCAAGCGGGGGAAAGCATGCCGCACAAATTTGTGAGCGCGTCTTGACGCGCGAAAGAAAGCTTTCTCTCGCCCGTCAAGACAGGTCACAAATCAATAGCAATCCGCGCTCCCCCGCTTGAAAGCGGGGGCTACGGTCCTTACGCCGGCTTCGCCGACGAACGGAGGCTAGGCCTACATCGTCAACTGCGTCCGGACCTGCACTTCATCGAGCGCTTCCCGCACCGGCACCTTCCTTCGTTCCGATTCGATCCGGTTCCTTCCCCGCGCTTTCGCGCGGTAGAGCGCCTGGTCGGCGGCGTTGAACAACTCCTGGGCGGATGTGACGGAAGAGTGCGGAACGTTCGCCACGCCGATGCTGACCGTCACCTTGTGCGCGGCAGCCTCGGTGCGGATCGTCGCGCCGGCGATCGTGGAGCGGATCTTCTCCGCGAAGTGCAGCGCTTCGAAGAGCGACGTCTCCGGCAGCACGATCGCGAACTCCTCGCCGCCGATGCGCGCCACGAAATCGCTGCGGCGAGTCTCGTGATCGAGCGTCCTGGCGATGCCGCGCAGGACGCCGTCGCCCGCCGCGTGGCCGAACTGATCGTTGATCGATTTGAAGTAATCGAGATCGACGATCACCAGCGACAACGGACGTGAATACCGCCGCGCCTGTTCGAATCGCGACGCGAACTCTTCATCGAACGCGCGCCGGTTGCGCAGCGACGTCAGCGAATCGGTCAGCGACAGCGCTTCGTAGCGCCGGCTACTGGCCAGCAGCTCTTTCTGCAGTTCGACGATGCGCATTCCGGCGCGGATGCGCGCCAGCAGCTCGTCGATCTGGAATGGCTTGGTGACGTAATCGTCGACGCCAGAATCAAATCCCTCGATCTTGGCCTCGGCAGTGGCCTCGCCGGTAAGCATGAGGATGTAACTCTGCGGCTGCGTGGCGCGGATATCCGGGCAGAGGCTGACGCCGTCGCCGTCCGGCAACCGCCGGTCGAGAATGACCAGCCCGCAATCGCTGCTCCGCTCCAACTGCCGCCGCGCCTCGGCCAGCGTTCCGGCCGTGCAAACCGCGTAGCCGTTTCGCTTCAGGAACGCACTCAGCACCGATCGAATGTTGGTGTCGTCTTCGACAACAAGGATGGAGAGGGCGGCGGGTTCGTCGATAGGGTCGGTCATCGTCATTTCGGCGTTGCACGCGGCCGCAAGACAAGGCTCACGCAGAGTGCTGCGATGGGATGCTCGGGACTGCCTGGACCGCGCTCGGATGGCGTCGATCGGTGTCGCTACGAATGCGATTGATAACTCAAAATAAGTGTCGCCGATTCCATACAACGTGTCCTCCATCTGAGTCCATCTGCGTAATCTTGCGGATAAAAACCCGCGTGCGATAATGCCCCTCCAAATCGTCGATGCCTCTCCTCCATCTGGCCCGATACCGCGACATTGCTGCCGAGGTTGCTGAACGTCTGATTGCAGATGACGGCGTCGAGGTGCTCGTTGCGTCCGGCAGCGTGGCGAGTGCGATCGCGGCCGAGCTTCTGCAGCGGAAGTCGAGCGGATTTGCCGGACTGCGGATCGAGACGATCGAAACGTTCGCGGCGCGCGTGGTCAATGCGGGGGGCGAATTTCCGCGCGTGGCGAAGGACGACGAGCGGCGCCTGGCCATGCGCATGGCCGTGCGCAGCATCGACGATCCGATGATGGAGAGCCGCGGGATCGCAGCGATGATCGACCGCTCGTGGCGCGATGTGCGCGATGGCGGCGTCACGCTGGCGGAGTTCGAGTCGCGCGTGCGCAATGCACGGCTTCGCAATCCGGCGCGGACGAAATTGCTCGTCCGCGCGTGGCGCGAGTACGAGCGTTTGATCGCGCAGCTCGGGGCCATCGATCCCGCCGATCTGCTGCGCCGCGCCGCCGCGATCATCGAGAGCGGACGCCTTCCGATCGCGCCGCAGATCGTGGCCGGTTTCTACGACATGACCGGCGCGCAGCGGCGCGTCGTCGAGGCGCTGCGCACGATCGGCAAACTCGAAGTGGTCTACATTCCGGCGGCCGCGGGCGACGCGTATCGATTCGCGCAACCGTTCATCAACAGCATCGACACCGCGACACCGCGAGACCGCGAGACCGCGCAACCGCGTTGGGATGTCGCCCAATACGACACCCGCACCATCGAGCTGCGCGAGACCTGCGGCGCGGCGGGTGCATTGCTGAAATCGGGCGTCAACGCGCGCGACGTCGGCATCGTCGCCCGAACGCTCGATCCGTACGACGTCGCGCTGCTCAATCGCTTCGCGGCAGCGGAGGGTTTCGCGATTTCAACCGCCGACGAAACGCCGCTCGTCGCGCATCGCCTCGGGCGCGCCATCGCCACGCTGCTCCGGCTGCGCGAGAACGGCTTCCCGCGCGGCGACGTCATCGAGCTGCTTCGCGGCGGATTCATTGCGAAGCGCGCGTTCGACATCGACGAGATCGATATGGCCACGCGCCGCTACGGCATCGCCGGCGGAACGAGCAAGGAGCTCGAGCGGATCTCGCGCAACGCGGCGGTGGACGCGTATGTCGATGTACTGAAGGAGATCGAACCGCTCGCCCCCGAGGCAACGTTGAGCGCAAACGAGACGGCAGATTTTCTGACGAATACCTTGAACCGGTTCGCGATCGAAACGGATGCCGACCTCGTAGCCGCCGAGCAGATCGACAAAATCGCCGCGACCTTCCGCCGCACGAATACCTGGAACGTCCGGTTCGACGCGAGCACGATCATCGACGCGCTGCAAAACGAAACGCTCTCCACTCCCCACGCCCCACTCCCCGAAATCTTCCTCTCCGACGTCATGCGCTTCCGCGGCCGCTCGTTCGCGCATCTCTTCGCCGTCCGCATGCAGGACGACGTCTTCCCGCAGCGACGTCTCGACGATCCGCTGCTCCCCGATTACGACCGGCAGCGGCTCGACGTTCGCGAGATCGGCGACGGGCGCGATGAGGAACGGATGCTCTTTCAGCTTTTGCTCGACGGAGCGGAGACCATCCACTTCTCCTTCGCCGGCGGCGACGGATTTGGCAAGACGCTGCGTCCCTCGCCGCTGCTGAAGAGTTTCGTCATCGCGCAGCAGCCGGAGCGGAAAACGGAGCTGCTCAAGAATTTCGGCGCTTCTTTTATCAAGCGGCAGGACGCCCCTGGGAGCGCGGGCGTCTCGCCCGCAAGTGCTCGGCACGAATGGACAGCGGGCGAGACGCCCGCGCTCCCAGGACGCCGCCAGTTGCAACTGCTAGCGAAGATGGGAACAAAGTCCGCCTTCGACGGCTACCTCTTCGCCGAGGACGACGACGCGACGCTGCGCGCGAAGCTCGCCAACGCCATCACCTCCGTTTCCCCCACGCAGCTCGAAGATTTCGGCGAGTGTCCGCAGAAGTTTTTCTACAAACACATCCTCGGCGTGCGCGACGTCGACGATCCCGAGCACGAGCTGCAGCTCAACGCGCGCGACAAGGGGAAGCTCGATCACGGCATCCTCGAACGGCTCTACAAGTCGCTGACGGATGACGATTTCGCACGCGCCACCGCCGCGCTGCCGCAACTCGACGCCGCCATCGGCGAGCGTCTCGACGCCCTCGTCGATGAAGCGTTCGCCGAGATTGCCGGCAACATCCCGCCGTTCAATCCGACCATGCGCGAGATCGAGCGCACCGCCACGAAGCGCATCCTGCGCGAGTTCGTCGCGCACGATCTGGCCGATCTCGCCGAGTGCGGCTACCGTCCGCAGCATTTCGAATATCGCTTCGGAAAAACGCGGCACAGCAAAGTGCCCGATCATCCGGAGCCGTTCGTGATGGAAGTCGCCGACGGCGTCGATCTCCACGTTGACGGCACCATTGACCGCATCGACGTCGCCGCGGCCGCGTATCGCATCATCGATTACAAAGGCGGCAAGGCCACGCGCCACAAAGACCTCGGCAAGAAGATCGATCGCGGCGTGCGGCTGCAGCTCGCGTTGTACGCGATGGCGGTCTCGCAATTCTTCGATGCGAATCCTGCGTCCGTACGCGGCGCGATCAAGCCGCTCGTCACCAGCGACACCAACGCCACGCGCTTCGCGTTCGAGCTCTCCGAGAAAGAAGTGGAGCTGCGCGAGACGCTCAATCTCTTCGTCTCCTCGATCATCGACGGCATCTTTCCCGCGTTTCCCGCGGACGATGACGCCGACTTCAACGCGTGCAAATACTGCCCTGTGAATCACTCCTGCCGCACGCGCCACGACTTCGCCGAGAAATACCTGATCACGCGCCACAACGAGCCGCGCACGTTGCTCCGAGGCATCGATTGAGCGCGATCGCCGTCCAGTCGGCATTCGCATTCGACAAACCGCGGCGCCGCAACATCGTCATCGAAGCAGGTGCGGGCACGGGCAAGACGACCGCGATCGTCGCCGAAGTGTTGCGGCTATTGCTCGGCGATGAGGCGCTGTCGCCGGAGCGAATCGTCCTCGTTACCTTCACCGAAAAAGCGGCGGGCGAGATCGCCGATCGCATTCATCAGGCGCTGACCGAGCTCGCGCTCCGTTTCGACTCCGGCGAGAGCGTTTCGTGGCCGATCGGTTCCGCAACGCCGCTGTTCGAAGTTCCGAGCGCACAACGCGACGCGTATCGCCGCGCGTGCATCGCCCAGCTCGGACGCATCGAGTCGCTGCGGTCGCAGACGATTCATTCGTTCTGCCAGAACCTCCTGCGGCAGTTTCCGATCGAGGCCGGGCTCGATCCGCAGTTCACCATCATCGAAGGGTTCGAGCGCGCGCTGCTGTACGGCGAGTTGTACGACGCGTGGGTCGACGACGAGACGCGGCTGCATCCGACCGCCGAGGCGAAGCGCGATTGGGAAGTACTGCTGGAGCACGTCGGCTATCTCTTCCTCGTCCGCAACATCATCCTGCCGATGCTCGACCGCCGCGATCTCCTGCTCGACGACACGTACGACCTCGGCGCGCTCGATCTGATCGAGCACGAGCTGCTGATCGCGATCGAGAAACTGCGCGGCTGCGATTCCGTCCCAGGCATCTGCGATTACTTGCGCGAGCATCGGTCGCCGCCGCGCGGAAGTACGATCGAGACGTGGCTCGATTACCTGCGGCCGATCGCGAACGAGATTCGCACGACCGACCTGCCGCGCGGCAAAGTCAACGAGCAGTACAAACAGCCGCTGCGCGTTCTGCGCGCCTCGGACAAGAAGAGCCATTCCGTCTACGACCAGCTCTCATCGCATCGCGCCGCCGTTTCGCTGCTCGCGCTGACGCGCCGATTCGCGGTGTTTCTCGAAGAGGAGAAGCGCAAGCGCGGCGTGGTCGACTTCGACGATCTGCTGCTGCGGACGCAGAGTGTGCTCGCCGATCCGGCCGTCCTGCGCCGCGCGCGCGAACAGTTTGACTACATCTTCGTCGATGAGTTTCAGGACACCGACCGCGTGCAGGCGAACATCATCGATCTCCTCGCGCGCAACGCCGACGGCGCGGTGATCGACGGCCGCACCGTCATCGTCGGCGATCCGAAGCAGTCGATCTACGGCTTCCGGCGCGCCGATCTCGAAACGTACGGCGCCTTCACGCGCGGGATACTCGCCGCCGGCGCGGAGCATCGCAAGCTGGAAATGCAGTTCCGCAGCACGCCGCAACTCCTCGCCACGATCAATGCGATCTTCGCGTACGTCTTCCCCGAGACGGAGCCCGACCCGAACATTTTCCGCCCCGTCTACCATCGCCTCACCGCCGCGCGACCCGACGCGCTGCGCGACGCCTCGGTCACGTTCCTCGACGCGCCGGTCGGCGGCGATCGCGAGGATCGCTTCGTTGCCGAAGCCGAGGCGATCGCGGCGTGGATTCAGCAGCGCGGCGGCGAGCTTCGCAAGTACGCACTGCTGCTTCGCCGTACGACGAAGCTCGACGACTACCTCGACGTCTTCGACCGCCGCGGAATCCGCTACGTGCTGCCGGCCACGCGTCTGTTTCTCGATCGTCCCGCGCCCGTCGACCTGCTGGCCGTGCTTCGCGCGATTGCCTTTCCCTTCGATCGCGGCGCCGAAGTTTCGGCGGCGCGCACGCCGTACTTTGCGCTGACCGACACGGAGATCGCGCTCGGCAACGACGCGTATCAGCAATTCCGATCGGTGCTCGAATCGCTGCGATCGGCGTCGCGTCATCTCACCGTCGCGCAAATGATCGACCTCGTGATCCGCACCTGCGGCATCGAGAACGTCTACGCGGCCTCGGCGGACGGCAAGCGCTCGCTGCGTCATCTCGAGCACGTGCGCGCGATCGCGTTCGCGTACGACCAGCGCGTCGGAGGCTCGGTCCGGCAATTCGTCAGCGAGATTTCGCGCCGCCGCGCGCAACCCGACGAGATGGAGCCGTCGCTCGCCGACGATGCTGACGACGCCATTCGCATCCTCACCGTGCACACCGCGAAAGGGCTGGAGTTCGACACCGTCATCCTCCCCGACCTCGAATTTCCCTCGCCGCCGCCGAATATTTTTCTCGTCGACGAACCACGCAGCCTGGTGCTGACCGGGCAGGTCGAGACGCTGTCGGCGAGCGATACGCGATCGGGAACGAAGTCGCTCAAGGACATCGGCGCGCAACGCGAAGAGGCCGAGACGCGCCGCCTTTTCTACGTTGCCGTGACGCGCGCGAAAGACGAGGTGGTCTTCGTCGCCGGCGCGCCGCAGAAGCGAGGGTTCTACAAGTACGTCGACGAGATCTTCAATCCGTCGTCGATCGCCTGGCCGGACGGCCCGTCGCGCGTCGTCAGGATGTTGACGATCGGCAGCGACACCGTCCCGATCGCATTCGAACGCGTCACCGGCGAGGGCGCGGGCGTGCGCACGCGACGGCGATTGGCTGATGCCGCTCTCGAAGCGGAGCTGGCAACGGCCTCGATCGTCGAGCCGTCCCTCCCCTCGCCCGCCGCACTTCCTTCGATTCTTACCCGTGGCGACATCCTCGCGCTCCGCGCCTCGGCACAAAAACGGGGAGCGGGAATCCTGCTGCATCGCGTCCTCGAAATCTGGGACGGCCGCTCGCCGGTCGAGCCGCTGCTCAAATCGCTCGCTGCCGAACAGGGCGCCGACGCCGCCACAGCATCGCTCGTCCGCAAGCGACTCGCCGTCGTCGCGAAATCCTCCACCTTCCAACGCATCACGACCGCCGAGCTCCTCGGACGCGAAGTTCCGCTGCTGACACCGAGCGGCGAGCGCCGCATCGACCGCCTCGTCCGCGAAGGCGACAACGATCTCGTCATCGATTACAAAAGCGGACAGCCCTCCGAACAGCGAATCTTGCACGACCGCGAGCAGGTCGCCAACTACTGCGCGGCCATGTCCGCGATCACCGGACGTCCGTGCAAGGGCCTGATCTGGTACATCGATGTCGACGTCGATCGCGCGGTCGATGTGCCGGCGACGTAGCGCCGCCGGCCCGGCGGCTGGACCGCCAGCGACTCGCTGGCGCTTTTCGGTACGCGCCGCCGAGCCGGCGGCGGTCCAGCCGGCGGGCCGCCGGCGCTACGAGATAATCACCGCATGCCGCTGTACAAAGTTGCGCTGCTCTCCTTCATCGCGCTGGCCACGATGGTCAACCCGCTCGCGGTCGCGCCGTCGTTCATCGCGCTGACGGATGGCGCGTCGCGCCGCACGCGCGCCAGCGTCGCGCTCGTGGCCGGCGTCTCCTGCGTCGCCGTACTTACCGTGTTTTTTCTCGCAGGCAACTACGTCTTCAACTTCTTCGGCATCACCGTGCCCGCGTTTCAGATCATGGGCGGTATCCTCTTTCTGACGAATGCGCTGCGCAGTCTGATCGCCGACGATCGGCGCGCATTCAACATCGGCGGCGAGAAGCGGATCGAGGACAGCGACGTGGAGAAAGCCGACATCGATCCGTCGTCGATCGCCATCGTTCCGATCGCGGTGCCGATGCTCTCCGGCCCCGGCGCGATCACCTCGGTGATGGTGCTGGTGAACACCTATCCCGACATCGAGCAGCGCCTCGCCGTCATCGTGGCCATCGTCGCCGTCGGCACCATCTCCTGGCTCGTCCTGCTCTCCGCCGTCCCGCTGTCGCGCATCATCGGCGACCGCGGCCGCGCCGTCTTCACCAAAATCATGTCGCTGCTCCTCGGCGCCATCGGCATCCAGTTCATCATCAACGGACTGAAGCCGGTGATTCTGAACATCATAAAAGCGGGCTAGCTGTCATCCTGAGCCGCCGAAGGACGGTCGAAGGACCCCCAAAGCTGCCTAACCCGGCTGGGCGGCCGTCCTTCGACCGCGCTGCGCCGGCTCAGGATGACAGTCAAAACGGCGGCGGTGCGCCGGCTTCGGGCGCGTAGCCGAATGGCGAGCCGCCGATGCTGTCCAGGATCTGCCTCGATGTCTTGTCCTGCTGCGTGATGAGCGGACGGTAGCGCGCGGCGAGTTGTTTGATCGCCGGATCGGACGATGTGTCGAAGCCGCGCAGCATGAATGCGGAGTCCTGCGCCACCGCCAGCGTGAAGCCGCGATCGAAGACCTGGCCCGGCAGGATGAGCAGGTTCTCTTTCAGCGCGCGGCGGCGTTCTTCGAGCTGGGCCGGCGCGGCGATGCCGTGTTGCTGCGCGATGAGCACCAGTTCGGAATGCAGCGCGGCGTTGTCGCGCGCCATCTGTTGGGCGAGGACTCGCGTCTGCGATTCGTGCGCGCGCCGGGAGGCGATCGCGCCGAGGTCCGCATCGGACATGGATGTTTGCAGGGCCCAGGTGAGGAAGTTGCGCGTCACGACGGCAGGGTCGGGCGGCGCTGGTTTCGCTTGCTGGCGGCTGCAGGCGACGGTGACGAGCGCGGCGATGAGGAGCGGGCGAATACGCATCGCCGATACAAAACGCAAGAGGGAGGCCAGCTACCATGCAGGCGTGAAGACGCTCTTCCTCGTCAACTCGCGCTCCGGCTCGAATCGCCGCCGTGACGTCGCGGCGCTGATCGCGAGTACGTGCGACTGGGAGCACGAGATCGTTCCATGCGGATCGAAAGAAGAGCTCGACGATGTGATCCGCGGTGCCGCCGCACGCGAGGTTCGCGCAATCGTCGCGGTCGGCGGCGACGGCACCGTTCACGAGCTGGCCAAGCGCCTCATCGGCACGGAGATCGCGCTCGGCGTCATCCCCACCGGCTCCGGCAATGGCTTCGCCCGCCACCTCGGCCTGCCGATGGACACGCGCAAAGCGATCCGCGCCTGCTGCACGTTGCGCGTAGAGACGATCGATTCCGCCACGGTCAACGGCACGCCGTTCATCAACATGATGGGCATCGGCTTCGATGCCTGGATCGCCGACGCGTTCGCAAACGCCGGCACGCGCGGATTGATCACGTACCTTCGCGTGGGGCTGCGCGGGTTCGCGAAGTACAACTCCGAGGAGTACGAGGTGACGATCGACGGCACGACGACGCGGCATCGCGCGTTCGTCATCGCCGTCGCCAACGCCAGCCAGTACGGCAACAACGCGCTCATCGCGCCGCTGGCGTCGATGCAGGACGGAATCCTCGACGTGACGCTGATCGAGCACGCGCCGCTTCTGCGCGTGCCGAGGCTGGCCGCGCAACTGTTCGGCGGAAGCCTGCATCGCGCGCGCGGGGTGCTCACCATGCGCGGACGACGCATCGTCATTCGCCGCGCGATGTCCGGTGCCGCGCATCTCGATGGCGAGCCGGTAACGTTGCCCGAGTTGCTGACGATCGAGATCGTGCCGCGCTCGCTGCGGGTGATCGTGCCTGCTTCTGCCAGAGTTCTTTAACCGCAGAGGCGCAGAGATCGCAGAGGTTTCTCTGAGTCCTCTGCGCCTCTGTGGTTGCCTTCGTTACAATCCACGCCATGCCCGCAAAGAAACGCATCCTCTTCCTCTGCACCGGCAACGCGGCGCGCAGCCAAATGGCCGAGGGATTGATGCGCGCGTTCCATGGAGACGTGGTGGATGTCGTCTCCGCCGGATCGCGCCCAGCGGGATGGGTTCATCCGCTCGCCATCAGCGCCCTCGCGGAGATCGGAATCGACATCAGCGATGCGCAGTCAAAATCGGCCGATCAGTTTCTCAACGAACCGTTCGACGTCGTCGTCACCGTCTGCGACTCAGCCGCGCAGGATTGCCCCCTCTGGCCCGGCGCGAAACGCCTCGAGCACTGGCCGATCGAAGACCCGACATTCGGTGTGGGAAGCGGAGCGGAACGCTTTGCGGCGACAAGAGATGACCTGGCGAGGCGGATTGAGGCGTTGATGGAGACGCTGGATTAAGGCGACAACCGCTCCACCACCCAATCCTTCACATCACTCCGCAACCGATACCAGAAACGGTCGTGCAGCCGGTCGCCGCGGCCCTGCCAGAATTCGAACAGCAGCGGGATGACGCGGTAGCCGCCCCAGTGCGGCGGGCGCGGGATGGGGCGGTCTTTGTACGTCGTCGACAGTTCCTCGAAACGCGCATCGAGCGAGCCACGGCCCGGAATGACCCGGCTCTGTTCCGAGGCCCAGGCGCCGAGCTGACTGCCCCGAGGGCGCGTGGCAAAGTACGCGTCCGACTCCTCTTCCGTCGTGCGCACCACCGCGCCTTCGATGCGCACCTGCCGCTCCAGCGACTGCCACCAGAAGACGAGCGCGGCGCGCGGATTGTCGTGGATTTGCTTCGCCTTGCGGCTGCAATAGTTGGTGTAGAAAACGAAGCCGCGATGATCGAACGACTTGAGCAGACTGACGCGCGCCGACACCTCGCCGTCGAGCGCCGACGTGGCCACCGTCATTGCCTCGGGCATGGCGATGCCGGCCGCTTTGGCGGCATCGAACCATCGCTCGAACTGCACGAAGGGATCGGGATCGAGGTCGTTCTCCATCAACTGCGTCACAGAAGTCTCCTCGGCGGAAGATATCGCACGGTCATGCCGGCGGGTACCACTGATACAGAAAAAAATACACGATGACGCCGGTCACGGAGACGTACATCCACAGCGGGAACGTCCACTTCGCGATGCGGCGATGCTGCACCACGCGCATCTTCAGCCCGTTGCGCACGGAAAGGATGGCCATCGGCACGATGGTGATGGCCAGAATCGTGTGCGAGATCAGGATCGTGAAGTAGACCGGCCGCACCCATCCCGTGGCCGTGAACCGCGTGACGACGCCGTGCCGCAGGATGTGGTTCAGAACGTAGCAAGCCAGGAAGACGAGCGACGTAACACACGCCGCCAGCATGAACCGCTTGTGCATCTGAATCTTCCGCTGCCGGATGAGGATGTACGCGATGAGCAGCAGCACGCCGCTGGTTCCGTTGAGGGTGGCGTTGATGGCCGGGAGGACGGTTTGCATCGGCGCGCGACTGTAGCAGACGTTATCTGCCTCGATCTGCGACATCTGCGGATAAAAAGCTTTTTCCGCAGATGTCGCAGATGTAACGCAGATCAATCCTCGCGCAAAAGCTCGTTCACCACGCTTGCCACATGATCCACCGCATCGTCATTCGTCGCGCTGTAGTACTCGCGGATCACGCCCTTCTTGTCGGCCACGGCAAACTTCACGCTGTGCAGGATCGACTCGTCTGTGGAACCGGTGGCGTCGCCGGCGGCGAGTTTGAAACCGTTCACGGATAGGTCGACGATCGTTTTGCGGTCGCCGGTGAGGAACATCCAGCGTGGATCGTTGCGCGCGTACATGGCGTAGCCGCGCAGGACCTCCGGCGTGTCGCGGATAGGATCGACGCTGATGGAGACGAAGCGCACCGGCGCATCTTTCGGGATTCGCTTCGTCAGCTTCTGCATCCTCGCCGTCATCATCGGGCACGTGCCGGCGCAATGCGTGAAGATGAAGTCGTAGACGACGACGCTGCCTTTCATCTCGCTCATGCGCACCGGCTTGCCGGCCTCGCTGACGAGATGGGCCTCCGGGATAGGAAACAATTTCGGCAGGTCCGATTCGTGGTGACAGGCGAGCGTGAGGAGAACTGCAGGGAGGAGAAGGCGCCGGAACATCGGCGCGAAGGGTAGCACGTGATATGAGTGCGCGGTCATGACCTCGGCGTTGAAAAACAAAACGGTCGTCGTCACCGGAGCATCGAGCGGGATCGGCCGCGCGGCCTCGCTGGAGCTGGCTCGCCGCGGCGCGAATCTCGTGCTTGCCGCGCGTCGCGCCGAACTGCTCGAAGAGGTGGCGATCGAATGCCGCGCCCTCGGTGTCGACTGCCGGACGGTCGTCACCGACGTTACGCTGCGGTCCGATTGCCAACACCTCATCGACGTCGCCGGGCACGTCGACATCCTGGTCAACAACGCCGGCTTCGCCATCTTCGATCCGTTCGAGTCAGCGAAACCTGACGACCTCGAATCGATGATGCAGACCAACTACTTCGGCGCCGTCTGGTGCACGCAAGCCGTGCTGCCGCAGATGCTGGCGCGGCGCAGCGGCACCATTGTCAACGTGGCGTCGATCGTCGGCATCATGGGATACGCGCGGATGGGCGGCTATTGTGCAACGAAGTTCGCGATGATCGGCTTCTCCGAAGCGCTGCGCGACGAGGTCCTCGGCCGTGGCGTACGCGTGGCGATGGTCTGCCCCGGAACTGTCGAAACAGAGTTCTTCGTCAAGGCGGAACGCGGCAAGATGCCGGGCGCGTCGCGGCTACTCCTGGCGATCAAGCCCAAACACGTGGCGCGCGCCATCGCGAATGCGGCGGAGGATGGGAAGTACCGGCGCATCCTGCCGATGGGGGCGATGGCGTTCCTGCGCATGAAAGAACTCTTCCCGCGATTCGCACACGTGCTCATGCGCCGCGTCTCTTCGATGATGGAGCCTCGCTGATGCGGCGCAAGGCTCCGTTGACGACCGCGCTGCTGGTGATCATCTTCGTCGTCTTCGTGATCGAATTTCTGCTCGGCGGGCCTCGCGACCTCGGACCGGGCGCGAATATCTTCATCGACGACATCAATCCCGAACTGCTGGCGGGACTTGGTGCGATCGTCGGCGGCACGCTTCGCCGCCACGAATACTGGCGGCTGATCGCGGCGATGTTCCTGCACGCGAGCATTCTTCATTGGGCCGTCAACTCGTGGGCGCTCTATCAGCTCGGAACGTTGTACGAAGCGTTGTTCGGATCGCGCAGATTCATCCTGATGTACCTGGCCACCGGCCTCTTCGCGTCAATCGCAAGCGCGGTGCGCATCGGCTACTCGAACGGCGCCTCGGTCGGTGCGAGCGGCGCGATCTTCGGCCTCATGGGCGCGTTCATCTTCTCGATCAGCCGCTCGCCGCTCTACCGCCACCAGCCGTGGACGCGCGGCCTGATCATCCAGCTCGTCTTCTGGATCGTCATAAACATCGCCATCGGCGCCAGCTTCGCCTTCATCGACAACACCGCTCACCTCGGCGGCCTGATCTCCGGCCTGCTCCTGGGATTGATCCCCCATCGCGTCCCGCCGCCTCCGCCGAGCGAAAGCGTGGTCGATGTCTAGCTTTTAGTTCCGACGAAGTACTAGCCTTAAATCCTGTCCGCCGAACACCTTTTCGTTGAGCGCATCGACGAGCGCGCGAGACTCCTCCGTCGCTGCCACGAACTGATTCGACGAAGGGAACGGATGAATCGCGCGAATCTCATCGATCGCGAATCCGTGCTCGCGCCCGAGGAGCGTAAGGGCGGCGGGATGGCGCGGCGCGAGGTGCGTCGGATCGCGCCAGAACTCGGAGGCGCTGACGGCGAGCGATTCGGCATTCGGCGTTTCAATGATCAGCAATCCGCCGGCCCGCAACACGCGCGACGCCTCGGCAAACAGCGCGAAGAGCGCATCGACCGGCAGATGCTCCACGACGTGCATCGCCACGACGGTTCCGATCGACGCGTCGGCGAGATTGGCGAAGCATCCCGGCACGCCCGCAACAGCGGCATCGATCCCACGCGCGACGAGATCGGCGACGGAGCGCTCGTTCGTATCGAATCCCCGCGCTGCGATGCCGTCGTCTTTGAGTGCGATCAAAAACTCGCCCCGCCCGCAGCCGACGTCGATCACCGGCTGATGCTCGCGGGCGAGCGCAACGTAATCGGCAACGTCGACGGCGCCGCGCAGACCATCTTCCAATCGGCGGTAGAGAAAATCGGAGGCAACGGACGACGACGCGACGATGGGATTCGTCACATCGCGAATGCGCACGGCCACCGTCTCGATCTTCTGATCCAGCGCCGCGATCAGTGAATCGTTCCGCTTCGCCGCGAGCGGGATCAGCTCGCGGATCTTGTGCAATTCCGCCGCGAGCGCCTCGTCCGCGTTGCGCACGTCGCGCTGCACCGTTTCGATGTCGCGCTTCAGATCGTCGCGGATGAGTCCTACGTCGGCGCGCAGATCGCGCACGAGATCGAGCAGCGCCACATTGAAATTGCGCTGCCGTTCCTCCTCCGCTTCCACCGAACGATTGACCAGACGGCGAAAAAATCGGAAGAGGAAATCGAAGCGCGACGGACGCGGACGAAACCGCCGGTCGTGTTGCCAGACGTCGCGCCAGCCATCGGCTCCGGATGGCGGAGCATCGACGAAACGGTCGTCGCTCATGTGGGTGGGAGGATATCAGCAGGTATGAAAGCGTAGCGCCGGCGGCTCGCCGGCTGGACCGCCAGCGGCCCGCTGGCGACTGACAAAAGAGAGTCGCCGCCGGGCCGGCGGCGGTCCAGCCGGCGTGGCCGCCGGCGCTACGAGCAAACCAGAATCTACGCTTCGGCTTCTGCTTCCGCGGGAGCGGCTGGAGCCGCGGCCGCAGCCGGCGCTTCCTCGATGATCGATTCCTTCCCCTCGGGGACGACTTCGACCTGGATGTGCGCGGCCACTTCGCGGTGCAGGCGGACTTCGACGTCATGCACGCCGACGCTCTTGATCGGATGCCCCAACTCGATGCGGCGCTTGTCGACCTCGATGCCCTTCTTCGTCAGCGCATCGGCGATGTCGTTGGACGTCACCGAACCGAAGAGATTGCCGTGATCGCCGACGCGTTTGTGGATGACGATCTTCATCCCCTTCACGCTGTCAGCTGCTTTCTGGGCCGCGGCTTTTTCCTGATCGCCGAGCGCAGCCCACTTCTTGCGCTCCTGTTCGATCGACTTCAGGTTGCCCGGGGTTGCTTCGCGCGCCAGCTGTTTCGGCAGCAGGAAATTGCGCGCGTAGCCATCCTTGACCGTGACGACGTCTCCGCGGCCGCCGAGGCCGCGAATCTCGTCAATGAGAATGACTTTCATCAGAGTGATCCTTTCGATTGAAATGTCGGAAATCGAAAAACGAATCGAACAGCCCCGCGATGCAGAGCAGCAACGGCGCGACCCCGGTGATCATGAGAAGACCGAGAAGCATCCAGGCGAACAGCGATCCGATCGCCCCTACGCCCGTGGCAACGACGAACGATCGGAAAATCGCCAGCCCCTGCAGGAAGTAGAGAAACAGAACCATCGCCAGAACGTTCGCGCCGATCTGCTGCGGCATCCCGCTCATCAGCGGCGAGATTCCGCCGAGGACGAACGCGAACAGCAGCCATTCGGGAAGTGAGAGATTGCTGAAAAGATAGGGATTGACGATCGGCTCCGCCGCCGCGCGGCGCACGATGAACTCGCGCCACGCGCGCAGCCGTCCGAACATCACCAGGCTGAAAACGAACACGATCGTGACGTCGATCAGCAGGATGACCGGCACGCACATCGCCGTCCATTTGCTGAAGAACGCGAAACGATCTTCGGGCACGCCGGCTTTCACGAATGCGGCGACCATCGTCGTGATCTGTCTGCGCGCCTCGATCACCTGCGCGGCGTACGGCGAGAAACCGCCGGCGGCCAGGCGCATGGTCAGCTCGGTGACGCCGAGGCCGGCGACGCTGAGCACGAGCGCGTACAGCAGCACGCGACCGAACTTCTCGCCGCGCTCCACCATCGGCAGAACGGCAAGCGCGGGCAGCGCGATGGCGAGGAAGAGTCCGAGCAGATACGCATAGCTCGTCGCTGCCTCGGCCGGACTCACCGCCGTGGCCGCGGGATAGATGAGCATCGCCGCAATGACCGAGGCGAGAGTCAGCAGCAGCCACGCCGCGCGCCGGCCCATGCGGATTCCGCAATGGAGCAGCGACGCCGGAATGAAGACGAACAGCGGCGACACGAACATCAGCGCGGTCAAAAGGACATAGCCGGCCATGCTGCGGACCTGCTTTCCAAACGACCGCACCGGTATCGCCACCGGCTCGTCATGCTGCAGAGAGGACTCGATCATCGTCGTCCGTGATCAGTCGGTTGCGAAGGGAAGCATCGCCGCGATGCGGGCGCGCTTGATCGCGTTCTGCAGTTTGCGCTGGTGCAGCGCGCACGTGCCGGAGATGCGGCGCGGAAGGATCTTGCCGCGTTCCGGGATGAACTGCTGCAGCGTCTTGATGTCTTTGTAGTCGATGTACTCGAGCTTCTCCACGCAGAACTTGCAGACGCGCTTGCGGCGATAGAAGAACTTCTTCTTTCCGCCCTGCTGTCCGCCGGCTCCGCCGCGGCCGCCTGAGTCGCGTCCGCCGGAATCGCGGCCGCCACCGCCGCCACCACCAGGTCGTCTCATTTCAGTTGCCATGTCAGTCTCCTCTCCTCTTATTCAACCGGCGCCGCTTCGTCGGGCGCGGGCTCTTCGACGGCGTCCATCGGAGCCGATGCGGACGGGCTGGCCGCGAATGCCGGAGCCGGGCGCAGGCGCTCCTTCTTCGGATTGCGCTTGGCCAGTTTTTCGGCGCGTTTGTGGTCGAGATCCGTGCGCACGATCATGTGGCGCAGGATCCGGTCCGAGTTTTTCATCCGGCGGTCGAGCTCATTGAGCCCTCCCTCGGTCTCGAACACGAGGAGTTGGTAGTTGCCTTCGTTGAACTTGTTGATGGGATATGCGAGACGGCGACGACCCCACGCTTCTTCATGCGTGAGCTTGGCGCCTGTCCCCTCGGCTACGCGCTTGAACTCTGTCGCAAGCGTCGTTGCCTCTTCCTCCGGTACCTGCGGAGAAAGGATGAACAGGACTTCATAAGTCCTCATAAATCCTCCTTCTGGCCTAGCGGAGCCTCGCCTTCTGCGATGGCTCAAGGAGCTGCCCAGATTGTCAAAAGAATGTCCGGCCGCGGATGGACCGGGCCGGCAAGGATACGCAAAGGGAGGGGTGCGGGCAATTATTTCGCGGTCTCGTCGTCGCGGAACTCGGCGAACCAGTTCTGGACGAGCACGACCTGCCGCTTATCGGTCTGAAGATCCTGAACCGCGAGGAGCGTGCCGTCGGCCAGAAACTGGAAGTTTCGTTCCAGATTGACGTTGAGCGGCGTTGCGTCGAACAGCATCCGCGCCTCTCCAACCGTGACGGCCGGCGATGACGTGAATGAAGCGGCCATCAGCCGGTTCCCGGAGGCGAAGTAGATCGTTTGGCCATCGCGGCTCCAGACGGGTGAGATGGCAGCGCCATGAAAGACCTGCCACTTTCCTTCGCCGCTCGGATACGGAGTGACGAAGAGCTCGTCCGCACCTGTCGGATTGGAGTTGAACAGCAGGAAGCGGCTATCGGGAGCGAGGACCAGCCGTGTTCTCGAAACGGGAGATGCCAGTTTCACGACTGGAACGGGGTGGCCGCCGCTGGTGGGAACAGTCACGATCGAGGCGTCGCTAGGCCGCGGTCCGGACAGGTAAATCACGCTCCGGTCATCGGCTGAAAGGATTCCTCGCCAGCCCGTCGCCACCTTTCGAGGTTCGCCGGAGCCATCAACCGGAACGAGCCAGACTCCGAACCGTGGATCGCTCCAATTCAGCGTCGGTGAGCGGTTCGCGATCAATTGCCGGCCGTCCCGCGACCAGCCTGCGGGATGTTCATCCAGAAAGCCCTGCGTCAGCCGCCGGCGGCTGCCGGTTGCCACATCGACGATCTCGATGCTGCCATTGTTGTCGGCTTCGCGAGCCGAGAGGGCCAGGCTGCGTTCGTCAGGCGAAAGCGCCAAATCGTCCGCATTCGGGATGGGAAGGCCGACGTTGCCGCTCAGCTTTCCCGCGCCGTCGATGCGCACGATCTGCCGCGGCGCATAGTCGATATTGGTGACATACGTGAGCGACCCGTCGGCCGAAACGCTGCATGCGCCGGCGCCCGCCGCAACAAGAAATTGCTTGCCGTTGGCAGTCATCGCGTCGATCGAAAACGGCACTGCCCACAATCCGGCATTGAGGCCGCGAAGACTCACGAGCAGGTGTCCCGTCCTTGAGTAGACGACGTCGCGCACCGTCGCATCGAACGTAGCCACCGTCTGCCTCTTCGTTCCGCGGATGGCCTCGATTCCCATCATGTTGTTCAACTTATGCGGAACGGCCAGAATCGTTTTTCCGTCAGGCAGGAAGGAGAGATTGTGGAAGTCGACGACATCGGGAGCGAGCGGCACGATTTCCACCGGCGAGCCTCCGCGCGCCGGCATCTCGTAGATTCCTCCCAGGAACGCCGCCAGAACGATCCGATCGTCCGCTCCCCACGCGCCGGAGTGAAACTCGTGCCCGATCTGCGACAGCGGCGCGATCAGGACCGGCGTGCTCCCATCCGCGGCGATCTTCCACAGTTTGTCGTCGCTGACGAACGCCACCCACTTGCTGTCCGGCGACCAGAAAAGCACCGGCTGATGCTCGCCGGTGATCGGCACCCTGCGCGGCTCCAGTTCGTCCAGACTGCGGATCCACAACGCGCCCTTGGACGGATACGCGACATGGCGGCCGTCGGGAGAAAGGGCCGGCGCCATGTTCCACGAGCTCTCGAGATCCTGGCTGACCACCGTTTTCGTGACGCGGCCAGCCGGCAGGTTGCGCCCTTTCCAAAACGCGACTCCTGTCATCGCGATGGCCGCAACCGCCACCAGCCAGGGAATGGCCGCACGAACACGCGAGGGCGGTTTGGCTCCAACGTTCGTCCCGATCGCGTCCGATCGCTCGGTGCCGATCCACCGCAACTCTTCGGCGATGTCATACGCGCTCTGCCATCGCCGCTCGGGATCTTTCACCAGGCACTTCGCCACCACATGCTCAAACGCCGGAGGGGTCAACGGCTGCAGTTCCGCCATCGGCCGAGGAGCGCTGCTCATGATCGAAGCGATCAGCGACGTACGATTCGATCCGATGAACGCCCGCTTGCCCGTCGCCATCTCGTACAGCACCGTCCCAAGCGCGAAGATGTCGCTGCGCCCATCGATCGGGTCACCGGCGAGTTGCTCCGGCGACATGTACTGGATCGTGCCCACCACCATCCCCTCGCCCGTGAGCGGCTCCTGCTGCACCATCGTCGATTGATCGGGCGACGGCTTTGTCGTGGCCGTGGCCGCAGTCTTGGCCAGTCCGAAATCCAGCAGCTTCACGCCGCCTCGGGTGATCATCACGTTGCCGGGCTTCAGGTCGCGATGAACGATGCCCGCGCGATGGGCCCGGTCCAGCGCTTCGGCGATCTGCGAGCCGTAGAGAAGAACCTCGCTCATCGGCAGCGGCCCTCGGCCGATGTGAACCGCGAGCGAGTCGCCGTCCACCAGCTCCATGACGAGGTATTTGACCCCGTCCGCGTCACCGACGTCGTGCAACGTACAGATGTGCGGATGGTTCAGTTGGGAGATGGTCCTCGCTTCGCGCTCGAACCGGCTGCGGAAATGCGGGTCGTCCGTGAGAGCGGCCGGCAGAACTTTGATCGCCACGATGCGATCGAGCCGCGTATCCCGCGCTTTCCACACCTCGCCCATACCGCCCGCCCCGAGAGGCGCAACGATCTCATAAGGCCCGAAGCGCGTCCCCGATTGAACCGGCATGAAGAAACGTGAGTATACGGTGCGCTTTGTGGGCGCTCACGCTCTCTACTTCAAATACTGTGCGAACCAGTTCACGTACTGTTTTTCGATCTCCGTTGCGTGGATCGGGTCCTCCGGCGAGTGGCCGCTGACGGGGAAGGCGATGAATTTGACTGGGACGCCGTTGTCTTTCAGCGCGTAGTACATCTGGTACGACTGCGTGATCGGGACGCGGACGTCGCCGGTGTCGCTCATGATCAGCGTCGGCGTTTTTATTTTCGACGCGTACGTGATCGGCGACTGCTCCACGTACTTTTTCATGTTGTCGCCGACGAAGGGCGAGCCCCAGGTCAGGCGACGGCTGAGGGAACTGTCGGAGAGGACGTATTCATCGAGAAGGTTGTTGACGGCGGCGCCGGACACTGCGGCTTTGAAGATCGGGTAGTGGCCGATCATCCACGAGGTCATGTAGCCGCCGTACGACCAGCCACCGACGGCGATGCGGTTCTCGTCGATGAAGCCGCGCTTCTTCAGTTCCTCGACGCCGGCGATGACGTCGCGGCCGGGACCGGCGCCGGCATCGTCGCGGATGGCGCGGATGTAGGCGTTGCCGAGGTTGTCGCTGCCGCGGTAGTTCGGCTGGAAGACGATCCATCCCTTCGCCGCGAACGACTGCGGGATCGTGGCGAAGCCGATGCCGGACGACGAGCGCGGGCCGCCGTGGATGTAGAGCACGAGCGGATACTTCTTCGTGGCGTCGAAGTCGGGCGGATACGTGACCACGCCGTCTTCGTCGAAGCCGTCGTTTTTCCAGGTGATCGTCTCGGTGCGGCCGAGCTCCTTCGACGCGACGAGCGCATCGTTGACGTGGGTGAGCTGGCGCGGCGCACCATCGATCGACGTCATGACGTACAACTCGCGCGGATGCGACGGCGTCGATCCGGTGAACGTGATGGTGCCGTTCTTCGCTACGGAGACGTCGATCCAATAGCCGAAGTAGGGCTCGACGTCGCCGAGATTGAGACGGCGCGGCGCACCATCGAGAGGCTGCACCCAATACGCGGTGGAGGTGTGATCGTGACCGCCCGTGATGAACGACTTGCCATCCGGAAGCCAGACGGTGCGATAGACATTGCGGTCGAGGCCTTTCGTCACCTCGACGCCAACGCCGCCGCTCGCGGGCGCGAGCCAGATGGCGTTCTCCCCTCCCCGCTCGCCGGCGCGCGAATGCCAGTAGGCGATGTGCGTGCCGTCGGGCGTGAACGAGGGCTGCGTCTCGTCCATGTCGCGCGCGGTGAGGCGGCGCACGTCTCCCGTGGCCACGTCGACGAGCGCGACGCGATTGCTGTTCGGCGTCCCGCCGTGGGGCGTTTCGCGGCGGGTGATGGCGATCGTTTTGCCGTCCGGCGACCACGCCAGCGGCGACGGCGCGGGACCGGGAGGATGCGCGACCGGCAGGCTCCACGAGCCGCTGGTCAGGCGGCGGGCTTTTTCGCCCGAGGCCGTAACGAGCCAGATGTGTGACGACGTTGGCGCGGTCGTGGTGAGGTAATCGTCGTCGCCGATCTCGAAGGCGCGGTTACCCTTCTCCTCGTTCGCGGCGGGATCGTCGGTGGTCACGAAGGCAAGCTGCGATCCGTCGGGACTCCACGCGTATTGCTGCACGCCGCGCGGCGCGTCGGTGATGCGATGCGCTTCGCCGCCGCGCATCGGCAGAATCCAGATCTGGCGCTTCGCGTCGCGATCGGCCGACGCGTTGGCCAGAAACGCGAGCTGCGATCCGTCCGGCGACCAGCGTGGCGCGACGACGCCGCGGCGGTCATACGTGAGTTGGTGCTGCTCAGCTGTCGTTGTATCGATCACGACGAGATCGCCGTCGTACCGGTTCTCTTTCACGTTCGCCCGCGTGACGACGACCGCCACCAACTTGCCGTCCGGCGAAATCTGCGGGTCGTTGAGGTTGACGATGCGAAGACGATCAGACGGCTGCCAGCGATCGGCGTGGGCGGCGGCGGCAACGAACAACAGCGCGACGGCGATTCGTTTCATCGATGCTCCTCGGATTTTTTGATGACGGCGATGGTACAACGGCCAATCGTAGCGCCAGCGAGCCGCTGGCGGGCCAGCCGGCGGGCCGCCGGCGCTACGTCGACCGTACAATCGCGGGATGCAGGAAGGCCAGGGTAGCCGGACGGCGGATCGCGTCGCGGAGCGGCGGGCGGCGCATCAGGTGCGCGACCGGCCGCTGGTGCTCGATGATCCAATCGCGTTGCGCGTCATTCGTCCCGAGGTCGCGCACGAGCTGCGCACGAATCCGCCGGCGCGCGAATCGTCGCTCCTCGGGCCGTACCTTCGGGCGTTCTTCGTCATGCGCAGCCGGTTCGCCGAGGATGAGTTGGCGGCTTCGGTCGCGCGCGGCGTCAGGCAGTACGTGGTGCTTGGCGCCGGCTTCGATACATTCGCGTATCGCAATCCGTTTCCGGAGCTGCGCGTCTTCGAGGTCGATCATCCCGCGACGCAGGCGACGAAGCGGGAGCGGCTGGCGAACAGCGGCGTCGAGATTCCGCCATCGCTGACGTTCGTGCCGATCGATTTCACGACGATGACGCTGAAAAATGCGCTGCCGGCGGCGGGCTTCGATGTAACGAAGCCGGCATTCTTCTCGTGGCTCGGCGTGGTTCCGTATCTCGAGCCGCCGGCGATCGATGCGACGTTCACGTTCATCGCATCGCTGCCTGCCGGAAGCGCGGTCGTGTTCGACTACGCGGTTCCGCCGGAGTCGCTGAGCTGGACGTCGCGGCTGATCTTCAATCAGATGGCGAAACGGGTCGCATCGGTCGGCGAGCCGTGGAAGACGTTCTTCGACCCCGCCACGCTCCTCGCTCACCTTCGCCAGCTCGGCTTCACCTCCGCCGACGATTTCGGCGCGGATGTGCTCAATCGCCGCTACTTCGCCGGCCGCACGGACAAGCTGAAGATCGGCGGAATGGGACACATGGCGATGGCGCGGGTGTAATCACGTTGCAACGGCCGCGGTCCGGCGCACGCTGTACTTCTGCAGCAGGATGCCGACGATCAGCAGTGAAACAGCGACGCCGATCAGCGAGTAGACGCGATACGGATCGCCGCGGCGGATGACGTCGTGCAGGAAGCACTTCGCGATCGCGAGGAGCAGCAGGCTGGTGGCACCGACGCGCGCGCCCTGCCAGTCCCAGCGCAGTCCGATAAAGAGCAGGCCGGTGGCGATGACGGCCCAGGCGATCGTGTAGGTCACGTCTTCCATCGCCGAGAAGTTCATGAAGCCGACGTTCAGCGCGGTGCCGGTGGAGTGGTAGAGGTTGGCGATGATGATGTTGATCAGGTACCACGATTCGGTCAGCCCGAGCAGCGAGAAGAACAGCACGAGGCGCGGCATGGTGCGCGGCGTGATGTACGCGGCGAGCAGCATGACGCCGCCGCAGATGGCGACCGCGAAGCCGAAGATGTACGCGAAGAATTTGTACGTGTCGACCCAGGTGTAAATCGTCGGATCGAGCGTGATCCAGATGTACAGGCCGGCCGCCAGGCCGATGCTCCAGACCAGGAAGCCGCGGTACGCGTCGCGCGCGAAGAGCCAGAGCAGCGCGAGGGATTCAAGCGCCAGCGCGATGACGATGAACGGCTTCGGCAAGAGGAGCGCGAACGCGGCGTTCAGAAACGCCAGCGCCGAGATCACCAGCAGCGTGAATCGCGGCTCCGCCCGGCCGATGCGCCACAACAGCGCGAGCAGGATGGCCGCTTCGATCAGCGGGATGACTCCGGCGACGCTCTGCAGCGTCACGGTTGCGCTGAGGAAGAAGACAACGCTGGCCAGGACGAGCGCAACATCTGCGCGGAATGATCGTGCAACGTAGGCGTAGGCAGCGAAAAGCGCGTACGGGACGATGGCGAAAGCGAGCTGCCCAATCGTCGTCGGCGCGTACGAGGTGATGAGAATCCAGGCGTAGAACGCGACCGCGATGATGGCGAAGACGGGCCGGTCGAGCTTCACTGCCAGCGCGAAGAGCACTGCAAAGAGGATCGCGAACGCCGCGAGCACCAGCCACGGATTCGGCGGCGGATTGAGCGTGTGCGAGACCTGCGTCGCGTACAACAGCGACAGCGGGTTGAGCACCATCACGGCCTTGGCCACGATGGCGATCGCGATCGCGCCGAGGATTGCATTGCGGCGGCGGATGAAGGTGAAGAGGACCGCGATCAGCAGGCCGATCATCGCCACGATCAATGTCGCGCCGTCCTGCGGCTGGCGGTACGCCATGCCGATGAAGACGCCGAAGAGCAGCGCCGCGAAGATTGTCGTCCGGATCAGATAGAGCGCGATGAAGAGCGCCGTCCAGACCGCGATCGTGAGCACCAAACCCGGCACGGGGCCGACCGGCCAGTTGCCCGGCGCATTCAACTGACTCCACCACGCCCAGAACCAGATGGCGAAGGTGATTAGCGTGCTGATACCGCCGGCGACGTGCAGCCAGACCGGTCCGCCGCGCCAGACGATGGCGAAGAGGCTGACGGCGATCACCAGCAGGAATCCGAACAGCACGTTGACCTGCTGCCCGTAATTCGTGTTCGCGGCAATGTAGAACGCGAACAACAGCGGCAGCAGGACCGTCACCGCGGCGATCGTTCGGAAGTGCGGCGGGTAGTCGTACCAGCTCCGATACCAGAACGGCGCCGCGGCGACGATGGCGAAGGCGGCGAAGATCACCGCCGCGAGCCAGAGCTGCGAATCGGTCAGCGACTGCAGCACCCAGGTCCATTCGTAAATCGTGATCCTCAGAACGCTCAGCGCGATCAGCAGCGGCCAGCGCATCCGGAAGGCGAGCCACGACAGGGCGATGTTGAGGATGAAGAGATAGGCGAAGAGCTCGGCGGGTTGATCGCTGAATCCGAGGAGCGACGGCGCGGCAAATCCACCGATCAGGCCGAGGATGGCGATGAAGAACGAGCCGCGGCGCATGGCCAGGAACAAGGCCACCGCGGTGACGAGCAGCATCGCCACGAGTGCAACCGCAAGCGGCACGAGGCTCCAACTCACGTGCATCGCGTAGCAGGTGACGTAGAGGATGCCGATGCCTGCGCCGTCGACCGCATCCGCGGTCACGCCGTACTTCGACGCGATCGCGGCGCTGACGAGCAGCAGCGCGATTCCGATGCCGAGGCCGATTGCCACCGCCAGCCAGTTCCCGTTCGGCGTCGACTGAACGACGTAGACCGCCGCGAGTACGAGCGCGATGCCGGAAAGCCAGGCGAACACGCGGATTTCGACCGGCCGCCAATCGGCGCGGCGAAGCTGCTCGACTTCGCCGGGAATCGCCGGCTCGTAGTGGTCCCACAGCATCCGCTTCACGATCAGGATCGCGATGACGATGACGGCGAAGACGAACGTCGCGTACATGTCAGAGCGTTTTCAGGTACTCGAGCAGCGCGTCCTTGTCGGCGGGCGGAAGGTCCGTGCCCCATTCATGTCCGCCATTGCCGTTCGAGCGCATGTGGACGTCGTACGGCGTGGCCACGCGGATCACTTCGTCCCACGTCGCGCCGACGCGTGCGGCTTGCGCCGGCAGCGAAACGAAGCCGAGGTCGAGCGGGTCGTAGACGTCGTATCCGCGGAAAAACATCTGCGGGCGTTGCGCCGGTGGCGTGAGCAGATCGCGCAGCGACGGCACCGATCCGTTGTGCAGGTACGGCGCGCGCAGCCAAATGCCGTCGAGGAACGCGCGGATGTAGCCGATCGGATTCGCTTCGACCAGACCGGGACGAATGATGCCGAAGCTCCTCACCGCGTTGTTCGCGCGGATGGCGGCGTCCTTGTTCCAGCTGTAGATGCGCTGCGGATCGGTCCCCAGCGTTTTCCCCTGATCGACTTCCGTCAGCGGCATGACGGTGCCGGTTGCATCGCTCGCATGGCAGCGCGCGCAGTGTTGGTAGAAAACAGCTTTACCGCTGGCCGCCTTCGCCTGATCGATCGGGTACGGGTACTTCGGCGGCGGATAGTTGCTCAGATAGTTTTCCAGCCAGTCGATCTCGTTGAGGAAGATCTGATTGCTGGGCGGCGCGGCGCCGACGAGACCGAGCGACGAGTCGATGATCACCGAGCGCGCGTTGCAGCTATCGCCGGCGAAGTTCATCCGCGTGCGCGGGAGGTTCGGACCGCAACTATCGATCGGCGGATTCACCACCTGCCCATTTCCTCGGTACTTCTTCAGGTTCCAGATCGACGGCATGTCGGTCGGACCGAGCGTGTCGTCGAGCGGCGAGGTGGTCAGGAAGTACTTGGTCAAGTTCATCGCGTCGTCGCGGCCGCGGCCCCAGCCGGGCCACTGCTGCGGCGGGTTGTGGATGAAGATCCAGGCGAACTTCTTCTCGCGCTCGATCAGCCGCTGCTTCGTGATGGGGATGAGGATGTAGCGGTAGATCAGACCGTCGACGAAGGTGAAGTCCTTCGGCTTCGACTGATTGATCTGATTCATCAACGTATCGGCGTTGAAGCGCGGATCTTTGGCGCAGTCGACGAGGAAGCGGAACATCTCCTCGAGATTGAAGGTGTGATTGGGACCGGTCGGGTAGTAGACGGGATTCTCGCCCGGCTTGCTGCGGAAACTGGCCACATGACACGCCGCGCAGCTTTGCGCCACGCGTTTGAAGCCGATGACTTTCGTCGTGAATCCGACCGGCAGTTCGTGGCCCTGTTCCCAATCGAATCCGAACGCCCGGTAGCCGCCGGCGCCGGGCGGCTTGCCGAGACGGCCGGGGAGCTTGTCGGGGAAAACCTGCGGGAGCACGTACATGATCCAGTACGGGATGCCGGAATCGCGCTCGCCGCCGATGGAGCCGTACATGAAGCGGACGTCTTCGGCGGAATGGCCGTTCTCAGCCTGCCACACCGGCTCGGGCACTTCGCGGAAGAACTCGTACCAGGTGAACCAGGCGCCGAGCGCGAGGATGATGACCAGAACGATCAGCGTCGTCATGAGCCATCGGGGCAGCGGCTTGATTTCGATGATCATGGCGATCCTCAGAACGTCTTCAGATACTCGACCAGCGCGTCTTTATCGGCCGGCGGCAGCGTCGTTCCGTACACCGGTCCTTCGTGGCCCCAGTTCCCGTTGGCAACGGCGTGCGTGTCGTAGCGGAAGTACGCGCGGCCGTCGCTCGCCGGCAGCTGCCAGACGAAGCCGACGTTGACCGGATCGTAGTTGTCGTTGCCGCGGAAGAAGACCGGCGGACGATTTGCCGCCGGTTCCAACAGAAGCCGCAGCGTCGGCACGGAGCCGTTGTGCAGGTACGGCGCGCGCAGCCAGATGCCGTCGAGCGGCAGGTTCGCGTAGCCGAACGTCTTGCGGAAGTGTTTGAAGCGATACGGCTCGCCGGCGTAGAGCTGCCCCTGATTCGACGCGAGATCGTACGTGTACGAATTCAGGCGATAGACGTCCGTCTTCAGCGCGTTCGGCGAACCGTCGTCGATCGGCTTGACGGTGCCGACGCAGTCGCCGTACGGCACGTTCGCTCCCTGACTCTCGCATTGCGCGATGTAGGTTGCCTGCGCTCCTCGGCAAGGAGCCGAAAAGTCTCGGCCGTTCGTGCCGTGGCAGTTCAGGCAATACGTTTTGTAAATCGCCTGGCCGCGCGCCGCTTTGGCCTGATCGATCGCCCACTCTTTCGGCCACGGAGCCGGTTCTTTCGTCAGCAGCCATTTCTGCAGGCGGCCGATCGCGTCGAGATCGATGGTGGACGGCGTCGTACCGGTGCCGAATGCCGCGCTCTTGTTGCGCTCATCGACCCGGCAGTTGTTGCCGTCCCAGTGAAGTTGCATCCCCTCGCGCTGATGCTGCATCCAGATCGAGGGGAAGTCCGCCGCTCCGCGCAACTCGCCGGGCGAGGTTTTCTCCATGTCGTGAAACGGGAAGTTGAACAGCGCTTTGGCCGAGTTGAACGTATCGACGCGTCCAGGTCCCCAACTCTTCGGATCCATCGGCAGGAAACGATTGGCCAGCATGAGCAGCCGGTCGCGCATCAGCGAGATGGCGATCGGGTAGATGACGTACTTGTCGATGAGGCTAAGGCTTCCGGCCTGGCGCTCGATCTCGGGGACGATGTCGTTCGCGTCGAAGCGTTCGTCCGAGGCGATGGTGCAGAGGAAGACTTCGAACTGGCCGAGATCGAAACGCGCGGCCGGCATGCCGAGGTAAAGGCGCGTCTCGCTGCCGACGCGGACGGTGCTGTGATGGCACACGGCGCAGTTCACGAACACGCGGTCGATGCCCATGTTGTGGCCGCGCTGCATGCCGACGGGAAGATCTTTCTTCGTCCCGTCGGCATTCTTCTCGTACACCATCCCGAACGATTCGTAGCCGTCGCCGCCGGTCTTCGGCAGCTTGTCCTTGAAGACGACTGGCAGCGCTTTCCAGATCCAGTACGGGAATCCGGAGGCCTGATAGCCGCCGGTCGAGCCGTACTTGAAGTGCTCTTCGATGTTCGCGTAGGTGACCGCGCGGTTCGGAAGAAAGCGCAGCGCGGCCCAGACGGCGATCAGCAGCGGGATGCCGATGACGATCGCCAGCAGGACGCTGTAGCGCCGGTGCCAGTAGCCTTCGTGTTCCATCGCCTGCCGCCGGTTATCCGGGAAATTGCAGCGCGAAATGGATCGTCGGTTTGTTGTCCCAGTAGACCTTGCCCAGGTACGTGTTCGGCGCGATCAGGCGGATCTCGTCGCGAACGCGCTCGGCGATGATCGAGGTCTTCGAGTAGTCGAGCACGATGCACGGTTTGCCATCCGCCAAACTCTTGTCCTCATACACCTCGGCCACGATCTCCGGGATGCCGAACGCGGTGATGCGGTTGCGCAGCGTGCCGTGCGCGCCATCGAACGTCTTTCCCTGCCACGCGAAGTGATGGACGAGCCACGCGATCTCTTTCGAGATCGGTTTGCCGGTGTCGACGAGGGCTGTGCCGTTCGCCGGTCCGTTCGGAATCGGCCCCGCCGGACTCTTGGCGAACAGCGCATCGAGATCGGCCGAGGACATGTTGAGAAGCTGGTTCACGTCATACGGGGGCATGGACTTCCTCCTTTATCGATGGTGACCGGGGGCAGCTTTCTGTTACACGTCAGAACGTCTTCAACAGCTCGATGAGGTCTCGCTTGTCCTTCTCCGGCAGCTTGGTACCGAACTCGTGGCCCTTGTCCTCGATGAAGTCGGGGCATTTATTCGCCGCGATCAGATCCGGCACGGCCTTCATCAGCGCCGCGTTGGCGGCGTCGCCCTGCAGATTGTGCGTCTTGATCTCGAGCATCGCTTTCAGGACGCTGTTGAGCGCTGTTGCGACGGCCAGTCTCCCCTTCGCCGGATCTTCCGGATGCCTCCCGCGACCGTCGAGATCGAGGTTGGACAGGAGGTTGATCGGCGTGCCCTGCGGAATCGGACCGATGTGGATGTTGCCGCCACTGATGACACTCGGATCGATGTCTTTGATGGCCTTGAGGAGCAACGGTCCGAGGATTTTGTCCTGGTCGAGGTACGAGCCGGGGATATTGATGTAGCTCGGTGCGCTCGTCTTCCAGATGATGCCGGTGCGCGGCTGCAGCATCAGCATTTTCTCCATGCCGTCGTTGAATGCGCGCAGGCGGCCCTCGACGGAGGTACTGTCGGGGAACTTTTTGAGGTCGGGGACTTCGCCGACCGTGTTGTTGTGCAGATACGGCCCGCTGCTCCATAGGCTGATCAGCGACGGCGGCCTGTAGTAACCGGGACCATTGCCCTGCATCTGATACGGAATCGGCGTGTTGTCAAAGGGATTGGTGAATGTCAGCGGCTTGATCTGCGCGCGCGACTTGTAGGTCTCCGAAGAGAAGTTGTCCCAGATGTGGCCGCGCATGGCGTTCGTCGCCGCCGCGCGCGTGGCGTTCGTACCGATGACGTTGACGGGCCGCGGGATCTCATCGGCGAGGAAGTTGTCGGCGAAGAAGTCCGGATCGTTGACGTGCGTGCGGTACCACGCTTTCGCGGCGTCCGAACCGGGCGCGCTTCCATCCGTCGGCTTCTTGCTGGAGTGACAGCCGGCGCAATTCTCGGCGAAGACTCTCCTGCCGTTTGCGAGCGTATTGGCATCGGCGATCAAGTGGCTCGCGCCGCCCGGCGCATCTTTCAGCAGCAGCGGCTTGGCCACCTTGATGAGATAGCCGGCGAGATAGGGCGCTCGCTCCTCGCTCCAGTTCCACGATGGTGACGTCTCCTGCAGCGTCTTCACCGGCACCGGCGTCTGATCGAGCCCGCCCACCAGCGGAATGAAGTGCCTCTGCCACTCCGGCCACGATTCGCCGATGTTGAGGTAGACGCGGCTGAGCGCCGCGATGAAGCCCACCGAGTCGTCGCCCTGCTTGAGGACGCGCGGCACCTTCATCCCTCCCTTGATGTGATCCTGAATGTTCAGAAGATCGAGCGCGCCGCCGGCGATGTACTCCTGATCGGGCGACGTCGGTTTCGACATCGTCGCATTGGAGCCGCGCGACACCCGCGCCAGCAGGTTGTAGACGCCGTTCATCGTGCCGGGATTGTTCAGATAGTCGGTGGCGATGAAGGACGTATCGAGCGCTCCGGGCGGATTCGAGCTGATGAGCTGCCAGACGAAGCTCTCCGGATTCTTGGGGTTCGCCGGAACGAAGACCTCTCCAACCTTCAGATACTGCGCACCGACGAAGTCGTTCAGGTTCGCCCACTTCGGATTCTCAGGATCGGCCGGCGGGCGAACCGGATCGAGGCTGACGTGGCAGAACGCGCACGCCATCCCGACGATGTACGGACGGACGAGATTGGGATCGGTGTAGTAATTCTCTTTTTCGTAAAAATCGTGATTGACGCCGTCCGCCTTACTGACGTGCGACATCCACGCGTCCTGCGCCGCCTTGCTGCTGACGAAGGCCGGGTTGTCCATGATGCGCAGGCCGACCACGCCCGAGGAGCGGCCGTAGGTGTAGGGATCGAGTTTGGCGTCGATCTGTCCATCAGGATCGCCTGGGGTGGGCTCGTCGATGAAGAGACCGTACTTGTCAGGCTTCGTGACGGCCCGGAATCCAGGCTGATTGATGATGCCGATCTCCGCGAGACGCTGCCCGCGACGGCGCGAGTCGATCGTCTTGATCAGGTCCGCCGTCCCGAACGCATGCTGGGACATGTAGTCCCACATCCGTCCGGTGTCGCCGACCCATACGTTCCAGACCAGACGTCCGCTCATGTCTGCCTTCGTGAGAGGGAGGTTCGGCCCGTCCATGCCGGGAAAGATGTCGCCGCCGCACGGAGCGTCCATCTTCGTATCGGGGCCGCAGATGGTGTCCACCGCGTCTTTCAGCTTCGGATCGTGGAGGTAGCGCTCGTACTTCCGGCACGACAGCGCGAACACGCCGGCAACGATCAACGCAACGGCGAAGCTGACCAGGATCCCGACTCTCGCTCTGGACATGGTGTGCTCCTTCGATTGTGGAGTGAAAGCTCTACCGTAGGAGTGACGCGAGGGCGGGATTTCCCTACCTCCCCCCACCTCCATGAGGCACGATTTCTGCTCCTAATAACCTCGGGAGAACATAGCCATGAACAGATATAAAACCCTTGCAGCAGCTACAGTTGCGCTGCTTCTGCTGGCGGCCTGCGGGACGTCGGGGAACAGCATCGGAGACATTTTCGGCGGAGGCAACAACACCAATAACGCGTACCAGATCCGAGGGACGGTGGACTCGGTCGATGCGAACAGCCAGTCGATCTGGCTGAGCAACGTGAGCGGCTACAACACCAACCTCAACACCGGCGGATCGAGCACCGTTCGCGTCTACTACGACAATCGCACCACGCTGAGCTATCAGGGCCGCACCTATCGTCCCGATCAGCTCGAACGGGGCGACGAAGTGACCGTGAACGTGAACCAGTCCGGCAATCAGCTGATCGCGGAGACGATGGACGTGACGTACAACACGCGCGGCGGCATGGCGTCGGGATCGAGCTATCCGTCGACCACTCCGTATCCGTCCTCGACGCAGTACTCGACGATCCGCGGCACCGTCCGCAGCGTCGATACGATCAACCACACGATCGAGCTGGAGAACACGAGCTGGATGTCGGGCTTCCGCACGAACACCGGCACGCGCTTCACCGTCCAGTACGATCCGAACGCGAGCGTCGAATACAACGGCCAGATGTATCCCCTGACCAACCTGGAGCGCGGCGACGTAGTCGACGTCCAGGTGCAGAACACGGGCTCGTCGAACTACTACGCGCAGCGACTCGTGCTGGTCAGCAACGTCAGACGGTAAGTTTTCGCCACGAATCGCTTTGAAGGGGCCGCCGTTTTGGCGGCCCTTTTCATTCGGCCTATTCGGCGCGAGAACTTATTTATCCGCAGATTACGCAGAGTAGGACGATGCCCTCTCCTTTGCTGACCCCGTCGCATATCGATGGCTTTCAGTAATTCAAGCGAACGACTAGACTCCTGCGCACAGTCGCGCTGATGGTTTACGACGCTGACACCTACACGTATCTGGAGACCCTCGGCACGATCGACGGAGCCGGCGGCGACATCTGCAGCAACACCTACAACTTCAACGTGTACCGCCCCGCCTGGGCGAACAGAAATCTGAAATTCACCATCTCGCCGTGGTTCCAGGACTACGACGCGAATTCGAAGGTGGGCTACGTTTCATTCAACGTGTCCGACCAGCAGACCTGGTAACGAATCCGGGAAGCAAGCAACGACGGCCGGCGCTGAGCGCGCCGGCCGTTTTCATCAGAAGCGGACCCCGAGCGACATCCTCACCGTTCGCGGCGATTGGTAGGCGAGATTGTTCAGCGCCTGTCCGAAGTTCGTTGCCAGTTGGTAATTCGCGCCCATTGCGGTGCAGGTCGCGGCGGCGGCTCCGCGCGGACATTCGACCGGCGTCTGTTTCGCGGGATCGAACGGCAGGAACGTCGTCGACGTCGCGGCGGTGCTGACCGTGGTGCTGAGGCGCTGCGGATCGAACAGCGCGGCGTTGTTGAAAGCGTTGAGCAGATCGCCCTGCGCGAAAAATTCGAGCGACGCCATCCGCATGCTGTAACGCAAGGCCAGATCCGTCGACTTGATGCTTTCGGTCCGCAGCTCGCCGCGGCCGCTGAAGTAGTAGAGGCCGTTCGGAACGGAGTTGTAGCCGAGGTTTGCGGGCGCGCCCGCGTAGCGCGTCAGGTTGATCGCGCCGGCGATCGAGTACGGCAGGCCGGAGTCGTAGCTCTGAAGCAGCGTCGCTTCGAGCGAGCCGGTGCCGACCGGCAGGCGATAGCCGGCCCACGCGCGCAGGCGATGGCGCTGATCGCCAGCCAGATATCCGATCGGCGCGACGCGGCTGTAATTGAAGTACTCGGGATAGAAAAGCGACGGATCGGTGTTCGCCACCGCGCCCGCGGTGCCGCTTTCGCCGTCGTCGTTGCCGCGCAATTTCGACCAGGTGTAATGCGTACCGAGGTCGAAACGGCCGGGCATCCAGCGCGCCTGCATCTGGATGCCGCGATACCGCCGCTCGAGATTGTTGCTGTTGCGCACGAGCGTCAGATCGACAGGGATGCCGAGCGGCGTATTCGTTTTCGTCGTGGCTGTGGTAACGCTGGCGGCATAGAAATCGCGCCAGTCGCGGTGGACGTAATCGACGCGCGCGAATCCAGTTGCGCCGATCTGCGCGCCGTAGCCCGCGGTGATCTCGCGCACCGAGGGAGAAGCGAGCGAGCCGTCGAAATAGGTCGAGTAGCCGGGGATGCTGCGCGATCCGTTCGCGCGCAGATTGATGGCCGTGCGATTCGCCGTCCCGCCCTGCTGCGAATTGAAGTAATCGAAGATGCGGCGGATGGCCTCATCCATCGGCACCGTCAGCGTGCCGTTGTTGATGGCTGGCCCACGATAGGCGAAATCGATGGCCGCGGCGTTGCCGGCGGCCTGATTCGACGACGCGATGCTGTCGGCGATGCGCGATGCGTAGTCGGCAAACGACACGCTGATTTTCTGCCGCCCGTCGCCGCGAAGGTCGAACTGCGCGGCCAGACGCGGAGACAGCTTGCTGTCGTTCGAACTGACCACGCCGTCGGCATCCTCGGCATGGTTGCGGTCAAAGCGCGCGCCGAGGGTGAAGGTCAGGTGCGTGGTGGCATGCCAGGTGTCGTTGACGAAGGCGGAGTCGGTGCGCAGATCGTTCGCGCTGGCCGGCACGAGAATCGGATTCCAGCGGATGAAGGTGCCGCCGCCCGAGGCGTTCGTCGGCGTGATGACGGGATAGATGACGCCGTCCTTGAACTGCGTGCGCGTGACGAAGATGGAGAAGTCGCTCCCCGACTGATGGTTGTTCGCATAGCGCCGCTCGGCGAACCGATCGACGCCGGCGACGAGGTCATGGCTGCCGAACGACTTCGCGTCAATGAAGTCGTGCACTTCGAGCAGCACGTCGTCGTTGTTGCGGCGCTCGGCGTCGCAGATGTCGCACAGCGACGGCGCGTGAAAACGCGTGTTGTTGTTGGCGCGGTCGAGAAGCAGCGTGCCTTCGATGAGGTCCGTGGTCGTCGCACCGGTGCGGTCGGAGAATTTGCGTGCGGAGTAGTGGCCCTCGAGCAGCAGGTTCGGCCGCAGCGCGCCGTTGTAATGCACCGCCAGCAGCGACTCCGGATCGACGCGCTCGGTGAGACTGGCAACGTCGTAAATGTTGTTCGAAAAGCGCGCGTTCGTCCCCTCGGTGTTAACGCCGAACCACGATGCGGCCAGCGTGTGATTCGTCCCGATCTGCCCCGTCAGCTTCGCTTCGTACCTCTTCTGATCGTTCCCCTCGGCGTAGCTGATCGCTGGCGATGCCGGCGTGATCGGATTGGCAGTGAACGCCGGAATCGAGACCGTCTGCCGCGCGGTGTCGTTCTTCGCCCAGCGTCCCGCGCCGAAAAACCACAGCCGGTCGCGGATCACGAATCCGCCCAGCGTCCCCTCGGCAACGTGATTGAGATTGTTCTCGCGCGTCTCCCCCGCCGGCGATTGCGCCGACCAGGACGGATTGCTGAGCGAGTCGCGCAACGATCCTTTGATCTCGTTGCCGCCCGATTTGGTGATCGTGTTGACGACGCCGCCGCTGAAGCGTCCGTACTCCGCGGAAATCGCGCCGGTCAGCACGGTCGTCTCCTGAATCGCGTCCTCGACGTACATCGGCCGCATCTGTCCGCGCGTGTTCTCCGTGACGACGACGCCGTTGACCAACACGAGGTTGTCGTAACCGGGACCGCCGGAAATGTAGAGCTGTCCGTTCGAAAGCGTGTTGCTGTTCACCCCCGGCGCGAACTGCGCCGTGGCGAGCTGATTGCGCTGAATCGGCAGCCGCTCGATGAACGGCAGCGTCATGTTCGTCGAGACTTCCGGCGTCTCGATGACGGATGGTGTCCGCGCGCCGATGGTGATCGTCTCGCGGATTCCGGCGGCGTTCATCACCGCGTCGACGCGCGACGTCTGCGAGAGGCGCAGCGCGGCAGACGTGCGCAGTGTTTCCATCCCCTCGAAGGTCATCGCAATCGTGTAGCTCCCCGGCGGAAGCGCCGCGAAGCTGTACGACCCCGTCTCGCCGGTGATCGTGCTGCGCGTCCCCTGCAACTCGGGCGAGGAGATGGTTACCGTGACGCCCGGCAACGGATGCCCCGCCGCCGAAACGACGCCGGTAAGCGACGCGCTGGTCTGCGCGCCGAGGGAGACTGCGAAAGACAACACGCATACCGCGACCGCGATGGCTCTCTTCATTCAGATCGTCTCCGGAGGAATTGAAGGACGGATCGATGATAGCAAGCGCGGAGTCAGTTGGCGCGCGGATGTTCACGAGAGTTACGTCAGGCTTCGTTCCAGCACATCCAGACCCGCATCGGCGGTTTCACGATCGATTGTCAGCGCCGGGAACATCGTCAGTGCGTTGCCGCCGGTCGTCAGGAGCAAGCCGTTCTTGCGGCATCGCTAGGCGATCTTCTCGGCGTCTTCGGTCTCGACGGCAATGGCCAGACCTTTGATCCGGATCGATGCGGGCGGCTTGAAACGCATCGCGGAGAGCCGGTCGCGGAAATGGTCGCTGAGCTCGTGAACGTGGGCGAGCAGCTTCGTGCGATGTTTGATGATCAATCGGATGTTGCGGATCGCTACATCGACGCAGAGCGGATGCCAGCCGTAGGTCGAGTAAAAGCTGCTCTTCTCCTCCACGGCTTCGGCGATCTCCGCCGTCGTAATCGTCGCGCCCATCGGTGCGTAGCCGCCGCTGATCGCCTTGGCCATGCAGAGGATGTCGGGCTCGATGCCGAAGTGCTCGCACGCGAAGAGCGCGCCGGTGCGGCCGAAACCGGTGGCCACTTCATCCATGATCAGCAGCGTGCCGTAGCGGCGGCAGAGGCGGGCCAGGCGCGTCATGAAATCCTGCTGCGGGATGAGGACGCCGAGGTTGAGACTGATCGGCTCCATGATGAAGGCGGCGACGTCGCGGCGCTTCAGCATCCGTTCGACTTTATCCGCCGCTTTCCCATCGAGCGGCGGAGCGATCTTCAGGCAGTTCGCCAGCAGGTTCGGATAGGTTTCCCTCGACTCAGCATCTCCGATGCTCACGCCGCCGATCGTGTTGCCGTGATAGCTCCCCTCGAGTGAGATGAACTTCCGCCGGCCGGTGTAGGCCATCGCCACCTGAAGTGCGATGTCGACCGCTTCGCTGCCGCCAGTTGCGCGAAAGGTCTTCTGCAGCTTCCCCGGCGTGATGCGAGCCAATAGTTCTGCCAGCTCCACCCACGGCCGGTATAGGTAATAGGGATAGACGTAGTCGGGCGCCTTCGTCGTCCGAATGACGCTGCGCAACTCCTTGCTGCCCCATCCGAAGTTTCCGACGCACCATCCGGCCAGGAAATCGATGTACTTCCTTCCTCGGGCGTCAAAGAGAAAACTGCCTTCGGTCCTTGTGACCTGGATTTCCTCAGGAGACGTTTCGCGCGCCAGATACTTTTTGTCTGCCCGCCTCAGGTCCATGGCGGCGCTGCGTGCAAGTGCAGCGCCGCCCGAATCGCTGCTACCGCTCCGGACAATACGTGCTGAAGCCGCTGGCGCGCTCACGCCGGTCCAGCGGAGAGAGGTGCTCCGGCAGGACGCCGAGTTTTACCAGTTGCGGATGGAACTCGTAGCGGATGCGGACGGAGGCCACCGGTTGCGGCTCCAGATCGATATCGACCATCTCTACCTCATGACGTGCCCTCTCTCCCATCCCGGTGGCGGCGTAATCGTCCGCGGCATCACGACGCTCTGCTTTTGACGGCGGCGGCGGCGGCGCCGGTACCGGTGCGCTGCCCACTCCACTGTTCGCGGAACCGGAGCGTTCGTCGCCGAACGATGGTTCACGCCTCCACACCTCGCGGCGGCGTTCGCGGAAGTAGACGGCTTCGATCACGCCGAGGTTTTCCGTCTGTCCCAGGGAAGCGCCGTAGGAGTGGCGCTCGCCGGTGAAGAAAAAGTTGCGGGCGGTGCGATCGTTGACCTGCCAGCCGGAAATCACCGTCGACTCGTACGGTCCCAGCACCCACTTCGAAGCGCTGCGCGCGTCGGTGTGCTTCGCATCGATCGTATTCAGACCGTCGACGGAGAGCGCGACCGCGACCCGATACGGCGTCGGGTTGGTCAGCCGGATGCCGAAGCTCGCTCCTCGCACTGCTTCGATATAGACCGCCCCTCGGTGGTTGTACTCCGCACGCGGGCTCTCGTCGACGAGAACGTCGACTGCAAATCCGGAAGTGTTCGCCGCCAACGCAGCGCCGGAGATTCCGAGTGTCAGGATCAGTGCCGCCAGAATTCGATGTCTCATTTGCAGCCTCCGCGCGGTAAGACACCGGGAGGTTGGAAAAGAAACTGACTCGTCACGGCAGAGGCCGCGTGGCTGGCTTCTTGCTGAGGCAGAGTGCGGAGATCGACGATGAAAACCACGATTCTTGCAGCAGTTCTCATGATCGGCGTCGCTGGCTGCACGCAGAAAACCGAGTCGACGACGTCCGCGGACAACACAGCGACGACGACGACCAGCACGACCACGGTCTCGGCAACGGTTCCGACAGTCGACACCGCCGCGACCGCGGAGGCGAAGCGCGACGTCAACGATGCATCGAAGGATGTCGCCACCGGCGCACGAGACGCCGCACACGCAACGGGAACGGCGATGGAAACAGCCGGCAAAGAGATTCAGAAGCGCACGAAGCCGGATCGCCACTAGCGAATCAGTCGCGCACGTTGACTTGCGATCACCGCGGCCACCTCGCGCTGAACGTCCGCATCGCGTGCTGCTCGATTCCTCAGCGGCAGCAACTGCTCGTGCAGCGACGCGTGTCTGACTTCGCCCGAGGTCGTGATGTGAACGAGTAGCGGTCTGGCGCCGCGAACTCTCAGTCGATGGAGCGCGATCACCACCGAGGCGTCGATCCGTGACCCCTGAACGAGCTTCGTGTCGGGCGGCAGCACCGGCGCGACGTTGTTTCTGATGAAGTCGTACCAGCCGTGCCTCGTGCCCGCGACGAGTAGCCACTTGCCACGAAAACGGCGTTTGAAGCGATGGAGGTTGACGCGCTGAACGATGACGGCGACCACGACAATCGCAAGAAACAGCCACACGCCTAGCTCGAAGCATCCGCCCAGCAGCTTCCAGAACGTGAATGCGATCACTTACCGCTCCGCTGCCTCGGCGATCGTGATCGCGTCAGGATGCCGACTGATCACGGAGATCGCGTCGCCTGCCGCAATCTCCCCTTCCTTCGTCACGGCGAGATAGAAGCCAATGCGGCCGCTGCGCAGGAATCGCTTGATCATGTCCGCGCGGCTGAAACGAATCGTCAGTTTGAAACACGGCATGCGCGGCTGCGTGACTTCGAACTCCGCCGAGCCGATTCCGAACCGATCGCCGATGTGCACATCCCGCTCGGACAACCCGGTCGTGGTGAGATTCTCGCCGAATGCTCCCCACGGCAGCTCGGCATCCGGCAGCTCCTGACGCCAGAACGCGTAATGCTCGGAGGGATAAACATAGACCGCTTTCGCGGCGCCGCCATGAACGGTGAGATCGGATTGCTGGTCGCCTTCGATGTTCAGCCGGCCCGCGCGCACCCTTCGCGTCACAGGTTCCTTGAAGATCGACGTCTGCACGATCTGCCCGCGCCACTCGACATTCCGCGGCAATCCAACGTTGACGGAAATCACCTGCATCGATGCCATGAACGGAGACTACTACCGCATCGCAGCGACAGGCGTATTCTGTTCGGCATATCGGTCAAAAAAGGAGGTCGCGATGGTTCCACTGAGCATGCTCTGGGTCCCGATCCTCGTCTCCGCGGTTTTCGTTTTCATCGCCAGCAACATTCTCTGGATGGCGCTGCCGTTCTGGCATCGCAGCGATTACGGCAAACTGCCCGACGAGAAAATCGTGCTCGATGCGCTGACCGCGGCAAAGAGTGGCCAGTACATCGCGCCGTGCGTCGACTGGAAAACGTTAACGCCCGAACAGAAGGCGGAGATGCAACGCGGACCGCAAGCATTTCTCCTGGTCCGCAATCCAAGCACGTTCAACCTCGGGAAGACCCTTATTCTCTGGTTCCTCTACACGATCGTCATGTCGATCTTCGTGGCCTATCTCACCGGCATCTCCCGCGCGGCCGGGACGCCGTACCTCGAAGTGTTCCGCGTGGCCGGCGCCACAGCCGTCCTGGCCTACTCATTCCGCACGATCCCCGAGGCGATCTGGTACGGCAAACCGTGGACGGTGGTGATCAAGGAGATCATCGACGGAACGATCTACGGTCTGCTGACCGCCGGCACGTTCGGCTGGCTGTGGCCAAAATGACGCGCGACGACTACGAGACTTTGCGGCGCGTTTGAACGGGAGGCCGAGGCTCGCGGGTGGTCATTCGCTCCGCCATCTCGGCTTCTAACGCCCGAAGGTGCGCGGCGTAGCCGTCGGCCCCGCCATAACGCTCCAGCAATCGCGCTCTCGTTTGATGAACGTCCGCGACGACCGGATCCTCAAACTTCTTCATTCTCGTCTCCCATCAATTCGTACGGCGTACAAATCAGCGGTGGTTCGTAGCCTGCGGAACGACAGACTTCGTAAACCATCGGCAGAGTAACGGCATTCGCGATGTGCTTACAGTTCCAGGTGGCGAGATACTCGATTCCATGGACAGTGGCAATGGCGATGTGCAGGGCATCCGTCTCCGCCTTCGCCGGCATCCTCCCTTGACGAAGGAGCTCGAACTTCAATTGATGTGCCGCCTCCGAAGCCCTTAGCAGAGTGATGTCCTGCAACAAGTGAAGGCGTTCGCCGGCGAGCGCCGCGTCACCTTCTCTCGCCTCCTCGATCACTACTGCCGAGGCAAACAATTCAAAGCCGGTTCGCTTTGTGGACCACCAGCGGCGCGTGAGCTCCTGATTCGCAGCAAGCTGAAGATCATTTCGATTCAGCCAGCCGACCAGGTAGCTGACGATCGTCGTCTCCACGTAGACGCTCGGCTTCACGCCGTCAGCTTACTCCCGCGCAAGCTGACTACAACGGCAGCCAGTACGACACCTTCACAAGAAACACATCGTGCGACGGCGCGGTGGGGATTGCGCGAAGGTCGCGGCGGAAACTGAAGTCGCCGATGGGGACTACGTCGGCGCGGTTTTCGTTCCAGACGACGTACAGCGCGGAGCCGGGGCGGAACTCCCAGCGCACCACGGCGCTGCCGCGGACGCTGCGGAAGTTGAAATCGGGATTGCCGACGCTGCCGGTGTACGGCTCGAAGTCGCGCGTGCGGGCGGCGACGAGCGAGTGGAAGTCGTGATAGTCGCCCGAGGCGACGAAGGGCTGCAGGTAGAGCTGGAAGGAGAGGCGCGAGCTCACCGTCCAGTCGGCGCGCGTGCTCAATTCGAAGGAGCGCTGCTCCAGGTCGCCGAATATGTAGCGCTTCCCGAACGTCCGCGTTGCAAACGGATCGTTGCGCGTCGTCACGTAGGCAGTGTGATCGTGCGACCACGCGTAGGTCGGCCCGACGTTCAATTGCAGATTCGGCCTTGGACGCATCGACAGTGACACGTTTGCGCTGCGGCTGTAAGAACCGTCGTCGGCGTGATCGGCGTGCGTGTTGACATTGAACGAAACCGTTTTCCGGTTGTCGCTGCCGAACGTCTGATCGGAGCTCCAGCTCGCCGGCGTGCGCGTCAGCGGACCGCCGCGCGTAAGGCGATCGGAAAACGCGCTCGGCGTCACGAACAGATTCGCGCGCGCGTTCCAGTAATTCTGAAACGTACCGAAGGCGTCGGCGAAGAAGCCGCGCTCCAGCGTATTGCCGTCGAAATTGCGGTTCTGCCACATGCCGGTCCAGAGGTTCTTCTCCCGGAAATGCCCGGACGGATTCTCATTGACGTACTGCACCAGCGCATGCGTCGAGATGATGTCGGTGCGCTGCATGAATCCCGTGTCGTTGGTCTCGAACCCGGGCGAGAAACCCTGGATCTGCACGATCGGCCGCCACAGACCGGTGGCCTTGGAGATCATGGCCCGGCCGCCCCACCCTTCGAGCGACGTGCGCGTCGGATCGAAGTGAATGTTCTCCGCGTCAGGACGCTGGTAGTAGCGCGACGACGACTGCTGCGCGATGGCGATCGACTGCGCGCTTCCTTTGATTTCCGATCCGACCAGCGAGCCTTCGAGGATCCACGATTTTTTGACGAACGACGTATAGCCGTCGACGCCGCCGGTGACCGCCGAATCGCGCAGATACGACAACTCGTCCGGCACGCGGCGATTCACGGAGGTGAGCATGAAGCCGATGCGCGACTTGTCGCCGATCTCCTTGGCGCCGCGCGAGATGAAGTAATTCGTCAGCGGCTCGACCTGCTGCCGTCCGAACGTCGTCCCGTTCACGAAGCGCGCGTGCTCGGCGGCGGTCACCGCATCGAGAACGCCGATCGACAGTCCGCCCACTTTTCCTGTGATCTTTGAGGCGCCGAGGATCGTGGTCTCGGAAGGGATGTCAGCGAAGTCGGCGTCCGGCGATCCCTGCGGCGCGCGGCCGATGCGCCGCGTGTAAAAGAGGCTCGGCGCGAAGAAAAAGTTGAAGTGGCTCGGCGCGGGCGTGTCGCCGAAGTTGAAGATGTTCAGCCCCTCGGTGAAGAACGGCCGCTTCTCGGGATAGAACGTCTCGAACTGGCTGAGATTGACCACGGCCGGATCGACTTCGACCTGCCCGAAATCGGGATTGATCGTGCCGGTGAGCGTGAGGTCGGAGGTCAGCGCGTACTTCACATCGAGACCGCCGTCGGCGCGGTAATCGTTGCGCTGGATGAGCGGATTGCTGCGGTCCGCGCGCGTAAGCACATCGGAACGGGCGACGCTGTACGGCACGAGCTCGAGCGGCTTGCCGCGGTGGATGCCTTCCAATCCGTCGATGTCCGCAAAGTGCGAGACGAATCCGGTCTCCCCTTTTTTCGTGTTGACGATGCGCACGATCTCGTTGTTGCGCACCGTGCGCCGCGTGATGTTGATGCCCCACACGTGCACCGGCTTATCCGGAAACCGCAGTTGCGAATACGGAATCCTGACCTCGGCCACCCAGCCGTCCGGCACGATCTTCGTCGCCGAATCCCACACGCCGTCCCAGCTGCCGTCCTCGCCGATGTCGTTGTAGAGAATCGAGTCGACCTGCACGTTCGCCGGTTGCACGGTGAACGCGCTGCCGGAAAGCCGGTCGTGGCGCGGATCGATGTTGATGGAAAGGAAATCGCTCTGCACGAACGAGTCGCGGCGGACGAGCAAGCCAGTCGGCTTCTGCGGATCGATTATCTTCACGCCGAAGTAGATGGCGTGATCGTCATAGACGATGCGAACGCTGGTCGGCATCGTGGCGGGCTTGCCGTCGTCGGGATCGTGCTGCGTGAAGTCGGTGAACTCCGGCGCCTTCTGCCAGGCGGGATCGGAAAGATCGCCATCGATCACCGGCCCCACCGCGACGCGCACGGCGTGCAGGACGGGATGCTCCGGCCAGTTGGCAGCGCGCGCTGCAACGGCGGAACCGAGAAGCAGGACGACGATGAACGAGCGTTTGAACATGAGCGACGAAGGATACGAGACACGGCGAGACAAAGTTGCTGCGGGACGGCTACGTTTCATCAACCGCAACGACTGTACGCCGCATCGCGATCAATGTTCTCTCGTTCGCCGCAGGCGGTCGTAGCGAGGAACGAACGGTCACGCGGTGGCATCGCGACAACGAACCAGCGATAATTACGGCCTCACTCCAAATGCGAAAATTTTCTCTCCCGGTCGTTCTCTCTCTGTTCACGTCGTATGCATTTGCGGCGGCGCCATTTCAGGTGATCGATCTGAAGACAGGGCCTCTCTCATCGAGCCCGGCCACGTTCTTCGCCGGAACGGACCGGCTGTACTTTTCCGCAGAGTCGGCGACCGGGCCGCACATCTGGAGCACGGACGGCACGGCGGCGGGCACGATTCCAATCCTCGATCCGGCAAAAAACGAGCTGCCCTCCATCCTCGCCGTCGCCGGAAACAGGCTTTTTCTCGCGGAAGCGTTGCGGCTTCACACAAGCGACGGCACGCCGGGAAATGACGTGCAGCTCGGGCCGATGGACGTCGATCAGTATCACGCCAACATGACCGTCGACGGATCCCGCGTCTATTTCAATGCGTCGCCGGCCGGTTCTTCCGTCGTCGATCTCTGGACTTCGGACGGCACACTGACAGGCACGGTCCAGCTCACGAACCACATCTCTAGTAGTCCGTCCCAGGTAATCATCCTCGCCCACCAGGCGTACTTCAGTTCCACCAGCAATGGGCTGCTGTATGCGACCGACGGTACGCCGCAGGGAACGCACAGCCTGTCGCGGACGGGCGTGCGCACCTCGAACTTTCCTTCTGCCGGTTCGCTGCTCCTCTTGACGTCTCCATCAGAAAAAGATCCGGTGCTGTGGAAGTCATCAGGCGGCGCCGAGGCTCCGTCGATCGTGAAGCATCTGCCGGCCGGCTTCGCGTTTCGCCGCGATGCGGTTTCGGCCGGACCGCTGCTCTTCTTTCCGTGGCTGGATTCGCAACTCTGGAAGTCGGATGGAACCGCGGACGGGACGGTGATGGTCAAGTCGTTCGGACCGCACGCCTTCAATGACCTCGGCAACCTCGTGCCGCTCGGCAACCGCATCGTCTTCGCTCTCGACGACGGATCTCACGGTTTCGAGCCGTGGGTCAGCGACGGCACGCCGGAAGGGACGAAGATGCTGCGCGACATCAGCACCGGCATCGACTCGAGCTCGCCGACTGCGTTCGTGGTGGCAGATGGCCTGATGTACTTCGTGGCCACCGACAGCGAGCACGGACGGGAGTTGTGGCAGACCGATGGAACGACGGAGGGGACACAACTCGTCGCGGACATCAACCCGGGAGTCGAGGGCTCCGATCCGTACGAGCTGACGGTGTTTCACAGCGTTCTCTATTTCGCCGCGACGACTCCCGCCAGCGGGAGAGAGTTGTGGGCGTACGCGCTCCCGAATCAGCCGGCCATCACCATTGACGACGCGCGCGCCAGCGAGAACGCCGGCACGATCAGTCTGCCGGTGCGACTCACCCGAGCCGCGGACCAGCGCATCACGGTCGATTACGAAACTGCCGACGGCTCGGCCACCGCCGCACACGACTACTCGGCGGGCAGCGGAACGATCGCGTTCGAGGTGGGCGAGACGTCGAAAAACGCCGTCGTCCCGATTGCCGACGACACAGCGCCGGGAACGACGCGCGCATTCACCGTCCGGCTGAAGAACGCGACCGCACCGCTCGTTCGAAGCGCCGGCGCCGCGGTTATCGACGATGACGACATCCTCACGGACACCGGCATCAGTCTCGATCGGACGACTGCTTCGCCGCGTTTGACCGTCCGCAATGCCGGTCCGTCGCCGGCCACGAACGTAATCCTCTGCGTCGCCGCGCCCCCGCTCCTGAACGCGTTCAGTTGCGGCGATCCGTTCGAGCTTGCGGCAGGCGAGAGCCGCAACACGTCGATCCAGGAGACCGACGGATTGCTCCTTGCGAAAGTGACGCAGTGGCAGACCGACGCGCAACCGGCGGACAACACCATGAGCTGGCTCCGCGGCGGATTCGGCGCCGGCGCGCCGATCTACGTTTCACCCGCCGTTCCACGCGCCGGGCAGAACGTAACGCTGCAGGTTCCGGGCGCCGCATCGAGCGTGGTCAATCTCACCTCGTCCGATCCGACCGTCGTCGCCGTTCCGGCGAGCGTGACGATTCCGCCGGCCGGCATCGCAGCGTTTGTGACTGTCCCCGCACTGAAAGCGGGGACGACCGTCATTTCCCGTCCGTCGCCGAACGGCCCGGGGAAGGTGACCGTTCGCGTTCTAGGAGCGTCGGAAGCGGCTCGCACGTATGCCTTCGTCAGCGGCGGCCCGTCGGAAATCATTCTGCCGTTCGCGAGCAACATGGAACTGAAAGCCAGCGTGAACGGCATCACCATGGACGGCGTTCAGCCCACGGGCTCCGTCACATTTCTGCAGGACGGTCAGGCCGTCGGCACCGCGGCGCTGGTCAATCAGAAAGCCACCATCAATCTCATGACTCCGGCGATTGGTTCTCACAGCTACAGCGTCGTCTACAGCGGCGACGCGGCGTTCTTCGATGCGCAGAGCGCCGAGCAGACGGCCTTCGTCAACAAGCGCTCGCCATCGCTCGGCGCCACGTTTGTCCCGGGCGGATCGAACGTCCTGATCGCGGTGCGCGGAGTCAACGGGTATGCGCCCACGGGAACGGTTTCGGTCCTGGAGAACGGAACCCCGCATTCAGTGGCAGGACCGCTCGTAGCCAGCGGGGACTCGAGTACAGTCGTCGCCACCGGCTTCTCATCCGCGGCGCGCACGATCACGATTTCGTACTCGGGCGATGGGAACTACAACGCAATTTCCTCCACGGTGACCATCGTCGGTCCGCACACGAGAGCCGTTCGGCACTGAACCGATTCCTCCTCGCGGCGCGCGAAATGCATTTTCGAACCGTGCTTTGACCGCGCGCCGTATCGGGCTTGTCCTTCTTCTGCTTGCGGCATGCGGCCGTCACGAGGCGCCGCCGGCGCGCCCGATCGCGCCGCCGCACGTCGAACCGCCACAACTTCCGAAACCTGCCGACGCCGCGCCGGCGAAAGCACCAGACGTCGCGCCGATCGAGCGCGACCTTCCCGAGATCGCTGCCGACGGCAAGCTGCGCGTTCTCTTCACCTTCAACTCCACCGGCTACTTTCTCTACCGCGGCGACACCCTCGGATACGAATACGAGCTGCTGACGATGTTCGCGCGCGACGCGAAGCTGCGGCTCGAGCCGGTCGTCGTCCGCGACAGCGGCGAATTGTTCGATCGCCTGAACCGCGGCGACGGCGACGTGGCGGCGGCACAGCTCTCGATCCCGTCGTCTTCGCCGTCGATCGGCGTGGCGGTGACCGATTCGCTGTACGAGACCGCGCCGGTGGTCGTGCAGCGTTCCCCTGCCGGATCGGCCGCGACGCCGACGGTGGCGAAGGATCTGGCGCGCGAGGAGAAGGAGACGCCGTCGCAGATCGAGGTGCGCGCGAAGCTGGTCAGCACTCCGCGCGATCTCGCCGGCCAGCAGGTCCGGATTCCACGCACGTCGCCCTATCGCCAGCGCCTCGTCGAGTTGAACGAAGAGCTGACGCAGGACATCGACGTCGTCGAGGTCGACGAGTCGAGTGATCGACTGATCCAGCAACTCGCCGAGGGAGAGATCGCGTTCACGGTGGCCGCGGAGAACGTGGCCGCGCTGAAGAGCGGCGAGTACACGAACCTCATCGTCAAGCCGCAGATCGGCCCGCCGCAGCCGGTGGTCTGGGCCGTTCGCCGCAACGCGCCGCAGCTCCTCGCTGCACTCAATCAGTGGCTGGCGGCGAAGCGCAAGTCGGGACTATTGGCCACGCTCTATCGCAAGTACTTCCTCGACCGCCGCGCCTACACCGCGCGCACAAACTCGCCTTTTCTGACCGCGGAGACGGGAACGCTCTCGCCGTACGACGACTGGTTCCGCGAGTACGCGAAGATCCCCGGGTGGGACTGGCGCCTTCTCGCCGCGCAAGCCTTTCAGGAATCGCGGTTCAACCCGCGCGCGCATTCGTGGGCGGGAGCGGTCGGGCTGATGCAGATCATGCCCAAGACCGCGCGCCAGCTCCACGCAAACGCCGCCGATCCGCGCCAGAGCATCGAGGCGGCTTGCCGGTATCTCTGGACCATCGATGAGCAGTGGAAGGAGATCAAGTCCGACAGCGAACGGATCAAGTTCATCCTCGCCTCCTACAACGTCGGCACCGGCCACGTGCAGGACGCGGTGCGCCTCGCCGAAAAGAACGGCGACGATCCGCACTCCTGGTTGGATGTCAGCTATTGGCTGATCCGCAAATCAAAGCGCAGCGTCTACAACGATCCGGTGGTCAAGCACGGCTTCGCCCGCGGCACGGAGCCGGTCGCGTACGTCGATCAGATCCTGATGCGCTGGAAAAATTACGAGGAGTTCGTGAAGGAGCCGGAGGCGGTGACGCCGGCGCAATAAACGTCTGTCATCCTGAGCCGGCGAAGCACGGTCGAAGGACCCCCTGATTGACTCCCGGCTGGGCGGTGGCGATTGACAGGCAAGCATCAGGGGGTCCTTCGACCGTCCTTCGGCGGCTCAGGATGACAGGGGACTGATAAAGTCCCCCAACATGCCTGACGAACCAACCTTCGCATCCCTCGGACTTTCCGCTCCGCTCCTCGACACGCTTGCCCAACTCGGATACGAGGCGCCGACGCCGATCCAGGCGCGCACGATTCCCGCGCTGCTGGCCGGACGCGATCTGATCGGCCAGGCGCAGACCGGGACCGGAAAGACCGCCGCGTTTGCGCTGCCGCTTCTGCAGCAGCTCGATCTGAAGAGCAACGCCACGCAGGCGCTCGTGCTCACACCCACGCGCGAGCTGGCCATGCAGGTCTCCGACGCGATGCATTCGTATGCGAAAAAACTGGCGGGCGTGGCGGTGCTCCCCGTTTACGGCGGCGCGCCGATCTTCGGACAGATGAAACATCTGCAGCGTGGCGCGCACGTCGTCGTCGGCACGCCGGGGCGCCTCATCGATCACCTCGACCGCGGCACGCTCGATCTGGCCAAAGTGCGCATGGTCGTCCTCGATGAAGCCGACGAGATGCTGAAGATGGGCTTCATCGACGAGGTGGAGCGGATGCTCTCGCTCGTCCCGACGCCGCGCCAAGTGGCGCTCTTCTCCGCCACGATGCCGGAGCCGATCGCCCGCATCGCGCAGCGGCACCTCGTCAATCCGGAGCGGGTGGAGATCGAGCATCACGGCATCGCCGCGCCCGACATCGAGCAGCGCTTCTTGAATGTGTCCGAGGGGCAGAAGTTGGAAGTGCTGACGCAGATGCTGGAGCTGGAAGAAGCGGATGCGGTCCTCATCTTCCGCCGCACGAAGAACGGCGCAGCGGAGCTGGCGGAAAAACTCGGCGGGCGCGGATTCGCCGCGGAGCCGATGCACGGCGACATGAAGCAGGCCGAGCGCGAGACGGTGATCCGAAAATTGAGAGCGGGCAAGATCGACATCGTCGTGGCCACCGACGTCGCGGCGCGCGGGCTGGACGTCGAGCAGATCACGCACGTGGTCAACTACGACATTCCGAACGACGTCGAGGCGTACGTGCACCGCATCGGACGGACGGGACGCGCGGGCCGCAGCGGCGTGGCAACGCTTTTCATCACGCCGCGCGAACGCCGCATGATGCGCGAGATCGAGCGATTCACCGGCACACAGATCAAGCCGATGAAGATGCCGTCGCGCGCCGACGTGGCCGCGCGCCGCATCGCCGTGTTCAAGGAGACGCTGCGCAAGGAACTGCAGAACGGCGACCTCGATCTGTACGTGCAGGTGGTGACGGAGCTGGCGGATGAAGGTCCGTCGGACATGGCGGAAGTCGCGGCCGCCGCTGCGCGGCTGGCGCACGGCGCGCGCGCGGTCGCGGCGCCATCGCTTGAGCCGGAACCGCCGCCCGTCCGTCGCGAAAGCGCGGGCGAGCGCGATGACGAAGAGCCGAAGGTGCGGCTCTCCATGGCGGTCGGCAAGAAGGACGGCATCCGCCCCGCCGACGTCGTCGGCTCCATCGCCAACGAGGCGGGCATCTCCGGGCGCGAGATCGGACCGATCGATATTCGCGACGAGATCACGTACGTCTCGATCCCGCTTCGTCTCCGCGACGACGTCATCGCCAAACTCGGTGGCGCGAAGTTCCGCGGCCGGCCGGTGCATTTGAAAGTTGCCGGTGCCGACGCGCCTGCCGATCGTCCAAAGTTCGGCGGCGCTCCGGGGGCGCGTTTCCGGCGCGATGAGCCGCCGCGCGGGGCAAAGAAGCCGTTCGATCGGGCGAAGAAGCCGTACGACCGGAGTGCGAAGCCATACGACAAGGCGGCGAAGCCGTACGCGAAGAGCGCGAAGCCGTTCGACAAGAGTGGGAAGCCCGACCGCCCCGTAACGCCGTTCGATAAGTTCAAGAAGCCATTCGCGAAGGGCAAGCCTAAGAAGCGGTGACACTGTCATCCTGAGGCCGCCGGAGGACGCCGAAGGATCTCAAGATTCGCGGCTCCGGCTGGAACCCTGGTGACGTTACGCGGCTTGCTGGAACCGCGAATTTTGAGATCCTTCGCCGTCCTCCGGCGTCTTCGCCTTCGGCTCAGCGCCTCCGGCAGCCTCAGGATGACAAATCCGACAAACTCCGCAATGGCCGGATCAGCATCGCCAGCGCGATCGCGCCCGCGGCGGGCAGCAGGAAATCGACGGTGAAGATGCGGTAGAGCGGATAACGGTCGGCGAAGCCGGCGATCCATCCCGCGAAGAAGTTGCCGAGCGACGTCGCCAGGAACCAGAAGCCCATCATTAGGCCGACCACTTTCTTCGGTGAGATTTTCGTCACCAGGCTGAGGCCGACCGGGCTGAGACACAGCTCGCCGAACGTGTGCACGAGGTAGAGCATCGTCAGCCACATCGGGCTGACGCGCACGTGCTGCGTTTCGGCGATGCGCGCGGCGGGGATGATGATGGCGAATCCGATCGCCGTCAGCGCCAGGCCGGCGGCGAATTTCGTCGCGCTCGACGGCTCGCGTTTGCCGAGGCGGACCCAGAGCCAGGCGAAGACGGGAGCGAGCGCGATCACGAACAGCGGCTGCTCCGACTGGAACCAGCTCGAGGGAAAGTTCCAACCGAGGACGGAGAGGCGCGTGTGGCGATCGGCGAAAAGCGTCAGCGTCGATCCAGCCTGTTCGAATACGCTCCAGAAGATCAGCGCGAAGACGAAGAGGACGCAGATCGCGCCGATGCGTTTCCAGTCGGATGGAGTGAGCGGCTCGTTCGCGGCATCGCCGGCGGCGCGCTGGCGCATCGGCGTCGACTCAGGCAGATGCTTGCGCCCGAGGATGTATTGCGTCACGCCGATCATCATTCCGAAGCCGGCGGCGCCGAAGCCGTAGTGCCAGTTCAGTTTCTGTCCGAGGAATCCGCAGACCAGCGGCGCGGTCATCGCGCCGAGGTTGATGCCCATGTAGAACAGCGAGAAGCCGGCGTCGCGGCGCGCGTCGTCGGGGCCGTAGAGGAAGCCGACCATCGTGCTCACGTTCGGCTTCAGCAGGCCGGTGCCGAGGACGATGAGAGCAAGGCCGAGGAAGAACGTCTGGAGCGTCGGGATGGCCATGGAGAAGTGGCCGAGCGTGATGAGAACGCCGCCGGCGAGCACCGATCGGTAGTGGCCGATCACACGGTCGGCAAACCAGCCGCCCGGGATCGACGACGCGTAGACCGCCATCGTGTAGAGGCCGTAGATCGTGGCGGCGCGGCGCGTGGTGAATCCGAGTCCGCCGGTCGCGGCCGGAGCGACCATGAAGAGGATGAGGAGCGCGCGCATGCCGTAATAGCTGAAGCGCTCCCACATTTCGGTGAAGAAGAGAGTGGAAAGGCCGCGAGGGTGACCGAGCATCCGCAGACGGTATTGGTCGCGCGTCGCGGGTCGATGCGTCTTGTCACGAGCGGTTTACTAACGGCACGAGCGGCGGCATTTTCACCAGCACAGACAAGAGTGTCTGTGCCACATCGATGCGGTCTGTGTGGCACAGACACTCTTGTCTGTGCTGGTACTCGCCCGGTCTAAACCTCCAGGCCCGTCACTTCGCGGATTCGCGTCCGGTACCGGCGGCTCATCGTCGCTTCGTGCCGTCGCGCAACACGTCGAAGATGCCGCCGCCGAAGCCGCGGTGCATCTCCAGGATGCGTTTCACGTTCACGATCGTGCCGCGATGGATGCGCAGGAAGCGGCGGGCGTCGAGGCGCTCTTCAACGTCGCCGATCGATTCGCGGACCAGATGCGCTGCGCCGGCCGCGTGCAGGCGGACGTACTTCCCTTCCGCCTCGATCCAGTCGATCTCAGGCACCGGGAGAAGGAACGTGCGGTCGCGCTGCTTGACCACGAAATGATCGAGCGGCTTGAGCATGCGTTCCAGCAGGCGCAGGATGCGTCCCTCCGCTTCTTCTTCGGGCTCGTTCATCTGCCGTTTGGCGCGGCGCAACGCATCGGCGAAGCGCTTGCGGTCGAACGGCTTCATCACGTAATCGACCGCTTCCACTTCGAAGGCGCGCACCGCGTATTCGTCGTGCGCGGTGATGAAGACCACCATCGGCAGCCGTTCACCGCGCAGACGCTGGAGGACCTGAAACCCGTTCGCTCCAGGCATCTCGACGTCGAGAAAACGAGATCGGGCCTCTGCTTGCGCACGGCGGCGATCGCGTCCGCGCCGTTCGCGCATTCGCCGACGATCTCGATGTCGGCGTCGTCGGCCAGCAGCGCGCGCACCTTCTCCCGCGCCAGCCGCCCGTCGTCGACGATCAGCGTTTTGATCGAACGCATCAGGCGCTCCCGGTGTGGAACGGGATGACCATCTCCACCACGAATCCGCCGGCCGGCGAGTCGGCGAAGGTGAATTTCTGCGCCGCGCCGTACAGCCGCTCCAGCCGCGCCCGCGTATTGGCCAGCCCGATCCGCTCGCGCGGGTGTTCGTCGGCGCCGCAGCCGACGCCGTCGTCGGTGACGGAGATGCGCAGCGAGCCGGCGTCGCGGCGCGCGGCGATGGCGATCGATCCGCCTTCCGGCCGCGAGGCAATGCCGTGATGGATAGCGTTCTCGATCAGCGGCTGTAGCGCCAGCGTCGGCACGCGCGCATCGCCGACGTCCGATCCGACGTCGACGCTGACGGTGAGCCGGTCCTCGAAACGAATCTTCTCGATTTCAAGGTAGCGCCGAATGAACTCCAGCTCCTCGGACAACGTCACTTCCTGATCGAGCTCGCGGTCGAGCGTCAGGCGCAGAAAATCGCTGAGCCGCGCCAGCATCGTGTCGGCCGTCTCGACGTCGCTGTACATCAGTGACGAGATCGAATTGAGCGTGTTGAAGAGGAAGTGCGGCTTGAGCTGCATCTTCAGCGCCTGCAGCTGCGCGCGCGACAGCTCCGCCGCCAGTTGCGCGCCGCGCAGCTCGCGGTCGCGGTACTTCACGTAGTAATCGAAGGCGAAGTAGGCGAAGAGAATCATCCAGTACGTCGGAAGGGAGGACTGGAAGTTGACTACGAACGAGTAGCGCACGCCGGACCAGAACGCGCCGGCGCTGCGCAGTTGCAGCAGCGTGAGGATTCCTTCGCCGACCACGATCTGGATCGCCGTCAGCACCACGCTGGCCAGTGCGTGCGCGAAAAACGAAATGCTCCAGCGCCCGCTCTCGAAGCGGAACCGCCGCGCCATCATCACCACCAGCGGCGTCGTCACGGTCCAGAGGTAGTAGTAGGTCAGGTTGATGCCGATGGCCTGGCTCCAGCGCAGCGGCGGCATGATGGCCGGGTTCCAGTACGCCTGCATGGCGAAGTACAAACCGATCACGGTGCCGGCGATGAAGACGAAGAATGCGATCCGGACGCGGCTCACGAAAACGATGATAGCCCTGGGAGCGCGGGCGTCCCGCCCGCAAATGCGGACAAGATGTCCGCGCTCCCAGGAGGAATTACCGCTCGTTCCGCAATTCGACCGCTGGTGACATTTCGCCGATCAAAAAACTTCGAGAATGTTTGACTGAAGGAGAACTTCGATGCGCGTTCCGACAGCTCTCGCAATCGTTCTGATGACCGCGGTCTCCGCGCTGGCAACGCCGGCGGATAACGTTCGGAAGGCAGAGATCGCGTTCAACAAAGCGTTCGCCGATCGCGATCAGGCCGCGTTCTTCCGCTTCATCCTCGACGACGCCACGTTTCTCTCGCCGATGCGCACGCTGGCCGGCAAGCAGGCCATCGTCGAGCGCTGGTCGCGCTTCTTTTCATCGCCCACCGCTCCGTTCAGTTGGGGTCCCGACCGCGTCGCCGTCAATGCCTCGGGATCCGTCGGCGAGACAGCCGGTCCGGTGTACGACGCCGACGGCCATCACATCGGCAACTTCAATTCCGTCTGGCTGCGTCAGCCCGACGGCACGTGGAAAGTGCTGTTCGACGGTCCCGGCTCCCCCGCCGCCATCTTCGCCGCCGACGCGTCGCCGGTCGAAGAAGGAGACGTCATCGCCGACGACGGCGCGAAGCTGCACTACAAGAAGGCGGGCAACGGTCCGATCACGCTCATCGTCCCGCTCAGCTTCATCGTCTACGACGACTTCAAGCAGCTCGCCGACATGGCCACGGTCATCACGTACGACATGCGCGGCCGCGGGCGCTCGTCGCCGCTCAAGTCGCTCGACAGCGTCACCATTCAGCAGGACGTCCGCGACCTCGAAACGGTCCGTGCACACTTCAAAGCCGACAAGTTCGTCCCCATCGGCTTCTCCTACCTCGGCCTGATGGTGGCGATGTACACCATCGATCATCCCGACCACGTCGCCCGCCTGGTGCAGATCGGACCGGTGCCGCGCAAAGCCGGAACGCAATACCCGAAGCGCCTGACGAACGGCATGGCCGACGTTGCCGCCGATACCGACGACACGAACAAGTGGCGAGAGATGCGCGCGCAGGGCATGGCCGAAAGCTCGCCGCGCGAATTCTGCGAAGCGGACGCGAAGGTCTTCCGCTACGTGCTCGTCGGCAATCCCGCGCACGCCTCGCGCATCAAATCGAACTGCGATCTGCCCAACGAATGGCCGGTCAACACGGACAAGCATTTCGAGCATCTCTTCACCTCGATCAACGCGGTCGACATCTCACCCGCGGATCTGGCAAAGATCACGATGCCCGTCCTCGTCATCCACGGCACCAAGGATCGCAACGCGCCGTACGGCAGCGGACGCGAATGGGCGATGTCGCTTCCCGACGCGCGCCTCGTCACCGTCGAAGGCGCCGCGCACGTTTCGTGGGCCGACGATCCGATCGCCGTCTTCGGCTCCATCCGCGAATTCCTCCGCGGCAATTGGCCGCTGGGCGCGGAAAAAGTAACGGTGCTCGATCCACAACCATGAGGACTTGAAATGTTGGCAACCGGGCAACCTGGCAACTCGGCAACCCAATTACGATGAGGCATGGACGATCTCGCCTTCCTCGATTTCACCCCCGACTTCAATTCGCCGCAAGTCATCGCCGGATATGACGAGGTCGCGCTCTGGTCGGCGATGTTCGGATTGCTGTTGCTCGAAGAAGTCCCGCTGGCGAACGTCACGGACGTGCTCGACGTCGGCTGCGGCACCGGCTTTCCGCTGATCGAGCTCGCTGAACGCCTCGGCAGCCGCGCGCACGTGCACGGCATCGATCCGTGGAGCGGCGGACTGAAACGCGCCGCCGAGAAAATCGCCGGCCGCGGAACACCGAACGTGACGCTGCACGAAGGGAGCGCGACCGCGATGCCGTTCGCCGACGCCACGTTCGACCTGATCGTCTCCAACCTCGGCGTAAACAACTTCGACGACCGGGCCGCCGCCGTCCGCGAATGCCGCCGCGTAGCGAAGCCAGGCGCCACGCTCGCCCTCACCACCAATTTGCAAGGCCACATGCGCGAGTTCTACGAAGTGTTCGCGGAGGTTCTCCGCGAAGACGCCGCCGCATCACAACGATTACGCGATCACATCGAGCATCGCGCCACCGTCAAGAACGTTCGTGACTTGCTCGAAACCGGTGGCTTCAAAATCACCCGTGTCCTCCAACGCCAATCTGTCATGCGCTTCGCGAATGGCACCGCGCTCCTCAATCACTACTTCATCAAGCTCGGCTTCCTCGATGCGTGGAAGAACGTCGTTCCAGGACACGAGCGCGAGATCTTCCCGCGTTTGCGGACAGCGCTCGATGACTACGCGGCGAGTAACGGCGAGCTGCGCCTGACCGTCCCAATGGCGTACATCGAAGCGACGGCGCGATAATTAACGCCATCGGGAGGATTCCAATGCGATCCATTTCCGCAGTCTTCTGCGCGCTGCTCGCCGTGTCCGCGTTCGCTGACACCCCCACCACTACCGCAACTTCGTCCGCCCAATCGTCGAGCGTGACGATTCCGCTGACGCGTTACGAGGAGCTGCAGAAGTCGACCGAGAACGCCTCGGCGACAGTGATCGACACGCTGTCGCTCGCTGGAACCTTCCACGATCACAACCTTTCGATGACATTCACCGGCCGCAGCGTCGGCGCGCGCGCGGCGACCACAGTCATCAGCGGTGCGCCTGACCTCACGCTCTCCGGCTGCAGCGGCGACGCGCTTCTCACCCGCAGCAGCAAAGGCGTTTACGACCTCATCGCGCTCGCTCCGTCGTTTACCGTTCGCTGCGATGCGCGGCCGAGCGGCAGCGATCGGATTCGCATGGACGTCGCGCAGTCCGTGCTCGCCGTGCGCTCCGCCGTTGCGGACGGAGAGCTCGTGCCGGGCGAAGACGGCGCCGACGACGTCCGCGGCTACTCGCTCGTGCGGCAGGTCGCCGGCGGCAGCGAGACTCTGGCCGCAACCGCCACCGGCCGCTATCTCATCACGCTGCTGCCCGACACCACGCGCTTTCGCTACGTCATCCAGATCCACAATCCGAATCGCAGCACGTCGCCGCTGCTCATCCACCTCGTCTCCGGCGAGCACCTGCAACAGATCGACTCTGCCGCGCCGTACGAGCCGAAGGACGGCAGCTACGCCTTCGCCATGCCGCCCGGCGACACGACGATCACGATGACCGGCGAGCTGCAGGGGACGACGTTCGCGCCGCCGGTCGAGGCCAGCCTGCAATACGTCGTCGTCGAATCGCATCCGCTGCTTCGTCCCGCGATGAAGTCGGCCGCGAAACGCCTGAGCACCGGCGAGACCGGCATCGAGACGCAGTACCGCGGCGCGCTCGCCTTCGAGATCGGCCCGCGCGAACGCATCTCCTGGACGGTCACGCGCCTCGAGGCGATGCGCGCGATCAGCTACGCCGTACGCAACATGACTCACACGCTCTTCGTCCCGGCGAACGGCCTCGTTCTCGGCGAGTCGGATCTCTTTCTCGACAATCAGGGCGCGCCCGAAGTCGTCCTGCCGCCGAAGCCGGAGCCGACGTTCGTCAGCCTGCAGAACGAGCCGGTGCTGATGACGAAGAATGCCGCGGGCGAATTGAGCGTGCCGCTCTCCGCGGGCATGCAGCACGTCATCGTCCAGCACCGGCAAGCGATCGCGCACTTGCCGATCGTTTTGGCGCAGCTGCAGGTGCCGCGGCTGCCGGTTCCGGCGACGTACACGAACGTCAACATTCGCTATCCCGATCACTGGATTCCGTTGTGGCAATCATTCGCCAGCCGCGGAACGATCTGGCGCCCCGAGGCGATGACGACGATCGCGTTTCTGCTGTTGCTGCTGTGGGTGGAGCGCGCACTCGCCTTGGTCAACGTCAGCCTGCGGACGCGCGCGATCACCGCATTCCTGCTGGCATTCGTCTCGATGGTGATTCCGATCGTCCTGTGGATCGTCGTCCTCGGATGCGGCGCGCTGACGTTGTTGTGGATCGTTGCCCAACGCCGCGCGATCTCGCTTCCACGAATCATCGGTGTCGTCGCTGTCGCCGCCCTGCTTCTGGTTCTCGCGTTTGTCTACACGGCCGCAGACAGATCGCTTTCGCGCGTTACCAGCAGCGACTCCGGCGGAGGACTGGCCGCCAGCGTGAATACCGGTATCAATTCCGGAGTCACAGACACGGTTGCGACCAAACTTGAGCCACCACCGCCGCCACCACCTGCCCTGTCGCAAGGAGTTCCGGTTCGTACCGGGTTTGCGTATCAGGGTCTTCCTGCAAAATTCGAACTGCCGGACGGTGTGCGCGGTGGATCGTTCAGCGAGCAATTGCTTTCGCCCGATCGCCCGCAGACGGTCGTCCTCGTACTGCTCTCGATGACGCTCGTCACGTGGCTGTCGGTGGCGATGGGGATTGTCGCCGCGTGGATGCTGTGGCGCGAGCGAACGACGATCCGCAATTCGGTGAAGGAGAAGCTCGAAGCGGCGGCGGCGCCGGTCGCTCCGGTGGTGGCCTAGTCGATCATCCCCGCTTTTGCGGCCCGGTCGAAGACCCAACGCGATCCTTCCTTGACCATGCGAACGAGGAAGATCGCGTTCTGCCCTTCGAAGATCTCGCCTTCGACGGTGAGAATGGCGCTATCGCCTCGCAGCTCGCCGCCGGTGATCTTGCCGGCTTTTTTCGGAAGCCAGAAGCCGAGGGTCTGGATGGCGTCGTCGAGGTTTTCTTTGGGCGTGCGGTAGGACTCGTCGAACGACTCGAGGTTCTTCGCGGTCACGTTTCCTTTGATCCCTTCCCAGCTCTTCTTCGCGATCGCCGTCTGAAGCGCCTTGAACGCCTTCCCCGCTTCGCCGCCATCCGCGGGCAGTTTCGTCCCGGCGGGCGGACTCGTTACCTCGGTCGAGAACTTCAGATCGATCGCGTATTCATCGCCATCCATCGTCTTCAGCGGCTTCGGTGAGAAAAGATGTCCGGCCACCTTCGACGGCGTATTCGTGGTCATGTCGGCGGTCATCCGGCTGCCGCTCATCTCCACGTACTGCGTCATCGTGTCGGAGTAGGTCGCGTTCATACTCACGTCGTTGTCGGGGCGGACCCACAGCAGCACGTAGTTGTGATCGCGCAGCGCTTTCTGATTGATGACGTTCGTATGCGGATCGAGCTCGTTCACCGCCTCCGCGACGTCGATCCGCTCCTCGGATAACACGACTTCGATCGCCGACTTACGCGCGTCGCGCTGATCGTGCGTCGCGTATGCCGCCGCGTACTTTGGCTTGATCGGAGGCCGCTTGCCGGCGGTGAATTGACCCGAAGCCTCGCCGCCGAGGGCGATGACAGGAGAAAGGAGGGCGAGAAGAGCGCAGGCCGGTCTGGAAATCATCGAAAAACCGTAAGTCCGCCGCAACGCGCGGTCAAGTCATACTCTCCGCATGACGCTGCTCTTCGGGCTGCTCTTCGGATCGATCGGGACGGTCTACATGATCTACGGCAAGCGCCAGTCGAGCGCCATCCACATCGTCGTCGGCGCCATCCTCCTCGTCTATCCTTACCTCATCTCGAACGCGATCCTCGTGGTCATCGTCGGCGCGATCCTGACGGCGATCCCGTTCGCCCATCAGCGGGGACTGATCTGATGACCGAATCGATTCCACTGAGTTGTCCCTACTGCGGCGAGCCGGTCGAGCTGGCCGTCGAAGACACCGGCTGGAGCCGGCAGTCGTTCGTGCAGGACTGCCCCGTGTGCTGCCAGCCGTGGCAGGTCGAGCTGACGCGCGACGCGTACGGCGACTGGAGCGCGACGCTGCGGACCGGGGATGAGTGAGTGCATCGGCGATAAGCAGGTTCCGACACTGCATCTTGCGAAAGCACAGACAAGAGTGTCTGTGCCACACAGACTGCGCCTGTAGCAGCATTTGATTCGTAGTCACGATGCGTGTGGCACAGACACTCTTGTCTGTGCTAGTGAGGCTCGCAACGCCGATCACGATCAATCCGGGTTCGTCGCCCACACCGACAGCTCGGTGACGAAGCCGCGGTCGTCCATCTCCAGCATCGACAGCGCGGCGTGCGCGATCTCGATGGCGCGAAGTTTCCGTTCGCTCTGCGGACGGCCGCCGCGGAAAAAGTCGGTCTGCACCTCGCTGGGATTGATCTGCATCACGCGGATGTCGTGCTTGCGAAGTTCGGCGCGCCAGCACTCCGTCATCCCTGACACCGCGAACTTGCTCGCGGCGTAGGCGGTGCCGCCGGCGAATCCGCGAACACCTGCCGATGACGACATGTTGATGATGTTGCCGCGCTTGCGGCTGATGAAGTGGCGCGCCGATTCGCGCGCCACCACCATCGCGCCGAAAACGTTCGTGGCGAAGACGCGCTGCATCTCGGCGAGATCCGTCTCGACCAGCGGTCCGAACGAACCGAAGCCGGCGTTGTTGATCAGAACGTTGTAGTCCGGGAGCAACTCGATCGTCTTCTGCACGACGGCGATCGCATCCGCTTCGACGCTGACGTCCGCACGCAGGCCGTGCGCACCGATCGACTTCGCGGCCGCCATCGCCTTCGGTTCGTCGCGTCCGCAGATCACGACCTCGGCGCCGCGTTCTTTCAGTTGCTTCGCGATTTCGAATCCGATTCCGGAGCTGCCACCGGTGACAAGAGCGCGCGCGTCGGTGAGTTTCATGCGCGGATTCTATGTCTCACTTGCAACCGCGCACTTCCGCGGCAGCGGCCAACGCAGTCGGAAAGAGATCGTGCGCAGCGCGCGCATGCGCACATCGCCCTTTGCCGCGCATGCGTGCCAGCCGCATCTGCAGCCGGTAACTGCCGGGATCGATCTGCGCGGCGCGTTCGAGCGAGGCGCGATCGCTGTGCGTCGCGTAGATGTCCATCGCCACGATCTGCGACGCGCTCCGCACGATGCCCGCGATCGAAATCAACAGCGCGGCGATGACGGCGAATCGCCAGACCGGGCGCGGCGACGTTTCCTCTGGAATCCACAATGCGCCGAGCGCCGTCCAGACCAGCAGCGCGGGGACGGCCAGCAACAGCACCGCGTCGAACGTTCCCGCGACGATCGCGCCGGCGATGACGCCGAGGAATGCGACCGCGGCGAGCGCTTCCTGAGCGTCGACGGCGCGGCGCAATTGGCGCAGGCCCGATACCGCCAACCGGAAGAACGCCAGCGCGAGCAGGACGAAGGCGGCGATGCCGCGCTCCGAAATGCAGGCGAACAAATCGCTGCTCGGCCAGGGATTCGCCGTCATCCCTCGGTCGTTCGGGTCGCGCGACGGATCGCCGCGCGCGGCGCGAACCGGATAGTCCACCGGCCAGTTTCCCGGTCCCGCCCCGAGCAGGGGATGCCTCAATGTCATCAACAGCGAGGTCACGTACTGCGAGAGCCGCCCGCGTCCGCTCCCCTCCGAATATTCGGCGATGTTGCGGACGGAATCGAGATACGGGTTGCGTCCATGCCAGTGCAGCGCATTCGGCAGCGCGAGGGACAACGCGACAAGAGCCGAGGCGATGACGACGACTCCGATCAGCCGCTTCCAGATCCCCCCGTCGTGCCGCAGCGGCCTGGAGATGATCACCGCCATGATCAACACCAGAATCACCGCGGCGAACGCCAGCCACGCGGCGCGCGATCGCGTCAGAACGAGCGCAGTCACGACGAACCCGCTGGCGACCGCCCATCGCAGGTACGTTCCGCGGCGGTGCGCACGCACCGTACAAAGCAGCAGCAGCGGAAATCCGAACGCGGCCACGTGCGCCACGAAGTTGCGGTTGCCCAGCGTTCCGCCCGGCGCGCGGTTCACCGAGAAAAGTTCGATATCCAATCCGTACGTCTGCAGCAACGACGTCACCGCCGCGACGACGACCGCAATCGCGAGCGCACTGAGGAGCGGACGCGCCAGTCCGGCCTCGCGAAGCGATCGTGCGATCCAGAAGAGCAGGATGCTCGACGCCGTGACCGCCAGCGCGCGCATCGCAAGCCAGCGATTCGTGGCGAAGAGTGCCGAAAGCACGCTGAGCGCGAGATAGCCCGCGAGCAGAAGATCGACGCGCGTGATGCTCATCCGCCACAGGGCGCGGATCGCCAGCAGCCCCGCCAACGCCGCAGTGACGTGCAGCACGAGCTCCTTCGGAACGAAAAAGCGATCGAGCTCAAAAATGTGAAACGTCGTCACCGCGAGCACGACGGCGATCGCGCCAGCCTGCACGACGCGCAAGGCGAGACTTCCGATCGGCCGCGGCTCCACCTCGACGATGCTCATGAATCCGCATTCTCCATCAGGAACCTGATCGTCCGCATTCACGTCCCATCACAAACCGATTGCTGGGAGGCACGAATGATCCGGAAGCTCCTGCCCGCGTTGTTGACCCTTGCCCTCGTCGCCGCAAACGCAACCGCCGGCGATCTCGTTCGCATCGTCCGCTACAAACTCTCCGCGGGGGACATCGCCAGCGGAATGGCGGCGGTCGAGGACTACAAGCGCGCCACCGGCGTCGATACCGAATATCTCGATGCAGTCGGTTGGCTGGCTCGCGGCGCAGAGATGCAGCACCGTCCGGAACTGGCGAAAGAGTACGTCGCCGAACTGCGGCACGAGATTCCGACCGAGAAACCGGAACTCGTCGTTCCTCTCGGCGCGGCGATCGAAGTGGAAGCGAGATTGATCGCGGCGCAGAACGGCCGCGGCGCCGCGATCCGCTTCCTCGAAGGCGAGCTCGCGCATGCGAACGCCGTCTCGCTCCGTTCGCGGATCAACAAGAACATCAACCTGCTGTCGCTGGAAGGAAAACCGGCGCCTGCGCTCGATGCCGCGCAAGTAATCGGCGCACCGGCGCCGTCGCTCGCATCAATGCGCGGCAAACCGGTGCTGATGTTTTTCTTCGCCCAGGGTTGCGGCGATTGCAAAGCGCAAGCGCCGTCGCTCACGCGCGTCTGGCAGAAGTACAAATCATCGGGACTGGCGCTCGTCACCGCGACGCGCTTCTACGGAACGCTCGACGAAAAACCCGCCACACCCGAAGCGGAAACAGCGCAGATCGAGAAAGTATGGAAGGAGTTGTACGCGGGCCTCGACGGCGTGCCGGCCATCATCGATACCGAAACGATGGTGCGCTACGGCGTTTCCGCGACGCCCACATTTGTCCTGCTCGATCGCAAAGGAATCGTTCGCCTCTACGCGCCAACGCGGCTCTCCGAGGCTGAGTTGTCGCGGCGGATCGACGAGGTGCTGGCCGAAGCGCCGTAGAATCAGCGCATGAATGAAAGCGTTCGCGGCGCCGGCGGCACCAACGGTGGCATCGGTCTCTTCCTCATCGGCCTCGGCATGGCAGTCGCCGGCGGCTGGCTGCTCACGAACCAGGTCACCGTCACCTCCGCCTTCTGGCAGTGGGGCGGCTACAACACGTTCGGACTGTCGCTGATCCCGCTGATCGTCGGCATCGGCTTTCTCTTCTTCAACGGCCGCTCGATCGTCGGATGGCTCCTCACTTTCTGCGGCGCGATCATCATCCTCGCCGGCATCATCACGAACCTCGAGATCTACTTCCGCCCGACGTCGCTGTTCAATACGGTGATGATGCTGGCGCTACTGGCCGGCGGCATCGGACTGGTAGCGAGGTCGCTACGGGCTCGGTGAATCTTCGTTCGAATTGAGATAGCCGATTCGCTTCTTCTCCTTCGCGGGCGGCTGGAGCAAGCCGCGGATCGCGTCGAAGACGATCTGGAACTTGCCGTCATAAAGCTCCTCGAGTTCATCGATGCGCCGGGCGAGATCCGCGTGCTCCGAAATGATCTTCCGGAGGTAAACGAATGCCCGCACGATCTCGATGTTGACCGCGATCGCGCGCTTGCTGCGCAGGACGCTGGAGAGCATCGCGACGCCGTGTTCGGTGAATGCGTACGGAGCGCTGCGACGGCCGCCTCGTAAGTTTGAGATCACAAATTGTGATCTCAAACTCGCGAACTCGCGCTTCGTCAGTCGAAACATGAAATCGCGCGGGAAGCGAGTCCTATTGCGAGTTACCGCCTGAATCAGTTCGCGCGTTTCGACCGCGTAAAGTGCGGCCAGGTGAGCATCGAGCATCACTTTCTGACCGCGAATGAGGAAGATGCTTTGACGAATTCGATCGGCGATTGCTTTCGTTTTTGCAGTCATCGTTTTCTCCGATCAGTGTCCCGACGATTGCTTCTGCTGCGCTTCCGCGTGCGCGCAATCCGGACACTCCAGGATCTGACGCAGAAACATTTCCATGACCTTGTCGGGAAGGTTTTCGTTGATGTAGATGCTGCCGCCGCGTCGTTCGATCTCTGCCTTCAGTCTCCTAATTGTCTTGTTCATACGCACTCCTTTCGTCACCGAGGCTCCCTCGGAAATTCGCGGAGTGCAACTTCTTCTACTGTGAGTAGAACGCTACGTCTCGCCGCGCGCGACCAATGCGGCCGCGGCGAGGTCGCCGGTCACGTTGAGAATGGTGGAGAACGTGTCGGGAATCGCGTCGACGGCGATGAGCAGCCCGATGCCTTCGGCCGGTAATCCGATGGTGAGAAAGAGCGGCGTGAGCATGATGAACGCGCCGCGCGGAATGCCCGGCACAGCGAAGGCGAGAAAGACGGCGGCGAAGGCGATGATGGCAAGTCCGCTGGCGTGAATCGGCACACCGTAGAACCAGCCGACGAAGAGCGCGCCGACAGTCCACGACAACGGCGCAGCGATCTTGAACGTAGAAACGGCGAGCGGCAGGACGAAGCCGGTCGTCGCCGGCGGCAGTTCCAGTTGCTCGGCGCTTTCGACAAGCGCCGGCAACGACGCGATCGACGAACTAGAGCTGAACGCGATGAGCTGCGACGGTAGTGCGGCGCGCGAAAAGCGGCGCATCGGAATCCGTCCGAAGATCGCGACGACCGGGTAGAGCAGCGACGTAACGACGAGACACCCCACCGAATACGCCACGATGTAGAAACCGATCGCGCCGGCCAGCGCCGTTCCGGCGTGCGTGGCGAGCGGCAGCACCAGCGCGAACACTCCAACTGGTGCGAGCATCACTACCCATCGCACCAGCGTCAGCATCGCGTCGCCGAGAGCTTGGAAGAATCGCGTCAGTGTTGCGCGCGTCGTCGTCGAGCTTCGCGCGACCGCAAGCGCGAAAAGCAGCGTGAACAGGATCAACGGCATCATCGCTCCCGACGCCGCGGCGCCGACGGGATTCGATGGAAGCAGCGACGTGAGCCAGGTCGAGAACGTCTGCGATTGTCCGCCGGCCGCGATCTGCCCTGCCGCTTCCGCCGCGCCGGGCGGCAGTTGCGGCGCGCCGAGGCGTTGCGGAAGCAGGCGGAAAAGCGCGGGACCGAACGGCATCACCACGATCGCGGTTCCGACGAGCAGCAGCACGAACACGATCAGCGTTCGCACGCCGAGGCGGCCGATCGATTTCACGTCGGACGCCGATGCGACCGCGGTGATCAGCAGTGAGATCACCAGCGGGATCACCGTCATGCGGATCGCGTTGACCCACAACGTTCCGACCGGTGCGACGGCATCGGCCGCGCGAATGAGTACGTCGTTGTGCGACGCCGCGATGACGATGCCGAGGATGATCGCTGCGGCGACGGCGAGGAGGACGAGTCTGCTTTCTTTCACCTCGGCATCACATCATCAAATCGCCGCCGTTGATATCGAACGATGCGCCGGTGATGTACCCGGCCTCCTCCGAAGCCGCAAAGCAGATCAGATCGGCCACTTCGAGCGAGGTGCCGAGGCGCGAAACGGGATAGCTCGCCGCAAGCTGCGCCAGCAACTCCGGCGACGCGTTCTCGTGCGTCAGTTCGGTGTCGATCATGCCGGGACAGATCGCGTTAACAGTGATCCCGAACTTCCCCAGCTCCTTCGCCGACGCGCGCGTGAGGCCGAGAAGTCCCGCCTTCGAGGCCGTGTAGTGCGCGCCGCCGAGAGTGCTGACCATGCGTCCGGCGGAGGAGGAGATATTAATGATGCGGCCGTAACCTTGCGCCCTCATCGCGGGCAGCACGGCCTTCGTGAGCAGAAACGGCGCAACGAGGTTCACTTCGAGCGCCTGGCGGAATTCGTCCGCCGACAGATCGGGAAAACGCGTCGAACGCGCGAACGCTGCGTTGTTGACGAGGATGTCGATGCGTCCAAACCGTGCCAGAGTTACGCGCACGATCTCCTCGGGGACACCAGGCGCAGCGACGTCGCCCGGAACGGCGATCGCGCGATCGCCGATCTCGCCCGCCAGCGATTCCGCGCGTTGCCGATCGCGCACGTTCACGGCGACGGACGCGCCGCGCTCGTGCAGCCGCTCCGCCGCCGCGCGCCCAAGTCCGCGCGCAGCACCGGTGATGATGGCGACGCGTCCGGTGAAGTCAGTCATTCTGCCGCGAGAACAGCTCCACCACGATCTGCGGGAAACGATGCCCCAGCTGCTCGCCCGTGTACGTCGCCTCGTACGTCATGCCGAGGCGCGCGGCGACGCGTTTCGACGGCTCGTTGCCGGGATCGATGATCGCCACGACGCGCGGGCGCTTCAGCGTTTCGAGGACGTGGCGCATCGCGGCGGCGCCGGTTTCGGTGGCGTAGCCGTGGCCCCAGGCGTCGCGGGCCAGGATCCAGCCTATTTCGAGATCAGCGGTGGTGCCGAGCGGTTGCGTGCCGCCGAGACCGACGACGCGATTGGTCGCCTTCTCCACGATCGCGCCCATGCACATGTCGTGTTCCGCGAGCTGGCGCGCCTGGCGTGCGAACCACTCGTCCACTTCCGTTTCCGTGTACGGCTTTCCGCCGTGCACGTACTGCGTCACCTCGGGATGCGACATGATAGCGGTGAAAGCCGGACGGTCGTCCGGCTGCCAGGGTCGGATCACGAGACGTTCGGTCTCGAGGCGAAACATGAAGCGGGCTACTTCTTGTCTTTCTTCGGCTTCTTCGTCTCTTTTTTCCGCGCGTTGTTGCCTTTGGCCATGATGTCCTCCTCAGGTTTTGTGACGGGCAATGGTAACGCAGTGCAGGAACGGATCATGTAATCCAATCGTCCATGCGCAAGACGATTCCCTTTCTTCTCCTGCTGATCGCATATGGCTGCGGCGAGACGGCGAAGTTGCCGGTGGAAGCGGTGATGGGACCGCATCCCACGCTCGTCGAGCCGAAGCCGCAGCTCATCCCGACATTTCAGATTGCGCCGGCGAAAGGATGGCCGCCGGGCACGACGCCGATCGCCGCGCCGGGATTCAGCGTCAACGCGTTCGCCACCGGACTCGATCATCCGCGCTGGCTGTACGTCCTGCCGAATGGAGATGTGCTCGTTGCCGAGACGAATGGACCGGAGCGGCCCGACGACCGCAAAGGGATCAAGGGCTGGTTCATGAAGAAGATGTCGAAGAAAGCCGGCGGCGCGGTGCCGAGCGCGAATCGGATCACGCTGCTTCGCGATGCGGATGGCGACGGCGTCGCGGAAACGCGAACCATTTTCCTGCAAGGACTGACGTCGCCATTCGGCATGGAGCTCGTCGGCAACGATTTTTATGTCGCTGATACCGACGCCTTGCTGCGCTATCCGTATGCCGAGGGGAAGATCGCCGGCAACGCGAGGAAGATTGCTGACCTGCCGGCGGGAACGATCAATCATCACTGGACCAAAAACGTGATCGCCAGCCGCGACGGTGCGCGGCTCTACGTCTCGATCGGATCGAACAGCAACGCCGCGGAGAACGGACTGGACAAGGAAATCGGCCGCGCCGCGATCATGGAGATCGACCGCACTACCGGCCGCTCGCGCATCTTCGCGTCCGGACTTCGCAATCCGGTCGGCATGGCCTGGCAGCCGCAAAGCGGCGCGCTCTGGACCGCGGTCAACGAACGCGACGAGATCGGCAGCGATCTCGTGCCCGACTACATGACGTCCGTGAAAGACGGCGGCTTTTACGGCTGGCCGTTCAGCTACTACGGTCAACATGTTGATGATCGCGTCAAGCCGCAGCGCCCCGATCTCGTCGCTTCCGCCACCGTTCCCGACTACGCCCTCGGCGCGCACACGGCATCGCTGGGCCTCACGTTTTATGACGCCAAACTCTTTCCCTCGCGCTACTCCGGCGGCGCGTTCGTCGGCCAGCACGGTTCCTGGAACCGCAAGCCGCTCAGCGGCTACAAAGTGATCTTCGTGCCGTTCGCTGACGGCCGTCCGAATGGACCCGCCGAGGACGTGCTGACGGGATTTGTCGACGAAAAGGGCGATGCGGACGGGCGGCCGGTCGGCGTCGCCGTCGACAAATCCGGCGCTCTCCTCGTCGCTGACGACGTCGGCAACACGATCTGGCGCGTAACGCCGAAGTAACTCATACGGTTGAGTTTACCGGCACCAATCTCGCAATATCGGAGGGTGGAGGTACATCATGGCTTCGAAGAAAATTCAGGCAGGACTGTTGAGCTTCGCGCTCCTTTTGCCCGCCGGTAGCACCTTCGCCGCAACCCATCATCATCACTATCGCCACCATCGACATCACTACAGCCAGGCCCGCGGCGCCGTCATCGGCGCGGTAGCGGGCGCGGCCATCGATCACCATCAGCCAATCAAAGGCGCGCTCGTCGGTGCAGCCGTCGGCGAAGGCGTGCAGATCCTGCGCAACCACAAAGCGCACTAACTGCGTTCCACGAAGGGCGCAGAGTTCTCTCTGCGCCCTCTGCGTCTCTGCGGTGAAAAGCCTTATCGTACCGGCGTGCTGAAACTAGCGATCCTCCTCCTCGCCCTCACGGAACCGAATCAACGCGCCATCCTCACCGAGTTCATCGACTTCCTTGCCATCCCCAACCTAGCTTCGGACGCCCCAAACATCGCTCGCAACACCGCAGCGATCCGCGCCATGTTCGAAAAACGCGGCGTGACGACAAAGCTCCTCACACTCGACAACGCGCCGCCGATCGTCGTCGCCGACGTCCCCGCTCCCGGCGCGAAGAAAACGATCGCGTTCTACGCGCATTACGACGGACAGCCGGTGGATTCAAAACAATGGCAAAGCCCGCCGTGGACGCCGGTCATGCGCGATGCCGCCGGCAACGACGTCGACTGGCGCACCGTGCCGCTCAATCCCGAATGGCGCCTCTACGCGCGCTCCTCCGGCGACGACAAGGCTCCCATCATCGCCATGGCCGCCGCGCTCGATGAGCTGCGCAAGTCCGGCCGCACGCCGAACGTCAATCTCCGCTTCGTCTTCGAAGGGGAAGAGGAAGCCGGCTCCCCTCACCTCGGCGACTACCTCGCCAAGTATCCCGACGTCCTCCGCCCCGACGCCTGGATCCTCTGCGATGGTCCCGTCCATCAAAGCCGCCGCATGCAACTCGTCTTCGGCGCGCGCGGCGTGGTCGACGCCGAGCTGACGGTCTACGGTCCGGTCAAGGGTCTGCACGATGGCCACTACGGCAACTGGGTCCCGAATCCGATCATCCGCCTCACGCACCTGATCGATTCGATGCGCGACGAGACCGGCCGCATCCTCATCAAACATTTCTACGACGACGTAAAGCCCTCCTCGGCCGCGGAACAGGAAGCGATCGCGAAGATGCCGCCGGTCGAAGCGGATCTGAAACGCGAGTTCGGCATCGCAGCAACAGAGAGTGAAAATCTCAACGAGTCGCTGATGCTCCCCGCCCTCAACGTCCGCGGAATCCAGTCCGGCCACATCGGCGCGCTGGCCTCGAACACGATTCAGACTGAGGCCACCGCATCGCTCGACTTCCGCCTCGTGCCAGCAGAGACACCTGACTCGATCAGAAAACTCGTCGAACAACACCTCGAGTCGCAGGGCTACACGATCGTCCGAACAACTCCTGACGCCGCCACCCGCCTCGCCCACCCGAAAATCGCGAAACTCACCTGGGGCGCCGGCTACCCGCCCGCCCGCACACCGCTCGACCTGCCGCTCTCTCAACAAATCGCAGCACTCATGTCTAACACCGGACACCCACCCATCCGCGTCCCCACCCTCGGCGGCAGCATCCCGATGTACCTCTTCCAACAGCCGAACAACACGCCGGCCCTGATCCTCCCGATCGCCAACCACGACGACAACCAGCACGCCGCAAATGAGAACATCCGATTGCAGAATCTGTGGGATGGGATTGAGGTGTATGTGGGGCTTTTTGAGGGGTTGAAGTGACTGCAGAGCCCCTTCAATCCGGCGTGGTTACCTCGCCCGCGGACGGGATGCTCAGCCGCGCCATCGCTGAGACGCTGGAGGCTCCCCTCGCTGAACGCGCCGATCTCTTCAATCGTCTCGTTCGCGACATCGAAGACTTCATGGCGCGGCATCCCGAGGAACGGCCGTGGACCTGCCGGCTCTACATCGGGACCGACGGCTCTTCGATCTTCCGCGGCGGCGTCGGACACTCGCTCGTGATCGACCCGGCTGGACGCCTCTGGCGCGCCCGCAGCTACGAAGACTTCGAAACAACGTACGCATTCATCGGCGCGTCGTGCGAGATCGATACGCTGACTCCGATTTACGCGCAGATGTTCGAATATCGCCGGCGCTGAGGTGAGTCCCGCCACTTACAGAATTCTCGACGCGGTCGCGGATTCGTTCAATCCGCTGCTGGCGATCATCACGCTCGCTTGTCCGTTCCTGCGAAAGCCGCGGGCGCTTCGGCCGGCGATTTTGTATTACCTCTCAGCCGCCATGGCGATCGGATTCGTCTACCTCGTGCGCGCGGTCGATGCTGCCCAGCAGATCTGGGGCTCGTTCGGACTCGATTTCAGCACCCACTCCGCGTTTGCGGCATCGCTTGCGGTGTCGATGGGCGCATTCCGCCGCAGTTGGATTGGTCCTCTGGCTCTGGTGACAGTCCTGTACTTCTTGTTGGAGTTGATCATGCGGTATCACGGGCTGCTCGACATTCTCTCTTCGGTTGCAGTGGCAGTTCCGGCAGCTTTGGTCGCCCACTTCGTCTTCGCCCATGCAAGGAGGAAAGACCGATCCGCAGATGCCGCAGATTGACACAGATAAAAAGCGCCATCTGCGAAACATCTGCGTCATCTGCGGATAGGCTTTCCGAAACATCATGTCCAAAGCCCGTCTCGAAACCTTCACCGACGGTGTGATCGCCATCCTGATCACGATCATGGTGCTGGAGTTGCGCGTACCGCATGGGGCGGACTGGAGCGCGCTGCGGCCGCTGGTTCCGCTGCTGCTCTGCTACGCGCTCAGCTTCATCTACCTGGCGATCTACTGGAACAACCACCACCACATGTTCCAGACCGTCGACCGGGTCAACGGGCGGATTCTGTGGGCGAACATGCACCTGCTCTTCTGGCTCTCGCTCGTTCCCTTCGCCACGGGATGGATGGGCGAGAACGATTTCGCGCCGCTGCCGACCGCGCTCTACGGCTGCGCGCTGCTGATGGCCGCAATCGCGTACACGATTCTGGTGAAGGTGATCATCGCCCATCAAGGCGCGCACTCGAAGCTGAAGGCAGCGATCGGCAACGACGTCAAGGGACTGATTTCGGCGGGACTCTACGTCGCCGCCGTCCCGCTGGCATTCGTCCATCGCGAGATCTCCTGGGCGATCTTCGTGACCGTGGCGTTGATCTGGCTCGCGCCCGACCGGCGCATCGAGAAGAAGATCGAGTCAGGCACGCTCGCTGGTTAGCAATCAGGATGACAGCTTCTTGTTCACGAGGAGCGTGGCTGGACGAAGTGATCCGAACGTGATGATGGCCAGGAAGACCGAGGCGATGGCAGATCCCACCGAACGCGTCGTGCAGCCGTTCGCGGCGAAACTCTTCGCGTACTCCGAACCGTGGCGGATGTCATCGATGATCGCCTCGCCGCCCGGCTTTAGTACGCGCGCGATCTCATCGATCGCCTGCCGGCGTCCCGTCGCGTCGTAAACGTTGTGGATGGCCGAGCAGGAAACGATCACGTCGAACGTCGCGTCGGGAAACGGGATCTTGCGCATGTCCGCGGTCTGCACGTCGACGCGATCGGCCACTCCCTCCGCTTCCGCGTTCTGCATCGTCGCCTCGGGGCGATTGCCGGAGAGGTCCTCCGCCTGCCACAGATCGATGCCGGACGCAGTTCCCGTCGTCAGCCGTTTCGCCGCGCCGACCAGCATCAGTCCGCGGCCGCAGCCGACATCGAGCACGCGTTCCGCTCCGGTCCAGCGATGGTTGTCGAGCAATTGTTCGCGCGTGCGCATCTTGCCGATTTTGCTGTCGTACAACATCCAGATCGCCATGACGAAGCAGCTGGCCGCGGGCCACGGCGCGATGTGCGACAGCGGAAGGATCACGCCGCCGCCTCCGACGTTGCCGGACCACCAGCCGAGTCGCGCAGTGATCCAGATCAGGAATCCAGCCGCGGTGACGAGGAGCAGATTGCGGATCACGCCGGGCGCATCGACGCCGTAGTCGGGACTCTTCATGACATTACTGTAGCGGTTTCGGCGGACGCGCAGCTGATGTGCTAAAACGCTCGGAGGAGCTAATTACGCATGAAAACGATTGCCAATCTCGCCGCCGCAATGCTGCTCGCCACCGCCACGTTTGCCGCCGACGTCCCCGCGCCCGCTCCGCCGGCCGAGGGAACCGCGGCTCCGAAGTTCAATCTGCCCAGTCAGGATTCGCCGTCCGTTTCGCTCGACCAGTTCAAGGGCAAGTGGGTCGTCCTTTACTTCTACCCGAAGGACTTCACCTCGGGATGCACGCTCGAAGCGCACAACTTCCAGCGCGATCTCGCCAAATACGAGGCGAAGAACGCGGTCATCGTCGGCGTCAGCGAAGACAACGTCGACTCGCACAAAGGCTTCTGCACGAAGGAAGGACTCACGTTCAAAGTCCTCGCCGACACGCCCGAGCACACCGTGGCCACGAACTACGGCTCGGTGATGATGCACGACGGAACGGCGTACGCGTCGCGCAACACGTTCCTCATCGATCCGAAGGGCGTGATCCGCAAGGTGTACCTGAAAGTGAAGCCGCCGATGCACAGCGACGAGGTGCTGGCCGATCTCGACTCTCTGCAAGCGAAGAAATAGCTGGTAAGGTGCGCGCGGAGGCTTTCATGTCAAAGATCAACGGAGAAAAGGCGCGCGCCGCAATCGAGCGCCGCCGCCGCACCGCACAACGCGTGAAGGACCGCGCCCGCCGCGAAGAAATCACGCAGGCCGCCGCGGCCCATCCCGCCGCGAAGAAGAAAAAGGACGCGAAGTAGTTTTCGGGGAGTCATCCTTACCCGCGATACTGACATCGAGAGCCCTTCTCCTCCGGCGTCTTCTTGCCGGGGGAGAAGGTGCCGAAGGCGGATGAGGGGGTGCCGCCCCTCACCCGCACTCCGCTTCGCTTCGTGTCTCCCTCTCCCCGCAAAAACACGCGGGGAGAGGGACTCTCGATGACGACGGTGCTCCACAAAAATGCAGACCATCCTCATCGTCGACGATGATCCGAGCGTCGGACTCGGACTCGCTGTCGCGCTCGAGCGCGACGGGCGGCGCATCATCGTCTGCCGCGATCTCGAATCGGCGCAGATCGTCCTCGGCGTGGAGCCGGTGACTGACGTCGTCACCGACGTCAAGCTCTCCGGACTGTTCCGTTTCGAAGGGCTGGAGTTCATCACCGAGATCATGAACGTGGCGCCGTCCGCGCGCGTGATCCTGATGACGGGACATATCTCCGACGAGCTCGAAGCCGAGGCGGAGAGGCGCGGCGCGGATGCCGTGCTGTCGAAACCGTTCGAGACGAAGACGCTGGACGCGCTGCTGAGCGAGCGAACCGGCGATGCGGCGCCATCGTTAGTGATCGTGCCGACGATGGGCGAGATCATCCCCAGCAGCGACCTGCGTCCGCAGTTCCAGCCGATCGTGTCGCTCGCCGATCGATTGATTCACGGCGTCGAATCGCTGGCGAGGTTCCGCGCCGGCGATCCGTTCAACCGGCCGGATCTTCTCTTCGCGTACGCCGCGCGGCGCAAGGATGTCGCTCGACTCGAAGCGGCCTGCCTCGAAACGACTCTGCGCGAGGCGGTGACGTTTCCCGAATCGCTGCGGCTGTTCCTCAACATCCATCCCGCCGCGCTCGACGACGTCAGCATCGCCGCGACGCTCGCTGCCTCGGCGCGGCAGAACGGCATCGACCTCACGCGCGTCGTTCTCGAGATCACCGAGCAGCAGGAGCTTCGCCAGAACCCCTCTCTCTTCGACGCGATCGAACAACTTCGCACCCTCGGCGTCCGCTTCGCATTCGACGACGTCGGCGTCGCCTACTCGCATCTCCCGCTGATCGAACGAATCCGTCCCGCCTATCTGAAAATCAGCCAGCTCTTCGGAACGCAATTCGAATCGGATCCGACGAAGACAAAGATCATCCGCAACATCGTCGCCCTCGGCGCGGAGTTCGGATGCGACATCATCATCGAAGGAATCGAGGATGAGTCCTCCGAAGCCGCCGCCCGCGACCTCGGCATCAAATTCGGACAGGGGTATCTGTTCGGAAGGCCGGCCGATGCACCACGTTCAGCCAGGTAACCTTGCACCAGCACAGACAAGAGTGTCTGTGCCACATTGGCCACTGGTACTTGAACGAATGCTGCTATGGGCAGGGCTCGTGTGGCACAGGCACTCTTGTCTGTGCTGGTGAGGCTCGGGAGAGCCGAGAAAATCATCCGGCTTGCATGTCCGCATTGGCCTTGCCTTCAACCCATACGCGCCAGAGCCACGGATACTCATCTGCTGACCCAACCAGACCCGCACGAACCGGATTGTCGCAGACATACTCGAGTTTCGCCTGCGACGATTCAAAGTTTCTGACGACGTGATCGAAGGATTCATCAAGCCATAGAGTTCCGCTCCGTCCCAGGAGTTGATTGATTCTTCGCGCCGACACACCTTTGATTCCTTTCATCACTTCGGCTAGCGGATACGGAACGTCGTCTTGATCGTGGAGCAATGTAAAGATCAGATGAACGTGATCCGGCATCACGAGCGCCACCTTCATGAAGATCTTCTTGAGGTGCTCATGAATAGCGTGGTGAAGTGCAATCGTTCGTGCTCCAGGCGGGAGAACCAACCGATTGAGTGTGAAGGTGACGAATAGCGAGCGATCGGCTCTTACTAGGTGTGGCAGATTGCGTCGATAGAAACCTCTCAGAGCCAGCGGACTTTGCATGCACAAAGTCTCCCTCGGAGTTTTCACAGATGTCGAGCTTCTACTGGCAGTGGAGGGTTGCAGGTTCAGACATCTCATCTTGCAAGAGCACAGACAAGAGTGTCTGTGCCACACACTCTCCTGCCTGTAGCAACGGCACTCCAAGTACGAGACGGCAATCGGCACAGATGATGAGGCTCGGGAGAGTTGAGAAATCACTCCCCCCTGATCATCGCGTAAATCGTCGGCGTCACGACGAGCGACAGCATCAGGGCGAAGAGCAATCCTCCGATTACGCAGATGGCGAGCGGTTGCAGCAATTCGGAGCCGGAGCCGAGCGATAACGCCAGGGGGAGCATGCCGAGCATGGCGGCGAGGGATGTCATGAGCACCGGGCGGAAGCGGCGGCGGCCGGAGCGGCGGAGGGCGGTGGTGAGGTCTTCGCCGGCGCGGAGGTGGTCTTCGACGGTGTCGAGCATCAGGATGCCGTTTTTCGAGACGATGCCGACGATCATGATCAGGCCCATCATCGAGACGACGTTGAGCGTGGTGCGCGTGATGAGGAGCGCGGCGAGGCTGCCGGAGAGCGCGAGGACGGCGCCGGCCACGATGGCAGTCGGGTGCGCGAACGAGCGGAACTCGACCACGAGTACGAGGAAAACGAGCGCGATGGCCAGGCCGAGAGCAACGAGGAGCTCGCGGAACGACGCCTGCTGTTCCTGATACAAGCCGCCGAACTCGATGGTGGTTCCGGCGGGAAGATGGACCTTGCTCGCCAGTTGCGACTTGATGTCCGCAATCGCGGAGCCGAGGTCGCGGCCTTCGAGACGCGCGGTGACGGACACTGCTTGCCGCAATCCTTCGCGTCCGATCTCGGTCTGGCCGGGATCGTAGTTGATGGTCGCAATCTGATCGATGCGCACGTAATTGTTCGACGACGGCGCGCGGATCGGCAGCGCGCGCAGATCGCCGAGTTGCGGACGCGGTCCGCCCAGGAGAACGCGGACTCCCACTGCGCGTCCGTGCTCGATGACATTTGAGACCACGTCGCCGCCGAGTGCTGTAGTCATCGCTTCGTTCACATCGGCGGCTGTGACTCCGTAGAGCGCGGCGCGCTGCGGATCGATCTGGAACGTGACTGCCGGGCCGCTGACCACGATGCCGTTGAAGACGTCGACGACGCCGTCGATCTTGCCGATCACCGCGGCGATCTCCTGCGCGGCGCGGTGCAGCGCGGCGGCATCTTCGCTGAAGACGCGAATCTCGATCGGTTCCGGCGAACTGACCAGATCGCCGATGAGATCGGAGAGGATGCCGAGGAATTCGACGCGCAACGCCGGCTCGGTCGATTCGATCTTGTGCCGCAGCGCGCTCGTGACCTCCTCGGTCGACGCGGAGTCTTTCAACTTCACGGCGAAGTCGCCGGTGTTCGGCTCCGTCACGCCGGCCAGTCCTAGTTGCAATCCTGTCCGTCGCGAGTAGCCCTCGACTTCCGGCGTCTCCTTCAGCATCGCCTCGACGTGGCGCAGCATGCGGTCAGTCTCGTCGAGCGACGCGCCGGGCGGCGCAACGTAATCGAGGATGAAGCCGTGCTCCTCGAACTCCGGCAGAAACTCCGAGCCGAGCCCTTTGTAGATGAAGAAGGTAAGCACCGCGACGGCGGCGATAACGATGAGAACGAGACGCCGCCGCGCCAGCGCGTGCGTGAGCAGCCATTCGTAGGCGTTGAGGAGCGTGGTCTCGCGGTCTCGCGGTTGCGCGGTTTCGGCGGGGTGGGCTTCTTGGCGTTTCTTCACACGGATGAACTTTTCGGCAAGCACCGGCGTGAACGTGAGTGCGAGAAAGAGCGACGTGAGCAGCGCGACGCTCATGGTCAGTGCGAGCGATCGAAAGAAGACGCCGGTAATGCCGGTCAGCAGCGCGAGCGGGAGAAAGACGACGACCGGCGTGATGGTGGAGCCGATGATCGGGCCTGCGATTTCGCTGATGGCCTTGTGCACGGCCTCGGCCCGCGATTCGCCGCGTGACATGTGCGTGTAGATGTTCTCGACGACGACGATGGCGTCGTCGATGACCAGGCCGATGGCCGCGGCCACGCCGCCGAGGGTCATCAGATCGAAGCTGAGGCCGACGATCCACATTGCCACGAACGTGACCAGCACCGTGATCGGGATGACCAGCGCGGCGACGAAGGTCGTGCCCCAGTTGCGCAGGAAGCCGTAGAGGATGGCGACGGAGAGAATGAGGCCGATGAGGATGGCATCGCGGACGGAGCTGACGGAGCTGCTGACGAGGAGCGACTGGTCGTAGTACGGCTTCACTTCGACGTCGCGCGGGAGCAGCTTTTTCAGGTGCTCCACTTCCGCTTTCACGCCGTCGGCGACGGAGATGATGTTGGCGGTTGGTTGGCGCAGCACGTTGAGCAGCACGGCCGGACGGCCGTCGGCGGTGACGATGGTGAAGCGCGGCTCGAGGCCGGGCGTGACGGTGGCGACGTCGCCGATGCGCACGGGCACGCTGCTCACGTTCGTGACGACGATCGCGGCGAGATCGTCGATCGACGTCGCTTGTCCGCTCACCAGCGCGAGCTCGAGCTGATGGTTCTCGTTGATCAGACCCGGCGAGGTGATGACATTCGCGTTTTTCACCGCGTCGGAAACCTGCTCCAGCGAAACGCCGCGCGCTTCGAGGCGGGCGCGATCGATGAGCACGTGATACTCGCGCAGTTGCCCGCCGGCGACCTGCACACTTGCCACGCCGTCGATCCGCGCCAGCGGCGGACGAAGCGTGACCTCGGCGAGATTGCGCAGCGTTCCGGGATCGCGTTTCGCCGAGGTGATGCTGTAGCCGATGATGGGAAAGACGGCGAACGTGAGCCGCTCGGTGCGCTCGAACGAGGCGCCGGGCGGCAGCGTGGCAGCGAGCTGCGAGACGCGCGCCTGCACGATCTGCAGCGTCTGGACGATGTCGGTGCGCCAGTCGAAAAAAAGATCGATCTCCGCCGAGCCGCGCGCCGTCGTCGATTTGATCCGCGCGATTCCAGGGATGCCGCTCATCGCTTCCTCGATCGGCTTGGTGACCGAGACGAGCGTCTGCTGGGCCGGAGCTACCCCGTTCTGCGCGACGATGATGATGCGTGGGAAGTCGGTCTGCGGAAACAGCGCGCGCGGAATGCGGGCCAGCGCGATCAGGCCGCCGATCGAAAGCAGCGCGATGACGAGCAGCACGGCGCGCTTCTGATTCGAAACGATCCGGCCGAGGTTCATCAGTCCTTTTCCGCCGGCTGCGCTGCCGGTTTCGGCGCGGCATCGGCGTTCTCGACTTTCGTGCCGTCGGGCAGGCCGTAGTTGCCTTCGATGACGATCGTCTCGCCGCCGCGCAGCCCCGAGGTGATCTGCGTGCGCTCGCGGCTGTGCGCGCCGGTCGTGACTTTCACTTCATGCGCGATCGATTTGCCGTCGACCACCATCACCGTGCCGCTGTTTGCGTTAGTCGCATCGAGAGTCACAGCCGACGTGGGAACGACGACGGCGTTCGCCACGCTCCCGCTGTTGACGGTGACGCGCGCGGCGCTGTTGGGACGAAGGCGGCCGTCGGGATTGGCCAGCGTGATCCAGAGCTCGACGGCGCGGCTCTGCGGATCGGCGGCGCTGCCGACGAGACTGACGGTTCCCTGCAGCGTGACGCCGGGAAGCGAGTCGGGCTGGATCGTCGCGGCATCGCCGGCGCGAACGCGCATCGACGCATCGATCGACAGCGGCGCCTTGACGATGACGGTGGAGGTGTCGGCGATGGTGAGCAGCTTCGTGCCGGCGTTGGCGAAGTCGCCCTGATACAGGAACTGGTCGCTGACGACGCCGTCGAACGGCGCGCGAATCGTGGCGTAGCCGGCCTGCGCCTGCAGCGCGGCGAGATGTTGCGCGGCCTGCTGCGCTTTGCTCTGGGCAGTGGCGAGATCGGACGGATTGGTCGTCCCCTTGTGCAGCGACGCCGATTTCTCCGCCAGCCGCAAATCATCCTCGGCTTTCGCGACGTCGAGCTGCGACGCTTCGAGATCCTTCTTCGAAATGCCGCCCTGGTCGTAGAGCGCCTTGCGGCGTTCGTACGTTTTCCGCGCGTTGTCGAGCGTGCCCTGCGCGTCGCGAACGGCTTTGACGTCCTGCGCGTTTGTCAGCGGAATCGCGCCCTGCCCAGTATTCGCAACTCCGATCTGTGCCTCGCGCAACGCAGCCTCGGCTTCGGCACGCTGCGCGGTGAGGTCGCGCGATTCCAAGACCGCAAGAACGTCGCCGCGATGGACGACGCGATTCTTGAGCAATCCCATCTGCGCGATTTGAGCGCTGACTTTCGAGCTGAGCGTCGCTTCCTGCCGCGCGGCGATGGTGCCGACGAGCTCGAGCGGCTGCGCGATCGCGCCGATCTCCGCTTTCGCCATACGCACGCTGACGATCGGCTGTGCGGCTTCTTCATCCGCGGCGGCGTGACGGTGCCAGCACCAACCGGCGATGATCAGGATGATCAGACCGATAGCCGCTCCGATCTGCACGCGGCGGCGTTTCCAGACCGGCGGCTTTTCGATGATTTCGACTTCGCTCATTCTCCGGCGGCCTCCTGCAGACGGGCGCGCGCGATCTCGAAGTCGAACAGCGCCTGCTGATAATTCGTGCGCTGCTGGGCGAGCGTGGTGAGCGCGTCGGTGACTTCGAGAATCGGCGCTTCGCCGGCGCGGTAGCGGGCGATGGAGATGTCGACATTGCGCTGCGCGTCAGCAACGGCGGCGCGGGCGTTATCGACGCGGCGGATCGCGGTCAGTGCTTCATCGCGCGCGGCGACGAACTGCTGCTCGATGTCGCGTTGCGTGACGGTGAGCTGGTTCTCCGCCGCCTGCGCTTTCAACTCCGCCTGGCGCTGTTTCGCGCGTCCGATGCCCCAGTCGAAGATGGGGATGTCGAGCGTGGCGGTGGCGAGGTAGCCGCGATGCTCGCGAATGTCCGAGGCGTGAAGCGTCGGCGAATCGAAACCCTGGTCGATGGCGTAAACGAGCGACGGAAGGCGGCTCGCGCGCGCGACGCCGATATCCGATCGCGCGGCGCGCAATTGCTGTTCGGCCTGCGTCAGTTCGGGACGCTGCCCGCTGTTTGTAAAACGCTCGATATCCGCGATCGCCGGCTGCGGATTCAGATCGGAAACGGCCAGCGGTTGCGGCGCCCGGATTCCGGTAAGTACGCGCATCGCCGCGAGCGCTTCGGCTTCCTGCAAACGCGCCTGCTCGACGTCATCGCGCCGCTGCGCGGTCTGCAATCTCGCGCGGATCACATCGACCTCGGCCAGCTCGCCGCCGGTGTGCTGCAACGCGGTGACGCGCTCGAACTCCTGCGCGGCCGACAACGTTTCTTCCGCGCTGCGGCGTTTTGCCGTCGCCAATCCGAGGCCGAAGTAGGACTCGCGAACGCCACGAACGAGCGCGCGGCGAGCGATCTCCGTCCCCGCGTGCGCAGCGGCGAGCAAGGCGCGGCTGCGCGCGACCGCCGCGCGCATGCCGAGGTCGAGCGAGCCCTCAAAGCCGACGAGCTCCTGATATTCGCGCGTCGCATTCGCGGCGATGAAACTCGGATCGGTCGAGCCGGGATGCAGCGGCTTGTTGAAGGTTCCGGTCGATGAGCTGCGCAGACGCGGCAACAGGCCGGCTCGGGCTTGCGCAAGGTCGAGCGCCGCGGTCTGCTCATCGATGACCGCCTGCTGATACGCGCTGGCCTGCCGCAACGCCGCCTCCGTCGCGTTCTCGATCGTGATCGGCGGCTGCGCAGGCGGAGTCTGAGCCATCAACGGCAGCGTAAGAAGGAACAGAAAAACGAACAGTCGTCGACTGAACATTCGGGCCGCGCGAGTGTAGCCGAACGAGTTAAATGAGAAATGAATGCGCGGTTGCGCGGTCTCGCGACGAGACGGTGGGATCTGTCATCCAGAGCCGCCGAAGGCACGCAGCCGCGAAGCGGCGAAGATGCTGAAGGACGGCGAAGGATCTCAAGTTACGCGTGCTGCGTTGGAACCGGGGAACCGCGAGCGCGTTACGCAGGCTTCGGCTGGGAACGCGAATCTTGAGATCCTTCGCCGTCCTTCAGCATCTCCGCCGCTTCGCGGCTACGTGCCTCCGGCGGCTCTGGATGACACCGTCTTCGCCGATTCGCTCCCGCGTGACCTCGCAACCTCGCAACCTCGCAACCTCGCGGCCGCGCGACAGCGTCATTCATCCTCCATTCATCCCACCGAGGACTACGATGCGGCGATGCGCATTCTTGTCGTCGAAGACGATCCCGACATGTCGCGATTCATCGCACGCGGCCTCGGCGAGCATGCGTATGCGGTCGACGTCGCGGCAACCGGCGACGAAGCGCTGGAGCGCGCGACGACGGTTCCATACGACGCCATCATCCTCGACGCGCGGATTCCGCCGCCGGATGGATTCGAGGTGTGCCGGATGCTGCGCACCGAGGGGAACGACGCGTCGATCATGATGCTGACGGCGCGCGACTCGCTGGCGGATCGCGTGGAAGGACTCGACTCCGGCGCCGACGACTACTTGGTCAAGCCGTTCGAGTTTCCAGAGTTGCTGGCGCGGTTGCGCGCGCTGCTGCGGCGGCGCGGTGTGCGGCAGTATCCGGTGCTGGAAATCGGCGAGTTGCGCATCGACACGCGCTCGCATCGCGTCACGCGCGGCGCCGCCGAGCTGGCGATGACCACGAAGGAGTACGCGCTGCTGGAGTTTCTGGCCATCAATGCCGGCCGCGTGATCGGGCGCGAGGAGATCGCCGAGCATGTCTGGAATGACGACTTCGATCCGTTCTCGAATCTGATCGAGGTCTACATCGGACGGCTGAGGCGCATCGTCGACCGCGAGCGCGATACGAAGCTGATCCACACCATTCGCGGCGCGGGCTACATCCTCGACACGCGTCCGCCGCAGACTGCGACGCCATGATCATCGACTCGATTCGCGGACGGCTGACGGCGTGGTACACGCTGGTGCTGGCCATCGTGCTCATCGCGGCGGGGATGACGAGCTACGCGATGATGCGGCGGCAGATGCGGCGGACAACCGACGCGTCGCTGGTCACCGGAGCGCATCAACTAGCGTCGGCGCTCGAAGAGGAAGCGTCCGAGAATCAGGGGACGCTGCGAAGCGAGCCCGCGAACGAAGTTCTTTCGAATTTTCGCGACAACGACCGGCCGATGATCATCCTCAACGCTGACGGTAGCGATTTCGCGGTATCGCCGGCGCCGATTACGGCGAGTGTCGATCGCGCCGCGCTGCGGCAGCGCCTTTCGCGAAAATCGTACGGTCTGTCGTCGCTGGGCGAGTTTCGGCTGATCCTCTCGCCACTGCGCATCGGCGGGAACACGTATTTCCTGGCCATCGCGCAATCGCTCGATGAACAGCAGGCGCTGCTCGCCGACCTGCGCGACGCCATGCTCGTCACCATTCCGCTGGCGCTGCTGATCGCGGCCGCGGGCGGCTATCTGCTGGCGCGCAAGAGCCTGGCGCCGGTTTCGGCGATGAGTGCAAAGGCGCGGGCGATCAGCGCGGCCAGCCTCGGCGATCGCATCGAAGTGGCCAATCCCGCAGACGAACTGGGGCAGCTTGCGGTCACGCTGAACGCGCTGCTGGAGCGGCTGGAGGAGTCGTTCGATTCGCAGCGCCGCTTCATGGCAGATGCGTCGCACGAGCTGCGCACGCCGGTGGCCATTCTGCAGGGCGAGCTGGACGTGACACTTTCGCGCGAGGACCGCGAGGCGCGCGAATATCGCGACAGCCTGGAGATCATGCGCAAGTCGGTGCAGCGGCTGACGCGCATCGTGCGCGATCTTTTTCTGCTGGCGCGCGGCGACGCGGGCCAATACCCGATGCGCGACGAGCGCTTCTATCTCGACGACGTCGTCGCGCAGACGGTGCAGGGATTCCGCACGCTGGCCGCGGAACGCGACGTCGTGATCGCCGAGGAGCATGAGCCGGATTTGGCGATGCGCGGGGATGAGGATCTGATGCAGCGGCTGGTCGGCAATCTGGTCGAAAACGCGATCAAGCATGTGCCGTCCGGCGGTCGCATTCTGGTGCGGAGCAGCGGCGTCGATGGACAGTTGCGCGTCGAGGTGCACGACAGCGGAAGCGGGATTCCTCCGGAGCTTCACGAGAAAATCTTCGAGCGATTTTTTCGCGTCGACGGCACGAGCGGCACCGGCCTCGGGCTTCCGATCGCGCGATGGATCGCGGAGGCGCATGGCGGGCGGGTTTGGCTGGAGAAGTCGGACGCATCGGGAAGCGTGTTCGTGGCAGTCCTGCCGGTCGATTGAGTTCATCGCTGGTTTAGTGCGCGGCGATCAGTCTGACGGACGTGAAACGGTTCCTGCTCCTCGCCGCGCTGATTTCAACTCCCACGATTCAACTTCCGCAGCATCACACGCTCCGCTTCATCGTCACGGGCGACGCGGGATCGACGCATTCGCAGCTTCGCGCGGGCATGCTGGCGGTGACGAAGACGATGCCGATCGACGCCATTCTGCTCGTCGGCGACAACTTCTATCCGTGCGGCGTGAACGGCGTGGACGATCCGCAGTGGACGAAGATCACGCAGCATTTCGGTCCGACTCATCTGCCGATTTACGCGATCCTCGGCAATCACGATTACGGCGATCAGCAGGAACGCGGCGGAGCGGACTACGCGAGGTGCGGCCATCCCGATCCGCAGGCCGAGGTGACCGAGACGGGGAAGATCGCGGCGTGGCATCTGCCGGCGCGCAATTACATGCTGCATGCACCGATGGCCGATTTCGCGATGATCGACACGCAGCCGATCGCTCTCAACTTTCCGAGGGACTACGACGGCAGCCTCGGCGCGATGGACGAGAAGTCATGGATCGGCGATGAGCTCGCGCAGATGCACGCGCACTGGCACATCGTCGTCGGCCATCACACGATTTTTTCATCGGGGATGCACGGCCGGAAGAACGACGCGACACAGACCCGCGTCCGCGAACTGCTGCCGCTGTTCCGCAAACAGCACGTCGATCTCTACATCTGCGGCCACGACCACGACATGGAGCTCCTCGGCGATCTGCAGCGCGACGATCCTCTCTTTCTCGTCAGCGGCGCGGGATCAGGAACCGACGAGCTCCGGCCGCGGCACGCGTCGGTGATGTCGGCTGAGCCGCCGACGATCTATCCGCGATTTCCGACAAAGGCGGTGATGGGCTTCGCCGTTCTGGAAATCGACGCGACGCATCTCACCGTCACGTTCTTCGATTCCACCGGCAAGAAGATCGGCGGACCGTTTGTGAAAGAAAAGGGTGAAGAGTGAAGCCCGGGCGGCGAGCCCGGGCTTCGAATCATCGCAACATTGATTATTACTGCACGCAGGTGCGGGTCGAGTTCGAGTACTCCGGCTGGAAGCCGAAGCCGCCGGAGAGGAAGAGGCCCTGCCACGCGCACTTGTCGTCGGCTTCGTAGCCGACTGCGTCGTACCAGCTCGTGCCGTACGGATCGGTGAACGCTTCGCGGCTCTCGTGGACCATGAAGTGATTCGCGTTCTGGTTCGTGGTCCAGCCGGAAACTGCGCATCCGCTGCAGCTCGGCCACGGTTCGATCGAATACTTCACGTTGGTGGCGAGGTGCGTGCCATCGCCGCTGCTGTGGTACGCGCAATACTGCAGATTCGGACCGCCGCAGGAGGTCGAGCCGCCGTCGTAGGAGTAGTAGCCGCTCGGGATGAAGACTTCGTAGACGGTGTTCGTGCTGGCCGGGTTGAAGCCGACCGTGCGGGCCACCTCGGCCTGCACCATGGCGTCGGTGACGCGCGTCGACGACGGCGGATTCGGATCGAAGACGTCCGCATGCGTACCGACCAGGTTGGTCGCGGTGACGCCGTACTGCGTCAGCATGCCGGTGTGCGCCACGATGCCGCTGCTGCTCGAGCGGAACGACTGCATGTTCGAGGAGTACGAGCTCGGGATCGAGCCCCAGAAGATGCAGACCACCTTCGGGCCGTTCATCACGCCGCCGCCGTGGTTGATCAGGTTGCCGCTGCCGCCGGGCGTGGCCCAGTTGGTGGGATCGTTGCCGTTTCCGTTGTTGCCATTGTCGCCGTTGTTGCCGTTGTTGTCATGGTCCGCGACCGGGTTGGTGGCGTGGTGTCCGGCCTTCGGATTCAGATCATTTGCGTTCTGAGCGAAGGCGGCACCGGCGACGAGAGAGAGTGATGCGAGCACGATCAAAGCTTTCTTCATAGGTTTCCCGTTCTCCTTGGGCGTTCCCTATGAGCACGGCAGATGCCGTCGCCAAAATCGGCGTAAGTCGTTGAAAAGATTGAAAGCGAGACTTCGATTTGGGTCAATAAAAAAGCCAATGGGCCATGCCCCCGAGGTGGAAACATGACCCATTGCACATCAAATGACCCGTCGCGAGACGGCTGCGATCAATTCTCAGCGATGACCGTGACCGCCGAAGTGACCACCACCGAAGTGGCCGCCGCGGAATCCATAGAAGCCACCGAAGCCCAGACGAAGCGAGAAGCTGGGGCGGTACCAGAACGGATCGTAGTAGTAGTACGGGTCGTAGTAATACGGAGCACCGATGCCGACGACGACGCGCGGCGAGACGTAGCTGCGGTCGCGATAGTCGCGGCTGCCGCGATGCGCGTCGGCGGCATCGACGACGGCTTTGATCACCGCCTTCGACACGTGCGCGTCGTTCATGGCGATGACGTCATCGCCGGTGACGATGATCCGCGCGTCGGTCTTTTCGAGGTAATCGAGGATCGTATCCTCGGCCACCCCTGCGCGCGTCATACGGATCACTTCATCGACCGCGTTGCGCTGCACGGCGAACAGCGGCGCGGCGACGAGTACGAGAAACAGGGCTGCCACTGCGTGGATGATGCTTTTTTTCATGAGAGTCTCCCTTGGGATTTGGGTGTAGAGGGTGGGGTGTGGAGGGTCGGAGCACGGGTGCGAACTTGTCGGCGTCCCTTGCTCCCACTCCCCACTCCCCACGCCCTACTCCCCCTCGCCGCATGCGACGGCTGAGCCAGCACCGCAGCGCGTGATCGCGAGAGAAACGGATCGCCGCGGCGCGAAAGCGGCTCCTCGATCGAGGACAGAGCGTCCAAGAAAACGGGCAGCGAATTTCGTGCGGAAATCGCGTAGTCTTCCCCTCATGCGAAATCGTTTATTTGCGGTCGCAATCGCCCTGGTTACCGCGGGCGCCGCGCAGGCTCAGTGGTCGCAGTTCGCAGGAAACCAGCGCCACACCGGCAACAACAGCGACGTCATCGCACAGCCTCTCCTCCACACGCTCGCCGACGTCGTCCACGATCCGTTCGTGCCGTCTGAGCTCGAGGGGGGCGATCTGTTCATTCACTACGCTGTTCCGCTTCTCGACGGCGATGACGTGTTCATGTCCGTCAAGTCGCCGGCGGACTTCACCGTCCATGGCGTCAAGCGCCTGCACTGGGAAAACGGAACGCTCGTGCAGAAGTGGCTGACGCTCACTGACTGGAAAAACGTACCCGATGAGGCGTGGGAATCGCCGATGCAGCCGGTGCTGGCGAACGGATTCGTCTACGTGCCGGCAGCCGGAGCGACGCTGCTTCAACTCGACCGCAGCACGGGCAGCGTGGTGAAGCGCATCAATCCGTTCGCGACGATCGACGCGCAGACGTTCATGTCCGGACCGCCGACGGCAGACGCCGACGGCAACATCCTCTACGGCGCGTTTCGCGTGCAGGCCAGCCATCCGCTGCAGAACGACGTCACCGACGCGTGGCTCGTGCGCGTTGCGGCTGACGGCTCGACGAAAAACGTTCCGCTCGCGCCGCTGGTCTCGAATGCGCCCGCCGCGACGGCCCAATGCACGCGCGCCTTCACCGCGCAAACGAAACTCCCGCCGTCGCCGGATGCCGTCGCGCCGACGGTCACCTGCGGCTCGCAGCGTCCCGGTCTCAATGTCGCGCCGGCCATCGCTGCTGACGGCACGATCTACATCGTCACCCGCGCGCACCTGAACGAACGTTGGGGCTACCTCGTCGCCGTGAATCCCGATCTGACGCCGAAGTGGAACGTGTCGCTGCGAAATCGTTTTCACGACGGCTGCGACGTCCTTCTCCCCGCCGGCACCTGCACCGCCGGCACGACCGTCGGCGTCGATCCGACGGATAACCTCCCCGGCTCAGGCACGGTCACCGATCCTTCCACCGCGTCGCCCGTGGCGCTTCCCGACGGCACCGTCATCTACGGCGCGTACTCCGGCTACAACGACGCGAACGGACACCTGATGCACTTCAGCGCCACCGGCACGTTCCTCAACACGTATCCGTTCGGATGGGATACGACGCCGGCGGTCTGGCAGCACAACGGAACCTTCTCCATCGTGACGAAGCACAACAACTACTTCCGCGCGTTACGGCCCGATCCCGGCGAGTTCATCGTGCAGCTCGATTCGAACCTCAATAAAGAATGGGAGTACCGGAACCCCTCCATCACCAACGAAGAGCCGTGGGGATTCGAATGGTGCGTGAACGCGGCGGCGATCGACGAGAACGGAACGGTCTACGCGAACGCGGAGGACGGAATCCTCTACGCGGTCGGACAAGGCGGCGTGCTCCTCGACAGCATGGACCTGGCCGGACCGCTCGGCGCGGCTTACACGCCGCTGGCGATCGATGCCCGAGGCCGGGTCTACGCGCAGACCGGCGGGCATCTGTTCGCCGTCGGCGGAACACGGCTGAGGCGGCGGGCGGTGCGATAGGTTACGGGGCGCACAGACAAGAGTGTCTGTGCCACATGGCTGCAACTTTTCCGTCCGAAATCCGTTGACAACGGACATTCCCCAACGTCCCGGGCCGACGCACGCCCGTATGGAGTGAAACGCCTCATGACTGCTGGTCCTCTTTCGTCGATCAACAAACCGAAGCGCTCGCGCAAGAAGCTGTACTGGATCATCGCCATCGTGGTGATCATCGTGGGCGCCGTGGTTGCCGCCGGTATGGCGAAGAAACGCGAGAAGCCGACTCCCGTCACGACGGAGAAGGCGTTCCGGAAGACGATCACGCAGCTCGTCACGGCCACTGGCAAGATCCAGCCGGAGATCGAAGTGAAGATTTCCCCCGAGGTTTCCGGCGAAATCATCGAGTTGCCGGTGAAGGAAGGGCAGATCGTGCACAAGGGCGACCTGCTGCTGCGCATCAAACCGGACACGTATCGCGCGCAGGTCGAGGAGCAGGAAGCGGCGCTGAGCGGTGCGCGCGCTGCCATTGCGCAGCATAAGTCGCAGCTTGCCAAGGCCGAGGCGGACTACCAGCGCTCGCAGCATCTCTTCGAGGCAAAGCTGATCCCGGAGTCTGACCGAAAGTCAGCGCAGACGAACTTCGAGATCGCGCAGTCGGCGCTCCGGGCGTCGGAGTTTGACGTGCAGCGTGCCGAGGGGGCGCTCCGCACCATCAATCAGGCGCTGTCGAAGACGACCATCGTCGCTCCCACCGACGGCTCCATCAGCTCACTCACCAGCCGCCTCGGCGAGCGCGTGGTGGGAACGAGCCAGTTCGCCGGCACCGAGGTGATGCGCATCGCGGACCTGAGCAACATGGAAGCGCGAGTCAACGTCAACGAGAACGACATCGTGAACGTGAAGATTGGCGACACGGCGCGCATCAGCGTCGACGCCTATCCCGATCGGAAGATCTCCGGAATCGTGCGCGAGATCGCCAGCACGGCCACGACGAACAACGCCGGGACGCAGGAGCAGGTGACGAACTTCGAAGTGAAGATCCGCGTTGCCGACAAAACCGTCCGGCTGCGTCCGGGCATGAGCACGACGGCCGATATCGAGACCGACACGGTGCAGAACGCGATCGCGGTGCCGATCCAGAGCGTCACCGTGCGCAGCATGGACAGCAATCTGTCCCCCGAGGAGCGCGAGAAACAGAGCGCACAAAGCGTGACGAAGGACGACGACAACAAGGCTGAAGTCAGCAATCAGACGCTGGAGAAACAGAAAGAGCGCGAACGGCGCGACAAACTGCAGCGCGTAGTCTTCATCAAGGATGGCGACAAGGTTCGCATGCAGAAAGTGGAGACGGGGATCGCCGATACGACGTACATCGAAATCAAGAGCGGCATCAAACCGGGCGACGAAGTGGTCTCGGGAAGCTACACGGTGATCAGCCGGAAATTGAAGGATGGGGCGAAGGTGGCGATCGAGAAGGCGAAGAGTTAACCGCAGAGACACAGAGGGCACAGAGTTAACGCAGAGAAAAACTCTGTGCCCTCTGTGTCTCTGTGGTGAAAAACGGGGACAGCATGCGAGACATCACCATCGAGCTCACCGAAAGTTTCCGGATCGCGTTCAATCAGATCCGCGCGCACAAGATGCGCTCGATCCTGACGGCGCTCGGGGTGATCATCGGCATCATCGCCGTGACGTTGATGGGATCGGCCATCGGCGGCATCGAGATCGGATTCGAGCGCAGCCTCGCCGTGATCGGCGATGACATCCTCTACGTCGAGAAATGGCCGTGGCACAACGTCGATGACTGGTGGAACTACCGCAACCGCCGCCGTATCGAGCCGCAGTACGCCGATACGCTGAAGCGGCTGATCGCATCGACGCCGAACTCGCAGCTGATTACTGCCGTACCGACCCTGAACACCGTTCGCAGCATCAAGTACGGCGACAACGAGGTCTCCGGCGTCTTCACGCAGGGAACGACCGACGAGTTCCTGGTGACCTCGACCGCGCAGTTCAAAGAGGGACGTTTCTTCACCTCGATCGAGTCGCGCGGCGGACGCAACGTCTGCGTCCTCGGATACGACGTGGCCGACGCGCTCTTCCCGAAGGAGTCGGCGCTCGACAAGACGGTGATGATCGGCGGCAATCCCTTCCGCGTCATCGGCGTCTACGGCAAACAGGGCACGTTCCTCGGCCTCTTCAGTTTCGACACGCAGGTGGTCGTGCCGCTGTCGGCGTTCATGAAGAGCTTCAGCTCGCGGCTCGATACGTCGATCCGCGTGAAGGTAAAGGACAAGAACAAGCTGGCCGCCGCGCGCGATGAATTGACCGGCGACATGCGCCGCGTGCGCTCGCTGCGTCCGGAACAAAAGGACGATTTCGAGATCAACGCGCAGGAAGGTCTGCGCAGCACGATCGAACCGGTGAAGGCCGGCATCGCCATCGCCGGATTGTTCGTGACGGGACTGGCGCTCTTCGTCGGCGCCATCGGCATCATGAACATCACCTACGTCAGCGTGAAGGAACGGACGCGCGAGATCGGCACGCGTAAGGCGGTCGGCGCGCGGCGGCGAACGATCCTGCTGCAGTTCCTGGTCGAAGCGGTCTGCATCTGCCTGATCGGCGGCGTGGCCGGACTGGCGCTGTCGTTCCTGATGACCGCCGGCGTCGCCGCGGCGTTCCCGTCATTCCCGATGCAATTCTCGGCCGGCCTGGTGATCGTCGGAATGATCGTCTCCACCCTGACCGGCATCTTCTCCGGCTTCGCCCCGGCGCTGACCGCGTCAAGGTTGGATCCGATTGAGGCGTTGAGGTACGAATGATCCGCAGGGTTCTGCGTCATCTGCGGATAGGGTTCTAAACGAAATGTTCTTCACCGAAATCTTCCGTATGGCCCTCGGCGCGTTGCGAACGAACAAGCTTCGTTCGGCGCTGACGATGCTCGGCGTGGCCATCGGCGTTTTCTCGGTCATCGGCGTGATGACGGCGCTGAGCGTGATCCAGGGATCGATCGAAACGGGGTTGAGCTTTCTCGGCAGCAACATCTTTCAGTTCGCCAAGTACCCGGTCATCAACAAGGGCGGCAACGCGGAGGACAAGTACCGCAACCGGAAGGACATCTCGCTCGATAACGCGAACGAGTTCGTGCGCCTGATGGACGGGCAGGCGGCGGCCATCGCGCTGAAAGTCTTCGACGGCGGCAGGCCGGTGAGCTACGGCAATGTGACGCTGCAGGGACGGACCGTGGTCGGCACCAACGAGTTTTTCATCGTCGCGAACAGCTACGCCATCGCCTATGGCCGCAACATCTCGCCCGACGACGTCGCGCTCGGCCGGCCGGTGACCGTGGTCGGCGCGTCGATCCAGAAGAAGCTCTTCCCCAGCCAGTCGGCGCTCGGCAAATTCATCAAGGTGAATTCGAAGCCGTACATGATCATCGGCGTGCTCGATGAGAAGGGCTCATCGTTCGGAAACAGCCAGGACGAACTGGTGCTCGTGCCGATCACGAAGTTCTTCTCCGATTTCGGCCACGAGCGCCGCACCATCAACCTGGCCATCCAGTCGACCTCGCAGGCGACGTACAACGACACGCTGGACAAAGCGATCGGCGCGATGCGGACCGCGCGCGGTCTGAAGCTGGGGCAGGACAACGATTTCGAGATCTACTCGAACGACACGCTGATCTCCGCGTTTGCGCAGATCGCCGGCCAGGTGCGCATCGGCGCCTTCGTGGTCAGCGTGATTGCGCTGCTCGCCGCCGGCATCGGCATCATGAACATCATGCTGGTGAGCGTGACTGAGCGGACGCGCGAGATCGGCGTGCGCAAGGCGATCGGCGCGCGCAAGTACGACATCATCAAACAGTTCCTGATCGAAGCCGTGCTCCTCTCCGAGCTGGGCGGACTGGCCGGAATCCTCACCGGCGTCATCGGCGGCAACGGGATCGCGGTCTGGTTCAGCATGAGCATGGTGTTCCCGTGGTTCTGGGCGATCACCGGTCTGATCGTCTGCTCCGTGATCGGAATCGGCTTCGGCTCGTATCCGGCGTGGAAGGCCGCCTCGCTCCATCCGATCGAAGCGCTGCGGTACGAATAACTTTCACGCCTTTCGGCAGTGTACAGACTGGCCGGAAGGAGCGCATAATTGCCCGTCCGAAAAGAGGGAGATTAATCATGAAACGTGCAGCCTTCGGCTTGCTGTGCCTTTTTTTCCTGCTACCTGTGGCGTCGGCGCAGACGCGCGGCTCGATCAGCACATTCGGGCCGACGTCTTTTTACTCGTTCGAGCTCGAACAGAACGCGACGATTACCGGAGTCGATCTGTTCGGCGACTTCTTCGGCGCACCGACCAGCGACAACATCTTCGATAGCACTCACCTCGAGGTGAGCGGTCCTGCCGGTACGTTCGTCGAGGGAATCAGCGGCGGCTTCCGCCAGCCGGACACCTTGAACGACACGGTCTTCGTCGCCATCCCCGATTCGACGCTGTTCGTCGAAGGCCACTACTCGGTGACGATCATCGCCACTGACGACACCGGCGAGCGGAGAGTCGGCCCGGTGTACTACGACGTCGTGGCGCGCCAGATTCAGCAGAATCCGCTGATCGGCGTACCGGACAACGTCTTCGCCGAAGCGACCAGCGCTTCCGGCGCGAACGTCTCCTTCGACGTGACGGGCGTCAGTTTCGTCGACCCCGCGCCGGTCATCGTCTGCGATCACCATTCCGGCGATCTCTTCCCCATCGGCGAGACGGCGGTTCACTGCACGGCGACGGACAGCTTCGGCAGCGCTTCGGGATCGTTCCCGGTGTTCGTCTTCGATACGGGCAGGCCGGTCGTCAGCGTGCCCGCCGACATCGTCACCGACGTCGATCATCCCGTCGTGACGTTCACCGTTACCGCCACCGACGTCGTCGACGGCTCCGTTGAAGTCACCTGCAATCCTCATTCGGGATCGACCTTCGAGGTCGGAACGACCGAAGTCGTCTGCATCGCGTACGACTCACAGGCGAATGTCGGCGTCGGAACGTTCAACGTGACGGTATCGGCAGGCCCGGTCCTCACGCTGCCCGCCAACATCACCGCCGAGGCTACGAGCGCGGCGGGTGCGGCCGTGTCGTACACGGTGACGGCGACCGACAACGCGACGGTCGTCTGCACGCCGGCGTCCGGCTCGACGTTCGCGCTGGGCACGACCACGGTCAACTGCACCGCCACGGCGACCACCGGAACGGCGACCGGCAGCTTCACGGTGACCGTCGTCGATACGACGCCGCCCGCGATCACCGTTCCCTCCACGATCACCGCAGAAGCAACCGGACCGGGCGGAGCCGCCGTGACCTACAGCGCAACGGCGACGGATCTCGTCGACGGATCGCGTCCCGTTCTCTGCGATCACGCCTCGGGTTCGACTTTCCCGCTCGGAACGACCACCGTGCAGTGCACGTCGACCGACACGCACAACAACACCAGTCACGCCTCCTTCACCGTAATCGTTCAGGACACCACGCCGCCGACGATCGTGTCGCTCACGGCCAGCCCGGACAACCTCTGGCCCGACAATCACAAGATGGTCGACGTGACGGTGAGCGCGATCCTTTCCGATCTCGTCGATCCGCACCCGACCGCGCACATCGTTTCGGTGACGTCGAACCAGCTGATCAACGGCCCGGCCGACGGCAACTCGAATCCCGACTACGTGATCACCGGGCCGCTCACGCTGCAGTTGCGCGCCGAACGGACCGCCTCACTCGACCGAACCTACACGATCATGGTGGCCGCGACGGACTTCAGCGGCAACACGGCGTACAGCACCGTCGTCGTTTCGGTCGCGCAGACCAACAACAAGAACTCCACTGCCCCGGCCTCTCCCGGTTCTCGCGGACGCGCAGTGAGACCGTAGACAATCCTTCCGCTTCCTTCACGCACCGCGGCCGGACGTTTCGGCCGCGGTGCTTTTTTTGCGCTCAGAACGCGCGCTTGTAGGTAAAGAGGAACGCCTTCGGCACGCAGTTGCGGATCGGCGGCGCGAACCTGGCGTTGCGGATTTCGCGCTCGGCCAGCGAGGCCAGTGCGTCGTCGTGCGTCTCGTTCGAAACGACGCGCGTCGAAGTGACGATGCCTCTCGCGTCGACGCTCGCTTCGATCACCACCATCCCGTGCGGACCGTTCTCCGAGAACGACGGCTTCGGCGCGCTGACGAACGAGTAGTTGCTGTCCGGCGCACAACCGCTCCGGCGCGGACGCGCGGCGGCTCCTTCGCGGACGACGAGCTGCGACGACACCCAGCCGGTCGTGCCGTCATTCAGCTTCACGCGCAGCCAGTCGCCGGAATCGCCGATGACGTTCAGCCTCTCCCCGCGGCGCGCGTGACCGATGATCTCCGAGGAGGTTGATGCATCGCCGCGGATGTTGAGCGTGCTGACGTTGACGCGCACCGTTCCGGTGGCGCGCTCCTCATTTTGCACGGGCGCCGGCACAGGTGCAGCAGGCCGCGGCTCGGGAGCCGGTTCCGGCGCGGGCGTGTTGCCGCCACATGCGGCGAGGAGGAGAAAGGCAGAAAACGCGATCCGCTGCTTCACGATGCCAGCCGCTTCACCAGCACGTACAGGAACTGCACGCTGTCGTAGAACGAGTCGATGCGCACGCGCTCGTCTTTGCCGTGCGCGCGGCTGTCGCTCAATTCGCCGAACAGGCCGGAGACGCCGTACGTCGGGATGCCGGCGTTGCGCAGATAAAGTCCGTCGCTCGCGCCCGCGGCCATGAGCGGCAGAACCGGCGTGCCGGGCCAGAACTCATTCGTGACGTCCGCGATCGGCTTCATCACGGCCGGCGTCAGCGGCGACGGCGCGCTCGGCTTCGGCCTGTCGATCCAGCTGATCTCGATGCCGGGATCATTCACAACGTTGGCGATCGTGTCGCGCACGGCGTCGGCCGATTCGCCCGGCAACACGCGGCAGTTGACCGTCGCCTTCGCCATCTGCGGCAGCGCATTGTCGGCGTGTCCGCCTTCCAGCCGCGTGGCCACGCACGTCGTGCGCAGTTGATTGTTATAGGCCGGCGTTTCGGAAAGCCGCGCCGCCGCGGCGGCATCGCCTGCGGCGACCGCTTTCATATCGGCGGCGGTCTGTCCTTCTTCGATGGACGACATCCGCTCGAAATACGCGCGCGTCACCTCGTTCAATTTGACGGGAAACTCGTATTTTTCCAGCCGCACGAGCGCGTTCGCCAGCTCGTAAATGGCGTTGTCTTTTCGAGGCGCGGAACTATGGCCACCCTTGTTGTGCGTCTCGAGGCCGAAGGTGACGTAGACCTTCTCGCTCGCGCCGACGCCATTGTAGAGACGCTTGCCGTCCTTGAGCCGTCCGGAGCCGCCTTCATTGAGCGCGAACGCGGCGTCGATCAGATCGCGATGATTCTTCAACAGCCAGGCGACGCCATTGAACTCGCCGCCCGTCTCTTCGTCCGACGTCAGCGCCACGATGAGATCGCGAGTCGGAACGAAGCCTTCGTTCTTGAGGCGGATCAGCGTAGCGATCCAGATCGCCGCCATCGCCTTGTCGTCGCTCGTTCCTCGGCCGTAGTAGTAGCCGTCCTTCTCCGTCAGCACGAACGGATCGATCGACCAGTCCTCGCGCTTCGCCTCGACGACGTCGAGATGCGCCAGCAGCAGGAGCGGCTTCTCCTTGCCGCTCCCATGCAACCGCGCCACGAGGTTTCCCTTTTTCGGATTGGCTGGCACGAGTACCTGAACGTCCGCAGCCGGAAATCCCGCCGCCTTCAACCGCGACGCCATCGCCTCCGCGGCCGCCGTGTTGTTGCCGACCGAGCTCGTCGTGTTGATCTCGATCAATTGCTTGTAGATATCGAACGCCAGCTGCCGCGTCTTCGCATCGAGCGGCGGAGCCGCCGCGGACGCGGAGGTGGTAATAAAAAGGATGAGGATAACGGCGCGTTTCATGGCCGCGGATTGTATCTGCGTCCCATCTGCGTCATCTGCGGATCACAACGTCCTCCCCACCGCCGGCACGATGATGCGCAACTCATCCATCAGCCTTGCGAACTGATCGGGATAGAGCGACTGCGGGCCGTCGCACACCGCCTTCTCCGGCTCGTGATGCACTTCGATCAGCACCCCGTCCGCGCCCGCGGCCACGATGGCGCGCGCCAGCGGCATGACCTTGTCGCGCCGGCCGACCGCGTGCGACGGATCCGCGATGATCGGCAGGTGCGAGAGTTTGTTGATCACAGGGATGGCGGAGATGTCGAGCGTGTTGCGCGTGTACGTCTCGAACGTGCGGATGCCGCGCTCGCAGAGGATCACGTCGTAATTGCCGCCGGACAGAATGTACTCCGAGGCCAGGAGCCACTCCTGAATCGTGGCGGACATCCCGCGCTTGAGCAGGATCGGCTTGCGGATCTGCCCGAGCGCCGCCAGCAGATTGTAGTTCTGCATGTTGCGCGCGCCGACCTGCAGGATGTCCACGTACTCCAGCATCGATTCGATCTGCCCGATCTCCATCACCTCGGAAATCGTGGCCATGTTGTTCTCGTCGCCGGCGGCGCGCAGCAGCTTCAATCCTTCGAGGCCCATCCCCTGAAACGCGTAGGGTGACGTGCGCGGCTTGTACGCGCCGCCGCGAAGGATGCGCGCTCCGGCCCGCGCCACTTTCCGCGCGGTCTCGAACAGCTGCCGCTCGTTTTCGATCGTGCACGGGCCGGCCATGACCACAACCTCGCTCCCGCCGATGGCCACGCCGCGCGCTTTCACGATCGTCTTCTGCCGCCGGAAGGAACGGCTGGAAAGTTTGTACGGCTCGCTGACGCGCACCGCTTCCTGCACGCCATCGAGAACCTCGAACTCGCGCGGATCGACGCTGGCCACGTCGCCGACGACACCGAGAACCGTCTGGCCCGAGCCGGTGGAGCGATGCACGTCGAATCCGCGCTCGCTCAGGATCGCCACGACGCGCTCGATGGCTGCGTCCGAGGCATTTTTCTGCATCACGATGACCATGAAATCCTCCGTTAGTCGCGCGCCGCGGCTTGGCGCTCTACGCGCCGCGACTCATCGATGATTCGTTCGAATAAACGTCTGATGGTGGCGGGATCGAGCGGGCCGTCCGAGGTCTGCTCGACGTGCAGCAGCACCTGCTTCTCGCGCTCGGGCGCATAGATCGGCATATCGAGGATCGGCTTGATGGCGCCGATCTCGATCGCGTATTTCGCGCGCTGGTTGAGCAGCCGCACGATTACCTCGTCGACGCGGTCGATCGCATCGCGAAGCCGGGAGAGTTCCTGTTCTGCGTCGTTTCGATCCATAAACAAAAAACCTCTTCCCGCGCGGGAAGAGGTCGGATCGACTGACGGTCGGCGCGCCCCTTCTCGCGGGGCGCAATAGGCCCACGCTTACGTAAAGTAGCCGTAGTAATACGCAAAGCGCGGGGCGTTGTGGTTCATGTGGCGCGTCAGAGTACGGTCGCTGCCGGAGCATTGTCAAGAATCGTGCGGACGACGTTGGCGGCTCGCTCTGAAGCACCGGATTCGTCGCCCTCACCGACCGCGCGCACGATGGCGCTGCCGACGACGATCGCGTCGCAGCGGTTGCTGAGCGCCTCGTAGTGCCCGTGTTTCGAGATGCCGAAGCCGACCGCGAGCGGCTTGGCGACGCGCGCGCGGACTTCATCCAGACGCGTCACCAGCGCAGGATCGAGCTCGCTGCGCGCGCCGGTAACGCCGGTCGTCGAGACGTAGTAGATGAAATCGTCGCTGACGCGATTCACCGCAGCGATGCGGGCGTCACTGGAGGTCGGTGCGAGAAGGAAGACTGACCCCAATCCGCGCTTCTTGAACACCGGCTTCACTTCGTTCGCCGCTTCGGCGGGCAAGTCCGTGAGCAAGACGGAGTCGATGCCGGCGTCCTTCGTATCGTCGGCGAATCGTTCGATTCCATATCGCAGCACGGGATTCAGATACGAAAACGCGATCAGCGGAATGTCGCTGCGTTCGCGAACGGCGCGCGCGATGGTGAAGATGTCGGAGATCTTCGTTCCGTTGCGCAATGCGCGCATCGCCGCGGCCTGGATGACAGGGCCATCGGCAATCGGATCGGAAAATGGAACGCCGAGCTCGATCGCATCCGCGCCGGCATCTTCCAACGCGCGGATGATCTCGATGGTCGGACCGTCGCCGCAGGTGACGTAGGCGATCAGGCCGCAGCGCTGCTCGGATTTGAGCCGCCGAAAGAGTTTGCCGACGCGGTTCATGCTGTCATCCTGAGCCGCCGAAGCCCCGGAGGGGCTGAGGACGGTCGAAGGACCCCCTGCTGCAACCCCAAACTGTCATCCTGAGGCTGGCGAAGCGCGCCGAAGGATCTCAAGATGCGCAACTCCCGCTGAAACCACCGCCCAACCGGGTTGCAGGAAGGGGGTCGTTCGACCGTGCTACGCGCCTCTGGCGCTCCGCCGGCTCACGATGACAGTGCTTGCTCACTTCCCCTCCAACGCCGCGATCTGCGGCACATCCTTATCCCCACGTCCGCTGAGATTCACCACCACGATCTTCTCCCGTCCGATCGACGCGCCATTCCGGAGCAGCCATCCGAGCGCGTGCGACGACTCCAGCGCGGGGATGATCCCTTCGCATTCGCTCAGTTTGTGAAACGCCTCCAGCGCGAGCTCGTCGCTGCAGTCGTAGTACTCCACGCGGCCGATCTGCTGGAGGTACGCGTGCTCCGGACCGATCGACGGATAGTCGAGGCCCGCGGAGATCGAATGCGTCTCCGCGATCTGGCCGAATTCGTCCTGCAGCACCATCGATCGCGTACCGTGGAGGACGCCGAGGGCGCCGCCGCTGAAGCGGGCCGCGTGTTCGCCAAGACTCGGCCCGCGGCCGCCGGCTTCGACGCCGATGAAGCGGATCGAATCGTGTTTCAGCATCTCGTAGAAAAGTCCGATCGCGTTCGATCCGCCGCCGACGCAGGCGATAGCCACGTCCGGCAACGATCCCGAGCGCTTCTGCAATTGCGACAGCGCCTCGCGTCCGATCACCGACTGGAAATCGCGCACGACCAGCGGATACGGATGCGGACCGAGGACCGAGCCGATGATGTAGTGCGTCGTGCGCACGTTCGTGACCCAGTCGCGGATCGCTTCGTTGATCGCGTCCTTCAGCGTGCGGCTTCCGCTCGACACCGGCACGACCTCGGCGCCGAGGAGGCGCATGCGGAACACGTTCAGCTCCTGCCGCGCCATGTCGACTTCGCCCATGTAGACGACGCAGTCGAGACCGAGCAGCGAGCAGGCCGTGGCGGTGGCCACGCCGTGCTGGCCGGCGCCGGTCTCCGCGATGATCCGTTTCTTGCCCATGCGTTTGGCGATGAGCGCCTGGCCGATGGCGTTGTTGATCTTGTGCGCGCCAGTGTGGTTGAGATCTTCGCGCTTCAGAAACAGCCGCATCCCGCCGCACAACTCGGCAAACCTCTTCACCTCGGTCAACGCCGTCGGACGACCGACGAAATCGCGAAGGACGTCGTCGAGCTCCGCGCGAAACTCGCGATCGCGGCGCAGATTTTTGTATGCGGTCTCGAACTCGTCGAGCGCCGCCATCAAGGTTTCGGGAACGTACTTGCCGCCGAATTCGCCGTAGTAGCCGCGGCGGTCGGGCACGGTGGCCGTCTTCATGCTCTCCTCACGCGCTCGAACAGACGCGCCACTTTTTCGTGATCTTTGATGCCCGGCGATGCTTCGACGCCGCTGGCGACGTCGATCGCGTCCGGCCGCACCATGCTGACCGCGGCCACGACGTTGTCGGGCGTCAGGCCGCCGGAAAGGAAGAACGGTTTCGAGCGCTCGTACATCGCCAGCAGCGACCAGTCGAAGCGCCGTCCCGTTCCGCCACCGCGCCGCTCGTCGAACGTGTCGAACAGCAGCCACGCGGCACTCGGCGTGGCGTGCGTGTCGGGCAGCGCGCCGCCGACGTGCAGCGTCTTGATCGCGGCGATGCCGAGATCGCGAATCTCGTCGTCGCTTTCGCTGCCGTGTAGTTGCACCAGATCGAGAACGGCGACGTTGTGAATCTCGCGGATGTAATCCGCCGATGCGTCCTGAAACACGCCGACGAACTTCGGTGCCTTCGGCATCTCGCGCAGCCGTTTCGCGATCTGGCCGGCCTTCTCCGGCTCGATATGCCGCGGCGACGATTCCACGAAGATGAAGCCGAGAAAGTCCGCTCCGGCCTCGGCGCAGAACAGCGCGTCGGCTTCGTTGGTGATGCCGCAGATTTTGATTTTGGTCATGATCCGAACACCAGTTGCCGCACCGCCGCGGCGCGATCGTTCTGCCGCAGCAGCGATTCGCCGACGAGGAACGCGTCGAAGCCGGCGGCGCGAAGACGCTCAACGTCCGCGCGCGTTTTGATCCCGCTTTCGGCGACGCGAATGACGCCATTCGAAATCTGTTTTGCCAGCCGCTCCGACGCGCCGAGGTCGACGCTGAAATCGCGGAGGTTGCGATTGTTGACTCCGATGATGCGCGCGCCGCCGTCGACTGCGCGCTGCAGTTCATGTTCGTCGTGGACTTCGACCAGCGCATCGCAGGAGTACTGATCGAGGCACTGAATGAAGTCGCGAATCTGATTCGCGTCGAGCAGCGATGCGAGCAACAGGATCGCGCTCGCGCCCGCGGCGATGCCGCGGATGAGTTGCGACTCTTCGACGACGAAGTCCTTCATCAACACGGGAAGTCCGGTGACTCGTGCGATCCATTCGCGCGAACCGCGAAAGAAGTCCGGCTCGGTGACGATGGAGATGGCCGCGGCGCCGCCTTGTTTGTAGTCCGCCGCGATCGACTCCACGTCCGGGTTCTCGACGATTGGCCCGGCCGAGGGCGACGCCGATTTGATTTCGGCGATGACGTTGATGCGATCGCGCAGCAATGCCGCGGTCAAGGCGAACGGCGCGCGGTTGCGCGCGGCGGTCTCCGCGGCGGCGCGATCCGGCGGAAGTTCAGTGGCGAGGCGCGCGCGCGTGCGGGCGACGATGTCGTCGAGGATGGTCATGACGTCCGGCTCGCGCGCAAGGAACGCCCCTCACCCGGCCTTTGGCCACCCTCTCCCCGCCTTGCGGGGCGAGGGACCTCGATTGAAGAGCGCGTTTGTACAAATCGAGCGCCTTCGCCCCGCTTGCGGGGAGAAGGTGGCCGAAGGCCGGATGAGGGGCGGCTACTCATTCGTTACCGCCACCAACTCCTGCAGTTTTGCCATCGCGGCGCCGCTGGCGATTGCTTCGCGCGCCATCGAAACACCTTCTGCGATGGTTGCCGCGGCGCCGGAGACGTACAGCGCGGCACCGGCGTTCGCGGCGACGATCGCCGTCCGCGCGCCGTTGCCGCCGGCCAGGACTTCGCGGGCGATGCGGGCGTTCTCGCGGGCGTCGCCGCCGGCGATGTCGTCGAGCGGTCGGCGTTCGATTCCGATCTCTTCGGGCGTCAATTCGTAGCTTCGCAATTCGCCGTCACGAACTTCGCAAACGTGCGTGGCGGCGGAGATCGAAATCTCGTCCAGCCCATCGCGGCTGTGAACCACCATGGCGTGATCGGCGCCGAGGGTGAGCAGAACGCGGGCGAGAACGGCGACGAGGTGCAGCGAGTAGACGCCGAGAACCTGCCGCCGCGCGAAGGCGGGGTTCGTCAGCGGACCGAGGACGTTGAAAATCGTGCGTACGCCGAGCTCGCGTCGGATCGCGGCCACCGCTCCCATCGCGGGATGCAGTTTCGGCGCGAAGAGAAACGAGATGCCGGTGCGGCGGAGAACGTCGCTCATGCGCGCGGCATCGAGATCGATGTTCACGCCGAGGGCGGCAAGAACGTCGGCGCTTCCGCAGGACGACGACACCGCGCGATTGCCGTGTTTCGCAACCGACGCGCCGGCGCCGGCCGCGACAAGCGCGGCGACCGTCGAGACGTTGAACGTCCCGCGTCCGTCTCCGCCGGTGCCGCAGGTATCGATGATCCGATCGCGATCGACCGTCAACGGTGTGACGCGCTCGCGCATCGCCATCGCGGCGCCGGTGATCTCGTCCGCCGTCTCGCCCTTCATCCGCAGCGCAATGAGTAGCGCGCTTTTCTGGGTATCGGTTGCCCGGCCGTCCATCACTTCGCCGAACACTCCGTGCATTTCGTCGCGGCCGAGGTGCTGACCGTCGACGATGCGTTTGATCGCAATCTCGATCACTGGCGCACCTCCGCCAGGAAGTTCGCGATCAACTTATCCCCGCCCTCGGTGCCATACGACTCGGGATGAAACTGGATTCCGTAGATCGGCCGGTCGCGATGCGCGATGGCCATGACCACGCCGTCGTCGGTCTCAGCGTCGATGCGCAAGTCGTCGGGCATCGATTGTCGATCGACGACGAGCGAGTGATAGCGCGCGGTCTGCATCGGCGTCGGGCAGCCGGTGAAAAGTCCGCGCTTTTCGTGGCGCACTTCGCTCAATTTTCCGTGCACCGGAACGCGTCCGCGCACGATGCGCGCCCCGAAGGCTTCGCCGATGGCCTGGTGTCCGAGGCAGATGCCGAGGAGCGGGATCGATTCGTTGGTGCGGATCAGCTCGAGGATGCGGCCGGCGCGCGCCGGCGTGCCGGGCCCCGGCGAAATCACGATGGCCTCAGGCTCCTGATCGAGGAGCGCATCGACGTCGAATGCGTCGTTGCGGACGACCTGGAGCTCGAACGCGGAGATTCGCTCGATCTGCTGGACCAGGTTGTACGTGAACGAATCGTAGTTATCGACAACGGTGATCATGGGAAGCTCCTGAAAGTCAACGCGCGGAAAGACGGGATCAGGCGCTACACCATCGGGACGAGGTCAGCGTCCGGCTAGCGGAGCCAAAGCGACGAGTCGACCGGACAGACCGTCGACTCGTTTACCTCGCGGGTGGGGGCGTTCATGGCGCGCGAGAATAGCACACTGCGCCGGCGCGCGTTGTCGGTTGCCGCTTCGCGCGGCCCTGTCATCCTGAGGCTGCCGGAGGCGCGCAGCGCCGGAGGACGGCGAAGGATCTCAAGATGCGCGAGTCGCGATGAAACCATTGGGTTTCAGGCGGAGTTGCGCATCTTGAGATCCTTCGGCGCGCTTCGCCAGCCTCAGGATGACAACTTAAAACAACTTCGCCTGTGGCGGCTTGACGCCGCCGCGCAACGCGTCGATGAGCGCCTGGCCGAGCAGCGCCTTCTGCCAGTTGCGCATCGTGGGGAGGCGATCGAGGTCTGCCGGCTCCTGCGGCTGGGCCTGCGCGACGGCGAGGAGGACGTGGCGCGGCGCGAGCACCGAGGCGTCGACTTTGAGGTCGCGGGCAATCTTGTCGCGCGCTTTCTTCATGCGGTCGACGCGTGCTTCCAGCTCGCGGTCGCGCAGCCAGGTCTTCGCTTCGCTCTTCTCCGGCAGCTCCTCCTCGGGGATGTTCATTGCTTCCGCGACGAGGTGGATGATGTCGCGTCCGTAGCGGCCGCGGTGGTAGCCGGAGACGCCTTTGATGACCCCGAACTCCTGCAACGTCAGCGGCTTGTTCTTCGCCACTTCGAAAATCAGGTCGTTGCCGAAAATCTTGAAGGGCGGACGGTCGGCCTCGCGCGCAAGCCCGTCGCGATAGTCGTACAACGCGCGGACGACGGCCAGCGAACGGCGATCGAGCGCGCCGAGTCCCTTCAAACGGCGGAAGGGCTCTTCGTCGGAGTCCTTTTCGTTGAAACGAATCTGTTCGAGCCGCCCGAACTCCTCCACTGCCCACTCCCAGCGTCCGAGCGCGGTCAACTCGTCGCGCAGGCGATCGGCGAGCGCGATGAGATGGCGCGTGTCGGTGGCGGCGTAATCGAGCATGTCCGGCGGCAGCGGACGCATCGCCCAATCGGCGCGCTGATGTTTCTTGTCGACCTTGAATCCGAAATGGCGTTCGAGCAGCGCCGCCAGTCCGAATGCTTCGTAGCCGAGGAGCTGCGAGCAGACCATCGTGTCGATCAGGTTGGCGATGGTGAAGCCGAAGTCGCGATTGAGGATGCGCAGATCGTAGTCGGCGCCGTGCAGGATCTTGACGATGTCGCGATTCGCCAGAATCTCGCCGAACTTCGCCAGATCGAATTTGCAGAGCGGATCGATGATCAGATCCTCGCCCGGAATCGACATCTGGATCAGGCAGACTTTGTCGAAGTACGAATGCAGCGAGTCGGCCTCGGTATCGAGCGCGACGACCGGCTGCGCGGCGATGCGGTCCATCGCGGCGTCGAAGTCGTGCTGGTTGTCGATGAAGATCACAGCGCGAGCTCCCGCAATCCGATCGAGACAAGTTTCTCGTTGAAGGCGCGCCGATCGAACGCATCGGTGGCCGCAAGCGCGCGAACATCGTCGCGGTCATCCGACATGCTGAGCAGCAGCGCGACGTCCTCGGCAGACGGAACGCGAATCTCCCGCTCGTAGAACGCGACGGTGCGTGCGTTGGCGAACATGCGCGCATAAAGAGCGTTGCTGGCGACGAGAACGTGTACCCGCACGTCGCCTTCTTCGTCGACCCAATTCAGCGGAATCAGGTCCAGTTCCTCAGCTTGATCGACTTCGTCATGATCCACGCGAAACCCGCGATTGCTCGCCATCATCGCGACCTGATTCTTCTGCTGCGGCTGCATGAGTCCGAGGATGTCGACCGAGCCGCTGTCGAGAAGGCCGCCGAGCCACGCGGCGCGCGCCACGCTGCCGACGAACATCGATTCGATCCTGAGCTTCGATAGCAGCTCCGCGACGGCTTCGATGGCACGTGCGTGGCGCGGCGTTGCGCGGAGCGGATGCATTGGCGGGCGATTATATGGGGGTGCGGTGTAGGGAGTGGGGAGTAGCGCGTTACCGCTGTCATCCTGAAGCTGCCGAAGGCGCGCAGCGCCGCAGGACGCTGAAGGATCTCCAGATGCGCGAGCTGCGCTGAAACCGTCGGAGGTTCCAGCTAGAGATGCGCAACTGGAGATCCTTCGGCGCGCTACGCCGCACCGCGGCTCCGCCAGCCTCAGGATGACAAAGTCTCGCCCCGAGGTACCATCCTCTTGGTGCTCGACCGGCTTCGCGAACTCATCTCTCATCACTGGGGGTACGACTCTTTCCGTCCGCTGCAGCAGGAAGCGATGCTGGCGTCGATCGAAGGGCGCGACTCGCTGGTGGTGATGCCGACCGGCGGCGGCAAATCGCTTTGCTACCAGGCGCCGGCGCTGCTCAGCGAGCACGTGACCGTCGTCGTCTCGCCGCTGATCTCGTTGATGAAAGATCAGGTCGACGGACTTCGCGAATGCGGCGTAGCGGCTGCGCAGCTCAACAGTTCGTTGCGTCCCGAACAGCAGCGGCAGATCGAACGCGATGTGCTCGATGGCAAGATCAAGCTGCTCTTTGCGTCGCCGGAGCGATTGGCTCTCGGCAGTTTTCGCGATCTGCTGCAGCGCGCAAACGTGCGCACGTTCGCCATCGATGAGGCGCATTGCATCAGCCACTGGGGACATGACTTCCGTCCCGAGTACCGTCAGCTACGCGATCTTCGCAAGACGTTCCCCGAGGCCTCGGTGCACGCGTACACGGCGACGGCGACGCCGCAGGTGCGGCGCGACATCGCTGAGCAGTTGTCGCTTCACGATCCGGTGGAGCTGGTCGGTGACTTTGATCGACCGAACCTCACCTATCGCGTTCTACCTCGCACGGACGAATGGAAGCAGGTGCTGGAGGTCGTCGAACGGCATCGCGGGGAGGCGGGAATCGTCTACTGCATCCGGCGGCGCGACGTTGATTCGTTATCCGAGAAATTGCGGCGCAAGGGAATCGATGCGGTCGCCTATCACGCGGGACTGTCCCCCGAGGAGCGGCGCGCGGCGCAGGAAAAGTTCGCGACGGAGAAATGCGACCTCGTCGTTGCCACCGTAGCCTTCGGCATGGGTATCGACCGATCGAACGTCCGCTTCGTGCTGCACACCGGGATGCCGAAGTCGATCGAGCATTACCAGCAGGAAAGCGGGCGCGCGGGCCGCGATGGACTGGAAGCGGAGTGCGTGCTGCTCTACTCCGCGGCGGATGCGATCGTCTGGCGGACGATGCTCGAGCGCGGCGGCGACGGCATCGAGCCCGATCCGCAGTGGGTGGAGTCGGCGATGCGCCACGTGCGCGATCTCGACCGCTACTGCTCCGCCGCCGCCTGCCGGCATAGCGCGCTGGTGGAGTATTTCGGCCAGCAATACACCGCCGACAACTGCCACGGCTGCGACATCTGTCTCGGCGAAACCGAGAGCGTTCCCGACGCGATCGTGATCGCGCAGAAGATCCTGTCGTGCGTCTATCGCGTGAATCAGTCGTTCGGCGTCGGCCACGTCGTCAGCGTTCTTCGCGGCGAGGACACGGAGAAGATTCGCGATCGCGGCCATTCGCGGCTGTCTACGTTCGGATTGCTGAAAGGCAATACGAAGCACGAGTTGCGCGAGTGGATCTATCAATTGATCGCGCAGGATTTTCTTCGCCAGACCGACGACGAGTATCCGATCCTCCGCCTCGGCGCGCGCGCCCGCGACGCGATGAAGGGAATCGCCGAGGTGAAGCTGCGGCAGCCGGCGGTGCGGAAGAAGGACAAGGCGGCGTCGCGATCGTCGTCCGGCGCGGCGCCGCTCGATCCGCTGCAGCCACACGATCGCGAGCTGTTCGAGCGGCTGCGCGTCTGGCGCCGCGCCGAGGCGGAACATCGCGGCGTTCCGCCGTACGTCATCTTCAGCGACAAAACGCTGCGCGAGCTGGCGCGCGTGCGGCCGACGACGCTGTACGAGCTGCGCGGAATCTACGGCATCGGCGACGCGAAGCTGGAAGCGTTCGGCGATTCGCTGATCACACAAATCCGCGAGCATTGCGCGACCGCGCCATCGTGACGAGCAGCCACACCGCGAACGCGCACGAGCCGACACCGGCGGCGAGTCCGAACAGGCGCAGAACGAACGCGAAGAAGTGATCCGCCGGCAGCATGTGCAGCTTGCCGAGGATGTAGCCCCAGTCGTGCACGAGATCCTCGGAAGACGCGAATCCGACCAGCGGCAAATCCTTCGCCCGCGCGTCGCCGACGTACGCGGACAGTTCGTACAGGCTGTACGAAAGCCAGAAACCGCCGACCGACATCCCGAAGTAGTCCGGTTGCCGTGCGAAGTAGAGGACGCAGATGGTGGGCACGGCGATCTGAAAGACGCTGCCCATGATCACGGTGATGAACTGCGGCGCCCACGCGAAGACGAGATGCCCCATCTCGTGAAAGCCGAGCGTGATGCCGTAGAAGATCGTCCACCGCGTCGGATCGCGGAACTTGAGGGTGAAGATGTAAACGAGAACCAGCAGCAGGATCGCGCGCGGAATCCACATGCGGCCGCCGCACCATTCGCGCGCGTCGTCGAGGAAGGTGTCGATCGCGGTCGGTTCGCGCGGTTTGGGTGCGGGTTCGATGTGGCCCATGGTCGGTTAGCGGTTTTCACCACAGAGACACAGAGGGCACAGAGACACACAGAGAAAAACCTCTGTGAACCTCTGTGAACCTCTGTGCCCTCTGTGTCTCTGTGGTTAATTTGAAATTCACGCGCGATCCGGAAACTCACAAATACTCCAGCACCCGCGCTACATGCTCCCACTCCGTGGCGCCGTTGCCGATGGCGACGCGGATGCCGTAGCGGCCGGCGAGGCGGGTGTGGGAGACGAAGAGGCGGCCGCTGGCGTTCATGCGGTCGAGGGCTTCGATGCTAGCGCGTTCGGAGGCGGATTCGTCGATTGAACCGCCGGCGTTACGGACGATCTTGCGGAAGACGACGACGCTGAGGCTTTGCGGCGCGATCAGTTCGACGTCGTCGCGTTTCTGCAGTTCGGCGGCGAGGCGCGCGGCATCGGCGATGTGGCCACGGATGACGGACTGCAACCGTTCGACGCCGTAGTGCTCGAAGAGGTACCAGAGCTTGAGGGCGCGAAAGCGGTGGCCGAGCTGGAGGCCGTAGTCCATGAAATTCACTTCGGCGGTGTCGGTCGTCTTCAGGTATTCGGGGACGAGCGAAAACGTGGCGCGCAGGACATCGGGCTTGCGCGTGAAAAGCACGCTGCAATCGATCGGCGTGAAGAGCCACTTGTGCGGATTGATGACGATCGAATCGGCCGCTTCGACGCCGTCCCACAGCCAGCGAAACTCGGGACAGATCGTTGCCGGACCGGCGTAGGCGGCGTCGACGTGCAGCCAGGCGTTCTCGCGTTTCGCGATCTCGGCGATGCGTTTGACCGGATCGATGGCGGCGGAGGATGTCGTGCCGACGGTCGCGGAAATTGCGCAGGGAACAAATCCCGCGGCACGGTCGCGGGCGATGGCGGCTTCCAGCGCGTCCACGCTCATGGCGAAGCGATCGTCGCCGGCGATTTTCACCACGCCTTCGATGCCGAACCCGAGGGCGAGGGCGCCTTTCTCGATGGAGGAGTGGGCGTGCTCGGAACAGTAGACGCGCAGATTCGGCGCGGCACTGAATCCGCGGGTGCGGATATCGGGCGCGGCTTGCTCGCGGGCGGCGGCTAGCGCGAGAAACGAGTTGATCGACGCGGTGTCGTTGATGATGCCGAAGAGATTGTCGGGAAGGCCGAGGGCCTCGCGAAGCCAGCGCAGGGTGACGGTTTCGAGCTCGGTGAGCGACGGCGAGGTGCGCCAGATCATCCCGTTCGCGTTCAGCGCGGCGGTGAGCAGCTCGGCCAGGATTCCGGCCTGCGAGCCAGTGATCGAAAAGTAGGCGAAGAAGGCGGGATGGTTCCAGTGCGTCATCCCCGGCATGATTTTCGTTTCGACGTCGGCGAGCAGCGCGTCGTAGGGACGGCCGTCGTCACTCGGTTTCGCGGCGAACTGCTTCTCGATGTCGCCGGGCTTCACGCGGGAGAGGACGTCGTAGCGGTCGACGCCGTCGAGGTAGTCGCCGATCCAGTCGATCAGCTTGTGGCCCGCGGCGCGGAATTCGTCACTGGTCGGATCGAGCACCGGCATGTTCCGCATCTTCTCCGCGCCGCAGCGAATTCGCAAGCATGAGGAAGACGGCGAAGGTGATGGGGATGGCGATCTGTCCGGTGAGCCGCGACCACGAGGTGAGGACGTGCCAGCGCAGGTTGTGCGGCGTGGACAAGTACGCGGCGACGTAGAAGACGAGCTGGATGGCGGTGACGATGAAGACGAAATGCTCGCGCCGCCGCGCGGCAGCAGGCGCGATCAGGATGCCCGCGAGAATCGCCACCCAGAACCATGGCTCGTACAGCCGCGCGGCGAGGAAGGCGAGGATCTGGTGCGCGTACGGCAGCCGCGCCAGGAGTCTCGAAAACGCAGAGCCGCCGGCGATGTCGGTGGGGAGGGTGTGGGCAGCGCGGAGAATGAGCCAGGGAGCAGCGAGGGCGAACGCCGGAGCGAGGTTGCGCAGTCTCGCGGCTTTTGATTTTCCCCGCGAGACCGCGAAACCGCGAGGCCGCGCAACCGCGACAGCGATCGTCACCGCCACGAGCAGTGCGATCCCTTCGTTCTTGCAGTTCGCGGCGAAACCGAGCATCAGCGCGCCGTGGCGCCATGCCGCGTCGTCGTCCTCGAGGAGCGCCGTGCGGATGAAGAGGACGCCGGCGCTGCCGAACGCGATGAGCGCGCCTTCCGCCAGTCCGACGTAACGGCTGACGGCGACCGCGGCCAGCGTCATCGTCAGCAGCGCGGCGAAGAACGGCGTCGTCTCGCGCGCCGCGAGCGCGCGGGTGATGAGCAGCAGCGCGATGCCCCAGGCGACGAAGAGCAATCCGAGCCAGCGATCGCTCCATGCGCCATTTACCAGCGCGATGAAATCGAAATTGAACGGGACGAGGAGCGGATAGTCGGGATGCGCGAACGTGTTCCAGCGGCTCTCGAGGAAATGCCAGTCGATGCCGCCGATCTCGAGAAAGGTCTTCGCTTTCAATCCCCAAATTGCCCAGAAGTCCCATTCCCAGAGCGGCGCGAGCGTGGCGTAGAGGGCGTAACCGGTGAGGGTGAGGAGGGTGACGAGGTCGAGGACGTGTATCCGGGCTTCGCGTTGTCGGTTGTCGGTTGCCGGTTGTCTTCGCGCGATGAACGCTGCCGCGCAGAAGATCAGCAGGGCGGCGATGGCGATGCTGATCAATGTCCAGCGGATGTGAAGGATGGACGTCGCCAGCAGCAGGAGGAAGATCGTTCCGCTGCCGTAAAGGAAGGCCGTGCCGACGAGCAGCGGTCCTCTTGCGCGGCGGTCGATGGCCAGCGTGATCGGGATGCCGAAGGCGGTGAGGGTGAGGATGGCGATGAGAGTGGATGTCATCGCGAGCCTCCCAGGGCACAGACAAGAGTGTCTGTGCCACACCGTTCAGCGGATTCCGTAATGTCGCTGCCGAGACAACAATGTGGCACAGACACTCTTGTCTGTGCTTTGGCCGCCGCGCGATCGGAACTCACTGCCGCAGCCTCACCAGCGCGCCGCGCTCGCCTTGCCAGATCAGATCCGCCGGCACGCGCAGTCGAACGCCGAACGCGGCGATGTATTTCGCCGCACGGAAGTTCGCCGGCAGCCGGCCGTTCTCCGGCGTCACCAGCGGCAGCACTTCGCGGCCGGCGAGGAAGTAGCTGGCGCGGTAGTAGGCGTACGAGTAACCGTCATCCCACCCCATCGCGGGAACGACGACGGCGATCGTATCGCCCGGCTTCGTGTGCTCGCGCACGCCGTCGAGGAAGCGCGGATAGTCGGGCCACTGCCGGTCGGGATAGATCGCCATCGCCCGCGCGTACGGCGCTCGATTCACGAACGGCAGCTGCAGCAGACGCGCTTCGACGCACAGCGCCACGATCGCGGCAAGGCAGAGGATGGTGAGCGCGCGGCGAGGAGTCACGCGCGCGATTGTCGCATTAGCTCGCGCCGCGGCCGGACAACACGGCCGGAATCGTGCGCAGGAGGATCTTCAGATCGAGCGCGGGAGACCAGTTGTCGATGTACTGCAGGTCGAGCTGCATCCAGCGGTCGAAGTCGACGTTGTTCCGGCCGCTCACCTGCCAGAGGCACGTCAGACCCGGCTTCATCGACAGCCGTCTCCGGTGCCACCGGTGATACGCCGCGACCTCCTCGGGGATCGGCGGGCGCGGGCCGACGAGGCTCATGTCGCCCTTCAGCACGTTCCAGAGCTGCGGCAGTTCGTCGAGCGAAAACTTGCGCAGGATGCGGCCGACGGCGGTGACGCGCGGATCGGATTTCGACTTGAACACCGGCCCCGTCATCTCGTTCAGGTGCGTCACTTCGCCGCGGCGTTCGTGCGCATCCTCGAACATCGTGCGGAACTTGACCAGCGTGAAGACGCGGCCGTTGAGTCCCATCCGTTTCTGTTTGAAGAGCACAGACCCGGGCGACGACAGCTTGATGGCGATGGCGGCGATGGCGATGGCGGGAAGCGCGAGCAGGAGAAGCAGCATCGAAACGGCGACGTCGAGCAGACGCTTGAGGGCGAGCTGCGTCTCGTTCGACGGCGTCGTTGTGAAGGTGAGGAACGGAATCCCTTCCAGCTCTTCCAGCTCCACGCGAGCGACCCTGTTGGGGAAAAAGTTCATCGCCACGCGGGTGCGGATACCGAGCTCTTCGCACATCAGAAAGATCTGTTTCATCTCGTCGAGCTTCTTGCGCGTGACGGCGAAGACGATCTCGTCGATCGGCTCGGCGAGCTGGCCGCCTTCAAGCAGCCGGCGAAGATCGGGAACGCTGCCGTAAACGCGGAAACGCGCCCACCCGTTCGACAAACGGTGTCCATCGGAGACAAATCCGAGGATCTTGTAGCCCCAGTATTTGTGCCCTTCGATCGTGCGGGCCACTTCGATCGCCCTGCGCCCGGTGCCGACGATGAGGATCGTGCGGTAATTCAAACCCTTCGCGCGGACGTAGCGGGCGATCACGCGGACGACGACTTTCTCCAGCACGAGCAGCAGCGCGGCCAGGACGCCGAAGAGGATGAACCAGGCGCGCGACAGCTGGCGCAGCGGCAGAAGGTAGGCCAGCGTGGCCAGGATCGCGTTGCCGACGAAGACGACGCGGATGGCGATCAGCGCCTCGCGCAGTAGCGAGACGGTGCGGTGGCTGTGATAGCTGTGGTAGCTGAAGAGCAGGACCGACCAGAGGATGAGAACGACCGGGTAGAGTTTGACGTACTCGCGCAGCGGGAAAAGGCCGGTGGGAAACTGGCCGGGCGCGAGCACCGGCAGGACGAGATCGCGGATGAAGAACGCGGCAAAGAAGGCAGCCGTCGTGAGCGCCAGGTCGGCAACATAGACGACCCTCGCGATCATGCGCGCTTTTTCTTTAAGCATTCAACCTCTTGACCACCGGGACGATCCTCGAACGATTCCGTCGAATGTACTGCACTGGCGCCCGTCCGGTATACGGAAATCGTTTCGCGTCCGTCTAGCGGGAGATTTCCTCGAACAACCGCTCGTACGCCTCGGTCACCGCAGTCCAACCGTACTTCTCACCGGCCCGTGCCCTCGCGGCGATCCTCATCCGCTCGCGCAACGCCGGCGATTGGAGGTATTCCGAAAGTATGCCTGAGAGGGTCTGGACGGGACGCAGGCGGAAGTAACCGACAGCATCCGCTCCTACTTCCCGGTTCTCGGGGGTGTCGTGCGCCAGGACGCAGCCACCCGAGGCCATCGCCTCGATCATGGCCGGATGCGTCCCGCCGACTTCCGTCGCCTGGATGTAGATGAGCGCGTTGCGCTGCAGCGTCCGGTAGTCGCGGCCGTAAAGGGCGCCGGGGAAGAGGATGCGATCGGAGGCGTGGGTGCGCAATCCGGCTTCGAGATCGCGGGCGTACGCGGCGGCGCCTAGCATGACGAGTTTCGGCGCGTTGGGCACTTTCTCGTACGCCTCCACCACTTCCAGCGGATTGTTCTCCGGCTCGAAGCGGCTGACGTAGAGGATGTAGTTCCCCGCCTCCACCCCCAGCCGCTGCAGCACGTCGCTGTCCTCCTCGGGCGGAAACTCCGCACCATACGGGATCGTTGCCGGCTCGATGCCGTATCTCTCGCGGTAGTAATCGGCGATCACATCGGCGTCGGCGACGACTCTGTTCGCAAACAGCGCGGAGAACGACTCGCCGATCGCGTAGACGGCTTTGCCGAGGACGTTCCACTTGCGGCGGTGGCGCTCGATGCCGTCGACGTTGATCGCCACCGGAATCCTCGCCGCGCGCAGGAGCGGGAGCACGAAGGCATTCGCGGCGTTGCAGAGGAGGATGACGTCGAAGTCGCGTCGCAACGCATCGATCGCGGAGAGAAACGTGTGGCTGACGGTTTCGAAGTATTTGTGGCGAAGAGCGGGGAGGACGATGCGCTCTACCTGGGAACGCGGACGTCCCGCCCGCTCGGAGACGGCGGATGAGGCGTCCGCGCTCCCAGGACGGCAGTAGACCGCGACTTCGTGTCCACGCGCGACCAGCCTCTTCGACAGCTCCTCGGCGAATGTTTCGAAGCCGCCGTAGCGCGCGGGGATGCCGCGCGTGCCGGCGATGGCGATCTTCAAACGAACCATCCGGCCAGCTCGCGGTCGGAGACGCGTCTGCGGCTTTGGATGGTGCGGCGTTTTTCCATGATCCGGCGCCGATTCTTCCACAGCCATGCGAGCGCCGGAAGGGAGCTGCGCTCGATCGTCAGCGATGCAAGGATCACAATCAGGTCGCGCATCAGCTCGAATGGTGCGTTGCGAATGGCGAGGTAAAGACCCTCGTTTTTCAATCGCAGCAGGAAGCGGTTCTTGACGCCGTGCATGTTCGTCACCGCGGACAGGCTGCGACGCTTCTCCGGCGTGACGGTGCGGACGTGATGCGCGACGGCGTCCGGCACATAGATCGCGCGCCAGCCGAAGAGCCGGCCGCGCCAGGCGACGTCGGCATCCTCGCGATACGTGAAAAAGTCCTCGTCGAGAAACTCGCCGCCGACGGTGACGTCTTTTACGAACGACATACGGTACATGGCGGCGGCGCCGGAGACGCCGAAGACCTGGGTGTCGGGTGTCGGCTGTCGGGTGTCGGGTTTTCCTTGATCCACATCGAAATGGCGTCCGGATCTCGTCATGCGGATGCCTTTTGAATCGACAAGTCCCGTTTCCGCTTGCAGCAATTTGCCGGTGGCCATCCCGAACGATTTGTCCGTGAATGCGGCGACGAGGGACGAGACGTAATCGGGTTCGAGGAAGGCATCGGGGTTCAGCAACAGGACGAACTCACCGTTTGCGATCCGCACCGCTTGGTTCACTGCGGCGCTGAAGCCGAGGTTTGCATCATTAGTGATGGAGGTTGCGTGGGGGGCGAGCTCGCGGACGATGGCCACGGAATCGTCGGACGACGCGTTGTCGACGTGGATCAGTTCAATGTTCGGATGCGTCTGCGCGGCGAGGGCGGCGAGGCAGCGGCGGAGAAAAGGCGCGCTGTTCCAGGTGACGAGGACGACGGTGGCGAGGCCGTTCGTCAGGCGCCGCTCCATCGGGTGAAGGCCTTGCGCATCACGCCGGCGTAAGCGCGCGCCGCGGTCCAGCGCCCGAGGCGGCGGTAGGCGATGCCGGCGAGCGCGGGGGGGATGCGGAGGAGCATCCCGACGACGATCGCCCATCGCAGCGCTTCGGCCTGCCCGGGCGTGAGCCACTTGCGCGCGTAAAACCACATGTTGCGGTACCAGAGCGCGATGAACTCGGCGAACGGCACGTGCTCGAGACTCGCGCCGCCGAAATGCCGCGCGCGCGCCGCGGGGACGACGAAGATCGTGTGGCCGGCCGCGGCCAGGCGGCGGCAGTAATCGACGTCCTCGAACCACGCCGGCGCGAATCGTTCGTCGAACGCTCCGACCTCGGCGAACACTTCGCGACGCAGCAGGAGCGCGGCCGCGGCGGGCTGCTCGACCGGCTGCGGATGCGTCAACTCCAGCTCGCGGTAACGGTAGCGCGCGGTCATCCGATTGGCGGGAAAGAGCTTGTCGATACCGAAGACTTCGCTGACCAGCGTAGCCAGCGTAGGCAGACGGCGAAGTTGAAACTCGCGCTGCGAGTCGCCCGCTTCGTCGGACAGCAGCGGCGCGGCGGCGGCGACGACCGGATTGGCGTCGAGAAACTCGACCAGCGTTTCCAGCGCGCCCGGCGCGAGCTCGCAATCGGGATTGAGGAGGAAGAGATAACGCCCGCTGGTACGCGTGGCGACGCGGTTGACGCCGGCGGCGAAGCCGATGTTCGCGTTTCCGCGCATGATCTCGACCTGATCGCCGACCACCGTCAGCGTCTTGTCGGACGAGGCGTTGTCGTAAATGACCACCTCGTACGCGAGGCTGCCGCAGGCGGCGGCGATCGATTGCAGGCAGCGCGCGATCCAGCGCTCGCTGTTCCACGTCACGATGGCGATCGACAGATCGAGCGGCCTCGTGGCCACTCCGCGCAGGATGCGCTCGTCGTGATTCAGCGTTCGGTTTGCCTCTGCCATTGCGTTACTGCCTCAATCAGCGGCCGCGTCACCACGTTCCACGCGAACCGCGGCTGGATGCGGATCAGGTTAGATACGCACGCCGCGTAAAAAACGTCGTCCCGGATCAGCCTCTCGATTCCGTCCGCGACTGCAGATGCATCCGACGCCGGTACAACAACTCCCAGATTTTCCGCGTTTACCAGCTCCGCTGCGAACCCCTGCTCGGTGGTGATGACTGGAACCGCCGCCGCGATGGCGTCGAACAGCCGCGTGCGAATGGAGTACGCGGCCTCCGCCGTCGGACGATGCAGCATGATAGCCACTTTGCTCCGGCGCAGCCACGCGAGGCGGTCGCGATACGGCGTCCACGTTTCGTTGGCTTCGATGAACGGCTCGCCGCTCTTGATCAGCGCATCGAGCCGGTCTTCACGGCGCCGATCGACCGCGTGGCGATTTGGACGCGAGCGTCCGAGGAAGAGGAGCCGGCAATCGACGCCGCGGCGGTTCGCTTCCATCACTGCTTCGACTGCGGTGCCGGGATCGAGCCACTCCCACGTTCCGCCGCCCCAGAGGACGATGTTCTCCCGTTTTTCCGGCGCGGCGACGCCGATGTCTTCGATGCCGAACGGGATTTCGACGATCGGACCGTTCGCGCGTTTGTACAGCTCGCGCTGTTTCGCAGTCGCGACAATGAGCAGATCGGCCTGCGCCACCGCCCTCGCCACGCGCCCGCGCTCGGCGACGAGATGGACACGCTGCCGCATCGAGGGACGTTTGCCGTACATCTCGCGCAGTTCGAGCAGGACGGGATCGAAAAGGTCGAAGACGATGCGCTGCCCGCGCCGCTGCCGCCTGAATCCGCGCGCCGGCTGTCCAATAAGGACGTCTGCGGCTTTCATCGCCACGAGCGCTTCCGCGCTGCCGCGTTCGGCAATGCGAAGCGATCCTCCGCCCACCCGCACAGACAAGAGTGTCTGTGCCACATCGGCAGGCTTGTGTGGCACAGACACTCCTGTCTGTGCTGCGGTTGGCAACTCCCCTTCCCGCTTGCAGACCAGCGTCGTCGGGAAGTGTTTCGCCAGCTCGCCGGCGAAGTGCCACGCGCGAATCCCCGGCCCCGCCATCCGTTCGCCGACGACGTCCGGCGTGTGCACAACGACCGAAAACATGGGCGCGCACTTTACCGCGTGAAGAGTCCCTGCCATACGCCGCGAAGCGAGGTCCGTCCGCGCAACGCCAGCTTCACGTCTTCCCACAACAACGCGCGGATGCGACCAACGCCGCGATGCCGCCGCGCGACGAGATAGCGGTTGCGCGTGCGCAATCGCAACGCGTCGCCGCCGAGAAGGGACGCGGATTGCGATCCACGATGCATTGCCTTGACGACCGGCAGAACCTCAGTCCGCCAACCGGCTTCGTGGAGTCGCGCGCAGAGCTCGACGTCTTCGTAGTACGCGAAGAGCGACTCGTCAAAGATCGCCTCGCCGAGCGCTTCGCGGCGATAGAGGGTGGCGGTAGCGGAGACGCCCCACGCCCTGGGAGCGCGCGCGTCCCGCGCGCCGGACTTGGCAGGATCATCCGTCGACGGGCGGGCGGGACGCCCGCGCTCCCAGGCAATCTGCCGAAAGGTTCCGTCGCTGATGTCGATGCCGGCGCCGTCGATCGTGGTCTCGTCGCGGCGAAGGATCGTCTGCACGGCGGCGAGTTTCGGATCGGCGTCGAGCGCGGCGGCGACGGTGGCCAACCATTCGCGGTCGAGGATGACGTCGTTGTTGATCAGCGCGATGTACGCGCCGGTGGCGTGGCGGTACGCGGCGTTGTTGCCCCCCGCGAACCCGAGGTTGGTGTCGCTGCGGAAGAGATGAAGGCCGTGGCGGAAGGCGATCCTCTCCCCCACCGGAACTCGCGAGCCATTATCGAAGACGATCACCTCACGTGGCGGCAGCGTCTGCGCGGCAATCGAATCGAGGCAGGCGCGGAGCATGTCGCCGCCGTCGATATCGAGGACGATTACGGAGACGTCAGTCATGCTGCATCCAGTCGAGATTCGCGCTGCCGTCGAGGCAACGCAAGTCGGTTCGTCCGTTCGCGCCGAGGGTGATCGGCACGTAGCCGTACTTTGAGCCGGTGGCAGGGAAGACGAATGCCCGTCCACTCACTTCGATCGTCGCTCCGGTTTGCGATTGATAGCGGATGACCGATCGTCCCTCCTTCGCCAGAAAGGACAGCGCGTCGCCGCGTTTCACGATCCAGCCGCCCTGGTAGAGAAAGCGGGAGACCGTCCACTCGGGCGGGAACATCTCGCCGCCGGTGTGGGTGACGTGCGCGTCTTCGAATTCGATGCGGGCGGCGGGGCGGCGGCCGTAGGTGAACGCGGCGAGCAACAGCAGCGCAAACAGTAGCGGTGTTGGCACTCTCAGGAATGATAGAGATCTCTCCTCGAGAGCCCTTCTCCCCCGCGGGGGAGAAGGTGCCGAAGGCGGATGAGGGGGCGGTGCTTGCGAAGACTGCGCAATCAGGAACCGCCCCTCACCCGCACTTCGTGTCTCCCTCTCCCCGCTCGACGCGGGGAGAGGGGCTCTCGATGAGGAGCGCAGCAACGCAGTGATCAACAGCGCCGCCACGAGGACGATGCTCCCCACCACCGCCGCCGTATTCGGGCGGATGAAGCTCGGCATCAGGCGCGAGAAGTCGCCGTGCCATGTCGTGCTCAGCGACTCGCCGATGAAGTTTTCGCCGGTGGCGAGGTGGAAGAGGCGCCAGGGAAACGTCGCGCCGTGGATGACGAGCATCAGTGTCCAGAGCGCGATCACGGTTCGAGTTCCGGCGCCGAGGCGCTCCCACATCGTCGCGGCGCCGAGGGCGAGGATCGGCATCAGGACGACGATGTAGCGGAGGGGCGGGGACCAGCCGCCGTGCCATTCAGAGCGCGGGATCAGATAGAGGATGTACAGCAGCGAGGCGGACATGCCGAGACGGAAACCGGCGGGCATGGAGCGCCAGCGCGGGAGCGCGACGATGGCCAGCGCGTAGAGCGGCGCCTGGAAGACGATGCCGGCAGCGCCGTCGAGCACGAGGCCGAAGAGGCCGAGCCAGTAAAAGATCGGACTGCTCGGCAGCAGCTCGCGGATGGAGTGCGTGTTCATGGCATTGCCGGAGATGAGAAAGGCGATGATCAGCGGAACCGCGACAACCGCTGCGGCGATTGCCACCTGCCGTTTCGTGCGCAGCACGCGGACGAGTAAGCCGATGGCGATCAGGCCGAAGCGGATTTTCAGCAGCACGAGCGCGAAGATCGCCGCAATCCATCGTGGCGGCCGGCGATTGCGGATCCCGCGCACCGCCTCTACAAAACAAAACGCCGCCGGCACCTCGGGCCAGATTCTCGTCGCGTAAAAAACGACCGGCGGTCCGAAGGCGATCAGCGGGAAGAGAACGCGTGTGGTGGCGTCGGCGATCCCTTCGTCTTCGAGGAAACGGATCGTCGACCGCGCCAGCAGCGCGCCGAAGAGGGCGATGACGGCGAGCGCACCCGGCAATCCGCCGGCGGCGTAGCCCGGCATCAGCAGAATCGGTAGGAACGGCTCGTGACGCGAGTACTGCTCGCCGTGCGCACCGCGCGGATCGCCGGGCTGGGGGAGGAGATCGGGACGGCCGGTATCGGAGTGCGCCAGGTCGCGGTACTGATTCGACAGATCGAGATCGTGATCGCGCACGAGCGACTCCGTCATCAGCAGGTAGTACGGTTCATCGCCGTCGATCGGCGTGCGAAGCTGGAGCGGGATCATGACCGCGTAGCCGATGGCGGCGATGAGGAACGCGCGATTCGCGCTCCAGCGGATTTCGTCCGCGAAGGCGATGAAGCCGAGCGGGATAGCGAGGACGATCACGCCGGCGGCGACGAGCGTGAGATACAGATCGACGTCGACGCGCAGAACGCGGCCGAACGCGGCCAGCGCGCCGAAGACGAGGATTGTGGCCAGCTCGACTTCAAAACAGCGGCGCAACGACTTCCCGCGCAGCGCGACGAGCGGGATGGCGATCGCGGCGACGATGAACAGCGCCAGCTTCATCGCGCCGGAAACTCGACTGAATCGATCTGGAGATGCGATTGCGGCGGAAGGTTCGGCGACGCAACGACGCGAAGCGACTTGATCTCGGCAGCGGACGCAATCGCCGTGCGCCCGGCGCCCCACAGCCAGGCGTTCGCGCCGTAGCCGCGGATCTCGCCCGCCGAAAATCGCGGCAGCGGATTGCGGGAGGCGAAGAACTGCTCGCGCCGGGTGAAGCCGAAATCAGCAATGTCGCCGATCGTGATCGGCCGCGTGACCGTCCGCCCGTGCGCGTCAATCGCTTCGATCGTACCGACGACGCGTCCGCGCTTGAATCGCGCCATCTGTCCGCCGCTGGCCGTCACCACGACATGCCGCACGCGCGGCGGAACGTCGATCGATCTTGCTTCCGAGGGCGCCAGAGCGACGTTGACCGGGCGAACGTCGCCGGACGGAGGTTCGTAATCGCGCACGATCGGCAGCGCGCGGGCGATGATCCCGCTCCACGGCCAGAGCGCGAAAATCGCAATCGCAGCGGCGTAAGTCAACGGACGAATGCGGTTAAGCAGCGGCAGAAGGAAGACGATGGCGACCGCGATGTAGAGCGTCGCCAGCGAATAGCGGGCGAATGCCGCGCAGAGGAGGAAGAATCCGCCGACGGCGGTTGCGAGGTATCGCGGTTGCGCGGTCTCGCGGTGTTCGTTCGAGAGCGCTCGGGCCGCGAACATCAACCCAGCGACAATCAGCGGAAGCAGCGCCATCTTTCCCGGCGGCATCGGTGTGACTCCGGCCAGCACGAGCACGCCCGGGAGCGCGGGCGTCTCGCGCCGCATGGCAAAAAGCAACGCAACGCTGCCGGCGATGAGGATCAGTTCTTTGACGACGTGAACGTCGTGCAGCGGAATCCAGCGGAGCAGAACGATTCCGGCGATCGTCAGCACTACTTCCTGTGGCCGGATGCGGGCGGGACGTCCGCGCTCCCAGGCAATCATCGCCAGCGCGAAGGCCGCGGAGACGATGATCCCGTACGCGAGCAGGCGCGTTCGTTCGTCCGTGAGCGTCATCATCGCCACGATCAGCAGCGGAACGGCGCATTGAACGATTTGAGAAAAGCCCGTGCCGCGCGCGGCCCACGCGCACGCCAGGACCAGCGCTATCACGAGCGGGAGGTGCGCGTCGATCGGCGTGGTCGTCAGCACACCGCGTTCTCAACCGGATTGCGGAACCACTCCGGGTCGAAGCCTTCCGTCGTCTCGGGCGTCATGGTGGCGCGGTAGACGATGCGCGCGTCGCCGCGGAGCTGCACGTCGCGCGGCATGCCGCCTTCGAGCGCGAACGAGACTTCCAGCGTGATCCCGCTGCGCGTCAGCACCTTCACCGGCGACATGACGTTTCGCGACAGCGCGCTCGTGATCGCCGACGCCACCACTCCCGAGCCGCAGGAAAGCGTTTCCGCTTCGACGCCGCGCTCGTACGTGCGAACCTCGATCGCGTTCGGATCGCGCACCACCACGAAATTCACGTTCGCGCCGGCCGGCTGCAGATCGGGATGCGTGCGAATGGCGCGTCCGAGCGGAACGATGTCCTGCGACCAGAGATCGCCGCGAAGGAAGAGAACGTAGTGAGGAACGCCGACGATGATGGACCTGCCGCGGATGACCGTATCGCCGACGCGCAGCGGACGATCCACGAACGAATGCGGCGGCTGCAACGACAGCGTCACATGTCCGCCGTCGCTTACCTCGGCGCCCACGACCCCTGCGCCGGTCTCGATCGTCATCCGCTTCGGGGCGATCACGTTCACGTACGCGAAGCGCGCAGCGCAGCGCGTTCCGTTCGCGCAGAAGTCGGCCAGCGAGCCGTCCGCATTGAGATAGCGCATGCGGAACGTGGCCCGCCCGGTGTTCTCGATGAGGATCAATCCGTCCGCGCCGACCGATAAATGAGGCGTGCAGATGCGGCGCGTCAGCTCTTCCGCATCGCCGATGCGGCCGGAGCGATTGTCGATGACGACGAAGTCGTTTCCGCCGCCCGCCATCTTCGAGAACGTCAGCGGATCTTGTTTAGACGTCTGCATTTGCATGAGCTGCTGGCTCGTATTCGCGGCCGGAAGTTTTCCCGCCGGACGCGGGTTCAGACCGGCGGCCTATTCTCGCATGTAACGGCGCGCTCTCCCGATTCGTCTAGAACGTCAGGACGTGCGCCGCCAGGCCGTTCTTCACCGGCACCGTCCGACAACTTAAAAATTTGGAGCCCAGATTCGTGAATCGACTTCGCTTCAGCCGCCTCATCTCGGGATTCCTCATCACCGCACTCACCGTCGGCCCGCTCGGCGCGCAGCAGAAAACGCCGCCGACCTCCGACGTGCCGAAGCTGTCCGAGTCCATCGACGTGCGCGTCATCGGCGTCGACGTCGTGGTCACCGACCGGAAGGGCACCCCGGTCACCGGACTGTCGAAGGACGACTTCCAGATTTTCGAGAACGGCATCGAGAAGCCGATCTCGAATTTCTACGAGGTGGAAGGGAAGACCGCGTCGCAAGTCGTCACCGTTCCGACGCCCGGCGCAGCCGCCGTTCCGGCACCGGCGAAGGAAGAGATCAACGAACAGCTTCGCCGCCGCATCATCATCTACGTCGACAACCTGTCGCTGGCGCCGTTCAACCGCAACCGCGTTTTCAAGCAGATGAAGGAATTCATCAAGGACGCCATGCGCCCCGGCGACGAGGCGATGGTGGCCACCTACAACCGCAGCCTGAAAGTGCGCGCGCCGTTTACCCGCGACCACATCCAGATCGAGCAGACGCTCGATGCCATCGCCGGCGAATCGGCGCAGGGCATCGCCAACCGCAGCGAGTTCAAAGACGTCTCCAGCCGCATCAACGACGCCAAGAGTTATGACGAAGCGCTGGCCGATGCGCGCTCGTACGCGCAGTCGGTCGAGCACGATCTGCGGCAGGGCGTGGAATCGATCAACGGCCTCCTGACCACGCTGGCCGGCGTTGAGGGAAAGAAAGTCCTGGTGCTGGCGACGGAAGGGTTTCAGATCCAGCCGGGCCGCGAAGCGTTCACGCTGATCGACGAGCTGGCGCGCGAGAAGAACTGGCAGTCGAGCTCCATGCTCGAAGCGATGACGTTCAACGGCAACTCGCTCATCGAGTCGATCGCGAAAACCGCGAACGCGAACGGCATCACCATCTATCCGATCCACGCCGGCGGTCTGGCCGCGGGCAGCGAAGGAATGACCGCCGACAATCAGCAGGCTACGTCGTACAACGTGTCGTCGGCAGCGCTGTCGAATACCACCGAGTCGCTGCAGATGATGGCCGAGTTGACCGGCGGCGTGGCGACGTCGCGCAGCAACAATTTCGCAGGCGCGTTCAAGAACATCATTCGCGATCTCGATTCGTACTACTCGCTCGGCTATCGCGCCGGCACCGAACGTGTCGACCGCCAGCGCTCGCTGGAAGTCCGCGTGAAGAACAAGCAGCTGCGCGTACGCAACCGCCAGTCGTTCGTGGAGAAGTCGACGTTCCAGGAAATGAGCGACCGAGTCATCGCCAACCTTCTCTACAAGACGAAAGCGAACGACCTCGGCATCCGCGTGAAGGTGAACGCGCCCGTCCCCGCCGAAGATCTCTTCAAGGTGCCGGTCGAGGTCCACATCCCGCTCGACAACCTCGTGCTCCTGCAGCAGGGCGAAGCCTATCTGGGCGGCTTCTCGGTCTACGTCGTCGTCGGCAACAAGGACGGCGACATGTCCGACGTCGCGCGCCGCTCGCACCAGATCACCATTCCGGTCAGCGATTTCGCCAAATCGAAGGGCAAGTACTACACGTACACGCTCGATCTGATGTGCGAGCGCGGCCTGAACAAGATCTCCGTGGGCGTGGTCGACGACGTGTCGAACACCAGCGGTTTCGACAAGCAACAGGTGATCGCACAGGACCTTCGGTAGACGTCAGACTCCGACAGGTTCCACGAGCAGTAGAGGTTTGCACGGTTTCGTAATTTCCGAGGTAGCCTCGGTTTATGAGATGGATTAGCGAACACAAGCTGCTCCTCGAGGAGCGCTTCGGCGAGGCCGCCCGCGAGAGCGCAATTTTGTGGTTCGTCTTTTCTGCTCTCGGTGCACTGGTCAGCCGTGCTCTCACGGTCGCCTGGTTTTCGGCGAATACTTGCCTGGCTCTCGCAGTCTGGATATTCGGCATCTACTTTGAGGTGATTGCCAAGGAGAACCGATGAATCCGATGTTCTACGCAACGTTTGCGTACCTTGCGTTCTCCAGCTTCTTTGTCATCGGCGGCCTGTGGCTTGCGCATGGGATCAAGAAAGATCGACGCAAGCGCGAGGCAATCGGGTTCGCCACCTCTTCGGAATCCAGCTCCCCTACCTCGGGACGGGAATCTCGCTCACGATCCGCTGGATGAAGCGCTGCTCGGGGGTCACGTCGCCGCGCAGGAGGCGGCGGTCTTTCATCACGATGCGGTGCGAGAGGACCGGGCCGGCGAGGCGCTTCACGTCTTCCGGGATCACGAAATCGCGGCCGTTCACCATCGCCAGCGCCTGACACGCTTTGAAGTACGTCAGCGCGCCGCGGGTGGAGACGCCGAGGGCCGCTTCCGCGTGCGTTCGCGTGGTGTGGACGATTGCCATCAGGTAATCGACCAGCGACTCGTTCATGTGAATCGACGCCACCTGCTCCTGGAGATCGCGGACTTCCTGCGCTTCCAGCACCGGCTCCAGATGTTCCAGCGCATCGTGCGCGCCGCCGGAGCGGAGCAGCTTCTTCTCGTCGATCGTATTCGGATAGCCGATGGTCAGCTTCATCAGGAAGCGATCCAGTTGCGACTCCGGCAGCGGATACGTCCCCACGTGCTCGATCGGATTCTGCGTGGCGAGAACGAGGAACGGATCGGGCAGCGGCAGGCGCTTCTTCTCCACCGAGATCATTCCTTCGCTCATCGCTTCCAGCAGCGCCGACTGCGACTTCGGCGTGGCGCGGTTGATCTCATCGGCCAGCAGGATGTTCGTGAAGACCGGGCCGGAGATGAACTCGAACTCCTGCGCGTCCTGGTTGTAGATCGTTACGCCGACGATGTCCGCCGGCAGCAGATCGCTGGTGAACTGAATGCGCTGGAACGACAGCGACAGCGACCGCGCCAGCGCGTGCGCGAGCGTCGTCTTGCCGACGCCGGGGACGTCTTCGAGGAGGATGTGTCCTTTCGCCAGCAGCGCGGCGATGCAGAACTGCACCACCTCGCTCTTCCCGCGGATCACACGCTCCACATTCGCCTGCAGGGCAGCGACCTTCTCGAACGTGTGGTGGCGCGGAACAGGTTGCGTCGTCATTTCAGAGTAGCCCGCTGCAATCGGCATGACCGTCACGTCATTTCGACGCGGCCGCGATGACCAAGTCACAGCTTTTTGTAATTCGGTCCGCCTCCGCCCTCGGGCGGCACCCATGTGATCACCTGATACGGGTCCATGATGTCGCACGTCTTGCAGTGGAAGCAGTTGGTGAAATTGAGGAACGGCACCTTGCCCCGCCCGTCCGCTGTCGGCTGCGGCTCGTAAACCTGCGCGGGACAGAAGTGGAAGCACGGGTTTCCAAACTCCTCCGTGCAGCGCGTAATGCAGACCTCCGTATCGGCGATGAGCAGATGGGGCGGCTGATTCTCCTCGTGCAGCACCCCGCCGTTGTAAACGTCCGTGACCTTGTCGAACGTGAGAACCCCGTCGAACTTCATCTTCTCCGGTGGATGCGGATGATCGGCGCCGAAGTAGCGCTGAATGCGTTCCATCCGCTCGTGGCCGGCGTGGCCTTCCAGCCGGTTGGCGACGCCGTACCCACGGCCGCCGGTCACGATCCCGAGGCCAGCGTTGATGAGACCCGCGAGCTGGCCGGATTCGAAGGCCTGATGGAAATTGCGCTGCTTCCACAACTCCTCGCGCGCCCACGACGCCTCGAACATCTGCTCGTACTCGGCGAGCTGCGTCGTCGAATAGTCCTCGTTCAGCAGCGCGTGGAACGCCGTCTCCGCCGCCATCGCTCCTGACTTGATGCCGAGGTGAATGCCTTTCAGGCGCGCGCCATTGAGGTAGCCGGCGGAATCGCCGGCGATGAGAAAGCCTTCGCCAAACATCCGCGGCATCGAGAAATAGCCGCCCTCGGGGATCGCTTTCGCGCCGGCGCTGATCATCTTGCCGCCTTCCAGCAACGGCCGGATCGACGGATGCAGCTTGTAACGCTGGAACTCGTGATGCGGATCGAGCGTGGGATTCCTGTAATCGAGGCCGACGACGAGACCGATGTCGATGACGCGGTCTTTCATCCCGTAGATGAAACCGCCGCCGAACGTATCGCCGTCGAGCGGCCAGCCGAGGGTGTGGATCACACGTCCGGCCTCGAAGCGATCGTCGGGAAGCTGCCACAGCTCCTTCACGCCGACCGAATAGACCTGCGGATTCTTTCCCGCGTACAGATCGAACATCGTGGCAAGCTGTTTGGTCAGCGTACCGCGAGGCCCCTCGGCGAGGATGGTGATCTTCGCCTTCACGTCGACGCCCGGCTCGAAGTTCGCCTTCGCCTGCCCGTTCTTGTCGATCCCTTTGTCGCCGGTACGCACGCCGATGACGCGTCCGTTCTCCACCAGCACCCGCGCGGCGGCGAACTCGGCGAAAAGATCGACGCCCATCTCGCCGACGATCGGCGCCATCCAGCGAACGAACTCGCCGAGGGAGATGACGTAGTTGCCGTGGTTCTGAAGAGGCGGCGGCATGATCGGCGCGGCGATCTTGAGCTTCTCGAACAGGTACCAGAACGCATCGTCGGTGACCGGCGACTCGATCGGGCAGCCGCGCTCCAGCCAGTCAGGCATCAGCTCGGCGATGCCGCGCGGATCCATCACCGCGCCGGAGATCCCGTGCGAGCCGATCTCCTTCCCCTTCTCGAGGACGGCGATGGAGATCTCGAGCTTCTTCTCGTTCGCGTCGTTGTGTGCCTTGACCAGTTCGGCCAGGCGATAGGCGGCGGCGAGACCGGCCGGGCCGGCCCCGACGATCACGACATCGACGTCGAGAGATTCGCGCTCGATGCCGGGAAGTTCAGCCATGCATTCTCCTTGAGATGCGCAAAGTCGCGCGCATTCTATGTGATGGAGGTGGGGAGTCGCAGGTGGCGCCTGTCATCCTGAGCCGGCGAAAACCCCGGAGGGGTTGAAGCACGGTCGAAGGACCTCCTCCCTGCTAACCCGGTTGGGCGGCGCTATTCACACGGCAAGGTCCTTCCTTCGCCCGCCGCGCTTCGCGCCGCTCCGGTTATCAGTTGGGGGTCCTTCGACCGTCCTTCGGCGGCTCAGGATGACAGGCTGCGCGCGCTGCCGCGGCTCCCTGCTATTCTGTCCTCGGGTTCCGATGCTTCAATACTCCCTCCCACTCCTCGTCCTCTTCGTCGCGTGTGCCGTGACTTCGTTCATCACCACGGCAGCCGTGAAGCGCATCGCCGAGGAGGCGGGCGCGATCGATCATCCCAACGAGCGGAAGCAGCATCTCGAGTCGACGCCGCGCATGGGCGGGCTGGCCATCATCTTCGGATTCGGTTTTCCGCTGATGTTGCTGGCCGCGAACACGCACGCGGCGGCCCTGGTGTCGAAGAACCTGACCTATCTCTTCGCCGTTCTGGCCAGTGGCTCGCTCATCGTGGGCCTCGGCGTGTACGACGATCTCCTCGGCTCGAACGCGCCGAAGAAGTTCCTGGTGCAGACCGCGGCCGCCGTGATCCTGGTCAGCTTCGGCTTTCACTTTTCCGCGGTTTCGATCGCCGGCGTCAACATCCAGCTCGGCATCCTCGGCTCGGTGGTTTCGGTCATCTGGATCGTCGGCGTGATCAACGCCGTCAACTTCATCGACGGGATCGATTCGCTGGCCACGCTCGTGGCCATCACCATCGCCGTCTCGTTCGCCGTGATCGCCGTGCTGCGCGCCGACGTTTTCTCGATTGTGATCATGACCGCGCTGGCCGGAAGCCTGATCGGCTTCTACAACTGGAACCGTCCGCCGGCGAAAATTTTCATGGGCGACAGCGGCAGTCTCTTCATCGGCCTGCTCCTGGCTGCATGTTCGATCGCGCGTCCGATCAAGTCGCCGACCGCGCTGATCGTCGGCGGTCCGATGCTCGCGCTGGCATTACCGGTGCTCGACACTCTCATCGTGATGAAGCAGCGCTTCGGCAGCGAGACCTCCCTCAGCGCGCGGATCGTGCGGATGTTCAACGCCGACCGCCGCCATTTCCACCACATCCTCGTCGAAAAGTACGGCAGCATCGGCAAGGCCATCGTCTCGATCTGGTTCATCACGCTGCTGTTCGCCGTCTCCGCGGTGCTGACGGTTACCGACACGATGAAAGTCGCCGGCTACGCGGTCGGCGTCGCCGGACTCATCGTGATGATCTTCTTCCGCTACTGGTTCCGGCGCGGCGACGCGCACGCGGCGCCGATCGAACGGCGGGCCTGACCGGCGATGTGCGGTATCGCCGCTCTTTTTGCCTACGGTGATGCCGCGCCCGCGGTCGATCCCGCCGAGATCGAGGCGATCACCGAACGGATGCGCCCGCGCGGTCCTGACGCAGGCGGCACCTGGATTTCCTCCGACTCCCGCGTCGCCCTCGGCGCGCGGCGTCTGGCCATCATCGACCTGAGCGACGAAGGAACGCAGCCGATGACCGACGTCGACGGGGAGTTGCGCATCGTCTTCAACGGCGAGATCTACAACTACATCGAACTGCGCGCGCGACTGGAGCGGCTCGGCGCGCGCTTCCACTCGACCACGGATACCGAGGTGCTGCTGCAGTTGTATCGGCACGATGGAGCACAGATGGTCGAGCTGTTGCGCGGGATGTTCGCCTTCGCCATCTGGGATCCGCGCGAACGGCGGATGTTCGTGGCGCGCGATCCGTACGGCATCAAGCCGCTGTACATGGCGGACGACGGCCAGACCTTTCGCGCCGCATCGACGGTGAAGGCGCTGCTCGCCAGCAACCGTATTTCCCGCGAGCGCGATCCTGCCGGTGTCGCCGGATTCTGGTTGATGGGCAGCGTCCCCGAGCCGCACACGATTTTCAAATCGATTCGCGCCGTCGAAGCGGGGACCTCGTTCTTCGTCAGCGAGCGCGGCATCGAGAACGCGCGGCGGTACTACTCGATCGCCAGTACCCTCGGACGCGGTGTGCAGCACGAAGCCGCGGCGCGGCTGGTCCAGCCGAACGTCCTGTTGCGAGAGCTGGTCACTGACTCGCTGCGCAACCATCTCGTCGCCGACGTGCCGGTCGGAGCATTCCTATCCGCCGGCATCGACTCCTCGGCGCTCGTGGCGCTCGCGACAGAGGCTATTCGCGAGCCGCCGCGTACCGTAACGCTGCGCTTCGAAGAGTTCGCGGGCGGATCGTTCGATGAGGCTCCGCTGGCCGAACAGTTCGCGCGTCGGATCGGCTCCGACCATGTCACCCGCCTCGTCACGCGCGACGAATTCGTCGCAGACATGCCGAAGCTCTTCGAAGCGATGGACCAGCCGACCATCGACGGCACGAACACCTGGTTCGTCAGCAAGGCCGCGGCCGAATGCGGACTGAAAGTCGCGATCTCGGGACTCGGCGGCGACGAGCTTTTCGGCAGCTATCCATCATTTCGCGCGCTGCCGCGCATCGTGGCCGCCGCACGGCTGCCGCTCGCCGGCGCGATCGCCGGACGCCTCGGACGCAATCCGAAAGCGCGCGCGGTCGCGCAGTACGGCGCGACGTGGGCCGGTGCGTATCTGCTGAAACGCGGACTGTTCCTGCCGGACGACCTGCCATCGCTGATGGGCGACGAGGCGGCGCGCGAAGGGCTCGAACAACTGTCGATACTCGAACGCATCGCCAGCGCGATCGAGCCCGATCCGGGCACGCCCTTCGGCCGCGTGGCCGCGCTCGAAGCGTCGCTCTACATGCGCAACCAGCTTCTGCGCGACACCGATTGGGCCAGCATGGCGCACTCGCTGGAAGTGCGCACGCCACTCGTCGACGCCACGCTCCTTCGCCAGATCGCGCCGCTGCTGATGGTGGAAAAGCAGCGTTGCAAACAGCACTTCGCCGAAAGTCCGCAAAAACCGCTGCCCGATTGGCTCAGCCAGCGGCGCAAAACGGGGTTCACCGTTCCGCTCGCCGAATGGATGCAACTTCCGCCCGACGGCACCTCCACGCGCATGCGCAGCTGGGCGCGCCGCGTCATGGAGCAGTGGGCGTGAGAATTCTGCACATCGGCACAGATTCCTTCGGCGGCTACGGCGGGATCGCGCTGTACAACCGCGAGCTGATCGCGGCGATGGCGTCGCATCCATCCGTCGACGAAGTGGTGGTGATTCCGCGCGTGATCGTGGGTGAACGCGAGCCGCTTCCGGACAACGTGACGTTCGTCGCGCACGCCGCGCGAGGCCGCCTGGCCTTTCTCCGCGCCGTCCGCCAAGCCGGAAGCCGATTCGATCTCGTCGTCTGCGCGCACGTCAATCTCCTTCCGGCAGCGCGCCTCGTGACGAAACATCCGCTGCTGATGCTTTACGGCATCGAGGCCTGGAAACGGTTGCGCGACCCGCTCTCCAACCGTCTTCTGGACGCCCTTCTCGGCGTCGTCTCCATCAGCGACGTTACGCTGGAGCGTTTCACCGGCTGGTCCTGCTACGACGGTCCGTCGCGGCTTCTGCCGAATTCGATCCGCGCCGAGTGGTACGGCATCCGTCCGAAAAATCCGGCGCTTCTGTCGCGCTACCACCTGGAAGGCAAGCGCGTGCTCATGACGCTCGGCCGCGTCGTCGCCGCGGAGCGCTACAAAGGATTCGACGAAGTTCTCGAAATCCTTCCCGATCTCGATGCCGACGTTTCCTACCTCATCGCCGGAGGCGGCAACGACGTCTCGCGCCTGCGACGCAAGGCGGCGCGCCTCGGCGTCATCGACCGCGTCGTCTTCACCGGTCTTTTCCCCGAGGGGGAGAAGACGGACCTCTACAACCTCGCTGACGTTTATGTGATGCCGAGCCGAGGCGAAGGCTTCGGCTTCGTCTTCCTCGAAGCGCTGGCCTGCGGAGTTCCCGTGATCGCCAGCCGTCTCGATGGCGGACGCGAGGCCGTGCTCGGCGGCCAACTCGGTCAACTCGTCGATCCGACGAATCCGGCCGAGATCCGCCTGGCGATCATCGACGGTCTTGCAGCGGGCGAAAAGCGGATCGAAGAAGGGCTCGACTACTTCAGCTATCAGAATTTCGAGCGCCGGACGCACGCCATCATCGACGAGCTCGCCAGCAATGCGTGACAATGGCGCCGTGAAGCGCGCGTTGATCTTCGGGGTGTCGGGGCAGGACGGGGCGTATCTTTCAAAGCTGCTGCTCGGCCGCGGCTACGAAGTGCACGGCGCATCCCGCGACGCCGAATCGCAATCCTTCCGCCGCCTCACCGCCCTCGGCATCCGTGATCGCGTCACCACCCACTCCGCCGCCTCGCGCGATTTCCGCCAGCTGCTGCAACTGATCGCCGGCATCCGTCCGGACGAAATCTACAACCTCGCCGGGCAGAGCTCCGTGGCGTTGTCATTCGAGCAGCCGGTCGAAACGATGGACAGCATCGCGCAGGCGACGCTGGTGATGCTTGAAGTGATCCGCTACCTCAAGCTTCCCGTCCGGCTCTACAACTCAGCGTCCAGCGAATGCTTCGGCGACGTCACGCCCGGCCACGCCAGCGACGAGTCGACGCCGTTCTTCCCACGTAGTCCGTACGCGACCGCGAAAGCCGCCGCGTACTGGACGACCGCGAATTACCGCGAGGCGTACGGCATCTACGCGTGCTCCGGCATCCTCTTCAATCACGAGTCGCCGCTGCGGTCGGAGCGCTTCGTGACGAAGAAAATCTTCGCCGCCGCCGCAGCGATCGCGAACGGTTCCCGCAATCGCCTCACGCTCGGCCGCCTCGACGTCTCCCGCGACTGGGGCTACGCACCTGAATACGTCGAAGCGATGTGGCGCATGCTGCAACGCGACGAGCCCGAAGACTTCGTCATCGCCACGGGCGAAAGCCACACGCTGGAAGAGCTCACCGCCGCCGCCTTCTCCTGCTTCAACCTCAACTGGAAAGACCACGTCGACGTCGATCCCTCCCTCTTCCGCGCCTCCGAAATCGCCTACAGCCGCGGCAACCCGGAGAAAGCGCGACGACTGCTCGGGTGGGAAGCGGAGACAAAGTTCGAGAAGCTGGTGCCGATCCTCGCGAACGCTGAACGGCGGTGATCAGTCATCCCGAGCCTCTCCGGCTGACATTTCTCACGCAGCCGTGAGCAGGCGCTCGGATAAACTTCTTCCCCTTGCACACCGTCATCAAGCCTCGGCGCGGGCTCGCGCAACTCAACCTCGGTGAGGTCTGGAAGGCGCGTGAGCTGCTGGGGTTTCTGGCGTGGCGCGACATCGTCGTGCGGTACAAGCAGACCAGCATCGGCATCCTCTGGGCGTTCCTCCGGCCGTTTCTGACGATGGTCATCTTCACCGTCGTCTTCGGGCGGATTGCGAAGCTGCCCTCGGACGGCGTGCCGTACGCGGTCTTCACGTTCACGGCGCTGCTGCCGTGGCAATTCTTCGCCACCGCGTTCGCGGAGGGAGCCAATTCCGTAGTCGGGAACGGCTACATGATCACCAAAATCTACTTCCCGCGATTGATCCTGCCGCTTTCGACCATCGCGGTAGGCATCGTCGACTTCCTGATCTCGTTCGTGATCCTGCTCTTCATCATGCTCGGCTACCGCACGCCGGTCTCGGTGCACGTCTGGGCGCTGCCGTTGTTCTTCGCGCTCTGCGTCGTCTTCACGCTCGGCCTCGGGCTTTTCACCGCGGCGCTTTATGTGCGCTACCGCGACATGCGGCACCTCATCCCGTTCCTCACGCAGTTCGGGATGTACGTGTCGCCGGTTGCGTACAGCACGTCGTCGGTTCCGGCGAAGTGGCGGTTCCTCTATTCGCTCAACCCATTGGTGGCGGTGATCGACGGCTTCCGCTGGTCGCTCCTCGGCACGACGCAGCTCTACGTTCCCGGCATCGTGGCGGGAACGATCACGTCGGTCGTGCTGCTCGTCGTGAGCCTCTTCTACTTCAAACAGACCGAGCGGGTCTTCGCGGACGTGATGTGATGAACGACTCCGTCATCGCGCAGGGCATCGGCAAAACCTATCGCCTCGGCGAGCAGGACACGGCGTACAAGCTGATGCGCGAACGCATCGCGGAGATGGTGAAGGCTCCGTTCGCGAAGCGCAAACCCATATCGCCCGCAGAACCGTTCTGGGCACTGAAGGACGTCTCTTTCACCATCGGGCAGGCCGAGGTGATCGGCCTGATCGGCAAAAACGGAGCGGGAAAATCGACGCTGCTGAAAATCCTCAGCCGCATCACCGAACCCTCCGAAGGACGCATCGATCTGTTCGGACGCGTGTCGAGCCTTCTCGAAGTCGGCATCGGCTTTCATCCAGAGCTGAGCGGCCGCGACAACGTTTACCTCAACGGCGCAATCCTCGGCATGTCGCGGCAGGAGATCCGGCGCAAGTTCGACGAGATCGTCGAATTCGCGGAGATCTCGAAGTTCCTCGATACACCGGTGAAGCGCTACTCCTCGGGCATGTACGTCCGGCTCGCCTTTGCCGTCGCGGCGCATCTCGAGCCGGACATCCTCATCGTCGATGAAGTCCTCGCCGTCGGCGATGCCGCCTTTCAGCAGAAGTGCCTCGGCAAGATGCGCGACATCCGTTCCGAGGGGCGGACGGTGATCGTGGTCAGCCACAACATGCCGACCGTCGCGGCGCTCTGTCAGCGCGTGATTTGGCTCGACGCGGGGAAAGTGCGGGCAAGCGGCGAGACGGCGAAGGTCGTGTCGGCGTACCTGTCCGAGGGAGCGAAGCGCGAGATTGCGTGGAGCCCGCGGGTACGCGAGCCGTTTCCGCTCAACTACGACGTCGTCTTCGTGACGCGCGGCGATACGGGCGAGTCGATCGATCCGATTCCGGCCAACGTACCGGTCGATCTCATCTTCGACTTCACGATCAGTGGATCGCTCACGTCCGGACGGATCGAGGCGCGCGTGGCGAACGAATCGGGCGAGATCCTCTTCACCACCACGAGCGCGGACAACCTGCCGCAGCATGCGCACGACTGGACGATGGGCGCGAACCGTTTTCGCTGCCGCATCCCGCCAAACCTGCTCGCGCCGGGCGTTTACCACGTCTCGGTGACGGAGCCGCGCGGCGGTTACGACATCGTGCGCGACAGCGTCCTGTCGTTCACGATCAGTGAAGAAGGAAGCCTCTTCGGCCGCGACGCGCGCGCCGGCCGCATCGCGCCGGTGCTGGAGTGGACGACGCGTGAGAGACAATAGCCGCGCATGAACAGACGCATCGCCATCGTCGTCACGACGATTTTCGAGCCGAACTTTCTCGACGGTTATGTCGCCAACCTTCGCCGCTTCGGCCGCGAGAACGTCGACATCATCGTCATCATCGACCGCAAGACGCCGCCATCGGTGGCCGAGCGATGCGCGCATTACGGATTGATCTGTCCGACGCTGGCGGAGCAGGAGGCGTTTCTGGCGCGCTTTCCGTCGCTGGCGGGACGCATTCCGTACGACAGCGACAACCGGCGCAACATCGGATTCCTGATGGCGCTCGACCGCGGCGCGGAGTTGCTGATCAGCATCGACGACGACAACTACGCCCTCGACGACGTCGACTTCGTCGGCGAGCATCTGGCGGCGGGAACGACCATCGATTGGCCGGAGTCAGTCAGCGACGACGGCTGGATGAACATCTGTTCGTTGCTGAATTCGTCGACGAGGGACGACATCTTTCCGCGCGGCTTCCCCTACTTCGCGCGGCGGAAATCGCGGACGATCAGCGATCAGACGAGCCTACCGGCGTCCGTTGCGATCAATGTTGGCCTCTGGCTGAGCGATCCCGACGTCGATGCGATGACGCGGCTCGTGCAGGCGCCGCACATCGCTTCCGCGAAGCCGCACTCGCTCCGCCTCGGCTGCAACACCTGGACGCCGATCAACACGCAGAACACGGCGATCGTCCGCGAGGCGATCCCCGCGTACTACTACGTTCGCATGGGCTTTTCGCTGGGCGGCCTGCGCATCGATCGCTACGGCGACATCCTCAGCGGCTATCTGATTCAGAAATGCGTAAAGACACGCGGCGAGGCGATTCGAATCGGCTCGCCGATCGCCGATCATCGCCGCACGCCGCACAATCTCTTCAAGGACCTCTACCACGAGCTGGCCGGCATGGTCCTGCTTGACGACCTCTTGCCGTGGTTCATCGAACTGAAGATCGGCGGCGGCAGCTATTCGGAGATGTACGCGGCGGTGGCCGACGCGCTGGAGTCGAAGAGCGGCGCGATGCGCGGCTTCGTGTGGGACGACGGCGGCCGCGACTTCCTCGTCGATACCGCGGCGAACATGCGGGCCTGGCTCGAGGCGGTGCGGACGATCGGATGACGGCGCGCCCTCTGCTCACGATCATCATCCCGAGCTACAACCAGGGCGCGTACATCCGCGAGACTCTCGAATCGATCTTCACGCAGGACTACCGCCCGATCGAAGTGCTGGTACTCGACGGCGCGTCGACCGACGAGACGGTCGAAGTGCTGAAGTCGTTCGACGCGCCGGAGTTGCAGTGGTGGTCGGAGAAGGATCGCGGCGTCGTCGACGCGGTGAACAAAGGACTGGCCCGCGCGCGCGGCGAGATCGTGGCAATCCAGAGCTCTGACGATGTGTACGTGCCCGGAGCATTTAGCGCCGCGATCGATGCATTTGCTGACACGGACATCGACCTCGTCTACGGCGACGTCGAATACATCGATGCGGCATCGCGCGTGACCTCGCGCACGAACCTGCCGCCATTCGATCTGCGCGAGTACATCGGCAAGCTGACCTTCATCCCGCAACCGGCGGCGTTCTTTCGCGCCTCGGCGATGCGCGCGGCGGGAGAGTGGCGCGAGGACATCAGCTACGCGGCGGACGCGGAGTTCTATCTTCGCCTGGCGCTGCGCGGCAGCGTGCGAAAAATCGATCGCGTGCTGGCGCGGTACCGCTATCACGAGGCGCAGCGCGACAAGGAGGCGGCGCGCATTCCGCCGCATTGGGAGAAGGCGGTGCAGCCGTGGACGTCCGGAAAAGATCGGGCGCTGCGTCGCACCGCACGCGGCGGGGTGTGGATGGTGCGGCACCACTACACACCGGAGCGGCGCTGGATGCGGCGAACGTATCTGGCGTGGCGGATGACCGCAGCCAGCCCATCGCTGATCCGACAGGCGCGTCTGCAGGAACTGATTCCCTTCGCCTGGCCGGTGCGCCGACTGCTGTCCCGCATCAGGCAGGCCCTCGGCTTCCGTCCGCGGCGATGACGATTCCTTGCCGTGGCACGTCGACGTCGTCGACCGAAGACGGGCAAGCAGTCGCCGGATCGATCCAGAGGATCAATACGTTCGGTGGCGCCGTACTGTGGCCGAGGCGGTAGGTCGGCCGTCGCAGGGCGTACCAGACCAGACCTTGCGCGTTGGTGGCTACTGAAGGCGCGGTACCGGCCGCCTTGCGGATCTGGGCAACGAGAGCCTCACGCGTCATGCAATGCTGCTCGGCTGGCCGCGCACGGAGCGAGCCGGCGACGTAGTGCGCGCCGCGCAGAGCACCGATGCCGATAACGACGGTTAGCGCGATTGCCGCGGCGCGGCTGCGCACTGATTCCGCCGCCGCTGCAGCGCTCAACAACATCGCCGGATAAAGCGGAAACAGGATGCGCAGATCGGTCGTGAACGATGGCTTGGCCAGCGCCTGCGCGATGATCAGAAAACTCATGTACGAAACGATCCAGGTCATTGCCAGAACTACCCCCCGCGAACGGGGTGCAACAAGCAACGGGATCACCATCGTTACCGCGATCACCACCAATACGGGTGGAACCATCTGCGCCGCCAGCTCGGCGAAGGCGTTCCAATTCGCGCGCAGTTGCAGCGGCTGCATGACGCCTCTTCCGCCGCGGGTCGCGAGCACAAAGAGAAGCATCGCGCCGCCGCTCACGAACGGCATCCATCGTCTGCGGCGGCTCAGCAACGCGGCGGCGAGCAGCACGGGAAGCGTTGCAAGCATGGCGAATCGGAAGACGATCGCTACAACGGCGATGACGTTCGCGGCGACAAACGACTCGGTCATCAGGCAACAGAGCAAGGTCACGAACAGCGCCAGGGCGATCGGATCGGACCAGAGCTTGGTCATCTCGCTCAGAAAAACGCCATTCAGCGCCAGCGCGCCGAACGCGGTCGCCGCGATCCACCACCGCACGCGCGCTGCCTCCAGCATCCGCCAGAAGGCGAAGAGCGCCACGAGCAGCGCAATGAGATTCACAGCCGGTACGAGCGCATCGGCCGCGCGGCCGCTCAGTCTCGACAGCGCGGCATACACGAGGGACGTGCCCGGCGGCCAGGTGTGCTGCGGTGTTCCATCGAGATCGAGGTAGGCACTCCGCGCGATCATCGATTCGGCGCCGCCGAGGTACCGGAAACTGTCGTACGAAAGCGCGGCGAGCTCGCCATGGGAAAGATTCGCCCAGTACGCCAGCGAAGCGAATGCGATCACCGCCGCGGCGATGCGGCCGAGGACTGCGTCAGTCGGGCGATGGATCATCGTCACGTTCTTTTTCGGCGAGCCAGCAGCCGCGCGATGCGCTCGCGCGGCGGGATGGCTTCGATCTCTTCGTACCGCGCGATCGCCGCGGTGGTGCGCTCGCGTTTGCCCGGCTGATCGTCGTGATGCAAATGGATCATCGGGAGATAGCCGAAGTCATAGATGCGATCCGTGGTCGCCGCGCGGTCCCAGAAATCGTTGTCCTCGCCGCCCCATCCGATGAACGCTTCGTCGAAGCCGCCGATCGCTTCGTACGCGGCGCGGTCCGCGACGATGCTCCCGCCGTGAAGGTTCTGAACGACCGTCGCTCGTGACGGCCGCACCCGGCGCGTGGCGAAGACGCGGCCCGTTTCATACGCAGGAAGATTGAAGATGAAGCGTTTCAAATTCGCGAACTTCCATCCCTCGGCCACTCTCGCTGCCGCTTCGGCGGCGTACGACTGCGGCACGAGGATGTCGTTGTCGTGCAGGATCATGACGTCGCTGCGCGCGTGCGTTGCGCCGGCATTGAAGGTCCACGAACGGCAGTACGGCAGGTCCGGCGGAACGGGAGTGTGGACGTAGCGCACCCACGGCGGCAGGCTGGATGCGATCTCGGACTGATGCGACTGTTCGACCACCACGCACTCGATCGGCACGCTCTGCGCCGCGATCGATCGGAGCGTCGCCAGAAGGTGCGGAAGCCGCGCAACGCCGCGATGTCCGATCACGAACGTCGCCGCCGGTGCGCCGTCATGCAGAGGTGCTTCGGCCATCGCAATCGGCCATCGCTTCAGCGCGACGCGCATCAAACGCTTTCCTGTCGACGGCAGAACGTTGGCGATGTGCAGGTCGCGTCCGAAACGCCATTCGCATCGAAAGCCGCGGCCGTCGGAGGTGAGCCGGTCGGCGCGATTGTGAATGCCGAGCCATGCGCCTGGCGCGCGAATGCCGCGCAGCCGCCGCTCGAAATCGAGCCAGTCGTACACGAGCGCTCCAGCGATGAGGCGGAGCCGGCGAAGAGGCGTCATGCGGGCGGTCATTCTAAGTCCGCTATTCTTCACCGATGGCGCTGGTGTCGACGATCATCCCCGTCTGGAACCGGCCGTCGCTGCTGCGCGAAGCGGTTGCGAGCGTCCTCGCGCAGGACTACCGGCCGATCGAAATCATCATCGTCGACGACGGATCGACGGACGAGACGGGCGCGGTCGCCGATGCGTTGGCGCGCGAGCACGAAGGCATCGTCACGGCGATTCATATCGAAAACGGCGGAGCCGGAGTTGCGCGCGAAGCAGGGCGTCTGGCGGCCCGCGGCGAATACATCCAGCATCTCGACAGCGACGACGTTCTTCTTCCGGGCAAATTCGCGATGCAGGTCGCGGCGCTCGAGTCGTCGCCGGACTGCGGCGCAGCGTACGGCTGGACGCGGTTCCGGCATCATGACGGGCGCGTTGAGCCGCTGCCGTGGAAACGCTCGGGCGAGCGCATCGCGACGATGTTTCCGTCGATGCTGACCATGCGCTGGTGGGATACGCCGACGCCGCTGTACCGCGCGTCGCTGCTCGCGGAAGCTGGTCCGTGGACCGATCTGCGCGTCGAGGAGGATTGGGAGTACGACTGCCGCATCGCATCGCACGGGGTTCGTCTGGCGTACTGCGAGGCGTGGGTGTGCGAAGTGCGCGAGCATGCGCCGGTTCCGTTGACCGCTGCGAAGATGCGCGACCGCGCGCGGGCGCATGCGCTCGTCGCGTCGCATGCGCGCAACGCGGGGATCGATCCTGCATCGCCGGAGTTTCGTCAGTTCGCGCGCGAGCTGTTTCACATCGCGAGGCAATGCGGCGCGGCAGGGCTGGGCGAGGATTCGCGGCGCCTCGTCACGCTGGCGCGGGAGATCGACGACGCGCGCGATTTGCGGATCTACGAACGTCTGTCCGCAATGATCGGTTGGAAAAACGCCGGCCGCGCGGCGGCGTTGCTCGACCGGCTGCGCGGCGGGGGGTCGCCGCGTTAGCGGCTTCGGAGGGTAGCCAGGGGTGCGAGCGTTTTTTGCGAGCACCCCTGGAAAGAGAAGGGCGATGATTTGTGCCGCGTCAGCGGCACCAGACGCGCGGCACTTCCCGTGCCGCTGACGCGGCACAACATCCTATGCGTTCGCTTTTTCCCAGGGGTGTGCGCTTCGCCGCATCCCTGGCTATCCTCCGAAGCCGCTAACGCGGCGAACTACCGGCTGCGCTCAGCGGCGCCATGACAGCAGCGTCTCGATGACGCGGTCCTGATCGTCGTCGCCGAGGGTGTTATAGAACGGGAGACGGAGGAGGCGATCGCTGACGCTCTCCGTTACCGGACAATCGCCTTCGCGCGCGCCGAAACGTGCGCCCATCGACGACGCGTTCAGCGGCAGGTAGTGGAAGACGGCGTAGATGTCGTGGCTGCGCAGCCAGCGGATCGCGTCCTGCCGGTCTGCCAGCGTCGGAAAGAGGACGTAGAACATGTGGTACGGCTGCTCGCAGTGGTCGGGGACGAACGGCATCCGCACGCCGTGCGACGCCGCCCAATCCGGCAGCGCCGCGGCGTAGCGCTCCCACACCCGGCGGCGCTTCGACTGGATGATGTCCGCCTTCTCCAATTGTCCGGCCAGATACGCGGCCAGCATGTCGGAAGGGAGATAGCTCGATCCGATGTCGACCCAGGTGTACTTGTCGACCTGGCCGCGAAAGAAGCGGCTGCGGTTCGTCCCTTTTTCGCGGATGATCTCGGCCCGCTCCATGAGCGCGGGATCGTTGATCACCAGCGCGCCCCCTTCCCCGCAATTGACGTTCTTCGTCTCGTGAAAACTCTGCGTGGCCATCCGTCCGAACGTGCCGAGGAGGCGGCCGCGATAGGTCCCGAACAGGCCGTGCGCGTTGTCTTCGACGACGTCGATGCCGTGGCGCGTCGCGATCTCCATGATCGCGTCCATCTCGCATCCGACGCCGGCGTAATGCACCGGAGCGATGGCGCGTGTGCGCGGCGTGATCAGCGACTCGATCTGCTTCTCGTCGATGTTGAGCGTGTCGGGACGGATGTCGGCAAAGACCGGCTTCGCGCCGCGAAGCACGAAGGCGTTCACGCCGCTGACGAACGTGAACGACGGGACGATCACCTCATCGCCCTCTTTCAGATCGAGCAGGATCGCCGACATCTCCAGCGCATGCGTGCACGACGTGGTCAGCAGCACGCGCGTATCGCCGCCGAAGATCGATTCGAGCATGGCGCTGGCCCGTTTCGTAAAGGGACCGTCGCCGGAGATGTGTCCGTTGTCGATCGACTGGCGGACGTACTCCAGTTCGTGGCCTTCAACCGAGGCTCTGTTGAAGGGGATGCTCATACCTTGCTGCCCCAGATGTAATTCGGCGCCTCGCTGCCGGTCATGAAAAGCAAATCGAGAATCGACACCTGCGCATCGTACGGCGGATGGAGCTGCGGGTATTCGGGATAGGTGTAATCGATGTACTCCAGAGCAATGCCGGCCTCCTCGAATTTCTGCGGCTCGATGTAATCGCGCGCCGAAGGTCCGCTCAGGTACTCAGTCGCCCCGACATGGCGGACGATGTTGACCAGCCGCTCCGTCTTTCCGCCGCCGACGCCGAGTTCCGAGGAGCGCAGGAACTTTGTCGATGTGATGCCGAGCATTCCGGCGATGTCGATCGTGGTGGCGATGGTGAAGTCGGCCAGAAGGGGCGGCGGCGCCGCGTACACGCGCTCGATCCACGGCCGATAGTCCGTCAGATGCGGAGCATTGGCGTAGCTATGGCGGAGCGTAGCCAGGTGCTTGTGCGCCCATTGCTGATCATCATTCGTTCGCACGTCGCGGATCATCAGGCCTGCTGTCGCGCCCTTGTTATGGACCGGAATACTTAGCCACTGCGTTCCCTGCGCCGTCTTGATTCGGTTGCGGTTTCGCCAGCCGTGCTTGTCGTACTGAACGTCGTCGTAGAAGACGAAGACGTCGGCGCGATGGATGAGATCGAAGTAGCCGCGCCAGGGGATGTACGACGGCTGCAGGATCACGCACTTCACGCGAAATGCTCCAGCGCCGGCACGATCGGCAGGGAATCGTAGCGGGCATCGCGGATGGCGATGCGTTCCGCCGCATCGCGCACGGCGCGTCCGTCCGCGTACCAGCGCAGAATCTGCAGGAACATCGGCTCCAGCTGCTCGTACATGCGCGCGCCGTACGACTGCGCCGTGTCATCGGCGCGAACGTCGACCGCGGCCTGCGCGATGATCGGACCGGCGTCGACGGCGTCGATGACCTCGTGAATCGTTGCCCCGCCGATGCGCACGCCCGACTCCAGCGTCCGTTCGATCCCGCGCATCCCGGCAAACGCGGGAAGGAGCGCGGGATGAACGTTGATGATCCGGCGCGCGTAGGCCGCCACGAGCGGCGGCGGGAGGATGCGGTCGAAGGTGAGCGCGATGAGATCGACGTTCGCGTCGATCAGGATGCGCGTCAGGCCGGCGTCGAAGAGAGTGCGATCGCGCGGATCGAGGCGCACGGCGGCGATCCCATTGGCGGCGGCGAGCGCATCGAGATCGGCGGCCGACTTTGTCTCGAGCACCAGTAGCGCCGGCTCCACGCGCGTCCGTTCCCGCTCGCGCACGGCGGCGCGAAAGAGAGAGCCGTAGCCGGAGACGCAGAAGGCGGCGCGAAGAGTCACGAACGGTTCGGCGAGACGGCGTGGATTCCCCGCGCATCCTCGCTCGCGCCGCCGACCTCCTCTTTCACCACGTACACCGGGCGCTCGATGCTGCGGTTGAAGATGCGCGCCAGGTACTCGCCGATGATGCCGAGGGCGAAGAGCTGTGCGCCGGAAAAAATGGCTACCACGGATGCAAGAAAGGGAAAGCCCGGCACGCTGCCTCCGCGGAGGAAGTAGGCCACGGTGACGTAGAGCAGCACGCCGATTCCGAAGAGCGTGAAGAAAAAGCCGAGCGAGCTGGCGAAGCGCAATGGCGCGGTGCTGAAGCCGGTCAGCATCAGCATGGCCTGGTTGAACAATTTCGCCGGCGTGTAGTTGGAGCGGCCGTACGCGCGCGGCTTGTGGTCGACCGGCACCGCGGCGAACCGGCTCGTTCCCCACGACAGCAGCACGTCCAGCAGCAAGTGCGGGCTCTCGTACGAGCGGAACGCCTCGCGCAGGTTCGTGCGAAAAGCGCGAAAGGCGTTGATGTCGACGATCGTATCGATGCGCATGGCGCGGGCCATCGCCGCTTTCGTGAATCGCGAAAAGAAATTGCGCCAGAAGCTGTGCTGCAGCGCGGCCGGCGTGCCGTAAACAACGTCCGCTCCGGCGTCGAGCGCGGCCAGCAGCTTCGGGATCTCTTCCGGCGGATGCTGCAGATCGTCGTCCATCGTCACGATCGTGGCGAAGTTCGCGGCGCGGATGCCGGCGAGGAGCGCGTTGTGCTGCCCGAAATTGCGCAGGAGATTGATGGCCCGTACGCCGGACGTCGATCGCGCCAATTGCGCGGCAACGTCCCAGCTCCCATCGCGGCTGCCGTCGTTGACGAGGATGATCTCGAACTGGCCGGCCATCGACGGAAGGACGCCCGCCAGCCGCTCGACCAGCAGCGGCAGCGACGTCTCGCTGTTGTAAACCGGAACAACGATCGAGATGCCGTCGCGCATGAAGAACGAGCTATCTTACTCCGCCATGCGCGTCTGCCTCGACTGCCGGAATTCGTGGAACGGCGAGACGTGGACCTGTCCGCGCTGCCGGTTTGCGCCGGCGGAGATCGGCGGCTATCCCGCCTTCGCGCCGGAGCTGGCGGCGGAGAATTCGAACTATCCCACCGGCTACTTCGACGTCCTCTCCGAGGTCGACCGCCGCCACTTCTGGTTCCGTGCGCGCGGCGCGATGGTGACGTGGGCCATCCGCAGGCATTTCGGAGCGCCGCGGTCGGTGATGGAGATCGGATGCGGCGTCGGCGGGATGCTGGCGCGCATCCGGGAGACCTTTCCCGACGCGGCGCTGACCGGTAGCGACATCCACACGACAGCACTCCCCTACGCGGCCTCGCGTCTTCCCGGCGCCGCCCTGCTGCAGATGGACGCGACGCGAATCCCGTTCGATGCGGAGTTCGAGGTCATCGCTGCATGCGACGTCATCGAGCACATCGAGCGCGACGACCTCGCGCTCGCCGAGATGCATCGCGCGGTGAAGCCGGGCGGCGGCATCGTGGTGACGGTTCCGCAGGATCCGAAGCTGTGGAGCACGTGGGATGAGCTGAGCTTTCATCAGCGCCGTTACACGCGTCTGCAGTTGCTGGAGAGAGTGCAGGCGGCAGGCTTCAATGTTGAACGGATCGCATCGATGTCATCTCTCATCTATCCGCTACTGCGGCTTTCCCGGAGCCGCGCGTCGAAGACGGCCGACAGCGAGTTGAAGGTAAGTGCGCCGGTGAACTTCGTGATGTCGCGCGTCATGGACGTCGAGCGATTTCTGCTGCGCCGCGGCATGGGCTTCCCGTTCGGCGGCTCGCTGCTGCTCGTCGCCCGGCGGATGTGAGTCGATTATCCTGACGAGAATGGGATTCCGGCGAAGCGTCACCATCCTGATCGCGCTGCAGGTGGTCTACCTGATCGCCGAGCTGCTCCTCGGCCGCTTCGTCGGCGGAGATGAGATCGCCTACAAGGCGGCGGGGCGGGAGTGGGCGCGCAGCGGCAACTTCATCGCGCCCGAGCTGCGCGGATTCGCCGCCTGGCGCGATCCATCCCACCCGTACGACCTCGGCCGCGGTTTCGCGCCGCCGCTCTACACGTTCTCCTTCGGCCTGTTCGTGAAAATCGCCGGTTTCAATCCGACGACGAACGTCGCGTTCGATGCGTTGATGCACATCCTCCTCGGCTGGGCGACGTGGACGCTGGCGCGCGCTCTCGGACCGCAGTTCCCGTACGAAGCGGCCATGATCGCCGCGGCTGCGACGCTGCCTCTCACCACCGGCGGCAGGCCGGACGAGATGGGCGCGCTGCTGGCGATGTTCGGTTCCGCCATCCTGCTGCGAAACGTTTCGCTGCGCCGGGCCGCGGCGGCCGGCGCGCTGTTCGGACTGTCGGCAGGAACCAGCCTCGTCGCAGCCGCGATCCTGACGGTGTGGCCGCTTCGCGCGTTCATCGAACAGCGTCGGCGCGGCGCATTCGCCGCCGCGATCGTCTTCGCCGTCTGCGGCGGCATCGTCTTCTTCCTGGTCATGCTGCCGATGATCATGATCATGCCGAACGGCATCGCCCAACTGGCGCATCACGCCGGCGACTCGGTGCGAACGACGTACAGCTACGCGATCGCGAACTCGTTGCGTTACGGACGCGCGTTTTATCTCGCCGCGTGCGCCGCGCTGATGATCGCCGCGGCGCACGCGCTGCGCAACGATTCATCGAGATCGTGGCTGGCGCTGTGGCTGCCGCCGCTTGCAGCGCTCGGCGCATTGCTCGTCTTTCTGCCGGTAAAGTATTACTACGTCTGGATCGTCGACCCGTCGCTCTTCGCCGCGGCGGCCTGCGCGCTGGCAATGCTGCCATGGCGCGCCGGCGTGCGGACAGCAGTCACAGCGATCGCAATTCTCTTCTGGTGTGCGGCCGCATCGCGATTCGCGCTCATGTCGCTCGTTCGCGCGACGTTCCCGCCCGGTCAGACGATGAACGAAAACGTTGCCCTGATCCATCGCATGATCCCGCCGGGAAGCGGGGTGATGACCTACGACTTCTGGCCCGCGCTGGCGGGATCGTCGTATCGGACGTATTCGACCGAGGCCAATCCGAGGTGGGGGGATGTGGATTACATCGTGCTGACGGGCAATGGATCGGGAACGCCCGGACAGCCGCAGACGCTGCGGCCGGAGCAACTCGGCTACGTGCAGCAGCACTACACGGCCATCTACGACAACCTCAATCGCACGCCGTTCCGCATCGGCCCGATCCGCACGCACAGCGCGTGGGGCTATGGACCGCTGATCCTGAAACGCATCCGCTGATATGGAACCGGAAATCTCCGTGGTGATGAGCGTCTACAACGGGCAGGCAGATCTGCGCGCGACGATGGACAGCATCCTCGGCCAGACGGAGAAGGACCTGGAGTTCGTCGTGATCGACGACGGATCGACCGATTCCTCCGGCGCGATTCTGGACGAGATTGCGTCGCGCGACGCGCGCGTGCGCGTCATCCATCAGGAAAACCGCGGGCTGACGCGGGCGCTCATCGCCGGGTGCGCGGCGGCGCGCGGCCGCTACATCGCCCGTCAGGACTGCGGCGATACGTCCGACCCTCGGCGACTCGCGCTGCAGAAAAAGCTTCTCGACGCAAATCCCGATCTCGCCTTCGTGTCGTGCTGGACCGCGTTCGCCGGACCTGAAGGCGAGCCGCTGTACGAATCGCGCGGCACGGGTGCCGCGTCGGCGCCGATCGCCATGCTCGATACGTCGCGCACATGGGGCGTCATCGACGGACCGACCTGCCATCCTTCCGTGATGATGCGGCGCGATGCGTACGAACGCGCGGGCGGCTATCGCGCGGCTTTCGCCGTCGGTCAGGATTGGGATCTCTGGTATCGCCTCGCGGCCCTCGGCAAGTTTCAGATCATGCCGGAAGTTCTGTACACCGCGCAGGTCACGCCGCGCGGCATCAGCGGCGGCGCGCGCGGAGCCCAGCAGACGATGGCGCAGCTCTCCCTCGCGGCGATGCGCGCGCGGATGACCGGGCAGAGCGATGACGATTTCGTGCGCCGCGCCGCCGAGCTGCGAATCGTTCGCGACACGAGCGCGTGCGGTGAAGGGCGCGGCCTCTACGCGATCGGCGAAGCGTTGCGGCGCCGGCGCGACGCACGCGCGCGAACGTATCTCCGGCGCGCCATCGCGCGCTGCCCGCGCCTGGTGAAAGCCTGGATCCGCTATGCACAGTCGTTTTTCTGACGCACTTCGCCGCGGCGCGCGGGCGCTGTTGTCGCATACACCGCACTTCCGCGGCAAAGGACGCATCACACTCGCGCTCGACCACGCGTTGACCGACGCGAACGATCCCGATTCCTACAACACGACGGGACTCCTGCTCGGCCGTTTCCCCTTTCATCTCGACCTGCGGCCGTGGGGACAGAAGTTCGCGTTCTACTACGGCGATTGGGAGCGCGAGCTGATCGTCGCGTTTCGCAATCTTTATTGCGGCGGCCTCTTCGTCGACGTCGGCAGCAGCCTCGGGCTGTACGTGGTCTGCATGAGCGATCTGGTGCGCACGGCCGGCGAACGGATCGTCTCGATCGAACCGATTCCGCGCAATCTGTCGCGCCAGCGCGAGAACATCGAGCTGAATGCGATCGGCGATCTCGTCGACGTCGTTCCGGTCTGCGTCGGCGCGGAGCGTGGCGTCGTCCGGCTCGTGGCCGACGAAACGGGCGGCGACAACAACGCATTCATCGCCACCAGCGGCGGCATCACGTGCGATGTGACCCCGCTCGACGAGCTGGCAGCGGAACGGAATTGGCCGCGCATCGGCGCGATGAAGATCGACGTGGAAGGCTACGATCCGCTGGTGATCGAAGGGGCGCGGGCGCGTATCGAACGCGATCGCCCGATCATGCTGGTCGAATTCAACCGCGAGCGCATGGCCATCAACGGACTTTCCATCGAGCCGGCGTGGACGTTTCTGCGCGCATTGGGATACCGCGCCTTCCGCGTCGAACGCGATGCGCTGATTCCGTTGAGTAACCCCGGAGAATTCGAAAACCTTTTCTTCGTGCCGTCCGAGGCGCCGCGATGAGGATTCTGTTCATGGCGGACGTGCCGCCCGATCCGAGTTCCGGCGCGGCGGGCACCGAACTGCGCACCGCCGAGGGTCTGCGAAGCCTCGGGCACGAGGTCGATACGATCTGGGCGCCGCAGCTCGGACGGCGCATCGCGCACGGCAACCTTCACTACCTGCTCGAACTGCCGCGCGCGTACCGGCGCGAGATGTTGCGGGCGCGCGGCCGGCACGACGTCGTGCACGTGAATCAGCCGCACGGATATCTCGCCGCGAAAGCGAAGCCGCCCGGCAGTGTCTTCATCCATCGTTCGCATGGGCTGGAGCTGCGCGCCGAACGCGACCTCGCGCCATGGCGCCCGCGGCCGCGACTCGCGCAGCGCGTCATGGCGGCGCTTCTTGCGCGGCATTCACGCCTCATCGCGCGGTATGCCGACGGTCACATAGTGAGTTGCAGCGACGACGCGGCGTTCCTGACCGAGCAGCTGGGCGTCGAGCCGACGCGCGTTGCCGTCATCCCGCAAGCCGCATCCGACGCGTATCTCGATCGGCCGTTGCAGCCGATGACGGATGCGCGGCTGCAACGCGTTCTCTACGTCAGCCAGTTCGCGTTCTTCAAAGCGCCGAGGATCGTGGCCGCGGCGATGCGCATGCTTGCCACGCGCGACGCGCGGCTGCGGTTCACCTGGGTCTGCAGCCGCAGTCATCACGCCGAGGTGCGGGCGTTGCTCGGGGAAGCAGCAGACCGCGTGGAGCTGCTCGACTGGATGCCGCAGGAGACGCTGCTCGACGTCTACGACGCGCACGGCATCTTCCTCTTCGGCTCGTTCTTCGAGGGCTTCGGAAAAGTGTTCCTCGAAGCGATGAGCCGCGGGCTGGCCGTCGTGGCGACGAACGTCGGCGGAGCGCACGACGTCATCGCCAGTGGAGAAAACGGACTGCTCGTTCCTCCCGGCGATGCCGCCGCGATGGCGGATGCGGTAACCTCGCTGCTGGCCGATGGCGAACGCACCGCGTCGCTCGCAGCCCGCGCCGCGGCAACCGCGCGGACGTACACCTGGGAACGCGTGGCGCGCGAGACGGCAGCGTTCTATGAAGGCGTCCGGAAGCGGAAGACAGCGTAGGCGATTCCGGCAGCGATTGCGGCGAGATTCACGGTCAGCATGAGCCGCGACCGCGACGCGGCCATGCGGCGGCCGAGGATCATCCACGAGCCCAGCACGAAAAGGGCGTGATAACTCTCGAAGAAAAAGGGAACCGGCAGCATCACCAGTGCAGAGGAAGCGGCAAACGTCTGCACATGACCAGTCTCCGCATCGCGCCGGAACATGAAAAGCCCGCAGCCGATCGACACGGCGATTGAAGCTAGGACGACCGACGCGAATCCGGTTCCACCAACAGCACGGATCAGGCCGAGCATCGGTCCGGCAGCGTGTTCGTAGTACGCCGGATCGGGACCAGGACGCACGATCATGATGCGCGACAACTGCAGCGTGTACATGGCGATCGGTACAAGCACGAGCGAGGCAGCCACGCGCCGCCAGCGGTCCGCGATCATCGGCACGATCCAGATTCCGGACTCGAACAGCACCAGCAGCAATTGAGGCCAGTAAACGTGCAGCAGATGTGGCTCCGCGCCCGTCCCGGCCACGCGATAGACGGGCGGTTGCAGACCGCCCCACCAGGCAGCGAGGCCGGCCAGCGCCGCCAGCGGCACGAGGTACGGCAGGACCGGCCGCCGCATCACGATCTGCCGCACGATCAGGGCGAGGACAAACGCCACGGCGATCTGGCTGGTCAGGACGGCGCCGAGAAGCCACATCGCGGCCGCGACGTCGCGGCCACGTTCCCAGAAGACATAGCCGGAGAGCAGCAACAACACCGTCATCCAGTGCTGCTTCAACGAGAACGCATACGCGAGCATCGGCGGGAACGTACCGATCATCAGTGCCACGATGGCTGCCCGCGGACGGTCGGCCAGCATCCGCGCGGCGAGGACGACGCAGCCGATGGCGGCGAGCGTCGCCAGCGCTCGCACGCAGACGATTGAGCCGCCGGTGAGCCGATAAACGATCGCCTGAATGAGGTAGGCGAGGGGCGGCTGCGGCGCTGGATAGTCGAGTGGAACGTGCGGCAACCGGACAGCGAAGAAGCGGATGGCGCGCTCGTAATAAACCGATTCGTCGAACGTCAACGGCGCGTGCCACAAACCGGCGGCGCCGGCGATGAGTAGCGCGCCGGCGTACGTCGCGCAGACGGCGCGTGTCGCGTTCCGCATCAGCCGGCAGCGTATCGTACTGGCAGCGCTCGTGCGAAGATCGTGACGATGCACCGGATCGCGATCGTCGCATCGCACGTCATCCAGTATCAGGATCCGTTCTTTCGGCTTCTGGCCGCCGATCCGGAGATCGATCTGACGGTGCTCTATTGCTCGTCGATCGGCGCGACGCCGTACCGCGACGAAGACATGAAGACGTCGCTGTCGTGGGACATCGAGCTGCTGCAGGGCTACCGCTACCGCTTTCTCCGGAACTGGTCGCGCGATCTGAATCGCGGCTGGCTGCGGCACATCAATCCGTCGATCGTGCCGGCGATCGCGCGCGGACATTACGAGATGGTGATCTTCATGCTCGGCTGGGGCTCGATCACCGCACTCCTCGGCATCGCGGCCTGCAAGTTTTCCGGAACGCCGTTCTTTCTCTACGGTGATAGCAGCTTTCCGCCGCCTGAGACGACGCTGCGCTCCCGCATCCGCGCGCGCTTTTTGCGGACGCTGTTCGGGATGGCGGCGGGATTCATGACCTCCGGCGTGCTGAACGCCGATTACTACGCACATTACGGCGCGGATCGAAAACGATTCTTCCTGCTGCCCTGGGCCGTTGACAACGATCGCTTCGCCGCCGGATCGGATCCGGCCGCGCGAACTGCATTGCGCCAGCGGCTCGGCATTGCGCCGGATGCGATCGTCTATCTGTTCTCCGCAAAACTCGTGGCGAGAAAGGATCCGATGATGCTGCTCCGCGCGTTCGAGCGGATGCGTTTTCGCGATCGTGCCGCGGTCGTCTTCGTCGGCGACGGCGAGATGCGCGATGAGCTCGAGCAATACGCACAAGCGCTGACCGGCGCGCACTTCACGGGATTCGTGAATCAGAACGAACTACCCGCGTACTACGGCATGGCTGACGTCTTCGTGCTTCCCTCGACCTACGAGCCGCGCGGCGCGGTGATCAATGAAGCGATGGCCAGCGGGCTTCCGGTCATCGTCACCGACCGCTGCGGATCGATCGGCGACATCGTGCTCGATTGCGACAACGCGGTCGTCTATCCGGCTGAAGATGCGGAAGCGCTGGCGGCGGCGATGGACCGCCTCGCCGGCGACCACGCCCTTCGCGCGCGGATGGCGCAGCGCTCGCGCGAGATCATCGCGACATGGACGTTTGCGCGAGGCGTCGAGGGCGTGAAAGAGGCGCTGCGGTGGCTGGCATGATCACCGTCGCCATCCCGACGTACAACCGCGGCGCGATCGTCGCCGAGACCGTGCGGCGCCTCTTCGCACTGACGCCGCCGCCGGACGCGATCATCGTCGTCGATCAATCGATCGAGCCGAACGAGCAGCTGGCGCGATGGGATGCCGAGGGACGCATCCGGCTGATCCGCCTCGATGCGCCGTCGATTCCGCACGCGATGAACGTCGCGCTGCAGGCCGCGGCGACGCCGCTGATCCTCTATCTCGATGACGACGTCGAGCCGTCGCCGCATCTGATCGAAGCGCATGCCGAAGCGCATCGCGTCCATTCGGCGAGCGCAGTGGTCGGGCAGATTCTGCAGCCCGGCGAAGTTCCCGAGCGTGTACAGCAACCGGCGGATGATCTCGAGTTCCGGTTCCACTCCGACAGCGGCCGCATGGTGGCGAACGTCATGGCGGGCAATCTCTCCGTCGATCGCGAAACAGCGCTCGCCATCGGCGGCTTCGACGAGAACTTCGTCGGCGCCGCATACCGCTTCGAAACCGATTTTGCGTTGCGGCTCACCGCCGCCGGTGCCTCGATCTGGTTCGAGCCGCGCGCGACGCTTCGGCATCTGAAACTGTCGTCGGGCGGTCTGCGCTCCTTCGGCGATCATCGCTCCAGCCCCTCACCCGCGCATTCGGTCGGCGATTACTACTTCGCTATTCACCACCACCGTCCGCCGCTGGCGCGATACGCGATGCGGAGGTTGAAGCAGAACATCCTCACGCGCTATCACCTCGCGCATCCGTGGACGATCCCCACCAAGATCGTCGGCGAAGTGCGCGGTTTACTGCTGGCGCGACGGCTGGCCCGCGCGGGGCGGCAGCTGCTGTGAGCGAAATGCCGCACGGCGCCGAGGCGTTCCCGAGCACGTCTCCATGATCACGATCCTTTTCGCGGCGCTTCTCGCATTGTCGACAGCCATCGCGCTCGTTGACTGGCGGCGCGGCTGGTTGCTGGCCGTCCTTTGCGGCGTGTTGCAGGACCCGGCGCGCAAGCTGACGCCTGGCGCTCCCGTGGCCATGACGCTGAGCATCGTCGTGGTCTACATCGTGGTCATCTTCGCGGCGCAGGGGGCGCTGCAGCGGGAGGCGCGCGAATTCTCGCGCCGCTTTTCGCAGGTCAAAGTCGCCGCCGGAGCCGTCTTCATCTTTCTGATCCTGGCGGCGCTCAACGGCCTGGTAACGTACGGCCTGGAAAACTGGAAGGCGCCCGCGCTCGCTCTCTTCATCTACTGCACGCCGATTCCTGCGGTGATCCTCGGCTTCGCCTGGCTGCAGCGTGAAGAGCAGATGTTCGTTTTCTTTCGCTTCTACGCGATCCTGACCTCGATCACTCTGATCGGAACGGTGCTCGAGTATCTCGGTTACCAGTGGCGAGTGCTGGGAACCGTCGCCCTGACGGAAGCGAATCTCCGCTTTCTGCCCGGCCTGCAGATTCGCATGCTCTCCGGCTTTTACCGCGCGCCTGACATCATGGGATGGCACGCGGCGACGCTTACGATGATCGGCATCGTCATGGCCGTTCGCGGTGCGACTATCCAGCGCGCGTTGCCGTGGATGGGCGTGACGGCGTGGGGCTTTTTCAATTGCCTCATCAGCGGGCGCCGCAAGGCGGTTTACATGGTCGCCGTCTTCGCGGCGGCTTTCCTCTTCCGCTACCTGCGCCGGCTGTCGACATCACAAGCGATCGCGTTTCTGTTCGCGGGGCTGGTGGTGGCTGTCGTGGTGCAGAAAGTCGGACAGGATGAAGGGGCCAGCGTCTATACACGCGGCGCATCGACGACGCAGGGTGAAGTCTTTGCGCGGTTGGAAGGCGGTTTCTTCGAAACGATCCGCCAGACCGGTGTGATGGGAGGCGGCCTCGGCACGGCCACTCAGGGCGTCTATCACGTCCTCAGCGAAAAGGGAGCCGAGAAGATGGGCTGGCAGGAGGGCGGCCTCGGCAAGCTGACGATGGAGCTCGGCGTTCCCGGCGTGGCTGCGGTCGCATTTCTGGGCTTTGCCCTGCTCTCACTGATGCTGAAGATCTCCCGCCATCCGGACGTTCCCGGCTCCTCGCAGATCCTGCGGGCCGCACTCTTCGGACTGGTGATGGCGAACGTCGTCGAATTCATGGTCTCAGCGCAGGCATACTCCGATGCGGTGCTGACGCTGATGACTGCCTTTTTCGTCGGATGCCTTCTTGCCACGGCCGTGCTCGACGAGCGCTTGACCGCTGCCGCCCTGGCAACCGAGCCGGCGCCGCGGCGCGGAACGGCGCCGGTGACGGCGTAGCCGCTCCGCGTGTACGCTTCGGCGCGTGCGCATTCTTCATGTCGTGCCGACCTACCTGCCGGCCACGCGCTACGGCGGCCCGATCTACGCCGTCCACGGTCTTTGCCGTGCGTTGGTTGCGCGCGGACATGAGGTGAGCGTCTTCACGACGAACGTGGACGGGAGTAGCGAGTCGCCTGTGCCGATCGATCGCGACGTTCTGCTCGACGGGGTGCGCGTCCGCTACTTTCGCTCCGAGGTGCGCCGGCTCTATTTTTCGCGCGGACTGAAACGAGCGTTGCGTGCTGAGATGGCGTCGTTCGATCTCGTGCACCTGCACTCCGTCTTCCTCTGGCCGACGCAGGCCGCGGCGCGGGCGGCTGCTGCCGCGGGCGTGCCGTACGTGGTTTCGCCGCGCGGCATGCTCGTTCCCGAATTGATCCGCGAACGGAGCCGTTGGACGAAGACGGCGTGGCTCGGTCTCTTCGAACGGCGCACGTTTGCGCAGGCCGCGGCGATTCACCTGACGTCGCAGCGCGAAGCGGACGACGCGCAACGAGTCGGCATCCCGATCCCGCATCCGTTCATCGTTCCGAACGGAATCGACGTCGTTCCGCGTCCTGACGTTCCGCGGGCCGAACGGACCGTTCTGTACTTCGGCCGCATCAGTTGGAAGAAACGTATCGATCTGCTCATCGATGCGCTAGCGCAGCTTCCCGGCGCCCGGCTCGTGATCGCCGGGAACGATGACGAAGGCCTGACGCCGCAACTTCAGGAGCGCGCGCAAAAAAGCGGCGTGAGTGATCGCGTCACATTCGCCGGCGCGATCGAGTCGTCGGCGAAATGGGAACTGCTCGCTCGCGCCACGGTCGTGGCCATGCCGTCGATCTCGGAGAACTTCGGCAACGTGGTGCTCGAGGCGATGATGATGGAGACGCCGGTGGTTGTCGCTGAAGGGGTTGGGCTGGCCGCTGACGTTCGCAACGCCGGCGCGGGCATTGTCACCGCCGATTTCGCCGCTTCCATCCGGACGCTGCTCGCCGACGATTCTCTGCGTGCGCAGATGGGACGGAACGGACGCACGCTCGTCGAATCACAATTCACCTGGCAAGCCGTCGCGGCGCGGATGGAGGAGGCGTATTGCTCGATCGCATCACACCGCTGATCCTCACACGCGATGAGGAGGCGAACATCGGCCGCACGCTGGGGCAACTGGCGTGGGCGCGCGAAGTCGTCGTCGTCGACAGCATGAGCAGCGACGAGACGGTGAACATCGCACGGCAGTTTCCGAACGTGCGCGTCGTGCCGCGGGCGTTCGATTCGCACGCCGAGCAGTGGAGCTTCGGCGTGGCTCAGGTGACGACCGATTGGGTGCTGACGCTCGATGCCGACTATTTCGTTCCCGGCTCCTTCGTGCGCGAGCTCTCCGCCCTCGAACCGCCGCCCGACCTCAGCGGCTACGAAGCGGCGTTCGTTTATGCCGTCGGCGGGCGTCCGCTCCGTTCGGCGCTTTATCCGCCGCGCCCGGTCCTGCTTCGCCGCGGCGCGTTCGAGATTTGGCAGGACGGCCACACGCAGCGAGTACGCGTGAACGGCCGCGTCGAACGCCTGCGCACGCGACTGATTCACGACGACCGCAAGGACCTGCGGCGTTTCATCGACCGGCAGCGGAAGTACATGCGTCAGGAAGCGGCGAAGCTTCGCGCGACGCCGTGGCGGGCGCTGCGCGCGACGGGCCGCATCCGCAAGCTGCGCGTCATCGCGCCCTTGGTCACCTTGCTCTACACGCTCTTTCTGAATCGGGCCATCCTCGACGGCCGCGCCGGATTGCGCTACGCATTCGAACGATTTCTGGCCGAGGCAATGCTGTCGCGAGAGTTGTTCAGACGCGGCGCGTGATCATCACGTCGCCCATCACCAGCAGGTCCATCTTCGTGCGCAGGAAACAGTCGAGCGCCTGCGCCGGCGTGTTCACCACCGGCTCGTTTTCGTTGAACGAGGTGTTGAGCACGAGCGGGATGCCGGTGGCGTCGCGGAAGGCTTCGATGAGGTGGTAGTAGCGCGCGTTCTGCTGCTCGTCCACCGACTGCAAACGTCCCGATCCATTCACGTGCGTGACAGCCGGGATCAGTGCGCGCTTCTCTTCGCGGATCTGGTAGACCTGCAGCATGAAGGGAACGTCGTAGTCGGTTTCGAACCACTCCCCTACCGCGTCGCGCAGCACCGAGGGCGCGAAGGGGCGGAAGGACTCGCGGCGCTTGATCTTTTGATTGAGGATGTTCTTCATGTCGGCGCGGCGCGGATCGCAGACGATGGATCGATTGCCGAGCGCGCGCGGTCCCCATTCCATGCGGCCCTGGAACCAGCCGACGACGTCGCCGTTGGCGATCTGCGCGGCGGTGCGCCGGCAACGTTCGCGCTCATCGGCAACGCGCTCGATCGTGCAATGCGCCGCATCGAGGTCGGCGCGGCGCGTATCGATCGACTCGTCGATGGCGACGTCGTCGTACTCCGGACCCCAGTACGCGTGCGTCATCACGAACGACTTCGTGTTGCCGAGGATCTCGTTCCAGACCCAGTACGCCGCGCCGATGGCGCCGCCCGCGTCGCCCGCAGCGGCCTGAATGTAGAGGTCCTTGTACGGCGAGCGGTCGAAGACAAGGCCGTTGGCGACGCTGTTGTACGCGCAGCCGCCAGCGAGGCAGAAGCGCGGATTTTTCGTCTTCTCGTAAAGCGAATTCGCCAGCGCGAAAAACGCCTCTTCGAACATGGCCTGCATCGATGCGGCGAGGTCTTTATGCCGCTGCTCGATCGGCTCCTCGGCTGCGCGCACGGGACCGAGGCGATCGCTGAGATGTTGCGAAAACACAGGTCCGATGACCGGCATCCCACCCTGCCAGACCATGTCCAGACCGGCGGAGTGATGGGTGAAGTAATCGAGATTGAGCTTGAACGTGCCGTCGCTTTGCACGCGCACGATGTCGCGCATCGCATCGATCTGTGTCGGCTTGCCGTACGGCGCGAGGCCCATGACTTTGTACTCGTCGCCGTAATGCGGAAAGCCGAGAAACTGCGTCATGGCGGTGTAGAAGATGCCGAGGGAGTGCGGAAAGCCGACTTCGCCGAGGACTTCAATCTTGTTCTTCGACGCGACGCCCCACATCGAGCTGACGAAGTCGCCGAATCCGTCGACCGAAAGAACGGCCGCGTCATCGAACGGCGCGACGAAATACGTCGAGGCGAGATGCGCGCGATGATGCTCGACGTGATGCAGCTTCGGCTTCAACGACTTGAGACCGAATGCCTGCGTCAGCTCCTCTTCGATCCCGGCCACCTGCATCCGGTTGGCGAGGCGCTTTTTGATCGCGCCGAGGGACGGGCGCTTGGCGAGGATGAATTTCGCGCGTTGGAAGAGCCGCGCGTTCGGATCGCGATTGACGGCGATGTGGTCGACGTCGTCCAGATCGACACGCGCTTCGTCGAGGCAGTAGCGAATGGCGACCGACGGAAAGCCGGCCCAGTGTTTGATGCGCCGGAAGCGCTCTTCCTCGGCCGCGGCGACGAGTTTTCCGTCGATGAGGATGCAGGCTGCCGCGTCGGCGTGATGGGCGTTGATACCGAGGATGATCATTGTGGAACAGACACTCTTGTCTGTTGTGGCCCGATAATGGCCGCACCGCAATGACGCGACGCGTGCTCTTCGTCAATCGCTTCTTTCATCCCGATCATTCTGCAACAAGTCAGATGCTGTCCGATCTCGCGTTTCACCTGGCGGCGCGCGGGTGGACGATCGAGGTGGTGACGAGCCGGCAGCGGTACGACGACGCACGCGCGAAACTTCCCGCGCGCGAAACGGTGCGTGGCGTGAGCGTCCGGAGGGTTTGGTCGACGCGATTCGGCCGCGGATTCCTGCCCGGACGTGCGATCGATTACGCGACGTTCTACATCAGCGCGTTTTTCGCGCTGCTTCGGCATGCGGGACGCGGCTCGACGATCGTTGCGCTGACCGATCCGCCGCTGATCTCGGTCGTCGCGGCGCTCGCGGCGATGCTGCGCGGCGCGCGACTGGTCAACTGGACGCAGGATCTTTTCCCCGAGGTTGCGGAGGCGCTGGGCATGCGCGCGCTGCGGGTGCTGCGTCGCATCCGCAACTGGTCCCTTCGCCGCGCGCATACAAACGTCGCCCTCGGCGAGACGATGGCGGCGCGCCTTCCGAATGCGGAGGTGATCCACAACTGGGCGGACGCGGCGTTGCATCCGGTCGACATTCCTCACGATCGTTTCGTCGTCGGCTACTCCGGCAACCTCGGGCGTGCGCACGACGCGCAGACGATGCTGGCGGCAATTCGCAAGCTGAATGATGACGCGCAGATCGAGTTCGTGATCACCGGCGGCGGCGCACAACTCGACTCAATCCGCGCGGAGCGATTGCCGAACGTGCGGTTTGCCGGCTACGCGCCGCGCGAGGAATTGAGCGAAAGCCTCTCGTCGGCCGATGCGCATCTCGTCACGCTGCTGCCCGAACTGGAGGGGCTGATCGTGCCCAGCAAGTTTTACGGTGTCCTCGCGGTCGCGCGGCCGGTGCTGTTCGTTGGCGCGCCGGATGGAGAGCTGGCGCGTATCATCCGCGCACATGATTGTGGTTTTGTCATCGAGCCGGGCGATGGTGTCGCCCTCGCTTCGCGCATTCGCGAACTGGCGGGCGACCGCGATCGCGCGCGGGCGATCGGCCTTCGCGGCCGCGCGCTGTACGAAGAGAAATTCGCTCCGGAGATCGCGCTTGCGGCATGGGAACGAGTCCTGACGTGACCGTTCGCGGCGGACGGCTGTTCCTGATCGCGGTCGCCGCGGTCATGGCATTGTCCGCGCTGATTTTTCTCGTGGTACCGCCGGAGATCGGCTGGACTCCGATGCCGTCCGATTCGAAAGCGATCGCGGTGCGGATCGCCCGGCATCCGGCGGACTGGCGGGCGGCGAGTTCGCTGGCCGAGGGCGCGTTGGATGCGCAGGAAGACGATCGCGTCGGGTTGTGGCGCGCCGCGTACCGGCACGGATCGATGCTCGCGCTGGATCGTCCGGAACCGCGCAACGCATTCGCGCGCGCGGCGTTTTTTCACTGGGCGGAGCTCGAACCGAGCGATCGGCGCGAGGCGCTCGCTGCGTTTGCGCCGCTGCTGCACGAGCCCGAAACGTTCGTGCGAATGGCCAAGCCGCTTTACGAGCTGACCGGCGATCTGTCGATGCTGTACGCCGCGCACCCATCCAACGAGAACGCGATTACGACGCTCATCTCTCTCACAGTGCCGAACGGCGACTTTGCCGATTACCGCAATCTTCGCGGCGAACTGCAGCGGCGCCGCCTCGAGGACTTCGCCGAGTCGCGGCGCTCAGCGACACCCGAGGAGCTCATCGAGCATTTCCCCGATCCGCCGTATCGCGCGGACTCGGAGCCGTTGATCGCAGCGCTACTGGAGGAGTTGCATCGCCGGCCGTTGAGCGATGATCCACACCGCTCCACCATCATCGACGCGCTGATCGACTACGCATTTCGTCACGACCTCGGGCCGCTCGACGGGCTCGAGGTCATCACGCGCAAGCCTGGCGCGGCGTCGATTCCGGCGCGCGCGCGGCTGGCGCGAAAGCTGGGTCTCACCGATCTCGCGCTGCAGATCGATTCGCAGACCGATCCGCGTACCGTTCATCCGAACGAGTCCGAGTGGCAGGGGTTGTGTCAGACGGACATCTGCAATCGCGGCTGGCGGACGATCGAAGCGGATCACGGCGTCGCGCTGACCATCGCCACGGTGCAGACGGACAACGTTCCTGCCTACGTCGAAATCTATCTCGATGACGTGCTGCGCGCGGAAGGAGAAGTCGGAATGAGGCGCGACTTCGTCATTCCGGTCGGAAACCGCGGCATGCATCGCGTGGAAGTCGTTCTTGCGAATCCGTTGACGCGGAATCGCTTCCCACGCCGCGCCCACATCGCGAGCATCACCACTCTCTAGCGACGACCGCGGCTCCGGCGATCGCCGCGAGCGTGATCGGATTGGCAGGGATGAAAAAGTTGAAGTCGACGAGCGCATGGAGCATGGCCACGGCGATGCTGGTCAGCGCGGCCGCTTTGAAGGCGCGGCGCCGCCAGCTCATCGGCTCGCCGTTTTCTCCGAACGCGTTGCGCGACAACGCCACGAATCCGGCGAGCAGCGGGACGACCGAGGCGAGGAATCCGAGAGCGCCGGTCGTGCCGAGGATTTCGGTGTAGTCGTCGTGGGCGTGATTGGGGATGGCGTCGCCGGGATAGGCGCGCGTCATCACCACCGCATCCTCGTAGGTGCCGGCGCCGCTTCCGAAAACGGGAAACAGCTGCCAGATGCGAAGCGCGCCGGCCATCGAGGCGCGTCTCGCTTCGAACTCCGAGACGCGGCTCCCTTCGAATCGTTTGATGACCTTCGATTGATCCAGAACAAGAACGGCGACACCGAGCGCCGCGGCGACAGCCGCCGCGATCAACGTTCCTCGAATCAGCGCGCGGCGCGAATCGCTCGCGATCGCGGCGGTGATTGCAAATCCGCCGATGATGGCCAGGAGCGCGCCGCGCGATTCCGAGATGAGCACCGCCGCGATGCACGCCACCGCCGCCAGGAGACCGGCCGCGAAAGGAACGAACTGCCGCTCGATCATCCTGACGAATCGACGCCCGAACAACGCGCCCGCCGGCGCCGCGCTGTGCCAGGCGTACGCGCAGAGGTAGAGCGCCATCGGCAGAGTGATGGCGGCGTAATGCGCGAAATGGTTCGGGTTGACGAACGTGCCGCTGGCCCGGCCGTAGATGAGCGTGTTCTTCCATCCCCAGATGGCGTAGCGGCCCAGCGCTGCCTCGTGCACGGCGTAAAGCGCTTCGAAGATGGCTACCGCGGCGAGCAGCGCGGCGAAAATCGTCCGCCTCGCTTTATCGCGAACGAGGAGGAGCGCCGAGAGGAACGTTGCGGCGTACGCAAGCGCGCGATACAGATGCAGCGCCGTCTCGTCGGGATCGATCGTGATCGGATGCATCGCGGACGGCCGCACGCCTGCGAGCGCCGCCACGCGCGCCGCGCTTCCCCAGATCTCCGCCGAGCGCGGCGAGAAGACGCGCAGCATCGCCATCGGCAACGGCACGAGCTGCAACGCGATCACGAGTGTGAACAGGACCGCGCCCGCAATCCAGATGCGCCCAGGCGTCGTCGGGACGAACGGACGTTTCGACCATGCGCGCAGAGCCGCGGCCGCGGCGCAGATCAGAAGCGGCGGCACGATCAGGAACGGCTGCGACGCATCGCTGGCCGAGCCAAACGGCATCGGTACCCAGGCCAGGAATGCCAGCAGGCACACGAATAGCGTCAACTCCGCCACGTTCCGCATCCGGTCATTGTAGAGGCCGTGCTACCATCGGCGAGGTCCGAAACCACACCGAAACGGAAATGGGAGGGTTCGTGAGGCAAGGAAAGCGACTTCTCATCGTCGCGATGGCTGTGTGCGCGCTGACGCGCACCGCCTTCGCACAGAACGGTCTTCGCGACCGTGAGCGGGCATTCTCCGCCAGTCAGCAGATTGCCGACGACCTCCGCAAAGCGCACTTCCACCACGGACCGTTCTACCTTCTCAGCACGTTTCAGCTTTCGGATATCGGCTACGACTCCAGCTTCTACGTGCCGACGGCCGACCAGCAGTCCGGCTTCCGTTTCGGCGTGCAGGCACCGACGCGCCTCTACTTCGTTCCGGCGAAGAAGACGATCTACTCGATCGATGTCCGGCCGGAATGGAGCTTCTTCAATCGCGGCGGGAAGCGCGACGTGTTCGGCTACAAGGCGCGCGCGGATGCGCAGTACCTGCTCAACCATCTCTATCTCGACGTCTACGCCGAAAATGCGAACCAGCTTCGCGCCGACGTGGCGGAAATCGCGCGCCTGCTTACCGAGCGGGCAAATACGTACGGGCTTTCCGGCGAGCTGAAGTACTCCAGCCGGACGAGCGCGACGTTCAACGCCGCCACGCTGAAAACGATTTATCCGATGAGCCAGATCCAGCCGGCCGACACACCGGTCGAACTGCTCGATCGCAACGGACACAACTACCGCGTTTCGCTGAACCACAAGACGTTCCCGCTGACGTCGCTCTTCGTCACGGGCGAGCTGAGCGACTATTCGTTCCGCACCGCGACCTACAAGAACGGACGGCGAACCTTTGCGGGAGCAGGATTCGTCAACGACAGCGGCCGCACGATCACGCGGTTCGAAGCCGGCGAAGGGCAGCTCGAATTCTTTCAACCGGATCAGCACGATTTCCGCGGCGTGCTGGGCAATATCACATCGAGCCGGAAGCTCGGCCGCTCCACCGTGTTTAACCTCGGCGCAGCGCGCGATCTCGACTTCTCGGTGTTCACGAACAACAACTACTACATCGCCGACCGCTTCAACGCCGGCTTTGCCTGGGATGCGACGCGGCGCCTTCAGCTGACGCTGCAGGCCGCCATCGGACGCGACCTCTACGACGTGCCGGTGAACGGCCCCCACGGCTTCCTCAAGCGTCGCGATCAATTCAGCTTCCCGTCGATCGGCTTCACCTATGGTCTGGCTCGCCTGCGCGGCGGCCTCGACATCGGGTACGTCAGCCGTACGTCGAACTTCGATCTCAACACCGACGACGGAATACGGGTCCTTTTCCGATTGTCATTTACGCCGTAACCCAAGTCAAAATAACTTCTGTCGTCACAACGGGCTGGCAGCTTTTCATGAAGAATTCACGTCGTCGCCGATGGAGGGATGACAACCGGCTTCGTAGGATGCGCGCGGTCCAATAGCAATGGTGGTTGTCCCACGCGCGTGGCGGGCCTCGGAAACAGAGGCCGCCGCGCCAAGCGTTAGAAGGGTCCAATGAAACGAATCAACAAGTTCGCCATGATGATCATCGTCCTGACCACAGCGGCGATGATGCCTGCTTTTGCGCAGACGCAACTCCAGCCGGGCTCACTCCTGAATGACGCGCCGCCGAGCGCGAGCGACGCACCGATCGGGCCGCGCGACGTCATCGAAGTGAAGGTTTTCCAGGATCCGAATCTCTACACGAAGATGACCGTCACCGACGACGGCCGCATCACCATGCCGCTCCTGGGCAAGGTCGACGTCTCCGGACTGACGCCGACGCAGCTCGAGACGCGCATCAAGTCGCTGCTCGAGGCGAAGTACATCAACAAGGCCGACGTCACGGTGACCGTGATCGAAGCGGGCAGCAAACCGATCTCCGTCATCGGCGCGGTGACGCACCCGGGCCGTATCGGCATCACCGGCAACATCACGCTGATCCAGGCGATTACGCAGGCCGGAGGGCTGGCCACCGGTTACGGCCGCACGCTTTACGTTCTGCGCACGGCCTCGAACGGACTGACTGAGCAGATCGCCATCGACATCGACGACCTGATGGTGAACGGAAATCCGGACCTCAACCTCCCGCTGCGCGCCAACGACGTGATCAACGTCCCGATCGACAGTTCCATCAACATCTACGTTCTCGGCGAAGTCATGCATCCGGGCAGCGTGCAGTTCCGCCGCTCGCAGACGCCGACGCTGCTGCAGGCGCTGGCCGCGGCCGGCGGACCGACCGACCGCGCGTCGAAGAAAGTGATCCTCAAGCGCGTCGTGAACGGCGCCGAGAAGACGTTCCGCTACGACTTCCGCAAAATCATCGACGGACGGCAGGACGACATCGTGCTGCAGGACGGCGACCGCATCGTCTTCGCCGAAAGTTTCTTCTGATCCGGCGTTTCGCGTCAGATCAGAAGGAGAATCGCCGGACCCTACGCCGACTCTCGCGTTACAGGTTCGCGATCTCGTCGAAGTACTTCGCGAAGGCGACCATCCCGCCGCGGGCCTGCTGCCAGTCGTAGTTCTCGTTCGGGGCGTGGTAGCCGTGCTCGGGAAGGGAGAGGCCGAGGAAGAGGACGGGGACTTTGAGGAACTTCTCCATCGAGACGATGGCGCCGATGGAGCCGCCTTCGCGGACGAAGACCGGCTCGCGGCCGAAGGCGAATTTCATCGAGCTGCGCACGGCGTCGGCCAGCGGACCGGTCGTCGGAGCTTTGTACGGCAGCATCGAGGCCTCGGCCACGACCTTGACGTCGGGATTGCGCTGCTTCACGAAGTCGCGCACGAGCTTCATGATCTTTTTCGGATCCTGATTCGGCACCATGCGGCAGGAGATCTTCACCGCGGCGCGCGGCGGGATGATGGTCTTGATGCCGGGTCCGGTGTAACCGCCGACGAGGCCGTGCACTTCGAAGGTCGGCATGGCCCAGATGCGCTTCATCATGTCCATCGGGTCGTCGGTACGGACCGATTTGAATCCGTGATCCTTCTTGAAGCCTTTGATGGTGAAGCCGGATTCGCGGAAGTCGGCCAGCTCCTTCTTTGACGGCGGCTCGACGTCGTCATAGAAGCCTTTGATCTTCACTTTGCCTGTCGTCGCGTCGTACATCTCGGAAACGAGCTTCATCAACTCGCCGATCGGATTGCGTGCGCCGCCGCCGGTGACGCCGGAATGCTGATCGGTCGCGGCGGTCTCCAGCGTCAGCTCGAAACCCTGCAATCCGCGCAGGCCGGCGGGACAGGCGGGCCGTTCGCGCGAGACCCAGATGGTGTCGGAGACGAGCACGGAATCGGTGGCGAGTTGCCTGGCGTACGTCTTCATCGCCCCTTCGAAGCTGGGCGAGCCGATCTCCTCTTCAAGCTCCCACAGCAGATGCATGTTCGCTTTGACGCCGGCTTCGCGCGAGGCCTGAATGCCGAAGAGCGCGGTGAGGGCGGGACCTTTGTCGTCGGTGGTTCCGCGCCCGAGGTAACGGTCGCCGCTTTTGGTGAACGTGAACGGCTCGGTCGTCCACGGCTCGGTCTCGCGCGACGCGGGCTGAACATCGAGATGGTTGTAGACGGTGACTGTGGGCAGGTTGCTGCCGCTGTCGAAGCGGCCGTGAATGATCGGATTGCCCTCCGTTTCGAGAATGTCGGCCTCGCCGCCAAAATCGCGGATCGTCGAGGCGGCGAGCTCCGCGCATTTGCGAATATCAGCGGCGCGCTCCGGCTCGGCGGACACGGTGGGGATCTCGACGAACTGGCGGAGGGCGGCTTCGAAACGATCGCGTTCTTTGTTCGCAAACGCGACAAGCGACTTCTTTTCAATCATGGCGCGGCATTCTATCGGAGGAAGCAAAAGCCGCCCCGAGGATCATCAGCGAGAGCGCGGGTTGTGAAAGGCGAGGCAGGATCCACCACATCTTCATCGCCAGCGAGCTTTCGTATTGCAGGTAGAGATAGACGAAGAAGGCGAAGAGTAGCGGGATCGGGACGAGGAGCGGGATGGCCTCGGCGAGATTTCGCGGCTTTTTGATCGCGATGTAGATGATGATCGCCAGCGGAATCAGCCATGACAATCCCCAGCACCCCGCGGCCAGGCTTTTCGGCGCCTCGCGAAAAATCGTCGGCAGGTTGTTCCATTGGAAGGTGTGCGTGAGCGTGACGCGGTCGTAGCCGACGTGCATGCCGAAGCGCTTCTGAAACGCGAACCAGAGGGATGCGCCGGCCGCCGATGACGCGGTGAGAATCGCTGCGCGCTTGATTGCGCGGTCGTAGATGACGACACCGATGAGAATCGCGCCGATCGTGACCAGCGCTTCTTCCTTCGTCAGCATCGCCCCGGCGAATGCGATGGCAGCAATCGACGTGCGCCGCGCGACGATCGCTGCCGCCCCCACGGAGATGTACATCACCAGCATCGCCTCAGCGTTTCCGCCGCTGCCGCAAAAGGCCAACGATGCGGCCATCGCCGCGGTCCAGAACGCGGTGGCGTGGATCGAGCCGGTGAGCCAGTTGATGACCGGCACGGCTGCGATCAGCCATACCGCCGACATCGCCGCCGCGGTAATCCACGGCATTTGATGCGAGAACAGAAGCCCCCACGCCTGCACGATCGGAAGCAGCGGCGGATAGTCGATTCGCGGCGGCGGGAATCGGGAGAGGAGATAGCCGGCGTCGAGCGATCGAGACAGCGCAAAGTGCACCGCCTTCGTCCCCCAGAAGAGGACGAAGTCGGGATTGATCGATTGCGTGGTGACGATGGAGAGGACGAAGTGAAGGATGGCGACGCCGATGATTGCGAGTGGAACGGGCTGTTTAATTGAGAGTCCTTCACCCCCGCGCAAGCGGGGGAGAAGGTGCCGAAGGCGGATGAGGGGGCTTTCGAGTTTCCACCCCTCACCCGCACTCCGCTTCGCTTCGTGTCTCCCTCTCCCCGCGCGCCGCGGGGCGAGGGTGGCTCGATGAAACCAGAGAGTGATGCCGCTCGCGATCATCAGCAGCAGCGACAATCCGACGATGCTCCAACGGATGCCGATCATCGTGTAGATCGTCGCCTCGATCGTCAGCAGCAGGGCGCCGGCGAGAAAGGCAAAGCCGATGCGCGCGCTGCGCGATTCGATCGACGACGCCAGCGAGAGTCCGAACAGTGGGACGAGCGCGTAGGCGAGAACGTACGAGAGCACGGTCATCGCTTGTCACGCACGCAGACTGCGCCGCCGTTCACGATGTGCATCGACGGCGCGTCCGCCGGACACTCCGGCGCGCCGTAGACGAGGACGTACTTCGCTTCGCTGCCGCCGCCGGGCTGCGGCTGCCAGACGTACGTCGCCGGATACGGCGTCACGTCGGCGTACAAACCGGCGGAGAGCCAGAAGAGCTGCGTCTCATCATCCGGCGTCGGCGCCTTGATCGTGTACGACGATCCCGCCGGAACGAGCGGGCGTGCCGCAGCGAGAAATCGCCAGTACGCGGCGAGTTGCGGCTGATCGTTTTCCGTCGGCGACGCGGGAACTTCGAGCCGATGCGTGCGAAGGAAACTGGTCCAGGTGACGAGCGGTCCTGTCAGAACGATCAGCGCCCCCACCAGCCAGACGCGGCGCATCGTCACCATCCGATCGCGACACCGGAACGCCGCGGATCGCCGGCGCCCTGCCGCAAGCCGCTCTTCGGATCGATCATCACGGCGTTTGCGTCCGAAATGTGATCGAACGGCAACTCGGCAAACTTGTGCCCCATCTTCTCCAGCGCCGCGCGCGAGTCAGGATTTGTTCCGTTCGGCTCCCAGAAAATCGTGTCGGGCATCCATTGATGATGAATGCGCCCCGCATCCACCGCCTCCTGCAGCGACACGTGAAAATCGACCTCGGCCAGCACGATCTCCAGCACCGTGCTGATGATGCGCGGCCCGCCCGCCGCGCCGGTCGCCAGCCACGGCTTGCCGTCCTGCAACATGATCAATGGCACCATCGACGACAGCGGCCGCTTCTTCGGCGCGATCGCGTTTTTCTCGCTCTGAATGAGCTGATACACGTTCGGCACGCCCGGCTGCGAGGTGAAGTCGTCCATCTCATCGTTCAGCAGAATGCCGGTGCCCTTCGCCGTGACTCCGGCGCCGAACCAGTCGTTCAGCGTGTACGTGTTGCTGACCATGTTGCCGTCGCCGTCGACGACGGAAAAGTGCGTGGTGTCGCTCCCTTCGAACGGCGCGGGATTGCCAGCGCGAACCTCACTCGACGTCGATGCATGCGCAAGGTCGATCGTCTTCCGCCGCTCCTCGGCGAATGCATCCGACGTCAGCGCGGTCACCGGCAGCTTCACGAAATCAGGATCGCCGAGGAACTCCGCCCGGTCCGCAAACGCGCGCCGCATCACCTCGGTGAGCAGATGGAGATAGCGCGCCGACTGCCAACCGGTCGATGCGACGTCGTACTTTTCCAGCATGTGCAGCATCTCGATGATGGCGATGCCGCCTGAGGACGGAGGCGGCATGACTATGAAGTCGTGCCCGCGATAACTGCCGTGCAGCGGCGTGCGGATCGTCGGCTCGTATTCGCGCAGATCCTTCATCGTGATCAGACCGCCGTGCGCCTTCATGTCGGCGACGATCCGCCTGGCGGTCACGCCTTCGTAGAAATCGCGGGGGTTGGTCTGGATACGCGCCAGGGTGGCGGCGAGCTCCGGCTGTTTGAAGCGCTCGCCCATCGTGTAGAGATGTCCGTCGCGCAGAAAGATGCGCCGGCTCTCCCGCCACGGCTCGAGTTTCTTCAGCGTTTCTTTGTCGCGAAAGACGGCGTCCAGAAACGAGCTGACGACAAAACCGTCGGCCGCGAGTTTGCGCGCCGGCTCGACGAGCTCGCTCCATTTCAATTTGCCGTGGCGCTTGTGAATAAGCATCAATCCGGCGATGGTTCCCGGAACGCCGACCGCTTTGTAGCCGTCGGTGGATGCGCCTTTGATGACCTTGCCGTTCGCGTCGAGGTACATGTCGCGCGAGGCGGCCAGCGGAGCGCGCTCGCGATAGTCGATCGCTTCGCTCGTGCCGTCGGCCATGCGAATGAGCATGAATCCGCCGCCGCCGAGGTTGCCCGCGGCAGGCCAGGTGACCGCCATCGCCAACGCTGTGGCCACCGCGGCGTCGACGGCGTTACCGCCCTTCTTCATGATGTCGACGCCGACCTGCGCGGCGATGTCGCTCGTCGCCGCCACCATGCCGTGCCGCGCCACGACGGGATCGCGCATGGCCGCGAGGGCGGTGGTGGTGGTGAGAAGGAGAAGGATTACGGCTAACTTGCGCATGAGCGCGGAAGTTTACCCTTGGGAGCGCGGGCGTCTCGCCCGCTGTCGAACTCGCGTGATCGTTGAACAGCGGGCGGGACGCCCGCGCTCCCAGGTTACGAACGGTAGTCAGCGTTGATCGAGATGTAGTCGTGGCCGAGGTCGGAGGCGAGGACGACGGTCGTCGCGGTGCCGCCGCCGAGGTCGAGGATGATCGGGACGCGTTCGCGGGTGAAGACTTTGGCGGCGTCTTTCTCTTTGTAAACCGCCGGCTCGCCATTCGTGACCAGTTGCACGTTGGCGGCGAAGAGTGAGACGCGTTTCACGTTGAAGCGCGCGCCGCTGCGGCCGAGGGCGGCCAGCATGCGGCCCCAGTTCGGATCTCCGCCGTGCAGCGCGGTTTTCACCAGCGGAGAGGTGGCGACAGCATGCGCGGCGAGTTTGGCATCACGATCCGTCTTCGCGCCGCGGACGGTCAACTCCATCACGCGCGTTGCGCCTTCGCCGTCGCGGACGATCATCCAGGCAAGGTCGCGGCAGACGGCGTTGAGGGCGCGCTGAAAATCGGCGATGTCGGCGCGCGACGCGTTGCCGAGTTTTCCGGAAGCCATGAGCAGGACGGTGTCGTTCGTGGAGGTGTCGCCGTCGACGGAGATGGCGTTGAAGCTTTGATCGACGGCGGCGGTCAGCGCGCGTTTCAGCGTGGCCGGATCGAGCGCGGCGTCGGTCATGACGAAACCGAGCATGGTGGCCATGTTGGGATGGATCATGCCGGCGCCTTTGGCGACGCCGACGATGCGTCCACGCTTGCCGCCGAGGGTGAAGGTGGCCTGCGTGACCTTGGGGCCGACGTCGGTGGTGAGAATGGCCTGCGAGAGCGCGTCGATGCCGCCGGATGAAAGGCGGGTGATCGCGTCCGGCAGCGTGTCGCGCACTTTCTTGTCGGGGAGAACGACGCCGATGACACCGGTGGAGGCGATGAAGATTTCGTCGTCGCTGCACTCCAGCAATTCCGCAGCGCGCGAACGGACGCGTTTCGCGGCGTCGTGACCAAGTTTTCCGGTGACGGCGTTCGCACAGCCGGCGTTGACGACGACGGCTTTGAGCTTGCCTCCGGTTTTCTTCAGCGCGTTTTTCGACAACGTCACCGGCGCGGCCTGGAAGCGGTTCTTCGTGAAGACAGCGGCGGCATTCGCGCCGTCGGGCGCGACGATGAGGCCGAGGTCCGGCCGCTTCTTGCGGATGCCGGCACGAACGCCGGAGGCGAGAAAACCTTTCGGGAGTCTCATGAGCGTTGATCGTCGTAGCGCCGGCGGCTCGCCGGCTGGATCGCCAGCGGCCCGCTGGCGGGGTTGCCGGGAAGCCGCCGCCGAGCCGGCGGCGGTCCAGCCGGCGGGCCGCCGGCGCTACGGTGCGTTCGCGGTTGAATGTTCATGACTTCAAACACTCCTGCGCCGCCGCGCGAACGCGCTCCGGAGCTGTTCCGCCGTATGAATTCTTCTTCGCGAGCATGCCGTCCAACGTCACGCCGTGTTGTTTGGCGAGCGACGGCAAATCGGCGAGATTGCGGCTGACCTGATCGTGTGCTTCGCGGAACGGCATGCCGTTCGCGGCGAGTGCGTCGGCGACGGCGGTGGCGATGAGCGCGTCGCCTCCGGCGGCCGCACGCATGCGATCGCGATCGAGTGCGAGACCGGCGATCAGTTCGTTCAGCGCGGGAAGGAGCGACGCGATGACGGCGCGCGTGCGGAACAGCGGCTCTTTGTCGAGCTGCAGGTCTTTGTCGTATGCGAGCGGCAGTCCTTTGAGTAGCGCGATGAAGCCGGTGAGCTCGCCGATCGAACGCGCCGCGTATCCGCGGGCGAGTTCGAGAACGTCGGGATTTTTCTTCTGCGGCATGCGCGAGGAACCGGTGGCCATCGCATCCGGCAATTCGGCATACGCCGCTTCATCCGACGTGAAGAAAATCAAATCCTCGGCGCACCGCGAAAGATGCGTGAGCAGCAACGCCGAGGCGAAGAGATACTCGGCAGCGAAGTCGCGATCGGAGACGGCATCGATCGAGTTTGCGGTGGCGCGAGCGAAGCCGAGAGAGCGGGCCAGTTCGTCGCGGTCGATGGTGAGCGGTGTTCCTGCGAGTGCGCCGGAGCCGAGGGGCGATTCATCGCCGCGTTCGATGGCGCTGGTGAACCGCGCGCGGTCGCGGCGCAGCATCTCGACATAGGCGAGGCACCAGTGTCCGAACGTGATCGGCTCGGCCTGTTTGGAATGCGTGTAGCCCGGCATCGGCGTCGCCGCTTCGTCGGACGCGCGAGTGGCCAGCGTGGCGATGAGCGTCGTGACGACGTCGAGCGCTTCGTTGCAGGCGCGTTTGAGCCAGAGTTTGAGATCGGTCGCCACTTGGTCGTTGCGCGAGCGGCCCGTGTGCAGCTTCCCTGCGCCGGCTCCGATCAGTTCGTAAAGCTTCGCTTCCACGTACGAATGGACGTCTTCGTAATCGCCGCCGCTTGGCGGCTCGATGCGCACGAGCGCGCCGAGGATCGCGTCCAACTCGTCGTCGGACAACACTCCGGCATCAGCCAGCGCACGCGCCCAGGCGATCGAGCCCTCCACGTCGTCGTCGAACAGCTCGCGGTCGAACGCGAACGAGTCGTTGAGCCGGCGCAGCAACGGCGACGGCTCGCCCTCGAAGCGCCCGCCCCAGAGCTTCTGCGTCAACCCGCCGCCTTCCGCAGCCGCGCGGCCGTGACTTCGTCGGCGGGCAGCGTATCGTCGAGATTCTTGTCGACCGCGATGCGGTTGCGTCCGCGCGTCGGCAGGCCGAAGACGCGGATGAATCCCGCAGCGTCGCGCGCGTCGTAGCCGGTCATGTTGAAGCTGGCCAGCTCCTCGTTGTAGAGCGAGTTGGGCGACGTACGGCCGATGACGGTGGCGTTGCCTTTGTAGAGTTTCAGCGTGACGGTGCCGCTGACGGTGGCGGCGATCGAATCGACGAACGCGTCGAACGCTTCCTTCAGCGGCGAGAACCACTGGCCGAAGTAAACGAGCTCCGCGTAGCGCGTGGCGATGCGCTCCTTTTCGTGCGCGCAGTCGCGGTCGAGCGTGATCGACTCGAGCGCCTTGAGCGCGGTGACGAGCAGCGTGCCGCCGGGCGTTTCGTACACGCCGCGCGACTTGATGCCGACCAGGCGGTTCTCGACCAGGTCGACGCGGCCGACGCCGTTGCGTCCGGCGATTTCGTTGAGTGTGGTCACCAGCGCGGCAGGCGTCAGCGCTTTTCCGTTGACGGCAACCGGCAGGCCCGATTCAAAGGTGATGGCGACTTTCTCCGGCGCATCGGGCGCGTCGATCGGATCGACGGTGAGCTTGAACATCGACGCTTCCGGCTCGAACGACGGATCTTCGAGCGGACCGCCTTCGTGCGAGAGATGCCAGAGATTGCGGTCGCGCGAATACGGATCCTTCTTCGTCACCGGCACCGGAATGCCGCGCGAGGAGGCGTAGTCGATGGCGTCTTCGCGCGAGATGATGTCCCACTCGCGCCACGGCGCGATGACGTCGAGCTGCGGCGCCAGCGCCTGATAGGCGAGCTCGAAGCGGACCTGATCGTTGCCCTTGCCGGTGCAGCCGTGGGCGAGCGCGTCGCACCCGGTGGCGAGCGCGATCTCGACCTGCTTGCGCGCGATGAGCGGCCGCGCGGTGGAGGTGCCGAGGAGGTAATCCTTCTCGTAAATCGCGCCGGCTTTGAGTACGGGAAAGAGGAAGTCGCGGGCGAACTCTTCCTTCGCATCGATCAGATGAAAGTCGCATGCGCCGGTGCGATACGCCTTCTCCGCCAGCCCCGAGGTTTCTTCGGCCTGCCCTACGTCGACGGCGACGGCGACGACTTCGCAGCCGTAGTTTTCCTTGAGCCACGGAATGATGATCGAGGTGTCGAGACCGCCGCTGTAGGCGAGGGCGACTTTTTTGTAGGTCTTCACGCTGCTTTCTCCTTGGTTCGAGGCTGTCGGGTGTCGGCTGTCGGCTTCTTCATGCTGCTGTTCGTTGCTTGGCCGGCTCACTCGTCTGCGCCCCGCCACCCGAGAGCCGACAGCCGAGAGCCACTTCCAGTGCATCGATGAATTCGGCGAATGCCTTCTTCGGCGTGATGTACGGCGGCAGAAGGCGAATGACGTTGTCGCGTGCGGTGCCGCAGACGAATCCTTTGCTTAGGAGCTCGGCGACGACCGGTTTCGCGGGGCCATCGAGCTCGATGCCCCACATGAATCCCTGTCCGCGCACGTCGACAATCGATGAGTTACGTGACTGGAGCGCGAGCAATTGCGCGTTGAACCAGTCGCCGATCGTCGTCACGCGATCGAGCAGCGACGATTCTTCGATCTCGTCGAGAACTGCGAGGCCGAGGCGGCAGGCGACCGGATTGCCGCCGAAGGTCGTGCCGTGATGGCCGGGCTTGACCACACCTTCGATCGCGGCGCCGGTCAGCACGGCACCGAGCGGGAGTCCGCCGCCGAGCGGCTTGGCGAGGGTGACGATGTCGGGAACGATGCCGCTGTGCTGGAAGGCGAAGAGCGTTCCGGTGCGTCCGAGGCCGCACTGGATTTCGTCGAAGATCAGGATCGCGCCGGTGCGATCGGCGACTTTCCGCGCGGCGGCGAGAAAGTCATGCGTCAGCGGGATGATGCCGCCCTCCCCCATCACCGGCTCGAGGAAGATCGCGCACGTCTTTTCATCGACTGCTGCTTCAAGTGCGGCGACGTCATTCGGCTCGACGAACGTAACGCCGGGAATCAGCGGCTCGAACGGCGCGCGATACGCCTCGTGTCCGGTCATGGCCAGCGATCCCATCGTGCGGCCATGGAAGCTTTCATTCAGCGCGACGATGCCGGCACGGCCGGGATTGGCGAGGCGCGCAAACTTCAGCGCGGCTTCGTTCGCCTCCGTGCCGCTATTGCAGAAAAACGCGCGGCAGAGTCCCGACGCACGCACGAGCCGCTCGGCGAGCAGGCCCTGCGCGGGGTGGTAGTAGAGATTCGAGATGTGCAGCAGCGCGTTCGATTCGTCGCGCAGCGCTTTGATCAGGCGCGGATGGCGATGGCCGAGCACGTTGACGGCGATCCCGCCGAGCAGATCCCAGTATTCGCGGCCATCGGCGTCGGTAATGCGCGCACCCTTCCCGCTGCGCGGATGAAACGGCGTCCGCGCATACGTGCCGAGGAGGAAAGCCTTCTCGCGCTCTTCGACTGCGGCTGGGGATTCGTCATGTAGAAGCATTGTGTCTCCTTGGTTGCCGGGTTGCCAGGTTGCCCGGTTGCCCGGTTGCCCGGTTGCCGAACTGCTTTGGGAACCCGGCAACTTGGCAACCTGGCAACCTTTTCACGCAGCGATCAGCTGCGTTCCTCCCTCTTCTCCGATCGTGATTCGGCGCACGCCGGATCCGAGCGCGTGCAGGGCGGCTTGCAGCTTGGGGCGCATGCCGCCGGTGACGACTTCGCTGCCGAGGAGCTCTTCGGCTTCGTGGGCGTGCAGTTCGGCCACGACGTTGCCGCCGGCATCGAGCAGGCCCGCGACATCCGTAATGAAAATCAACTCTTCGGCGCCGATGGCGACGGCGATGGCCGCGGCGGCGGAGTCGGCATTCACGTTCAGCAGCGTGCCGTTCGGACCTTCAGCGACGGACGAGACGACCGGCATGATTCCGTAGCTGACCATGGCGCGGATGAGCGTGGGATCGCCGCCGATGACGCTGCCGACGTTGCCGAAATCGACAGCATCCAACGGCGGATGCGGCTCGGCGGAAAGCGTCGACGCGTCGCATCCGCTGATGCCTGCCGAACGGACGCCGATCGCCGCCAGTTCCGCGACGAGCATCTTGTTGACCGAGCCGGCCAGCGTGGCAACGACGACGTCAAGCGTCTCGTCGTCGGTGATGCGCAGTCCCGCGTGCGTCCGTTTCGGAATGCCGAGGCGCTTCAGATTCGCGTCGACGTGTTTGCCGCCGCCGTGAATGAGCACGATCTCTTCGCCGCTCTTCCACTGCGCGGCAATGGCGTTCAATGCAACCGACCGCCGCACCGGATCGTCGAGAAGGCTTCCGCCCAACTTGATGACGTTCATCAGACCAGCGCCTCCGTTTCCGCGAAGCCGCACATGCGGTTGAAGTTCTGCACCGCCTGCGACGCGGCGCCTTTGAGCAGGTTGTCGATGACCGAGACGATGACCGCGCGGCGGCCGCCGTGCAGCAGCTGGAACCCGATCTCCGCGCGCGGTGTATTGACCACGTTCTTCAGCTCCGGCAGTTGTCCGGCCGGCAGCACGCGCACGAACGGCGCGTTGTCGTATGCCCGCGCATACGCGTCGCTGATCTGCTGCTCGGTCATGGTGTGCGTGAAGCCGATGTGCATCGTGGAAAGGATTCCGCGATGGACCGGCAGGAGGTGCGCGACGAAGACGACCGGCGCGCGGTCGCCGAGGTGAAGCTGCTGGCGGATCTCCGGCTCGTGGCGATGCTGTCCGACGCCATACGCCTTGAAATTGCCGAACAGCTCGGCGAACGAAAAGTTCAGATCGGCCTTCTTGCCGGCGCCGGAAACGCCGCTCTTCGAGTCGCAGATCACCGGCTGCTCGCGATCGATGGCGAACGTGAGCGGCCGGAGCGCGAGCAGGATCGAGGTCGGATAGCAGCCGGGATTGGCAACCAGCCGCGCCTTCTTCAGTTCCCCGTTGCAGTACTCGGTCAGGCCGTAAACGGCTTCGCCGAGCAGGTTCGGCCGCTGGTGATCGAAGCCGTACCACGTCGGATACATCGACGGCTCTTCGAGGCGAAACGCGCCGGAGAGATCGATGACCTTCATGCCGAGGTCGAGGAGTTGCGGCGCGAGGCCGGCGGACACTTCGTTCGGCGTGCAGAGGAAGACGATCTCCGGCCGCGCGGCGACGAGCGCATCCATCGTGAACGGCTCGGCGATGAATTGCGGAAGCGTCGGCGTGACCGGACCGCGGGCGGTGCTGCTCGACGAGAAGAGCGCGACCAGCTCCACTTCGCGGTGGCGGGCAAGGATGGCGGTCAGCTCGGCGCCGGAGTAACCGGTCGCGCCGACGATGGCAACACGCTTCCTTTCATTGATGTTCGTTTCAGTCATGTTCGTAGTCCGGAGAAAAAATCAGCGTGCGGTGCGGTGGCGGACGCCGATGGTTCGTCGCACGCGGTCGACAAATGCCGAGGCGGCGGCGGGAGTGCGGAAGGCAACGAAAATCGTGTCGTCGCCGCCGATCGTGCCGAGCACGCCGTCGATCGACGCGGCGTCGATGGCGCTGGCCACCGGCTGCGCGCTGGCGGCAGGGGTGCGGATCACGACGAGGTTGCCGGCGGTATCAGCGCCGGTGACGTATTCAGCGACAGCCTGTTCCAGCCGGGTCTCGACGACGTCGCGAGGCGCAAAGGCCACGACCGCGCCGCCGGCGAAGGCATCGCGAGTGACGTAGCCGTTCGGCGACTTCGCCACGCCGAGCTCGCGCAGGTCGCGGGACAGCGTCGGCTGGGTAACGCGGAAGCCGCGCTTCTTGAGCAGCGCCAGCAACTCGTCCTGCGAATGAACGGACTGGTCGCTGACGATGCGAAGAATCTCGTCGCGTCTGCGAAGCCCGTCTCCATGCGCATGAATATTCATCGGCCTGAATTTTTATGCATTCCTCGGTCGATGTCAACAGGGTCGTGTCCGCTCGCATTCCGATCCGCAGATTGCGCAGATGTAAGGCGTTTTATGATTCGCACCATGCGCAACGCCCTCCTCCTCACGCTCCTCGCCGCGTCCGTCCTCAACGCGCAAACCCCGCCCGAGGCACCGATCGGACTGACTCCCGATGCAATGGTCTGGACGGATGGGCCGCCGACGCTGCCGCCAGGATCGAAGATGGCCATTCTTGAAGGCAATCCGAAGGCGGACGGCATGTTCACGATGCGCGTACGCATTCCGGCGGGATCGGCGATTCCGCCGCACTGGCATCCGCGGCAGGAGCGCGTGACCATCCTTGCGGGCGCCGTCGACCTCGGCTTCGGCTCAGTCGCCAACGCCGGCAACACGAAGCGGTATCGCGCCGGCAGCTTCTACGTGAATCCGCCGCGCGTCATGCACTTTCTCTTTTTCCCCGAAGCGACGGAGATGCAGATGACCGGCATCGGACCGTGGGAGTTGCAGACGAGCGACATTAGCGCGCAGCCGGGCATCGTGCCGACGGCGACGGTGACCGTTCGCAGCATCACGCCACTGCCGGGAAGCGAGCTGACGCCGTCGACGACGATCAAAGTGGTCGTCGATTACAACATTCAGAACTTCCGGCCGTCGACCTACTGGCTGGACCTTGCCTTCGAGACGACGACGCCAAACAAAACGTTCATCGTCGGACCCGTAGTCATCGCAGACGGTAACCACCCACTCCTGCCGCCGCGTCCGAACTATGTCGAGACGGCCAGCGGGACGCTCACTCTGACGCAGGACCTTGCTCGGGTCTTTGCCCGTACCGAGATCAAGCGTCCGATCCGCGTCCGTGTCTTCGTGCACGAGCAGAAGACGGAAAATTCGAACCACGTGGCGGGCGTGAGCGACTGGATCGAGTACCGATGACGGCACTCCGTTTGCTGCAAGCGGGACCGGAGGCCCCAATGTCCCGAGTGGAACCAAGAGAGCGCCCGGCGAAGCGCGTGGCGCACGAAGGCCGGCGAATCGCCGACCGGATCGATCGAAAGCCAAGCAAGGCTGAAGGCGACGAGCGCACCGTCGACGAGGCGTTGCGGAACCAGGGTCGCCGCACTTGAAACGTCGCACGCTCGGCAACTCTCTCGAAGTCTCCGCCATCGGCCTCGGCTGCATGGGGATGTCAGAGTTTTACGGCTCCCACGATGACGCGCAGTCGATCGCCACGATCCACCGCGCCCTCGACCTCGGCTGCAACTTTCTGGATACGGCCGATATGTACGGCCCGTTTACGAACGAGAAACTGGTGGGCCGCGCGATTCGCGACCGGCGCGACGAAGTGGTCCTGGCCACGAAGTTCGGCAACATGCGCGGCGAGGACGGCGCGTTCCTCGGCATCAGTGGCAAGGCCGACTACGTGCGCAAGGCGTGCGATGCGTCGCTACAACGCCTTGGCGTCGATCACATCGATCTCTACTATCAGCACCGCGTCGATCGCTCGACGCCGATCGAGGAGACGATCGGCGCGATGGCCGATCTCGTTCGCGCCGGCAAGGTCCGCCACCTCGGCATGTCCGAGGCGGCGCCGCAGACGATCCGCCGCGCGCACGCGGTGCATCCGATCACCGCGCTGCAGACCGAGTACTCGCTCTGGAGCCGCGATCCCGAGGACGAGATTCTGCCGACGGTGCGAGAGCTGGGGATCGGCTTCGTCGCCTACTCCCCCATCGGCCGCGGATTCCTCTCCGGCCGTTTCAAAACGATCGATGATCTGGAACTCACCGACTACCGCCGCCAGTCGCCCCGCTTCCAGGGCGAAAACTTCGAACGCAATCTCGACCTGGTCCGCCGCATCGAAGAGATCGCGCGATCGAAAGGTGTGACGCCGGCGCAACTGGCAATCGCATGGGTCCTCTCGCAAGGCAACGACATCGTCCCGATCCCGGGCAGTAAGAGCATCGGACATCTTGAAGAGAACATCGCCGCGGCTGACATCGAACTGACGCCTTCTGATCTGGCGCGAATTGATGAAGTGGCGCCGAAGGACGTCGCGGCAGGCGATCGCTATCCGAGCATGGCTGCGGTGAATGGGTGACGCATGGCGGCCCGCGACGTCCGGAAGGCAGCTTTGGTAGACTCGACCGTCATGAACGTCAGCGTGGAAGACGTGAAACGTGATCCCGAAGCGTTCCTGCACCGCGTGATCGAAGGCGAGACCCTCGTCCTGACACAGCACGACAGGCCGGTGGCAGAAATCCGCCCAATCGAAGGCGTGCGTCGTCCAAGACCCTTTGGCCTTGCCGCCGGATCGTTTGTCGTCCCTGACGACTTTGATGACCCATTGCCCGAGGAGGTCCTGCGAGATTTCGAGCAATGAGGCTGTTGCTCGATACGCACATCTTCTTGTGGTACATCACGGGCGATGAGCGCGTACGTCCGCAGACGCGTCAGGCGATCGAAAATTCGGACGCTTCCTACCTGAGCGTCGTTTCGCTTTGGGAAGCAACCATCAAGTATCAACTCGGAAAGCTGCCTCTACCGGAAGAGCCACATCCCTGGCTGTCTATTCAAATGGAGCTTCATGGAATCGAGTCGTTGCCGCTTGATGAAGTCTCCGTGGCTCGGCTCTCCGGTCTTCCGCTTCACCACCGCGATCCATTCGACCGCATGCTCATCTGCCAGGCGATCGAACATGAGCTGATGATCGTCACGGTCGACTCGGTCTTATCCAGGTATCCCGCTCAGCTTCTGCCGCACGCATAAGGGACGCCTTCCACTGCTCGCCGATGATTTGCGCCCGAGTACAATCGGCCGCCGCCACAAACCATGAAGCGTGGATGTCTGATCAGCCTTCTGATCCTGGCCGCCTGTTTCGGCGGCTACTGGTATCTGCTGCACGGCAAGGTCGAGCCGCCGGCATTCTGGTGGGCTACCGGCGTCGCCAGTTTCTTCATGTGGATCTCCGTCTCGTCGCTGCAGGGTGCCGTCAGCACGGCACGCGATGCGGCGCGGGTGTCGAGTGAGTCATCGTTCGGCGGATATGGCGGCGAGCAGTTCGAAGATGGCGCCACGGTGACGGTGGTCGGCCACATTCGCGCCGCCGGTTCGTCGCTGCGCGCGCCGTTCAGCGGAAATCCTGCGGTCCTTTACAGCTACGACATCGATCACATCTCGCGCCACTCCGACGATTCGAGCGACGTGAAGGACTACTCCGGCTTCGCGATGACGCCGTCCGCGATCGATTCCCCGCACGGCTCCGTCCGACTCCTCGGCTTTCCGCTGCTGGAGGGATTTCCGAAGAGCTCATTCGATACCGAGGCGGGGCGCAGAAATGCTGCGCAGTATCTGGAGTCGACGCCGCTGACCGACATGCAGGGCTTTCATCCCGGCACGATCTATCACGAGATCAAGGAGTTGCTCACCGATGACGACGGCCAGTTCCGCAAGGACTGGCAGATGACCGAGGACCGCGATCTGACGGACAAGCATCTCAGCGAGCAACTCGTCGCGCCGGGCGATCAGGTCTGCGCGATCGGGCGCTGGTCAGACGCGAAACACGGCCTCGTTCCGCCTGCCGGCGCCGTCATCCGTCTGCTGCGCGGCGATCCGCAGAAGATCGTGAGCGACTTGTGGCGCAAGTGCATCAGCAACCTGATCGGGGCGCTGATCGTCGGTGCGGTGGTCAACGGCGCGGTGTACATGCTGTTGCAGGTGTCCGCGGGAAAGTCGAAGCTCTTCGCACAGACGCCGATGGCCCGGCATTCGATTCATGCCGACGAGATGATCGAAGCGGTGAGCGCCGGCAACATGGCGGCGGTGGAGAAACTCTTCCGGAATGGGACAGGCGCCGATGTTCGCGACAGCAGCGGCCGCACGGCCCTCGCTGTTGCTCCTGACGCGGCGATGGCGCGCTGGCTGATCGCGCACGGCGCCGACATCAATGCCGCTGATGGCGATGGCCAGACGGTGTTGATGCAGCACGCGTCCGCAGGACACACCGACATCGTTCGCGCGCTCGTGAACTCCGGCGCGAAGCTCGACACGATCAGCACGAAATGGCATTCCACGGCGCTGACGCAGGCGCTCGACGCGGAGAAGCTGGACGTGGTGCGCATCCTTCGCGACGCCGGCGCGAAAGACGACACGGTCACGGAATCGCGAGGTCAGCCGTTGCGCGAGAGCGATCCGCCGGTGCAGGCAATCTTCGCCTGGCTCGACGCCATCCAGCGCGAAGATCTCGATGCGATGAAGAAGGCGTCGGTTTACAAGTCGTTCGACGACGTCGATTTCAAGATCTGGAAGTCCGTCCGCTCCGCGCATCCGAGGCTCGTTCACGGCTATGCCACGTACGACGACGCAACGGTCGAGATGCGCGGCGTGGCGCCGAGCGGCGAGTACACGACGTGGACCTATCAGCTCGTCCACCGCGGCGACGAATGGCGCGTCAGCAACGAACGGTGGGAGACGCGGCTGAACGGTTCAGAACCGTAACTGCGTCGCTGCGCGGGCGTTGTCGGTTGGATTCTCTTCGCGTGGAGAGCCGGCTCGCCGGCTGGACCGCCACCGGCTCGGTGGCGCGTTTCAAGTCTTCCGCTCCGCGTTCGTAGAATTGATCGCGCCTTGACATGAACGGAGCCGACGACAAATGAAACACATACAGGCACTGCTGATCCTCTCCTTCCTCTGCGTTCCCTCGCTGATTGCAATCGCCGAGGAGCCGGCTTCCGGCAAGACGGCGCCATTCGATGCGGAGCTCGCCCGTAAGCTCGGCGCCGATGAACGCGGCATGAAGACCTACGTCCTCTGCATCCTGAAAACGGGACCGAACGATGCGAAGGTTCTGGGAAAGGTGCGGGAGAGCGTCTTCGCCGGTCACTTCGCGAACATCGGACAGCTGGCGAACGAAGGGAAGCTCGTCGTCGCCGGCCCCTTCGGCAAGAACGACCGCGCCTGGCGCGGCCTATACATCTTCAACGTGCCGACCATCGAAGAAGCCGAGAAACTCGTGATCCTCGATCCCGCCGTAAAAGCAGGCGTGTTCGTCTATGAACTAACTCCCTGGTACGCCTCCGCTGCGATGATGATCGTGCCGGAGACGCACAAGCGGATCGAGAAGCCTGCGAAGTGACCAGACGCCGATGATCGCGCTCCCTCGCGACCGTCCCGAGGCGGTCACTTCCCGGCGAGGATCGACTCCTGCGCTTCGGTGACTGCCGCCAATCAACTCACGCCTCCCGGTTCAACCCTGCGCAAAACCGATGGAGTAGATACCTCACGTTAGATAAGGCATGATGGAGGAAACTCTGCCTCGGAGATCTCATGCGCGGACGGTTCTTCCTGATCGGGGTTGTTTGGCTCTTCTCGGCATCGGCGTTCGGCGGGATCAGCGGGACCGTCGTCCGTGATGACGGGCAGCCGGCGGCGGGGGCGCGGGTGGCGGCGTTCGCGCTCGAGTCGTCGGAGCAGCAGCGGGCGCGGTGGCTCTCGGCGGATCCGATGCGGAACGCGCTGGCGACGGCTGTGGCCAGCGCCGAGGGGAACTTCGTACTCGAGGTAAAAGCGGCGGTCGTCGATTTGCGCTTCGAAGTGGCCGGTCAACCGCCGATTGGGGTGCGTGCGGAGGCGAATGAGGACGTTGGTGTCGTGCGCATCGCCGCGCAGCCGATGACGCGCGGGACAGTCACTGCGAACGGCAAGCCGCTGGCCGGGGCAACCGTCATCATTCTCTTCGCCAGCGCAGAGAGCATTGCCACGACGGACGCCGGCGGTCACTACGCCCTCCCCGATCCGAAGCGCCTCGCCTCGCGCGTGCTCGTGCAGCATCCCCGTTACGCCCCGGTCGCGCGCGAGCTCGGACCGTTGATGTCACAGTCCGCGGATGTCTCGATGAGCGCGGGAAGCGTTCTGACCGGGCGCGTCGTGGCGGACGCGCCTTTCGCAAAGGCCATCATCGAAGTCGACAACCTCCCGCTGGCCACGACCGGCGCCGACGGCACCTTCTCCATCGAGCACGTACCGGCGGGTGCGCGGAAACTCGTCGCGCGTGCGGACGATCGCATCGCGGCGCGGCAACTCGGCAAGGAGCGCAACCTCGTGCTCCGCCTGTCGAAGGGCGTAACGATCGCCGGTTCGGTGCGCGATCTCAAAAGTGGCACTCCGGTCGCCAGCGTCGAAGTGACGGCGGCCGCGCCGCATTTCGGCGACACCGAGCATGGCGTTCGGGTCATCACCGACGTCAAGGGAAACTACGCCATCCATGGACTGGCGGGCGGCGAAACGGAGTTGACGGCGATCCACCCTGGGTATGGGACGCCGAGGATCACGGTGAATCTGCCGGAGGGGCGGGAGGCGCGAAAGGTGCTGTATGTCTCGCCGCTGGCGCGGATCTCGGGTGCCGTCGTCGACGAACGATCGCGCCCGATCGCGGGCGTCTCCGTGACGCCGCGAGCGATGGGTGGAGGCGATGCGCTGTGGACGCCGGGGCTGCTGCGCACCGTCCATGCCGGAATCACCGGGCCGAACGGCCGCTTTCTCCTGCGCACCTCCGACGAAGACAGCCTCCAGCTCGACGCCACCAAGGCAGGACAGCCGCCGGCGCACTCGGCCGCGCTGCACGTTGTGCCCGGCGCGCGCGTGGCCGGCGTCACGATCACCATGCCGCAGGGCATCGTGCTGCGGGGGCGCGTCACAGGCAGCACGGGGAGCGACGTAAAGCCGCTTCCGGGAGCTCGCGTGAGCGTGGCCGGCGATCTCGTGCGCACGAAGGACGACGGCACGTTCGCCATGCGCCTGCTGGAAGGGACCTATGACGTCGGCGTCGCCGCAGCCGGCTACGCGCCGCGCAGCGTGCGCGCGCAGGTGTCGGCAGATTCGCGGCCGATCGAGATCGCGCTTGAGCCGGGCGTGGCCGTGAGCGGGCGCGTAACGCGCGGCGGCGAGCCGGTCGAAGGCGTGAACATCTACTCGATCGGAGCCCCGGGCGAGCCGGTACAGACCGCCGGCGACGGCAGCTTTCGCATCGACGACCTTGCGCGTGGCGAGATCCGGCTGGCCTTCAGGAAACCGTCCGACTTCATCCAGACCACCCGTACCGTCACCGCTCCGGCGAGCGGCGTCAACGTCGAACTGCCGGCCGGCTCGCGCGTCAGCGGACGGGTGATCGACAAGGCCACCGGACGTCCGGTGACCGCATTCGATGCCGGCCTTTCGATCTCGCGCCCGGGAGCGGCGATCATGCTCGCGGCGCCAGTGATGCGGAGTTTCACCAGCGACGACGGCGCCTTCGCCATCGACGGCGTGCCGGCCGCGACGCACATCCTCGCGGTCACCGCTCCCGGCTACGTGATGGCGCGTGTGCCGAACGTGACCGTGGAAAGCGGGAAGAACGTCGAGGGCGTCGAGGTCGCGCTCGATGCCGGCGTGCGCGTGCACGGCCATGTCACCGGGACGGATGGCGCACCGCTCGGCGGTGTGCTGGTGCGCGTCGATCCGGCGCTGGCCACGCACGGCGCGGCGATGAACGACCCGTACGCGCTCACCGATCCTGACGGGGAGTACGTGCTGGACAACCTCGATCCGGGTGACACCGTGCTCGCGTTCAGCCGCACCGGCCTCCTCACCGCGCGAAAGAACGCCACCCTCTCCGGTACCTCCGCCCGAATCGACGCCCAACTCTCCTCGGGGGTATCGATCACCGGCGTGGTGCTGCTGGAAGGCGGCGCGGCCGTGGCGAACGCGCAGGTGCAGGCGCGATCGGCCGCCGACGCGGGTGCGGTCCGAGCAACGCCGACCGACGACAGCGGCGCGTTCACCATCGCCACGGTCGCACCCGGCCACTACGAGATCACCGCCACCAAGCCGGGCTACTCCGAGGCAACGCTCCGCGACGTGGAGATCCCGGCTACGGCGGCGCTGCGCCTGGTCATGAAAGGAGGCGGCACGATCACCGGCCGCCTGATCGGGCTGACTCCCGCCGAGCTTCGCGGCGCCGCGGTGCAGATGTCGTCGGCCGACGGCGGCAGCGCGCCGGTCGAGCCCGACGAGAGCGGGCGCTATCGCATCGACGGTGCTCCCGCCGGCACCGTGCGCCTGAGCGCGCGAAGCGGGCAGTTCACCACCAGCTCGCGCACGGCGCAGACGAAGTCGGTGCAGGTCCAGAGCGGAGCAACCGTCAACGTCGACTTCGATTTCACGGCGGACATCGTCGTCAGCGGCCGCGTCACGCGCAATGGCGTTCCGCAGCCGGACGCGGTGGTCTCGTTTCTCTCGCCGACGGCGACCCAGCGCAGCGCGCGGGCGTCGGCGGACGCGAACGGACGTTACGAGATCGGCGGCATCGACGAAGGGACGTACAACGTCACCGTCGTCGATCGGACGAATGTCCCGTATTCGACGACGTATCAGGTCAGCGGCTCGTCGACGTTCGACATCGCCATCGAGGGCGCGGCCGTTTCAGGACATGTGACCGACGCCTCCACCGGCGCGGCGATCGCCGGCGCATCGGTTGAGCTGCGGCGAACGGAGGCCGCCGGTCCCGATCTCCGCTCGGCGCTCTCCGATCCCGCCGGCGGATTTTCCTTCGACCAGGTTCCGGCCGGCAGCTACGAGGCGCGGGCGCAGAAGCCGGGCTATGGCGCGGCCGCGGTGCCGGTCACCGTCGGCGGGAACGGCGCATCGTCGATCGAAGTCAGGCTGAAGCCCTCGTCCGGTCTGCGGCTGCGCGTCGTCGATGCGCGCGACCAGCGGCCGCTTGCGGCGTGGGTCCATGCGCAGTCGGGCAGTGGCGAGGGGTACGACGGAACGGCCGCCGCGAGCACGGAGCCGGCAACCATCGCGCTGGCGGCGGGCTCGTATCGACTGACCGCCGGAGCATCCGGCTACGCGCCGATGTCGTTAACGGTCACCGTGCCGGGCGAGCAGACCGTCGCGCTGACGCCGGGCGGCACGATCGTGGTGTCGTCCAGCAGCGACTCGTTTTCGTTCGTGCGCCTCGTCGACGCCGCCGGTCTGCCGCTGCGGTTCGGGCCGGGTACGTCCGCGGAGTTGTTCCGCGTCGACCCGGCCCCGGGGCAGACCCGTATCGCCAACGTCCCCGCCGGGACCTACGCTCTCCAACTCATCGCCGGAGGCAATGTGCTCCGGTCGGTGACCGTCACGGTGCGGGAAGGTGAGAGCGTCCCGGCGAAGCTGTGACTACGGGTTGTAGACCTCGATGTAGAGACATTTCGTGGTGTGGCAGCCGGTGGAATCGGTCAGGGTGAAGCAGACCAGATACTCGCCTGCCGTCGTCGGCGTGCCGGAGATCACGCCGCTGCTGCTCAGGCTCAAACCCGGCGGCATCGTTCCGGAGTAGATCGAGAATGTGTAGGGCGCCGTGCCGCCCCAGGGCGTGAACTGAAAGCTCCCCGGCACATTGACGTGGAACCCCGGGATGTACTCGTCAGTGATGTCGAGAGTGCCGCACGACGAATAGACAAACGGCGCGGCGGCAATGAGGAGGATAGAGAGCACCAAAATTTTCTTCACGAGATTCTCCTTTCGCATGAACTACACCCGCACATTTTTGACAGACGTCAATACTAAGTCCATTCCCGCTGGAAGGCACGCCTATATTTGGAAACTGACGGCAGACGATCCGTCAGCGCGGGACCTTCGCGGGTGACAACGCGCGAAGCGCACGAACCGGCAACCGACAACGCGCGCGCAGCGACGCATATAATTCACCGCTCCCATGGCGTCCGCACTGGAGACGTACCTTGCCTCGCGGCCGGATACGGCCACGTTCCTTCTCGCGAGCGAGTTGGGACGGACGCTGGAGGAGATCTTTCCGCGCGCGGAAACGCTGCTGCCGAAGCCGTACAAAATCTTTCCGGCCGACGAGACGCAGGCGCCGTCGCTAGGCTTTCCGGTCGCCGACGCGCCGGTGCTTCGCGAGCTCGATGCGAAACTCGATCGCTGGCTGGCGGAAGAGGTGGCGTGGCAGGTCGGACGCGCTCAGCCGGCGAAAGAGAAAGCGCAACTCGCCTCGACCGCGTACATGACGCAGCTGATGCGGCTGGCCGAAAACGCGCTGATGTCGAATCTGCTCAGCGACTATCACGCCGTCTTCTGGCTGGCGCATTCGTTCGATCTGTCGCGGCAGTTCTCGTCGATCCCGCGCCGCGTCAGCACGTTCGACACGCAGGCCGGCCGCACGCAGGGCGACGCGCTCAAGTACCGCATCTTCGCCAGGTGGGCCTCCGACACGCGCGAGGCGATGGCGCAGCTGGCGACGAAAGCCTCACCGATTCTCGATGGCGAGGAGCAGCGCGGCCTGCAGTTTTTCCGGCTGCTCACCGACGATGTGCTGATCCTCACCGAGGAGTTCATCGGGCCGGATCTGCGCGAGCTGCGCTCGTTCGTGAACGGCTACCTGCGCCGCGATTTCCAGGCCTTTCGCGATTCCGTCGAACGGATGCGCGAGATCGCGCTCGACCTGCTGCAGAAAGACCGGACCTTTCGCGCGACGCTGCCGCTGTTCGTGGCCGCGGGCGATCAGGGCATCGCGATGGCGCTCCTGCTCGACACGCGCTTTCAGAATTTTCTCTTCGAGCAGAACGCGATTCAATCCGCGGTGACGCGCGAGGATCGCGAACAGTTCCAGCTCATCGCGAAACGCCTTCGCGAGTTCGCCATCCTCAACCAGCTGCGGCGCGGCATCACGCTGATGACGGTGACGCCCGACAATCAGATCGTCTCCGCCGACAAGCGCGCCACCGTCTACTCGCGGTCGACGCGGCCGATGGACTTCGGCAGGCCGGGCGTGGTCGATCCGATGGTGCATCGCTTCGGCCTCATCTACGACATCTCCAACTTCACGGAGACGCTCGGCAACATCCGCCGCGGCGGCCGCAAGGAGGAGATCAGTTCGTATCGGCAGATGCTGCTCTTCCAGCGCAAACTCGAATCGATCGCCGGACGGCACCTCCTTCAATTCGAGAAGTTCCTCGGCGATGGCGCGTTCTACACCACGCGCCGTGCGCTGCGGCTCGTGCGCGCCGCTGTCGAAATTCAGCGCTGCTACGCCGACGTGCGCCGCAAGGGTTTTGCCTTCAACAAGGGCGTGCGCATCGCGCTCAATTTCGGCTACTACCGCCTGCTGCCGATGAAAGGCATCGGCAACGAACGAATCACGGAGTTCTACGGCCCCGGCATCGTCGAGCTGTCGCGGCTGACGACCGGAAAGGCGAACAAGGAGATCGAGGAGTTCGCATCGTTCCTGCTCACGCACGGATACGACGCCGGCAAGGTGCAGGCGTTCTTCGCGCCGCTGGCGCGCGGCGTCGACGTGATCGATCACACGCAGCACGCGCGCGAGTTCTACGCGTACGTGAACGCGAGCGGGCACCTGGTGAACGAAGGCATCGTGGCCTCGTTTCCGCTGTTGCAGGAGTTGTCCAACGAGCTGATGGCCGAGGGGCAGCAGCTTTTCCGGCTGCGCGCGCCGTGGGCGACGTACATCGGCTTCGCGCCGTCGCTGACGGGATTGGAGTACGTCGGCGTCCGTCTGATCGGGAACGTGTCGTTGAAGGGATTGGATGAAGTCGACGTCGGCGAGATCGTTCCGTTCGCGCCGGGCGAAGTGGAAGCGACGACGATCGAAGGGACCGATCCGCTGGTGCGCATCATCCGTCAGGAGTTTCATCAACAGCGCGATCCTGTGGTGCCGCTGGCCGAGGCGGCGGAGTTCGATGACACCACGACGAGCGAGCAGGCCATCGAGTCAGAGTTGCTGGTCTGTCTGCGCCAGGAGCCGGACGGAACGGAGAACGACGTGATCATCGGCGAATGGGATCCGCGCACCGACGACCTTCGCCGCCCGCTCCGCTTCCCCCACGGCGATTTCATCCGCCTCTTCGATCTCAAAGGCGACCTGACCGCGGAGCTGTTCACCACCCGCCGCGAAACCGTCCGCGATCTCTACACGCGCCTCTCGGACCGCACGCCGTCCGCGGCGGTCCCCCTCTCCGATTTCCGCGAACAGTACGAGACGTTTGTGTTGGGCACGGTGGTGGAAAAACTGTAGCTACATTTAAATCGTAGCGTCGGCGGCTCGCCGGCTGGACCGCCGCCGGCTCGGCGGCGCGTGTTGCCGGGTCTGCCAGCGAGCCGCTGGCGGTCCAGCCGGCGAGCCGCCGGCGCTACGTCCAACGCGACGACGCCGCAGTTACAATAACCCGATGCGCGTCGACCACGAGAAGAGGGAGATCGTCTGTTCCGTCGGCGATCTCATTCACGAATCGACGTACCGGCGCATCGGGGTCGAGCGCGGCGACGGCTTTCGGCGGATGTGGATCGGCCAGGACATCCACACCAAGCGCGCCGAACAACGCGCCGGTGAAGATGCGAACTACCGCGCCGAGGTGCATGTGGTGCATCGCACGCAACTCGGCGCGTGGACGGTCACCATCACCGGGCGCATCGACGGACTTTCGGTCGACAAGGCAGCGAAGACCGTCACCATCGAGGAAGTGAAATCGATCCACTTCGATCTCGAGCTCGAAGCGCTTTACCGCTCGGACAAGCTGCAGCGGCATCTGCTGCAGCTGCTGTTGTATTCGTACTTTTTGTCGTCACAGCCGGACTTCGAAGGATTCACCTTCGTCCCGCAGCTCGTCCTCATCGACCTCATCTCCGGCGACGCGAAAACGATCGACGCTGAGTTCGATCGCGATCGCATCATCGAGACGCTCAACGAGCGGCTGGAACGGCTCATCACCGATCTCGAGACCGCCGTCGCGTTGCGTGTGGCCAAGCGCGCCTTCGCCGACACGCTCACGTTTCCGTTCGCCGAAATGCGCGCCGGGCAGCAGGAGATGATCTCCGCGGTCGCCCGCACGGTGTACCAGAAAGAAGCGCTGCTCGTTTCCGCGCCGACCGGCATCGGCAAGACCATGGCCGTGCTCTACCCCGCCGTGAAGCAGGCGCTGAAATTCGGCAAGAAGCTCTTTTTCCTCACCTCGAAAACGATGCAGCAGGACGCGGCGGTCGAAGCGCTGCAGGCGCTGAACGACGGCTCGTTCCGCGTTCTGCGCATCCGCGCCAAGCAGAAGATGTGCGCGCATACGGAGATCATCTGCCACGAAGATTTTTGCCCGTACGCGGCGCGCTACTCCGACAAGATGCAGCGCACCGATCTGCTCAATCACCTCGTCACGTCGTTCAGCTACTTCGATCCGCAGATCACGTTCGAGATGGCGAAATCGAACGAGGTCTGCCCGTTCGAGGTGTCGCTGGAGTTGATCGAACAGGCAGACGTCGTCGTCTGCGATTACAACTACATCTTCGATCCGTACGTCGGCCTCAAGGCGTACCAGCAGGAGAACGATTACGGCGATTGCGTGCTGGTCGTCGATGAGGCGCACAACCTCGTGGACCGCGGCCGCGGCTACTACTCGCCGGAATTGGCGGAGGAGCAGTTCGACCGCATCCGCCAGCACCTGGCCACGCGCAATTGCTGGCTGGATGGCGCAGAGGAGTTGCTGGAAGTGCTGCGCGATCACTTCCACGTTCTCGCGGAATCTCTCGGCGAAGACCCGAACGTCAAGCAGTCGCTCTGCGAGCCGGACCGCGAGCTGTTCCTCGAGCAGCGCACCGAGTGGGAGCGGCTGGTGATGCACTACATCGGCTGGAAAATCGACAACCGAATCGTCGAAGAGGACGACCCGCTGATCGATTTCTACTTCAAGCTGGTGAAGGTGGCAAACCTGATGACCGAGAAGGGCGACGAGTTCGCGCACCTGATCGAACGCACGTCCGATGGCCTGAAGCTGAAGGTTTTCTGCAAGGATCCCTCTCGCTTCCTCGGCAAGATCTTCGACTCGGCGCACGCCACGATCGCTCTCTCCGCGACCCTCGAACCCTTCGACTTCTACCGCAAACTCCTCGGATTTCCCGCCGATCGGACGACGGAGTTGTCGCTGCCGTCGCCGTTCCCGCGCAGCAATCGCAAGATCGTCGTCATCTCCGAGGTCGATACGTCGTACAAGCGGCGCGCCGATTCGTACGATCGCATCGCCGACAACGTCGCGTCGATCGCCGAGGCGGGCGACGGCAACTTCCTGGCGCTCTTTCCGAGCTACGCGTTTCTGCGTGAGATCTCCGACCGCATGCCGCCGATCCGCAAGCACGTCATGGTGCAGCGAACCGACATGACCGACTACGAGCGCAACGCGATGCTCGACATCCTGCGCGAGCGCTCGCGCAAGGGAAACTTGATTCTGGCCGTCTCCGGCGGCATGTACGCGGAAGGGATCGACTATCGTGGCGACATGCTTTCGGGCGTCATGGTGATCGGCCCCGCGCTGCCGCAGGTCAGCTTCGAACAGGAGCTGCTGCGCCAGTACTACGACGAGCAATACGGCTCCGGCTTCGAGTTCGCGTACCTGATCCCGGGCATGACGCGCGTGGTGCAGTCGGCGGGACGCGTGATCCGCAGCGAGACCGACATCGGCATCATCGCCCTCCTCTGCCGCCGCTTCACACAGCAGCCGTACACACAGTTTTTCCCGGCGGATTGGTACGAAGAATCGCCGCGCGAGCTGATCTCGAAGAAGCCGGCCAGCGAGATCCGCGAGTTTTTCGAAGCGAAATTGACGCCGCAATTGAGGTTAGTGTGATGAAACGTTTAACCACAGAGTCACAGAGAGCACAGAGGTTTTTTCTCGGAGTCCTCTGCGTCTCTGCGGTGATCGGCTGCGCATCATCCACGACGCCTCCGCCTGCCCGCGCGCCGCAATGGAGCGTGATGCCCGCATCGATCCTCGATTCCTTCTGTTCCAGTTTCCGCGACGAAGGCATCTCCAGCGCGACGACGATCAACGTGGTGAAGACCGCGCAACCGTCGCTGATCACGCCGTTGTCGATGCAGTCGTTGTCGGACTCGTTTTTCTATCACGGCGCTGTCGACTCGTCGCACGCCGCCGCGACGGCGACTGCCACCGCCGCCGAGATCCCGATCACCATCCCCGCCACCTGCGCCTGGCGCGGCATCGCCCCCAACACCGGCTCGCGCTACACCGACACGATGACGCTGGAACTGTCGCCGCCGATCGTCAATCCGTTCTCCCGCAACGCCGCCGGCCTCTTCGCCCGCATCGCGCTCGCAGGCGAAGCGCCGACCTGGTATTGGCTGCCGCTGGTCCCGCGCGGCGAAACATGGACGGCGGGGCGGCTGACGGTGTTGCCGTATAGGCAGTAAGCGCGCTTCGATTTAGAATCCAGGCCTCAAAAAGCCAGCGGTCGGCGTCTTCTTTCGACAGAGGGAGATCTATGAACGCGTTGCGTCTTACCGCAATCCTTGTCGTCGTTCTGGCTCCGGCAGCCGTCGTGGGCCAGGAGTCATCAGCCGCAGTTCCCCTTCCATTGGCATCCACGTCGCCGGGCATCAGGAACATCGGTGTTTTTCTTCAGCAGTGTCCGAATCGCGACCCGGCATACGCGGAAATCAGCAGAGACTTCGAGATCCGCCACAATGACCTGCCGGCTCCGGAACCGGTGTGCACCGAACCGATTTCGGCGATGACGACCGCGCAGTACACCGATGACTTGATCGTGCGTCAGGGGTTGAGAGTCATGTATTACATGGACCGCGGGCAGTCAGGCCATCTTCCCTGGACTCCGGGCACGCTCTACGACTGGATGAAATCGAAGATCCAGGGCGTCGACATCGTCGACGGCGTTGTCGGGGGATATTGCTGCACCACGATCGCTGGAAAGCGCTTTTTTGTCGCCGGATCGCAGAACGATTTCAATCGAGATTTCGATCGGTCATGGCGCGGGATCGCGGGAAATATTGACTTTTACGCGCATGAAGCACGTCACGTCGACGGCTTTCCGCACACCTCCTGCTGCGGCATTACGAATGGCTGCGACAACTCCTTTGATCCGGCCAATCTCTCGCCATACGGGGTGCAATGGTGGCTCAACAAGCTGTGGCTCGACGGCACGATCAACGTGGGCTACGAATGCCTCGCCAATGCCAGCGAAGTGCGTGAGTCGACGAACTGGTTTACCGATGCGGTTAACGGGCAATTCAGAAGCCGTTTCTGCACAAATCTTCCGCCCATCGTCGACCCACCCGCGTTGGCTGGAGGTGCATGTCCGGTCCAGCCGCGGCGAAGGTCCGTGAAGAAATAGCCGGCAGCGTCCTTCTCGGTATGATCAACGGCACGATCATACCCAGGAGGTCATCATGCAACCTGTCATCGTTCGCGCCGGCGCTTCGCTTCGCAATGACATCGAGGCCGGACCGCATCGGATGATTGCGGATGAGCCAATCGCGGACGGTGGTACCGAGGCGGGGGCCACGCCGTATGATTTTCTGGCAGCGGCCCTCGGCGTTTGTACGTCGATGACGCTGCGCGTGGTCGCGGTGCGCGAGAAGATTCCGCTGGACGGCGTCGAGATCAGCGTCGCCAGCGATCGGATGCACGCGAAGGATTGCGCCGACTGCCTCACGCAATCCGGCTACATCCATCGCTTCACCGTCGCCATCAAGCTCCTCGGGGACCTGACGCCGGAGCAGCGGGCACGCATGCTCGAGGTCGCCAAGCGCTGCCCTGTCCACAAGACTCTCACCTCGGAGATCCGCATCGACGAGCATCTCACCGATTGACAGTACGGGTGATGGCATACTTTTTTCTAAAGGAGACGGCAAGAAAACAAGGTTCCTTCGTATGACACAGCAACACGAACAAGAGCAGCGGCAGAGGGTTCTGGTCGCTGATGATGACCAATCGATACGCCAACTTGTCTCCACGATCGTGAGACGCGAGCACTTCACCGTCGACGCGGCCTCGGACGGACTGGAAGCGATCGACTTCCTGAAACAACACGAATACGCGGTGGTCCTGCTCGACCTGATGATGCCGCGCCTGGACGGCTTCGGCGTGATCGAGTGGCTGAAGAACAATCCGCCGCTGATCAAACCGATCGTCATCGTGATCACCGCCTACGCCGATCAGCGATTCAAGGAAGTCGACGCGGACATGGTTTCGGGCGTTCTTCGCAAACCGTTCGAGGTGGCGGAGTTGGGCGATCTCGTCCGCTCCTGCGTCAGCGGGTTCACCGAGGAAGTGACGCAGAAGCTGGTCTTCTCGAAGGATCGCGCGATTCGGGCTTTTGTTCGAGGTGGCGAGGATCGGGAGACTTAACAGCTTTTAACCGCAGAGACGCAGAGGGCACAGAGGTTTCACTTCGCCCAGTTCTCGATCCAATACTGCAAAACCACCAACGCCCAAATCGCCTTCGCGTTATTCGCGTGACCGCTGCGATGAGCCGCAAGTAATTCCGCGACGTACGTCTCATCGAGCAGACCCTGCGAACGCAGCCGGGCGGGCGCGAGCAGCCGGTCCACTTCCTGCCGCAACCCTCCGTTGATCCAACTGGCGATCGGCACGCTCAGCCCGCGCTTTCGGCGATAGATCACGTCTTTCGGCAACCAGCGCTCCGCTGCTTTTTTCAGGACCCATTTCGTTTCGAAGCGGCGGAGGCGAAGGTCGGTCGGAAGCGACAGCGCGAAACGGGTCACGTCGCGGTCGAGGAACGGCGCGCGCGCTTCGACCGAGGAGAGCATCGTTCCGCGGTCGACTTTTACGAGAAGGTTGTCGCGGAGATAGCTGCGGTAGTCGAGCAGCATCGCGCCGGCCAGCGCGTCGCCACCCGATGGCGGCAGATCGGGCAAGTCCGATCGCAGCTTGTAAACGTCGGGCGAGAGGCCCGTGCCGAACCACGCGAGATGCCGCTCGATCCACGGCTTTTCGGCGTCGGAGACGAAGCGTTTGAGGAGAAACTCCAGCGTCACCTTCTTCGTCGATGACGGGAACCGCTGCACACCACGCCGCAACGCCGCGCGGGCGAACGACGGAAGCGCGTCGTAGACCGGCGCGATCTTGTGCCCGAGGTAGGTTGGATAGCCGCCGAACAACTCGTCGGCGCCTTCGCCGCTGAGGATCACTTTCACCTGCTGGCGCGCGGCACGAGCGAGCAGGAACGTCGGCAGAATGGCGGGATCGGCGAGCGGCTCGGCCACGCCTCGGACCACCGCCTGCAGCGCCTCCATCAACGTCTCGGCATTCGTCGGCACCGGCACGTAGCGCGTATGAATCCGTTTCGCCAACTCCTCGGCGACAGGACTCTCGTCGTACGACTGCTCCGCAAACGCGGCGGAGTACGTGTGGACTTTGTCGACGCCGATGAACTTCGCCGCGAGCGTGGCCAGGATCGACGAGTCGAGTCCGCCGCTGGTGAAGACGCCGATCGGGACGTCGGACATGACCTGCTTTTCGACAGCGCGCTCGATGAGCCGCTGCGTTTCGTCGATTGCGGCGCGCACGGAGATCCGTTCGATGCGGAATGAAGCGGGATCCCAGTAGCGAACCGCTTCCTCTCCCCCCTCGCTGAATCGCACAAACGTTCCCGCTTCGACGCGGCGTACATCGCGGAACGGCGTTCGCGGCTCGGGGATGTATCCGAGTCGGAGGTACTCGCCGATGGCGACGGGATCGAGCTCGCGGCTGATGTCGGGATGGCGCAGCAGGCATTGCAGCTCCGAGGCGAAGATGACCTCCGCGCCGGCCTTCGCGTAGAAGAGCGGCTTCTCGCCGGCGCGATCGCGGGCGAGGATGAGCTGCTGCGTTCGCGCATCCCAGATCGCCAGGCCGAACATCCCATCCAGCTCTGGAATGGCAGCGACGCCGCGCTCGAGGTAGAGCGGCAGAATCGTCTCGACGTCGGACTTCGAACGATACGGATAGTCGGGAAAACGCGCGCGAATCTCCGCCGCGTTGTAGATCTCGCCGTTGCATTCGAGCCAGACCTGCCCTCCCGGCGCTGCGAACGGCTGATCGGCGCGCTCGTGCAGATCGATGATGCGCAGCCGCTCGGTGCCGATGGCGGCGTCCGCACGCGCGAATTCAGCGTGTCCATCCGGCCCTCGATGCAGCAGCGCGCTGCCCATCATCCCGAGGACCTCGGGATACCGCAGCGCCGCGCCATTCGCGACCATTCCATAGATGCCACACATCGGGGCGCGACTATAACAAGGGGGGGCAAGTAGTAGCGCCGGCGGCTCGCCGGCTGGACCGCCGCCGGCTCGGCGGCGCGTTGACCATGAAACTGCCGGCGAGCCGCTGGCGGTCCAGCCGGCGAGCCGCCGGCGCTACGTTGAGGGACCTATCGCGCGTATGCCACGTATCGCCCGCCGATGGCGATGAGATTCAAGCCGCGTCCCGCGAGTTGTGCGCGGTGCGCGGCGTCATTCACGCGAACGATGTAAATCCGCGGTGTAGCGGCATCGGCGAGCGCGGCGTCGAGCCACGCCAGCGGCTTGATCGATGCGCCGCCGGCGAAGTTCGCGTAGTGGCGGATCAGATAGTTGCTGGTGAACTCCTCGGCGTCCGGCGTGACGACGACCATCGGCCGCTGCAGGTAGAACGTCATCGAGCCGGTGAAGGCTTCGACGCCAACGACCTCGGTGCGTGGTGAGACCTTGGGACGGATCTGATCGATCAGCGTTTGCTCGGAGCGGCGCTGGCCGAGGGCGCGCATCATCGGGTTCGCAGCGATCGGGATGGCGATCATCGGGATACTCAGCGCGATCAGCGCGAGGTCGCGACGCTTCACAAAAGAGATCGCGCCCCCGATCACGAACGCGAATCCGAGGACGAGCGACGAGACGCTCGCGCCGTCGGAGTATTCAGCGCGAATGTGAACGACGCGGGGCGCGGCGATGAGAACGACTCCGAAAATGAGGAGCACGATGCCCGCGACTCGCGAGCCGATCCGCGCGTCGCGCCAGATGCGCGCGATCAGCAGCGCGACCGGCGCCATCAGCGGCAGGATGTACTGCGGCCGTTTCGATTGCGAGATCGAAAAGAAGATGAACGGGATGGCGATCCACAGCAGGAGGTAGATCGTCGATCGTTCACGGCGAGCGATCGATCGCGGACTTGCCATCAGCACGATCGACCATGGCAGCGCGCCGCCGAGGAGGTACGGGATGAAGTACCACGGCGGTCCCGTGCGCTTGAGCGCTTTCGTGGCCAGCCGCTGCGCGGTCTCGGTGACGATGACGTAGTGCAGAAAATCGGGGATGGCGCGCGAGATCGCGTAGACCCACGGCGCGATTGCGAGGATGAAAAGCCCCAGACCGGCCCACGACCAGAGCGCGCGGAAACGCTTGCGCCAGATGGCGTACGGGATCGCGACGAGGAGCGGCAAGGCGATCGCCACCGGTCCTTTGGTAATCACGCCGAGTCCGATGGCGAGCCAGGCGAACGCGGTCCATCTGCGCGATTCTTCTTCGCACGCGAGATAGAAAAACGCGGTCGCCATCGTGATGAAGAGCGCGAGCGCGCTGTCGAAAATCACCGTTCGCGAGAAAGCGATGGCGAGCGGCGTGGAGAGAAAGACGATTGCGGCGATGATCGCTTCGTCGCTCCCCCACACGCGTCTTGCGAACCACCAGAGGAACGCGGCGCCCGCGATGGTGAAGAGAAATGCCGGCAGTCGTGCGGCGACTTCAGTTGGTCCCAACACCTCCATCGCCGCTGCCTCGGCGGCGAAGTAGACGATCGGCTTGTCGAGATACGGCAGCCCGTCGAGACGCGGCATCACGTAATCGTTCGTCGCCGCCATCTCGCGCCCCACCTCGGCGTTGCGCCCCTCGTCGGGATCGAGCAACGGAAAACCGCCGAGGTGAATGGAGAGGGCGACGACGACGGCGAGAAGCCACCAGCGGAGCAGGACGGATGGGGCGGCCAAAGCGCGCGAAGGATAACAGGAGCGGTGTTGACGCCGCGTAGCGGTTTCGGACGATAGCCAGAGGTGCGGCGAAGCGCGCACCTCTGGAAAGGGAGATGCGTGAGGGTTGTGCCGCGTCAGCGGCACCGGAAGCGCGGCACTCCCTGTGCCGCTGACGCGGCACGTCATCGAACACGTTTCGTTTTCCAGGGGTGCGCGCTTCGCCGCACCGCCTGGCTATCCTCCACAGCCGCTACGTGGCAATGCAAGTCGATAGACTACGCGGCCATGTTTCGACGATTCATCCCTCTTCTTCTGTCGATTTTCTGCGTCGCTGTGAACGCCCAAACCGTCCACCCCTACGCGATCGCCTCCCACATCCGCTTTCTCGCGAACGATTCGCTCGAAGGACGCGAACCGGGTACGCGCGGATTCGAAGTCGCCGCGGAGTACGTTCGCGCGCAGTTCGCGGCGATCGGACTCGAGCCGATGCATGGCGATTGGTTCCAGCGCTTTCCGCTTCGCGCGGCGGCGCTCGATGAAGCGCAGTCGTCGCTCAGCATCAACGGCAAGCCGCTCATGACTCGCAAGGACTTCCTCCTGCGTCCGGATTTCGCGCGCGAAAACGTCACGATCGATGCGCCGCTGGTCGTGGCGGGATTCGGCGTCACCGCGACGGAGTTGCATCACGACGACTATGCCGGCATCGACGCGCGCGGAAAGATCGTCGTCATTCTCAGCGGCGCGCCGAAACCGTTTCCGGCGGATCAGCGCGCGTACTACTCGTCGAATGAGGTCAAGCGGAAGAACGCGGCGGCGCATGGTGCAGTCGGGATGCTGTCGATCTCGACGACGACCGACGAGGCGCGCACTCCGTTCGAGAAGCGCGCGCGGCAGAGCGGCATCGTGCCGATGACGTATCTCGATGCGAATGGGCATCCGGTCGATGTGCTCGACGCGCTGAAAGGTGCGGCATCGCTGAGCGGTGACACCGCGAAGATGCTTTTCGCCGGCGCCACGATTCCGCTCGATCGCGTTCTCGCGGATGCGGAGAACGGCCTCGCGCATTCATTTCCGCTGAACGCAACCGCGGCAATCAAAACAGTCACGCATTTCTCGCAGGTGACGAGCGAGAACGTCATCGGCGTTCTTCCCGGCAGCGATGCGACGCTGCGCGATGAATACGTCGTGGTCTCCGCGCATCTCGATCACCTCGGCAATCACCCGCCGGCGAATGGCGGCGACGGTTTGTACAACGGCGCGTACGACAACGCTTCCGGAATCGCCTCGCTGATCGAGATCGCGCGCGGCCTCGCTGCCGGACCGCGGCCGAAGCGCTCCATTCTCTTCGTCGCGCTCACTGCCGAGGAGAAAGGCGAGCAGGGGTCGGAGTACTTCGTCCACTTCCCGGCGGTACCGGCGCACCAACTCGTGGCGGACGTGAACATGGACATGTTCCTGATGATTTATCCGGTCGCCGATCTCGTGCCGCTCGGCGGAGAGCACACATCCCTCGGCGCGATGGCTGCGGCCGCGGCGCGTGATGCCGGATTCGAGATCAGTGCCGATCCGTATCCCGAGGAAGTGCGCTTCATCCGCAGCGATCAGTATTCGTTCGTGAAGGCGGGCATCCCGGCAATTCATCTCAAGCCGGGCAACAAGAGCACCGACCCGTCGACCGACGGCGCGAAGCTGACGCGAGACTGGCTGCGCACGATCTATCACTCGCCGAAGGACGATCTCTCGCAAACCTTCGACTTCGCCTCGGGCGCGCGTTACGCGGAGACCAACCTGCGGCTGGTTCGCGCGATCGCGAATGCGGCGACGCGGCCGGCGTGGACGCCCGGAGATTTCTTCGGCGAGAAATTCGGACGCGGCGGGCGAAAGGCGACGATTACATTGAAGTGAGGTCTCGCGGTCTCGCGGTTACGCGGTCTCGCAGTACGACCCCGCCGAGACCGCGCAACCGCGAGACTGCGCAACCGCATATGAAAGACCTCCTCGGCCGCACCTTCCACTTCGCCACGCCGCCTTCGCGCGTCGTGTCGCTGGTGCCGTCGCTGACGGAGACGTTGTTCGACCTCGGTGCGGGCGATGAGGTCGTCGGCATCACGGACTTCTGCATTTTCCCCGAGGGGTTGGAGCTGCCGCGGGTCGGTGGGACGAAGAATCCGCGCATCGACGAGATTCGCGCGGTGGCGCCGGATCTCGTGTACGTCAATCTCGAAGAGAACATTGAGAAGCACGCGAAACAGATCGAGCAGTTCGCGCCGGTGTTCGTCACGGAACCGAAGACTGTCGATGACGTCGCGGAGTTGATGGCGATGCTTGGCGCGATCCATCGGCGCGATCCGCGCAAACTGATCGACGACCTCGAACGCGAGCGTGGCGTCGTCGCCAATTTCACGTTCGCGGTTCCGATCTGGAAGAAGCCGTGGATGTGGTGCGGGGGCGATACGTACGTTTCGAATCTGGTCGAGTCGATCGGCGGACGGAACGTATTGCGCGAGCAGGGGCGATATCCGTCTCTTGCTCTTGATGATGTACTCGCGTTGAAGCCGGACATTGTCTTTCTGCCTGACGAGCCGTATCTGTTCACCGATGCTGACGTGGCGGAGATCCATGGGCCGCGCGTGATCGGGCCGTTTCCGGGACACCTGTTCACGTGGCACGGGTCGCGGACGATTCGCGGTCTGCGTTTTCTGCGGGACGCTTTTCACCACAGAGGCGCAGAGGACGCAGAGCCTCTGTGATCTCTGCGTCTCTGCGGTTAAGTCGTTTTTATGTAAAAACGCACGAGATGCCGCCTGCTATCCGCCGGGATTTCGCTTCGTCCGTGGAGGATGCGGTGGTTGTCGACGAAGAGCATCTCGCCGGGCTTGAGGCGGATGCGGATCGGGGCAGTGGCGTCCTTCTGCGCGATGTAATCGGCGAAGCGGGACGCGAGCGCGCGCTCCGCATCGCCGAGGTTTTCGCAGAGGAGCCACTCGGCGTAGTAGACCTTGCCGTCGGCGAACAGCGGGAACTCGCGGGCGAACTCGCGGCCGTCGTCGTCGCGCATCATGGCGCGCACGCGGAGACGCGATAGTGCAGCCTGTTCCTCATCGTTGAAATGCGTTGTGAGATCGGCGGTATCGACGAGCGCCGAGGTTCCGTCGACGGCGTCCTGCTCCACGCAGTACCAGGCCAGCACGTCGATCAGCGGACTGTCGGTGTGATACGAGAGTCCATCGGCGCGATACACCGATGGGCGGTCAGCGTAGAGAGGATCGCGGATGCGGCGGAGGGCGTCGTCGGCCTGCGAATCGACGCGGATGTCGGTGCGCAGCGTGATCGTGCCGAGCTGCTGCGCGGCGGCGGTGAAAACGTCCTGGGGCAGCACGCGCGCGATGTGCACATACCCTTCACCCGGCAACCGGCGCCGCACCTCGGCCGCAAGTTGTGTCGCTTCATCAATGTTCGGCATGCCTCTCCTTTCCTTTGATCGCTGATTCGTAAATTCGCTCCAGTCCATCGATCATTGCTCTCGCCGTGAATGCCTGCGCGTCACGCCGGCCGTTGCGGATCAGCGTGGCGCGGAGGTCGGCGTCTTCGAGCACATCGCGCATGCCGCGATAGATTGCGTCGCTGTCGCGGTGCGGCACGACGACGGCGTTTTCGCGATCGCGGGCCAGCTCGTTCGCAATTCCGGCGCGCGTGATGACGGACGGCACTCCGGCGGCCATGGCCTCGATGTAGACCTGACCGAATGCCTCGACCTGCGGCGCGGTCGGCGCGTGGACGAACACGTCGAGGAGTTTGTACAGGGCGAAGACGTCGTCCTCGAATGCGATCTCGCGGCGGTTGCGCGCCGGGATGCGAGCGATGGCCGGCGCAAGCTCCGCTTGATAACTGCCGCTCGCCGGCGCGATCAGCAGCAACGCATTTGGATACGTCTCAAGCAGCCGCTCGAACGCGGGGAGGATGTACTGAATACCCTTGAGTTCCGCGTAGCGCGCGAAGACGCCGATCACCGGATGCGCATCGCCAATGTCGTGACGCTCGCGCAACGCGCGCACGCGATCGTCAGTGACAGCGTCATATGCGTCGAGATCGAATCCGTGATGAAGCAGGCGTATCTTGTCGCGGCGCACGTGATTGCGCCGAGTGAGCACTGTTTGCACGGCAAGACTCGGCGCGATGATCGTGGTCGAGAGCGCGTTGTTGTAGAAGTCGTAAAGCTCCTGCCAGGTCCGGCGCGTCCGCCACGACAGCGGCCCGGCGTGATGGCGGGTGTGAATGCGCACCGGCACGCGGCGCAGCGCGGCAGCGGTCAGGCCCGCCAGGCAGGCGTTCATGAAGTGCGTGTGGACGATGTGGGGATTCACGTCGCGGCAGTGCCGCCAGATGACGCGCGCGGCGCGCGGAACGTCGGAACGGCCGCGGAAAGGGACGTGCGTCCAGGGGATGTCGAGCTCATCGAGCAGCGGCGCGAGCGGCGAGCGCGAGCGATTCAGCAGGACGAAGGAGAGGTCGTAGCGCGAGCGGTCGGTGCCGCGGCAGACCGATTCGATCAGCGGCCAGCGCATCTCGTACCAGAGGACGTAGACGAGGCGGAGGCGATCCGCGATCCGCGTTTCCCGTTGAGATTCCGATTGCACGATGGCGTTTGACTTTGCCATATGGCCGCATCTCTGGCAAGGTTGCCGGATGCGAGACGTCTGGTCGATCGCCATCTACCGCGGCGTATCGCCACTGGAGCTTTCGCCAACGGGTGTCGTGATCACAGGCGACTTTGTGACGGACGTCGATGCCGCATCGGTGGCCGATCCGTTCCTGCTCCGGCGCGACGGGCACTGGTTCCTGTTCTTCGAGGTCATCCCGTGCGCCAATCATCGCGGCGGCGTGATCGCAGTCGCCGAGAGCGACGACGCGATCCACTGGCGCTACGGCGGCGTGGTTCTGCGTGAGACGTTTCATCTCTCCTATCCGCATGTTTTCGAATGGAAGGGCGAGACGTACATGACGCCGGAGAATGAGAACGGCGTGCGGCTTTATCGCTGTTCGTCGTTTCCGAACGACTGGACGTACGCCGGCGATCTGCTGTCAATCGACGCGGCCGATCCGACGCCGTTCCGGTTCGAAAACCGCTGGTGGCTGTTCGTCTGCACGCCTCGCTATACGCTGCGGCTGTTCTTCTCCGAATCGCTGACGGGACCGTATCGCGAGCATCCGGCCAGCCCTCTCACCTCTGACGAGACCTGCGCGCGGCCGGCCGGACGCGTGGTCATGCCGCTGCGGTTCGTGCAGGTCGGGCGGCCGTCGTATGGATCCGCGGTGCGCGCCTTTCGGATCACGGAGTTGACGACGTCGTCGTATCGCGACGAAGAAATTTCGCTCTCACCGATCCTCACCGCCAGCGGCGTTGGCTGGAATGCCAATGGGATGCATCACGTCGATGCGCAGCAGCTCGAGGATGGGACGTGGATCGCCGCGGTGGACGGAAAACATCAATCCGCAGATGACGCAGATGTACTCAGATAAAATATCTGCGTTTCTATCTGCGTAATCTGCGGATAGCCATCGTCACCTCAAGTAGAAGTGATCCCGCACAAAGTAATTCGACCGCTCGCTGTCATCGTGGAAGGTCGTGTAGGCGTCGACTACGAGGAGGCGTTTGTTGAGGTAGGCGAGGATGGCGATCTTCGCGAAACCGAAGTCGTATGCGGCGCGGAAAGCGACGGCTTCACCGCCGGCGGTGGTGAGGGCGAATGGCGATGCCGTTACTTCGCCCCAGCCGGTGATGTTCACGATCAAGTCTTCGCGACTGCTGATCGTCAGCGACGTGATGTTGCGGCTATCGGCGTCGTAATTGATCCAGTCGCCAAGCAGTGGCGCGGGATCGATCGGCTGGACGTGATCGGGAGCGCGGTCGCTCAGGCGTGAGTTCACCGGTGAAAGAACTCGCGGCTGAAGTAGGCGGAACGCCCGCTGCCGTCCTTGAACGTGTTGAAGGTGTCGAGGACGAGGATGCCGCCCTTCGTGTACGCGGCGAGCAGGCTTTCGGCGAATCCGAAATCGTAGCTGGCGCTGACGGCCATCCCTTCGTCCGAGACCACGCTCTTCGCGTAGGCGATGGCCGGCACCTCACCCCAATCGAGCGGATCGGGCGTTGCGGCGCCGAATGCGCGCACGACGAAGCTGCCATCGCGCTCGGAGAGCTCCAGCTTCACCACGCCGAGGGCCTGCTTGTCCGTGGCGAACCAGGTGCCGAGCATCGGCGACGGATCGACGCGGCCGGGCGGCGCGTCGCCATTGGGAGGACGATCTTCGGCACGGACATATCGCATGCCGAAATTGTAAGTCAGCCTTCGATGATCCCGGTGGCCCAGATGCGCAGCGTCTCTTCGACGGCATCGAGCTGCTTGGTGAAGAAGTGATCGGCGCCGGTGATGATCATCGTCTCGGCGTTGCGGATCCCCTGGATCGCCTTCTCCAGCTTCTCCACGTCGCCGTGCTCGTCCTGCGTGCCGTGCAGGATGAGCATCGGCTTTTCGCAGGAGCGCAGATAGCCGAAGTCGTATTTGTTGACTGGCGTTCCGATCAGAAAAAGCGCGTCGACCGCCGCGATCTCGCATGCGGCGCGCGACGAAACCCACGCGCCGAACGAAAAGCCGCCGACGATGACCTTCTTGCCGGGATGCTTTTTCATCAGCCAGTCGATCGCGGCCACGACGTCGCCCTGCTCGCCTTCCCCTTCCTCGTGATGGCCGGCGCTGGCGCCGGTGCCGCGGAAGTTGAAGCGGAGCGTGGCCACGTTGGCCGCTTCGAGTCCGCGCGCGGCGCGAAACACGACCTTGTTGTGCAGCGTGCCGCCGCCGAGCGGATGCGGATGACAGACGACGGCCACGGCGGCGGGATCCTGCAGATCGCGATAGAGCGCTTCGAGCTTGCCGGCGCTCGAAAAAAGATCGACGTGGCGGAGAGGTTTCGGATTCACAGTGCGCCTGACGTTTCGCGCACCGGCGAGAGTCTGACCAGGATGCGGTCACCTTCGATTTTCACTTCATGCGTGGCGATGCTGTATTCGGCGTTGCCGGGACAGAGGCCGGTGCGGACGTCGAATCCCCACAGATGCCACGGACACACGATCTCCTCGCCCAGCAAATCCCCCTCGGCGAGCGGGCCGCCGCGGTGCGGGCAGGCGTTGTCGGTGGCGAAAAATCCATTCACGGTGTGGGAGACCGCAACCATGCGGTCGTCGATCTTCACGGCCTTGATGCGGCCGATGGGAAGGTCGGCCGCGTTCAGGACTTCGGTGAAGGCTTCATTCATCGGACGCGCACTCTAACAAACGACGTCACTGGAACTTCTGCCGCATGGCGCGATATGTCTTCCAGTCGGGCTCGACCGAGGCGGCGTTGAGCGTGATCGGGAACGGATGGCCGGGGATGAGGCGGTTGAGCGCGGCGCTGAACGCTTTCGGATCGGCGACGTACCAGAGCCATGTGCGCTCGCCGGTTCCGGTGACGATCATCATCAGGTAGCCGATGTGGTCGCCCTGAATCGGATCGAGTGCGGCTTCGAGCTTCGCGATCTGCGTGACCACTTTCTCCGCCGGCATCCCTTTGGCGTCGGGCGCGTACTTCCAGTGCATCTCGATCGCGTGCGAATACTTCGCCGTCTGCACGTCGGGCGGGATTTCGTTGCGCACTTTCAGAAGCAGCAGGTTGTCCTTCGCCTTCGTCGTGGAGACGAGCCAGCCGATGTTCGGTCCCTTGTTGGCCGGACTGGTCACCGGCGGAACGCTGGCCAGGGCCGCGGACGCAATCAGCGCCGTACAAACTGCAATTGAGATTCGTTTCATTCGAACGATTCCTTTCATGAGACGCGAATGGCGCGCGGGATGCCGCTTCTGCCGACGGCAGCGGTGCCGTCCCAGACGCCGGGGATGGCCGTGCCGCAATCGGGGCAGCAGCCGTTGATCAATCGATATGAGGTGACGCGGAAACCGGTGCGGCCGATGACGATGGCATTGCAGGACGGGCAATGCGTGCTCTCCAGATCGCCGACGGCGCCCGGGATATTGCCGGGATAGACAAATCGCAGACCGGCGCGGCGGCCGATCTCGTACGCGCGCAGGAGCTGGCGCGCCGAGGTGTTCGCGTTGTCGGTCATCTTGTAGTCCTGATGGAACGCGGTGATGTGCCACGGGATGTCGCGATCGACGCCGGCGAGGAACTCCGCGCACTTCGTCAGCTCGTCATCCGAATCGTTGAAACCGGGGACGATGAGGGTGACGATCTCCACCCAGATTCCGCGCTGCTTGAGACCTTTGATCGTATCGAGCACCGGCTGCAGCGTGCCGCCTAGGTCGCGGTAGTGCGCATCGGAGAAACCTTTGAGATCGACTTTGTACAGATCGACGTACGGGGCGATGTAGTCGAGGACCTGCTCCGTTCCGTTGCCGTTGGAAACGTAGGAGCAGACGAGGCCTTCACGTTTCGCTTCCTTGAAAATCTCGACTGCCCACTCCGAGGTGATCAGCGGCTCGTTGTAGGTAGAGGTGATGACTTTCGCGCCGTGCCGTTTGGCCAGCGCGACGAGCTCGGACGGTTCGACGTCGATCGGCGAGGCGCCGGCGACCGGATCGCGCAGCGCCTGCGAGGTGACCCAGTTCTGGCAATAGCCGCAGTGGTAATCGCAGCCGAGCATGCCGAATGAGAACGCGAGGGCGCCGGGATAGGCGTGAAAGAACGGCTTCTTTTCGATCGGATCGACCTGCAGCGCGGCGGCATATCCGCGCGGCACGCGCAGCACGCCATTTTCGTTGTAGCGGACTTTGCAGATGCCTTTGAGACCGTCGAGGATCTTGCAGCGATGGCCGCATGCGTAGCAGCGGACGGCGCGATTCTCCAGCTTGTCGTAGAGCTCGGCCGCTCCTTCCGCGGTCCGCTCGGCAAGAATCTCGCCGAGCGCAGTCTGTCTCTGGGTGGCTGCAGGCATGGCGGGCAAAACGCGGGAAATCAGGCTCGTATTGCCGGAATGCGGCACGCGGCGGCGTAACACCCCCAGGCCAGCAGCGCGCCGGCGATGCCGTCGACGAGGTAGTGCCAGCCGGTGACCATCGAGCCGATGAAGATGAAGAGGGCGAAGATGCCGAAGAGCGTGCCGCCCCACTGCGTCAGGCGCCGCATCCAGAGAAAGGCCAGCGTCTGAAACGCGACGTGCAGGCTGGGGAACGCGGCCACGCCGAAGAGGATGTTGATCGGCCGCTGCATCCCGCGTAGCGACGAGAGCACGGCGTCGTAGTTCGACATCAGCATTCGCTGAAAGTACTGCGTGCGGCCGAGAAGCGGGGCCAGCGGCAGCCAGATTTCGGGGAAGCGATAGGCGGGCCCGAGCGCGGGCAGCGCAACGTACAGCCAGGCGCCGAGCAGCCAAAGGAGCGTGTTCGAGTTCATGAAGGTGATCCGAGTCCCACGTTCGGGCGAGGAGCCGAAAAAGATGCCGATGAGGGTCAGGCTGATGAAGAAAACGTCCGCGTACGTTGCGTCGATCACGCGCAGCATCAGCGGGGAGGAGAAGATCGTCAGCAGAAAGACGTTCGGCGAATAGCCGAAGCAGATCGCGCGATCGAGGTTCCAGAGCTGCTGATCGAAGAGGCGAGGATGCAGAGCCGGGATGGCCAGTTTGATCCAGCCGTATGTGTGCAGCCAGAGGCCGCTGAAGATGGCGAGCCGGATCGTGTCGACGATCCAGCCCCCCGATCGATAGCTGGCGATCAGTTCGGGCGCGTTGCCGCGCCAATACGCGAACGCGAGCCGGACGGCCATTCCGACCAGCGCCTGGAGCAGAAATCCGCCGGCGATTGACGGCAGGATGGTGACCATCGTGTAGACGGCCGTCGGCGCAACGCGCGGAAACGCAAAACAGAGGACGGCGAAATTGAGGAGCGTGAAAATTTCGAAAAAGTACGGCCGCCCCTTTTGCGCTGCGTTCACGGTCCAATCGTACGTTGGAACCGGAGCCATCCGTCACGTAAAGATCGCTGGTCTCAATGCGCTGCCGGATGCGGCGTTGCGGGGAGGAAGTAAAGAGCGACGGCGATGATGGCGTACACCGCAAGCAGCTGAATGCCTTCGTACCAGTTGGTCTCGCCGTCCATGACGAGGTAGGAAAAGATGGCCACGCAGAGTCCGACGGCGAGCATTTCGAACGGCGTGAAGAGCAGATCGAGCGGATGGCCGAGCGGGTACGAGAGAAAGACGAGCATCGGCGTGACGAAGAGCGCGATCTGCACGCTCGACTGCATGGAGATGTTGAGCGCGGTGTCCATCTGATTGCGCATGGCCAGCATCACGGCGGTCGAATGCTCGGCCGCGTTTCCGACGATGGCCAGAACGACGAAGCCGAGGAAGACTTCGTTCATCCCCCACGCCTTCCCCGCCTCGCCTACCGCTTCCACGAGCCCTTCGGCGACGACGCTCATCAGCGCGCTGGCGAAAATGAGCAGGCCGATGGCGCGCTTGAGGCTCCACACTTCGTCGTCCGCCATCTCCGGCGTTTCGCTGACCGCGGTGAGCTGCTCTTTGTGCGTCTTGAACGCGAAGAGCAGGCCGAGGATGTAGACGATGATGAGGATGATCGCGGTGCCGACGGAGACCTGGTGAATCAGCTGCGGCTGATGCGCGGACGCGGCGGAACGAAAGAAGAGCGCGGGAACAAGGAATGACGCGACGGCGAGAATGAGCTGCCCGGCCTGCGATTCGGCGGCGAGGGCGTTGAACTTGAGCGTGCGATGTTTCCAGCCGCCCGCCAGCATCGACAGCCCGGCCACGAAGAGCAGGTTGCCGACGATCGATCCGGTGAACGAGGCGCGCACGACGCCCGGCAGGCCGGCGCGAATGGCGAAGATGGCGATGACCATCTCCGCGAAGTTGCCGAAGGTGGCGTTGAAGAGCGAGCCATACGTCGATCCCATGCGGTGCGCGAGCTGCTCGGTGCTGACGCCGATCCACGCCGCCAGCGGAAGCACAGCCGCGCAGGCGAAGACGAATTCCGCGACGAGATGGCCGTGGATGAATTGCAATCCGATGGCGATCGGGATGGTGGCGTAGAGGAGCCAGCGGATTATGCGTTGCATGTTTTTCTAACTTTATCCTGAGCAGCGCGAAGGATCTGGCCGGCCTCAGGATAAAGTCGGGAACCATGATCCGCTCCGAATCGAACAACCACATCACCACCATCACCCTCGACCGCCCCGAGAAACTGAACGCTTTCAGCGGAACGATGCGCGAGGATCTGCTGAACGCGCTGCGCGCTGCAGCGGACGATCACAACTGCCGCGTCGTCATCATCACCGGCGCAGGCCGCGCCTTCTGTGCGGGCGGCGACGTGGAGTACATGTCCGGCCTGCAGAAGAACGGCGACGTCGAATCCTTCCGCAAGCTCCTCAACGCGGGCCGCGACGTCGTGACACAGATCGCCGACATGCCGAAGCCGGTCATCGCCTCGGTCAACGGAATCGCCGCCGGCGCAGGATGCAATCTCGCGCTGGCTTGCGACTATCGAATCGCATCCGACGCTGCGAAACTCGGGGAGACGTTCGTGAAGATCGGTATCCATCCCGATTGGGGCGGAACGTGGCTCCTGCCGCGTCTCGTCGGTCCAAGCCGCGCGATGGAACTGCTGATCACGGGACGGATCGTCGATGCCGCCGAGGCGCTGGCGATCGGAATGGTGGATCGCGTGGTGCCGCTGGCGGAGTTGCCTGCGCAGACGTCGGCGCTTGCAAACGCGATCGCGCAAGGTCCTCCGCAGGCGATCGCGGACATCAAACGCGCGCTGACGGCGTCGCGCACGAATGGATTGCGCGAGCAGGTCGAACTGGAGAGCGAGCACCAGGTACGCGCGTTCCTTTCGCGCGATGCGGCGGAAGGGATGGTGGCGTTTTTCGAGAAGAGGGCGGCGAAGTTCGAAGGGCGCTAGTTTCACGCGGAGACGCGGAGCACACCGCTGCTCTCTGCATCTCCGCGTGAAAACGGTCTCCTACATGTCGTCCGTACGGAACTCGTGGTCGTCGAAGAAGAAGGCGAAGCCGCGGCCTTTGCGCTTCTCCATCGTGGTGCCGTCGACCGGGCACTTGAACGTTTCGTCTTTCTTCTCGTCGGGAACGCGGAGCATGGTGTGGTCTTTCGGGCAGACGAACCAGGTCTGGGCGCTCGAATTGCGCGGCAGGACACGCATGCCGGGCGTGGCGAAATCGAAGCCGTCGATCATGACGCGCGGACGGTCGGGGCCGACGACCCAGGTGTGCGTTCCGTCGTGGCTGGCGCCGCTGCGCTCCACGCGGACTTCGCCGTCGCCGCCGCGGACGATCGTGACGTGCCGCGTTTTGCCGGCGCCTTCGATCTTGACGTCGAGGGTGTCGCCGTTGCGCTTGACGGTGATGGTGTTGTCGCCGTCGACCAGCGTTTTCGACTCGCCGTCTTTCATGTCCGAGGGCGAAATGGTGAGCCGGCTCGAATCCGCCGCGTACACGAACGCCGCACCGGCCAGGACTACACAAAGAAGCACTGCAAGCATCGCAAAACGTTTCATCGCTTTCCTCCTTGCCGGGTTGGACGATGAAAAATTGCGGCGGTTACCCGCGAGACGGCACTTGTAACAGGCGGTTGCGGTCTCGCGGCGTGAGATTGCAAGGCTCGGCTCTACCGCGAGACCGCGTAACCTCGCGACCGCGCAACCGCTATTTCGCGGTGCGGGCGATGACGAGCGTCTCGTCATCCTTCTGCGGGGCGCCGGCTACGAACGCATCGACCGCCTCGGCGATCGCGTCGCGGACTTCGCCGGCCGAGGAGTTGGAGAGGCGCGACAGGAGCTGCTCGAATACTTCGTTCCCCCACTCGTCGCCGGCGGCGTTTTCGGCTTCGCAGATGCCGTCGCTGTAGAGGACGACCGTGGACCCGGCGGGAAACGGGCGGGTCTGCGTCATGTACTTCGACGCGCCGAGGATGCCGATGGGCAGACCGTGGGAACGGAGCAGCTCGATGTGATCGCCGGTGATCACGTAACACGGATTGTGGCCGGCGTTGACGAACTGGATCGTCTCCGCCTCGGGATCGATCGTGACCACGATCATGGTGATGAACTTGTTCTCAGCTGACCAGCTGTGGATGTGCCGATTGAGCTCCGTGGCGATGTCTCCCAGCTCACGCCCCTCGGCGAAGAGAAGCTGGATGGCGGCGTGAAACGCGGAGACGAGCAGCGCGGCCGGCATCGACTTTCCTGCGACGTCCGCGACGACGGTGGTCAGTGTTCCTTCGCGCTGGAAGAAGGCGTGGTAATCGCCGCCGACCTGTTTGGCGGGACGGGAAAGCGCCGCGAGCTCGATGCCTTCGATGACCGGAATCGACTTCGGCAGAATGTCGCTCTGGATGGTGGCGGCGAGGTCGAGCTCGCGCTGCATGGCCTGCTTCTCCAGCGCTTCCTTGTGCAGCCGGGCGTTTTCGAGCGCGATGGCGACCTGGTTGGCGAAGAGCGAGAGAAGCCGAAGCTCGTTCGCTTCGAAGGCGCCGACGTCGCCTTCGCGCGTCTCGCGATCGCCGGCGGCGAGCACGCCGATGACGGCGTTGTTGCCTTTGATCGGAACGGCAACGGTGGCGATGCAGCCAGGGAAAATGCATTCCGAGGTGTCTTCGAAGGTGAGCGCCTCACCGGCGGCGATGACGCGGTCGGTGATCTCGTCGTCGAGAAAATCGGAGCGGGTGTCGCCGAAGGAGCGATAGACGCGGAACTTGTCGCCGTCGCGAAGGAAAAGCGCAGCCCGGCGCGCGTTGATGAGCGAGATCATCCGGAAGAGGATCTCGTCCGCCAGCGCGTCGATGTTCAGCGTTCCGGCGATGGAGAGGCCGATGTCGTAGAGCGACTCCAGCTCCCACAGCCGGTACTTGAGCTGGAAGTCGCCTTCGCGCATTTCCTGCGACATGCGATGCGTGTTCAGCAGCGATGCGGCGAAGGTCGCCGCGGCGTGGAGCATCTGCAGATCGTCGTCCGAGGCGGCGTCGCCGGAGAGAGCGACGACGCCGACATGATCGCGGGCGGTGCGCATCGGAATGACGTGCGACGGCTTCGGCTCGAACGGCAGCGCGGCGGAATCCATCTCGTCGGCGTCAAGAATTTCGGGTGCCACACAGAACTGCGACTTCGCCGCGAGACGCATGGCCGGACCGCGCGCATCGCGCAGGTAGACGGCGCCGACGTCAAAGGGTGTGTGTTTGGTGAAGGCGTCGAGGATCAGCGCGCCATGCGACGGAAGCGCCGCCCGCTCGAGTTGCTGCAGGTCATGCAGAAACTCCGCGAACTGCTGAACGAGGGGGGACATACGGGAGGTGGAAGGATAGCAGTTGCCTTGCGCGGTTGCCGGGTTGCCAGGTTACCGGGTTGCCCGCTCTCAGTCTCGGCAACCGGGCAACCTGGCAACTCGGCAACCTACAACCCCAGCTCCTTCATGGCTGCCTCTTCGTTTTCGAAGATGCGGGCGTAATTCGCCAGGCCCATGATCTGGAAGGTTTTGTGGATGACGGGGGTGAGGCAGCAGAAGGCGATGGTGCCGCCTTTGTCGATCATCTTCTCGATGATCTCGATGAGGATGCTGATGCCGATGGAGTTGACGATTTTCGTATCGCGAAGATTCAGCAGCAGGGTGCGCACATCGGCGTCCATCAACTCGTATGCTTTGACGGCGATCTCTTCGCCGCCGACGTTGTTGATGTAGCCCTTCGTGTAGAGCACCGCACCGTTCGGCTTGCGGTCGACCGCGACTTTCAGTTCCTCAGTCATGATTCTTTCTTCTCGTATTTGACCATATGGATGGTGGTTCCGCCGCCCGACGACGTCGAGATGCTTACCTCGTCCATGTGCGCTTCGATCAGTTGCAGTCCGCGGCCGCGTTTGTGAGATACCCCTGGAGCCGGCCGCCTCGACCGGGCCTCGGCAGGATCGAATCCGCGTCCGTGATCGGTGACCCAGACATCGATCCGGCTGCCATCGCCCTGTGATGTGCCGACGAATCTTAGATAGATGCGGTTGTCGGCGCAACCGGAATGCTCGCGAGCGTTGATGCAGGCTTCGATGATCGCATGAGTCATCTCATCGATCTTCTCGGAGCTCATGCCGAGCTCGCGGGCGAGATTGCCGGCCGCACGGGCGGCTGCGATCTCGATATCCGCGACCATCGGGAGCGTGAGCTCCATCTGCCGCTCGGCGGTTGTGGTCATTTCGGAAGAGTCCTGAATGACGCGATTAAAAGCCGAGGAGCAGCGCCACCGCGGATTTGATCCATTCGGGGATGCCGCCGAGCTGCTCGATGGCGAGCAGGGCAAAGGTGTTGACCGCCAGCAGCATGGGAAGCGCGTACTGGACGGAAACGGCGGTGGTGCGGGTTTGAGCGATGCTTTTCATGGTGTCCCCCCTCAAGTGTCGGGACCCACCAAGAGCAACGCGACTGCCACGGTTGGCTTTTCAGCTGCACTCTCTCTAAGCCTCTGATGCTGCGAAGTTTACACGAGAAACCGGGGAAATGTGACGGAGTGTGCGACTGTAGCGAATTGCCACACACGGAAGGTTTCAAATATTCACGTCTTCGCAAGTTACTGTAGCCACGGTGCTTATCAGTGAACGTCCCAAGACTCCACAGTTGGGGCGAATTGGGACAGCGACTCGCGCATCCGATAAAGCGTCTTGCGGTCGACGCCGAGGATCTTGGCCGCTTTGGACATATTGCCCTTGGTGTGCGCGAGCACCCGGGCGACGTAGCGGCGCTCCAGTTCGTTGAGAGAAGGAAAGTCAGTCAGCATCTCCACGCCACCTGCTCCGGAGGCGGATTCGGGAAGGGCCAGATCGCCGGGATCGATGACCGGATCGGTGGTCAGGGCCAGCGATCCTTCGACGACGTTCTCCAGCTCCCGGACGTTGCCGGGAAACGGGTAGCGCATCAGTTTCTGCAGCGCTTCCTGGGTGATGCGCACGTCGCGCAGCCCTTCGCGCTTGCCGTATTTGTCGAGGAAGAAGCGGACGAGCTTGGGGATGTCTTCTTTCCGGTCCCGCAGCGGCGGCAGGACGATCTCGACGACCTTCAGCCGGTAATAGAGGTCCTGCCGGAACTCGGTCTTCTCGATCATCTGCTCCAGATCGCGATGCGTGGCGGCGAGGATGCGGACATCGATGGGGATGCGGCGCCGGCCGCCGAGCTTTTCCACTTCGCGCTCCTGCAGGACGCGCAGCAGCTTGGCCTGCAGGGCCAGCGGGATGTCGCCTACTTCGTCCAGGAAGATCGTGCCGCCTTTGGCCAGCTCGAATTTGCCCGGACGGGCATCGACGCCGGTGGCGACGCCGCGTTCGATGCCGAAGAGCTCCGACTCCAGCAGTGTCTCGGGCAGCGCGGCGCAGTTGATGGCTACGAACGGTCCATCCTTGCGCGGCGAGTTGCCGTGGATGAGGCGCGCCACCATCTCCTTGCCGGTTCCCGATTCGCCGCGAATGAGAACGCTGGCCTGCGAGTCGGCCACGCGGGCGACGAGATCGATGACGCGCTGCATCTTGGGCGAGTCGCCGATCATCAGGCGGTCGCTGTAGTCGCGCAGCATCCGTTGTTTCAGATTGCGATTCTCGTCCTCCAGCGTTTCGCGAAGGACGGAGAGCTTGTGGAAGTTGCGGGCGTTATCGATCGCCGCGCCGCCAATCGCGGCGAGCGACGCCAGGAAGCGCAGATCGTCTTCGACGAAACTGCCGCTCTTCGCGCCGCGCTCTTCCTTCCCGCCGACGCCGATGATGCCGATGATGGCGTCGCCGGAGATCATCGGCGCGAGGAGCAGGTCGCTGCCCGCGCCACCGAGAAACTTCGACACGGTGACGGACATCGGCTCGCGCGATGCGAGCACCTGCTTGATCGGCGGCTCGGCCAGGATGGCATTCGCCGGCGTGGGGATCTCGACGCCGAAGGTGAAGATCTGCTGGACGTTGAGCTTCTCATCGAGCGAGAAGACGAAGCCGACGGTGGCGTCGAGCACCGCGATTGCGCGGTGCATCAGCTCTTCGATCAGCTCCCCTTCCGGCCGCAGCGTATTCAGCGCGCGGCCGACGTCGTACAGCGCCTCCAGCTGGAGGAGCTTGCGGCGAAGCTCGAAGTTGGATTGTTGGGCCATGTGCTAAGCGGGTTGCCGGGTTGCCCGGTTGCCGGGTTGCCCGAACCCGATCGAATGACGTGGCAACCTGGCAACCTGGCAACCTGGCAACTTGTTAATCCTTTCCCGCCGCCCGACGGCACTCGCCCAACAGAAAGTCGCAGTTCCAGCTCGCGTAGAACGCGGGGTCCATGGCGTAGATTCTTACGAACAAGGGGGCCGCTTCGTCGAACCGGCCGCGTTTCATCTCCGTCCGCGCCAGAAAATAAATGGCCCGGATGGTCTGCGGATCGACTTCGTTCTTCTCGACGATGGCGCGAAATCCCGCCTCGGCTTCGGTAAACGCGCGCCGCTGGTAGGCGCAGAGCGCCCGGGCGTAGCCATCAGTCTGCCCGCACGTCGTAGGCGGCTTCGCCTCCGCTGAAACGGCCAACGCAAGCGTCACGAGAAGAAGGATCCAGCGCATTCGCCTGTCAGTTTACTCCGCGTCTCCGCGCCTCCGCGTGACCGTCTCCCTTTCGAAATACACTCGCCGCGTGAAATTAGGCATCATCGGCAACGGACGGGCGTCCTGGGCGTTCGCAAGCACCTGGCGACGCATCGGCTGGCCAATCACCGCGATCGCCACCCGCGGAGATCGCGTCGAGACCCTCGCAGCGGAGAGCGATCTGATCCTCGTCGCCGTGAGTGACCGCGCCATCGAAGAGGTCGTAGCGGCAATTCCGGAGACGCACGCCATCATCTTCCATCCCAGTGGAGCGCTGCCGTCGATGCGGGGCGGCTTCTCGCTCCATCCGCTCAAATCGCTGCCGCCCGTGGGCGAGCCGTCGGATCTGAAGGACACGCTCCTCGTCTTCGAAGGAGCGCATCGCGACATCGCGCAGCAGATCGCCACCAAAGCCAGCGCTCGTTTCGCCGAGATCTCCGCCAGCGCAAAAACGCGCTATCACGCCGGCGCCGTCTTCGGATCGAACTACGTCGCCGCCCTGCTCGACATCGCCGAGGAGTTGATCGGAATCGACGGCGCGCGGGAAGACATCGCCGCGCTGGCGCGGTCGGCAATCGACAACTGGAGCGCGCATACCGATACCCGGCGTTTCACCGGACCGGCAGCGCGCGGCGACGACGCCGTCATCCAGCGACATCTCGAAATACTGCGCGACCAGCCGGAACTCGCAGAGATCTACAGACTTCTGGCCGCGCGCATTGTTGCGGCTGCAAAGTAGCGGGTGCTACCATCGGCCCCCTTTCGATCGGAGCGCGGGCGGAATGGTTTTCTTCAATTACGCGACGATGCAGATGGCCGCGAAGATCGTTTATTACGGTCCGGGCCTCTGTGGGAAGACGACCAATCTGCACCACATCTACGCCAAGACCTCTCCGCAGAGCCGCGGCGAGATGGTCAGCCTGGAGACGGAAACCGACCGCACGCTCTTCTTCGATCTCCTCCCCATCGACGTCGGCGTCATCGGCGGCTTCAAGACCCGCCTCCAGCTCTACACCATCCCCGGCCAGGTCTTCTACAACACCACGCGCAAGCTCGTGCTGAAGGGCGTGGACGGGATCGTCTTCGTTGCCGACTCACAGAAGGCGATGCTCGACGCGAACCTGGAAAGCTTCAAGAACCTGCGTGAGAACCTGGCCGAGATCGGACTGTCGATCGACGACATCCCGCTCGTTCTGCAGATCAACAAACGCGACCTGCCGAACATCGCGCCGGTCGACGACGTCGTCGACGTCATCGACCCCGAGCGCAGGTACGACTTCGTGGAAGCAGTCGCATCGCGCGGCGACGGCGTCTTCGAGACTTTGAAAGTCATCTCGAAACTGACCCTGCGCACGCTGCGCCGCCGCATGACCGGCGAGGAGCCGGTGAAAGCGACTCCGCGCAGGCCGGCGCCCGATGTGTCGTTCCGCGTTCGCGAAGACACCGCCCCGATCCCCGCGATGCCGGCGTCACCGGCAGCTACGGCGCCGATCAAAGCGTTCAATCTTGACGCCGAGCCGATCGCCGAACCGGCGCCTGAACCGATCGAAGAGATTTCGATCGACGACGAACTGCTCCCCGAACTTCCTCCTCCCCCAACCGCACCGCCCGAACCTCCGCCGCCCGAAGTCGCAGCGCCCCCCGCACCACCGCCGCCCGAGCCGGAAATCGATTTTGGCCAGACCGAGAAGCCGGCCAAGGCCGCGCCCGACGTCAAGCACGTGAAAGTCCGCTCCTCGGTCGACATCATGGCGGAGCTGGAATCGCTGCGGAAACGCGCCACGCAATCGGCTCCAAAGGCAACTGCGAAGAAAGAGACGTCGCCGCTCGAGGCCCTCCGTCATCCTCCCAAACCGAAGCGTGACGTGCACCGCACCGTGACGCTGCCGATGGCGCCGGGAACGCTGCCGAAGTCGAAGCAGTTGCGCCTTACGGTATCCTTTGAAAATGACGGCGGGGTCGTGCAGACTCAGGAACAGTCGATCGACCTCGGCGAGACGAGCGACATCCAGTCGCTCGCCATCAATCTGAAGTTCGAAGATTTATAGGGACGGGAGGGTGTGGTGATGACGAAAGAGCGAGCGGTCGTTCTGCTGGTCGCCCTCTACGCCGTCGCCTGCGCGACGTCCACTCCCCCGCCGAAGCCCGCCGCCGCGCCCGCCCTGAAGCAATCGCCATCCGCCGCGAAATTGCAGGCCGAGGAGTATCGGAAAGCGCTGGAAGCAGCGTATGGCGAGATCGTGGCGCGCGAGGGGAAGCCGGTCGCCGAACCGGCGGTCGACATCGAAGCGGCGGCATCGATCCCCATCCCCGACCATGCCACCATTCGCGGCGCGCTGCAGTACTTCACCACCGATCTCAAGCCGAGCATCCAGGAGTCGCTGCTCCGTTCCGGCAAGTACAAGAAGCTGATCGACAAAGCGCTCGACGACTACAAGCTCCCGCGCGGTCTCGCCTACCTGCCGGTGATCGAGAGTGCGTACGTGCCGTCGGTCACCTCGCGCGCCGGCGCGCATGGAATCTGGCAGTTCATGCCCGAAACGGCGCGCGATTACGGCCTGCGCGTCGACTGGTGGGTCGACGAGCGCGCCGATCCCGAGCGCTCCACGCGCGCCGCCGCCGCGTATCTGAAGGATCTCTATCGCCAGTTCAACGACTGGCCGCTCGCCCTCGCCGCGTACAACGCCGGCCCCGGCCGCATCCGCCGCGCGATGCAGTCGACCGGCGCGGTGACGTTCTGGGACCTGCTCGAAAACGCCGCCGTCCCGAAAGAGACGCGCGGCTACGTCCCGACGTTCTTCGCCACACTGACGATCGCCAGCGATCCCGCCACGTACGGGTTCAATCTCGGCCAGCCCATCGATTTCGACCGCAGCGCCGTCGAGATCGAAGGTCCGCTCTCGCTCCGCTACCTCGCCTCGGTGGCCCACGTCGACGAAGCGCTCCTCCGCGATCTGAACCCCGCGCTCCGGCAAGGCATCGTTCCTCCGGGCAAAACGACGGTGCGTGTCCCGTCCAAGTCCGCCGAAATCGTCGCCACGCGCGCCGCCACACTGCGAAATGAAGATGCGAACGTCGCCATCTGCAACTACACCTTGCGCGAAGGCGAGTCGCTCAAACGCCTCGCCCGCACCCTCGGCACCGACGTCGAGACGCTCGTGGCGATGAACAACCTTCGATCACCGGACGCCATCGGCGAAGGCGACGCCATCTATCTCCCCGTGCGCGCCCGCGAGCTCGGCGCCCTGCTGAATCACAGCGACGCCTACTACGCCGTTCGAAAAGGCGACACGTACTACTCGATCGCCAAAAGCCACAACCTGACGGTGGACGAGCTCCTGGAACTGAACGAACTCGAGGCCACGCACAAACTCCACCCGGGCGAACGCCTCCGCATCACCGCGCCGCGCGCCGTGACCGCGGGTGGGATGTAAGTCTCGCGGCCAACAGGCGCGCGACGTGCACGCCGATTTTTGCCATGGCAAGAGGATTCGAAAGCAAGTCCGTTGAGTCGAACCGGCAGGACGCTGAGGAGGAGCGCGCTGCGCGCGGCAACCGCAAGCGTCCTGACATCCACGAAATCGAACGCCGACAGAAACGCGAAGGGCTGGAAATGTCGCGGCGCCGCATCGTCCACGAGATGGAGAGCGCGAACGAACGAAGACGCGCGTCGCTGAAGGCCGCGCTTGCGCATCTGGATGATGAGCTGGGGAAGCTGTCGTAGGAGGTTGCCGGGTTGCCCGGTTGCCAGGTTGCCCAAAGAAACGGCGATCCTGCGGCAACCGAACATTGAAATCCTTAGCCTCGGCTGTTAGTTTCGCCCCCCACCATGGCCGAGAGCAGTGATTACAAGAAGACGCTGAACCTTCCGCAGACCTCCTTTTCGATGAAGGCCAACCTGCCCGTGAACGAGCCGAAGAGGCTCGAACAGTGGCGCCTCATCGATCTGTACAAGCTCATTCGCGAGAAGTCGGAAGGGCGGCCGAAGTCGATCCTGCACGACGGGCCTCCGTACGCGAACGGCCACATTCACATGGGCCACGCGCTCAACAAGATCCTCAAGGACATCGTCGTCAAATCGAAGACGATGATGGGCTTCGACTCGCCGTACGTGCCGGGTTGGGATTGCCACGGCCTGCCGATCGAGCACGCGGTCGACAAGGAGATCGGCAGTTCGAAACGGAAGGAGATGTCGCCGGCCGACTTCCGCCGCGCCTGCCGCGAGTTCGCCGACAAGTTCGTCTCCATCCAGCGCCAGGACTTCATCCGCCTCGGCGTTCTCGGCGACTGGTTTCATCCGTATCTGACGATGTCGTATCAGTACGAATCCGACATTGCCTACGCGCTCGGCCGATTCTTCAAAACCGGTATGGTCTACAAAGGACTCAAGCCGGTGCACTGGTGCACGTACGATCAATCGGCGCTGGCTGAGGCCGAGGTTGAGTATGCCGACCACACGTCGCCGTCGGTGTACGTGCGTTTCCGGCTGACCGATGAATCGGTGCAGAGTCTCGATCTGCCGATCGAGAAGCCGTGCTACGCCGTCATCTGGACGACGACGCCGTGGACGCTGCCGGCCAATCTCGCCATCGCGCTGAAGCCCGACTTCGACTACGACGTCGTCGAACATGACGGCGAGAACTTCATCATCGCCTCGGAACTGGTGAAGACAGTCGCGCCGAAGTTCGGCTGGAACGATTACCGCGTCGTGAAGACGTTCAAGGGATTGGCCTTCGAGCATCTTCGCTACCGCCACGCCTTTCTGCCGCGCGAAGGTCTCTTCGTCCTCGGCGATTACGTCACCCTCGAAGCGGGCACGGGTCTCGTGCACACCGCGCCCGGCCACGGCGCCGACGATTTCTACACTGGCCAGCGCTACGGACTCGAGACCTACACGCCGGTCAATCATCGCGGCGAGTTCACGCAGGACGTTCCGCTGTGGGCCGGCCTGCACGTGTTTAAAGCGAATCCGCAGATCATCGAGCTGCTTCGCGAGCGCGGAGCGCTGCTCTTCACCGAGACAATCACACACTCGTATCCGCACTGCTGGCGTTGTAAGCATCCGGTCATCTTCCGCGCCACCGAGCAGTGGTTCATCTCGATGGACGATCACGACCTGCGCGGCCGCGCGCTCGAAGAGGTGCACAAGGTCAAATGGTTCCCAGCGTGGGGCGAGGACCGGATGGCCGGCATGGTCGAGAACCGCCCCGACTGGTGCATCTCGCGCCAGCGCACGTGGGGCGTTCCGATCACCGTTCTCTATTGCGAATCATGCGGTGAGCCGGTCACTTCGCCTGAGCTGTTCGAGAAGGTGAAGGAGCTGTTCCTGAAAGAGGGCGCGGACGCGTGGTACGACCGGCCTGCAACCGACTTCCTGCCGGACGGTTACGCCTGCGCGAAGTGCAGCACGACCGCGTTCCGCAAGGAGCTGGACATCCTTGACGTCTGGTTTGACTCCGGCTGCTCGCATATCGCCGTGCTCAAGGCGCGTCCGGAACTGACCTGGCCAAGCGACGTCTACATCGAAGGGCACGACCAGCATCGCGGCTGGTTCCAGTCTTCGCTCCTCGTCGGCACCGGCATCGAAGGCGGCGCGCCGTTCCGCGAGGTGATCACCTGCGGATTTCTGATCAACGAGCAGGGCGACAAGATGTCGAAGTCGCGCGGCAATGCGCTGTCGCCGCAGGACGTGCTCAAGCAGCACGGCGCCGACGTCATCCGCCTATGGGTGGCGATGATCGATTACCAGAACGACATGTCGATCGGCCCGCAGATCATGGGCCGCGCCGCCGAGTCGTATAAGAAACTCCGCAACACGGCGCGGTACCTCTTGTCGAATCTCAGCGGCTTCGATCCGGAGACGGATGCCGTTCCGCTCGACCAGCTGCGCGACGTCGACAAATGGGTTCTGTCTCGCGCCGCGGAGGTCTTCGATCGGTGCCGCAAAGCCTACGCTGAGTACGAGTTTCACGTCGTCTACCACCGCATCCTCGACCTCTGCACGGTCGTGCTGTCGTCGCTCTACCTCGACATGTCGAAAGACACGCTGTACTGCGACGGCCCCGCGTCATCGACGCGCCGTTCGGCGCAGACGGCAATGTACGAGATCCTGCGCGGCCTGGTGGGATACCTGGCGCCGATCCTCACCTTCACCGCCGAGGAGATCTATGAGGCGATGCCGGGGATGAAGGAGCAGTCGGTGCATCTGACCGACTTCCCAACGCTCACCGCACCTTCGATCGACGCCGCCGCATGGGATCGAATCTTCCGCGTGCGCGAAGCGGTGTCGAAGGTGCTCGAGACCGCGCGCGCCGCGGGAACGATCGGCCAAGCGCTCGAAGCGGACGTGCAGCTTCACGGCGTTACTCGCGAGTCGCTGGCGGGATCGCTCGACGTCGATCTGGCAAAGGTATTCATCGTGTCGCACGTCGACTTCGTCGCCACTCCATCTGCCGACACGGTCGAGATCGAAGGTGTTGGACCGATCGGCATCGCCATGTCGCCCGCGCGTGGCAAAAAGTGCGGACGCTGCTGGCAGTACCGCGAGGAAGTCGTCGAAGACGGCGGACTGTGCGCACGGTGTGATGAGGTTGTCGCGAATCTCGTCGTGCCGGAGCAGCCTACGGTGTAATCGGATCGAGAGCGGTTAGCAACTTCAGTCGCTTCATCTTGCTAAAGCACAGACAAGAGTGTCTGTGCCACATGGACCCTGCCGATCGCACCGGACGCCGATGCTCGCGAGAGTCTGTGTGGCACAGACACTCTTGTCTGTGCTGGTGAGGCTCGGGACGCCTGAGCAGATGAACGCGTCCGTCAGATGACGTACGCTTCCCTCGTGCGCTACGCCGATCTGCACACCCACACCTACCACTCCGACGGTACCCGCTCGCCAGCCGAGGTGGTCGACGTGGCGCGGGCGAACGGAATCGAGATCCTCGCGATCAGCGATCACGACAATCTAGCCGCCTACTTTGAAATCAAGACGTACGCGGACAGCAAGGGCGTCACGCTGATCCCGGCGACCGAGCTCTCGTGCGCGTACGAAGGCGTCGACATCCACATCCTCGCGTATGCCTTCGACGCGCACGACGAACGGATCGAGGAGAAGCTGCGGCGGTTCCGCGATGCGCGGCAGACGCGCGGACGGCGCATCGTCGAGCGGCTCCGCGCGCTGAATTACAACATCAGCTCGGAACGCGTCGAGCAACTCGCCGCCGGGGGCGCGGTCGGACGTCCGCATGTTGCACGCGCGTTGGTGGAGGCTGGGTACGTCGCATCAGTTTCCGACGCCTTCGACAAACTGCTGCGTCCCGGAAAACCGGGTTACGTGGAAAAGGATCGTTTCGCAATCGACGAAGCTGTAGCGTTGATGCGCGCAACCGGCGGACTTACGTCGATTGCGCATCCGACGCTTTATCCCGATCACGAGCGCATCGTTCCGCAACTCCTCGACGCCGGCATCGACGGCATCGAAGTGCTGCATCCGGACGTCAGCGCGGAATGGCGCGAGGTCTACAGCAACCTGGCACGCTTCCGCGGCAAGATGCTCACCGGCGGCTCGGACGATCACGGCAGCGTGAAGAAAACGGAGACGCTCGGAACGATCAAGGTGCAGGAGGGTTGGATCGGGGAGATTTTGCAGCAACTGTCATCCTGAGGTCGGCGAAGCGCGGCCGAAGGATCTCAAGCTTCACAACTTGCGTTGAATCCCAAGCGGCTTCGGCAAGAGTCGGGAAGTTTGAGATCCTTCGCCGTCCTGCGGCGGCTCAGGATGACAGAGCCTATTATCGCGACGCAGCATGTCCCTCCGCCTCGTTTTCTTCGCCTTCATCCTCCTTGCGCTCCTCGGTGACGCGCGCATCTTTCTTTTCGTGATGAACCGCTTCGTCTTCGGCGACCATCGCGAAGAACGCAGCGAGTGGACGTGGCTGATGTTTGCCACGCCGCCCTTGTTGATCGTTCTGACGGCGCTGATCTGGCCTCTCAATCAATGGCTCGATTGGCTGCTTTCAACACGCATGGTTGAGCGATTCACGCCGGAGCGCATGGAGGAGATCGCCTGGTCGCTGGCCCTTGCGAAGATCGGTGCGGCATGGCTGATCATCGCCGCCGCGGTAGGGAGTTACTGGATCCTCGATCGCGTTCGCGCGAACTACCTTCCGTCCGCGCCACTGATCGGCGTTCGCGACCAGCCGTCCGACGTCATCCCGCTCCGCAAAGCCCACGTTCCATTCGCATGGCTGCGCCGCCTCGGCGCGCATAACGATGTCTATGACGTCGAAGTCACGCATCACGACATCATCATCGACGACCTGCCGCCGGCCTTCGACGGCTACCGAATCGCGTTTCTCACCGACGCGCACGTCGCCTCGTTCATGCGCCGCGGTTTTTACCGCGAAGTCGTGAAACAGGTGCAGCGATTCGCGCCGGACGTGATCCTCTTCGGCGGCGATTTCGTTTCATTCACGCGCCACATCAAACTGCTGCCGGAGATTCTCCTCGATGGCCTCGCCGCGCCCGACGGCCTCTTCGCCGTCCTCGGCAATCACGATTACTGGGCCGGTGCCGATGCGATCACCGGCATCCTGCGCGCGCACGGCGTGAGGTTCGTGACGAACGACGCGGTGACGCTGGCACGCGGATCGGCGCCGCTGCCGCTCGTCGGAATCGACGAGATTTATCGCGGCACGCCAGACGTCGCGCGCGCCTTCGCCGGACTCGATCCCGCCAAACCGTGCATCGCCATCAGCCATCATCCCGACGTCGTTGACATCATCCGCGGGCAGCGCATTGATCTGCTGCTCTGCGGACACACGCACGGCGGCCAGATCCGCTTCCCGTTTTTCGGGCCGGTGGTCGTCCCGTCGCGGCATGAAGGCGAATATGCGGCCGGATTTCACCGCATCGGGGCGGTGTTGCTCTACGTCAGCCGCGGCATCGGAGCAATTCCGCCGTTGCGCATCCTCTGCCGTCCCGAGGTCGCAACGTTCGTGTTGAAGCGCGGCAGCCGAACCGAATGATTACGCGATTGTCCGAGGTATGGCCGAACGTGGAGCGCGTTGCGCGCGCCGAGGGAGTCGTGCGCGTCGGCGCGAGCAAAATCGACGACGATCGCAGCGCGCTGTTCGGCGAATGGCTCGATCACGGTCACCACGCTACGATGCACTACCTCGCCAGGACCGCCGGCATTCGCCGCGATCCGATGGTGCGCTTTCCGTGGGCCAAATCGGCGATCGTAATCCTCGTTCCGTACGAATCGACGCGCCCCGACGCTCCCGCCGGCGCGCTGTCGAATCACATCGCCCGCTACGCCCTCGGCGACGATTACCACGAAGTTCTCGATCGCATCCTGCGGAAGATCGAAGCCGAGGTTGGCGGGAAGACATGGCGCTATGTCGATACCGGGCCGCTCTCCGATCGCGCGTTAGCCACGCAGGCAGGACTCGGATGGATCGCGAAGAACGCGATGCTGATCAACGAGCAGATTGGCTCGTACACGTTCATCGGCACGCTGCTGACGGCGCTGGAAAATGACATTGCGGCGGATGCTGTCGCCGATCGCTGCGGAACGTGCACGCGCTGCCTCGATGCCTGCCCGACCGATGCGATCCTTCCGAACCGCACCGTCGCCTCGGAACACTGCATCAGCTACGCGACGATCGAACATCGCGGCGACCTTCCCGACATCCCGCTCGCCTCGAACGCCTTCGGCTGCGACATCTGCCAGGAAGTCTGTCCCTGGAACAAAGAGCCTGCCGCGGCACACCCCGCCTTCGCGCCACGCGACGAGTACCGCGCAACGCCGATCACCGATCTCCTTCGCTACGAGCAGGCCGACTTCTCGACGCTCTTTCGCAAGAGCGCCATCAAACGAGCCAAGCTCGCGGGCATGCAACGAAACGTTGCCGCGTTGACAGAGGCCGAAAGCCGAGGGAAAGTGTGCGGATGACAAAGGATGTGACGGTTGCGGAGCTGGGGGAGCACCTAGCCGAAAAGTTGGAAGAGGTCAGAGGTGGAACAACTCTTCGTGTCGTCATTGGCGATACGCCGATCGCGAAGATCACTCCACCGCAAGAACCGATTGACGACCTGACATTCAGGCCAGCGCTACGACCGATGCCAAAGATCGATCTACCGCCCCTCGTTACGAAGCGCGACATTCTCGAATATCTGGAAGAGGAACGCGCGGATAAATGAAGGCGTATCTCGATGCGTCGGTCGTTCTGCGCATCATTCTGCGGGCATCGAACCCGCTGGCCGAGTGGTCATCAATCGACGAACACATTTCCAGCGCACTTCTGCGCGTCGAATGCCTGCGAACGCTCGAACGACTGGGTATCGAAGACAAGATCTCCGACAATGAGATCGCGCGACGAAGCAATGCAGTGCGCGTCGTCATCGAGAGTGTCCGTCTGCTCACTATTACGCCAGCGGTCCTCGCCCGCGCTGCCGAACCCTTCGGAACATTACTGAAGTCACTCGACGCGATCCATCTCGCCACCGCAATCGAATGGCGGCGGCAGGGACATTCGGACCTTGTCTTCGCGACTCATGATCGACAGCTGCCCGCGCAGCCGAAGCGGTCGGCTTCAAAGTCCTCGGCGCCTAAGGCAGCGCGAACGTCCGCCCGATGATCGACGGGTCGATTGAACGGTCGAGGTACTCCCATACCGCCAGCGCATCGGGATGATCGGCGATGGCTGGGGCGGTGACGCGGGTGGCGGGATCGGCGATCGTCAGGCGCGCGCGGCGATACCAATGCATCGCTTCATCGGTGTTGAGGCGCAGCTCCTCGCGGACGCACTGGATCAGCAGGTATTGTTCGGTGGGGATGCCGTGAGTCTCGACCATGCGATACGACGGCGCGAGCTGGCGTGCACGGGCGCGAATCACCTTCAGCTTCAGCGCCAGCGAATGCGTATCGAGCGACGCAGTGCCGCGGTCGCAGAGATGGCCGATGACCAGGCGAAGGTGCTCCGGTTTTTCTTCGATGATCAAGCCGCTGCGGTACATCGACGGACCGACCGACTTCATCGACGACCACGCAACCGTGGCGTTGACGGAGACGTTCAGCTCCGGCCGCGGAAGTTCGAACGTCAGAAGTCCGGTGGCCGAGGGTGAGAGAGGACGGGCAGATTCGATGCGCGCGCCGCGGGCGGAGAGATTCTCCACGCGTACTTCCGCTCCGTTCCATTCGCCGGCCAGTGATGGCGAAAGATCGAAGCGGTCCGTCGACCGCAGCTCCTCGATGCGCGTCGTCCGCTTCGTACTCTGAAGGTGGGCGAGCACGCTGTCGATCACGTCGGCTTCCACGTACGTTCGGACGCCGGACATGAAGCGGCCCGGCGCCAGCGGATCGGACTTCGTCCAGACCACTACGCCTTCGAAGTTCACCGGCGCTCGCAGTCCATCGATCGTCAGTTGCAGCAGCGACTTCTGTCCCATCTCCACCGGATGCGTGTGGCGGAAGCGTGCCCCCTTCACCGAAATGTCCGACACCAGCACCGGAAATGCGGCGAACAGACCGTGCAGCGGCGGCGCGATCAGGTAGCGCTCAGCGGTGCGCAGACTTCTGGCGGCGGCTTCGTACATGGCAGGGAGAGAACGCGCAAGGTATAGCACGGCCGGAAGCAGTCTTGTGAGCCGGATCACTCATAATGTGCGGCCATGCCTCGCTACGACGTCATCACCTTTGATTGTTACGGGACGCTGATCGATTGGGAGACCGGCATCACCAACGCGTTTCTCAACGCAGCCGCGCAGGAGGGCGTGACACTCGCGCCCGACGCGGTCCTGCGCGCGTACGCGGAGATCGAGCATCAGGTCGAAAACGAGGGGTATCGGCCCTATCGCGACGTTCTGCGCAACACGGCCGCGCGCGTGGCCAACTCGCTCGGCTGGAAGCTGGTTTCCGAGCGCGCGGACTTTCTGGCCGAGAGCCTGCCGTCATGGAAGCCGTTCGCTGATACGAATCAGGCGCTGGAACGGCTCGTCGCCGCGGGATGCCGTCTTGGCATTCTCTCGAATATCGACGACGACCTGCTCGCCGAGACGCGCAAACATCTCACGGTGCCGTTCAACATCGTCGTCACCGCGCAGCAGGTGCGGTCGTACAAACCTGGACATGCGCACTTTCTGACGGCGCGCGAACTGATCGGACCGGCGCGCTGGCTCCACGCCGCCCGCAGCAACCTTCACGACATCGTCCCCACCAACGCCCTCGGCATCGACAACGCGTGGATCAATCGCCAGCATCAGGAACAGCTGCCCGGCGGTACGCCGAAGTTCGAGTTCGACGACCTGGCCGGTCTTGCGGACGCGATTACCTGATCAGAAGCGGAAGCTCAGTCCCACCGACGCTTTGAAATCCGGATCAGATCCGTACGATGGATTGCTGCTGCCGATGATCTGCTTCGCATCGAAGCGCAGTCCGAGTGTTGGCTTGAATTGGAATGTGACGCCGCCCGACACTTCCGGACTGACCGTTCGTGTGGTGAATTCATGGACGCCGAACGAACCACCGCTGCGAAGGGTGTTGCTCACGTAGCGAAGGCCCGCGCCGATATACGGTTTCCAGCGGCTGTCGGTGCGGAAGTGGTACGACACGTTCGCATCGATCGGATAAACGTGATCGGAGAAGGTTGTCGTCGTCGGCGCGTCGGCAGGACCGAATGTCGTCACGAACGATCGAAAGCGCTGGCTCGTCACGGAGAGCTCGCCGGAGACGCGATTGCTGAACATGTGATCGAACGACGCGCCATATCCCGCATCGACTCTCGTTCCATAGGTGCTCGAGTGGAAAATCGAGAGATCGGAAACGAAGATGGAGACGCTGTTCGAACGATTGGGCTGTTGTGCGAACGCCGACGCGGCGATGAACAACAGCGAAGCTGCCACGATGATCGATTTGCGCATGTCGAACCTCCGCTGATTGTGAGTTCACACATTGTGACGCAGTCCGATGCTGGACGTTTCAAACCGTCACACGGATGCGTGATGCGTCAGAAGCTGTAGCCGAGGCCGATCGAGGCGATGAATGGTGGTTCGAAATTGAACGCGTCGGAATGCTCGAAGATCGGCTTGGTGATGTACGACTTAATCCCGCTGACGATCCGCTTCGCGTCAACGCGCACCGCGAGATTCGAGCGAAGCTGGTAGGTGATGCCTGCCGAGACCTCGGGCGCGATGGCGCGGGAGGTCAGATCGTAGCCGCCGAGCGGACCGGCAAAGTGTTCGGAAACCCCGACGTATCGCACGCCTGCGCCGAGGTATGGCTTCCAATGGCTCACGTTCGAGAAATGGTAGAAAAGATTTGCGTCGATCGGATAGAGACCGACCGTGCGGTCATAGGAAGCCGGAATGACCGTGGGTGTGAGCTCGACGATATGGCGCTGAAAGCTTTGATGCGTTATCGACAATTCAGCCGACACTCGGTCATTGAACCTGTGATCGATTGCCGCTCCGATGCCGGCGTCGGAGCGAAATGGCGTGCTGTTCGACCCGCTGAGCGACAGATCCGACACGAACAGCGAAATCGTATTGGACTGCTTCGCTTGCTGGCCGAAAGAAAAGGTGGCAAACAGCAACAAAGAAACGGCTACGACGATCGATCGATGCATAAGCGGCCTCCGTCCTGCACATTTCGACGGAGGCCGTACACACAGGTTACGAATCGTTACATCCGCTCCACGATCATCGCCGCCGCTTCGCCGCCGCCGATGCAGATGGCGGCCATACCGCGCTTCTTGTTCTGCGATTCCAGCGCGTGGAGCAGCGTCACCAGAATGCGCGCGCCGCTCGAACCGATGGGATGGCCGAGTGCCACCGCGCCGCCGTAGACGTTCATCTTCTCGTGCGGGATGTTCGCGTCCTTCATCGCCGCCATCGCCACGACCGCGAAGGCCTCGTTTATCTCGAACAGATCGATATCGTCGACGGTCATGCCGGCGCGTTTCAAAGCGATCGCGATCGCTTTCGCCGGCGCCGTGGTGAACCACTCCGGCTCCTGCGCCGACGTGGCCTGGGCGACGATGCGCGCCATCGGCGTGCGGCCGTTCTTCGCCGCCCAATCGGCGGATGCGACCACCAGCGCCGCCGCGCCGTCGTTGATCTTCGACGCATTCGCCGCCGTCACCGTGCCGCCCTCTTTCTGGAACGCCGGCTTCAGCGATCCCATCTTGTCCAGCGGCGCCGCGAACGGCTCTTCATCGTCGATGATCGTCGTCGATCCCTTCTTGCCCGGCACCTCGACCACCGCGATTTCCTTCTTGAACTTGCCGGTGCGCACCGCGTCCTGCGCGCGGCGGTACGACTCCAGCGTGAACTCGTCCTGCGCCTGGCGCGTGAACGTGTACTTCGCCGCGCAGAGCTCCGCGCAGTTGCCCATGTGCTTGTCGCCATACGGGTCCCACAGGCCGTCGTGAATCATGATGTCGATCATCTTGCCGTTGCCCATGCGATAGCCGCTGCGCGCTTGCGGCAACGCATACGGCGCGTTCGACATCGACTCCATCCCGCCGGCGATCGCGACGTCATATTCATCGCAACGGATGTCGTTCGCGGCGTACATCACCGCCTTCAGTCCCGAGCCACAGACTTTGTTGATGGTCACGGCGCCCGCGCCGACCGGGATGCCCGCGCCAATTCCGGCCTGCCGCGCCGGCGCCTGCCCGACGCCCGCCTGCAGCACGTTGCCCATGATCACCTGCTCGATCTGGTCAGCAGAAACGCCTGAGTTTTCGAGCGCGCACTTGATGGCGATCGAGCCCAGCTTCGGCGCGGCCATCGACGACAGTGTTCCCTGAAACGATCCGATCGGCGTCCGTGCGCCGCCGAGAATGACGATGTCTTTCATTGAATGAGCCCCTTCTGAATAACTGCGGCGAAGTTCTATCACGTGCCGCCGCGATATGATCTCAACGCCCGACAGGAGTTAACAAATGTCCATTTCCGCCATCACGGACCGGCGCGTCCACATCCAGCCCAGCGACGTTCACAACGTCCTTTCCCGGCACATGCTCGCCGACGGCTACGACGTCGTCATGGACCTCAACCGCTCGAAAGGCTCCTGGCTTTTCGACGCCCGCCGCGGCCGCGCCGTGCTCGATTTCTTCACCAACTTCGCCTCCTGCCCGATCGGCTACAACCATCCGCGGCTCGACAACCCCGAGTTCCGCGACCGTATCGCCACCGCTGCCATCAACAAGCCCGCCAATTCCGACATCTACACGACCTACATGGCCGAGTTCGTCGAGACGTTCGCGCGGCTTGCCGTTCCCCCGTCCCTCAACAAGCACCTCTTTTTCATCGAAGGCGGAGCCCTCGGCATCGAGAACGCCGTGAAGACGGCCTTCGACTGGAAGATCCGCAAGAGCATGCGCAAAGGCCTCGGCGAGCGCGGCACGCAGATCATGCACCTGCGCGAGGCCTTCCACGGCCGCTCCGGCTACACGCTATCGCTGACGAATACCGATCCGAAGAAGACCCAGTACTTCCCGAAATTCGACTGGCCGCGCATCGAGAATCCGAAACTGCGATTTCCGATCGATGATGATGTGGAGCAGCGGGAGCAGGCCGCGATCGCGCAGGCCAAGCAGTTCCTCGCCGAGCGCAAAGACGACATCGCCGCGTTCATCATGGAGCCGATCCAGGGCGAAGGCGGCGACAACCATTTCCGCCCCGAGTTCTTCCGCGCCGTCCGCCAGCTCTGCGACGAAAACGACATGCTCCTCATCTTCGACGAGGTGCAGTCCGGCGTCGGCCTGACCGGAAAAATGTGGGCGTTCCAGCACTACGGCGTCGAGCCCGACCTCTTCTGCTTCGGCAAAAAAACGCAGGTCTGCGGCTTCGCAGCCGGCGAGCGCATCTTCGACATCGACGACAACGTCTTCAAAGTCAGCTCGCGCATCAACTCGACGTGGGGCGGCAATCTCACCGACATGGTCCGCTCGCAGCGCTACTTCGAAGTGATCGACGAAGAGGAACTCGTCGAAAACGCCGCGAACGTCGGCGCGTACTTTGTCGGCGAACTGCAGCGGTTCGCCGAGGAGTTCCCGAACCTCGTTTCGAACGTGCGCGGACTTGGACTCATGGCCGCCTTCGACCTCCCCAGCAGCGAAATCCGCGACGCCGCGCTGAAATCGTTCATGGCCAACGACGTCATGGTCCTCTCCTCCGGCAGCCGCTCCGCGAGATTCCGTCCGCCCCTGAATTTGTCGATGGACGAAGCCGCCGAAGGCATCAAGCGGATGGAGAAGGCGCTGCAGGAGCTGGCGTAGCGAACGAGCGAGCGCCACACGGACGCTCGCTCGTCGTTCGTCAGCGGACCGGCATCATTCGTATTGCGAAATCGAATGTATTGCCCCAGATGATCGGCGACGTTGCGCTCGTCGTCGGGAAAGCCCACTGCAATCTCGCGCGCGCTTTCAGAATCGGACCTGACGTCGTCGTCGTCGTTGACCCGCCGCTGTTGGACGTACGGAGCCCGCCGGGCGGATTCCAATCCCGATAGACCGCGAAGTTCGTACCGCCGGAACCATCCGTGATGTGAACGATTCCCGAGCCGACGTACGTCCAACCGCCGCCGAAATCGACGTAGAACCCGACGAACTCGAACGTGCCAGCCGACCCGATCGGACCGCCGTACCCGCCAGGCCGCTTGATCTCGACCACGCACTCAAGCCGCGATTCCTGCGGGTAGAAACCGCAGGACCGGATCTCTTCGTAGGACGTGTTGCCATTCAGCCCGAGGCCTGCGATTTTCAGCGTTGAGGAGGTTTCCGCATAAAGCTTCTCCGCTGCTGTGACGTCCTTCGTCAACGTCTCGGCGATCCGGCCACGGGCCTGATCCGAGTTCGGAGGCGGAATGGGCACCGACGGCGTCTGTGCGAGTGCAGACGACGCAATGCAAACAAGAACTGCACACACCAACAACTGAATCCTCTTCATAACGTTCTCCTTTTTGCAGCCGACCGATCGACTTGCTTGCTTGGGTAGTGAAAGCGAAATCAATAACGTTTCATGTAATTACGGAATGAGGCTTTAAATAACGACGCGCGGTCACTCTCGTATTCAAGACCGGAGTCGCATACGATCCGCCGCGGGTTGAGACGATGAATCGCGAACGGCTCACGCGCGCCGACTGGCTGCTGATCGCCGCGTGCATCGCGGTCGCCGCCGTCTCCATCTTCGTCGTCGTCAACTGGTTCGGCGCCGCGTTCCCGGAAGCGTCGATCGAGTTCAAGTACGATCGCGGCTCGTCCGAAAAACTCGCCGACGGCGTCCTCGCGGAACAGCTCATCGACACGCGCGGCATGAAGCACGCCGCCACGTTCGATGCCGACGACGAAGCGCGCATCTTCCTTGAACGCTCGCTCGGCCTGACGAAAACGAACGAGATCCTCAAGCGCGACGTCCGCCTCTGGGCGTGGTCGCATCGCTGGTTCCGCCCGTTGCAGGAGGAAGAGTTCCGCGTCGACATCGCGCCCACCGGTGAAGTCATCGGCTTCAGCGATCGCATCCCCGAGGATCGCGCCATCAACTCGCCCGACGTGAACGCCGCGCGCGCCATCGCCGAACGCTTCCTCGGCAACATCAACGCATTCGCGAATTTGAAACTCGTCGCACAAAGCGAGCGCCGTCTGCCGAAGCGGATGCAGCGCATCTTCACCTACGACTCGCAGACCATCCATCCCGCCGGTGCGCCGTACCGGACCATCGTCACCGTCGACGGCGATCGCGTCAGCAGTTTCTCGCGGCGCATCAAAGTCCCCGAGGATTGGCAGCGTTCGTATCGCGAGCTGCGGTCGAAGAACAATCTCGCCGGCAACGTCGACGTCGTCTTCCTGATCATCACGATGGTCTGCGTCGTGGCCGTTTTCGTGATCCGGCTTCTTCGCGGCGACCTGCAACTCCGCCTGCTCCTCGGCATCGGAATCGCCGCGGTCATCCTCGTCACCGGCACGTCGCTCAACTCCTTCCCGAGCGCGCTGGCTGGCTACAACACCACCGAGTCGTACGCCGCGTTCCTGGCGCGATTCGGATTCGGCGCGCTGATCCAGGGAATCGGCGTTGCGATGATGCTGGTCGTCGTCGTCGGCGCCGGCGAAGTCCTCTTCCGCGAACGTCTCCCGAAAAAACTCTCCGTCGCGCGCATCTGGAATCGCAAGGCGCTCACGTCGAAACGCGTCTTCCTCGCCTTCATCGTCGGCTACACGCTCGTCGCCTTCTTCCTCGGATACCAGGTCGCGTTCTACCTGATCGCCGACAAATTCGGCGCGTGGGCGCCGGCCGAGGTGCCGTACGACGAGATGCTGAACACGGCGTTCCCGTGGATCGCGGTGCTCTTCGCCGGATTTTTTCCCGCGCTCAGCGAAGAGTTCATGTCGCGCGCATTCTCGATTCCGTTCTTCGAAAAAGTGCTGCGCTCGCGTTGGGCCGCCATCATCGCCGCCGGATTCATCTGGGGATTCGGCCACGCCACGTATCCGAACCAGCCGTTCTACATCCGCGGCGTCGAAGTCGGCTGCGCGGGCGTGCTGATCGGATTCCTGATGATGCGCTTCGGCATCGTGCCGCTGCTGATCTGGCACTACACCGTCGACGCGCTCTACACCGCGATGCTGCTGCTGCGGTCGGGCAACAATTACTACGTCATCTCCGGCGCGCTGGCCAGCCTCGTCTTCGCGGTTCCGATGCTCGTTTCGATCGCGCTGTACGTTCGCAATCGCGGCTTCGTGCCCGATGACGAGCTGTCGAACGAAACGATTCCGATCAGCGCCGTTCCCGAACGCGCGCCGGAGCCCGAACGGCCGGCATTCACGTCTCCATCGATGCCAGTCACGCGCGGAAAGCTCGCCGCGTGCATCGTGCTGGTCGCACTTGCCGCCGCCGCGATCGCATGGAATCTGCCCTCGATCGACGACGCCGTCGACTACCGCATCACGAAAGAGGAGGCGAAACGAATCGCCGCCACCGCCGGTCCTGCCGCCGCAATGCGCGCCATTGCCACGCCCGTCGACGGTTTCCGCTCCTGGGATCGCGGCGCCACGCGCGAAGAAGGCGGCGGCCCGGGCGATTTCGACAGCATCGCCGCCGATTACCTCCTCCGCCACGGCCTCTCGATGCAGTCGCTGCTGGCGGTCATGCGTACGAAGATTCCGACTGCCACCTGGATGGTCCGCGACTTCGCACCGCAGGTGAAAGATGAGTACTTCATCGAAGTCGATCCGCGCGCGGCGCGCGTGGCCGGCTATCACAAGTATCAGGACGAGAAGCGCCCCGGGCCGCGCCTCGAACAGCCGCAGGCGCTCGCAATCGCGCAGGCCGCGTTTGCTCGATTCGGCGCCGACGTGCGCGCCTTCGATCTCAAAGAAGCGCTCAACTTCCAGCAGCCGAACCGCCGCGACTGGCTCTTCCACTTTCAAGAGCGCACGCCTCTCGCCGCCGACGGCTGGCGCCGCATCAGCGTTCGCGTGGCCGGCGCCGAAGTCACGCAATTCACGACCACCGTCAAGGTGCCCGACAGCGTCTACCGCGAGCCGACAACGCTGCTCAACATCGTCTTCACGCTGCTGCGGATCGCCGGCGTCCTCACGATTCTTTCCCTCGTCGTCGCCGGCTTCGTCATCGCCCTGCGGCGTCACCGCTTCCCCTGGCAACAGGCGCTGCGCTGGACGCTCGCGCTCGCGATCATCCCGCTGATCAGCGTCGCCATGCGGTGGGAGCTGACGCTCTTCGAATACAACACCTCGATCACCTGGCAGACCTTCATCACCAATCAGGCGATCAACATCATCCGCAACGTCGGCCTTCACCTCGGCGTGATCTTTCTCGCCGTCGCCGGCCTCGCCGCCGCGTACCCCGAGGCCTTCCACCTCGCCCGCCGCGAATCGCGCGCGCGCCTCGGACGCTCCGCCGCGATCGCCGCGCTGATGACGATCAGCATCGCCGTCGTTTTCCGCGTCGCTGAACAAGCGATCGCGCTCCGCTTCCCAACGCTCACCTCGGTGCACGGACTCAACGCCCCCGAATTCGTCGCCGTCCCGCTCCCCGGCCTCCTCGGCATCGCCTCGACGATCCTCCGCACGCTCATCGGCTGCGCCATCTTCGCCCTCTTCATGCTCGCCCTGCGCGGCTTCACAGCCCGCCCCTGGCTCCCCGCGACCATCGGCACGATCGCCATCTTCCTCGCCGCCGTCGACGCCTCCGCCAACCTCAAAGAAACGCCGCTGATGCTCGCCTCCGCCGCCGTCGCCGCCTCACTGGCGTTCATCGTCATCCGCCACATCCTCGGCACAAACCTCCTCGCCTACCCCCTCACCGTCGCCGTCGCCCTCCTCCTCGGCAATGGCGCCGACCTGCTGCAAAACCACCGTCCCGATCTAACAGTGAACGGCATCGCCGAAATCGTCGTCGCGACCGCGCTGCTGCTTTGGGCGGCCTTACCGTCTGATCGCACCGCGGTTGATTTGTCATCCTGAGCCGCCGAAGCGACGAAGCCGAAGGCGCAGTCGCGCAGGACGGCGAAGGATCTCAAGATGCGCAACTCCGCCTGAAACCCCGTGGATTCAACGCAGCTTGGGAAGCTTGAGATCCTTCGGCGCGCTTCGCCGGCCTCAGGATGACAAAATCCGCCCCCACAGCTCCGGCGTAGAGAAGACATGTTCAACGACTGCCACTTCATCACCCACTGGCGCGTCCGCGGGAAAGTCGACGAGATCATCGACATCCTCAGCGACGCCGAGGATCTCCCGCGCTGGTGGCCCTCGGTCTACATCGAGGTGAAAAAGCGCGGGGACATCGTCGAGCTCTACACAAAAGGATGGCTCCCCTACACGTTGCGCTGGAGCTTCCGCGTCCTCGAAACCAAACCGGACGGCTTCATCATCGAAGCCTTCGGCGATTTCGTCGGCCGCGGCGAATGGACCCTGACCCAATCCGGCGACAACGTCGAAATCACCTACGACTGGCACATCCGCGCCGAAAAACCGCTCCTGAAACTCTTCACCCCGATCCTGAAACCGATCTTCGCCGCCAACCACCGCTGGGCCATGTCCCGCGGCGAAGAAAGCCTGATCATCGAGCTCGCGCGACGCCACGGTGAGCCGCAAGGCGAACCGCCGAAGGCGACGTTCCGGTAAGCGGCGAGTATCTGCATAAATCTGTCATCTGCGAATTCATTTTCGAGAGATGACGAGCCGTTATCGACTCCAACGAGTTGTCGTCCTCGGGTCGACGTCATCACAGCTATAATTCAGGAATCATATGCAGGCACTATCACTTCGGCGGCTTCTATCTTGGATTGCGGCGCTTCGGCGTGTGTCCAGACGGCACGACTCCAAGGACACCGCTATTGCCACTGAACTCATACCGCTCGATCTATCGCTTCGTGCACGAGCCGACACATACGTCGATCGTGATGGCGAATCTGACCGAATCATGTCTCGCATTTCGGCCAGCACTTCGAGCGTAATCGGAATAGCTGGAGTACGAGGTGCGGGAAAGTCTAGTCTTGCAGCGAAGATACTCGGGGCTGCTGAGAATGCTGAATATCTGACGCTTCTCATTTCATCTCCAACCACTTACGAATCGCGAGATTTTCTGATCGCGGTATTCCAACGTACATGTGAAGATGTTCTGATTCGCCTCGATTCACTCCTTCGAGGTCCTACATCTCTTGAAATGACCGGCATTAGCTACGCGAAAAGTCTAGGGCGACGCGTCTGGCTTCTCAACGCGCTCATCTTCGGTATCATCATCATCATCGCTACATATTTGTACCCGTCTGTCCAGACATACTATCGGACACAAGAGATGTATAGAGACGCCGAGTTCGCAAAGGCACATGGCTTATCGCGGACCTTAGAGGAGGAGTCTCAGTTGAGAGACCGCCGTCGCTTGCTCTTGGCGTTCTTAAGCGATGCGAATAGCGTGGAGGCACGCGATCGCCCTGATAGTACCATAATTAGCTGGAACAGCTCCTACCCTCCCTCGCTGCGCCTCGCTCTCAGAAAGCCGGCAAACGAATCAGCCAAAGTCGCGCTTGACGCTATTGAAAAAGCCATCGTCGCGACTAAAGAAGACCGGGCCGCGATCGCCGACGAAGCCTCTCGCAGCACTCCAGTGAGTCCTACCAAGTTGTGGGTACCAATCAACATTTACACACTTGGTGGAACGCTCTTAGCCTACATGATCATCGCTCTGTTGGCCGGCATGACGGTCAAAGTATCTCGAAGAGCAGGACGATTGCGAAAATACCCTAAGCATGCAGGGCTGCGCACGATAACGAGCGATGCCCTCGACCAATTACGCTACCAGATGTCGTTCGGCGCGTCGGCTGAAGCATCTGGGACTGTGAGCGTATTAAGCGCCAAAATCGGGCAGGACCGTAAATTCGAGACTCGACCATTGTCCTTACCAGGGTTGTCGGCTAAATTTGCCGACTACCTTAAAAATGTCGGCGAGGTGTTTGGCGGGCGAGTTGTGATATGTCTTGATGAACTCGACAAGATTGCCGATCCAGACCAATTAGATGAGCTATTAAAGGGGATCAAAGGTGTGATGGGGAGCCAGAACACGCACTTCATCCTAACTGTCGCTGAAGATGCAGTCGCTCGTTACGGCGCTCGGAAACGGAGCACGCGCGACTTGATGGAGAGCTCATTCGACGACCTCGTGGTACTGGATCGAGTTCGTGTCGACTTAGCGCAAGCGATCGTGTCAACTAGCCTTGCGCTGCCGGAAGCATTGGGCACCCCTATCGTGGCAACGTTATGTTGGATATTTGGCGCCGGAGTTCCACGGGAAATGAAGCGATGCGCCAATCTCCTAACAGAGCGACTCGGCATCATTTCGGTCGATGCGTTTCATCTATGGCTCTATTTGTTTTGCGCGACTCTGGATGAAATGGAGCGGTGGGTTGTTCTCACTGGCGGCGATGATGAGGGCACGTTTCAGTTCTTAGCTCTGTTGCAAGCGACACGCGGAAATGCTCCGACCACCATCGATCGATCTGACGATTGGGTGCGCAGTGAAATTCGTCGATGGTCAGACGTATATCCCGAAGTGTTAGGCAACAAACTGGGCGGTGAAGCTACGCAGGTGCAATTGCGCTATGCTCGCGCTGCATTAGAGATATTGATCGACGCCAGCGCGCTTCTGGTTTGTCGGTCTGGCTTTGATGTGGGGGCTCTGAGTGCACTGCACGTCGCTTTTGAGACGGTGTCAACGAACTTGTCGTACGCAGGTCTTCAGTTCGCGCTGTTTAATAGTCGGCTTTCGGAGTTATAACAATTTCGAAAGGTATGATTAGAAGTCGCGAAGGATCTCGGAGGGCCGGACCTTCAGCGCCGAGGCGATCTGGAGAATGATCGTCAACGTCGGGACATTGTCGCCACGTTCGATGAAGCCGATGTAGGTCGCGCTCACTCCCGCGCGTTCGGCGAGTTGGTCTTGGGTGAGGCCTCGCTCCTCGCGTAGCGCTCGGACGATCGCGCCGAACTTTTCTGCCTCCGGCCGGCGATCTTTTCGGTGCGTCACTCTTGCATCTTAACCATGGTGAGCCTATATTGTCGCTTAACTATGGTGAAGCTAACAATTGTGAGGGCAACGATGGCGAAGACAAAATCGCGGGCGGCAAAGGAACCTTTCGCGGCAATCCCCGAGTATCGCTGGCCGAGCAGGCGTGGCGGCAACGGTGGGAAGCGCGAGTTCGTGGTCACGTCGATGTACCGCGAGAGCGGAACCTATCGGCGGCGGCAGACGGTCGTGCCGTTCATTCGCATGTCGGGGGTGTGGCTGCAGCAACTCGGGTTCGGTCGGGGAGATCGGATCGAGGTCACGGCCGAGCGCGAGCGACTCGTGCTGACCGTCGTTCGCGACGAGTGAATGCCGGTGCGCTTCGTCACATTGCGTCGTGACACTGCGCGAGTCTCCATCTGCATCCATCTGCGTAATCTGCGGATAAAGATTTATCGCATCAGGATGACAACGGCGGCGATGCCTGTTGGAGCGAACCGTGAAACTTGGAATTGAAGACTTTGAGTACTCGCACCTCTACGACAACGTCCGGCTGCAGGAGCTGGCGCTGGCGTTTGACCGGTATCTCTCCGCGAGCGATGCGGCGCTGTTTCAGCGGTTCGAGTCGTATCGGATCGGGATGCAGAGCGGGATCGCGTCCGGGGGATTGACCAAGCCGGAGGAGTCGGCGCTGCTCATCGCGGCGAGCCGTCCGCTGGGGGCGTTTCTGGAGCAGTTGTTTCAGACCGATGCGACGCCGATCGTGGCGCGGACGCAGCGGGATGCCGACGTAGCGCGGTTCAAGAAGGAAGTCGTCGCGAAGCGGGTGGCGAAGGTCACGGGCGTTTCGGATCACGATCGAACGGCAGCGGTCGAGGTTCTGATCCGCACCATTGCGCCGGGGCAGGAGCGCGATCCGGAGTATGCGATCGCCGTCACCGCGAACCGGCTGCTCGACTTCGAGCGAGAGTATCCGCGCGGCGCGAAGGCGGTCGTGCCGTCGCCACAGACGCGGGCCGCGCTCGCGCAATTGCGCGATGAGTTGCGGGCCTCAGGCGCATTTGACGATGCCATCGTCAAGCGGGAGTACGTCGAGTCGAATGAAGCCATCGCGCGCGAGGCGGCGACCGTCCATGCGTTGGGCGATCTGCTGGTCGACTGGCTGGCCGCGCAGTGGAAAGCGGGACGGTTCGAGGGATGGACGTCCTTCCGGCTGCCGAAGCCGCTGATCTTCGATCACCTCGTCGAGACCGAGCGCGTCGACGAAAACAGCGTCGTCGGTCCGCATGACGAATACCGCCGCCGCGATGGATTCAAGCTCACCGATCCGCGCATGACGCCGCGCGAAATCACCGACGAGGCGCACTACTGCATCTACTGCCACGAGCGGAAGAAGGATTCGTGCTCGACCGGCTTTGTCGAGAAGGATGAAAAATTCAAGGTCAATCCGCTCGGCGTACCGCTGACCGGATGTCCGCTCGACGAGCGCATCGGCGAGATGAACGCGCTGCGCAAGGACGGCGACTCCATCGCCGCGCTGGCGATGGTCATGATCGACAACCCGATGTGCCCCGGCACCGGCCACCGCATCTGCAACGACTGCATGAAGTCGTGCATCTTCCAGAAACAGGACCCGGTCAACATCCCGCAGATCGAGACCGGCGCGCTGACGGACGTGCTCTGGCTGCCGTGGGGCTTCGAGATTTACTCGCTGCTCACACGCTGGAATCCGCTCAACGTGCGCCGCCCGATGGCGCTCCCCTACAACGGCAAGAACGTCCTCGTCGTCGGACTCGGGCCGGCCGGCTACACGCTGGCGCACTACCTCGCAAATGAGGGATTCGGCGTCGTGGCCATCGACGCGCTGAAGATCGAGCCGATCGATGCGAAGTGGCTGCGCGAGCCGATCCGCGACGCGCGTAAGGTTCTGTGGGAAGAGCTCGACGAGCGCATCCTGGCAGGCTTCGGCGGCGTTTCGGAGTACGGCATCACCGTGCGCTGGGACAAGAACTTTCTGAAGGTGATCCGCATCGCGCTGGAGCGGAAGAACAACATCCGCGTCTACGGCGGCGTGCGTTTCGGCGGCACGCTGACGATCGAGGATGCCTTCGACACCCTCGGCATCGATCACATCGCCATTGCCGCAGGCGCCGGCACGCCGACGATCGTGCGGATGAAGAACAACCTCATTCGCGGCATCCGCAAGGCCAGCGATTTCCTGATGGCGCTGCAGTTGACCGGCGCCGGCAAAAAGTCGGCGATGGCGAACCTGCAGGTGCGCCTCCCGGCGGTCGTCATCGGCGGCGGACTGACCGCGATCGATACGGCCACGGAGCTGTTCGCGTATTACCCGCTCCAGGTCGAAAAGATCCTCGACCGGTACGAAACGCTCTGCGACGAATTCGGTGAATCCGTCGTTCGCGGCGGCTATGACGGCGAGGAACTTCTGATCCTCGACGAATTCCTGAAGCACGGTCGCGCGGTGCGCGCGGAGCGGGAGCGCGGGGCCGCGGAGGGAGACAAGCCGAACTTCATCCCGCTCGTCCGCGCGTGGGGCGGCGTGACGATCGCGTACCGGAAGTCGATCACCGACGCGCCCGCGTACCGGCTCAATCACGAAGAGGTGATCAAGGCGTTCGAGGAAGGGATCGCGTACGCGGAGAGCCTCTCGCCGATCGAAGCGGTGGCCGATGAATTCGGGCACGTGAAGTCGCTGCTCTTCGAGAAGCAGATCGTCGAGGACGGGCGCTGGAAGGATTCGGGAACGATCATCGAGCTGCCGGCGCGCAGCGTGATGGTGGCGGCGGGGACGAGCCCGAACGTGATCTACGAGAAAGAGCATCCCGGCACGTTCAAGCTGGACAAGTACGGACAGTTTTTTCAGAGCTTCGCGACGTCCGACAGTGAATTGATCGAGGTCGACGGCAACACGGAGACCGGTTTTTTCACCTCGTATCAGCGCGGCACGAAGCGGATCACGTTCTACGGCGACAACCATCCGCGCTATGCCGGGAACGTGGTCAAGGCGATGGCGTCGGCGAAGGATGGCTATCCGTTCGTGACGAAACTCTTCGCGCGCGAGCTGATGTCGCTCGATCGCTCGCCGGAAGCGCAGTCGATCCGCGAATCGCAATGGAACGATCTTCTTCGCACGCTCGATGACGGACTGCTGCCGGTCGTCCATCAGGTCAATCGCCTCACGCCGACGATCGTCGAAGTCGTGATCCGCGCGCCGTTCGCATCGCGGCACTTCGAGCCGGGCCAATTTTTCCGGCTACAGAATTTCGAAGCAAATGCGCCGGTGGTCGACGGAACGAGTCTGACGATGGAAGGGATCGCGCTCACCGGCGCGTGGACCGATCCGGAGCGCGGCCTCTTGTCGCTCATCGTCCTCGAGCTCGGCGGCTCGTCGCGCCTCTGCGCGCAGCTGAAAATCGGCGAGCCGGTCGTGGTCATGGGCCCCACCGGCGCGCCGACCGAAATCCCGCGCAACGAGACCGTTCTCCTCGCCGGCGGCGGCCTCGGCAACGCCGTCCTGTTTTCGATCGCGCGCGCATTCAAAGAGAACGGCTGCAAGGTCGTCTACTTCGCCGGCTACAAGAAGAAGGACGACGTTTTCAAACGCGACGAGATCGAAGCCGGCACCGATCAGGTGATCTGGTCGGTCGACGCCGGCGATCCGATCGCGCCGCGCCGCCCGCAGGACCGCGGCTTCACCGGCAACATCGTGCAGTCGATGCTGAACTACGCGCAGAACGCGCCGGAAACCGATCTTCGCAACGTCAACCGCCTCATCGCCATCGGCTCGGACGGCATGATGCGCGCCGTGAAAGACGCGCGGCACGGCGTCCTCGCGCCGTTCCTGAACACGGACCACGTCGGCATCGGCTCGATCAACTCGCCGATGCAATGCATGATGAAACAGGTCTGCGCACAATGCCTCCAGCGCCACGTCGATCCGATCACCGGCAAGGAGACGTTCGTCTTCTCCTGCTTCAACCAGGACCAGCCGCTCGACAGCGTCGACTTTACGAACCTGCGCGCGCGACTGCGGCAAAACACGGTAGTGGAGAAGATGACGAATCTGTGGTTGACGCGGCTGCTGGCCAAAGCCAACGCGCCGGTGGCCGAGGTACCATTGGGGACGTCATGAAACGAAACACGAGCCGTATTGAAGACACGTTCGATCTCTCTCCAGAGGAAGAGGCGGATCTAGACGCCGCGATTGCCGAGGCGGATGCAGGCTTGTTGATTCCCCTCGAGGAAGTCCTCCGGCGGATGCGCGAGAACGACGCAGGGACACCATGAGCCAACATCCAGTAGAAACCGAGAAAGAGGTAGAGCTGAGCGCCGAAGAACTGGCAATGCTCGATGCCCGCATGGAGGAGGCGGCACGCGGAGAAGGAACTGACGCTTTCGAGTTCCTCAAGCAACTTCGCGACGGAACGTGGCGCGAAGATTCGTAATCATCATCTCGAGCGCCAAGCGCGAGATCGCCGCGGCAAGGCGGTGGTGGCGGAAGAATCGCGACAAAGCTCCGCGCGCATTTGACGAGGATCTCGATCGGGCAATAACCCTGATTCTCGATCACGCCGAGATCGGAGCCAAGATCGGAGGAACGCGGCGTCCGGGCGCTCGCCGGCTTTATCTGGAGCGGCTTCGCTACTACCTCTATTACGAAGAAACCGAGGGAGCAATTTTCATCCTCGCGCTGACCCACACCGCGCGCCAACGTCTCCCGCGGCTGTGAAACAATCGGCGGCGATGTTCGATCTCCCGGCCGACACGAACGAAGTCATCGTGCGTCTTTTCGCGGCGGCGGCGATCGGCGCTTGTATCGGGCTTGATCGCGAAGTGCGGCGGAAGCCGGCGGGGATGCGGACGCATGCGCTGGTGGCGCTTGGGTCGGCGCTGGTGACGCTCGTCGTCGTGCGGTTCGATCCGGCGGCGCTCCATGTCGACGCGATCAGCCGCGCCATTCAGGGGATCATCGCCGGCGTTGGATTCCTCGGCGGCGGCGCGATTCTGAAGGCGGAGCATGAGATGGTGAGCGGGCTCACGACGGCCGCTTCGATCTGGCTGGTGGCGTCGCTCGGGATTGCGTGCGGCGTCGGGCAATGGGTGGCGGCGCTGATCGCGTTGGCGTTCGCGCTGATCATCCTGATCGTCGGCGGACCGGTCGAAGGACTCGTGCATCGCGTGGCGAGCCGGCGGAAGATGCCGCCGGACGTGCCGAACCAGTAGCCGGCGGCCTCCCGGATTATCAGCTGGGGGTCCTTCGACCGTCCTTCGTCCCCTCCGGGGACTTCGGCGGCTCAGGATGACAGGATCGCTGCCGCGCACTCTTCCGGATTTGAGAAGTGACACGCGTGTGCACCTGGAAGCAGCGCGAGATTGCCGATCGCGTTGCGATCGACCAGCGGGTCGCGCTGGCCGGCGAGCATGATCGCGTCGGGCGGCTCGTGGCGAAGATCGGCGGTGTAGCGGCGATAGGTTGCGAACCAGCGGCGCGGGCCGCATCGCAGGTAGGCGCGCAGGATTGATGCGAAGAGCGCGGGCGGCTCGCGCAAACCATCGATGATGAGCGACCCGAGAAGGCGTGCAGGATTGCGCGGCGACCAGAGCGGGCCGATGCAGATCATGCGTTTGACGACGTCGGGCCGCAGGCGCGCGAGATGCGCGACTGCATTGCAGCCGAGGGAGTGACCGATCCACGTTGCGTTGCGGATGGAGAGCGCGTCCGCCCACTCCGCGAGAATCCGCGCGTGCTCCTCGGCGCCAACGGACGGGCCATCGATGCTCTCGCCGAATCCGGGGAGATCGGGCGCGATCGGATTCGCACCGCGCGCGTGGAGCGCTCGCGCGAAGCGGCCAAAGTACGCGCTGGACATGCCGAGGCCGTGAATGAGGACGATGTCGCGGCGTCGTCCGGCGGCACGATGCGCGATCCCGTTGGTCCAGCCTGCAACGCCCCACGAAAATGCCGGCTTCGCTGCGTTATCGACATCGTCGACCTCGGCCAGAAACGACAGCAGCGTCTCGTTGAACGCGCGCGGGTTCTCCCACATCGGCACATGGCCCGCGCGCGGGATCACGCGCAGCTTCGCCTGCGGCATCTCTTCGAGCATTTGCTTCGCGTAGGTCAGCGGAACGAGAGGGTCGTGTTCGCCCCAGACGAGCAGGACCGGCATCGTCAGCTTGCGCATGAGAGGACGCGCGTCATCGCGTAGCAGACGCGCGAAGGCGACGGCGAGCGCCGTCGGACCGGCGCGAAAGAGGTCGCGCGCGAGCACGAGCAGGAACGATCGCCAGCCGTGCGGCATGGCGATGTTCTCGATGTGCGCGCCGGGCGCGATCTCGAACGGGATGCCGGTCGAATCGATCAGCACGAGCGAGCGGACGAGATCCGGACGGGTCGCAGCGATGTGAATCGCAATCTGTCCGCCGAGGGAGTTGCCGGCAAGATGGACCGGACCGTTAGAGAACGTCTCGATCCAGCGAATCAGCAGCGCCGCGATGTCGTCGAACTTCAGCGGGAGCTTGCTGCGGCGGAGAAAAAAGCGATTGCGTCCGAAGCCGACCAGATCGACGGCGGAGACGAGATAGCGCTCGGCGAGAACGTCAATGTTGTGCCGCCACCAGTCGGACGAGCCGCCGAGGCCGTGCAGAAGCACGAGCGGCGTGCCGCTGCCGGCGCGCGTTTCCCAGAACGTGAACGGCGGGAGGTCGACGCGGCGGTGGATGGTCACGGCGGCAGGTTACCGCCGCATCCTTCCCTCTTCGACCATCAGACAGCGGTCCTGGACCACTTTAATGCCGGCTTCCGCCAGCTTCTGCGCGGCCTCGTCGTTGCGGATGCCGAGCTGGAACCAGACGCTCTTCGGCTTCGCGGCGATGATGTCGTCGACGTGCGGCGGGATGTCGCTGGGACGGCGGAAGACGTTGACCATATCGATCGGGCGACCTATATCTACAAGCTTGCGCACGACCGGTTTGCCGAGGATCTCGGTGACCTCGGGGTAATAAACGGGAACAGGGATGACGTCGTAGCCGGCCTCGGCCATGTGCGCGGGAACGTAGTAGCCGGCCTGATCGGCGTGCGACTCAGGCTTGATGCCGAGGACGGCGATGGTTTTCGTGTCGCGGAGGAGCGCCGCGATTCCGGCAGCATCATTAATGAGGTTTGTTTTCCAGTCAGTCATGGCGGCGCAGAGTAGCAAAAAGTAAGCTACCGTATCGTCATCCACCGAGATCGCTACACGGAATAACTAATTTGGCCCGGCGTTGTCTCTTCGCGATTACCCCAACTCCAACCAAATCGAAAAGTGAGGTTTACGACCGGATGAAACGCGCAGCTTTCGTCGCCCTGTTGTTCATCGTTCCTTTCACCGCGTTCGCTGCCTCGTCGCCGACGCAGGCAGTCATCGTCATGACGAAGGCGGGCACGCATGTCGCCGCCAAGTCGTCGCTTTCGTCTCTCTTCGATCCGAACATCTCCGCCGACGAGCGCGACCTGCGCGAGTTGCCGGTGATCAACGGCTTCGCCGCGAACCTGACTGACGCGGAGATCGCCGCGCTGAAAGCGTCCGGCACGGTCACCTCGATCGAGCCCGATCGCCCGGTTCACGCGCTCGCCGACTCTGTGCAGGCCGGCAAGCAGACGACGCCCTACGGCGTGACCGATATCAACGCGCCGGCGGTCTGGCCTGTCACGCGCGGCAAGTCGCTCAGCAGCGGTCCTGCCATTCACGTGGCGACGATCGACACCGGCATCAACTACAACAGCTCGGAGCTGGCGGCCGTCTACAAAGGCGGCTACAACTTCGTGGGACGCACCGGCGATCCGCTCGATGACAACGGGCACGGCACGCACGTGGCGGGCACGATCGCCGCGGCGAATGACGGCGCGGGCGTCGTGGGCATCGCATCGGACGTCGACCTCTACTCGCTGAAAGTGCTCGACACCTGCGGCAGCGGCCGGACGAGCGACATCATCGCCGCCGTGCAGTGGGTCGTCGACAAGAAACACGAGATCGGCGGCAACTGGATCATCAATATGTCGCTCGGCTCCGATGAGCCGTCGGCCAGCGAACAGAACGCAATGGATACGGCGGATGCCGCGGGCGTGCTCATCTTCGCGGCGTCGGGCAATTCGTACGCCGGCACCGACGGTCTCGCCTATCCGGCTGACTATTCGTCGGTCGTGTCGGTCGGTGCGGTCGATTCGACGAACCTCGTCACTACGTTCTCCCAGCGCGGCGCCGATCTGAAACTCGTGGCGCCGGGACTCGACGTGCTGTCAACGTTCGTGTCGCCGATGGTGAGCGCCAGCGACGGACGCAAAATCGCCGCGACTCGCGCTGATTACGCGGACGGCAGCGATCCCAACAACCTCAAGCCGCTGACGTTTTCCGCATGTCCGCCGAACACGACCGGCATCACCAGCACGTTCGTTTCGTGCGGTCTCGGCAATCCGGCCGACTTCCCGGCGTCGGTGAAGGGAAAGATCGCACTGGTGCAGCGCGGAACGCTGACGTTCATCGACAAAGCATCGAATGCCGCGAAAGCGGGCGCGATCGGAATCATCGTTTACAACAATACGGACGGAGCCGTGAATGCGGCGTTGGCCACCAGCGCAAAGTCCGCGGCCACCATTCCGGCCACGGCGCCGTTCCTCGGCATCAGCCAGGCTGACGGCCAGGCGCTTCTTGCCACGCCCAATGCGACGATTACGATGACCAGCGGCTTCGAATCGTTCGAGCTTCTCGCCGGTACGTCGATGGCCTGCCCGCACGCGGTCGGCGCTGCGGCGCTGGTCTGGGCTGCCTCGCCGAACTCCACGAACCACAATGTCGCCACGGCTCTCGAGCAGACGGCGAAGGACCTCGGCGCTTCCGGTAAGGACACGGTTTACGGCTACGGCCTCGTCAACGCGTACGACGCCGCCAAGCAGCTCAACCCGGCGGCGTTCGGCTCGGGTGGCTCGCCGAGTGACAATGGTCCTGTCCACGGCCGCATCCCGGGACGGCGCGGCCACTAAACTCTCAACCATCGATCGCATTCGAACGCGGCGCCTCCGGGCGCCGCGTTTTTTATTGGTAGACTTCCCCACCCATTCCAACGAGGACGATGATCCGATGAAACGCACAGTTCTTGCCGCACTTCTGTTCGCCGTTCCGTTCGCCGCACTCGGCGCTTCCGCGCAGCGTCAGGCAGTTCTTGTGATGACCAGGCCTGCGGCGCACATGGCCATCAAAGCGCTCGCCGCGACGTTCGATCCGGCGGCTGCCGACGAGCGCGACGTGCGCGAATTCACCGCCATTCACGGCTTCGCGGCGAACTTGACGCCGGAGGAGATCGCGTCGCTGAAGGCATCGGGCAACGTCATCTCCGTCGAGCCCGACTTCGAACGCCACGCGCTCTTCGACACCGTCAGTGCAGGCACGCAGACAATCCCGTACGGTCTCAACGCCGTGAGCGCGCCGGCGCTCTGGCCGATCACGCGCGGCAAGTCGCTCAATGGTGGTCCCGCCATTCACGTGGCCATCATCGATACGGGCATCGACTACAAGAACCCGGAGCTCGCTGCTGTTTTCAAGGAAGGCTACAACTTCGTGGCGCGCACGTCCGATCCACTCGACGACGCCGGTCACGGCTCGCACGTTGCTGGAACGATTGCTGCCGCGAACGATGGAAGCGGCGTCGTCGGCATCGCATCGGACATCGACATCTACTCGCTCAAGGTGCTCAACGGCTGCGGAAGCGGCCGGACGAGCGACATCATCTCCGCCGTCGACTGGGTGGTTCAGAAGAAGGCCGCCATCGGTGGCAACTGGATCATCAATCTCTCCCTCGGCGCCAGCGAAGCGTCAACGGCCGAGGAGTCCGCATTTCAGGCAGCGGCGGCAGCAAGCATCCTCGTGTTCGCTGCTTCCGGTAACGGCGGCGTGGACGCCGGCGGACTTTCCTATCCCGCCGGATACTCATCGGTCGAGTCGGTCGGGGCGGTCGACAATACGAATACGATCGCAGATTTTTCCCAGCGCGGGACGGGGCTGAAGCTCGTCGCGCCGGGCGTCAACGTCCTCTCGACCGTCGTCACCGGCCTTCTCTCCACCGATGACGGCCGCAAGATCGGCGCGAACTTTGCCGACGGCACGCTTGCCAACGGAAACTCGACCTGCCTCTCGCGCGGTCCGGCGACTGCGAAATTCGTCGACTGCGGCCTGGGCAATCCATCGGACATTCCGTCGACCGTCAGCGGAAAGATCGCATTGATCGAGCGTGGCGGTACCGATTCAGCGGGCAACAACCTTACCTTCCTGGCAAAAACAAGAAATGCGAAAGCGAAGGGCGCGGTCGGAGTCATCGTCTACAGCGACTCGCGCCCGGCAGGCACGCCCGGTCTTTCTGGTCTCACCTCGACGGATCTCATCGGGATGCCGCCGATGGCGCTGATCGAGCGCCTTGACGGTCTCGCGTTGCTGTCCACGCCGAACGCCACGTTGACGATGCGCTTCGACCAACAAGGTTCGGTGGAAGCGTTCGCGCTGTACGACGGAACGTCGATGGCCTGCCCGCACGCGGTCGGATCGGCTGCGCTGGTCTGGGCGATTTCACCGACCAGTTCCGCCGCGCAGGTGGCGAAAGCGATGGAACAGACGGCGACCGATCTCGGTCCCATCGGATACGACACCACGTACGGAAATGGGCTGGTGAATGCGTATGCCGCGGCTAGGTTCCTCAACCCTGCGCCGTTCGCGGTGCACGGGCGGCTCCCGGGACGGCGCGGGCACTGACATGAAACGGCTCCTCATCCTCTCCCTTCTCATCGCTCCGGCGCTCTTCGCCGCGGAGACGCATCGATACATCGTGGCCACCACGAAGCCGGCGCGCGTTTCGCGGCTGCACGTTCTCAGCACGCCCGCGGAAGCAGCCGAGCGGCACGTGCGCGCGTTTGAATCGATCGACGGATTCGCCGTCGATCTCACCGATACCGAAGCGGAGGAGATGAGGAAGTCGGCCGGCGTTCGTTACGTCAGCCGGACGATCGAGGTTCATGCGATCGGCGACGTTCAGCCGGCGAAATTCGCGCCGCGGACGCAAGGATCGCCGATGGCAAAGGCGCAAACGATCCCGCCGGGCATCGACGCCGTGCATGCGCGCGACGTCTGGCGGCTCACGCGCGGCGGCAACGTCAACATCGCCATCTTCGACACCGGCGTCGACGTCAATCACGCCGATCTGGCCGCGAACGTCGTCGGCGGCTACAACACGCTGACGAAAAAGGCGGAGCGCGCCGACTACAACGACGACAACCACCACGGCACGCACGTGGCCGGAATCATCGGCGCGATCGACAACACGCTCGGCGTCGCCGGCGTGGCGCCCGGCGCGCGCATCTACGCGATCAAAGTCCTCGACGCGTTCGGAGCGGGCACGGACGAAACGATGATCGCCGCCGCCGACTGGGTGCTGGCGATGAAAGCGGCAGGCGGCGGCAACTGGATCGTCAGCATGTCCGTCGGCTCGCTTTACATCACCGATCCCGAGACCGAGGCCTTTCAGCGGCTGAATGACGCCGGCGTTTTGTGTATTGCCGCGGCGGGGAACGATTCCTCCAATCAGCTTCTCTATCCGGCCGCGCTGCCGAACGTCGTCTCCGTCGGCGCGATCGATGCGGGCAACGTGATCGCCGATTTCTCAAACTACGGACCGACGCTCAACGTCGTCGCGCCGGGCGTTTCCGTTCTCTCCACGCTGCCGACCGGATACCTGCAGCGCGCCTCGACCACGCTCGCCGACGGAACGTTGATGGCCGCGCAGGTGGTCACCGGCGCCGCGTTCAACGACGTCACCGCCGAATGGGTCTACTGCTCGTACGGCGGCGTGGGCGATTTCCCTGCCGAGGTGCTGGGAAAGATCGCCGTCGTCGTGCGCGGCATGGACCTCACGTTCTCCGAGAAAGTGCGCAACGCAAAAGACGCCGGAGCGATCGGCGTCGCCATCGTCAACAACAACGACGCAAAGTCCGACGTCGGCTGGACGCTCATCCGCAGCGGCTGCGATCCGCAAGGCTGCCGCCTCGATCCGGACGATCTCGCGTATTCGTGGCCGGTGGTCGTGGCCATGTCCAACGCGGATGGTGCGAAGCTGATCGCCGCCGCACAAAAGCAACCGATCACGATTTCGGCGTATCGCGACGACTACGGCTTTCTCAGCGGAACGTCGATGGCCGCGCCGCATGTGACCGGCGTCGCCGCGCTGGCGTGGTCGCTCGCGCCGACAGCAACCGCGAAGCAGGTCGCCGCTGCCCTTCGCGCCTCCGCAATTGACCTCGGGCCGCCCGGCATCGACGACACCTACGGCTTCGGCCTGGTCAACGCCCGCGCCGCCGCGCAGTGGCTCGCCCCCGCCGCATTCGGTCTGCCGCCGCGCCCCGACGAGCGGCATCGCGGCGTGCGTCCGTGAGCTGATTTTTCACTCTTCACCCTTCACTCTTCACCCTTCTATTAGAATGCGCCCGCCGCGCGGAGCTTCGCGCGCAATCACGCTTGATGGAGAACGACGCCAATGCGCATCGGAGTACCGGCCGAGATCAAGAACAATGAATACCGCGTGGGGATGACGCCCTCGGGCGCGCAGGACCTCGCCACGGATGGCCACAAGGTTTTCATCCAGGCCGGCGCCGGAAACGGCAGCGGCTTCGGTGATGACGAGTACATCGCCGCCGGCGCGACGATTCTCTCCACCGCCGATGCCGTCTACGACCAGGCCGAGATGATCGTCAAGGTCAAGGAGCCGATCGACGCGGACCTCGCGCGGCTGAAAGACGGCCAGCTTCTCTTCACCTATCTCCATCTCGCGCCGGTGCCCGATCTCACCGCCGCGCTGCTGGAGAAAAAAATCACCGGCATCGCGTACGAAACGATCACCGACGAGCGCAAACGGACGCTTCCCCTGCTCACGCCGATGTCCGAGGTTGCGGGACGGATGTCGGTGCACGTCGGCGCGTACTACCTTCACAAGCCGAACAACGGCCGCGGCGTGCTCCTCGGCGGCGTGCCGGGAACGCTGCCCAGCGACGTCGTCATCATCGGCGGCGGCGTCGTCGGAACCAATGCCGCGAAGATGGCGGTCGGCCTCGGCGCGCGCGTGACGATCCTCGACAACAATCTCGATCGCCTTCGCCAGCTCGACGACATTTTCCGCGGGACGGTGCAGACTCTGGCGTCCAATCGCGCGCATCTGGCCGATGCGTGCAAACGCGCCGACCTGCTCATCGGCGGCGTGCTGATTCCCGGCGCCTCGGCGCCGAAGCTCGTGACGCGCGAAATGGTCAGCAGCATGAAGAAGGGATCGGTCATCGTGGATGTGGCCATCGATCAGGGCGGCTGCGTGGAGACGGCGCACGCGACGACGCATTCCGATCCGGTCTACGAGGTCGACGGCGTCATTCACTACTGCGTGGCGAACATGCCCGGCGCAGTGCCGCGGACGTCGACGATCGCGCTGACGAACGCCACGCTCCCATACACGCGCAAGCTGGCGTCGCAAGGATTTAAGAAAGCCATCAGCGATCCCGGACTAGCCGAGGGCGTCAATGTTTATGACGGGAAAATTACCTATAAAGCTGTGGCCGATTCACAAGGAAGAGACTACACAGCCCTCGATAAGTTGCTGTAGTCTGCGGGCGTGAATACACGCCGATTTCTTTTCCTTTCACTGACGATTCTTGGCATCGCGCCGGCCGCGTTCGCGATCGCCGTGAGTGCCGACCTGTCCGTTTTGAAATCAGGACCGACGACCGTCACGCCCAGCGGCAACGTTTCCTATGACCTGACCGTCACGAACAACGGCCCGAGCACCGCCACGTCGGTGCAGCTGACCGACCCGTTGCCGCCGGGCGTGACGTTCGTATCGTTGAATCAAACCGGTGGCACGGCATTCAGTTGCTCCAACCCCGGCGTTGGAAACAACGGCACGATCACCTGCACCCTCGCGTCGATGGCGGCCGGCTCCGCGACGTTTACGCTCGTCGGAAGCATCCCGAGCAATGCGGCCGAGGGCAGCACGGTCGACAACACCGCCACGGTTACGGCCACCACGACCGATCCCGATTCGTCGAACAATTCCGCGACCAGCAGTGCCACTGTCATTGCGACGGCGGACATCGGAGTGACGAAGTCCGGACCGACGACGGCCGCCGCGGACACCGACGTCTCGTTCGACGTAACCGTGATCAACGACGGGCCGGACGATGCGGCGGGCGTCACGCTGAACGACACGCTGCCGGCGGGCATGACCTTCGTCTCCCGTAATCAGAACAGCGGTCCGGCATTCAGCTGCACCGATCCAGGCGTCGGAAACAACGGAACGATCAACTGCACCATCACGCTCATGCCGGCGGGGTCGAGCGCGAACTTCACCTTCGTCGCGCACATCGCGCCCGCCACACCGCCGGGCACGACGTTCACCAATGTCGCGCAGGTCTCGTCACAGACGCCCGATCCGAACGATGAGAACAACAGCTCGGCGACGGGGGTAACCGTTCCCGAGCCGCAGGCGGATCTCGTCGTTCAGAAGAGCGGGCCCGTGTCCGCGCAGGCTAATACCGATGTTGCGTATTCGATCACGCTGCTCAACAACGGGCCCGATGCGGCCGACAGCGTCTCGCTCACCGATACGTTGCCGGGCACGATGACGTTCGTTTCGATCCAGCAGAACAGCGGCCCCGCGTTCAGCTGCAGCGGCACGACTACGGTGACGTGTTCGATCCTCAGCTTCGCCGCCGGCGCGAGCGCAACATTCACGCTGACCGGTCACATCCCGTCGGGCACGGCGTCCGGTACTGAGTTCACCAACATCGCCAACGTCAGTTCGACCACCACCGATCCGAACACGAACAACAACCAATCCGCGACGGCGTTGACGGTAGAGAGCAGCGATCTCGGCATCCTCAAGACAGGACCGGGCAGCGCGAACGCCGGCGGCACGATCGCCTGGACGATCACGGTGACCAACAACGGCCCGGATTCTGAGCAGAGCGCCGTTCTCATCGACAACCTGCCGGCCGGCACTACCTTCAACTCGCTCGTACAGAACACGGGACCGGTCGCCTCCTGCACCAACCCGGGGGCTGGCAATTCCGGAACAGTGAGCTGCTCGTTCCCGGTCCTGGGGAATGGCGCGTCGGCGCAGTTCACGCTCACCGCGAACGTGCTCCCGGCCGCGTCCGGCACGATCAACAACACCGCCACGATCAGCGGACAAAACGCCGATTCCAATCCGAACAACAACAGCTCTACGTGGCCCGCCACGATCACAACGTCCGCCGACCTCACCGTCAACAAGAGCGGTCCGGCTTCGGCCAACGCGGGAACGGACATCACCTACACGATCACCCTGACGAACGCCGGGCCGTCGAATGCGGCGAACGTCACGCTTACCGATGCCACTCCGGCGAATACGACGTTCGTCTCCGAGTCGCAGACGAATGGGCAGACCTTCTCGTGCACCAACCCGGCAGTCGGCGGCACCGGAACGGTCAGCTGTTCGATCGGCTCGTTCGGCGTCGGAACGGCGACGTTCTCGATTACGGTGCACATCAGCCCGGGCGCCAGCGGAACGATCGCAAACACCGCCAACGCCGCCAGCTCGACGAGCGATCCGAATTCGGGCAACAACAGTTTCACGGTCAATACCACGGTCACCAACAGCGCCGACGTTTCCATCGTCAAGACCGCGCCTTCCGGTGCAACCGCGGGAACGCAGATCACTTACAACATCACCGTGAAGAACAACGGACCGTCGGACGCGACCAGCGTCACGATGGCGGACACGCTCCCGCCGAACACGACGTTCGTCTCCGAGTCGCAGCCGACCGGACCGGCGTTCATCTGCAACAATCCCGCGCCTGGCGGAACCGGTACGGTCTCCTGCTCCATCGCCGCGCTGACGCTCGGGACGACTGCCACCTTTACGATCACCGTTCAGATTTCGCCCGCCGCACCAGTCGGACCGAGCAGCAACACGGCCACGGTCTCCTCCGCGTCCGATCCGAACGCGGGTAACAACAGCTCGACCGCGGTGACCGCGGTCGGCGCCGCGCTGGCCGATCTCTCGATCACCAAGACGCCGTCAGCCGGTCCGTATGGAACGGGGTTGCCGGTGACCTGGACGATCGTCGTCACCAACACCGGTCCCAACGCAGCGGCGTCTGTGACCGTGACCGACGTCCTGCCGGCCGGAACGACGTATCAGTCCTCGACACCATCGGGGGCGTGCAGCGGCACGACGACGATTACCTGTAACGCCGGCACGCTCGCCAACGGCGGCACGGCAACCTTCACTATCACCGCGGCGTTGCCGGCGACTCCGGGCCCGATCTCGAACACGGCCACCGTCAGCGCGTCCGCTCTCAATCCCGATCCGAACCTCGGGAACAACACGGCCACATCGACGATTACGATCATTCCAGCGTCGAACATCCCGATGATTTCGCCGATGTCGCTCCTGCTTCTCTGCGTCGCGCTCGCCTTCGCCGGCGCGTTCGTGCAGAAAACGTAGCGTCGAACTACATCCCGCAGCTTTCAAAACGGCGCCACCGCAACCGGTGGCGCCGTTCATCCATCGCGACGTTCTCCAACGAACGCCACAGCTTTGTAACCAACCACACCTCAGCAACTTGGTGGAATCGATCGTACGAACTTGCACGTAATGCGCACGCAGCCGCTCATCACCCTTTCCGCTCTCCTTCTGGCTGCGTCCTGCGCCAGCATTCACGACCTCGGCAACATCGCCGATCCGACTGTGCACGGCGCCGGACTTCCCGCGACGCCCGCCGCGACCTGGACGCCGCCGGCGAACGCGATTCCGCCAAAGGTTCCGCCGCCGAGCGATCTCGTTCTTCCGCCCACCGGTGCTCCGCTCGAGCTCGCGCAGATCGTCGATCTGGCTCTGTCGAACAATCCGCTCACGCGCACGACCTGGCTCGAAGCGCGGATCTCCGAGGCGAATCTCGGCAGCGTCCGCTCTGCATACTTGCCGACGGTCGATCTCGACGCATCGCTCACACGATCGAAAACGAGCCTCGGCACCGCCACCACGCTCGCCGGTCCGACGCTGTCGCTCGACTATCTTCTCTTCGACTTCGGCGGACGGAATGCGTCGGCCGAGGCCGCGAGGCAGACGCTGATTGCGGCCGATTACACGCACAACCAGGCGGTGCAGGACGTCATCCTCGACGTCGAGCAGGCGTACTACGGCTACCTCGACGCGAAAGCGCTGCTGACCGCGCAGGAAGCGACGATCAAGGAACGTCAGACCAGTCTCGATTCCGCCGACGCGCGGCATCGCGCGGGCGTGGCCACGATCGCCGACGTGCTCCAGGCGCGAACCGCGCTGTCGCAGGCGCGGCTGACGTACGAAACGATCGAAGGCAACCTTCGCCGGCTGCAGGGAACGATCGCCACGCTGATGGGCTTGCCCGCGTCGACGCCGTTTGCGGTCGGCGATCTGCCCGCCGACGTTCCGGCGCAACAGGTCAACGATGCGGTCGAATCGCTGATCGCGCGCGCCGTCGCCGATCGTCCCGACCTCGCTGCCGCGCGCGCCGACGTCGAGCGCGCACGGCAGCGCGTGCAGGTTGCGCGCGCGCAGGGGCTGCCGTCGATCGGCGTCGGAGCGAGCGCCGGTCCCGTCTTCACCAACGGCCTTAATCAGCATTCGACGCCGTACTCGGCCGGCATCTCGCTGCGCGTGCCGCTCTTCACCGGATTCCGCAACACGTACGACGTCCGCGCCGCGCAGATCGAGACCGAGCTCGCCGGGGAAAACGCGCGGAACGTAGAACAGCAGGTCGGCCTCCAGGTCTGGACGAGCTACTACGCGTTGCAGACGGCGATGCAGCGGCTGACCACGAGCCGCGATCTGCTGCGCGACGCCACCGAGTCGGTGGACGTGGCCATGGGCCGCTACCGCGCCGGAATCGGCAACATCCTCGACCTCCTCACGGCCGAGTCCGCGCTGGAAAATGCGCGCGCCGAGGAAGTTCAGGCACGCACCGACTGGTTCCTTTCTGTTGCACAACTCTCGCACGACACCGGCACGCTCACGCGCGCCACGGCATCTCAAGGAAAGTAATTACGATGATTCGAATGAAGTCGATCGGCGTTCGCGCCGCCGCGGGCGCTGCAATCGTGGCCACTCTTTTCGGCTGCGCCGAGAAAAAAGAAAAAGTACGCGACGAGCGCGTTCCCGTCACGGTCGCGATGGCCGAGCAGAAAGACGTGCCGGTGCAGGTGCGCGTCATCGGCAGCGTGCAGCCGATCTCCACCGTCGCCGTGCGCGCGCTCGTTGCCGGCCAGTTGCTGCGCGTCGGATTTCACGAAGGCGACGACGTCCGCAAAGGTCAATTGCTCTTCACCATCGATCAGCGTCCGTACCAGGCCGCGCTGGCGCAGGCGCAGGCGAACCTCGCGCGCGACGAAGCGCAACTGCGGAATGCGGAATCCGAGGCCAAACGGTATGCGGAGCTGGTGAAAAAGGATTACGTCACCCGCGAGGAGTATGAGAAATTCGCGTCCGGCGCCGAAGCCGCGCGCGCCATCGCCGCCGCCGATCGCGCCGCCGTTCAGAATGCGAATCTCCAGCTCTCCTACTGCGAGATCCGCTCGCCGATGGATGGCCGCACCGGCAGCCTCCAGGTGCAGGCCGGCAATCTCGTCAAAGCGAACGACACGACGCCGCTCGTCACCATCAATCAGATCACTCCGGTCTACGTCACCTTCGCCGTTCCGGAATCCCAGCTCGCCGAGGTCCGCGCCCGCGGCCTCGGCAACGTGCCGGTGTCCGCGTCGCCGCAGCAGGGCGGCGCAGGCGTGCAGGGCGGAAAGCTGACGTTCGTCGACAACGCGGTCGATCCGCAGACCGGGACCATCACGTTGAAAGCAACCTTCCCGAACGAACGGCGCTCTCTCTGGCCCGGCGAATTCGTCGACGTGGCGATGACGCTTTCCAACCGCGCCAACGCCACGGTCGTCCCGCTCCAGGCCGTGCAGAACGGCCAGCGCGGGCAGTACGTTTATGTCGTGACCAGCGGCGACGGCGTGCAGATGCGTCCCGTCACCGTCGTGCAGCAGATCGATAATCAAGCCGTCATCGGAAAAGGCGTCAACCCCGGAGACACCGTCGTCACCGACGGTCAGATCCGCCTGACGCCGAAGAGCAAAGTGGAAGTGAAGAAGTCGCTGTGAATCTGGTTGCCGAGTTGCCAGGTTGCCGGGTTGCCCCGCGGTTGAGTCAGTACGTCAGCTAGCGGCAACCTGGCAACCGGGCAACCCGGCAACCAAAACCCCGAGCACCCACTATGAACATCGCCGCCCTCTTCATCCGCCGCCCGGTCATGACCACACTGGTCATGCTCGCGATCGTGTTGTTCGGAATCATGGCTTACCGGCAGCTGGCGGTGAGCGATCTGCCGAACGTCGACTTCCCGACCATCAATGTCAACGCATCGCTTCCGGGAGCGAGCCCGGAGACGATGGCAGCGGCTGTGGCCACGCCGCTGGAACGGCAGTTCTCCACGATCGCCGGCCTCGACTCGATGGTGTCGTCGTCATCGCTCGGATCGACGTCCATCACGCTGCAGTTCGCCCTCAACCGCAATCTCGACGCCGCTGCGCAGGACGTGCAGGCCGCGATCGCCGCCGCGGGACGCCAGTTGCCGCCGAACATGCCGGCGCCGCCGTCGTACAACAAGGTCAATCCCGCCGACACGCCGGTCCTCTACCTCGCCATCACCTCGGACAACATGCCGCTCTATCAGCTCGACGAATACGCCGAGACGATGATGGCGCTGCGCATTTCGGCGATCGAGGGCGTGGCGCAGGTGCAGGTGTACGGCGCGCAGAAGTACGCCGTGCGCACGCAACTCGATCCGCGCCAGCTGGCCACCCGCGGCATCGGCATCGACGAAGTCGTCGCGGCCATCCGCGCCAACAACGTGAACCTCCCCGCCGGCGTGCTCACCGGTCCCTTCACGAATTACACGGTGCAGGCGAACGGACAGCTCTTCAAAGCCGCCGATTACGCGAAGATCGTCGTCGCATACCGCAACGGCCATCCGGTGCGGCTCGGCGATCTCGGGCAGGTCAAGGACGACGTCGAGAACAACCAGACCATGGCCTGGTTCCGCGGCAAGCCAGGATTCATTCTCGCGGTTCAGAAACAGCCGGGAACGAATGCCGTCGAAGTCTCCGACCGCGTGCGCGCGCTGCTGCCGACATTCCGCAGCGAGTTGCCAGCCTCGGTCGATCTGCAGATCCACCGCGACCGCGCCGACTCCATCCGCGCCTCCGTCGACGACGTGAAGTTCACCCTGCTCCTCACGCTCTTCCTCGTCATCCTTGTCATCTTCCTCTTCCTGCGGAACGTCTCCGCCACGATCATCCCCAGCCTCGCGCTTCCGCTTTCGATCGTCGGCACGTTCGCCGTGATGTACATGTTCGATTATTCGCTCGACAACCTCTCGCTGATGGCGCTCACGCTCTCCGTCGGCTTCGTGGTCGACGACGCCATCGTCATGCTGGAGAACATCGTCCGGCACATGGAGATGGGCGAGAAGCCGATGGAAGCGGCGCTGAAGGGGTCGCAAGAGATCGGCTTCACCATCATCTCGATGACGATCTCGCTGGCCGCGGTCTTCATCCCCATCCTCTTCATGGGCGGCATCCTCGGCCGACTCTTCCACGAGTTCGCGGTGACGATCGGCGCGGCCATCCTCGTGTCGGGCTTCGTCTCGCTGACGCTCACCCCGCTGCTGAGCGCGAAGTTCCTTCGTCCGCACAAGGATGAGAAGCACGGCAAGCTCTATCAGGCCACCGAGCGGATTTTCGACGGCATGCTGGCGATGTACGAGCGCGGCCTGCGCCTCGCGCTGCGCCAACGCGCGATGACGCTGATCCTTTCGCTGGTCATCCTCGCCGCCACGGTCTGGCTCTTCATCGCCGTGCCGAAAGGCTTCATCCCGAATGAAGACCAGAACGAGGTGCGCATCAGTCTGGAAGCCGCGCAGGGCGCGTCGTTCCCCGAACTGATACGCCACCAGAAAATGGCGATGGACATCGTGGCCAAAGATCCGCGCGTCGCCACGTTCTTCTCGTTCGTCCGAGGAGGCAACAGCAGCGTCATCTCGTTGCGACTGGTACCGAAAGGGCAGCGCAAGGCGTCCATCGACGACGTGATGAACGATCTCCGTCCGAAGCTCAACGCCATTCCCGGCTTCCGCGTCTCCCTCCAGAATCCGCCGCCGATCCGCCTCGGCGGCCGCCAGTCGAACTCGCAGTATCAGTACACGCTGCAGTCGGCCGACACGGCCGTGCTCTACGACGCATCCGAAAAGATGATGGAGAAGATGCGCACGCTGCCGGGATTCGTCGACGTGAATACCGATCTTTTCCTGCGCAATCCGACGGTGAACGTGGTGATCGACCGCGACCGCGCCGCCACGCTCGGCCTCACGCCGAACCAGGTCGAGGACGCGCTCTACTCGTCGTACGCGACGCGGCAGGTCTCGCAGATCTACGCGCCGAACAATACCTACCAGGTCATCATGGAGCTCGATCCCGAGTTCATGAAGAATCCGGCGGCGCTGTCGATGCTCTACGTCCGCTCCTCGTCCGGCGATCTCGTGCCTCTCGACGCTGTGGCCAAACTCGTTCCGACCGTCGGACCGCTCGCCGTCAACCACTCCGGCCAGGCGCCGTCGGTCACGCTGTCGTTCAACCTGAAACCGGGAACGTCGCTCGGCGCCGCCGTCGACGAAATCAACAAGGCCGCCAAAGCCACGCTGCCGGCCACCGTCACCACGTCATTCCAGGGCACCGCGCAGGCGTTCCAGTCGTCGCTGCAGGGCCTCGGACTGCTGCTGCTCATCGCCATCGCCGTCATCTACATGGTGCTCGGCATCCTGTACGAGAGCTTCATCCATCCGCTGACGATTCTCTCCGCACTTCCCTTCGCCGGCTTCGGCGCGCTCCTGACGCTGCTCGTTTTCAAAGTCGATCTCTCCATCTACGCCTTCGTCGGCATCATCATGCTGGTGGGCCTGGTGAAGAAGAACGGCATCATGATGGTCGACTTCGCGCTCGAAGTGCAGAAGCAGGGGAAGGACGCGGCGGAAGCGATCTATGAAGCATGCGTGGTCCGTTTCCGTCCGATCATGATGACCACGATGGCCGCGCTGATGGGCACAATCCCCATCGCCCTCGGCTTCGGAGCCGGCGCCGAATCGCGCCGTCCGCTCGGCCTCGCGGTCGTCGGCGGCCTGCTCTTCTCGCAGACTCTGACCCTCTTCGTGACGCCGGTCTTCTACGTCTACATGGACAAGCTGCGCAAGAAGCCACACGCCCAGGGTCCGGACACTGACGCCATCGAAGATGAATTCGCCGCCCTGGAACCGGTGGCCGAGGAACAGCCGGCCGGTGTGATGTTTGGCACAGTCAAGCCGGAGCCCGCAACTTAGAAATACGCGTCTATGCACTGCTGCCGCCGCACTCTCTTCCTGCTGGGGGCAGCACTCTTCGCGCTGCAGGCCAGCGCGCAGACGGCGGATCTCCTCGTCGCCAAGAGCGGATCGGAATCGGCAGCGGCCGGCGAGACCATCGTCTACTCCATCTTCGTCTTCAACAGCGGCCCGGGCGACGCGCAGAACGTCACCGTCACCGACCCTCTCCCCGGCGGCACGACCTTCGTTTCGCTCGATGTATCGACTTCGATCTTCAACTGCAATACGCCGGCGGTTGGCGCGGCGGGGACGGTTACCTGCACGGCGCCACTGTTTCAGAATCAGTCGGAGACCAGCTTCACGCTGGCGGTGAAGACTTCCCCCGGCGCGCCGTCGGGCAGCATCAGCAACACTGCCACGATCACTTCGTCGACGCCCGATCCGAGCACCTCCGACAACAGCAGCACCGCAATCACCGGCATCGTGGCCGGCTCGACGGCGTCAGCCGATCTCTCCATCGAATCGATGTCCGGGACGTCGAGCGTCAACCCAGGTTCGACGATGAGCTTTCAGGTCAGCGTGACGAACCAGGGCCCCTCCACCGCGCATCACGTGCAACTCGTCGATGCGGTTCCGGCGAATGCGACGTTCGTCTCGGCCACGATTGCCGATCCTCTGGCAGTCTTCACCTGCACCACGCCCGCGGTCGGCACCAGCGGCAACATCACCTGCACCGCCGCAACGCTCGATTCGCGGATCAGCAGCGAACAGCCGACGTTCATCTTCACGTTCCGCGTCAACAACGGAGTGCCCGCCGGAACGGTGCTGACGAACACGGCCACGCTGTCGGGTGACGAGAGCGACCCGGTCACGTCGAACAACACCGCCAGCCGCACCACGAGCGTGACCGCGCAGGCGCCGGCGGCGGACGTTTCCGTCGCCACGACCGGCGGCGGCTCGACCTTCAGCGTCGTCGTGAGCAACGCCGGCCCGAACGATGCCGCCACCGTATCGCTGACCGATTCGATGCCAGCCGGCAGCAGCTTTGCCAGCTGGACGCAGACCAGCGGACCGCAATTCACGTGCAGCACACCGGCCGTCGGCGGAGACGGCACGATCACCTGCAACATCGGCGTCTTTCCCGGAATCGAAGGGAAGAGCGTCACCGCGGCGTTCGAGCTGGCGCTCGACACCACTTCGCAGGCCGCCAACAGCGCCTCCGTTTCCAGCGCAACGACCGACCCGAAGCCCGACAACAACAGCTCGTCCTTCCCCGTCAACGCGAAACTGACCATCCAGGATGTCGTCGTCGTCGAAGGCAACAACGGTACGACGCCTGCCGTCTTCACCGTCCGGCTGCAACCCGCCAACGCCACGCTGACGGCCACCGTCAACTACCAGGTCTTCGGCCAGACCGCCGTCGACGGTCTCGATTTCATCGGCTCGCAGGGGACGCTGACGTTCCGCCCCGGCGATACGCAGAAAACGATCACCGTGCAGGTCATCGGCGACACATTGAACGAAGGCGACGAGCTCTTCGCCGTCGAGCTTTCGAACGCCGTCAACGCCGTGATCGAGCGCGGCACAGCGCTCGGCAGGATCGCCGACGACGATCAGGGCGGCCCTCCCCTGCCGACGGCGAAAATCGAAAGCATCGCCGTGCCCGAGGGGAACAGCGGCAACCCGAACGCCACGTTCACCGCCCGCCTCTCGTTTGCCTCGGCATCCATCGTCCGCGTGCGCTGGCAAACGCAGGACGGCACCGCCACCGCCGACTCCGACTACACCGCAGCCTCCGGCGAGCTCACCTTCCAGCCCGGCGACCTGACCAAGACGTTCACCGTTCCACTGATCGCCGACACCGTCTTCGAGCCCGACGAGTTCTTCAGCGTCATCATCACCGGCGCCGACAACGCCATCGCCGGCCAGAGCGGCACCTGCCTGATCGTGAACGACGACACGAAGCCGCCCGTAGTGCCGCCGCGTCATCGCGCCGTGGGCCGCTAGTCGTAGCGCCGGCGGCCCGCCGGCCGGACCGCCGCCGGCTCGGCGGCGAGTATCCAAAATCGCCAGCGAGCCGCTGGCGGTCCAGCCGACGAGCCGTCGGCGCTACCGACCACTCTTGACAGAATAAAGTCTCCGCCATACTGTTAGCACTCGTGTGGATTGAGTGCTAAATACTCATCCTCCGAACAGCAAACGAATCGCGGCGTTCTGTCGCGGACAAATCCAAGAATCAGGGTGAAAGGAGAGTCACAGATGGCTATGAAACTTCGTCCGTTGTATGACCGCATCGTCGTCACGCGCAAGGAAACAGGGGAGCAGGTGCGCGGCGGCATCATCATTCCGGACACGGCCAAGGAGAAGCCCCAGCAGGCGGAAGTGATCGCGGTCGGCGAGGGCAAATTCGCCGAGGACGGCAAGCGCATGAAGCTTGACGTCAAGGCAGGCGACACGGTCCTCATCGGCAAGTACTCCGGCACCGACATCAAGATCGATGACGTCGAGTACACCATCCTCCGCGAAGACGAAGTCCTCGCGGTAGTCGAGTAGTAACCACGACCAACGAAGGAGAAAACACCAATGGCAAAGCGTATTACGTACAGTGAAGATGCCCGTCAGGCCATTCTTCGCGGCGTCAACAAGCTGGCCGATGCCGTCAAAGTGACGCTCGGACCGCGCGGCCGCAACGTCGTCATCGAGAAGAAGTTCGGCTCGCCCACGATCACCAAGGACGGCGTCACCGTCGCCAAGGAAATCGAACTGAAGGATGAGATCGAGAACGCCGGCGCGCAGATGGTCCGCGAAGTTGCGTCGAAGACTTCCGACACCGCCGGCGATGGCACCACCACCGCCACCGTTCTGGCCCAGGCGATCTATCGCGAAGGCATCAAGAACGTCACCGCCGGCGCGAACCCGATGGACGTCAAGCGCGGCATCGAGCTCGCCGTCAAGGCCGCCGTCGATTCGATCGACAAGCTGGCCAAGCCGGTCGAGGGCAAGGACATCGCCCACATCGGAACGATCTCCGCGAACAGCGATGACGAGATCGGCACCATCATCGCCCAGGCGATGGAGAAGGTCGGCAAAGACGGCGTCATCACCGTTGAAGAAGCGCGCGGACTCGACACCGTCCTCGAAGTCGTCGAGGGCATGCAGTTCGACCGCGGCTACCTCTCGCCGTACTTCGTGACCGATCCGGACCGCATGGAAGCGGTTCTCGAAAACGCCAAGATCCTCATCTACGAGAAGAAGGTTTCCTCGATGAAGGACCTGCTCCCGATCCTCGAGCAGACCGCTCGTCAGGGCAAGCCGCTCCTCATCATCGCCGAAGACGTCGAGGGCGAGGCGCTTGCCACGCTCGTCGTCAACAAGCTGCGCGGCACGCTCAACGTCGGTGCCGTCAAGGCTCCGGGCTTCGGCGACCGCCGCAAGGCCATGCTCGAAGACATCGCCATCCTCTCCGGCGGCAAGCTGATCTCCGAGGACATCGGCGTGAAGCTCGAGAATGTGAAGTGGGAAGACCTCGGCGACGCCAAGCGCGTGACGATCGATAAGGACAACACGACGCTCGTGACCGACACCGACGACAAGTCGCGCAAGGAAGCGATCGCCGGCCGCGTGAAGCAGATTCGCGGACTCATCGAAGACACGACCTCGGACTACGACCGCGAGAAGCTCCAGGAGCGCCTGGCCAAGCTCGTCGGCGGCGTTGCCGTCATCAAGGTCGGCGCCGCGACCGAGACCGAGATGAAAGAGAAGAAGGCGCGCGTCGAGGATGCGATGCATGCAACCAAGGCTGCCGTCGAAGAGGGCATCGTCCCGGGCGGCGGCGTCGCGCTGCTTCGCGCCATCGCCGCTGTCGAAGCGGTCAAGGCCGAGGGCGACGTGAAGGTTGGCGTCAACGTCATCCGCCGCGCGCTCGAAGAGCCGTTCCGCCAGATCGTCTTCAACGCCGGCAAAGAAGCTGCCGTGCTGCTGAACGAGATCAAGGTCAAGGGCGGCAACTGGGGCTACGACGCCCGCAACGACGAAGTCGTCGACATGATCGACGCCGGCATCATCGATCCGGCCAAGGTCACCAAGCAGGCGCTCCAGAACGCCAGCTCCATCGCCGGTCTGATGCTGACCACCGAGGCTCTCATCTCCGAGATCAAGGAAGAAGAGAAAGCCCCGGCCGGTGGCGGCGGCGCCGGTGGTATGGGCGGCGGCATGGGCGGGATGTACTAAGTTTCAATCACAGCCAAACCGCGAACGGGCGAGCCGCAAGGCTCGCCCGTTTTCGTTTCCTGGGAGCGCGGGCGTCCCGCCCGCTTTTGATGCTCGGAGTCCTGCCGATTGCAACAGCGGGCGGGACGCCCGCGCTCCCAGTCAATCGACGTAGTTGTAAACCGTGTTCGCGTTCAGATTGATCGGCGCCGACGATGAATGAGCGATTATGTTATGCCTGCCAGTAGCGATGAACCAGCGTCAATAAAGCGGCCGCGTTGCAGATTGCGGCGACGCCGACGACGACCCACGGACTTACCAGCGCTCGAATTCGCGGCAGCGCGATGGCGGCGAGGAACAGCGGGAGGATCTCGAGAAAGTAGCGTCCCTGAACGCCTTCGATGACGTCGCCGCAGACGACGGACCAGATCAGGTATTGCGAGAGGAGGATGCCGGCGATCGTCATCGTCACGATCGCGAGCGCACTCACACGAACGCGCGCGCGCAACTCCGCGCCGCATGTGAGCGCGACGGCGAGCAGCAGGATGATCTCGGTCGTGATGATGAACGGCGAGAGCTTGATCTCGTTCGCGCCGAATCGGCCGATCATCTCTTCGATGTAGAAGCGGCCATTCGTTGCGGCGTCATGAATCGCGACGCTCGCGAAGTGAATCGGATTCGCGCCGATGCACCGCAGTTGCGCGCCCGCATCGACCGGCAACCCGGGCCGCGGGTTATACGCGCCAAAACTGGCAGCGAGGACGGCGAGACCCGTCCCGACAAGCGTCGCGCGGAGGATCGCGAATCGCTGACGCCAACGGAACGGCAGCACCAGCACCAGAAGCGCGATCAGAAAGTACGCTGGCTTGCAGAGCGCCATGGCGAATCCGGTCAGCGAGACGAGCCAAACGCGCCGCGGCGGGACGAGCAACAGCGCCGTGAACAGCCAAGCCAGCGCGATCGTCGCAGCGTCCGCCGACCACGACGCGAACTCGTACATCGACATCGGCAGCAGCGCCGCCGCGGCGATGACGTTTCCGTACTGCGGCGCGGCGCCAATCGCCAGCGCGATCAGCACGATCGCAAGCGCGAGGTTCGCGATCCGTCCGCCGTAAAAAAGGATCGCCGGCCGCAGCGGCAAGGCAGCGATCAGCGATTGCGCGGCGTACGGCAGCGGCGTGTACCAGGCCGCGAAACGCACCGTTCCCGCCGCGGTTCCGTCGTACGGCAGCGATGCGAGGACGCGAAGCTTCTGCGCCCGCGTTTCGCGCGGCTCCGTTCGCGCCACGACCCAGACGAAATTCTGAGTCGACTTCACGATCGGCGTCGCATCGAGTCCGTACTTCGGCAGCAACTGTCCGTTGCCGATCGCCAGGCCGCGCCAGAAGTGGTTTTGCTCGTCCGGCACTTCGAACGGCGGCGTGACGAAGACGTACGCGATCCCGATCAGAAGCGCGGCGGCGACGAACAGCCGCGGTCTCACGACGCGGCGAACTGCGCGAACGTGATCAGGTTCCCCGCGCCATCGCGGAAAATCGTCTCGTTCGATCCGTAAAACGTCTGGCGGCGCGCAACGATGACGTCCGTTCCGCCCGGAATCTGCGCGACAATCGCATCGAGATCGTCGACTTCGATGTACACCGCCGAGGCGCCGATGGCCGGCGTTCCCTCCAGCGCCTTCGGCTCATCGCCGCGGATGCTGTCGAAGGTCTGGTACATCAGCTCGACGCCGTCCCGCACCAGGATCACGAACCCGAGCGCATCGCCCGCCGGCACCTCGGCGGCCCGCGCGAAGCCGAGGGCGTCCCACAGCGGAAGCAGCGGCTCGATGCGGTCGACGATCAGAACGGGCGTCGCTTTCTTGATCATGGCGCGAACAATAGCGTGCCCGGCCGTTGCCTTACAATGCGCCGCAAATGAAAAACGCGATCTTCGCCGCGCTGCTGACGCTCTCCGTTTGCTCGCTCTTCGCGCAGTCACCCGAGGCCGCTCCGGGCCGCCAGTCGGCGCCGCCGGCTGCGCGGCGAGACGCGCCCCCGGCCGCAGAACCTGACGCTGACGCCCCGCACGATGAGCCGCGCAACGCGCGTCCGCCCGCCGACGCGAAGGACAAGATCTCGACCACGCAGCACTCCGTCACCATCGGCGGCCAGACCATCAACTACACCGCTCGCGCCGGCACGATGATCATGCGCGACGAAGACGGAAAACCGCGCGCGAGCTTCTTCTTCACGTCGTACACGAAAGACGGCGCCGATCCTTCGCGCCGTCCGGTCACCTACACCTTCAACGGCGGCCCCGGCTCGTCATCGGTCTGGCTGCACATGGGCGCCTTTGGTCCGAAGCGTGTGGTGTACGCCGATGATGAAGGCCACGCCGCGAAGCCGCCGTATCGCACCGTTGACAACGAAGGGAGCATCCTCGACGTCACCGATCTCGTCTTCATCGATCCGGTTACGACCGGCTACAGCCGCGCGATTCCGTTCGGTGATGCGAACAAGTTCCACGGCGTTGACTCCGACATCCAATCGGTCGGCGAATTTATTCGCCTCTGGACGACGCGCTACAGCCGCTGGTCGTCGCCGAAGTTCCTGGCCGGCGAAAGCTACGGCACGACGCGCGCCGCCGGTCTGTCGGGCTGGCTCGGGCAGCAGGGTTTCTACCTCAACGGCATCGTGCTGATCTCGTCGATCCTCAACTTCGAGACAGCATCGTTCGACAGCGGAAACGATCTTGCGTACGAGCTTTTCCTTCCTACGTACACGGCCATCGCCTGGTACCACAAGCGTCTTCCGTCCGATCTGCAGTCCGGCACGCTCGAACACGCTGTCGCCGAATCCGAGCAATTCGCCCTCGGCGATTACACGCACGCGCTGATGCAGGGCGACCGCATCACCGATCAGGAACGCCGCGACGTCACCGCGAAGCTTGCCCGCCTGACCGGCCTCTCTCCGGCGTACATCGAGCAGACCAACCTGCGCGTGAATATCGGCCGCTTCGACAAAGAGCTGCTCCGCGCGCAACGCCGCACGGTCGGCCGCCTCGACGGACGCTTCATCGGCATCGACAAAGACGCCGCCGGCGAGAACGACGAATTCGATCCGTCGTACTCGGCCATCTTCGGCGAGTACACGGCGGTGGTGAACGACTACGTCCGCCGCGAGCTGAAGTTCGATACCGACCTGCCGTACGAAATCCTGACCGGCAAAGTGCGCCCCTGGAACTACGACCGCGCCCAGAACCGCTACGTCGACGTCGCCGAGACGCTCCGCGGCGCCATCGCCCAGAACCCGTTCATGAGAGTCTTCGTCGCCAACGGCTACTACGACCTGGCCACCCCCTTCGCCGCCACGCGATACACCTTCGCCCGCATGCAACTCGAACCGGAGCTGCGCAGGAACATCTCGATGGATTACTTCGAGACCGGCCACATGGTCTACATCGACCGCAAGGCCCAGGCGCGGCTGAAGAAAGACGTGGACGAGTTCATCCGCGCGAACGCGAACGTGCAGTAGGTGACGTAGCGCCAGCGGCTCGCTGGCTGGACCGCCGCCGGCTCGGCGGCACGTTGAAGCGGACCTGCCAGCGAGCCGCTGGCGGTCCAGCCGGCGAGCCGCCGGCGCTACGAAGCGATGCGCTACCATGCGCGCGCATGGTCCGCATCCTCGTCACCAACGACGACGGCATCTACAGCGAAGGTCTCCGCAAACTGGCGGATGCGTGCCGGCGCATCGACGGCGTCGAGGTCATGGTCGTGGCGCCGGACCGCGAGCAGAGCGCGGCCTCGCATGCGCTGACGCTGAATCGTCCGCTGCGGATGATGAAGCTTCGCGAGAATGAGTACATCGTCGACGGCACACCGGCCGACTGCGTCAATCTCGCCGTGCTCAAGTTGATGCGCGACGACCGGCCCGCCCTCGTCGTCTCCGGCATCAACTTCGGACCCAACCTCGGCGACGACGTCACGTACTCGGGAACGATCTCCGCCGCGTTCGAAGGCGCGCTTCTCGACGTTCCGTCGATCGCGTTTTCGACGCTTGTCGGCGAGAACTTCTCCTTCGACCGCTGCGCCGTCTTTGCGGAGAAGCTCATCCGCTGGGCGCTCTCGAATCACCGCGATCCCCACATCATCCTCAACGTCAACTTCCCGGTCGAGTTCGACGGCGTCCGCGTGGCGAAGCTCGGCAATCGCATCTACGCCGGCGACATTCTCGAGCGCGCCGATCCGCGCGGGCGGACGTACTACTGGATCGGCGGCGGCAAACCGACGTGGCGGCCTGGCGAAGACACCGACTTCGAGGCCGTCGAAGCGGGATGCATCGCCATCACGCCGCTCCACCTCGACCTCACCCACCACGAATCGATTGCGCGGCTCAAATCGCTCGAGGAGCTCCTTGGCAATCCAGCGGAGGGATAGTTCGCCGCAGCCCGATTTCGCGCATCTGCGCGCGCGGATGGTGCAGCAGTTCGTCGCCGATCGCGGCATCAAAGACGAGCGCATCCTGCAGGCCATGCGCGAAGTGCCGCGACACCTCTTCGTACCTACGCTCGTCGCCGCAAAGGCCTACGGCGCAGGCGCGCTGCCGATCGGATCGAAACAGACCATCTCCCAGCCGTACATCGTGGCGCGGATGATCGAGCTGCTCGATCTCACCGGAAAGGAAAAAGTACTCGAAATCGGCACCGGCACCGGCTATCAAGCCGTCGTCCTTTCGAAACTCTGCGCGAAAGTCTTCTCCATCGAACGCGTCAACGAGCTCGCGTTGCGCGCCGCGGAGCTGATCCGCACGCTCAAGATCTACAACGCCACGGTGAAAGTCTTCGACGGGACGTACGGCTGGTCCGACCAGGCACCATTCGACCGCATCATCGTCGCCGCGGCGGCGCCCGAGGTACCGAAGCCGCTGATCGAGCAACTCTCGCGGACCGGCAAGCTCGTCATCCCCATCGGTGCCGAGGGCAACCAACGGCTGGCGCGCGTAACGCGCGTGGGAACGCGGGTACAGATCGAAGACTGCGGCACCGCGGAGTTCGTCCCGCTGGTGGGGAAGTTCGGGTGGAAGGAGTAGCTTCCGAGCCACGATGGTCCCAAGCCTCACCAGCACAGACAAGAGTGTCTGTGCCACACTGGCTCTCCCCTCAACCAGCATTCGCGCAAGTCAGCAGATCCATGTGGCACAGACACTCTTGTCTGTGCCTCCGGCAAGATGCAACGCCTGGTGCTGCTAACCCGACAACGCTTGGCGCCGCTCTTGAACCTCCCCATTCGTGCGCGCGCGCAGCCTGCTGATCCTCACCGCAATCCTCTCGATGCTCCTCGGCGCCGTCGTCGTCTGGCTCGTGCTAACTGTGCCGAACGATCTGCAGGCCGGCGCGATGCTTCGGACCGCGCGGAAGGACGTCGCGGCGGGAAACAACGACAAAGCGCGCCAGGAACTCTCGCGCATCATCCAGCAATATCCGCGGACGGACGCCGCCGCAGCGGCGACGGTCGCGTTAGCGACCATCGCTGACAGCGAGCGGCACGCGCTCGCCGCCACCATCGACAATCTTCGCAAGACTTCCACCGCACAGCAGAAACAGATCGCCGATCTCACATCGCGCATCGACACCCTCCCCGCCGCTCCCCCGCCGCAGCCGGTCACCGTTCAGGCGCCGGCTCCGAAGAAGAAAACGGCCGTCCATCACTCGCGGCGCAAACGGCGGCGGTAATTGAATACAATCTCGCGGACATGGCGAAGGAACTGCGCATCATCAAGATCCACGGGAAAGTCCAGGGCGTCGGCTACCGCTTTTTCGCCACGCGCGTGGCGCGCCGCCTCGGCCTGAAGGGTACGATCGAGAACATTCGCGACGGCTACGTCGAGGCGATCGTCGAAGGCGAGAAGAGCGTCATCGACGAATGGCTCGAGGAACTGCGGGAAGGCCCGCGCTACGCCGAGGTCACCAGCATCGAACAGGAGACGAAGGATTTCACCGGCAGGCTCGGTGACTTCGACGTCAAGTTCTGATGGACCTGCGACCCTTCATTCGCGACGTTCCCGATTTTCCGAAGCCGGGCATCGTCTTCAAAGACATCACGCCGCTGCTGCGCTCGCATGAAGCGCTCGATTATATCTCGCACGCGCTTGCCGAGCCGTTCAAGGACGCCGGCATCACCAGCGTTGTGGCGATCGAATCGCGCGGCTTCATCTTCGGCAGCGGCGTCGCGCGCGTGCTCGGCGCCGGATTCGTGCCGATCCGAAAGCCGGGCAAGCTGCCGTGGAAAACGAAACGCAGCGAGTACACGCTCGAATACGGCAGCGGCATTCTCGAGATCCACGACGACGCGCTGACCGCGGACGACCGCGTCCTCCTCATCGACGACCTGCTCGCCACCGGCGGCACCGCGGCCTGCGCCGCAACGCTGGCGAAAGAATGCGGCGCCACCGTCGTCGCCGCTGGATTCGTGATCGAACTGACGTTCCTGGATGGGCGCGCGAGACTGGATGGAGTTCCCGTTTACTCGTTGATCGAATACTGAGGCTATCGGCTCTCGGCGTTGACTCCCCGACACCCGACACCCGACACCCGACAGCCAAACACCATGTACGACCTCATCGTGATCGGCTCCGGACCGGCCGGCGAGAAGGGCGCCGCGCAGGCGGCGTGGTTCGGCAAGAGCGTCGCGCTCATCGAGCGCGAGCCGGTCGTCGGCGGCGCCTGCGTCAACACCGGCACGATCCCGTCGAAGACGCTGCGCGAATCGGCGCTCGCGCTCTCCGGCTTCCGCCAGCGCGGTTTTCGCGAAGGCGCCATCGACATCAATATCAATTGCATCACCGTCGCAGATTTCATGTATCGCAAGGACCACGTCGTCGCGCACGAGTGGAAGCGGATCGAAGACAACCTGCGCCGGCACAAGGTCGATCGCTACCAGGGGACGGCGCGCTTCGTCTCGCCGACGCGCGTCGCCATCACGAACGCCGTCGGCGACCAGGTCATCGACGGAAACGTCGTCCTCATCGCCACCGGCTCATCGCCGCATCGTCCCGATCACGTCCCCTTCGACAACGACGTCATCTGCGACAGCGACACCATCCTTGGCATCGACCGCATCCCGCGGCGGATGGCGGTCGTCGGCGCCGGAATCATCGGCGTCGAATACGCCTCGATCTTCGCCGCCCTCGGCGTCGAAGTACACCTGATCGATGGCCGTACCGCGCTGCTGCCGAACATCGATCGCGAGATCGTACGCATCCTCCTCGGCGAGTTCCAGAACCGGCTCGGGATCACGATGCACCTCGGCTCCGACGTCGCGTCGATCGAGCGCTGCGGAGACCAGGCCTCGCTCACGTTGAACGGCGGCGAGTGCATGGTGGTCGACAACGTGCTCTACGCCGCGGGCCGGTCGAGCAACGTCGGCGGACTGAATCTCGACGGCATCGGTGTCGCCACCGCCGCACGCGGCCTGATCACCGTCAACGACGACTACCAGACCTCGGTACCGAACATCTACGCGGCCGGCGACGTGATCGGCTTTCCGGCGCTCGCGTCGACATCGATGGAGCAAGCGCGCGTGGCGATGGTTCATGCGTTCGATCTCAAGTACAAAACGAAAGTTGCGCCGATCCTCCCCTACGCCATCTACACCATCCCCGAGGTGGCCACGGTGGGAATGAATGAAGAGGATTGCCGGAAGAAGAACATCGCGTGCGCGGTGGGCCGCGCGTTCTACCGCGACAACGCGCGCGGCGAGATCATCGGCGATATGAAAGGGCTGATCAAACTCGTCTTCGATCCGGAATCGCGCAAACTCCTCGGCGTCCACATCGTCGGCGAGAGCGCCTCGGAACTGCTGCACGTCGGCATGACGGTCATGCAGTTCGGCGGAACGATCAATGCCTTCATCGACTGCGTTTTCAATTTCCCAACGCTGAGCGAGGCGTACAAATACGCGGCCTACGACGGCCTCGGCACAATCAATCGCAAGCGAACCGTCGAGCAGGAACTGATATGAAGCAGATCGGCGAGATCATCGAAGGACATCCCCTGTTTCACATTGCTCCGGCAGCGACGGTCCGCGACGCGGCGCGAACGATGAGCAAAAACAAGATCGGTGCGATCGCCGTGCTCGACGCGGGAAAACTGGTCGGGATTTTCTCCGAGCGCGACGTCCTGACGCGCATCGTGGCCGACGGCCGCAACCCCGACGAGACGCTCGTCGACAGCGTGATGACGAAAGACATCATCGTGGCCGCTCCCGCCGACGACATCAACGACGCGCTGCAGAAGATGCAGGACTGCAACTGCCGCCATCTGCCCGTCGTCCACGGCGGAAGACTCGTCGGAATGATCTCGATCCGCGACCTGCTGCAGGTCGACGACGACGACAACCGCGCACAAGCAACGTTCCTGCGCGAGCTGGTCACGTACTCGCCGGATTACGAGACGTAGACGCGGCACGGATCCAACATCGAGAGCCCTTCGCCCCCGCGCTTTTCAGCGGGGGAGAAGGTGCCGAAGGCGGATGAGGGGCGGAGCTTGCGCGACTTGCGATTTCAGGAACCGCCCCTCACCCGCACTCCGCTTCGCTTCGTGTCTCCCTCTCCCCGTTCACACGGGCAGAGGGACTCTCGATACGGCGGCTCAGGATGACAGGGTCAAATTCACGGCCGGCGATCCCTTCGTCACGTGCACGTTCGGCTGCAGTTCGAACGAATCGTCCGTGTCGCTGGCGCCGCCGAGGAGGAGGCAGAGGCGCGCTAGTTCCTTGAAGGCGGCGGGCTCGCCGGTGAACGTTACGCCGGCGGCGTCCGCGCGCACCGTCAGCGGTGTGCGCATCAGGCCGTCGAGCGCCATCATCGCCAGGTCGTAGTTCATTCATCTTCTCCGCGATAAACAACCGAATTTTTTTCTGTCTCCTGCAGCGCGATTTCGTACAGCGATCCTTCCGTGATCGCGGGCGCGAGCTGCTGCCAGAACGACCGCGCCAGATTCTCGGCAGTCGGAATGACGCCGCGAAGAAACTCAACGTCCTCGTTCAGGTTCGTGTGATCGACGCGGTCGATGACGATCCGGCGAACGACATCCTTCAGCGTCTTCAGATCGATCACCATCCCCGTCTCCGGATCGATCTTCCCTTTCACGCTGACATGAATCGCGTAATTGTGTCCGTGGCCGCGCGGGTTGTCGCACTTGCCGTACATGCGCCGATTCCAGTCCGCGTCGTAGTTCGGATTGTTCAGCCGGTGCGCTGCGGAAAAAGTCAGTCGTGCCGTGACGATCATGGGCGGCAATTTACAACGTCACGCCGGCCAGCGCCGCACGGATCTCGGCCTGTTGCGCCGTGAGCTTCTCGCGCATCTTCAGAAAACGCGCATCGCTCTGCAGGAAACCGAAGAGCGGATTGGCCAGGACGTAGCTCGCCGTCGGCTCCTTGCGCGCCGCGGCGCGGTCGAGCGCATCGTTGACCGCGCGCGCGTCGCCGTGCATCGCCGCGATCTCGGCCATGCTCGTCCAGTAGTCATCGCCCGGCTTCGACGCCGCCTCCGCCGCTTTCATCTCCGTCGCTGAAGCGGCTTTATCTCCCGCCTGCGCGGCGAGATACGCCTTCAGGATATGCGCGCCGTAATTCGGATCTGACTGCTCCAGCTTTTTCAACTCCAGGCCGGCCATGTCCGCGGAATGCCGGAGCACGGCGATGCGTCCGATCTTGAGCGCGAGCGACGGATTGTTCGGCATGCGCTGCTCCACGTCGTAATAGCGGTCAGCGGCGCTGTCGATACGGCCCGCCGCGATCATCGCATCCGGCGAATGCACCCCCGCGGCGTCGCTGTAGCCGAGCCGGCCGACCGCTTTCGAGAAGTGCGCGTCGTCGCCGGCGGCAAGCGCGTAGCGTCCGATCACGTTGAGCGCCTCGACGTCCGACCTGTCGTTGTGCAGCACCACCGCGTACGCGTTGAACGCCGATTGCAGATCGCCGCTCGCAAGTCCGGCGCGAGCGACGCGGCGCGCGGCGTCGGAGTTCTTCGGATCGAGCGCCACGATCTGCTTCGCCGCGGCGACAGCGTCCGCGTCCTTCCCTTTCGAATCGAAGAAGCGGAACGCCATGATTTCGGCAGGGAGAAACGCCGGATCGGCTTTGAGCGCCGCGCGCAGCGATGCGTCGGTTTTCGCGTCATCGTTCGCCGCACTCGCCGTGACCGCATCGGCGAACGCGTTGTATGCGTCCGCGCTTGCCGCGCCGCGCACAGGAATCTTCAGGTCGTTCGCGATCCAGCCAACAAAGGCCTGAATTCCGCTCGATGCATCGATCAACGCCGCCGGCTGACCCTCGACCGGCTTCTTTGCGTCGCTGACAGGAACGAGCTGCGGCGCCGCCGCTCCGCCGGTGATCTTCGCCGTGTACGCGTTGCCGTCCGGCGCCTTCGCATCGACGATGCGCACCTCGGGGAACGTACGCAGAACGCCGATCGACGCAAGGCGAATCGCATCGCCGCGCTGTTGCAGCGCCGGATCCGGCGGATCAACGGTGAACGGCTCGACGAAAACGCTGCGCGGCGTCGCTGCGGTCGCCGGCGGCGGTCCGAGCGAGCGCTTGACCGCGATTGCCACCGGCGCCTGCTGTTGTTTCTGCATCCGAAAAAATACCAGCGCGCCGCCGATGATGACGACCGCTGCCGCGGCGGCAATCGCCGCAATCCGCGTACGTTTTTTCTTCTGCGCGATCCGCGCGGCTTCCGCGGCAGCCGCTGCCTCGGCGGCGAGGCGCGCTTCTTCCTCCGCTGCCGTCGCCGCCGCGCGCGCCGCCGCTTCGGCGGCCTCGGTATCCGGCGCGATCTGGAACAGCTTCACGCCCGCGCGGGCGCCGGCATCGCGCAACCGCACCGCGACACGCCCCTTCTTCACGAACGCCTCGGTAATGTACAGCCGGTCCGGCTCGATCTGTTTCAGGATCTCGTACGCCTTCTCGACCGCAGGACCGGCCGCGGCGCCATCGTGCGTTTCGACCTCGCCGTAGTGAAGCAGCAGGCGCACTGGAATCGGATCGCCCTCCTGCTGCGCCGGCGAAAAATCGAACTCCCCTTTTCGTCCCGCCTCCAACGCGTTTTCGAGCGATGGCAGCTCGCCCACGAAACGCACACCGAACGGATCGACGACCTGGCCGTCGAAAAGGTAAATCCCTTCGCCGAGGATCTGCTGCATCCGCGCGGCGGCCTTTGATGCCGCGGCCGGATCGGTCGTGCTGAGCTCATCGTAATCCGCGATGTCTGCGACGAGCAGGATCGACTGCCGCGCCTGAACCGCGTGCCGCGCATTGGCAACGACGTTGAGCGCGGCGCGCCCCATCTCGTTCGCCCATGCCACGACGTTTCCGTCGACTTTGACGATGTCGTCGATGATCGCTTTCGCATCCTTGTAGCGGCGCCAGGGATCCTTGAAGAAACACTTCCCCATCACGCCGAGCACGGCCGGATCGATATTCGGATTCACCGCTTTCGGTGACGGCGGATGTTCCTCGACGATCTTGTGCGCGATCTCCGGCGCGGTCGCGGCGAGGTACGGACGGCGGCCCGTCGCAACCTCGTACATGATCACGCCGATCGAAAAAACGTCCGTCTGCGTCTGGAGCTGTCCATTGGAAATCTGCTCCGGCGCCATGTAGCTGACGGCGTTCGGATCGTTTCCTTTCTGCGTGAAGGACGACGACTGCGTCTCCCGGCGCGGCAGAAATGTCGTTGCGTTGAGGCCGGCCAGTTTGACCTGTCCGTTCGCGCCGACGAGCACGGAATCGCCGGCGATGTTGAGATGCAGAACGTTCTTCGCCTGCAGCAGCTTGATGGCATCGGTAAGCTGGTAGATGACGCGAAAGAACTCCGTCCGATCCGCCGCGCGGCCTCGATAGGCCGTGGCAACCGGCAGGCCGTCGAACCATTCCATGATCAGCAGCAGCGCATCGTCAGCGGGCGCAACTTCGAGAATGGTGACGATCGAGGCGTGATAGAGCGCCGCGCCAATGCGAATTTCGCGGATGAGTGCCTCGCGCTTCGCGGGATCGTGCGGCAGCTGTTTCGTCAGAACCTTGATCGCGACCGTCTTGCCGCTGCGCGTGTCCTCGGCGCGCCACACCGAGGCGCCCACGCGCTCGTGGAGCAGAAACGACGAGACCATCCCGCCGGGGACGAAAGGATCAATTGAGGACATGTGAGCGAATTATAGAGGCCTGGGAGCGCGGGCGTCCCGCCCGCCGTCGAGGCTCGCGCGATGTCAGGAAGCGGGCGGGACGCCCGCGTTCCCAGGCGTGAGATGAATCAAGTCTGCTCCGCTCTCCACCGTGTCTCCCGCTTTCACGAAAATCTCATCGATGACGCCGTCGGCCGGCGCCGGGATCTCGTTCTCCATCTTCATCGCTTCCAGCACGAGCAGACCGGTTCCGCGGCGAACGACCGCTTCTTTTTCCACGAGCACGCGCGCGATGCGGCCGGGCATGAGCGCCTTGATGATGCCGCTGTCGCCGAGGTGATCGTCGCCGCGTTTGCGGCGGAGAGCGAGCGGATCGACGATCTCGACGTCGAGCCGGGACGCGCCGATGGTGATCTGGTGCATCGTCCCTTCGCGATGATGAGCGAGCGGAAACTGCGTTCCGTCTTCGAGCCGCAGCGAGCGCAGTCCGCCGGCGGTGACGAGATCGGCGGCAATCCAGCGCTCGCCGAGCTTTACGCAGTAGGTATTGCCGTGGCGCTCGACTTCGAGCGGAATCTCTTCATCGCGGTAGCGGGCGATGAATCTCAATCGCGCCCCCGCAACGCTTCCAGCCGGCCGGCCTGCTTCCAGCGCGACTCCGTCTCTTCCGGCAGCCGCACGTTCTGCGCATCCTCGAACGCCAGAATCGCGGCGGCGACGAGCGCCGCGTCGCGCGTCGAATCGTCCGGCGCGCGATGATCGAGATCAAGCTCGGGAAGGATGTGATCGAGAAATCCAGTGTCGAAGTTTGCGCTCTGAAAATCGGCATGCTGCATGAGGAAGGTGAAGAACGGGATGGTGGTCTGGATGCCGTCGACGCGATACTCCCGCAGTGCGCGCAGCATTCGCTCAATGGCCTCGCCGCGCGTGGCGCCGTGGCAGATCAGTTTGGAGAGCATCGGATCGTAGTAAACCGGAACGGTGTAGCCGGCGTACACGCCGTTGTCGTTGCGCACGCCCGGCCCCTGCGGCAGATTGAGATTGCGAATCAGTCCCGGCGACGGCGCAAACTTGCGCGCGGGATCCTCGGCGTAAATCCGGCACTCGATGGCATGGCCGTTGAGTTTGAGATCGCTCTGCGCGATCCCGAGTTTCTCGCCGCGCGCAACGCGAAGCTGCGCCTTGACCAGATCGATGCCCCACACCATCTCGGTGACCGGATGCTCGACCTGCAACCGCGTGTTCATCTCGAGGAAGTAGAACTGCTTGTCCGGCCCCATCAGGCACTCGATCGTGCCCGCCGAGTAGTAGTTGACAGCCGCTGCGGCCTTCACCGCCATCGCGCCGAGTTGCTCGCGCAGCGCCGCATCGACGACCGGCGACGGACTCTCTTCGACGACTTTCTGGTGCCGCCGCTGCAGCGTGCACTCGCGTTCGCCGACGTGAATGATGTTGCCGTGCTGATCGCCGAGAATCTGCACCTCGATGTGGCGCGGCCTGGCGATGAACTTCTCGGCGTACACGGCGCCATCGCCGAAGAACGATTGCGCTTCGCTGGTGACGCGGTCGTACGATGAGCGGAGATCCTCTTTCCGCTCCACGAGCCGCATCCCTTTTCCGCCGCCGCCCGCCGAGGCCTTGATCATGATCGGCAAACCGAACTCGGATGCGAAGGCGGCAATCTCGTCGAACGATTTCACCGCCTCGGTCAGACCGGGGACGACCGGCACGCCCGCGGCCTGCATCCGCTGCCGCGACTCGGTCTTCGATCCCATCGCTTCGATCGATTCTGGCGACGGACCGATGAAGGTGATGCCGGCATCGCGGCAGGCGCGCGCGAAACCGGCGTTCTCCGCCAGAAAACCGTAGCCGGGATGGATCGCATCCGCGCCGGTCTTCTTCGCCGCGTCGATGATGCGGTCGATGCGCAGGTAGCTCTCGCGCGACGGCGCGGGACCGATCGGCATCGCTTCGTCGGCGTAAACGACGTGCAGCGCGGCCCGATCAGGCTCGGAGTAAACCGCGACGGTGGGATACCCGAGCTCGCGGCAGGCGCGCATGACGCGGACCGCGATCTCGCCGCGATTCGCGACCAGGACTTTCATCGCGGCGCATTGTAATCGCTGCTAACATCCGCGCCCATGACAGCCGAACCGCTCCGCGACCAGCGCACGCAGATCCTCGAGGGTGTCGTCAAAACGCTGCTCAACGATCTGAAAACCGGCGCGGGCGACAAAGATCGCCGCCGCCAGGTCGAAGAGTGGATGCGCACGCTGGCCGAGAAGTATCCGGAGTTCCAGATCGAGACCGGCCTTCGCGACTATTACCTGGCCGAAGCCGAACGCCTACGCCTCGATTTCGAAAAGGCGGTCGAGCTGAACGAGAAGCTGGCGCTGGGCCGCTCGATCGAAGGATTCCTCGATCGCGCCGCGGACTACGCGAAGCGGATTGCCGAGAAGTAGTTAGTAAGCTTCGTCGCGGCGAAGTACATGGAGAATCTCCATGATGCGGCGATCGTGATCGAGCCGGAACCTCACGCGCCACTTCCCGATGCGCAGCCGGTATTCGGGTGGTGCGATGTTCTGAAGCCGCAGCACGTCGCCTTTGGACTCGCTCGCAAACGCTTCCACCGCCTGCCAAACCCTATGCTGTTCGCCGCAGTCGAGACGGCCCAGCTCCTTCAGAGCCCGCGGCGCCCAGATCGCTTGCCAGCTCATGCCAGCCCGAGGCGTCGCATAACCTCATCGTGGCGGATTCCTTTCCCTTCTTCGATCTCGCGACGCGCTTCGGCGACAGCGGCGCGTTCCTCTTCCGTCTCCGGCTCATCGTCGAACGGGACGTCGCGAAGCGCGAGAGGAATGGAGTCGGAAGTGGAGTTCAGCGCTTCGAGGACACGCAGCGCGGTGGGGATATCGTCGCTGGGCAGCGATTCGATGAGGTCGTGCAGCTTTGTGCGCGCTTCAGCAGTTGTCATGCGCGATGCCTCACGATTCTCTGGTGCCCAAGGCCGGACTCGAACCGGCACGGATTTCTCCACACGCCCCTCAAACGTGCGCGTCTACCAATTCCGCCACTTGGGCTTTGAAAGAACCGACTACTTTTTCGCTGGAGCCGCGGGCGCTGAGGGGGCGCTGCCGCTCATGACTGAGGAGCGCGGGCGAGCCTGAAGGATCGCCAGCGTGAGTGAGGTGACGACGAAGAGGACGAAAAAGCCGGTCGTCAGCTTGTGCAGAAGCGTCGTCGCGCCGCGCGCGCCGAATGCGGTCTGCGAACCGCCGCCGCCGAATGCGCCCGCGAGATCCGCTCCCTTCCCCTGCTGGACAAGGACGACAAGGATCAGGAACAGGCTGATGACGACGTGCAGAATGACAAGAAGTACGATCATGGATTCTCCGAAGCGAAGCTGCTAACGGGACAAGGGGGCGGATTCTTCCCGGAAAGGCGTTGGGTGTCAAGGGTTGCTAAGTTGCTGGGTTGCTGAGTTCCTGAGTCGAACGCGCGAGACATTTACTTAGCAACCCAGCAACCCAGCAACTCAGCAACCCAAGGCCCTCGCGAGCATCAGAAACTTCTTCGAATCCAAGCTGGCGCCGCCTACGAGAAAGCCGTCGATTCGGCCGTGCGCGATGAGGTCGTCGACGTTGTCCGGGGTCACGCTTCCGCCGTAAAGGACCGGCGTTCGTCGGGCGCGGCCGGCCGGCCAGAAGCGTTCAATCGCATCGCGAATGTCGCCGACGATCTCCGCCACCATCTCGCCCGTCGCATTCCGTCCGGTTCCGATCGCCCAGATCGGCTCATACGCCACGACTACCTCCGCTGCACCTTCGAGCTGCGGCACGGCAGCGGCGCGAATCTGATCGGAGCAGAAGGTGCTGGCGTGACCGCGCTCTCGGTGCTCAAGGCTCTCGCCAATGCAGAGGATCGGCGTCAGGCCTGCGTCGATCGCCATCGAGAGCTTACGCGCGATGAGTGCGTCGTCTTCGCCGTAAATCGTGCGCCGTTCGGAATGACCGATGATGACGAACCGCGCGCCGCAATCGCGCAGCATGTCGGCGGAAACTTCACCGGTGAACGCGCCCGACTTTTGATCCGCGCAATTCTGCGCTGCGGCATTCGCGAATCGCGCGACAACGTCCTTGAGAAAGACGTACGGCGGCGCGATGACGACATCGGCGTCCTTCACGGCATCGAGATATCGCTCGACGCCCTCGGGCGGCAGGTTCATCTTCCAGTTGGCGATGAGGTAGCGGTTCGGCATGGTTCCGCGACTTTATCCTGAGGAGCGCAGCGACGAAGGATCTGGCTCCTTGCTACCGGTCACCAGGTCCTTCGACCGTGCTTCGCCGGCTCAGGATGACAAAGAATATCGGTCCTTCCCTGCCCGCTTCGCCTCGTACAGCCGTTCATCCGCGCGGCGGATCACATCCGCCGCGGTGGCATCGGAGGTTTGGTAGTCGGCGATGCCGAGGGAGATCGAGCAGCAGATCGTGCCTTCGTCGTCCGCGGGGATCGATAGCGCGCGGACTTTCTGCAGGATGCGGTCGGCGACGGAGCAGGCGCCGCCGAGGTCCGTGTGCGGGAGGATGATGGCGAACTCGTCGCCGCCGAAGCGGGCAAAGAGATCGGGAGGACGCAGCGTCTCGCGCACCGCGCCGCACAACTCGGAGAGGACGACATCGCCGACGGTGTGGCCGAAGTTGTCGTTGATTGCTTTGAAATCGTCGATGTCGAACATCAGCAGCGTCAGCGGAAGCGAGTAGACGCGTGCGCGCTCCATCTCCTGCGGCAGCTGCCGGCGGAAGTAGCGCTTGTTGGCGATGCCGGTCAGGTCGTCGGTGTCGGCGAGACCCTGAATCTGTTCGCGCGCGCTGAGCTGGCCGATGAGGAGTGACACCTGCGCCGCGAAAATCTCCACGATCTGCCGCTCCTGCTCATCGAACGGCTCGCCGCGATAAACGAGCAGCACGCCGCTGCTGCGGTTCTCCACGGTGATGATGGCGTGCGTCGAATGCGCGATGCTGTCGCCGTCGTGGCGACGCGACAGATCGCTTCGCTCCGCGCGGACGATCACGTCCGCCGCGGCGAACGAGACCGGGATCATCGTCTCCAGCGTCCGGCGCAGGCTTTCGATCAACGGCGGTCCGATGAGCGACTCCGCTCCTTCGCGCGTCACGACGTAGAGATCGAGGTTCTGCTCCAGCATGACCGCCGCGGCTACGTCGAAGTCCATGGCGTGATCGAGCGCGCGAAACGAGGTCACGAAGAGGTCGGCGATGTTGTCGGCGCGCGTGGCGGGTCCGGTCAGCTCGCGGATCAGCGACAGAACCCCGGCGATCGGCTGCTGTTCGTCACGTCTCACGGATGGCTGAATTATACGGAGCACCTATAATCCGATGCCATGACCATGCCCGAGGCGGAAGCGATTCCATTCGAGCCGCAGGACTTACGCGGCGAGCGCCTCCTCGTTCTGGCGCCGCATCCGGACGATGAAGTGATCGGTTGCGGCGGCCTCGTGGCGCTGCATCTGCGCGAAGGGCGGCCGGTGCATGTCGTTGTGGCGACCGACGGCGCACAGGCGGGCGACGCCGCCCAACGCGAATCGGAATCGCGCGCCGCGCTGGCACTGCTCGGCGATGTCACCATCGAGTTTCTCCGTTTCCCGGACCGCAGGCTAGCGGACGCGCGTGAATTAGACGTTCGCCTCGCCGCGATTCTTCGTGAATGGAAGCCGGACCTGATCGCCGTTCCGAGTCCGCTGGAGATCCATCCCGATCACATCGCTCTCTCCCGCGCCTTCTGCGATCTGATCGCGCGCGATCCGTCGCTCTTCGCCGATCTTGCAATTGCGCGCGTCGCGTTCTACGAAGTCAGCGCGCCGTTGCGGCCGAATGCGCTCGTCGATATCACGTCCGTTGCTGACGCAAAGTACGCGGCGATTGCGATGCATGCGTCGCAGGCTGCGTTTCGCGATTACACGTCGTACGCGCGCGGCCTCAACGCGTGGCGCACGATGACGTTGCCGCCCGAAGTGAAGTTCGCCGAGGCGTATTGGGCGACGCCGTTGCCGTCGCTGCGGACGATGCCGTTCAGCGCGTTGCGCGAGGCGATGGGGCCGATGCGGATCGATATCGTCGCGGAACCGCTGCCGATCAGCGTCGTCGTTCGAACGAAGGATCGTCCGGCGCTTCTCGCCGAGGCGATCGCGTCGATTCGTTCGACCGGCTATCCGGCGGAAATCGTCGTCGTGAATGACGGCGCTGCGAAACCTGACGTCGATGGCGTGACGCTCGTCGAGCACGAGACATCGCGCGGCCGTTCCGAGGCAGCAAATGCCGGTGTGCGCGCGGCGAAGAATGGGTACATCACATTTCTGGACGACGATGATCTCTGCTACCCCGAACACCTGTCGACGCTGGCGAATGCATCACACATCTCGAATGCCGCCGCCTGGTACACCGACGCAGTCTCCGCATTCATCGACGGCGACAGCCGCGAGGCAATGCGCATTTACGCGCGCGATTTTGATCGCGAGCTGCTCCTGGTCGACAACTACATCCCGCTCCCCACGCTCCTCTTCCGCCGCGCCGACTTCCTCGACCTCGGCGGCTTCGATCCGGCGTTCGATCTTTTCGAGGATTGGGATTTTCTGATCCGTCTCGCGCAGCGCGGCGAGTTCGCTCACGTGCCGCGGATCACCTGCGAGATTCGCCACATCAAAGGCGGCGGCTCGATCGTCATGTCGAACCCCGAGGGAACGGCGCGATTCCGCGAAGCAAAGCTACAGGTGTGGCGCAAACACGCCGCGCTCATGGGCGAGAACGTCTTCGCCAACGTATTCGAAGGGGAGAAACGGCGCAGCGTGGTGCTGGAAGGCGAGTGCATTGAGGCGCGCGGCGCGCGTAGCCGCGTCGAACAGGAAGTGGCGCGGCTCGATCGCGACAAGCAATCGCTCATCGCGCAGATCGGCGCCCTCAGCGAACGGATCAACGAAACGATGATGCGCATCAGCCACCTCGAAGGAGCGAACGCGGAAATCCGCGGCGCGCTGGACGGCGCGAATCGCGAGCGCTACGCGGCGATCGCGCGCATCGGCGAGTTCGAGACCGCATTCGCCGGCAGCCAGTCGGCGCTGGTCGAGGCGCAGCGCACGAACGGCGCGCTGTACGCCGAGGTGGCGCGGCTGCAGAATCTGCTCGACACGATTTTCCAGTCGCGCACGTGGAAGCTGCACACGATCGTCGAACGCGTGAAAGGGCGCGGATGACGCGTGCGCTGCTCATCTGCCCTGAGCCGCTTGGCCACGGCCAGCCGGCCGGCGTCGGCATCCGTTTCCTGGAGATGGCAAAAGTCCTTCTCGCCAACGGACACGAGGTCACGCTCCTCTCGCGCGATGCCGGCGCCGTGGCCGGCTGCCGCGTCGACGCGGTCACGCCGGAGACGCTGCAGCGCTACACGAGCGACGCGGATGTCGCGGTCGTGCAGGGCCACGCCGCGAATGACCTCTTCGCGCATGGCGCGCCGATCCCGAGCGTCGTCGATCTCTACGATCCATTCATCATCGAGAACCTCCACTACTACGCGACGCGCGGCGCCGAGGTGTACACGCACGATCACGCCACGCTGATGCGGTCGCTGCTGCACGGCGACCTTTTTCTCTGCGCGTCCGGGGCGCAACGTCTTTTCTACCTCGGTGCACTCGTGATCGCAGGCCGCGTGAATCCAATCGCCTTCGAGAACGATCCGCATCTCGATTCGTTGATCCGCGTCGCGCCGTTCGGTGTTCCTGGGAACGCGGGCGTCCCGGCCGCTGTCGATTCGTGCGGAGACGTTCTCTTCGGCGGCATCTACGACTGGTACGACCCGATCCTGGCGATCGACGCCGTTGCGATTGCGCGTGCGTCGGTGCCGAAAATCACGCTGACGTTTACGACGCATCCGAATCCGTCGCTGACGCCGCAGGGAAAGCGCGCGGAGGCGATCGCGCACACGAAGCGGAAAGGGTACGACTTCGTGCGCTTCGAGCCGTGGGTGGCCTACGAACAACGCGGCGCGTTTTACAGCCGCTTCGCCGCGGCGATGCTGACCTTCCCGCAGTCGATCGAAACCGATCTCTCGATGCGGATTCGCGTCTACGACTATCTCTGGGGCGGACTTCCGATCGTGACGAGCAGCGCGCCCGGCACCGACGAGCTGCTGACGCGTTACGGCGCCGGCTCCGTCGTTCGCTCGTCGTCCGCGGAGGATTTCGCCGCCGCGCTCGTGCACGTACTCGACAGCCGCACGGCCATGCGCGAAGGAGCGCGCCGCTTCGTCGACGATTACCAGTGGCCCCGGACGCTGCAACCGCTGATTGATTTCGTCCGCGCGCCGCGCATCGATCCGCGCAAGGACGCCTTTGCCGCGACGCTGCACGTGCCCGAGCACCCGCGCTCGTTTCTCGATCGCATCAAGCGCCGCATCGGAGGAGCGCCCTGAGCACGCCGGCCGTCGACATCATCGTCGTCAACTGGAACAGCCGCGACGACACGCTGGCCTGCCTCGACGCGGTCGCCTCGCAGCTCACGGCGGACGCGATGATCACCGTGGTCGACAACGGATCGACGGACGGCAGCATCGGCGCAATCAGGAATCGCTACCCGGACGTGCGGCTCCTTCCGCTGGGCGCGAATCATGGCTTCACCGGCGGGATCGCCGCGGCGTTGGCGCGCTCGCCGGCGCGGAACGTGATCTTTCTCAACAACGATGCGGTGCCGGAGAACGGCTGGCTGGCTGCGCTGATCGACGCGATGGAAAGTGCGCCGGATGATGTGATCTCCATCGGCGGAAAGATCGTCGATCCGACCGGAGAGCTGATCGATTTCATCGGAGGCGCGCTCACCTTCGACGGCCACGCGTTTCAGAACGGCTTCCGTTACCCGCTGACCTCGCGCGCGGAGCCGGCCGCCGGCGCGGAGATCCTCTTCGCCTGCGGCGGCAACATGATCTCCCGCCGCGAACCGCTCCTCGCCCTCGGCGGATTCGACGACGACTACTTCGCCTACCTCGAGGACGTCGACTTCGGCTGGCGTTCGTGGTTGTCCGGATCGCGCGTGACCTACGAACCGCGCGCCGTCGTCCGCCACAAATCGAGTGCGACCAGCGAGCGCCTCGGTGATTTCGAGCGCGGCGTTCTCTTCGAACGGAACGCGCTGCAGACGGCGCTGAAAAATTACGAGTCGCTTCACGACGCGTCCGGCGCGCTCTTCTTCTCCTATCTCGCCCGCCTCCACCACTACGCGACGACGCGCAACGTGAACGCGGCCGCGCTGACGCGCGAGCCGTTCTCGAAATCCGCGAAGTCGCCCAGTCTCCTCGGGCGCGTCAAACGAAAGCTCTTCGGCAGCAAGCCGCTGGCGACGATCGACGATCCGCTGACCGCGATGCAGTTCCGCGCGTTTGAATGGGTGATGGCGCACGGCGACCGCATCGCGGCGAAGCGAGCGGCCGTCCAGAAACTCCGCCGCCTCAGCGATCGCGAAATCTTCGAGCGCTTCCCGCTGCAGATCGTGCCGACGTACCCCGGCGACGAAGCGCTCATGGGCGGCGCGCTCTTCAACCTCCTTCGGCCATCGCTCCCGGCGGTCGAACGGACGCTGTCCGATATCATGCGGCGGTGACGCGGTCGGCCTGGTGGCGTCGTTTTCTCGTGCGCGGTGTGTTCTGGCGGCAACTGCTCCGCTTCGCCATCCTGAACGTTCCGCCGTGGACCGAGCCGATCATCATGGCCTTCTGGTCGGCCTTTTTTCTGCTCTGGGGACCGGGGCGCCGCGGCGTAATGCGCAATCTGAAAGTCATCAAGCCCGGCTCGTTCGCGGTCACGAACTTCTGTCGCTGCTACCGCGTCTTCTGGAACTACGCGTGGACGATCGCGGACAACGTGCGCTTCAAAGAGCTGCGCACGATTCCCGATTGGGAGTTCAGCGGCTGGAATCATTTTCAGGAGATGCAGGCGCGCGACGGCGCGATCCTCCTGACCGCGCACATGGGCAGCTACGACCTCGGCGCGCATCTTTTCTCCGAGACGTCGATGCGCCGCATCGTGATGGTGCGCGCGCCGGAAGCCGATCCGCAGACGCGTGAATTCGAAGAGCACCACGGCGCCGACGGACTGCGCATCGAGTTCAACACCCGCGCCACCGAACTTGCGCTCGACCTGCTGGAGAACGTGCGAGAAGGGGCGATCGTGGCAATCCAGGGCGATCGGGTCACCGGCTCGATCAGCGCACTACCGGCGACGCTTTTCGGCAAGCCGACGACGGTCCCCGCCGGTCCGTTCGCCTTGGCGATGGCGGCGCGCGTGCCGATCTATCCCGTATTCGTCGTGCGTATGGGACGGCGGCGCTATCGCCTGATGACGTCGCGGCCGATCGAGATCACGCGCAGCCGCAATCGCGACGACGATTTCGCGCGCGCCGTCGCGCAGTGGATGACGGAGCTGGAGAACGTCGTGCGCGGCCGCTGGTATCAGTGGTTCACGTTCGAGCCGTACTGGCAGGAGCCGGCGGCGTGAACGCCGTCGTCGATCATCCGGAAGCGCGGCTGCTGCCGTCGCGGCATCGCTTCGCCCTGGCGCGCCTGATCGCGTACGTCCGCCTCCTTCGCGCGCGTCCGGCCGCAAGCAGACCGGAGCACCTGATCCTGCCGATCGACCGCGATCAGACGGCGGCGGAGATGAACGGTATCGCGATCTGGATCTTCGTCACGACCGCCTGCTACGTTGCCGCGGCGCTTCCGCTGGCGTTGCCAATCGCGGTGCTCATCGGCATTCCGCTCGCCGCGATTGCGATTCACCTTCCCATCGTCGTGGGCGGACCGATTCTGAGATTAATCATCGGCGATGGCGATCACGTCAAAATCGTTTCGGTGATGACGATGACGCTGCTGCTGATCGCGTCGTCCTACTTCGCGATGTCGAGCTCGTGGGCGCGCTTCACAGCGTGGTTTTTCTTCGCGATTCTCATCCTCAACAGCGCTGCCGCCGTGATCGTCTGGCTGCTGCGCAATCCGATTCGAGCGGCGGAAGAACGATGCGCGCGCTGATCCTCTCGTTTGCGGTCGTCGCGACGGTCGTCATTCCGCTACTGCTGATTCTTCTGTTTCCGCCGTGGTGGCTGATCGCGATCGCCGTTCTGGCACTTTCGCACGCGCTCGTGCTCTGGCCGACGCTGCGTCCCAACTCGCAGTGGCTTGGACCGGTCATCACTCGTTTCGAATCGTCGTCGAAGGAAGTCTGGCTGACGATTGATGACGGCCCAACCGATGACATGCCGGCGCTGCTCGATGCGCTTGATGCCCGCAAGGTCAAAGCGACGTTCTTCGTCAAAGGCTCACTTGCCGAGGCGCACCCCGAACTGGTGAAAATGATTTTCGCGCGCGGACATCAGGTCGCCAATCATTCGCAGACGCATCCCTCCGGTGCGTTCTGGTGTCTTCCGCCGGGAGCGATCGCGAGACAGATCGATGCATGCAGCGCGGCGCTGGAAAGGATCACCGGCGAACGGCCGCACCTCTTTCGCGCACCGGTCGGGATGAAGAATCCGTTCGTCCATCCGATCCTCGTCCGCCGCGGCATGACGCTCGTCGGCTGGAGCGTGCGCGGATTCGATTCGTTCGGCGACGACGTCGATCGCGTCGTTCAGCGCATCGTGCCGCGCACCGGCAACGGATCGATCGTGGTGATGCACCAGGGCCGATCGTTTTCCGTCGCCTGCGTCAGCCGCGTTGTGGACGAGTTGCAGTCGCGCGGCTACTCGTTCGTCATCCCGGCGTTCGAGCGCCTGAAAACGAACAGGTAGTTGTTGAACGGCGTCCGCCCGTACAGCGGCACGACCTCGGCATCAAACTTCGAGAAAGGCCGCACGACGTCTTCGCGAGTCGGGAAGTGCAGTCGCTCCGCGCGCAACCAGCGCACTGCCCGAGAGAACGCCTCCTGCGCATACGTGAGGCGATAACGCCAGCTCCCGTCGCGAATGGCATCGCGCACGATTACCGTCGTAGCGTGCGTTGCAGCCGAGGCAAGGATCCGCGCCTGATCGTCGGCCCGAAAGTAGTGCAGCAGATCGAGCAGAACGACCGTCCCGCCGTCATCGATTGCCGTCCGCGCGTCCGCCACTCCGAACGCCACCTCTGGCACGACTCTTCTGGCGATGGCGATCTTCCGCTCGTCGTGATCGAGGCCGCGGATCGGCGCGTCGAAGCCGCGGGCGCGAAGATAGGCGGCGAGAACTCCGACGCCGCATCCGACGTCGAACACCGGCGCGTTCGTTTCATGAATGCGATCGAAGACGGCGTCGTAAACGGGATCGTGCCGGATCTTGAGCCGCACGTACGTGCGAAGAAATCGAGTCGGATAGCGCGCGGCGATCCGGTCCGCTACATCGTCCGGCGTCACGGCGAGAGATGCTCGATCAGGTCGATCAACTCCGGGAGGTTGAACGGCTTCGGCAGGATCGCCGAGGCACCGAGTTGCAGGATCGCCTGCGGATCGACGTGCAGGTGCGCGGAGAGCACGATGATCGGGCACGTGCCGAGGAATCCTGTCTCTTTCAGGCGCTGCAGAAAATCCCAGCCGTTGATGCCGGGCATGGCCAGATCGAGCAGGATGATGTCGGGGCGATGGATGGTCAGCGCGCGATGCCCTTCGCCGCCATCGCCGGCGAGCAGCACCTGAAAGCCGGCTTGCCGCAAGGCGGCCGCCAGCATGCCGCGCAACGGCAGATCGTCATCGATCACCAGAATGCGTTTCCTGTCGACGTCAGCGACGCGCTTTTCGCCGTTGGAGTTCTGCGTCTCAACCTGATTCATGCCGGGCTCGCGATCGGTCCATTCTACCGACTGCTGAGACCGACATGCAGAACGCTGGCCACTCATCACGTTCAGAACAGATCGCTATCGCCATACGTGTAGTACAACCGATCGGCGATGCGCGCGCTGGCGTCGGCGAGCTCAAAGGGAACGCACATCAGCGACAGGTCCTGCGGATCGCGCTTCGACTCGAATTGCATCCCGCGCAAAATCGCGTCGAACCAGATCGGACGCGCTGGAAACCATCCGTCGATGCAATCCACCGGATAGCTCGGCACCACGTGACGCAGCATCACCTCGGCCGCTGACGGATACCTCGGATCGAACAGTGCATCGCCCCACGACAATCGCGAGCCGCGTACGCCGAAGACGCTCCACCCAACGAGACGCCGCCACTTGCGAATGGCCACGATGAAGTACGGGACGTCGGGACATTCGAGATAACGCCAGCGCAGGTACTGCGCGTCGCGGCGAACAAGAAAGCGATATGCCGGTGCGACGCGGGCGAAGAAGTCGTCGAATTCAGCGCCGGCGTCAGTGATGAGCTCAAGTTGCCAGCCGCGCGGCCAGCGCTCGCGCCGGGTGATGCGAGTGAACGGATTGCGCGTCAGATCGCGCACTCGATACGACGCCGGCTCGACCGCGTCGCTGCCGAGGAAACGGACGGAGAGCTCGCGATGCGCGTCGGTGGTGAAGCCGTAGTTGAAGGCGACCTTGCCGCGGCAGAAGGCGTCGTAAAAATGTTGGGCCGTGCGCGCCAGGATGCTGGTGGGGCCGCGTCCAACCTGGCGTACGGAGCGGTCGGTCATGATGTCGCCGATCTGATGCGCGATCAGATTCCGGCCATCGTCGATCATCGGCACCGGATAGCCGGCGTACTGCGCGACGAGGGCGCCGCTTTCGTTGAAGGTGAGCGCGATGTGCTCGTTGCCGGACGGATTGCGCTGGTACTCCCAGCGAAAATGTTCGACGCCGCGCGTCGCGTGCGGAAAGGCGCGCGCGAACAACGCGAGAATCTGCTGCTCGTCGCCAGCGCGGAACGAGCGAACGGTGAAGCGCGGATCAACGGGCATGCGTCGGCTCGACGGAGCGGATGGCGCGAACGTTCATCGGCGCGCCGGCGCGGCGCTTCGCCACGATGCGGATCGATCCGGAGAACAGGAGCACCGGATCGGGCAACACCTTGAGCAGCGCGCGGACGAGCGGCGCCAACGCCGGCCAGCGCGTGGCGACGGCATGGCGCAGGAAACGGTGATCGCGATACGCGAGCTCGGCGCCGATGCTGACGATCTCGAATCCCGAATGTTCGAGCAGCTCGATGATCGCCGAGCGCGAGTAGAGGATGAGGTGCGTGCGGAAGTTCTGCGTCATCCACCGCCGCTCCGTCAGCAGATACACGAGCCCCTCGGTGTCGAACGTCGACAGCAGCAGCACGCCGCCGGGCTTGAGAAGATCTTTCATCCGCGCCAGCGCATCGTGCGGATCGGCCATGTTCTCGAACACGTGAAACAGAACGACCGCGTCGAACGCTGGACCGGTGTTGACGAAGTTCGCGATCGTGGCGCAGTAGGTGTCCAGTCCGCGCGCACGGGCAGCGCGAGCGGCGGCGGCGGCGCGATCGATGCCGACGTATTCGAATTCGCGCGCCGCGGCGGCGCCAAAGCTGCCGTCGCGCACGCCGATCTCGAGCACGCGCGCACGCGAGGTGAGGTGCCGGCGCAGCGCGGCGAGACGCCGCTCGCTGGTTTTCTCGCGCGCCGCATTGCGATGCAACGTGTCGTCACCGATCTCGATCTGCGCCTGATGCGCGCGCAGCACGCGCCGCACCGGGTGCGAATCGTCATCGACTTCGTAGCGGCCGAGGTAGCGGCATTTGCAACGGCTGCATGCGCGCACGACGTTGCCGGGGATCTGATCGAGGTTCCAGACCTCGTTGGAGAAACAGACCGGGCAGCGGCGCGGCGCGCGATAGCCGTTCCGACGATCGGTCATGCGGATGGCGATTGCAGCAGTCAGACCCTGCCAGAATCCAAACGCCGATCGCGCGCGGCCGCCGTCGTGACGAACCGTCAGCGGCTCGATCCGAAAGCCGTATTTGCTGGCGAGGTACGCCGCCTCAAGATCGAATCCGCCTCCGTTCAGCTTCGACTCGGGGATCAGCACCCGTGCGGCATCCGAGGAGAATGCCTTGAGCTGGAGCGATGGATCAGGCAGGAACGGCACGAGGAGCGAGCGGAGAACGGCGCTGTCGCGGCACATTTCGCGGCGCGCGAACACGACTTCCGCGGCGCCCGATTCGATCAAGGCGACGGCATCCCCGATAGCGCTGACCGGATATGGCAGATCGTGATCGACGACGATGATGACGCTGCCGCCGGCATCCGCGGCGCCGCGGCGGATCATCGCTCCATATCCCGCGCCGTCGCGGCGGTCGAGCACGCGGATATCGAACGCGAAGCCGGTCGTCTGCAGGTAGCGCTCGATCGTTTCGAGCGTCGACGGCAGCTCGGCCGACGGTCCGACAAGCGGGACCAGGATCGACACGCTCGTCGCGCTCATCCCGCTATTCTAGCTTTCGCCCATGAACGGAGCACTCGGCCGGTGCGGCGCTCGACGGTGCGGAGGTACAGAACGTCGCCGCGATACGAATCCCAGATGCCGGCGGGAACATCGGCCATGTCTCCGAAGTGACCCGCGGCAGTCTCGAAGTTCGCCAGCGGCGAGGCTTCGGTGACGACGTCTTCTTCGATGGTCGCTGTACCTGCGCCGAGAGAAAACACCGAATTGCGCTCGAATTGCTTCGCGAACGCGCCGCCCCATTTGCGGAGATACCGCATCTCCGATGCGGCATAGAGGGCTGCCGCTTCGCTCGACGCACCCGCGCTCTGGTTGTAAAGATGGCGGCAGCGCGCGGCGGGGATGTAAACGACGTCACCGCGAACACGGCGCAGAAAATCGTTCTCTTCGAAGTAGAGCTGGAAGCGCTCGTCGAACCCGCCGGCGGCATCGAGCGCGCTCGCGCGGATGGCCATGACCGCGCCGGAAAGCGCTCGAACTCGCGTCGGCCGATCGATTGACCAGAATGCGACGCGGTCGAGAAACCGGCGCCGGTCCCGCCGCCGCGCCCACGCGCGCGATCGGCTGGCAACCACCCGGTCGACAACTTCGCCCCGCGTGTGCAGTTCGGCAGGCGGCAACATCCATTGATGGGCGTCGTCCCAGAACAGCGCCGGCCCGGCCACGGCAGCATCTGTCTCGATCAGCCGATCGATTGCGCCCGCATCGAAACGAACGTCGGGATTCGAGACGATGATCACGTCACCATCCGCGGCGCGCCGTCCCGCGTTGATGCCGCCCGCGTAGCCGAGGTTGCGCGGGGATGCGATCAGGATGTCGGCGAGATGCCGCAGCGCGTACGCTTCGCCCGCGTCGACGCTGTTGTCCACCACGACAACCTGCAACAGCTGCGACGACGACGCGCGCGCGGTGCGGATGGCCTCAGCGGCGAGCGACGCCGAACGGTAATTGATGACCAGCAGCGAGACGGACGTCATCTGCTGCCGGCCGGCTGCGCGGCATCTTCCTCGGCCGGGGCGAGCGACCAGTGATGATCGAGCGAGATGAGGCCGACCTCGAAACGCGCGCCCGTCACGGAGAAGGCGGGCCGCACGTCGCGACGGTCGAAAACGGTGATTGCGTTTTCATCGCCGGCGAACGCGATGATCGAGTATTCGCCGCGGTTCAGCGGCACGCCGTGCAGTTGCGCAATCAGCTCGTATTCGTTGCGTCCAGCCGCGGGCTCGATGCCATCCGCGTGCGTGCCCACCGCGAAGCACTGGAGGTCGTCCGCCGAACGATGAACGCCGACGATCACATGCACCGGCTGCGACGCCACCTCGGAATGAATGCGCAGCTTGACGTGAATGTCTTCGCCGCGATCGAACACGTCGCGCGGACGGCCGCTGCGGTCGCAGACGACGATGTCGCGGATTCGTACCGGCGACGGCGGCCGCTCATGTTCCGGCTCCCCTTCGCTCGACGGCCGCTCGCGATCGCGCTGCAACAGAAACGTCTCGTACTCGTGCACCACGTCGAGCGACGGCCCGTAACGCATCACCCTGCCGTGATCGAGCCACAGCGTCCGGCGGCAGATCGTGCTGACGTGATACAGCCCGTGCGAGCAGAAGAGGATCGTCTTTCCCTCTTCCTGAAACTCGCGGATCTTGTCCACGCACTTTTTCTGGAAGTGCCCGTCACCGACTGCCAGCGCTTCGTCGATGACGAGGATGTCCGGGTTCACATTCACGGCCACGGAGAACGCCAACCGCATGTACATGCCCGACGAGTACGTCTTCACCGGCCGGTCGAGAAACGTTCCGAGCTCGGAGAACTCCAGGATGGCCGGCAGCCGCTGCTTCACTTCGGCCGGCCCGAGACCGAGGATCGCGGCATTCAGCGCGGCGTTCTCGCGGCCATTGAATTCGGGATGAAAGCCCGTCCCCAGCTCCAGGATTGAGGCGATGCTTCCGTTCGTCTCGAGCGTGCCGCTGGTGGGGCGAGTCACGCTGCAGAGGAGCTTGAGCAGCGTGCTTTTGCCGGCGCCGTTCTGGCCGATGATGCCGATCGTCTCGCCGCGCTCCACCTCGAACGTGACGTCCTGCAGCGCCGGGAAGACCGTGTGGCGCGGGCGGCGCGTAACAGCCTCGACCAGGCGATCGATCGGCCGGCGGTAGATGTCGTATTGCTTCGTCAGCTCGGACGCGCGAACGGCGGCAGTCATTGCGCACATTGTACGGACCGCGGCGCGAAAGCATCACACGCAAAACGAACATGGCGGGCCGAAGCCCGCCATGTCGTATTGAATCGATGGGGTGCGAATCTTAGTGTCCGGCCGCCCGATGCCGCGGCGGTACTACCGGAGGATTGACGCCAGTGCCCACGACGATCGTCTTGGGGAGATCGATCGACTGCTGCTTGTTGCCGATCGTGAGTTTGACGTGATAGGTGCCGTCCTTCGTGTACTTGTGAATCGGATTCTGTTCCGTGGATGTCGTGTTATCGCCGAAATCCCACGTGAACGAGTGCGTATCGCACGCAAAGTCGTTGTAGTTATAAGACGACGCTTTGAACTGAACGTTCTCGCCCACGGGACAGGCGCCGCCGACGCTGGAACACGAGCCGGTCACGGTGCCGTAATACACCATATAGACATTCTCGTCGGCGACCATCAGGGGACAGTTCCCGCCACCGCCTGAAGGAGCCACGATCTTGATCGATTTGGCCGGAAGCGTGAAGTTGGTCTGTCCGTATGTGATTTTCAGCGTCACGTTGTACGTACCGGAGCCATTGTACTTATGAGACGGTGCTGGTCCGGTTCCGTGCGCACTTCCGTCGCCGTAATCCCAGTCGAAGGTATGCGTACCGCAATTGAAGTCATAGGCGACTCCGGTCGCAGCGAACGAAACGGGCGTCGTGTTGACACAGTCGCCGCCGTTCTCCGTGCAATTGTTTCCGGTGAACGTCATCGCCACGGTCTGCGTCGAGAGGTCGCCGCACTGATGTACCTGCGCGGGACCAACCTGCACGTTCGCACTGTACTGACCGGTGCCTCCGTTATTCGAGACGGTTAGCGTGACGTGATGCGTGCCACCGGTCGTAAACGCGTGTTGCGTTAAACGCTCAGAGGCATGGCCGCCATCGCCGAAATCCCAGGCATACGTCGTCGTACTGCAGTCAAAGTTGTAAGTCAGCGAATAACCGCCGAACGTAATCAGCTCGCCGGCATTGCAGGCGCCACCGCTGGCGCTGCAGAACGTCTGCGGCCCGAGGAAGCCGATGTAGGCAGAGTCGGCAGTCTGTGCGGGACAGGTGCCGCCGCCGTTGCCGCCACCACCGTTGCCGCCGCCACCATTGCCGCCACCGCCGTTCCCGCCACCACCATTGTTGCCGCCGCCATTGCCGCCACCATTATTCGTCGGACCGATAGCAACGGAATTCGTGATGACTGCCGTGCTCTGTCCGCCCTTCAGCGTGAGGGTGACCGAATACGTGCCGTTATTCGCGTACGTGTGTTGCGTAATCAGGCCGGTTCCCGTCGAGTTGTCGCCGAAGCTCCACGTTGCGCTGTCGCACGCGGGATCGGGATTCCACTGGTATGCGGAGACGATGAACGTGACCTCCTGGCCGGCCGTGCACTGTGCACCGTTGCAGGCGGCGGCGCCGAAGTTGGTGTTGTCGATACTGGGCGCGCTGGAGCAGAGTGGCTGCGCCGGGTTGATCTGGATCGTTCTGGTGGCGGAGCCGATGGCATTGGTAACGACCAGCGTAACGGTGTAGGAGCCGCCGGTCGTGATCGTCGGCGCGAACGTCGCCGTAGTCGACGTTGCGTTGCTGTTGGTCATCGACCAGGCGTATGCCCAGCCGGTCTGCGAGCCACCCGATGTAATGCTGAACGAGCAGGGCGCGCCGGCATTGTCGCATCCGCTCTTCACGATCGTCGGATCGGGCGCATTCAGCGCGTCGGTAGTCGACGTGCTCGTGGCGTACGGCGCACACGATGAACCGAGGGCGCCCGCCGCAACTGTGGCGGTCAGCCGCACTTTCGAACCGAGAGTATTGAAGACGCTGCGGTCGAGCGAGTACGGAGGAATCGTTCCCAGGGTCGCGGTTCCCGCGCTCTGCTGGAGAGTCGTGCCGGCTGAGCCCACCAGTTCCCATCGATAGTTAACCGCCGTACCGGGACCGGCCGGCAGGTCAGCGGACGTTGCCGTCATACGAACGGCGGCTGTAAAGACGGCCGGACCGGAGAGCGTCGCGGGCGTAACGGGAGGAGGAGGCTGCACCGTCGCGACAAACGGGCGCGAAAGGTAATTGAACCCATTGATCGCCAGCGGAAGGTCAGAGCCGAGCGGCGCGATGTTGGCGCCCGTGCCCAGATAGCCACCGTAATGGCCGATGAAGTTGAGCGCGTGCACTCCGCACGTACCTGCGGAGAAAAGCTCGGACGGAAGTTTCTTCGTCGAGGCGTTGTCCAGAACCCACTCGCTGTAGTGGCCTTCGACCGATCCGTCGGATGCGTCAGCAAACGCGTCGCTGGTCACGATCGGAGCAGTGGAACTGGCATCAGGGAGTTTGAAGAGATAGGAAGTGCCGTTCAGAGCGAACCGGACATCGGGCTTCGCCAGCGGAACATTAATCGTAGTGGTGATCGAGCTATCGCTCGCATCGGTCGCCGTTGCGTGACGCGTCGTGGGGAGCGCCGTGGCCGATGAGATCCCGCTGAACTGGTGCTTGATCTCCGTGGTGCCGGCGAGCGTGGAGCCATTGGTTCCGTCGTCGAACGTCCAGTTCAGCGTGGTCGCCTTCCCGGAAGCCAACGCGCCGTTAAACGTCTGCCGATCCCCGTAGAACGGGCCGGGGGCCGTTGCCTGCGAGTTTGGATTGGGCGTTTCGGCCACGGACCTGATGCTTCCATTCAGCGAATCGCCGCTCTTGACTTCCCACACATCGCCGAGGCCGGCTGCGGACACGATGATGTAGGTCTTGCCGTTGTACTTGTAAGGCGTCACATCCATGAACTCGATGCGGTCCGGATGCACGTAATCGCTGCCAGGCGAGTCATTCGCGTAGTACTGCGCGAAAAACTGTCCGTGTTTCCCGTTGACCACATTGTCCAGGGAGATCGCCGTAGGAACGCCATTCGTCAGCTTAAAAAGCCGGATGTTCCGCGTAACAGCCTCGGTACCAAAAATGGCGAGAAGGCCGCCACCGGCCCGAATGCCGGCAACAGTCGAGTACGGAACGGGTTTGCCGGCGTCGTCGAGAACCGGATAGTCTTTACGGTCATAACCACCGTTGGCGTTAGGGCTCATCACCGTGATGAGACCAACGCCGTTCGACTTCGCAAAGTAATAGAAATTCGTGCCGTCGGAATCCATCGCGAAGTAGGCTCCGGGCGCGGGCGCCACGACATCCTGGATGGCAGCCGCGCCGCGGGCGAGCGCATCCGCGGTGTAGATCTTGCCGACATAGTCGGATTGGAGAACGCCGATCCGGGAGCCATTGGAGTTCTTCCCAAATTGCCAGATGGACCGGTTCTGATCGGCCATCTTCACGGCATGGCGAGGATCCGTGACGTTCCAGACTTCTGTTTTGGCGCCGTTTTGTCCCGTGGTGAGCGCGAAATAGGAGCCGTCCGAGGTCTTCACGCTCACAACCGTAAATGGATTCACGTCCGGGAAAAACTGCGCGATCGGAGTGGTGTTCTCCATCATTCCGCCGTCAGTGAGCAACGGGTTGTCCGTGACCATGCCCCATCCGAACACCGTATACGCGAGGTAGCAAAAGTTTCGATCATCCCAATCGATGCCGGTGCGGAACAGACGATCCGTTCCATCCTGGGGAGGCGTGTTCCAGCCGCCCACGTGCTCGGCGTAAAAGAAGCGGTCCCAGTAGAGAAAGAGCTCGGTTCCCCTGTCTCGGAAGCGCGGGGCGCTATTAAAAGAAAGGGCGGAAGCCGGGGAGAGCGAGGCGTGAGCGCTCACCTTGCTGAAGAAGTTATCGATGTTGTATGCGGCCAGCGCGCTGCCGATTACGAAGTACGCGCGATTCCGCTCCGGGGCAAAGAACGCGCCGCGAGCGCGGCCGACGCGGAACGCCTCCTGGTAGTCGGTTTCGCTGTCGGAGTCGTCGAACCGGCCGACGTAGCGGAGCACCGACGGATAGCCCGGCGTGAGCTTGCCTTCTCGGGTGCCGCCGCAGCCGGTACACGGCACGTCCGTATTCGGCGTCGCGGACGGCAACGACCAGTATGGTTGCGCGTAGGCGCCGACGGCGGTGGCGATCACGAGCAGGCAGCACTGAAGCAGTTTTGAGCAAAACGAGTTCACTTTTCTTCCCCCATCGGAATTTGGAACGCGGAGTACGGAGAGACCGAATCGAAGCGCACGCGGAGACGCTCACCCACGCGCGACAAATATTATTTTACTGAAAGGAGCGTCGTCTGTCTACGGGAAATCGAGCAAAAAAAAGGCGGGCCGGAGAATCCGGCCCGCCTGAACGGCAACTGCGTTTTGAGTCGTATTACGGGAGCGGCGTGGTGTTGGTTCCAACCGGAGCCGCGGGGCAACCGTTGCCAGGCGTCAGAGGAGCCGGGCAAACGAAGACGCCACCAGCCGGTCCGATGACACCCGGGCCAGAGTTGGCGATCGAGACAGCAGCGGCCGGCGAGCAGCCATTGCCGAGCCATGCGGCGTCGAAATCAACCGTCAGACGGTTGGTTCCGACATTGCCGAACATCTCGACGATGACCCAGTTCTGGCTGGGACGCGGCGAGCCGAGGTTGCTAACACCACCGGCCTGCGGAATGCCCGCGCGGGTAACTGAGTAGGTGGAGCTGCCACCGTTGTTGAGGTTGAGGTACATCCAGCCGCCTACATCAGGACCGGTGAGGGTCGGATAGATGGTGGTGTCGGCAGTGGACGTCGAGGACGTCTCGGGGAGAGTGATCGTTCCCGGTCCGCAGAAGAGGGCCGGCGAGCAGTTCGCACCCGAAGCGCTGATGAACGGATTCTCGTGCTCGTCGAAGCGAACGATTTCACCGATGGTCAGTGCACCGTTGGCCGGAAGAGTCGAGCAGGTGGTACCGGTGCCGAAGCCCTCACGCCAGATCTTGTAGTTCGTGGCGAAAGCGCCGGCGCCGCCCTGGATGTAACGAGCAGCCCACGTCGACGGCAGCGGCTGGCGGCGGTCGAGTGTGCGGTTCGCGGCGGGCGTGTAGCGGTCATAGAACGTGAACGGGAGGTTGGTTCCCGGCGCGGTGCCGGCGTTTCCGCCCTCAGGTACGGCGCGGATGTGAACCATGGCGTTGCCACCGGCGTCAAACGAGGTCGCCGTGGTGCCGGCCGGAGCCGGTCCGAGCTGCTGGTAGTCGCCGATGAGAACGTTGTCGTACAGGATGCCGCCGGGGCTGGTGAAGTACGCACCACCCGGATCGTTGGGCAGTGCGGTCGTGCAGCTCGCCGCGACGTCAATGGTGATGTAGCCGATCGCGTTCGCGTGAACGCGGCCGACGCTCGCGCAACCAGGATACGTACCGGCCGTCAGAGCCGTACGAACCGGAGCGATTGCCGTCGAAGGCAGGATTCCCGGAAGGTTTCCGCAGCCGATACCGCTGCTGAGGAAGTTCGGGTTGGTGTAGCCCGGGCCGCCGTTCGCAGGAAGCGTCAGCGACGGAGCCGAACCGGCGGTGCCAAGCGGCGACTGCGCGGCGGTCGGGCCCGTGCCCGCCGTCGTGCCGACGGTGCCGGTGGTCAGGATGTCGAGCAGGTTGATGCCCTGCACGTCATAACCGGTGAGGAAGATGTTGAAGTCGAGGACCGGGAACGAGAAATCGGTCCAAACCGTGACGTGCGCGATCTGCGGGTAGCGGCTCACGTTGGTGATCGTGAACAGCGTCGTCTGAGTACGGTTGGTGACGTCAACTTCGAAATACGGAAGAAGCAACGTAGCGGCCGGAGCGACACCGATGTCGCACGAGTCGTCGTTGTTCGTAGTCGTCGGCCCGGCGGGAACGCCAGGCAGCCCGGTGGTGAAGGTCGCATTCGGGGCCGGCGCCAAGTGCCGGTTAATCGCGAACGCGGAACCCGCCATCAGGAGGGTGGCCATCATGGCCAGAACCAAAAGTTTTTTCATGCTGTTCTCCTACACATCAGATGATTGGTTGAATCTGGTTTTGTTCGAGCTGTGTCACCCTCTCTCGACGATACGATCACCTCCCGCGCCGGATTTGAAAACTTGTCTGGCTATTCCAGTTTTGAGTAACAGTATGGCCAACGAGCTGCGAAGTCAACCCCTTGGGCGCATTTTTATGTGATTACGACATAGCGTCTTCGAAGGAAAGTGCGCGGATTATACCGAAACAGCACGCCGGCACAAGCACCAATCCTGTCACGCCCCCCGGACCGCCACGCGCCGCGGTGAATGCGTGATTGATGCCTGACAAAATTGATGAGTCGAAAAAACGCCCGGACGATCGACGCCGTCCGGGCGCTGAGAATCTACTTCTTGTCCGCGGTCGTTGCGGCCGCGGGTACGGTCGCCGCGCCGCGATTCAGATAGACGTGGATCGAGCCGTCCTGCACCGCGAACGCCGTCTTCGCGCCCGATTCGTACATGACGATCACGTCCGGCTTCCCGTCACGATTCACATCAGCGACCCTGATGTCGTAGGTGATCTGGTCGAGGATCGGCAACCCTTCCACTTTCGACTGCGTGAATCCCCCCTTGCCATCGCCGAGCAGAATGACCGCCTCGGACGCAGCGGGCCCCCCAGCGGGACGCAGATGGGTGTAGATGATGTCGAGGTTTCCGTCGCCATTGAAGTCTCCAGCACCCAGACCGGAGACAAGCTGGTTGCCGCTCCAGCGTGCGATCGGAATTCGCTGCGGACCATCTTTGCCGAACGTCAGGCGATCGACTTCCACCAGCTGCTGGATTTCAGGCTTCGGAACGATGCGGTTATCGAGGTCGTTCGGCCAGTCGCGGAAGAAGGAGATGATCGCATCGTCGCGGGTCTTCGACGAGAACTTCCCGGTCGTGCTGGCCGCGTAGTACGCGCGCGATGGAACGACGTCTCCGTCGCTCGGGAAGGGCGCCCACTGCTTCGGCCCCTTGCTCAGGAAGAGCACATCCCAGCTTCCGTAATAAATGCTGCCCAGGAAGAAGTCCGGAGTGCTGTCGCCGTTGAAGTTGCCGGTCGCCATCCAGTCGCCGCCGGTCTTGATTCCGAGGGCCGCGATGTCGACCGCTTCCCACGACTTTCCTTTGTTCCTGTTGAAAAGCACGATCGCTTTTCCGTGCGGCGAGCTCTCCACTCCCCTGACCGACGGCCCTTCGCTGGTCGCCGCCAGGTCCGGATATCCGTCGTGGTCCACATCGGTGACGATGATGCGACGCGAGGCGTAGTCGTGAGGCAGGCCTTCGTTGACTTCCGTGAACGTGCCCTTGCCGTCGCCGAGAAAAACGAAAATGCCGTTGAGATGGACCGAGAAGGCAAGGTCCATGTGTCCGTCTTTATTGAAGTCTCCAGCCGCGACGCTGCCGTAGTCGAGCTGATGCGGCCACTTGACCTCGGCCCAGTACTTCCAGTGTCCCTTCCCGTCGCCGAGGAAGATCGACGGGTACGCGTTCGTCGAAGAGCCGCGCTGCGGCGGAGCGATGATGTCGGGGAATCCGTCGCCGTTCATGTCGGCAACGGCGAGCGAGTTGCGCCAGGAGCCGTTCGCCGGAAGACCGTCGGACGATTCCTGGAAGCGAATGACCTTGTTGTTCGCTGGCGGATTGAGCGGCGTGAACTGCGAACGCGTTCTCTCGAAGAACCGGATGTCGCCGGCGAGGTACTTCGAGGGCGGCGGCGGCGCGGCATCGGTCGACTCCGGAGCATGCGTCTCTTCGACCGGAATCCAGGCCCAGACGAAGCGGTCGTTTTGCTGATAGATCTCGAACGCAAAATTGACTTGAGCGAACGGGCGCACCGTTCCTTCTTCGCGGTCGTACGCTGCCCACTTGCGCTCGTAGCGCTCGAGCGTGAATTCTTTTCCGAAGCGCCACCAGTGCTTGCCCTGGACCGGATTGATGCCGGGATCGACAGCCGTCCCGAGACGTTCGCGGCGATGCTCCGGAGTTTCCGGCTTGATCCACGTCGGCATGCCGCCTTCGGGAACGGTGTTGATCGCCGCCTCCTCCGACGATGTCGTCGTCTGGGGCGCAGGAGCCGCTTTCGCCGGCGGAACCGGCTGTTGTGCAAATGCTGCCGAGGACATGACCGCTGCGGCGGCACATGTGGCAAGAATCAACTTCCTATCGAACATTCAACTCTCCTCGTGAGATGGCGTGGGATGGTGAATTCGCGAGACGTAAAGATCAGATCAGATCCGCCAGCGTTCCCTGCGCGCGGCGAAAAAACAGCAACCCGCCGGCGAACAACGCGATGGCGACGACCAGAAGGAATACGATCGAACCGGCCGCAGGTAACGCCGCCGAAAGCAAGGCGCTGCGGAACAAACCGAGCAGGGGCGTCATCGGATTCCAGATGAAGAAGCGCTCGAAACGGCCGGCCACCGGATACAGGATCGGGCTGAGATAGAAAAGAATCGAGAGTACGAATCCGAGAATCGGCATCAGATCGCGGAAGAAGACGTAGCTGGCGGCGAGAAACCATCCGAGGCCGACCTGCACCGCGAACTGCAGCACGAGCGCGAACGGCAGCAGCCAGACGAAACGAAGCGGCATGCCGCGCACGAGCAGAAACGCGCCGAACAGCGCCAGCGCGATCGCTTCGAAGATCATCGCCGAGGCATGCGGAACGAGCACGAGGAGCTCGCTGCGAAAGGCAAGGCGCCGGACCATCGGAGCGTTGTCGACGATGCTCGTCGTCGATCGGATGATGCCTTCGTTCAATCCGAGCCACGGGAGCAGTCCCGCGATCAGGAAGTCGATGTAATTTTTGTTGTTGGCCGCCGGCCCGCGGCTGAACATGTAGGTGAAGACGAACCAATAGAGAATGACGAGGCTCAGCGGCTGCAGCACCGCCCAGAAGATGCCGAGGGCGGAGCCGGTGAAGCGCGCACGAAAGTCTCTTTTGACGAGTTCCCGGAGGAGGTGGACGTTTTTGTACGTTTCGGGATCCTCTGGACTTGACAGCAGCTCAGCAAGTCCGTAGATTGCGTCGGAGTTTATGGTTCCCGCAGCATAAAAGTCAACGAAACCCTCATGAACAAGCCAGCCCAGCTCGAGTTAGTCGGCCGCAAGATCCGACAGCTTCGCCGCCAGCGCAAGCTGACGCAGGTGGAGCTCGCCGATCGTATCGGCGTTCATCAGTCCGATCTCTCCCGGATGGAACAGGGAGAGTACAAAGTCGGTCTCGACACTCTGCTGAAGATTCTGGCGACTTTCGATCTCAGCATCGGCGACTTCTTCGACGAGGGGAATCGCACGGAAACAGTGGTGCAGAAGTATCGCAACCTGAGCCCGACGGCGCAGAAGGAAGTGGAGAGTTTCATCGAGTTCAAGCGCGCCCAGGAAGAGGACGGCTCGTGGGATTCAGACGGTGGGGAGAGCGAGGGTGACGATGTCTGAACTGAACAGCCGCATCGAAGAGCTGCGCCAGCAGGCTCTCGAAAAAGTACGTTCGGAAGAGTTCGATGATGCGCTCGCGCTGTACGACGAAGCGCTCGACCTGGCGACCGACGAAGAAGTCCGCGAACTGATCACGATCAACAAGGGCCATGCCCTGATCGCCGCCGAGCGCACGGGCCCGGAAGTCAAAGCGCTTCCGATGATCCTGATGCGCCGCCGCAACCCGCGTCATACGTTCCTCTCCTCGTACGCGCTGATGTTTACGCACCGGCGGCTGGCGGGTGAGTCGAAGCGCGCCATCTTCTACGGGCAGATCGCGCTCGAAGCAGCGAAACAGGCAGAGCAGACGTTCTGGCAGGTCGCGGCGCTCAACGAGTTGGGGATGGTCTACGAGCTCGACTCGCAGTTCGCAAAAGCGACCGAGTGCTTCGAGAGCGCGCTTGCGTGCCTCGATCAGGTGAGCAGCGCAACCGATCAGAGTGTCAGCCACGTCGCGATCATCGGTAACATCGGTTACAACAAGCTGCTTGCCGGCGATACCCGCGAAGGCCTTCGCCTGCTGCACAGCGTGACCGATCAACTCCCCAGCGAGCATCTCAAATGCGATGCGTACGTCGATCTTTGCTACGGCTATCTCGATCTCGAACAGTACGAAACTGCCCGGCAATACGGCGAGATGTCACTGGCGATCGCCTCTGAGCCGCGGCAAGTCCGCAATGCGCACTACCTCCTCGGCGAGGCCGCTTACAAGATGGGCGACGTCGACGCCGCAGAACATCACTTCGAACATCTCGCTCGTTTCTATCCGCAGTTCCGCCATCTGAAGAGTCTTTTGTTTGCGATCGATCTTCGGTCGATGCTGAACCTCAAACTATGAAACGCTTCCTGCTCTGCGCCACTCTGCTTCTCGCGTCCACCGCTGCGTTCGCGCAGGTCGTCACTGACCACGACGTGCTCGTCACGCCCGATGGCACTGTATTCACGGTGGAGAATGCCACTCCATCCGCGACCGCATCGGTGCCGGCGATCGGCGTCCTGGACATGGAAATCCACAACGGCTCCGATGTCCGCCACATCACCGTTCCGGGATCGACGACGGCCGGATATCACTCGGGCGCAGCGCTCGCGTACGACGCCGATTCGAAAACTCTCTTCGTCGTCTGGATTCACCTGATGGACGGTGTGTCGTCGAGTGAGCTTCTCCTCGCCGCCTATCACGATGGTCAATGGCAGAAGCCCGTCGCCATCGATCGTCAGCAGTACACCATGCGCACGAACCTGCGCGTCGGGATCACACGCCGCGTCTCGCAACTTCAGAAAGACGGCTCCTACGCCGACGTGCCCGCGCTCCTTCTGCACGCGCTGTGGTGGGACGACTCGATGAAGGGCGAAGGAGCGCGCTACGCGCTGCTCCCGATTGAGAACGGCGCGGTCTCCGAGTCGTCGATCGAGGTTCACGCGCTCGAAGAGTTCGTTCCCGCGGGCGACGACGAGTTCAATACGCCGAAAGAGAACTTCAACGCCGAGATCCTTCGCCACCCTGCCATCGTCACGTCACCGATGCAGAGCACCGTCGGCGTGGTCTTCGGCGATACGAAGAACAACACCATCCACAATGTGACGCTTCATCCGATCGCTGACATCCACATTCATATCCCCGTCGGAATCGGTAATGGTGGTGACAAACCCGCCCCGCACATCATCGCGCCGTTGAGCTTCTCCGGCGACTGGAAGGGTTCGGTCAGCGTCATTGCTCACGGCGACCGGCTCGTCTTCGCGAACAATGACGGCAAAGCGCTGAACTACATCACGTTCGCCAACGGGAACTGGACCAACGTCAAGTCGATCGCCGTCGATCCGAAGTTGCCGGCCGAGGCGGCGCTGGCAGCCGTCGATAAGATGGTGAGCTCGCAGTAGCCCAATCACATCACGCTCCAAACACGAAAGCCGGCGAGCGATCGCCGGCTTTTCTTTTTTCTCGGCGCTGCGATCTCACCCGCCGGCACGAGAGAGATGAAACGAATCGCGATCAGCGATCACTACCTCCATACAAAAGGAGGCTTTTATGTCTGCAATCGTGACCATGAACATCTTCTCCGGACGTCCCAACCCTCGCTGGATTCTCGACGACGCGGCAACCGCCGAGCTCCGCGAGCGGATCACATTCAAACCGACCAACACTGCCGCCGCGCCGCCCGGAAGCATCCGCGGTCTCGGATATCGCGGTCTCGAGGTACGCTTCGATGACTCCTCCGAACCGATTCACATTCACGGTGGCGTGGTCGGGACGCTGGCCTCGTCGCCGAACGTCGTCGATGCCGACCGCAGCATCGAGAAGTTCCTTGTCGGTACGATGCCCGACACGGAGCGTGTAGCCGGCTTAGCTCTGGACCAGCCAACGCATGACGCAGTTCGCGACGTCGTGCAGCGCGATCTCGCGGAGCGGATCGCCATCGAAATCCCGAAGATCGTCATCAATCCCTGCCCGCCATGCGTCGCCGCCTGTGCACCGCCGTACGAGCCGGCGATGTGGAACTTCGTGCCGACGCAGCCGAACAACAACTGCTACAACTACGCGAACGACCGCGTCACCAACACGTTCGCCCAACCCGGCAAGTACCACAACGCGCAGTACACGGCGCTGACCTGCGCCAGCGTGCAACCGGCGGCAGTGGCCGATGGTTTGGTGGCCGCGGCGAACTTCACCGCAGCCATCAGCGATGGCTACTACGTCGCCCTGGTGATCTGGCCCAACGTCGACTTCCACTGGTACCGCCAGGACAAATCCGGCTGCTGGTCGCACAAACCGGGATCGACGGCGGCGCGGAACACGGACGAGTCGAACCACATCATCACCAACCCGCAGACCGCGAACCGCGGCAACTACACGCAGTTCTGCTCGTTCATGATCACCCGCCCCTGCAAGGTGCGAATCAAGTAGCCTTCTCTTCGCGATGCCCACCACCGTCACGCTGATGATTTTCTCCGGCCGCCGCGATCCCACCTGGACGCTGGCGGCCGGAGACGTGACCACACTTGCCGAGCTCCTGGCCGGTTTCCAGATCGCCTCGGAAATCGGTTCGCTCGGTTACCGCGGATTCCGCGTGCAATCGAACGATCCAGGCATGCCGGCCGACGTGATCGTGCGAGGGGCGCCGGAGTTGGAGCGCTTCCTGCTGGCGACCGGCGCGAAGACCGTGCCGCCCGAAGTTCGCGAAGCGGTCGAACGTGCCATCGGGTAAGCGCCCTTCTGTATCAGGCACCGCCATTGCTGAGTCCCTCAGCGGAGGTACGCCGTGAACTGGTTCAATCTCTCCGTCCTCGGATGGATCATCCTGATCGCCGCGCTCGCGATCGCCGCCTACATGCTGCACGTCCCGACGCTCTGGATCGCCATCGCCGCGCTGGCGCTCATCGGCATCGGCATCATCGCCTCGGTGGCGAAGTCAAAGCCGCAAATCTAACGCGTGGAAACACAACGGCCCGGCGAGTTGCCGGGCCGTTGCGCGTTGTAGGTCGCGGAGCGGGTTACAGCTTGTAGACGAAGAAGGCGATCAGCAGGGCGTAGATGACCAGCGACTCGATGAGGGCGAGACCGATGATCATCGAGAGGCGGATCGCGCCGGCGGCGCCTGGGTTGCGGGCGATGCCTTCGACCGATGCGGCGATGGCGCGCGACTGGCCGATTGCGCCGGCCGCGGCGGCAACGCCGAGGACGAATGCCGCACCGATGACACCCCAACGCACGCCTGACTGCGTGGCGGTCGTTCCGGTGACCTGATCCTGCGCGAAGACCGCACCTGCCATCATCACGATGACCAGCGCGAACATGACGAGTTTCAACTTGCTCATTCCAATTTCTCCTTTCTTAGAATCTTTTGAAGTCATGATTTCGAATGTCAGTTGTCAGTGCTCTTCGACGACCGTGGCTCCGGCGATGTAGACCATCGTCAACATGATGAAGACGAAGGTCTGCAGGAACGCGCCGAAGATGCCCAGTCCCATCATCGGCCAGGGCAGAACGAAGGGCAGCATGCCCATGAAGATGCCGGTCGCGGTGTGCTCGCCGAAGATGTTGCCGAAGAGGCGCATGCCGAGCGAGAGGATGCGCGCCAGGTGACCGATGATCTCGATCGGGATCATCAGCGGCGCCAGGATCGGCATCGGTCCCATGAAGTGCTTGAGATAGTGCCCCAGCCCCTGCGAACGGATCCCCTGGTAGTTGTAATAGAGGAAGGCGCAGAGCGCGAGGCCGAAGGTCGTGTTCGGGTTGCTCGTCGGCGGCTGCAGGAAAAAGAAGATGCCGAAGATGTTCGAGACGAAGATGAACGCCGCGAACGAGCCGATGATGTAGAGGTAGCGGTCGCCGTCGTGACCGATGATGTCGCGCAGCAGGCCTTTGAGGCCGCTGACCACCAGTTCGAGCATCTGCTGGAAGTGGCCGGGATTCTCGCGGCTGATGCCTCTGGCCATCAGCGGGAAAACGATCGCGCTGATCAGCAGAACCACCAGCGCCATGATGACGTGATCGGGGATGTCCCAGGCGAACGCGTGCTGCACGCTGTGCCACAGCGCGTTGACCGGAGCGTAAAGGATTGAGCTTTCGTGTTCCATCAGTCCCTATTCGGCGAAGCTTCGGATTGTTTCGTACACAGCTTCACCCATGATTCCCACCACCACAATCGAGAATCCCAGCAACACACTTACGGCATTGATACGAGCGACGAAGATTGTGACCAAGAGCGCCGCACCGAGGAGAGCAAACCTCGACAGAGTACGTACTGTCAGTCTCCAACGGTGCCGGGCTGGCGTCGGCTGGAGCAGGGCGTCAACGATCTCCTCCAGCCAAAGGAAATTGATCATAGTGACGAGGCCACTGCAAGTCAATCCGAGGAGTCCGCGCCATCCGCCGGTGATCAGAACGGGGATCGCGAAGACGATCCAGGCGGCGATGGAGATGAGGCGGATGCGGCGGAGGACGACGGGGGCCGGCTCGTCGGGAGGTAAGGCATCGCGGTTCGTTTCCGACACAGTCAACAAGCGTCAGCAACACCAGCCGCTGCATCTTGCCAAAGCACAGACAAGAGTGTCCGTGCCACACTGGCTCGCGCCTGTCGCAGCGGCTGGCAGATACGGCAGGATGTATGTGGCACAGACACTCTTGTCTGTGCTGGTGAGGCTCGCGACCGCTGGTAAACAAGTCGCCATCACTCTTTCCGCAGGCCGATGCGGAAAAGGTTGATGAATGCGGCGATGACACCGAAGCCGGTGAAGATCCAGGTCAGCCACGGGCTGGTGTGAAAGAGCTTGTCCATCCCCCACCCCCAGGCGTAGCCGAGGCCCATGGCGATGGGAAACATCAACCCGATGGACGAGGCTTCGAGGAGCGTTTCGTTCTGACGCAGTTTTTTACCGCGGTCGTCCTGGTTATCGTCCGGCATGGGGCGTGAGCGCCGCGCGCGCGGCGACGTTGCTCGATGACGCGATGACCTGATCGATCATCGGCGCGGGAAGGATACCGAGGGCCAGCGTGACGAGGAGGCAGATGCCGGCCACGATCTTCAGCGGCGAGGTGATGGCGAACTCCGCTTCGACGCCTTCGCGCAGATACATCGCCACGACGAGGCGGAGGTAGTAGAACATCGAGACGGCCGACATCAGTACGGCGATGATGGCCAGCCAGCCGAAGCCGGCCTGCACTGCGGCCGCAAAGAGGAAGTACTTTCCGATGAATCCCGCGGTAGGAGGAATGCCGCCGAGGGAGAGCAGGAAGATGATCATGGCGAAGGCCCAGAGCGGCGCGCGGCGGCTTAGCCCTTCGAAGTCGTCGACGCGTTCGCCGGCGTACTGGTGGCGGCGCAGCATCAGCACCGTCGCCCAGATGCCGAGGTTCGCGAAGACGTAGACGATCGAGTAGACCAGGATGCCGCGCAGGCCCATGGCGTTGAGCGAGATGACGCCGAGCAGAATGTAGCCGGCGTGGGCGATCGACGAGTAAGCCAGCATCCGCTTGACGTTGTCCTGCGTCAGCGCGGCGAGGTTACCGACGATCATCGACAGCGCGGAGATCGTGGCCAGAACGTAGTTCCAGTCGAGATGGAAGTCGTGCAGGCCGACGTAGAAGATGCGCGCGAAGATTGAGAACGCGGCGGCTTTCGAGGCGGTGGAAAGAAAGGCGGCGATCGGCGTCGGCGCCCCTTCGTAGACGTCCGGCGTCCAGACGTGGAACGGGACGGCGGCGATCTTGAAGCAGAGTCCCGCGCCAAGCAGCATGATCCCGAACATCAGCGCGTCGTTGGTGACGATCGTCGACATGGCCGCGGCGATGTCGAGCAGGTTCAGCGAGCCGCAGACACCGTAGATGAGCGAGATTCCGTACAGCAGAATCCCCGAGCTGACCGCGCCGAGGATGAAGTACTTCATCGCCGCTTCGGTCGATTTCAGCTCGCTCTTGTAGAAGCCGGCCAGGATGTAGCTGGAGAGCGAGAGCAGCTCGAGGCCGATGTAGATGGTGATGAGGTGGACGCCCGAGGCCATGAACATCATGCCGCAGAGGGCGAAGGCGATCAGCGAGTAGTACTCCCACGGCGAGTAGCGCGCCTCGGCCAGAAAATCTTCGGAGAGCATGACCAGCAGACCGATCGCGGCGATGAAGAGGAGCTTGAAGAAGATGGAGAAAGGATCGAGCGCGAACATCGCCTGCAGCTGGCGCGACTGGTCGATGTTCTCCACGGCATGCGAGCTGTAGAGCAGCGTTCCTGCCGTGATGGCGAGCAGAATCAACATCATCCACTTCGCCGAGAGTTTCGCTCCGCGGCCGCCCATGACCGGGACGAGCAGCAGCGCCGAGGCGCCGATCGTCAGCACGATCTCCGGCAGGAGGTAGATGGTGTCGTTCCAGTTCATCGCGTGGTCTCGACCGCGCTCACCACGACCGGCGCGGCGGACGGATACTCGATCGGCTTCTTGTCAAAGTACGTGGGATCGACTTTGCGCACGATGTAGTTGACCGGCTCTTCGATCACGTCGAAGAAGACGGCCGGCTTGATTCCCATCCAAACCATGATCACGACCAGCGCGAGGAGCAGGCCGATCTCGCGGCGGTTGACGTCGAGCAGCGTCTTGTTGGCCGGATTGTCGAGTGGTCCCCAGAAAACGCGCTGGTAGAGCCAGAGCAGGTATGCCGCGCCGAGGACGATACCGATCGCGGCGAACGAGGCCCAGACGATGGAGCGATTGGCCGCGCCGAGGAGGATGGTGAACTCGCCGATGAATCCGTTGAGCGCCGGGAGGCCCATCGAGGAAAGCGCAGCGATTAGGAAGAGGACGGCGTAGACCGGCATCTGCTTGGCCAGCCCGCCGTACTCCGCGATCATCCTCGTGTGGCGGCGTTCGTAAATGATGCCGACGAGAAGGAAGAGCGCGCCGGTGGAGATGCCGTGGTTGATCATCTGCAGCACGGAGCCTTTGAGGCCCATCGGATTCAGCGCGAACATCCCCAGCATGACGAAGCCGAGGTGGGAGACCGAAGAGTAGGCCACGAGCTTCTTCATGTCCTTCTGCACGAGGGACACGAGCGCGCCGTAGATGATGCCGATGATCGACAAGACCACGATCGGGACGATGAGTTGCTTCGTTGCGTCGGGCAGGATCGGCAGCGCGAAGCGCACGAAACCGTAGGTGCCCATCTTCAGAAGGACCGCGGCGAGGATGATCGATCCAGCCGTCGGCGCCTCGACGTGCGCGTCGGGCAGCCAGGTGTGGAACGGGAACATCGGGACCTTGATGGCGAAGCCGAGGAAAAAGCCGACGAAGATCCAGAACTGCAGCGTCGGCGGGATCAGGTGTCCGATGTTGTGGTACTGCAGAACGGAGAACGTCGCCGCGTTGCCAAGGCCTTTGATGTTGAGGAAGGGGATGCCACCGTCGTTGAAGAAGTAGAGCGCGAGGATCGAGAGCAGCATCACCACCGATCCGGTCAGCGTGTAGAGGAAGAACTTGATCGCGGCGTAGAGCTTCCGCGGCCCGCCCCAGATGCCGATGATGAAGTACATCGGCACGAGCATGATTTCCCAGAAGACGTAGAAGAGGAAGAAGTCGAGCGCGCAGAAGGTGCCGATCATCCCGGTCTGCAGGAGCAGCAGGAGGATGTAGTACTCCTTCTGGCGGTGATCGATGGCGGTGTACGACGAGACGAGGGCGATGATGCCCATGAACGTCGTGAGCAGGATGAGCAGGAGCGAGATGCCGTCGATGCCGAAGTCGTACTGGACGCCGAGCGACGGAATCCAGGAGTAGGTTTCGCGGAACTGGAAGAGCTGCGCGCCGGTGCCGTGCGGGTTGAAGTTGAACCAGAGATAGAGCGAGACGATGAAGTCGACGACGGCGAAGAAGGTGGCCGTGTAACGGATCGCGGCGCCGCTCTGCTTCGGCAGGAACAGCAGCACCACTGCACCGAGCAGCGGAATGTAGGTGACGATATTGAGAATGCCCATCTTCCGTCGTTCCCCTTAAGGCTTCGTAAACAAATAGACCGCGGCGATGAGGACGATTCCGCCCGCCATCACCAGCGCGTAGTTCTGGACGAATCCGCTCTGCATTTTGCGGAAGAAGCGCGAGCCGCCGCGCGCGGAGTAGCCGACGCCGTTCACCGCGCCGTCGACGACGTACTTGTCGAAGAGCGACGATCCGTGGCCGAAGAGAATCACCGTCAGATGGCGCACGCCGTTGACGATGCCGTCGATGATGTTCGCATCGAACCATGACAGCGCTTTACTGAAAGCGAGGGTGCCGCCGACGAAGACGAAGTTGTAGAACTCGTCGACGTAGTACTTGTTCTCCAGCAACCGATGCAGGAATGCGAACCGCAGCCGGAGCCGCGTGGCGCGCGCGAACGCGGAGTCCTTCTTGTACAGCACGAAGGCGATGAACCAGCCGAGCGTGGCCACCGCCACCGACGACAGGATCAGCAGCGCTTCCTGCAGCCGGCTCGCCTCGGGAAATTCGAACGCTTCGCCGCCGAGCGGCAGAAGAACCGGCGAGAGCCAGCGCTGGAAGAGCGTCGGATGCGCGCCGCCGAACATCTCCGGGATGCCAACGAAGCCGCCGATGACGGCCAGGATGGCCAGAACCCAGAGCACGCCGGTCATGCTCCACGGCGACTCGTGCGGATCGTGGGACTCCGCGTGGTGTCCGTGCGCCTTGTCCGAGTGCGCGTCGCCGTCGTCGAGATGGACGTGCGACGGGATGATGTCATGCCCGGCATGCTCCGGCTCCGACTCCGGATGCCCTTCGACATGCGCGGCGCGGTAGTCGCCGGAGAAGGTCATGAAGTAGAGGCGGAACATGTAGAAGGCGGTGAAGGTCGCGGCCACCATGCCGAGGAAGTAGAGAAAGCCGTGGTGCTCGAAGGTGGTGGCGAGGATTTCGTCTTTCGAGAAGAATCCGGCCAGCGGTGGGAAGCCGGCGATGGCGATGCAGGCGATCAGCATCGTCATGCGCGTCTTCGGCATGTACTTGCGCAGGCCGCCCATCTTGCGCATGTCCTGCTCGCCGCCGCAGCCGTGGATCACGGAGCCGGCGCCGAGGAAGAGGCAGGCCTTGAAGAAGGCGTGCGTCATGACGTGGAAGATGGCCGCCGTGAACGCGCCGACGCCGGCAGCGAGGAACATGAAGCCGAGCTGCGAGACGGTCGAATAGGCGAGCACTTTCTTGATGTCGTTCTGGGCGATGCCGATCGTGGCGGCGAAGAACGCGGTGACCGCGCCGACCGTCGCCACGACGAGCATCGCGTCGGGCGAGAGGCGGAAGAGAACGTTCGAGCGGACGACCATGTAGACGCCGGCGGTGACCATCGTCGCGGCATGGATCAGCGCGGAGACAGGCGTCGGTCCGGCCATCGCGTCCGGCAGCCAGACGTACAGCGGAATCTGCGCGGACTTACCGCAGGCGCCGACGAAGAGGAGAAGGCAGATGGTCGTGGCGATGCCGGCATACGCGGCCGGATTGGCGCTGGCGAGGGCGAAGACCTTGCCGTAATCGGCCGTCCCGAAGGTGTTGAAGATCAGGAAGATGCCGAGGATGAATCCGAAGTCGCCGATGCGGTTGGCGACGAACGCTTTCTTGCCCGCGTCGGCGGCGAAGTTCTTGTCGTAGTAGAAGCCGATCAGCAGGTACGAGCAGAGACCCACCCCTTCCCAGCCGACGAACATGACCATGTAGTTCGCCCCGAGGACGAGGAGCAGCATCATGAACATGAAGAGGTTGAGATAGGTGAAGAAGCGCGTGTATCCCTCTTCGTGCGCCATGTAGCCGGTGGCGTAGACGTGGATGAGGAAACCGATCCACGTGACGATCAGCAGCATCGTGCAGGAGAGCGTGTCGATGCGGAAGGCGAAGTCGACGGCGAAGTTGGCGATGCCGTTCGCGCCGGCGTGGCCGAGTCCGGCCGGAATCCAGGTGTAGTACGCGTGCTGGAAAGCGACCGACATCCCGCCGCTGACGTAGCTGATGACGGTCCACGCGGCGAGGAGCGCGGAGAGCCCGGTCGATCCGAGGGCGATGGTGTTGGTGATCGCGCGGTTCTTGTGCGTGTGCGGGTTGGCGGCGGCGCGGACGCCGTTGATGAGCGCGCCCAATGCCGGCAACAGAGGGATCAGGAGGAGGATGGTGGGGTTCATGCCTGCTCCCTGGTTGCCAGGTTGCCCGGTTGCCCGGTTGCCAACAGCAACGTCACCGGTTCAACGCGCCGCGGTTTTGGCAACCCGGCAACCTGGCAACCTGGCAACCTAACCATTCAGCGACCTCGCTTCATCGACATTGATCGTGCTCTTCAGCCGGTACAGCTGGATGATGATCGCCAGCCCTACCGCGGCCTCCCCTGCTGCCACGGTGATGATGAAGATCGTGAAGACCTGCCCTTCCAGCGAGGCGAAGCGGTGCGAGAAGGCGACGAGGTTGATGTTGACGGCGTTCATCATCAACTCGACCGCCATCAGGACGGTGATCATGTTGCGGCGGATGATCACGCCGACCAGGCCGATGGCGAAGAGGGTTCCGGACAGCATCAGGTACGCGGCTGTGCTGGGAATCGCTTCAGGCACTCATGGCCTCCTTCACCTCGTGCTCGGTCTCGACGCGCTCGAGCATGTAGGCCGGGATGTTCTCCTCTTCGAGTGCGGAGAGCTCGCGCTTGCCGATGACGATCGCGCCGATCATCGCCACGAGCAGGAAGAGCGACGCGACTTCGAACGGGACGAGATAGTCGGTGTACAGCGCCATGCCGACCGCTTCGGAGTTGCCGACTACCTTGCCGCGCCGGATCAGCTTGCGCGTCACGGTGCCGTCGGGATTCTTCACTTTGCGATGACGATACGTGTAGGTCGAGCGCAGCGCTTTATCGCTCGACGCGGCATCGTGGTAGACGCCGGGCCGCACCATCGTGACGAAGAGGATGAAGACCGCCAGGCCGACGGCGAAGCCGCCCTTCCAGAAATTGGAAAGAACCTTCTCGTCCGGAAGATGGCGGACGTTGATCAGCATGACCACGAAGAGGAAGAGCACCATGATGCCGCCCGCGTAAACGAGCACCTGCACCGCGCCGACGAACTCAGCCCCCTTCATGACGAAGAGCACCGCCACGCATAGGAACGTGAGCAGGAGGAAGAGTGCCGAGTGCACCGGGTTCCTCATCGAGATGACCAGGATCGACGCGGCCACGGCCACGGTTCCGATGAGCGCGAAGACGAGGAGGGCCGGACTCATCGGCATGCCTCCTTCGTTCTACGCCCCTCACCCGGCCTTCGGCCACCCTCTCCCCGCGTCGCGGGGCGAGGGATCTCGGTGGGAGACTGTCTCGCGATTTTGAGATGCTTCTCCCCGCGAGCGGGGTGAAGGTGCCCGAAGGGCGGATGAGGGGCGCTCATGACGGTCCTCCGGGAAGTGTTTTCGCGTCGTGCGCAATCACCGGCTTCGGTTCCTCGGCCGGCAGTCCCGCGTACTCGGGCCGCCCTTCCCAGTACTCGAGCTGCTGCATGTTGAAGTACAGATCGCTGCGGTCGTACGTCGCCAGCTCGTACGTCTTCGTCGTGAGCCAGATCGATTTCGGCTTGGTCGGACACGCTTCTTCGCAGAGCGCGCAGAACATGCAGCGCTTCACGTCGATGTCGTAGCGGTCGAGGACTTTCAGCTTCTTCATCTTGCCGTCCACTTCGCGCTGCTCGTCGTGGACGTCGATGTAGATGATGTCGATCGGGCAGGCCAGCGCGCACAGCTTGCACGCGATGCAGCGGTCAAACGAAAACTTGAACATTCCTCGGAAGCGGTTGGCCGGCTCGAGCCGCTCTTCCGGATAGCGGATCGTCACCTTCGGTTTGAACAGCTCCCGAAAGGTCGTTTTCAACCCCTCGAGCATGTCGAGGAGAAGAAACTTGTCGGACCACCTAGGCTTCGGATACTCGACGTGCATGAATCACCTTTGCGCGCGGCCGGAGCAACAGATACAGCGTGAACGCGATGATCGCCGCCCCGGCGATCGAGAGGACCACTTCTCCCTGGAAATTCAGTTGCTGTCCGAGGAGCACCACGATGGCCGTGACGGCGATGTTCGCCAGCGCCAGCGGGATCATCCACTTCCATCCGAGGTCCATGAGCTGATCGAAACGGAAGCGCGGGAACGTGGCGCGGAACCAGATGTACATCAGCATGAAGACCATCACTTTCGTGATGAACACCAGCGCTCCGAGGATGCCGCCGGCGATGCCCATGCCGCGCAGCACTCCGGTGGTAAGTCCGTAGCCGTTGATCGCCAGCGTCCAGCCGCCGAAGAAGAGGCTGACCATCAGGCAGCAGTTGACGATCATCGATGAATATTCAGCGAGCATGAAGAAGGCGAACTTCATCGCCGAGTACTCGGTGTGATAGCCGGCCACCAGTTCCGATTCCGCTTCCGGCAAATCGAATGGCGTGCGGTTGTTCTCCGCATTCATCGCCACGAGAAAGATGAACGCGGCGATGAGCTGCGGGAAGAGATTCCAGATGTGGTTCGCCTGGTAGTTGACGATGTGAACCAGATCGAAACTGCCGCACAGCATCAGCACGCCGACGATGGAGAGGCCGAACGGCACTTCGTACGACACCATCTGCGCGGCGCTGCGAAGCCCGCCCATGAGCGAGTACTTGTTGTTCGAAGCCCAGCCGCCGAGGATGATGCCGTAGACGCCGGTCGAGGTCAGCGCGAGGATCAGCAGCAGTCCAACGTTCACGTGCGTGACAACGAACGTCGGCGGGGGGCCGTACGGGATCAGGCAGAAGACGAGGAAGGCCGGAATCAGCGGCAGCATAGGCCCGAGGAAGTACGCGACCTTCTCGGAGCTCGACGGCACGATGTCTTCCTTGAGGATGAACTTGATCGGATCGGCCACGATCTGCGCCAGTCCCCACGGAATCCCGAGCTCGCTGCCGACGCGATTCGGTCCAAGGCGGGCCTGCATCAGTCCGAGAAGGCGCCGCTCCACCCAGTTCATGGCAGCGACGATGACCTGGACGATGATGAAAGCGACGAGGAACTTGACGAGCGGCCAGATGAGGTAGCGCATCAGAGGCTCAGGCATGGCGCACCTCCACGTTCTTAACCGCAGAGACGCAGAGGGCGCAGAGGTTTCTCTGTGTTCTCTGCGTCTCTGCGGTGAAAAGCTTTTGAATCATCGATCAACCTCGCCAAGCACGATATCGATCGTCCCGATCAACGCCACCAAGTCAGAAACCAAATGCCCCTTCGCCATCGCCGGCAGCGCCTGCAGATTCACGAACGACGGCGGCCGCACGTGGCAGCGGTACGCGTTCTGCGATTTGCCGTCGGAGATGATGTAGTACCCGAGCTCCCCTTTCGGCGATTCGATCGAGTGGTACACCTCGCCCTCGGGTGGCCGCACGACTTTCGAGATCTTCGCTTTGATGTCGCCCGCCGGCGTCGCTTTGATCAGCGGGATGCACTGCTTGAGGATCCAGTTCGACTGCCGCATCTCTTCCATGCGGCAGAGGTAGCGGTCGTATGTATCGCCGTTCTTTCCGATCGGGATTTCAAACTGCAGTTCCGGATAGCACTCGTACGGCTGCGCGCGGCGCAGGTCCCATTCGACGCCCGACCCGCGCAGCGGCGGCCCGGTGATGCCCCAATCGATCGCATCCTCGGGGGAAATGACGCCGATGCCGACCGTGCGTTTTTTCCAGATGCGATTGTTCGTCAGTAGCGATTCGTATTCATCGACCGCGGCTTCGAACTTGTCGACGAACGTCTCGACGTCGTCGAGCCAGCCGGGCGGCAGATCGTCAGGCATCCCGCCGATGCGCATGCAGTTCAGCGTGAGACGCGCACCGCAGTACTCCTCGAACAGGTCGAGGATTTGTTCGCGCTCGCGGAAGCAGTAGAAGAACGGCGTCATCGCGCCGATGTCGATGGCGTGCGTGGCCAGCCAGAGCAGATGCGACGAGATCCGCTGCAGCTCGCTCAGCATCACGCGCATGAGCTGCGCGCGTTTCGGAATCTGTTTCGTAATCCCCATCAGCTTCTCGACCGTCTCGACGAAGCCAAGGTTGTTCGTGGCCGAGGCGACGTAATCCATGCGGTCCGTGTGCGGGATGCACATCGGATACGACATGTTCTCGAACAGCTTCTCCGTGCCGCGATGGAGGTATCCGATGATCGGCTTGGCATCGACGATGCGCTCGCCATCGATCTTCAGAATGACGCGCAACACCCCGTGCGTGGACGGATGCTGGGGGCCAAAGTTGACCTCCATTTCGTGAACGTCAAACAAGCCGATGACCTCCGCCCGGTTGCCCGGTTGCCGGGTTGCCCGGTTGCCCGATGAGTTGGTTGCTGAGTTGCTGAGTTGCTGGGTTGCTGGGTAGACCGAGCAACTCAGCAACTGAGCAACTCAGCAACCCTCGCGCGGCAACCTGGCAACTCGGCAACCCGGCAACTTTCATCACAGTTTCCCCGCTCCCGCCATCAGCTGCTTCAGCATCGACTCCGTCTCGTCTTCGCCGGGGACGCAGAGGGTGATGTCTTTCGTTTCGCCGGATGCGAGCGCGGCGGCGTAGCCTTCGCAATCCCAGCCGCAGGCGGTGCAGTCGGTCTGGGCCATCGCGGCAAAGAGTTTGTCTTTCAGATCGCCGGCCTTTGCCAGCTCCATCCGCTCGGGGAGCGATTTTTCGGGATCGTGCCACGGCGCTTCCGCGGTCGGCTGCGCGGTGTCGGCGACGACATCGCCCAGCTCCGGCGCTGGCGGCTGGCCGCCGGCAGCGGCACGCGCCGCAATCTCCGCGACCGGCCATGTACCGTAGTGCGTCCAAGGGCCGCGGTAAATGTTGACGTCCTTCACATCCTTGCCGGTCGATCCCGGCTGCGGTCCGCCGCCCTCGGGGAAAACTTCGGGGTAGATGCGCGCGCCGGTGTCGATGCCGCGGATCGGAAAATCCTTGCGCAGCGGATGGCCGTTGAAGCCTTCCCACATCAGGATGCGCTCGAGATTCGGATGGCCGTCGAAGACGATGCCGAGCATGTCGAACGTCTCGCGCTCGTGCCAGTTCGCCGTCTTCCACACCGACGTCACCGAAGGGATGGGCGTGTTCTCGTCGGTCGTGACTTTGAGGCGCACGCGATTGTTTTTCGAGAATGAGTAAAGCGTGTACGAAACGCCGAATTGATCGCCGGTCCAGTTAGGAAACTTCGAGTAGTCGACGCCGGCGAGGTCGACGAGGTAGTTGAATCCGTCGTCTTTGAACGCCTTCGCCACCTCGGCGATGCGATCGCGCGCCACCGTCAGCGAGATCTCGCCGACGAACTCCTTCGCGCCGATGATCGCGTCGCCCGCCCGTTCGCACGCGCGCGCCACCAACGGATCGCGCTTGATCTCGTCGATGCTGCGCCCCACCGGCTTCACGGGGACGGCCGGTGCTGCGGGCTGCGGTGGCTGCGGCGCGTCCGTCATCAGCTAGTTCTCGATCTCCTCGGCGGGGACAGCTTCCGGCGCGGCCGCTTCCTGAACCTCGGCTTCCGAGGTCGGCGGAGGAGTCGGTGCTTTCGCCTTCTTCTCTTCGATCGGCGTCCGCTTGATGCCGGAGATCGGCGCCTGTTTCAACTGCGCCTTCGCCTGTTCCGCGCGAAGCGCCGGACCTTCGTGCGTCGGCCGCAGCGAATCGCGCACCGCCGCGCGAGCGAAGTCGTACGACTCGCCGCCCTTGCGGATGACGTGCATCTTTTCAATCTTCTTCTGCAGTTCCATCAGCCCCCAGATCAGCGCCTCGGGGCGCGGAGGGCAGCCGGGGATGTAGACGTCGACGGGGATGAGACGATCGACGCCCTGCGTGACCGCGTACGTGTCGTACGGTCCGCCGCACGTCGCGCACGAGCCCATGGCGATGACCCATTTCGGATCGGGCATCTGATCCCAGAGACGGCGGACGATCGGCGCCATCTTCTCCGTGACCGTGCCGGAGACGATCATAAGATCGGCCTGGCGAGGCGTGGCGCGAAAGACTTCGGCGCCGAAGCGGGCCATGTCGTGGCGCGGATCGAGGACGGCCATCATCTCGATGGCGCAGCAGGCCAGACCGAACTGCATCGGCCAAAGGGACGACTTGCGAGCCCAGTTGAAGAACTTGTCGACGGAGGTGGTGAGGACGTTTGGATCGAAGCGGTTTTCGATCAGACCCATGAAAGGACCTTCCTCTTCCACGCGTATACGTACCCGACGAGCAGGATCGCCAGGAAAACCGCCATCTCGATCGCGCCGAACCAGCCGAGCTGTTTGAACCGGATCGCCCAGGGAAAGAGGAAGACGGTCTCGACGTCGAAGATGATGAAGAGGACGGCGATGAGGAAGTAGCGGACCGAAAAGCGGTGGTCGAAGGCCAGCGAGCTGGCCGGAACACCGCACTCGTACGGCTCCAGCTTGACCTTGCCGCCGCGCGAGGCGCGCACCAGAGGCGTGATGATGAACAACGTCAATACCGGCAGCGAGATAACGATAAGCGCAGCCACCAGCAGCACTGAATAGTTCGCCATTTTTTTAGACCGGTCGCAAGACCGCCGGTATTGTAAACGCCGACTGACAGGAGTCAACCATTCGTTGGTGATGCCCGCGAATCAGAACAATTCACGCTGAAAACGCCACGGCTCCGGCCCCATCCCGCGGCTCTGAACCAGCACGCGGATGTCGGCGCCGATGCCGTCCGGGAGGATGAGCCGCTTCGCATCGTCGCGCGCCTGGAGCAGGGCCACTCCTTCCTCGGCGCTGTCGATCGACACCTCTCCGATCGGCTTCAGCAGCTCGTGCTCCGTCGCGCCGAGGGCGAGGAGAAACTTCGCCTGGATATCGAAGAAGAGGGTGTCGAAGCCGTGAGCTTCGCCCGTTCGCCGCAGATCGTCGAAGTTGATGTGCGCCGTCAGATCCTGCTCGCCGGGATTGATCAGCAGATCGCGGCTGACCCGCTGCTTCGAATACGCGGCCGCGGTGCCGAAGCGCCGCATCCGCCCGCGAAAGAGCTTCGACTGCGGCAGCCCATAATCAAAGGTGACGATCAGGCCGCGCCTCGTGAAGCGGCAAAGGTCGTCGTAAAGCGCAGACCATTCCAGCGAGACATCCGCGAACTGACCATCGTCGAGCTTGATCCCGCGCTCCGAGAAGTAGTCCTCGTATCGCGCGTCGGCCTCGCGCTCCGTCCAGTCGAGCGCCCCATCCCGCTCCGTGACCCACAATTCGTGGAGATGCTCCCCGCGTTGAACGAGCCGTGCGAACGGCAGCGCATCGAACAGCTCATTACTAATGATGAGACGAGCATCGGCAGGCGGGATGTCGTCCAGTGAGGTGACATAGGTGACGTCCGGATGCTGAATGGCGCGGCCGAGGTTCCGATCCGCTCCGTAGAAACTCTGTGACCTCTGCGTCTCTGCGATGACGCTTTTTTCACTCGCCAACGCACGGATCAGAACGCCATCCCCGCACCCAACGTCCACAACCTGCGACACCCCGTCGCCAGCGCGGCTCATGAATTCGCGGCAGAGTTTGCCTAAAACGTACGAAAAAACCGGGCTGAGGAGAGGAGAAGTGACGTAATCGCCCTCCCGTCCCACCGGCGATTCGGTCCTCGCGTAATACCCGAATTCGGGATGATAGAGCACCAGCTCGACGAAGTCGCGAAACGGCAAGTCACTATTTTCCAGCGACTTGCGGAGCACGTCCAGCATCGTTCGATCGCCGCTCAAGAACGGAATCCTACACCGCCCGAGACCGTCATTTTCAGCCCGTGGCACCCGGGTTGCGAAGAGAAGGGCAACATCAAGGAAGTCTCAGGGAGGAATGATGAAAAAGTTACTTGCATCCACACTGACCGTTCTGCTGTTCGCGACGACGGCCTTTGCCCAGGTCGACGACCACGCGAAAACGAAGAAAGGCGCAATCATCGGTGGCATCGCAGGCGCGATCGCCGGCGGCGTCATCAGCAACAACCGTAACGGCCACAGCGGAAAACGTGGCGCAGTCGTCGGCGGCGTTGCCGGAGCAGCGGCCGGCGCGATCGTCGGCGCGATGATGGACAAGCAGGAGCGCCAGCTCCGCCAGATTCCGGGCGTCGATGTCTCCCGCACCGCTGACAATGAGCTGAAGGTCACCGTCAAGAACGACGTCCTCTTCGACTACAACTCGGCGGGCCTCCGTTCCGCGTCGCGCTCTTCGCTCCGCGAGATGGCCAACGTCTTCGAGCAGTATCCGAACACGACCATCCGGGTGCAGGGCTACACCGACTCGACCGGATCGGCGTCTTATAACGAGCGTCTCTCCGAGCGCCGCGCCGCTTCGGTGGCGAACTACATCGAGTCGCTGGGCGTGCGCAGCTCGCGCGTCGACACCATCGGCTACGGTGAATCGCATCCGCGGGCTACGAACAGCACCGCCAGCGGCCGCCAGCTGAACCGCCGCGTCGAGATCCACATCCTGGCCAACGCGGCCTAAGTCACAACGACGTTGAATGAAGGGCGCCCCGTCGGGCGCCCTTTTCGCTTGTAATGAGCAGTTCGGAGGAACCCATGATTCGCAAAGCATCCATTCTTCTACTCGCCACCATCTTCGCCGTCGCCTGCGCGACCGGCGATCCCAACGAAAAAGCGAAGCGCGGCGCCGGTGTCGGCGCGGCCGCGGGCGCGGTGGTCGGCGCGATCATCGGCAACCAGGGCGGCAACAACCGCACCGGTGCCGTCGTCGGAGCGGCGGCCGGCGCAGCCATCGGCGCCGCAATCGGTCACCGCATGGATAAGCAGCAGCAGGAGTTGCAGCAAATCCCCGGCGTCGAAGTCTCGCGTCCGTCCGAAGGGGAGATCGCGGTCAACCTGACGAACGACATCCTGTTCGATTTCAACTCGTCCGCGTTGCGCACCGAATCGCAGCAGACGCTGCGCGATCTGGCAGCGAACTTCCGCAACTATCCGGACGAGCAGGTCACCGTCGAAGGGCACACCGATTCGGTCGGCACGCCGTCGTACAACCAGACGCTCTCCGAGCAGCGCGCATCGGCGGTGAGCAGCTACCTGATCGGCGAAGGCGTCCCCTCCTCGCGCATCACCTCGATCGGCTACGGCGAAACGCGTCCGAAAGCATCGAACGACACGCCCGAGGGACGGCAGCTGAATCGGCGGGTAGAGATTCACATTCGCGCAACGCAGGGGTAACGATCGAGCGCTGGCGTTCCCGCCAGTTGATTCGCCGCGTTAGCGGCACCAGAGGATAGCCAGGGGTGCGGCGAAGCGCGCACCCCTGGAGAACAAGCGGCGGCAGTGTTGTGTCGCGTCAGCGGCACCGGAACTGCCGCACTTCCTGTGCCGCTGACGCGGCGCAAAATCAAATCCGCTCGACTGTCCAGGGGTGCGCGCTTCGCCGCACCCCTGGCTATCCTCCATTGCCGCTCCGCGGCATTTCCCTCCCACACCCACCCCACTCCCCGTCTGTTACAATCCGCGCCCTTACCCAGCCCCCTTGGGTCGCGGAATCACCGCAAAACAATTTTCGGAGGACCTATGAAGTCATGGATCACGCGCACGCTGGTCCTGGCGATGCTGATGGTCTGCATCGCCGGCGTTGCGCAAGCGCAAAGCGCGGACACAACTCATCCCGCCGGCAATCCGCCGGTGGCGGCGCAGGAATCGAGTCTGGCCGGTCAGCCTGCCGAGGCACAGACCGAGGCCAATCTCGTCCTGCCGGATCTCAGCAGCGTCTCGTTTCTCGGCGTCACGGGGCAGAAGCTGCTCCTCTACGGACTCGTCGTCTGCGTTCTCGGGCTGCTCTTCGGCTTCGTCATGTACGTCAAGCTGAAGAACCTCGAAGTGCACAGCTCGATGCGCGAGATTTCGGAGCTGATCTACGAAACGTGCAAGACCTATCTGCAGACGCAGGGCAAATTCATCCTGCTGCTCGAGGTCTTCATCGGCATCATCATGATTTTCTATTTCGGCGTGCTGCGGCATTACGGACTCACGCGCACGGCGATCATCATCATCTTCAGCCTCGTCGGCATCGCCGGCAGCTACGGCGTGGCGTGGTTCGGCATCCGGGTGAACACGTTCGCCAACTCGCGCGCCGCGTTTGCCTCGCTGCGCGGCAAGCCGTTCCCGACGTACGACATCCCGCTCAAGGCCGGTATGTCGATCGGCATGCTGCTCATCTCCACCGAGCTCGTGCTGATGCTCTTCATCCTGCTCTTCGTGCCGCGCGACTACGCGGGGCCATGCTTCATCGGATTCGCCATCGGTGAATCGCTCGGCGCCGCTGCTCTAAGAATCGCCGGCGGCATCTTCACCAAGATCGCGGACATCGGATCGGACTTGATGAAGATCGTCTTCAACATCAAGGAAGACGATGCGCGCAACCCCGGCGTCATCGCCGACTGCACCGGCGACAACGCCGGCGACTCGGTCGGCCCGACTGCCGACGGATTCGAAACCTACGGCGTCACCGGCGTCGCGCTGATCACCTTCATCCTGCTCGCGGTGAGCAATCCGACGGTCCAGACCCAGCTTCTGGTCTGGATCTTCGTCATGCGCGTGCTGATGATCATCACCTCGGCCGTCTCCTACTGGCTCAACGGCGCCATCGCCGCGGCCAAGTACAAGAACGCCGACGTGATGAACTTCGAGGCGCCGCTGACATCGCTGGTCTGGATCACCTCGATCCTCTCTGTCGGCGTTACTTACGCGGTCTCCTACCTCCTCATCCCCACGCTCGGCGGCGACGCCACGATGTGGTGGAAGCTCTCTACGATCATCACCTGCGGCACGCTGGCCGGCGCGATCATCCCCGAGCTGGTGAAAGTCTTCACCTCGACCGAATCGCGGCACGTGCGTGAAGTCGTCACGGCGTCGCGTGAAGGCGGCGCGTCGCTCAACATCCTGGCCGGCCTCATCGCCGGAAACTTCAGCGCCTACTGGATGGGCATCACCATCGCCGGCCTGATGGGCATCGGCGCATGGATCAGCAGCATGTTCCCAGTCGGCTCCGGCGCGCTGATGATCGCCCCCGCGATCTTCGCCTTCGGCCTCATCGCCTTCGGCTTCCTCGGCATGGGACCGGTGACCATCGCCGTCGATTCCTACGGCCCGGTCACGGACAATGCGCAGTCGGTCTTCGAACTGTCGACGATCGAATCGATCCCCGGCATCGAGGCCGAGATCAAGCGCGACTTCGGCTTTACACCGTCATTCGAGAAGGGCAAAGACTTCCTCGAAGCGAACGACGGCGCGGGCAACACGTTCAAGGCCACGGCCAAGCCCGTCCTCATCGGCACGGCAGTCGTCGGCGCGACGACGATGATCTTCTCCATCATCGTCATGCTCACCAACAAGCTCACCGTGGACATGGACAAGCTCTCGCTGCTCCATCCGCAGTTCCTGCTCGGCCTCGTCGTCGGCGGCGCGGTGATCTACTGGTTCACCGGCGCATCGACGCAGGCCGTTTCGACCGGTGCGTACCGCGCGGTCGAGTTCATCAAAGCGAACATGCATCTCGACGCCGGCGCGACGAAAGCCTCGGTCGAAGATTCGAAGAAGGTCGTGGCCATCTGCACGCAGTACGCGCAGAAGGGCATGTTCAACATCTTCCTCACCGTCTTCTTCTCCACGCTCGCCTTCGCCTGTTTCGAGCCGTTCTTCTTCATCGGCTACCTGATCTCGATCGCACTGTTCGGTCTCTACCAGGCGATCTTCATGGCCAACGCCGGCGGCGCGTGGGACAACGCGAAGAAGATCGTCGAGGTAGAGCTGAAGGAAAAGGGAACGCCGCTTCATGCCGCATGCGTCATCGGCGACACCGTCGGCGATCCGTTCAAGGACACGTCGTCAGTTGCCATGAACCCGGTCATCAAGTTCACCACGCTCTTCGGCTTGCTCGCCGTCGAGCTGGCGGTGGAAATGACGAAGAACGGGCAGCAGGGCCTGACGCGCATCCTCGCGGTGGTCTTCTTCCTGATCTCGGCAGTCTTCGTCTACCGCTCGTTCTACGGAATGCGAATTCAGTCGCAGACCGCGGGGCATTAACGTAGCGCCGGCGGCTCGCCGGCTGGACCGCCGCCGGCTCGGCGGCGCGTTTGTTGGATTGGACCGCCAGCGAGCCGCTGGCGGTCCAGCCGGCGAGGCCGCCGGCGCTACGGTTTTACCCGCCGTTCGCGCGTTTTGGATCGGATACGCCGCTCTGTGGCAGGCAGCCCTCGATCATCTCGCACAGTTTGTTCTGATCCAGCGGCTTGGCCAGAACACCGCGAACTCCGTACTGCGCCACGCGTTCCCGATACTTCTCCGGCAGCCCGCTGGAGATGATCGTGTACGACAGCAGGTCAGGGTGGCAGCGATCGAGATATTCGAGCACGCCGAAACCGTCGATGCCCGGCATCAGCAGATCGAGCACGATGGCGTCGTAGTGCGTGGTGGCGATCTTCTCGATCGCTTCGCGCCCGTTCTCCGCGAGATCGACTTCCAATCCCATGCGCCGGCCGAAGACCGCCACCAGTTCGGCGGACATGCGGTCGTCGTCGACGACGAGCAGGCGCTTCTGCGCGGCTTCCTCATTCGCCGTGTACGGCCACACCGCCGCCACCACCGCGGCCACGAGTTTGCGGTAGCTGAACGGTTTGCGGAAGAGGCGCGACAGCAGCCGCGGCGCGGTGTTCATCACCGTCTGCTCCGACATCCCGGTCATCAGGAAAACGCGGTCGAGCAGTTCGTGCTGCTCCATCTCGATGAAATTCAGCACGCCGAAGCCGTTCAGGCCGCGGTGAATGATGAGATCGAGGATGACGGCGGAGTACTTATGCGCGCGCAGTTTTTCGATCGCCGCGTAGCCTTCTTCGACGAAGTCGACGATGAAACCTTCGCGCTCCAGCGGGATGCGCAGGATCAACTCCGTGCCACGGTCGTCTTCGACGATGAGAACCCGATCTTGTTTCACTACGGAGGTAAGTATATGCTGCGAAGCCTGCCACGCAACTCTCCCGCGTTTACCAGCCAGCCGTCACGGCATCCCCGCGTCGGAACAGCGGACGCTGAGAATCTCCTCGACTCAATTTCACCCGCGGTCATCTCCATCGATGCCGACGGCGCGATCGTTTCGTGGAATCGGGCGGCCGAGGAGTTCTACGGGATTACCGCGGGCTCGGTCATCGGAAGAAAGCTGGCTGAGGTGATGCCGAAGGATGATCCGCTGGCGAATCCGGCGCCGCTGTTCGAGACGGTGAACGCCGAAGGCGGCTGGTCAGGCGCGCGGCATGTCGAGGACGCGCGCGGTCTGATCCTCCAGACCATCTCGCCGCTTCGCGATGGAGACGACGAACCGGCCGGCTACGCCATCGTCTGCACGCCTCTCGACGGACTCGATCTGCCGCGCGTCGTCGACGAGAGCGAACGGCTGCGCCTCGAAAATCGTCTCCTCCAGGCCGAGCGCATCTCCAGCCTCGGCCGGCTCGCGGCGTCGGTCGCGCACGAATTCAACAACGTGCTGATGGGCATTCAGCCGTTCATCGATCTCCTCACCCGCCGCGCCGGCACCGATCCCGCGGTGAAACTCGCCGCTCCGCGGATCGCCGACGCCGTCGCGCGCGGCAAACGGATCACGCAGGAAATCCTCCGCTTCACACGCATCGGCGAGCCGACGCGCGTGGCCGTGAACGTCAAGGAGTGGCTGCACGCATTCGGACCCGAGATGCAGCAACTGGCCGGGCCGGATGTGAAAGTGACGTGCGAGGCTGATGCGTCGCTCTTCATGCTGGCCGATGCGCATCAACTGCGGCAGGTGTTCGCCAATCTGGTCGTCAACGCTCATCACGCCATGCCGCACGGCGGCCTGCTCGAAGTGCGCGCGGTCGCCGACACGATGAAAGACGGCGGCGGAACGCCGCGCGATGCCGTGCACTTTTCCATCTGCGATACCGGTGTCGGCATTCCGCAGGAGACGCTGCTCTACATTTTCGAGCCGCTCTTCACCACGAAAAAATTCGGCGGCACGGGCCTCGGCCTCGCCGTCGCGTCGCAGGTCGTGCAGCAGCACGAGGGACACATCTACGCGGAGAGCGCGGCCAACGAAGGGACGACCTTCCACATCCTCATTCCTGCCGCGAATGCGCCAACGGTTGCGACGGCCGCCGCACCGAAGCCTCGCCGCGAACGCGCCGCGCGGCCGATCCGACGCGTGACGATGGTCGAAGACGATGAATCGGTCGGCGCCGGTCTGGTTGCCATCCTCGACTTCGAAGGCATCACCGTCGATTGGGTCCGCCTCGGCTCCGAAGCCGTCGCCCGCATCGCCGCAAATGTTCCCGACGCCGTGATTCTCGACCTCGGCCTCCCCGACGTCGACGGCATCAAGGTCTACGAAAAAATCGCCCGCCGCTGGCCCGACCTCCCCGTCCTCTTCTCCACCGGCCACGGCGACGAGAACCTCCTCACCAACAGCCCGACCGGCAAGAAGATCGGCTACCTGCAGAAACCATACGAGTCGGATGTACTGCTCGCGGCGCTGGATGAGTTGCTGCGGTAGCGGTTGCGTGGTCTCGCGGTTGCGTGGTCTCGCGGTAGGCGGGTTGCCGGGTTGCCCAGTTGCCGGGTTGCCGATCAAAAAAGGCTGGAACCAAGAGACCTCGCAAGCACTCAACGGCAACCTGGCAACCGGGCAACCCGGCAACCAACCACCGCGAGACCGCGCAACCACGAGCCCGCGCTACCGCCCCTTCACTTCCTCAAAAAACGCCACCAGCTTCGGCGACCAGGCATTGCGATCGAGGTGAAGCGAACGATCGAGCCGCAACGCGGCCTGGATGTCTGACGTCGCGCTGGCGAGAAGCGGATCGCGGTTGCGCGACAGCATCGCTTGCGTGTAGCGCGCGCAGCCGCGCAGCAGGTAGGCCTCGGCGCTCTCTTTCGATGCGATGAGTTGCGTCAGCGCGCGATCGGATGCGGTGAAATCGCCCGCTGCGAAGGCGCGATACGCCGCTTCGAGCTGGACGCGCGTCAGATCCGGCGGCGGCGTCACCGCAATTTCCGGCGGCTTGCGCGCGTCGAGCTCGCGCTCCTTCGATGCAACCTGATCGACGATGCGGCGGATCGTGCGCGCGTCGCTGCTCGGCTTCAGCTCGCGATCGAAACGCTGCGCGTCGGTCACGGGGAGATTCAGCGACACGAGATGACGCCGGTACTGCTGCACCGCGATGCGCGCGGCGACGAGCGCTTCGCTCTCCGGCTGCGGCTCCGCCTCCTTGATCTCAACTTTCGGCTGCGGCGGTGGAACGGTTTGCGTGATTGGAAGCGGGACAGGAACTGGCGCCGGCGGTTTCTGCGTCGTCGTCGGCACATCGTCGAACGGGATCACCACCTCGCCCGGCGCCGGCTTCCGCTGCGGCAGCGGATTCTGTTTCGCCGGCCGCGACGCGCGCTGCTTCTTCGCATCGTCAGCCGCCGCGGCGAACAATCCGCGCGCCTCCTCGGCAAGATCAGCCGCACGTTTGTACGCGCGCACGTCGATGCCCGCTTTCGCGTTCGCATCCTTCGCCTCGGTCAGCTTGCGCTGCGCGGCGTGATAGGTGTCGCTGTGATCGCCGCCGGCGGTAACCGCTTCGACCTGCATCGACATGGCGCGGCCGATCGCGGCGCTCGCTTCCTGTCTGGCGGGAACGGCTGCCCCTTCCGCGCGGTGTTGCTTCTCCGAATTCGCGCGGCCGATCAGCTCGCGAAGCTGCGCGTAGTACGGCGTGCTCCTGATCGCCCCCTGCTCCTCGGAAATCGCCCATTCGCGCAGCGCGCCGTCCGGATCGCCGAGGTTGAGACGCGCGATGCCCAGCCAGAAATGAGGCGTGTAGGTGAAGATCTGATCGCGCACCCGCGCCGCCGCGTTCTCCTCCGGCACTTCCTGCACCGCACGCTGCAGCGCCTGCGCGCCCGGCTGAAACTTCTGCGCGCGAACCAGATCCACGCCGCGGTTGTACGCCTCGAACCACTTCTCCGCGGCAGTTGCCGGAAGCGCCACAAGAATCAGCAGCGCAACCGCTGCACACAGACAAGAGTGTCTGTGCCACAGCCTCACGGCGTGCTCCCGGCGAGTTGCGGAAGCGTCGCCGTGGCGGGATCGGCGAACTGCACGTTGACGAGCTGCTCTTCGCCCGCCTTGACGTCGACCTTGCGCGTGATCGGTGAACGGAACGACGGATTCGACAGCGTGATCTCGTATGTTCCTGGCGCGAGATCGACCGGTGCGGGAGTGATGAACGGCGACTTGAGATCGATCGTGGCGCCGTTGCCGAGGTTGCGGATGCTCGTCACCTCGCCCCACGGAAACGCGTTGATCGCCACGCGGCCCGGCGCGACGGAAACGACCGAGGCGGTGATCGGAGTGGTCTTCTTGACCACCGGCTCCTGCTGCTTGCGGAACATGACCGCCGCGGCAACGGCCACGGCGCCGGCCACCAGCACCAGCACGATCCACGTCATCGCCGAACGGCGCGGCGCGGGAACGGGGACGACGTTCGTCGTCGACACTTTCCGCAGCTGGCGCGCCATCGGCTCGCCATTCGCCGTCAGCACCGTCGACGCATTCGGATCGACGCGGGGGGTCATCACCGGAACGCCGCCGCTCGGCACCGTCGGCGTCGCCACCTTCGTCGGCTCCTCGGTCACCTCGAATGCTTTCGGCAGCGGCGGCGGAGCGCCGGTCTGATCGTCGAGAGACGGCTCCAGCTCTTCGAGCGCCTTCGCCATCTCGCGAGCGGTGAGGAAGCGTTTCTTGCGGTCCTTCTCCAGCGCCTTGAAGATCAGCGCCTCGAGTTCCGGCGACTCCGGCATCGACGGATTCACCTCGCGAAGCGCGCGCGGCTTCTCCGAGGCATGCAGCATCAGGTAGGCGTGCGGCGTGTCAGCCTGAAACGGCGGAATGCCGGTCAGCATCTCGTACAGCACGATGCCGAACGAATAGAGATCGGCGCGGCCGTCGATACGCTCGCCCGCGTCGAGCATGCCGAGGTGCTCGGGCGAGCAGTACTTCCACTTGCCGACGAACATCCCGGTCTTCGTCTTGTTCGATTCCGTCCCGTCGCCCTGCTTGGCGATGCCGAGGTCGATCAGCTTCACGTGCTGCTCGCCGTCCTCATCGCGGGCGATCATGATGTTCTCCGGACTGATGTCGCGATGCACGATGCCGGCGCGATGGATGGCATCGAGTCCGTGCAGCGCCTCGATCGCCAGCCGCGCCGCGTACTTCGGCGAGAGCGGCCCATGCGTCTCGATCAGCTCGTGGAGATTGGTCCCCTCGATGTACTCCCACACCATGTAGCGCGAGCCGTCATCGAGCGTGGAGAAGTCGTAGAGCGCCGCGACGTTGGGATGATTGATGCGCGTAGCGAGCCGCGCCTCGCGAATGAAGCGGTCATCCGCCCCCTCTTCGCCGACAAGGCTGCTGCGCATCAGCTTGATGACGCGGATCGAGTTCAGATGAATGTGGAGGACCTTGTAGACCTCCCCCATCCCACCGACGCCAAGCCGCGAAAGAATCTGGTACTTGCCGTCGAGAGGCTGCTCGAGGTGCTTGCGCAGGAAATCGGTGATCGGCTCCCCGCAATACGGGCACGCCTTGAATTTCGAATCGATTTCCGACCTGCAGTGGATGCAGAAGAAGGGCATGGGGTAGATGAGTGTCGGTGATTATAACTGCGCGCTTCGGCGCGCGTCGTCGGTTGTCGGTCGATTGCGGCCTCGCCGCGTTGTCATGGCTGGCCGCGCACAGCGGGAACGGAGCGTCAACGCCGGATGGCGCGCGCGCGTTGGGGGAAGGTGTCGATGTACACCGCTGCTGAATTCGAGCGCGTGTACGCAACGACCGGAGCGGGACTCAGAGCGAACGCTTCTACCTTGTCCAGGTCGGGCACGGCGATCGTGGCGACGACCGTGTTCACACCGTCGAATCCGATCCGCGAAAGCGCGACGGTGGTGGGTGCGAACCACTCCCCGCTTCCCTCACGAGTGGCAGTCAGCCAGCCGGACGGTGTGGAGGCGAGAAGGCGCTTCATCCCGAGCCCCTGCTCGATTTGACGTCCGTACAGTGGGTCCAGGCGGGTGCTGTTTGTATCGATACGTGCGTATTGAAACGTCGACTTGGACGGGTCGCTCCACGATACGAGCCACAACCCTCCGGCGAACGCGACGTCGACGCTCTGTGCATCGCGAAGGATGGTGTTGTAGTTGTTCGTCGTCAATAACTCGATGACGGGTCCCGAGGGAGCGAGTGCGGCGTCAAAGCGCTGGGCGAAAAGCTCCGCCGGATAGATCACCGGGGCAGAACAGAGCTGCTCGCCTATGTAAAAAAACGGATCGTACAAGCGCTGCCAGACCAGCAAGTACTCGCTGCCATTCCAAGAGATGTAGGGGCTTCCGACGGTGCCTCGCCCCGGCGTAAGAACGATCGGCTGCGGGTCGAGGGCGTTGCCGGATCGATCGACGCGCAGCGCCAGCAACTCCGGGGGCTGGTGCGGGTCGCGCTGATAAACGATGGTAAAGCTCTGGCCGTTCCAGACGACGGCTGTCTCGGCGTCTGGGGCGGCATCGCTGGCCAGTTGCCTCACGATCGGCGGCGCGCCGGGCGTGACGATCGCCCCATATAGCGCGTTCGCCTTGTCCAACAGGCCTTCCGTCCAGACGACGAAGAGAAGTTCGCCGTCTGTGGCCAGGGCACTGTGCGTCTGGTCGTAGTTCGACTCGCGCAGGCGAAACCCTGCGCCGTCGAGCGGGACGCCGGAAGGCCCGATGCGCCCGGCGACGAGACGGTCGTTCGGAACGCTTTCTGTCCAGAGCGCGGCCGTTCCGCCGCGGAACGGTACGAGCTTGCGCATGTGCTGCACGGCCGGCGATAGCGAGATGATGCTGCCGGAGCCGATGCTCCCGTCGGAGGCAATCGGCGCGACGAGAACCTCTAGTCCCGAATGGGAGGTTACGAACGATCCGAGGTCATCCCATACCGCCACGCTCCGATCGCCGTTGTGAGCCGTCACCACTTTCCTGGTGATTGCCGGGGTTCGATGAACCGACTCCAGCGTACCGTCGAACGAGACGCCAATCGATACGTTCGTGTATTGAGAATTCACCTGTTCGAGAAAGATGAGGAGATATCCATCGCTGACGGCAGTCACCGAGGGCGAGACGAGCGAGGGAAACAGACCGAGCAGTACAGGAGCACCCACCGGCGCACCGTCCGGCGAGAGCGCCACGGCCCGCAGTTCGTGCGTCGGCACGTCATTCCAGAAAGCCATCGTACGCACGCCGTCCGAGGCCATCCGCAACGCAGCGGGGTACGCGGTAGTAGTGAGTTGAACTGCCGGGGTGATGGGCACTCGGTTCGCCGCGATGTCGGCTGTTGAGAAACCGGTTGCTCGAACTCCGTCGGAAGAAGTCCAGGCTAGAACGAACCCTGTCCTGGTAGCGACGACGTCCATCTCACGGACGGAGGTGGCGTCGGCGACCTTCACGCCCCGACGGATCAGCGTTCCATCTCGATCGAGTAGAGTAACCGTCAGCGGGTCGCCGACATACTGTTGCGCGGACAGCAAAAGGATGTTGCCGTTGCTGATACGCATCGCAACGACGCCGGCATCCAGCGAGTCAGCGAGGCCCGCGACGGTGCCCTCCGCGCCTACACGCGACAGATGCGTGCCGGCCAGATCAGCGGCTTTCCACAGCACAAACGCGTCATCGCCGTCCGACTCAACTCCAATGACAGTGATCTGCTGATGCCCCGGTACGATTCCGAAGGAAACGTCGCGCGCATGCCCATCGCGATCGAGCCGCATCCCACGCACCGGCTTCGGGGCGCAGCTGGAGCCTTCGGTCCAGACCGCCAGAAAGCCGTCACCCAGCGCAACAACGTTCGGGTAATAGGCTCCTGCGGACGTCGGCCCGATCGTTTCCGGGCTGATAGGCGTTTCCATTGCGCGCAAGCCGCCGGCGAGCAAGAGTAGGAGCAACGTCGAGCAGCGGATTCTCATGAGGCTGGAACGATCCTCGTGACGATAGGGCAGATGGCGGCGACAGGCAACCTCCGCAGCCCCTGCTACCATCTGCTGATGCTGCGCGAGGAAACGTTTTCCGTTCGAACCACCGCGCGCGAGCAGATCCTCATCATCACTCCCGACGTTCAACGCGCGCTTGGCGCAATGACGAAGAACGACGGGATCGCGACGATCATCGTGCCGCATACGACGTGTGCGATTTCGGTGAATGAGAACGCCGATCCTGATGTGCCGGAGGATCTGACGAAGGCGCTGCGCGCGCTCGTACCGAACGTGAAATTCGCGCATGGCGAGGGGAACTCGGATGCGCACTTCCTCTCCATGCTGATCGGCTGCTCCCTCTCCTGGCCCTACCGCGCCGGAAAGCTCATCCTCGGCACGTGGCAGGGCATCTACTTCGTCGAGCTCGACGGACCGCGCTCGAGAAAGGTCACGGTGTACGTGAATGAGTAAGCAGGTTCAGGTCGTCGCGCATCGCGGAATGGGGCAGGGATTCGTGCAGCCGGACGCGCCGCCGGAGAACACGCTGCCCGCGTTCGCCGAGGGATGGAAAGTCTGCCGCGCGTGCGAGCTGGATGTGCATCTCACAAAGGACGGCCAGGTCATCGTCATTCACGACGACACCACCAATCGCACCACCAACGCCAGCTGGATCGTGCGCGACCGCTTCGCCGCCGAACTACGCTCGCTCGACGCCGGACGCTGGAAAGCGCAGAAGTTCGCCGGTACCCGCCTGCCGTTGATCGAGGACGTGCTCGATGCGATGCCCGACGGCTGCGAGCTTTTCATCGAGCTGAAAGACGGCCCGCAGGTCGTCCCGCCGACGGCGGAGATCGTGCGCCAGTCCGGCAAAGCCACGCAGGTCGTCTTCATCAGCTTCGACATCGACACCATCGCGCTGGCGCGGCAGGAGATGCCGGAGAATGACTGCCTCCTCATCGCCGTCTTCGAAGCCGATTACGACCACGGCGGCTGGAAGGTGCTTTACGACGAAGGTCCCGGCTTCCGCACCGTCACGAAGGCGTATGTCGAAGACGATCTGCTCGCGCTGGTGAAGCAGTACGGCCTGACCGGCATCGACACCAGCTTCGCCGTTCCGCCGTCCCTGGTCACGCGACTGGCCGAAGAAAAGCTACGCAGCGTGGTTTGGACGGTCGACGAGCCATCCATCGCCCTCGACATGGTCCGCCTCGGCATCAACACGATCACCACGGACCGCCCCGAGGCCATCCGCGACGCCCTGATCGCCGCCGGCTACGTCGTCAAGTAACTCCGCGCCTCCGCGTGAAAACGTTCGCGGAAATTGACGGCCCGCGGCAACCGGTTTGCGTATTCTCCGTATCCCGTCCCGTCGTCCAACCAACCAAGAGGAAAACAAACTGATGAGCTTGAGACGTATTGGTTCTGCCGTTTCGCTGCTTCTGCTTTCTCTCTCCGCCTCCGCCGTCTTTGCCGCTGACGCGAAAACGGCGCCCTCCACCGCCCCGATTACCGCCGAACGTTACGGCACGTGGGGCTTCGATCTCGAAGGAATGGATCGCACCGTCAAGCCGGGCGACGATTTCTTCAAGTACGTCAACGGCGCCTGGCTCGCCAAGTCGCAGATCCCGGCTGACAAGACGGCGTACGGCGCCTTCTCCGTTCTCGGCGACCTCTCCGAAGCGCGCGTGCATGCGCTGCTCGACAAGTGGGCCGCGGACAAGAGCCTGAAGCCTGGCTCCGATGAGGCCAAGGTCGCCGCGATCTATCGCACCTTCCTCGACGAAGCGACGGCCGAGAAGCTCGACGGCAAGCCGCTCCAGCCGTACATCGACGCCATCAAAAAAGCGCAGACATACGACGACGTCGCGAAGCTCATGGGCCGCTCCGCCGGCGCCCTCGGCAGTTCGTTCTTCAACGCCGGCATCGGCGACGACGCCAAGAATCCCGACAAGAATACGCTCTACCTCTCGCAGTCCGGCCTCGGCCTTCCTGACCGCGAGTTCTACCTGCGCGACAACTTCAAGCCGCAGAAGGACCGCTACCAGCAGTACGTCACCGACATGCTCAAGCTCGCCGGCTGGGATGAGCCGGAGAAGAGCGCGGCCGACGTCGTCGCGCTCGAGACGAAGATCGCCGAAGCGCAGTGGACGCGTGCGGAAAGCCGCGACCGCGACAAGACCTACAACCCGACCACCATCGCGGAGCTGGAGAAGAATGCTCCGGGCTTCCCGTGGAAAGTGGCCTTCAAGGAAGCAGGCCTGGACAAGGTCGACCACGCGGTCGTCCGCCAGAGCACAGCACTTCCGAAGATCGCGAAGATCTTCGCCGAGACGCCGGTCGCGACCCTGAAGGCGTGGGAAGCATTCCACACCGCCGACGACGCGGCGCCGCTGCTGTCGAAGCGCTTCGTCGATACGCATTGGGAGTTCCACGCGAAGTTCATGAACGGCGCGAAAGAGCAGCGTCCCCGCTGGAAGCGCGCCGTCGGCGCCGCGGAAGGCGCGATGGGCGAAGCGATCGGCCGCACGTACGTCGCCGACTACTTCCCGCCCGAGTCGAAGGCGAAGATGGAGCAGCTCGTCGCCGACCTCCGCGCCTCGATGAAGGGCCGCATCGAAAACGTTGCCTGGATGAGCCCCGAGACGAAGGCGAAGGCCCTCGACAAGCTGGCGCACTTCACCGTCAAGATCGGCTATCCGTCGAAGTGGCGCGACTACTCCGCGCTGCAGGTCAAGGACGGCGATCTCGTCGGCAACGTCGAGCGCTCGGGCAAGTTCGAGTGGAACTACGACGTCGCACGGCTCAACAAGCCGGTGGACAAAGCCGAGTGGAGCATGACGCCGCAGACGGTCAATGCCTACTACCAGGCCACGAAGAATGAAGTCGTCTTCCCCGCCGCAATCCTGCAGCCGCCGTTCTTCGATCCGAAAGCCGATCCGGCGGTGAACTACGGCGGCATCGGCGCCGTGATCGGTCACGAGATCACGCACGGCTTCGACGATCAGGGCCGCAAGTCAGACGGAACTGGCATGCTGCGCGACTGGTGGACCGCCGAGGACGCCGCGAAGTTCACCACGCAGGCGGATAAGTACGGCTCGCAGTTCGAAGCGATCAACTTCCCGCAGTTCCCGACCCTCCACATCATCCCGAAGCTGACGATGGGCGAGAACATCGGTGACCTCGGCGGCATCCTGATGGCGCTCGATGCCTATCACATCTCGCTGAAGGGCCAGCCGGCACCGGTCCTCGACGGCTTCACCGGCGACCAGCGCGTCTTCCTCGGCTGGGCCCAGGTGTGGCGCACGATGATGCGCGACGACGCGATGCGCCAGCAGATCATGACCAACCCGCACTCCCCCGGCCAGATCCGCGCCTTCGCGCCGCTGCGCAACGTGGACGCCTGGTACGCCGCCTTCGGCGTCAAAGAAGGCGATGCCGAGTACATCAAACCCGAGGACCGCGCGCGCATCTGGTAGTTTCTAGGCTCGCCTCAAAATCAAACGGCCACCCGCGAGGGTGGCCGTTTTGTTTGTCAAGTCGGCGCGCTGCTTGCTCTATGGTTATTAGGAGGAACCATGGACAACAAGAACAAACCACACGATTCGAATCCTGATCCCATCACCGGCGAGCCCGGCGCGCATCCCCTCGGCGTCGCAGGCGGCGCGAGCGGCGGTGCGTTGGCAGGCGCGGCCATTGGTGCAGTCGGCGGACCGGTCGGTGCGGCAGTCGGCGGCGCAATCGGCGCAGTCGCAGGCGGACTGGCGGGCAAAGCGGCCGGCGAGGCCGTCAACCCCACCGAAGAAGATGCCTACTGGCGCGAGCATCACACCTCGCGGCCCTACTTCAAGAGCGGACGCACGTACGATGACTATCGCCCGGCGTATGCGTACGGCTGGGAGTCGGCCGGGCGCTATCACGGACGGAAGTTCGAGGATGTCGAGTCCGATCTCAGCCGCGGCTGGGACAAGGCTCGCGGTACAACCCGCGCCGAGTGGTCCGACGTGAAGGCCGCCACGCGCGACGCCTTCGACCGCGCGCAGATGCGGATGAACCCCGGCATGACGCGCGCGACGGAGACGACGTCAGCGACCGTCGGCACCCCCACACGAAGCACGAACAATCTCACCGCCGAAGACGAACTGCGCAACCGCTGATTCGTTCCAATCGGCTGTTCCGAAACGCCCGCCCGAACGGCGGGCGTTTCTTTTTTTGCATTGACGCATCTCCCTTCGTCCCGTACGGTGTTTCCACCCACACGTATCTGCCGCGCAGTCACGACAAAGGAGAGACATTCGATGCGTTTCGTTCGTGTCCTGTCCGCCCCGGTGATTCTGCTCATGGCGTTTTCCCTCCACGCGCAGTGCGGCGTCGAGCGCTGGTCGATCAAGACCGGCACCGACTCCGGCGCATCCTCCATCAACCTCGGCTCCTATGTTTCCACCACGATCTACAACATGCTGCAGTCCGCACACCCCGCCACGCTCCCCGCCAATAGCCGCATCTCGCCGCGCGAAACTACGCAGTACCAACTCAGCGGAACGCTGACGAAATACGCGAAAGAAGGCGACTCCGACTATCACCTCGTCGTCCAGGACGGATCGGGACGGACGATGATCGTGGAGATCCCCGCGCCGAATTGCGTGGGCGCCGGCAGCCCGTTCGGACCGGGCGTGGCCAACGCGCGGCGGCAGTTCGACGCGCGATTCACCGCTACCACGACGTTCAAATCGACGTCGACGCCGGTCACCGTCCGCGGCGTCGGCTTCTGGGATTTTCTGCACGGCCAGACCGGCGTAGCGCCCAACGGCATCGAGATCCACTCCGTGCTCAACATCACCTTCGGTACTTCGGCCGCCCTCGCGCCGGCGGTGCAGGCACTTCCTGCTGCCGATCCTGCCGATGACGTGCGCTATCCCGCGGACGTGATCCGCGACGAGGACGGCGGCCGTATCCGCGTTTATCGCGGCGGCGACGCCATCGGAGACGCGCTCTTTCACGGCGGCGGCGTCATCGAAGATCCGTCGATCAACGTGATCTTCGTCGGCGATCACTGGGATGCCGCACACCGCGCGCCGGTCATCCAGGCCGTCCGCCAGATCAACGCGGACACGAGCTTCCGCGATCTCGATCGTTACGGCGTGAAGACCTTCGGCATGCGCGTCAATTCGCTGCAGGTCAGCGGAGCGTCGCGGGACGTGACCGATCTCGACGTCCAGCGCCTGCTCTCGACCTCGATCGAAGCCGGCCGCATTCAGCATCTCGACGAGAACGCGCTCTACCTCGTGATGCTCGATCCGCAGATGGATGCCTCCGTCGCCTCGGATCGCAACTGGCTCTCCTATCACTCCGAGTTCCACCCCACCGATCTTGCGATGCGCTACGTCGTCGCACGCGGAACGCTGGAAGGCCCGGCGCTCCGCGACGCGATCAACGCGAGCGTCTATCGCGCGCTCGTAAATCCAGCCGGCAACGGTTGGTTCTGATTTCACGCACTCCCCGCCGTGATTGCGGCGGGGAGTTGTCATCCTGAGCCGGCGTAGCACGGTCGAAGGACCCCCAGCTGTAACCACCGCCCAACCGGTTGGCAGACAGGGGTCCTTCGATCGTCCTCCGGCGACTCAGGATGACAAACAAGGAGCCAGAACGTTGCGATTGATCCGTCCACTCATCGTCCTGCTTTTCGTCTTCACAGCCTCCGCCTGCACCGTCAACGTCCGCCGCTACGCCTTCAACGCCGCGCTCGAAAATCAGAAGCACATCGACAAACTTCACATCGGCCAGACGCTCGCCGAGGTCGAGCGGGTGATGGGGAAGCCACCGGAACGAAGAAATGCGCATGTCCGCTTCGACGGCATCTCCATCGAGGAATGGAGTTACATCACCGACTATGTGCGCCGCATGGACACCACGATCACGTTCGTCGGCGGCAAAGTGGACGAGATCCGCTCGGCACCATGGGAGTCGGATTGAGTCCTACTCGTGCAGCACGCTGTGCACGAACGAGACGGCGATCGATCCCTCGCCAACGGCTGACGCGACGCGCTTGATGTTGCCGCTGCGGACGTCACCCACCGCGAAGATTCCGGGCTGATTCGTCTCGAGCAGATGAGGAGGCCTCGCCAGCGGCCACGCCGACAACTCTTCGTGACTGAGATCGGGCCCGGTCTTGATGAAACCACTCTCGTCCAGCGCGAGGCAGCTCTCCAGCCAGTGCGTCGCTGGAATTGCACCGGTCATGACGAACACGTGCCGGATGGGAAGCGACGTCGTCGTTCCCGTTTTCAGATCGCGGACCTGCACGCTGTTGAGATGCGCCTCGCCCTCCAGTCCTGTGATCTCGCTGGACGTCATCAATGTGATCGCCGGGTTCTCTTCGATTCTGCGGACCAGATAGCGCGACATCGTCTCCGAAAGCGTGTCGGAGCGGACAAGTACGTACACCCGGCTGGCGGTTTGCGCGAGGAAGACGGCAGCCTGTCCCGCCGAATTGGCGCCGCCGACGACGATGACTTCCTCGCCGCGGCACAACTGCGATTCCATCACCGTCGCGCCGTGGTAGATCCCGTTCCCTTCGTACTGCGACGCCTTGGCGACGGCGAGCTTTCGATACTGCGCGCCGGTGGCGATGATGACGCTCCGCGCCGCCAACGTCTGCCCATTCTCCATCTCGATCTTGAACGGCTTCCGGTTGCACAATAGCCGCCGCGCACCTCTGGCGATCATCACCTGCGCCCCGAACTTCTCCGCCTGCGTGTACGCGCGTCCCGCCAGATCCTGCCCCGAAATCCCGGTGGGAAAGCCGAGGTAGTTCTCAATTCTCGAACTGGAAGCGGCCTGCCCGCCGGGCGCATTCGATTCGAGAACGAGAACGTCCAGCCCCTCGGATGCGCCGTAGACGGCAGCGGCCAATCCGGCCGGTCCCGCGCCGACGATAACGAGATCGCGGATGTGCTGCGCATCGATGGCGATGTTGAATCCGAGGCAATCCGCGAGCGCCTCGTTGCTGGGGTTCTTCAGCGCGGATTTGCCGCGGCAGATGACGACGGGGATGTCCGTGATTGCGACTCCGAAACGATCCAGCAACTCCTGAACGTCGGCATCGCGATCGAGATCGACATACGCGTAGGGATGCCCATTGCGCGTCAGAAATTCTCGGAGCCGGAGCGTATCGCTCGAATGCATCGAGCCGACCAGCACGACGTCGCCCGTTCCCTGCGCGATGAGTTCGACCCGACGCATGATGAACGCGCGCATCAGGATCTCGCTCAACTCGGCGTCGGTCTGCACGAGCGAGAGGAGCGTCTCGCGATCCACTTCGATCACCTCGCCAGGCCGCGTGACCCGCGCACCCGCGAGCGCACGCCGGCCCGACAACAGATTGATCTCGCCCGTGAACTGGCCGGGACCATGGCGGGCGATGATCGTTTCCTGCCCTGCCTTCTGCACCGTCATCTCGATCTCGCCCGCACGCACGACGACGAACGCGATCGATTCCGCCCCCGCCTCCCACAACACGTCCCCGCCACGGACCGCGCGCAACCGCCCGCGCGACGCAAGCCGCTCGATCTGCGCCGGAGTTAATGTCGGAAACGCCTGCTGCGCGCGCACTATGGAAGGTTGGATTTCGGGCGCCGGCATGAGGGGGATCATACGCGCCACGCTTCCGGTCCGGCGCACGTCGGCGAAGCCATATCATGTTCAGATGCCCAATATCGTAGGAGTGGATGGCTGTCGCGCCGGTTGGATCGCGCTGATCGAAAATATGGAAACCCGGCGCATCACCGCGCACATATTTCTCACCTTCCGCGATCTCACGGTTGCTCGCGATGCTGCGGCCATCGCGATCGATATCCCGATCGGACTGACCGACAGCGGCCCACGAATGTGCGATGAGCTCGCACGCGAACTCCTCGGCGCGAAACGGGGAACGAGCGTCTTCCCGGCACCGATCCGCCCTGCCCTTCCTGCGGCTACGTACGCCGAGGCGAAGGCTGCGTCCGTCATCGCGCAGAAGAAAGGGATCTCGAAGCAGGCGTTTGCGATCTATCCCAAAATTCGTGAGGTTGACGATGAACTGGAAGCCGACCCCGATCTTCGACGCAGAGTTTTCGAAATTCATCCCGAGCTGACCTTCAGCACATGGAACGGCGTCCCAATTCTTCCGCCGAAGAGAACGCCCGAGGGACATGCGATCCGTCGCGCACTTGTCGACGCCCACTTCGGCCCACGAGCATTCGAGACCGCGCGCAGTCAGGTCCACCGCAGACTTGCCGCGAACGACGACATCGCCGACGCCTTCGCCGCCCTTTGGACAGCGCGGCGGATTCTTCGCGGCGAGTCTCAGACGCTGCCGCTGGATCCGCCATTCGACAGCCGCGGCCTACCGATGCGGATGGTGCACTAATGTTCGATCGCTCGGATTTCATCCGCAATCCAATCATCGCCGTGCTCTGCGCGATCGTGGCGGTGAGTTGCACGACTGCGCCGCCTGCTCCTCCAACCAACCACGAGCAGCGGATGTTCACGATGCCGGGCAACGACCTCATCACGGCGTCGGCCGATTGTCCGCTGCGACTCGAGCTCTCAGGACCTTTGCCGCCGTTTGTCGTGGGAACGAAAGTGACGATACCGTTTGTCGTGCGAAACGTGAGCAAGAAGACTGTTCAGTCATGCACGATCAGCGCTCCATCGATTCGTATCCGCAGTGAAAGCGATGGACTTTGGCGGTTCGTAATGATCGCCGGGATCACCACCGACACGGACTGCTCGCGCCGCATTCGTCTCGACGCTGGGGCGTCGGAAAGTTTCGCCCAGGAGATGGCGGTGTTCAGCACTCTCGCCCCGGGACCCGCGACGCTGGACGCGATCGTCGGCTTCGATCGAGATGCCTTCGGCAAAGGCGCGTGCGGCGAAGCGCTATCGTGGCGGCAAACGGTAACGATTCTGCCTCCCAAGCCGAAATAGGCTTGATGGCTCGGTGCTAAGTTTCATCGCAAGCGGGATCCTTCAACGCTTCCGTTTCGATTTGGCCATGGCGATGTAGACCGCGGCGTCCCAGGCGTTGTGGATCCCGATCAACAGGAGCAACAGCGCCGACACGGCCACGATGTACAGCGCGCCAACTTCGTGGCGGAACGCCGACGTCCCGCTCACGAAGAGCGCGGTGTATGCCGCGAATGGAAGTACGACGTGCCAGATGCGGTCCTCGAGGACCGGCTTGTAGTGCATCTCGCGTCGGAAACGCATGGCCACGATCGCGACGTACAGAATCCCTGCGATTCCCTCGGCGGCCAGACAGGCGGCCAGCGAGGCGGGCGTTTGCCGCGGCACGCACAGGATCGCGGCGATCAGCAGGACCGCGCAGAAGTGAACGACCGTGGGCGTGGCGAAGACGTCGGAGCCGGTACTAAGCCCTTCCGTGTCGGCGCTCAGCGCAACGACCACGAATTGAAGCCCGGTCAACGCGGCCGCCGACGATCCGACGATGACGTAGAACGATTCCCACTCACCAGCGACTGTCATTCGGGGCCTCCTGCGAAAGGAGGCATTATCACGTCTTCGCGAATCCAATTTCGCGAGCGTTTCGAGGTGAAGGCGCCAGCAGCGCGCGCAGCGAGTCGAACATCTCGCTGAGATCGCCGTCATGATCCGTCACCCGGCGTTCGAGGGCATCGAGCCGCTTCGCAATCTCGGCGTGACCGCGCGCATACGCGCGCAGGCGAATGAAAGCGCGGACGATGTACACGCTCATCTCAACAGCGCGAGAGCTGTTCAAAACGGTGGCGGCCATCAGAACGCCGTGTTCGGTGAACGCCCACGGAAGAGACGCCGTGTACTTCAGTCTGCGGAGGTGGTCACAATTTGTGACCACCTCGTCCCGTTCCCGTTTCGTCAACTGAAAGCGGAAGCCAGATGGGAAGCGCAGCACATTCCGCTTAACAGCCTGATTCAGGGCCTTCGTTGTAACTCCGTAAACCTCAGCGAGATCACGATCGAGGATCACCCTTTCCGCCCTGACGCTCAGAATCGTCTGATCAATCTGTGCAAGGGCGAGCATCTTCCTTCCGGACGCAGTGCGTTTCCTTCTTGTCGTCATGGCACGGGTATACCTCGGATGCTGCGCAACTCCGAAGCACCAGCCCATTCCTGAGAGGAGGCCTCAATTCGCTCTACTGGCAGTAGCGATTGCGAAATGTGGTCACAAACTGTGACCACTGCCAGTTGACCGTTCAAGGTCACACTCTGTGACCTTGAACGGGACGCCCTATCATTCGTCGAGATCGTGCGTCACGTCCTCTTCGTTCTGGCTATCGCCCTCGCCCCCACCCTTCGTGCGGGCGACTACGTCGCCGACAGCGCGTGCGCGAGTTGCCATCAGTCGAAGTACGCGTCGTATCAGGGTGTGGGGATGGCGCAGTCGATGCTGAAGCCGCGCGCCGAGGTGATGATCGAGGACTTCCGCAACGCGCGGTTCTTTCATAAGGCATCGCAGTGTTGGTTCGAGATGACGTGGAAGGATGGGAAGCTGACCTTCCGGCGCTGGCAGGTCGATGCGGGCGGGAAGCGGATCAACGAGATCGCGCAGCAGGTCGATTGGATCGTCGGGTCGGGGCACCGGTCGCGCGTTTATCTCTATCGCACGCCAAGTGGCGAGCTGTTTCAGTTGCCGGTCGCGTGGTATTCACAGGAGCGGGCGTGGGGGATGGCGCCGGGGTACGACCGTGCGGACAACGACGGCGTCACGCGGACGATTCGGCGCGAATGTCTGTTCTGCCACAACGCGTATCCCGACGTGCCGGCGGGGAGCGACGTGCATTGGGCGCCGCAGCGGTTTCCGGCGGAGATGCCCGAGGGGACCGGGTGCCAGCGGTGTCATGGGCCAGGGGCGGATCACGTCAGCATGGCCATGAGCGGCGAGCGAACCGCGGCGGTGCGCGCGGCCATCGTCAATCCCGCGCGCCTCACGCCGGCGCGGCGCGATGACGTCTGCTTTCAATGTCATCTGCAACCGGCCGTTTCCATGATCGGACCGCGGCGGTTCGAACGCGGCGATTACTCCTTCCGTCCGGGTGAGGCGCTTTCCGATTACATGCTGCATGTCGACATCGACGAACCGGGACGTCCGCGCGATCAACGCTTTGAAATCAACCACCATGCGTATCGCCTGCGCCAGAGCCTCTGCTACATCAAGGGCGGGATCACCTGCATCTCCTGCCACGATCCGCATCAACCGCTGAAGAAAGATCCGCGGCTCGCCAACGTCGTCGGCGTTTGTCTCGGGTGCCACCAGCGGCACACGGCGTCGAACGATTGCGTGCGATGCCACATGCCGGCGCGGCGGGCGCAGGATGTGGTGCATGTAGTGATGACCGATCACCGCATCCAGCGCCGTCCGCCTGCGAACCTCACCGCGCCACTGGCGGAGCGCGAGACGAAGATCGATCGGGTCGAGTTCCTCGATCGCAACGAGGCGCCGCAGGGAACGCTGGGGCAGCTCTACCGCGCCATCGCCGTGCTTCGCGCCACGCCGCGCGATTCCGAGGCCGCGAATTTCGTGAGCAAGCATCTCGATGCGACGATGTCGATCGTGCCGCGGCTCGATCTGATCGCTGCGTACCTGCAGCAGAAGCAGTTCCGCGCCGCGCTGGACGCGATCGGAGCGCTCGGGAACATCACCGATCCGCGAATTCGCGGCTGGCGTGGAACGGCGGAGATCGGCCTCGGATCGACGGAGGAAGGGCTGGCCGATCTGCGCGCGGCGATGGAGGCGGATCCCTCGGTGCCGGAGTTTGCGTTCAACTACGCGGCGGTGCTGCATCGGATCGGACGCGATGCCGACGCGCTTCCTCTTCTCATGCGCGCGCTCGAATTGCGTCCGAACTTTGCCGCCGCGCTGAGGATGCGCGCCGAGATCGAAAAAGATAAGCACTGAGCTCTGTGGTTCAATCCCGCGAAATGAGCGAGAACTTCGACGTCGTCGTCATCGGCGGCGGCACCGCCGGCCTTGTGACCGCGTCCGGTTGCGCGCGGCTGGGGCGGAAGGTCGCGTTGATCGAGCGGGAGAAGCTCGGCGGCGATTGCCTTTGGACCGGCTGCGTGCCGACGAAGGCGCTCGTGGCCACGGCGCGGCTCGCGCATCAACTTCGCCATGCGGACGCGTACGGACTCGAGCCGCAGACGGTGCGCATCACGCCAAAGTCAGTGATGGATTCGATGCGCGCGCAGCGGCATGCGATCGAGCATCACGACGATCCTGAGAAGTTTCGCGCGCTCGGCATCGAAGTGATCTTCGGCAACGCGAAGCTCACATCGCGCAGCGAAGTCGAAGTGGATGGACGCAGGCTGGCAGCGAAAGACATCGCAATCGCCACCGGCACCCGCACGGCAGTTCCGCCGATCGAAGGACTGGCGGAGCACGGGTTCCTCGATCACGCCAGCTTCCTCAACCAGGATGCCTTCCCCTCCTCGCTGCTCATCCTCGGCGGCGGCGCGATCGGAATCGAATTCGCGCAGATGTTCAGGCGCTTCGGCAGCGACGTCATCGTCGTGGAGATGAGAGAGCAGATCATTCACACCGAGGATGCCGACGTCATCGATCGCGTGCGGCGCATGCTCACGGACGAAGGCATCGTCATCCGCACCGGATGGGCAGCGAAGTCGGTCCGCATCGATGGCGGCAAAAAAGCGGTGCGTATCGAGAACAAACTCGGCGAGACGATGGAGTTGCGCGTCGACGAGATCTTCGTCGCCAGCGGCCGCCGCGCGAACACGGAGAACCTCGGGCTGGACACCGCGGACGTGAAGACGGATCGCGGTTTCGTCGTGGTCGACAAATACCTGCAGACGTCCGTGCCGCGCATCTGGGCCTGCGGCGACGTCCACGGCGGCATGCAGTTCACGCACGTCGCGGCTTACGAGGCGGTGAAGCTCGTGCGCAACATGCTTTTCCCCGGACGTTCACCGGTCAGTTACGACGACATTCCGTGGGGCCTGTATACCGATCCTGAGGTTGGACATATCGGGATGACGGAATGGGAGGCGGTGGAGAAGCATGGAGCGGACAACGTCCGCACCTACCGCGTGGAGATGGCGGACATCGACCGCGCGGTCGTCGATCGCACTACCGCCGGCTTCGTGAAGCTCGTCTGCGACAAGCGCGGCCGCATCCTCGGCGCGCACGCGCTCTGCGCCAACGCCTCCACGCTGATCGAGCCCCTCGTCCTGGCGCGGAAGAAGAAGGTGACGGTGGCGCAGCTGGCGTCGCTGGTCTCGCCCTATCCGTCGCTGGCGGACGCGCTGCAGAAAGCGGCGTCGGTGTACTACCAGGACGTGGCGAAGGGCTGGATCGGATCGGTAGGCAAGTGGATCGCGAAGCGGTCGCAGTGAGCTGTCATCCTGAAGGAACCCCAAACAGGTAACCGCTCGCTGCCCACCCTGGTTAGCAGCTGGGGGTCCTTCGACCGTCCTTCGGCGGCTCAGGATGACAGCGCGCGCAACGCAGGAACGGCATTGGCAATAGAATCGCCCCGATTTTGCAAGAGGAGGCAGTATGAAAAAACTTACGGTGATCCTGTTCGCTCTCGTTTTCGCGGCATGCGCGCATAGCAAAGGTCCGATGGCGATGGCCATGCTCGACTCGACGAGCGGCTCGACGGCCAAAGGGATGGTTCACTTTCAGGATGCGGGCGAGAACGGCGTCGAAGTCGTGGCCGACCTCACCGGCGTCCCGCCCGGCGTCCACGGTTTCCACGTTCACGAAAAGGGATCCTGCGGCAACAACGGCACGGATGCCGGCGGCCACTTCAATCCTACCGGCATGGTGCACGGCGCGCCGGATGCCGTCTCCCACCACGCCGGCGATTTCGGCAACGTGACCGCCGATGAGAAGGGCGAGGTGCACACGCGCTTCACCACGCACTCGATCACGATCAACACCGGCACGAACGCGGTGGTCGGCCACGCCATCGTCCTTCACGGCAATCCGGACGATCTCGTCTCGCAGCCGGCCGGAAATGCCGGACCGCGCATCGCCTGCGGCGTGACCACGCTGATGGCCGACACGCAGATGAAGTAAAGGAACGAACTCATGAAACGACTGGCAATCATCGCGCTCGTTCTCTTTCCGCTGGCCTGCGCCACGAATCGCGGGGGAACGACGAAGAGCACGTCGACGCCCGGCCACGGAAAGATCACGCTGACCATCACGCCGAATCCGGTCATCGCCACGAACGCCGGCGGCAACACGTACGAGTTTCCGATCGACGTGGTGATCAAGGAGACAGGCGGTCATCCGGTGACGATCGACCGCGTGACGGCGAACGTGTTCGCGGCCGGCGGCATCCCGGTCGCTTCCGAGTCCTACGACGAGGCGAAAATCAAAACGCTCGGCTTCGCCACGATGATCCAGGCAAATGGCGAGATTCGCTACCACTTCGTCCCGCGCAAAGACGTCCCCGACACGAGCCTTTTCAGCACCGTTTACGGCGACGTCCGCGTGGAAGGAACCGACGACAACGGCGCCCGCACGAGCAGTACGACGACGATTACGTTGAAGAAAGGGTGATGTGGCACATGCGCGAGTCTCTGCAGATGTGGCACAGACAAGAGTGTCTGTGCTACACGCGAATCAATCCACCCACTTCGCGATGAACAGATTCATCTCGTGGCCTTCCGGCTGCGCGCGGCTGGAGGCCCAGATCAGGTACTGGCCGTCGGGGCTGAAGACGCAGAAGCCGTCGAAGCCGGGCGCGGTTGTGATGCGCTCCAGACCCTGGCCGTCCTTGCCGACCGTCCAGAGGTCGAAGTCGAAGCCTTTCGCGTTCACGTTCGAGGCGAAAATGATCCGCTTCCCGTCGTTCATAAAGTACGGGCAGAAATTTGCGGCGCCGTTGCTGGTGATCTGGCGCTGGTTCGTGCCGTCGGCGTTCATCACGAACAGCTCCATGTGCAGCGGCTTGACCAGATCCTTCGCCAGCAATCCCTTGTACTCATCGAGCGCCGGACCGACGGGATGATTGGCGCGCCAGACGATCTGCGTGCAATCGGCGTTGTAGAACGCGCCGCCGTCGTAGCCGGGCGTGTTGGTCAGACGTTTCACCGCTCCTGACGCCGCGTCCATCTCGTACAGATCGAGATCCCCGTCGCGCATCGACGTGAAGACCATCTTCCCGCCCTGATGGCACCACGTCATCTCCGCGTCGTAGCCGCTCGTGGCCGTGATCTTCTTCGCGTTCGAGCCGTCGACATTCGCCTCGACGATGTCGAACGTCGGATAGACCGGCCACACATAACCCTTCGACATATCCGGCTTCGCGGGACACTCCGCCGCGCCCCCCTCGGTCGTCGCGTAGACGATGCGATCGCCCTTCGGATAGCTGTAGTAACCGCACGTCGTCCGCCCCTTGCCGCTCGAGACCAGCTTCGTCTCGCCGGTAGCGAGATCCATCGTGTACTCCTGATCGCATCCGGCGCCGGGCGGCGTTGACTGATAGATGATCTTTGTCCCGTCGGGGCTGAAATACGCCTCGGCGTTCTCGCCGCCGAACGTCAGCTGGCGAATGTCCTTGAGGTGCTTCTCGCCGTCGAACGTTTTCTCGTACGGCTTGCCGGCGTTGACGACGAATGCAGGCTTCGCCGGCGCCGCGCCGCGCGACGTCAGCGTTGCGCGCAACGTCTTCGGCGCGCCGTCGCGCGTGACGATGATGTCGACCGTGTCGCCCGGCTTGTGATCCTGCAGCGCGTACGACATGTCGTAGAGATTCTCGATGCGCGTGCCGCCGATGGAGATGATGCGGTCCTTGCCACGGATGCCCGCCTTATCCGCGGGCGAGCCGGGGCGCACGTCGGCGAGGAGGACGCCGCCGCTCGTCTCGCCCATCGCGCTGTAGTCGGGGACCGTGCCGAGGTATGCGCCGTAGCCGCGGGAGTCGCCTTCCATGGCGGGAGCGGACGCGGCGCGCGCGTATTGCGGCGTGGCGCGGCCAGCGGCGAGATGCATCATCACGCTCGTCCCGAAATCGACGACGTGCTCCATGCCGGCATAGTTGAGACTGTCCGCCACGTCCTCCGGCGTGTGATAGCGCTCATGCGCGCCGGTGAAAAGATGCAGCACCGGGATCTGTTTCGCGTAGAAGCTGGTCTGATCGGACGGACCGTAACCGTCGCCGCTGGACGTCACGTTGATCTTCGCGAACTGAGTGGCGTCATCGACGACCTCTTTCCACTGCGGCGCGGAATCGGATCCAAACACGATCAGGCGGTTGTCGCGCATCATCCCGACCATGTCGAGATTGATCATGGCCATCACGCGCGGCATCAGCGGCGAATGGCCGGCGAACCATGACGATCCTGCGAGTCCTACCTCCTCGCCCGAGAAAAGCGCGACGACGATCGTGCGGCGATTCTTCACATCAGCTAGCTGCTTCGTCAGCCTCTCGGCGATTGCCATGACCGCGGCGTCTCCCGACGCGTTGTCGTCGGCGCCGTGATGGATGGCGTGCTCGTTCGGCTTCATCGAGCCCTGACCGCCGTAGCCGAGGTGATCGTAGTGGGCGCCGAGGACGACGACCTCGGTGGCGAGAGCGCCACGGCCGGGAATGATGCCGGCGATGTTTTCGGCATTGACGAACTGCGGCGAGACATCGATGACGCCATGCGTCTTCGCCTCAAGCACCTTCGACCGAGGATGAAGATCCGCATCGACCTGCTTCTGCCACGCCAGGAGGTCGCCGGCCCACTTCTGCGCGACCGACGTCTTCACCTGCAGCACCGGAATCCCGGCCGGACTCTCCGGACCGTCGTTGACCAGCGGCGGAACCTTGTCCTTCCCTTCGTCCTGCAGCGGACCGGTGGCGAAAATCACCGCCACCGCGCCGCGCTCGCGCGCCTGCAGAACCTTGTAACGCATCGCCGACCAGCGGCTCGGCTTGCGGCCGTCGAACTTCGATGCGTCGTCCTTCTCCTGCGGCTCGTAGCGCAGCATCAGCGCGACCTTCCCCTTCAGATCGATGCCGTCGAAATCGTTGTAGCCGATCGGCGTCGCGTCGATGCCATAGCCGACGAAGGCGATCGGTCCCGCGAACGTGCCCGGACTGGAGAATCCGAGCGGCGTCCAGTCACCGTCTGCCACACCTTCCAGCTTGTTGCCCTTGCCGAGCGCGATGCCAGTCTTGATCGGAAACTGTTGTCGATACGGTTTGCCGAACGCGGGCTGCAGTCCGATCGCGCGCAGGCGCTGCTCGATGTAGTTCGCCGCCAGCCCGATGCCCTTTGTCTCGATCCCTCTCCCCTCCGTTGAATCCGAAGCGAGAAAGGTCACGTCCTTCCGCAGCTGCGGCTCATCGGCGAGCGCGAACGTGGAGAGGAGTAGCGATGCGGCAACGGCGGCGCGGCGAACGTTCATGTGTGGGACCTTTCGGACTGCAATTGCCGCATTCTAAACGCGGCACGGCTGTCGCACCGTCTCTTCGAACGATGACCATCAACTCCGTCGCACTCGTAACCGGCTCCAGCCGCGGCATCGGATTCGAAGTGGCGAAGCAACTCGCCGGGCGCGGCTTCCGTGTGATCGTGACGAGCCGCAAGGAAAGCGCGGCGGCGGCGGCGAAGAAGATCGGCCACGACGCGATTGCACATGCGCTCGATACGTCCGACGCGAAATCGATCCGCGAACTCGCGGAATGGATCACGAAAGAGATCGGCCGACTCGACGTCGTCGTCAACAATGCCGCGATCCTCATCGGAGAAGGCGAGCGTATCCTCGATCTCTCACCCGAAACATTCGAAACGACGATGCGCACGAACGCGCTCGGTCCGCTTCTCGTCACGCAGTCGGTCGCTCCCCTACTCCGCCGCAGCAAATCCGCGCGCGTGGTCAACGTCTCCTCGGGAGCCGGACAGATCTCGTCGATGACCAGCTACGCGCCTGCTTACTCGATTTCAAAGGCGGCGCTGAACGCGATCACGGTCATGCTCGCCAACGCGCTGCCGTCCGCGCGCGTGAACTGCGTCGATCCCGGCTGGGTGCGCACCGACATGGGCGGTCCGCACGCGACGCGCAGCGTCGAAGAAGGCGCGGAGACGATCGTCTGGCTGGCCACGTTGCCCGATGACGGACCGACCGGCGGCTTCTTCCACGACCGCCGCCGCATCGCGTGGTGATGGTGTAATCTTCGCCGCGTTTTTGCGGAGCTGATCACCATGCCGAGTCCAATCCGAGACTTCATCCAGCACCACTATCGCCACTTCAACGCGGCGTCACTGCGCGCGGCGGCGGACGATTACATCAAGCACATCGACGGCGGCAACAAGATGTTGGTCACGCTGGCCGGCGCGATGTCGACGGCAGAGCTGGGCATCTCGCTGGCCGAGATGATCCGCCAGGGAAAAGTGCATGCGATCTGCTGCACCGGCGCGAACCTCGAGGAGGACATCTTCAACCTCGTCGCGCACGATCACTACGAACGCGTGCCGCACTACCGCTACCTCTCCGCGCAGGACGAGAAGGCGCTGCTCGACCGGCACATGAACCGCGTCACCGACACCTGCATCCCCGAGGGAGAGGCGATGCGCCGCATCGAATCGGCGGTGCTGAAACATTGGATGCAGAAGGACAAGGAAGGTGTCCGCCTCTTTCCGCATCAGTTCATGTACGAGATCCTCCGCGACGGCTCGATCGCCGAGTCCTACCAGATCGATCCGAAGAACTCGTGGATGATTGCCGCCGCTGAAAAGAATCTGCCCATGTTCGTTCCCGGCTGGGAGGATTCGACCCTCGGCAACATGTACACGGGCCACTGCATCTCCGGCGACGTGAAGAACGTGCACACGGTGCGCACCGGCATCGAGTACATGATCGAACTGGCCGATTACTACACGAAGACCTCGGAGTCGGGCACGATCGGCTTCTTCCAGATCGGCGGCGGCATCGCCGGCGACTTCCCCATCTGCGTCGTCCCGATGCTCCACCAGGATCTCCAGCGCACGAACGTCCCGCTCTGGGGCTACTTCTGCCAGATCAGTGATTCGACTACGAGTTACGGCTCGTACTCGGGCGCCGTCCCGAACGAGAAGATCACCTGGGGCAAGCTGGGCGTCGATACCCCGAGTCACGTGATCGAGTCGGATGCGTCGATCGTGGCGCCGCTGATGTTCGCGTACGTGCTGGGTTGGTGAAGCTCACCGCAGAGACGCAGAGGACGCAGAGAAACCTCAGAAGTTGAGTAGCGTTACGAACTCGGCAGGCTGCTCCCAGGGAACACGGTGACCAGCATCTTTCACGATGACGGCTCGTCCGACGAGGGAGGCCGCGCGCTCCGCCTCGGCCACGTATTTTGTATCGCGTGCGCCGGCGAGCCAGAGGATTGGGATCGTCAGTTCGTGCAGGCGCGAAGCGACCGGCGGCAAGGCGCCCGATGACCATTCGCGCAGTGCGCGGGGATCGTAGTCGGCGCGCGTGCGAGGAAGTGTGGGGCCGGCGAGGACGGGTTGAGCGTTCCAATCGGCGATGACGGTTTCGAAGTCTTCGGATTCGAAGCGATGGGCCCACGCTTCGTCGGATGCGCGGCGGGCGGCACGGGCGGCTTCGTCTTCGATGCCGAGGCCGGTGGAGACGAGGATGGCGCGGTTGTAATTGGCGCCAGCGAGGAGGGCGCGCAGCGCGAGGCGGCCGCCGAGGGAGTAGCCGAGGAGGATGTCGCCGTGGTCGGGGATGGCGTCGAGGGGCGGCGTTTCGATGGTGAAGCAGGCGTCGCGGAGGAAGTCCCAATCGTGTGGGTTGCCGAGGAAGCCGTGGAGGCAGGTGATCACCATAGCGCGTCGTACTTTTCCCAGGCGCGGCGGCTGGAGTCGGCATCGGGGCGCAATTCCGTGACGCAATCTTCGATGCTCCACATCGCGGCCCAATGCTCGAAGTGAATGTTGTGGACGTTTTCAATGATCCGCTCGCGCATGGACGCATCGAGATTGCGGAGCGAGGGGACGCGGCTGAAGATGCGGCCGCCGGCGTTGTTGATGATGACGATGCGCCAGTCGATGTTCGCGTCAAGCTGGGGGACGATCCAGGGCGCGTTGCTGTCGTAGATGGCGGTGAGGTCGCCGACGATGCAGACGTTCGGACGCGACGGGTCGCACTGGCCGAAGAAGGTGGAGAGCTGGCCGTCGATGCCGTTCGCGCCGCGGTTCGCCGCGATTTCGAAACCGCGCGGATCTCGCGTGGCGGCGAGGTCCCATTCGCGGATCGGAAGCGAGTTGCCGAGGTAGACACGAGCGTTCGACGGGATCGATTGCGACAAGGCTCGGAACATGGCCAGTTCGGACTCAGGCTCATCGTCGAGAATTCGCGCGATGGCGGCGGCGCGTTCGCGATCGTCGGCGAAGAATCGTTCGTCGCGTTCGCGCGGCGTTATGTCCGAGGGAAGCGCTTCGAGCGGATGAACCTCGCCGCGGCTGCAGCCGGTGAACGGCAGCGTGCTGAAGCTGATCAGAGGCACATCGCGCCGCGACTCATCGAGATCGCGCCAGAAACGGAGCGTGGGGACATTGCCGATGCGGATCACACCATCAAAATCGCCGCGCCCGATCATCCGCTCGCCTGCGGTGATGAAGAGATGCGCGAGCGACGGATCCTCGCGCAGTCCGGAGAGCGGCTCGGCGTAAACGGGAGCATTGAGGTTTTTCGCGAAGTTGCGAACGACAGTTCGATCGGACTCCTCAAGGCCGCCAATGATCAAAAGAGGACTGCCTGGGAGCGCGGGCGTCCCGCCCGCATTGGATAGGGAATGCTGAGCGCGAGAACGGCGGGCGGGACGCCCGCGCTCCCAGGCAACCTCCGCGTCGATCAGCGGTTCATCAAACTCCACATTCATGTGCACCACCGAACCGCGCGCGTAGACGCCGAAGAGGTCCTCCTGCTCGATCGACTGGGGTGCTCCGGTGCCGCGGTAACGCGCTGGACGATCGGCGGTGATGAGGATCAGCGGCGTGCCGGAGTAGTGCGCTTCGATCGCTGCGGGGAGGAGTTCGGCGACGGCGGTGCCGGAGGTCGTTACGACTGCGGCAGGACGTCCCGTCAGTTTCGCGCGGCCGAGGGCGAAGAAGGCTGCGGAACGTTCGTCGACGAATGAAAAAACATGCAGATCGGATCCCCCTAGAACCGCCAACAGCGGCGCGTTGCGCGAGCCGGCGCAGACGCAGAAATCGGTGGCGCCGCGGCGGCAGGCCTCTTCGATGACGCGCCGCGCTTCGGCGATGTTGGTCATGCGAATGCTTCGACGTGCGCGGCCAGGCCGAAGAGCGATTTGACCTGCTCGCGCTTCTCGCGCATCTCCTCGAACTCGCGCTCCACACGGCTCTCCAGCAGCATCCCCGCGCCCGAGCCGACGCGCACCTGGTCACCATTCCATTGCAGGTTGCGGATTGCGACGAGGGCGAGCGCGGAGCGGTCTTCGCGTTCAAGTCCGAACGGCGCGCCGAACGTGCGTCGTTTCACGCCGCGATCCGCTTCGCGCAACCAGCGCTCGCCGGCCTCGCTGCGCGGCGAGACGCCGAGGGCGGCGGTGGGATGGAGGCGGCGAACCATGTCGGCGAAGGACATCCGCTCCGATCCTGCCGTCTCGCTGAAAAAGATCGGCGTGATGAGGTGCGCGATCTTCGGAAGGCGCAACGTGCCGAGCGGCCCGATCTCGATGTTTCCGAAGGGCGAAAGGCGGCGGACGATGTCGTCGACGACGAAGCGATGTTCGCGCAGCTCTTTCGGATCGCGCAGCAGTTCGTTGGCATGGAGCACGGGACGGGTTCCGGCCAGCGCCATCGTGCGATAGCCGCGCGATTCGGCTTGGAACAGGAACTCCGGCGTCGCGCCGGCCAGGCCGTGGTTCTGGTACGAGTAGCCGTAGGCGCGCATGCCCGGCGGGAGTTGCGCCAGCCGGGTGAAGAACCAGCGCCACCATTCGCCGCGATCTGTAAAACGGCCGGACTCGAAAATCACCGGCACGATCTTCTTGAAATCGCCGCGCACCATCGCGTCGTGCGCGGAATCGAAAAGCTTCGCGAACTCCTCGGAAGACGGCGCCTCCCACGTCACTCTCGGCGCGCCACGCTCCTCGAACCGTGACGCCAGCTCGTCGAACGTGGTCTCTTCCCATGTTGCCGGATGCCGCCACGGATGCGGATCGTCGAGAAAAAAGTCGGCGATGAAAAACGCCGGACGCTCCGGCCGCCGGAACGGCAACTGCTCGAACGGCCCCCATCCGATGAACACCCGCCCCGGCGCGGTCTGGATGAAGGCGAAGTCGCGGTGGGACATGGCGACGCGATTGTATCTGCGCGGCGCGCGTTGTCGGTTGTCGGTTGGTTGCGCGCTGCGGCGCGCGGGGTTGAGATGTTAAGGTTCGGAGCCTTGCCATGACTCCTGACAACGCGCGCGAAGCGCGCAATCAACCGACAACCGATAACGCGCGCGCGCAGACGCCGCAATATCAAGGTCCGGAACCTGCGCGCATCAAGCAGATGTTCGGCTCCATCGCCGGACGATACGACCGCGCGAACACGGTTCTTTCCGCGGGCGTCCATCACCTGTGGCGGCGCACAGCGGTGCGTTGGGCGGGAGCGAAGGATGCCGATGCGGTGCTCGATTGCGCGACCGGGACCGGCGACCTGGCCATCGCGTTCAAGAACGCCGTCGGCGGCGGGCGCGTGGTCGGCACCGACTTTACGCCGGAGATGATCGAGCTGGCGCGGGAGAAGTCGCGCGAGATCACCTTCGAAGTTGCCGACGTGACCGCGCTGCCGTTCGCTGACGATACGTTCGACATCGCCAGCATCTCCTTCGGCATCCGCAACGTCGGCGATCCGGCCAAAGGGATTGCAGAGATGGCGCGCGTAGTCCGTCCCGGCGGTCGCGTCATCGTGCTCGAGTTCGGGCAGCCGTCGAATCGCGTCATCGGCTCGCTGTACGACGCCTACCGCCGGCACTTCATGCCGCGGCTCGGCGGCGCCGTCACCGGCGAGCGCGGCGCGTACGAGTATCTCGAGTCGTCGGCGGCGCGGTTTCCATGCGGCGATGAGTTCATCGCGATGATGCGCGGGGCGGCGAATTTCTCGTCGATCGAGTACCGCAAGCTCACGTTCGGCGTCGCCTATCTTTATCGCGGCGTCGTCTGAACGAGAGAGGACGATTTCACGCGGAGACGCGGAGGAGAGGAGAAAAACTGCTATTCGGCTCTCGGCGGTTCGCCGACGTACTTGGCGCGCGGACGGATCATTTCGTTTTTCGCGTACTGCTCGATGGCGTGGCCGATCCAGCCGATGCTGCGGCCGAGGGCGAAGAGGGTGAGCGGCGCGCCGGGATCGAGCTTCAACGCGCGAGCGAGTGCGACGAGCGCGAAGTCGATGGTGGGCTTGTCGCCGGTCAACTCCTCCCCCGCTTTTGCGACGTTGCGCGCAAAGACGACTTCGGAGGATTTGGCGAAACGCTTGGCCAGCATCTCCATCAGCAGCGCGGCGCGTGGATCGCCGTTCGCGTAGAGACGATGTCCGAAGCCATAGATCGGTTCGTGGCGCCGCAGGCGGTCGGCGAGCGCTTTGCGGACGTCGCGCGCGCGGCGAAGGTCGGCGAACATCGACTCCACTTTCTCGCTCATGCCACCGTGCTTCGCTCCCTCGATGGCGGTCAGCCCGGCCACGACGACGGCGTACGGGCTGGAGCCGGCCGAGGCCACGCAGCGGGCGGTGAAGGAGGAGACGTTGAGCTCGTGATCGGCGCAGAGGATCAGCGCGGCGCGCAGCAGCTCGGCCGCATGCGGCGTCTTCGGAACCCATCGCTTGTGCAGCGTTTCCTCAATCGAGTCCTCGAGATCCGCGGATTCGACCGCCACACTGGTCAACAGGTTGACGATGCGCCAGCCGGTCTGAGCGACCGCGCGCAGGCGAAGATCGTACGCGAGCGGATCGCGCGCGCCGACCAGCGGCAGCATCGACTGGGCGCGGCTGACGAACGGCAGATCCTCGACGCTCTTCCCGCCGGCGACGACATGCAGCGGCGTCGACGCGAAAACGTCGACGTCGAAACTGCCGGTCCACAACAGCGCTGCGACCTCTTCGACGCTGCGCGTGCGGGCCAGCTCGCAGGCGTCGTAGCCGCGGTAGTAGAGGCGATCGCCGTCGATGAGCGTGATCGATGATTCGAGGACGGGCACACCCCAATGGAGTGCCCGTTCGGCGGTTTTTCCCGGATCGCGCCGATGTTCGTTCCGGCTTTTCAGCCGCTCGATGTCCTCCGCGGCATAGCGGCGCTGATGCGGATGGCCGGGCGTTGCGGTCGAGCGGACCAGGCCGCGGCTGACGTAGGCATACAGCGTCGTCCTGCTGACGCCGAGGCGTTTGGAAGCGTCGTCAGAGGAAAGCCAGGTGACCATGCGCGCGCCATTATTGATTATCGAATCAATATTGACAACATTGATGTGCCGCTCTACGTTGCCGGCATGAACGACACCATTCACAACGGACTGGAAGGGATCATCGCTGCGGAGACGTCGCTGAGCATGGTCGACGGAACGGCGGGAGAGCTGGTCATCGCCGGATTTCCGGTGGCCGAGCTGGCGATGAATGCGACGTTTGAGGAGACGGCGTTTCTGCTTTGGTATGGGGATCTGCCGGATGCCGAGGAACTGGCGGCGTTCCGTGCGGATCTTTCGCGGCGGCGATCGTTGCCGCCGGTTGCGTATGAGCTACTTCGCGCCGCGGCTAGCGAGCGGATCGACAGCATGGATGCGCTGCGGATGGCTGCGGGAGCCATTAGTTTGAAGCCCAAAAGCACAGACAAGAGTGTCTGTGCCACACAGGCCAAACAATGTGGCACAGACACTCCTGTCTGTGCTGCTGATGATGACGCGGCTCGTAATCTCCTGGCAGCCTTCCCCACCATCGTCGCCGCCTACTGGCGTCTCTCAAACGATCGCGATCCGATCGCGCCGCGCTCCGACCTCGGGCACGCGGCGAACTTTCTCTACATGCTCTCCGGCGAGACGCCATCGGACGAGCGCATTCGCGGGCTGGAGACGTATCTCAACACCGTTGTCGATCACGGCCTGAACGCATCGACCTTCACCGCGCGCGTCATCGCATCGACCGGCTCCGACCTCATCTCCGCCATCACCGGCGCGATCGGCGCGCTCAAAGGTCCGCTGCATGGCGGCGCGCCGGGACCGGCTCTGGACATGGTGTTCGAGATCGGCAACGCGTCGCGCGCCGAGGATGTGCTGCGGAAGAAGATCGAATCGGGCGAGAAGCTGATGGGGTTCGGACACCGCGTCTACAAAGTGCGCGATCCGCGCGCCGATGTCCTCGCGGCCGCCGCGGAGCGGATGTTCACGCGCGGCGGCGACATGGCGCTATACAAACTGGCGCGCGAGGTCGAGCAGACAGCGCTGCGCCTGCTGGAGGAGTACAAGCCGGGGAGGAAGCTGCAGACGAACGTCGAGTTCTACACGGCGCTGCTGCTGCACGGACTGGGTCTCGAAGTGCCGCTCTTCACACCGACGTTCGCGATCAGCCGAGTGGCGGGATGGATCGCGCACTGTTTCGAGCAGCGAAGGGCGAATCGGATCATCCGGCCGCAGTCGGTGTACCGAGGGATGACGGATCGTCGCTGGATGGATGCTCCTGCTGCAGTCCGCTGACGCAAGGCTGTATTGCCGCGTAGCGGTTTCAGAGGATAGCCAGGGGTGCGGCGAAGCGCGCACCCCTGGAAAGTCGAGTGTGTTTGATTTTGTGCCGCGTCAGCGGCCCAGGAAGTGCCATGCGTCCGGTGCCGCTGACGCGGCACGAAATCTCCACACCCCTTTTCCAGGGGTGCTCGCAAAAAACGCTCGCACCCCTGGCTGATATGGAGTGACCCCGTCAAAGTTACGCTGGTGTGTTAACGCGCTGATCTGCTTTTTCCCTTGCTGCCGTCCTCCTGCTTTTGATTTTGATTTATCAGTGCGGCAGAGCCGTCGGCCGAGAGAGTGTGGCGACGATGATCATTCTGATTATTCGCGGGTTCTCGCATGAGCATGATCCGTCGGGAGCTGCCTCGGTCTATTTTTCGTGAGTCACGGTGATCTGTGTCGAGATAGCCAGGGTCGAGGATTCTCCTTTCGAGTACCGGAGCCCCTCGACCGACGGCCCTGCTGCACCGGGTTCGGGTCAAGGATGAATGATTTGACCGATGGCCCAGACAAAGCCCATCAGCTCACGAGCCACAGCGACGACGGCCACGGTCGATCGCTTGCCGCGGCTGGTCATTCGATGGAACTTGCGATTGAGCCGCCGA